>Ga0101945_1000112_pt1 | contig 190375 bp, 143 predicted proteins | sample DewCreD2012metaG_2_FD_75246 | JGI IMG/M metagenome (GOLD analysis project Ga0101945, IMG submission 75246) | Hot spring sediment bacterial and archeal communities from British Columbia, Canada, to study Microbial Dark Matter (Phase II) - Dewar... ... | reverse complement strand
GACCGATGTACTATCGGCGACAATCACCTCATCTGGCGCAGCACCAATCAGACGAGCGATTTTTGCCCCGATCCGCTCTGGCAGATCAAACCAGCCCTCATTCCACCCGCGAATCAGGCGCTCTCCCCACTGTCTGCGCACCAGATCATCGGCCAGATCAACCGCAGCACGCGGCAACCGTCCCAGCGAGTTGCCGTCCAGGTAGATCATATCCGGTTCAAGATTAACAAACGCCTGCTGCATACCGGCCAAATCATCAGCCGCATCAAGCTGGTCTGCGTAGGAGCGATCCAGGGGCACGGTCATCATCAATTCCTTCCAACGGTACAATAAAGTGTTGCTTCCATCTACGTTTTATGGCACAGGCGTTGGCATGAGCGTCGGCACCGGAATCCGTATCGGATCGAGCAACAGAGGGGGTGTCGGCGTAACAACCGATGTTGGGGTCGGCGTGCTGCCACCCGGCAGATTGATCACCTGACTCACCAGTAGAATCAGTACCAGACTGGCGATCAGCAGGGCAATGATCTGGGGGCGCAGACGCACTCGACGCGCCAGTTCTTGGATCCGCTTCGTTGGGGCACCGACACTGGTTGTAATCGGGGCAAATCGTGGCTTGCGCTGAACCGATGTCGTTGCGCGCACCGCGCGCACTGCTTCCGGCGGTGCCGGCGCAATCGGTGGTTCACCCGGACGGAAGAGTTGCTCACCGCCGGGGGCCAGGTAAAGTTGCGGTGCACTCCAGGATTCCTGAAGGGTGGCCAGCTCTGCTCTGCCCAGGGTTACCGCAATATCCACCGGTTCACCGCTGGCCAGAGCGTGATAACAGGCCGTACTCCAACGCGCCTGCGCAAGAGTGCTTAGGTTGGGTAGAGCAACGACCGCCCGCCCATCGAGATGGTGCAGGCTGCTGGCGAAGCCGATACAACTCTCAACAGCGCTGCCCGCTACCGTCAACAGACGCAGATCATCAATACCGACCAGAAATTCAGCCAGCTCGCCGGCAGTAACTGCTCGCCCCAGACGCATCCGTGCGGCCTGCCGGGGCGGCTGCTCACATTCACCGATTAGATGCAAGATATGGCGTGGCTCTGCTGCCAGTTCAGCGACAATCTCGTCAGCCGTTGCCTCACGCAGACGATCCACCACCAGCAGGCCGGCCCGTACCGGTTCGATAAGGGCTTCACCTAAAGCGTCGGCCACTGCATCGTGACCACGGGCCACCGCAATTAAGACCCGCAACGGCCCGGCGACCCGGCGTGGTGGCGGCGGATGGATGGAACGGGAACTGACGCGCACCAGGGTGTAATCATCGCGTATCGCGGGCTGCCAGCACTGATCGCCACTGCTGAGCGCAACGCTTTCCCAGGGCAAGACGGTCAGTTCAGGTGCCGCTACCTCTAGCCGTAATTGCATCCGTGCTTTGTGGTCAACAGCTTCACGGGCTGTTTCGATCAGTAATTGCCGGATTGGTGCCGGAAACAACCACTCACCCAGCTCGTTACCGGTGATGGTCGCTCCGGCTAACGGAGGCATGATCACCTCCGCGCTGCGGCCAGCACATGTAGCCCGCAGCGGATAGCCTTGCGGGGTACGGGCACTCACAAGAATATGAAATGGAATAATAATCTCTTGCATGCCTGTGCACTGGTATCGGTGGTTTGCCTCTGAATATAACACGCCTGATGAAGACTGTCTACCGGTTTTTCGGCGCGTTGCAAAGAAGGCCGGCAAGTGTTTGTCATTTGTCAATGGACAAACAACGGGAAGGCTGGTGTCCTGCTACAAACGAAACGATTGTTGGGTGAGCATTGAAAAACTGTCTACAAAAAATACAACACCAGGCTCCTCAACGCCGATCATCAAACCCGCACTCTTCGCGGAGTGCGGGTGTCTCTGTTTGATGGTAGCAATGCCCTGACGAAGCCAGAAATCGCTGAAAAATCAGTGCTAACGCTTACTAACCAGAAACCGACTGAGCCAGATCAGGATCACAGAACCGATAGTTGCCACAACGATACTACCCAGGAAACCAGCATTTCCCTGGATACCCAGTAGCCCAAAGAGAAAACCACCAACGAAAGCACCAATCAGACCAAGAATTAGATTGCCTGCCAGACCGCGTGAGTTATTCGTTAATTTTCCGGCTAACCAACCAGCAATCAAACCTACAAGAATCCAGGAGATGATTCCACCGGGTTGTAGAGTCATAGTTGCCTCCTTTATCTTCCATATATTCTCCTTGTGCGCGAAACATTCCTACTGTAACACCTGAAAAATAGTGTTGTCAATAGTTGCAGCCAGTACTAATGGAAAATGGTATGGATACTTGCCGATCACAGACAGGCAGCAACAGGCATACCAACATCTCACGTGTGCTTGGGAGGTTTATAAACAATACGGCATAGTCCCCTGCAGAGCGACCATGGAGAAACGCGCAACAACATCTCCCCGCCGCCCGGCCAGCTCCGCAGGGGCTTTCACAAATTGAGACAGGGTTTTACCCGCTAGCCGATGTAACCTGTCGCTCCTCGCAACGCCGCTAACCTGCGCAGCTCCAGGCAATTTGTAAGATGCGATACATCCCCATCGCCATCAGAGGTTCTCACCACCGGTTACGAGGAATCCCTTGTGCGGCAACTGACCCTTGTTCTACGAACCCGCTCCCCACCGACCCGTCAGCTCGGCAACCAACGCATACCGCGCCCGCACATCGGCCAGCAGTGCCTCATCAACCACCTGGGCATTGCGGTAGACCTGCTTGTCAAGCATCTGTGCCGGATCGCCGGATGGCCAGATTCGCCACGAGTCGTTGTCGATGACATCGGCAACCAGGAGATCGCCCTGTGCAGTACGGCCAAATTCAATCTTCAGATCGACCAGGGTTACGTCAAGTTGTTGCCACGCTGCTTCCAGGGTCACAAATACCTTTCTCCCCGTGTCCGTCATCTGCTCGACTTCTGCAGGGGTTGCGATCCCCTGGGCAATGATCTCTTGCGGAGCGATTTGGGGGTCGTGGCGGGCATCATCTTTGAGAAAAAATTCCACCAGCGGCGGATCGAAGCGTTGCCCGGCGGCTTCTGGATGGCGTCGCAAGTATGATCCAGCCGGTAATCGCCGCATTACGACTTCGAGCGGGATCATCCTACAGCGCCGCACCACTGTTAACCTCGGCTCAGGCGCATCAACAAAGTGGGTGGCAATCCCGGCCCGGTTGAGCAACCGAAAGACATTGGCTGTCGTCTGCCCGGCCAGTTCCCCCTTTCCCTCAATCACACTCCGCCGGGCACCATCACCGGCAGTAATCCCATCTTTGTGATAGAGAATCGCCAGGTCGGGATCGGTCGGGTGAGCGTACACAATTTTGGTCTTCCCTTCGGTCAAAACATAGCCGAGTTCCATTGCTGCCTCCTTCAGGCATCAACCAGCCGTACTTCAGGCGTTGCGGTCACTCGTCCAACCAGACAGGCATCGGCAATGGTAGCGAGCGCGGTTGCCGCAGCATCGGCAGGAACAATGACCAGCATCCCCAGACCCATATTCAGGGCATGAAACGCTTCCCGCTCGTCAAGTCCACCAATATCGACCAGCAACTGACAGATCGGGGGAATTGGCCAGCTTCCCCGTACAATCTCGGCCCCCAGACCGGCAGGCAGCACGCGGGGAAGGTTGTCGTAAATGCCGCCGCCGGTAATGTGACAGAGCGCTTTCACCAGCACTGCGGCTCGTAGTGCATTCACCTCTGCCAGGTAACAGCGATGGATCGCCAGCAACGCTTCGCCAATGGTCTGGCCGTTGAGAATTGACGGACGGGCCGCATAGCCGTCGGTCGCAAAGTGGCGCGCCACCAGCCGACGGGCAAGCGAATAGCCATTGGTGTGCAAGCCGGTACTGGGCAAGGCCAGGATCGCATCGCCGGGCACAATATCAGGGCGCGGCAACATCGCCGTTCGTTCTACAACCCCCACAATCGTCCCGGCCAGATCGAACGCCCCCGGCGCGTACACATCCGGCATTTCCGCCGTTTCCCCACCGATCAGGGCACAACCAGCCGCCCGACACCCCTCGGCCACACCGGTCACAATCGCAGCTACCTGTGCCGGATCGAGTTTAGCGACAGCGATATAGTCGAGAAAGAACAGTGGCCGCGCCCCCTGCACCAGAATATCGTTCACCGCGTGATTGACCAGGTCTTGCCCAACCGTATCGTACCGCCCCAACGCCGCGGCCACCAGCGTCTTGGTACCCACCCCATCGGTACTGCTGACCAGAACGGGCGCCTGCATCCCGGCCAGCGCCAGTGCCGCATCGAAACATCCACCAAAAGCTCCCATCCCGGCCAGCACTGCCGGCCCGTGTGTACTCCGCACCGCGTCTGCCATCAACTCTTTCGCCCGCGTTGCCGCAGCAATATCCACGCCGGCTGCACTATATTGCGACATAACTACTCCTCGTCAAGACGTGCGCAGAGGCGCGCAAACGCCTCACTTTCAGCCCGGAAGACGTGTTGTACCTGCACGGTTGTGACACTGCTCGCGCCGATAGCGCGCAAATAATCAATCGCCGGCAGTAATTCCTCTTGCGGAACCACCACATTGACAGCATACCAGCCACTGTCACCGGAAAACTTACTCCAGACCGGCGCGATAGTTGGCCCCTGCAAGCCTGCCAGCTCGTGGCGTGCGGTGACTTTTCGCCCCACCTCTTCCACCGAAGCCCCAGGCAGATTGGCCGTCAGCGAATAGAACAGGCGTCCCCGCCGCCGCGCCTCAATCAACTCACAGAGCTGCCGCACCAGCTCCAGCCGATGACGATTGCCACGCAATGCCCGCCGCGACCCGATCAAAATGGCCTGGGAACGGATCAATGGCCCGCCGACAATCTTCAACTGATTTTCCCGGATTGCCGTACCGGTTTCGGTAATATCGGCAATGATGTCGGCATACCCCAAACTGGGAGCCGCCTCGGTCGCGCCCTGCGACTCAACCAGCTCGAAGACATTAATTCCCTGCGCATAGCAGAAACGCCGGACTGTGTTGGGGTATTTGGTCGCGATCCGCAAGCGCCGCCCACGTGACTGAAACTCAACCGCCAGATCGGCCAGATCGGCCCACGATGTAACATCGATCCAGCTTTGGGGCACGGCAAAGACCAGCTCGACCCGCCAGAAACCGAGATCATCAATGATCGTCAACACATCATCGTCATCGTCACCGCGTAGCTCGTGGAGCAAATCGTAGCCGGTTACCCCCAAATCGATGGCGCCCTCGGCCACCTTAAGCACAATATCAGCCGGACGATGGAGCAACACCTCGGTATCGGGCAAGCCACGCAACACCGCAGTATACTGCCGCGGATTGGCGCGGGTCACCCGCAGCCCACAACTTTCCAGCAACGCAACGGTTGCCTCGTACCCGGAACCTTTGGAAGGAATAGCAAAACGGAGTGTCATAGGTGTTATTGTCTATAGCGCTCGCGGCGCTGCTGATAGAGGGCAGCCAGCGCTGCCGTATTACGATGCTCAAGGAGATCGCGTACTGCGCCGGCCAGTCGCTCACCTGCCAGCATCAGCGACTGTTGGCCCAGTGATGAACTGGCGACATTGCGTACAGCCTGCTCGTGCTCACCAACCACGCGGGTCAGGTCTACCAGATCGGGGCGCAGCGCCAGCATCAACGACGTCTCCCACAACGCCCCCCGATCATGCATCGTTCCGTCAACCAGCTCCAGCGGCGAGACGGCCAGCGCGATTAACCGATGCTGACACAGCGCCATTTCCGCCGCCTCAATCAGCGCCAGGTCTTCAGCAACGGTACCGGCCAAACCGGTGACAACCGCAACCTGACAGCCCTGATCGGCAACCATCGTCAGCCATGCCGTCATCACCCGCTGAAAGACGCCCGTCTCAACAGTATCGTAGTGCCATAGGGTTGGATAGACAATCCCCCCCACACGTTGTGCCGCCCGCTCAACCACCGCAGTCGCAATCAGCCCGGCACTGCCAATTGGGAGATGGTCTGCTCGCGCTGTATCCATGGCCCACGGTAACCAGCAGACCGGATAGTGAGCGAGGATGTGCTGGCGCTGATGAGGCAATAGTTCAACAGCACGCCCCCAGGTAAGACCCACCCTCACAGATGCCTCCCCAACATCGCGATGGGTATCTGACGCTCGCTACGTGTCGCCAGATCGCGCCAAATCACATACTCACCTGCCCGTTCTGCCGCACCGACAATCACCACCGCACTGTAATTGCGTCGTGTCGCATCCCGGAGATTGTCTTTAACACTGCGACCACGCACATCCAGTACAACAATATAACCACCGGCACGTAACCGCTCGGCAACATGCAAGGCATAGGGGTAGTCATCATCACTCACCGCCGCAACCAGCACTGTTGTCGGTGACTCGCCGCTGCCGGTCGTTGCGGCTGCGGTTACCCGTTCAAGCCCATAGGCAAAACCAACCGCCGGTGTGGCCTGCCGTCCACCGAGTGCGCCTACCAGATCATCATACCGTCCACCGCCACAGAGCTGATTCCCCTCGCGGTCGTAAATCTCAAAGATCAAGCCCGTATAGTAGTGTAACCCGCGCCCCAGCGCACCATCAATCACAACTCTCTCAGCCGGAATATGGTAAGCGGCGAGGAGATTGAGAATTGCCTGTAGTTCGCGAAACGCTGCCGACTCGCTGCCGGGCAGATCGGCCAGCATGGGGATAGCGTGTTCAGGTGGGCCACTGATGGCAGCCAGCCGGGCTAATTGCTCAAGTGCCGCTTCGACCAGGGGCTGTTCATCGGCGCGCCGTAATGTACGGAGCAGGCGCTGAAGCACTTCAGCCGGGCTGCGCGTTCCGGTGCGCAGATCGATCTGCATCGCGGCCAGCACCCGTTCGAGCCAGCGTGCAGCCTGCTCATCATCCAGACCGGCAGGAAGTTCCAGCCCCTCTGGAGGGGTACCGAGATTAGCCAACACCCGTTCGCGCACCGGTGCAACCCCCTCGGCTCGCAATCGTTCGAGACTCCAGACCAGCAGGCCACGGGTACGTTCCGGCAGTGCAAACCGGCTCAACAACTCGCGGGCCAGCCCAATATGCCCGATCCGAACCGTGTATTCGGTTACACCTACGGCCTGCAAACCGGCACAGGCCAGCGCAATAACTTCAGCGTCGGCACGTGGCGGTAGACCGCCAATGATCTCACCACCAACCTGGGTAAACTGGCGATAGGTATACCGTTGGGGGCGTTCGTAGCGGAATACCGGCCCGGCATAGCTCAGGCGTAGCGGCAGTGGCTGATCCTGCATACTGGCCACGTAAGCCCGTAATACCGACGCCGTCCATTCCGGGCGTAATGCCAGATCACGACCGCCAAAACTAAACTCGTAGACCTTACCGACCAGGTCTTCACCAAGTTTACGCAGATAGAGTTCGCGATGTTCGATGACAGGCGTATCAATCATCTGATAGCCGTAACCGGCCATCGTCTGTTCGAGAATACGTTGTATGTATCGGCCATGCGCAAATTCCGCAGGGTGGACATCACGCATGCCGCGTACCAGATCAATACTCACAGCGCCTCCCATCAGTTGCTGCTCCTTATTCCATTGTAACCGACGCAGAGACGTTGCGTGCAACACCGCTTTAGTGATACTTCATGAAAAAAACAGAGCACAGACTGTTGTGCTCTGTTTTATCAATTCTCGCTCACAGCACCAGAATGATGTAGCAACTTGCTACGATAGTACGTAGGGGCACGGCATGCCGTGTCCCTACCACTCACCGCGATACATCGCTCAGGCGCGGTGCCGGAATGATGCGTGAACAGCCGATCATACTTTCGTTACTGCCAGATTGGTTGTGTCGCGTCGTTTGGAGTGCATCAGCCGTGCTCACGATCCGGTGCGTGTCGTGCCGTGTACCCTGCTGGCCACGAGGATGCTATGTGTACTCGTCATGATATGGCGTCTGTTAGTCACGAATGCGATAACTTCCAGTACATAGCAACCTGCTACGATGACAAGTAGGGGCACGGCATGCCGTGCCCCTACCACTCACCGCAATACATCGCTCAGGCGCGGTGCCGGAATGATGCGTGAACAGCGGATCATACTTTCGTTACTGCCAGATTGGTTGTGTCGCGTCGTTTGGAGTGCATCAGCCGTGCTCACGATCCGGTGCGTGTCGTGCCGTGTACCCTGCTGGCCACGAGGATGCTATGTGTACTCGTCATGATATGGCGTCTGTTAGTCACGAATGCGATAACTTCCAGTACATAGCAACCTGCTACGATGACAAGTAGGGGCACGGCATGCCGTGCCCCTACCACTCACCGCGATACATCGCTCAGGCGCGGTGCCGGAATGATGCGTGAACAGCCGATCATACTTTCGTTACTTCCAGATTGGTTGTGTCGCGTCGTTTGGAGTGCATCAGCCGTGCTCACGATCCGGTGCGTGTCGTGCCGTGTACCCTGCTGGTCACGGGGATGCTGTGTGTGCTCGTCACGATCACCTGTCTGTTAATGAGTAATTTGTAGCAACCTGCTACGGTGTAAGCAACCGGTAGGGGCACGGCATGCCGTGCCCCTACTCACAGAGATACATCGCTCAGGTGCCACACCAGGGTAATGATTGGATAACGTATCATATTTGCCATCAGACGGTGCTGATACTGACCGTTCAACGCCCCAGGAGATCGCGCACCGTGCTCAACAAATTGGTCAGATTACCCGTCTTCGGCACATAGGCATCGAAGCCCTGGGCCACAAACTCACCCGGCGTCTTTTCAGTGCGAGCAGTATGCGCGATAATCGGACAGGTAATCCCCATTGCCCGCAGATCGCGTAAGACCATCAACCCATCCCGATCAGCCATACTGATGTCGAGAATGATGATCTCAGGCGCAAACTCACGCACCTTCGCCAGCGCCTCAGCTCCACTCCCAACCGAAAGCACCTCGTGACGCCCAACGTGACGGAGCACTCGCTCAAACATCGAACGGGCCGTATAGACATCATCGACAAGGAGAATTCGGGCCATCGTTCTTGCTCCTTTGCTAACCCAACCATCACTGGTGAAAGATGACCAACCACATTGCCGGTCAATCAACCTCTCGCCTTACACCGGTTCACTACCGGCCCGCGTCCGCGGTAGCGAGAAGAAGAAGATGCTACCTTTACCCAGTTCACTCTCCACCCACATTCGACCACCGTGCAGTTCAACCAGCCAGCGACAGATCGATAGACCAAGCCCGGTACCGGCATGCTGGCGAGTATCGGCATTTTCGATCTGCTCAAATTGCTGGAAGATACGCTCTTGATCTGCCGGTGCGATGCCGATACCGGTATCACGCACCCATAGCACAATCTCATTGGTATCGACACGAGCACCAACGGCAATCTCACCGGCATGCGTAAACTTACAGGCATTTGAAACCAGGTTCAGCAACACCTGCCGCACCCGCACCTCATCGGCAAACACCGTCGGCAATGGTTCGCGATACTCGCGGCGCAACTGAATCGGACGGTCATTGATCAGTGCCTGCGCAGTACGAAGCGTTTCTTCAAGGAGTGGGCCTAGTGCCAGATTCGTCTTGTTCAGCTCAAGTTTCCCGGCCTCAACCTTCGCCAGATCGAGGATGTCGTTGATCAGTCCTAACAGATGCTGACCACTCCGCCGGATTTCGGCGATATCTTGCAGTACCTGCTCATCAATCCGAACATCGCCATACATTTCAGGATGTTCCAGCATCGCTGTGCTGAAACCGATAATAATGTTGAGCGGAGTACGCAATTCGTGCGACATTGTGGCCATAAAATTGGCTTTCGAGCGATACGCCGCTTCAGCAGCCGCACGCGCTTCTTCAAGCTCAAGCGTGGTACGGTAGAGCTGCTCATTCAAAAGATCGCGCTCTAGCAGTGCCCGCTCCAGCGTCGCCTGCGTCTCTCGCAGCAACTGCTCACGCCGCTCGGACTTTTGGGCTGTATCAATCGCCCAACTGATCGTCCCGCGTACCACATAGGCTGCTGCCCAACTGAGCGTCGCTGCGCCGAACAACAGGGCGATCAGCAGCAACAGATGACCGATCACCTCAAACCAGGTCGGTCGTGGCTGCCCAATCAGGTCGGCACCCAGCAAGAGTAGCAGGTAAAGTAGAATCGCGGCCTGACCGGCACGAAACGGTGCGCGCGACGAGACCGTAATCCCGGCAGCAAAAACACCCAGTACCGAAAGGTAGATAAAGACATTGTTTGTGAACCCAAAGGCAGCACAACTCAGCACGGGTAACAATGTTACTGCGGCAACAACCACAATACTGGCCATGCGGAGATCGCCTCGCCGCCGCAGCCGATCACTCACCGCAAGACAGATGAGCAGTAAGCCGATAATCAGGTAGGGCCAGACATTGCCACTCCAGCGATTGAGGAGCAAAATACCGGTCGCTGCTCCCGCCAGTGTAGCCAGCAGGATGAGCATCGGTGGTAACAGGTCGGTGACCAACCCTTCATCGGGCGTTGCGACCGGAGTGCGAGCGGGGTTGAGGGTACGCGCAACCATTGGCCATTATCCTTCGCGAGTGTTAAGAATGGATTGCCTGTTCGTATTGTAGCTGTTGTGTGCCTGTCATAAAGATTGAAAAATGATGAAAGAGGCCGGAATACTGGCATCATGATAGCACATGTAGATTTATTTGATGTAGCACGAATTGGCAATGATGGACACCGGACGGACACCATGATCACGCGCAAGAGGCGGTTCTGCGTGGATGCCGTTGACGTATCATCATGCGCGGAAAGGTGCCGCGTTCTGACTATCATCACCGACTCCAGGCAGCATCTGCTATCCGGCACACTATCGCAGTGACCGGTTGACGTGCAGTTGTCACATCCGTCGTTGTCAGATACCACGCCGGGTCAGATCGTATGGATGGGCTGCGACCAGAGTTTCGGTGCAGAGCACAGTGGTGCGCTGGCTGCCGCACGCCAAAAAGCAACCTGGGCATCATCAGGCGCAACAGGATACCATCCGGCAAGTGTCGTGCTGCTCATTGATTGCGGCAGTGCTGCGTCGTGCATCACCAGGCGCAACAGGTATGCCATCCGGCAAGGTGATCGCTAACCGGCTGCGCGAGCTACCTGGGTATCCCGTTTTGGCACGTACAACCATAGCCAACCGGAGCCGGGCTGTTATCGCAACTCAAGTTGCCAGCTATGCTGTGAGCATCTCACGGAGGCTGACTACCAGGACGAACAGCACGACGTTGTGCGCAACATCATGCGACGTAACTGCATGAACGATGTGGGGAGCATCCACTTCCTATAGACGCGCCAGGTCACGCCTCACGGTTGCAACTCAGGTAATACCTATCCTCTGTGTCCTCCGTGCCTCTGTGGTGACAAAGGTAGCAACTTTGGTTATAGAAACAAACCGCTCATATCCCGGTCATTGCCGTATCCAGCACCTTGCGAAAAACCTCCATATCACTACGGAGATCGGCCAGGCGTTGCTGAACATTGCTGCTCGCCGAAGTCATCGCCACCGCATCGGCTGTGCGCAAGCGAATCACTTCGGCCAGGATCGTATCGAGACTGGCATCGATGTTCGCCAGTTGGGCCTGAATGCGGTCAATGTACAGCCGTAAATCCTGGAGATGTTTTTGCTGATCAAGCAGCGCCTTACGGCGCTCTTCAAGCTGCTGGCGGGTAAAAGGGTCAATCGTTGCACTGATCTGCCAGTCGAGTTGGGTTATTTGTTGAGTGAGGCGCTGGTAATCGTTAGATGCCAGATAGTGTTCGATGATCTGGCCCTTATCGGCAAGGAAATACGCTTCCTCGACTAAATCACGGGTCTGCGTGACAATATTCGTGAGAATACCGGCCAGTGCCCCCTTCGTTCCGGCCACTGCCCGCTCCACCTCGCGCTGTGAACGTTCGATCTCGTTGATGGCAGCGCGCAACAGCGGACTGGTAATCCGTGGGCGTGGCCGCGCCGGCGGAGCCGTCAACCAGGGGTCTTGTGCCACCAGCCATACGACGACACCGTAGATCACCAGTCCGAGCGGTAACCACCAGATGGTAAGGGTTAATCCGCCGAAGATGGCAGCCACCAGCACGAGTACGGCGAGTGGTTGCCGGGCAGCGATGCGTAATGCCTTCATACGACCTACCTACAGTTGAGCAAGAGCCATCTTCCAGGCGAACATACTCTCTCACAACACACCCACGCCGGCGGGTTGCCCCAGACGTGGTTTAGAAGTAGCGACTCAAGTTCTCAAAGATTTGGGCAATATCACCCGAATCACCAACCACAACGATAGTACGGGAAAATTCGGCAATCGCATCGAGTACCTGACGGTCAGCATCGCTGCCATAGGCAACCGGAAAGATCGTGATACCGCTCTCGTCAAACTGGCGCCGAACCTCCTCAAGTGTCAACCGGCTGGCATTATCGGCACCATCAGAGAGCAGCACAATTGCCCGAATCCGGTCATCCTCAGCCGGCGGTAACGCCTCTAACGTCTGCCGTGCCAGGTCGAGGGCATCAAACAAGGCGGTACGCCCAGAGGCACGCATCTCCTGAACGGCGATCTGCAAGTCAATCCGATTTTCACTCAGCGGGGCCATGGGAACCACCAGCCGCGCCTGCGAGTCGAACGTAATCAGCCCCAGCCGGTCTTCGGGCAAGATTCGCATCAGGAAGGTCTCAATCCCTGCCTTCACCATCGTCATCTTATCACCTTCCATCGAGCCGGAGGTGTCTACTACCAGCAGAATATCGGCCCGCTTGCGATTGAGTTTCCACGAGTCTTTGACGGCGACGATCACCTCGGCAGATGGCACGGCCAGCACTGTCTGGACACCCTGCGGATCGGCACCGAACGCCGGGCTGATCGGATCGGTTAGCGGAACGTTGGGATTGGCCGGACGAAAGCCATATTGCATCGCCGCCCGCTGACTCTCTTCACTGAGTAGAAACTCGTAGAAACGTTCGGCAGCAGCCTGTTCATCGGCGCTGGTACTTGCCATAACGATGAATGGGTTGTCGTGCCAGAAGGTACCTTCGGCTGGATAGATAGCGACCAGTGGTGTCGGGGGTGGATCGAATTTGTTAAAGTCGATGAGCGTAATCTCTTCCATCGGAAAGGCCGAGATGTAGCTCATGCCGAACTTCTTCATGTTTTCGCTGAAGATCAGCGTGTTGTAGCCGTAATGTTTGATGCTGCGTCCCAACTGACGGATGAAGGCGGTCGCCTGCTCGCTCTGCACGTCGGCAACGGTCAACCCCTCGCGCTTGCCGGTGGCAGCATAAAATTCGGCAATCAATGTGCTGAGCGCCGTGGTGCTGATTTCGGGATCGGTGTGCCCCCACGAGAAGCGCCCCCATTCCGGGTGCCCGAAGCGCCCCCAACCCTGCGGATCGTTCGTCAGATCGAGAATGTCTTTCCAACCAATCGGACGGTTCGGCCAGCCCATGGCCTCTGCCATCGGCTTCCACATCGCAATCACCACCGGTGTCAGCACCAGCGGCTTGTTCGAGATGGCAACATTCTGGTTGCCGGTCTCTTGCTTCAACACTTCCAGCCAGGTGCTGGCCGACGGACTCCAGACCGTTACTTGCAGCGTGCCATTCTTGATCTCAGTCCGGGCGGCACCCGATGATTTGTTGATACCCTCAACTACAACACGTCGATCATTAACGATGACCCGCTGCTCGTTAAAACGGGCAATCTGTTCGGTCAGCCACTTCTCTTTCTCCGGGCTGTAGGCAATGGTGATGGTAACGGCATTGGCATCACCTATACCTACCGGCAAGAGATCACCGCAACCGCTCAGTGTGAACATCAACAGCAACAGTATAGTCATAAGCGTATGACGACGCATTGCCATAGAGCGATATCCTTTCACGATTGTATTGCTACCTCTAAGGTCTCCTGACTTCTTGCCATGTCGCAATCAGCTCCTCGACGACCTCCGGTGGAGGAAGCTGAAGCTGAGCGGTAATATCGAGCTGTACGCCCAGATCGCGTTCGCGGTAACGACCAAAGAGCGACGAGGTATCGTCGAAATTGATCGTCACCTGGGGAATGACCGGACGAAAACCGTATTCACGCATGGCAATCGTCTGTTCTGCCGGACTGCGGAGAAAATCGCGCAGCAGGATTGCTGCTGCGCGCTCGTTACCATCTACCCACGGCGCACTCAGAACAACGTAGGGATGATCGCTCAGTAACGTTGCCGCCGGGTAGTAGACACGCAACCGCAAACCGCGCCCTTCTCCTTGCCGAAACGCCTGAAGCGCCAGATTTTCGTAGGTCGTAATGATGTCGTACACGCCGGGGCGAATAATGAAATCGGTCGTCAGTGTACCGGTACTGTCTGGCCAGTTGGGAACACGAGTACTGATCTGACGGAGCCAGTCCCGGAAGCCTTCATCACGCACCTGATCAACCGTCAGGCTGGCAGTTTGGTGGTACTGTGCAGCCAGAATGATCAGGGACTGCAATCCACCATTACTCTGCACCGGCGAGGAGATGCCGAGCTTAAGCTGGTTTATTTGATCAGGAAGTTGACGTTGCCAGAGTTGCCAGGGATTGGTAATGCCATTTGTCGAAGGGGCATCACGCATCAGCGCCACTATTGGGGTGAGTGCCAGTGGCGAGGCCGGGTCACGCAAGAGATCGGGATACTGCTGTTGCAGCTCAACTAACTGAATGCTACTCGACGGACTGATAATCGTTGGCTGGTACCCCTGCCCGATTGCGTCAATCAACTCTCGCGAACCGGATACTCGCAAACGTACCTCGATGCGCCGTCCGTTGATCGTCGGGTTCGTTTGGGCAAAGCGTTCAAGCGCACTACGAATCCATGCCTCCTTCTCGGAACTCATTGCCACATCGATCTGAATCGGTGGTGCGGCGGTGGGTAACGGTAGCGGTGCCCAACCAATTGGACCCCATATAACAGTGGTGATCGCCAGCAGAGCAGTCGCCAGAAGATATACACCGGCAATTGTACGAGAGATGCTGCGCATGCACGTCTCTTTCAAGCAGGCAGACATTTGATAAGCGTACTGCCAAAACCTATCGAAATACAATACCTTCTCTGATAACAATAGTAGCACTTCTCTGCTACCAGTATAGGATCAACATGACTGCTCCACAACAAAGATACGTTCATACCAGGCTAATCGTTGCAGGCACAGGCACCTTATCTATCACAGCACGCTGCCAGGACGCGACGCAATACGCACGGTCGTGGATATTTGCCCGTCGAGCTAGAACCTATGGCAAAAAACATCTCCTGGAAGTTATCTCATTCATTCCTGACAGACGCTATGCTCGTGATGAGAACGCACTGCATCCGCATGACCAGCAAGGTCAACGGCGTGCCACGCGTCGGATCGTGAGCGCGGCTGCTGCGGCAGCATGGCTGCTGCACTCCACACCGCGCAACACGCGCATGACGAGCGGGCAAAGCAACCAGTCCAGCGCGTGATGGCACCAGAGATGGTCGCCAGCACTGCTCGCTGCCATACCGGTAGACTGGGAGCCGGATAGGCTATCGTTGGCGATTGGCAAGCGTGCATGCACCTGTGCGACCGTCTGGGAGCACAATCTACAGCTTTTATGAAGTAAGTTTTCCCGCACTGACCAACATCTCTCCACTACTGGCGCCTTAATCGATTCGCAGGCAAAACTTAATGTCCACTTAATAATTCAATGATGATTGATTAATCTCCACTCCTTACCATAGAAAGCCGAATGACATGCACAAAGCAAGCGGAACACTATGGCCACGCACATGCCCAAACAAGAGCGCCATCCCAACACGTTGCGGCGCGAACATCGTGAATGGTTGCTATTTGCGCTATTCATTGGCCCTAATCTGTTTCTCTTCACCATTTTTACCTACTGGCCGCTCATCTACAACGTCTATCTGAGCATGGTGCGGTGGGATTTTCTTCGCCCCACAATGCCATTCGTCGGCCTCCAAAATTACATCGCTGCCTTCAGTGATCTGCGGTTCTGGAACATTATCTGGCAAACGGCCACCTTTACCGTCTGGTCGGTCGGTCTGACCCTCGTTCTGGGCCTGCTTCTGGCTCTGCTGCTCAACCAGCCGCTGCGCTATCGCAACACCGCTCGTGCGGTCGTTTTCGCGCCGGTCGTGATTTCGGGTGCGGTGGTGGCTGTGGTTTGGAGCTATATCTTCGATCCGCGATACGGGCTGATCGATCAACTCCTCGGCTTCTTTGGCCTCGACTCGCCCAACTGGCTGGCCGACTCATTCTGGGCAATGCCTGCCGTGATCATTGTGTATGTCTGGAAAAATATCGGCTACGCGGTTGTGATCTATCTGGCCGGCTTACAGAATATCCCGCGTGAACTGTACGATGCCGCACGGGTTGATGGTGCCGGCGCGTGGGAACGCTTCTGGAATGTCACGCTTCCCGGACTCTCACCGGTTGCCTTTTTCCTCTCGGTGACCAGTGTGCTGACCTGTTTCCAGGCGTTCGATATTATCCGTGTGCTCACAGATGGCGGCCCTGCGGATGCTACAACGACCCTGATCTTCCACCTCTACGAGCTGGGCTTTGTCTCTTACGATGCGGGTAAAGCCGGAGTCGTTGCGGTTGTGTTGTTCCTGATCATGCTTGCACTGACCATTGTGCAGATTCGATACCTCGAACGACAGGTGACATACGGATAAGACCTGGATTGTTATGATGACAACGAACGAACTCGAGCAATCATTTCCATCAACTGTTACCCGCCGGCGCTCGCTGCCGCTCTCGCTGCTGATGTGGCGTATCGCCGGTTACCTTGCCCTGATCGGCGCGGTGCTGATCATTGGCTTGCCGGTCTACTGGACCGTGATGGCAGCATTTAAAGAGACCCGCGAGATTTACTCGTTGCCAGTAACGTGGTGGCCGGCAAATCCGACGCTCAACAACTTTCCGGCGGCATGGCAGGCTGCTCCATTTGGCCGGTATTACCTGAACAGCTTCATTACCACCTTCTTCGGCGCTGCCCTCGAAGTCACCCTTGCCCTCTTCTCGGCCTATGCGCTGGCCTATCTGCGGTTTCCGCGCAAAGACCTGGTCTTCCTGCTCCTGCTGGCGGCGCTGATGATCCCGGTCGAGATCACGATTGTGCCGAACTATCTGACCATTGCCCGCCTCGGCTGGATTAACACCTATCAGGGCATCATCATTCCGGGGGCTGCCATCGCTTACGGAACCTTCTTGCTACGGCAGTCATTTCTGGCAATACCTCATGAAATCCTCGAAGCGGCACGAGTCGATGGTGCCGGCCACCTGCGCATCCTCTTCAGCGTAGTCGCCCCCATCGCTCAGCCTGCCATCGTAACGATGGCCCTGCTCTCAGTAGTAAGCAAGTGGAATGAATTTCTCTGGCCGCTCATTGTGACGAACACGACCGATATGCGCACATTACCGATTGGTGTCTTCTGGTTGCGTAACAGCGAGGGGTTCGCCAATTGGGGTGTCGTCATGGCCGGTTCGCTCTTTCTCATCGTACCGGTACTGATCGCCTTTCTGTTCGCCCAACGGGCAATTGTTGAAGGGATGACTGCCGGTGCGGTGAAGGGTTGACCCTATTCCTGGTGCAATACGGTTTTGTGCCGTATGCAAATAGTTTGATAGTAATGAGGAGCAATTATGAAACAGACACTCACCCGGCGCGAATTGTTGCGCCTGATGATGGCAGGTAGCGGTGCGGCGGTGCTGGCGGCGTGTGGAGCACAAAGCGGACAATCAACCGGTCAGTCCCCCACTGCCCCGGCGGTTGTTAGCCAGCCCGGCTCGACGGTCAAGATCACGTATTGGGGATCGTTCAGCGGTAACCTGGGTGAAGCCGAGCAAGCGATGGTCAAGGCGTTCAACGACTCGCAAGACGAAGTTGAAGTCGAGTATCAGTTCCAGGGCAGCTACGAAGAGACCGCGCAGAAGTTTACGGCGGCCTTGCAGGCCAACACCACCCCCGATGTCATCCTGCTCTCGGATGTGTGGTGGTTCGGTTTCTACCTTGCCGGTGCAATCACCGCCCTCGATGATCTCGCCCGCCAGGTCAATCTCGACTTCAGCGATTACGAGCCGGTGTTGCTGAACGAAGGGGTACGCAAGGGTGTTCACTACTGGATTCCGTTTGCCCGCAGCACGCCACTCTTCTACTACAACAAAGACATTTGGGCCGAGGCCGGCCTACCCGACCGCGCACCAGAAACCTGGGCCGAGTTTGCGGAATGGGCACCAAAACTGGTGAAGAGTGATGGGAGCCGGGCAGCCTTTGGTCACCCTAACGGCGCCAGCTATATCGCGTGGCTCTTCCAGGGTGTCGTCTGGCAGTTCGGCGGTCAGTATTCGCAACCCGATTTCACCATGACCATGACCGATCCCAACACCCTGCGCGCTGCTCAGTTCTACCAGGACACCGTGCTCAAAGAGAAGTGGGCAATCCTCTCGCCCAATCTGAATCAGGACTTTATCGGTGGTGCGATTGCGTCGATGATGGCTTCAACCGGTGCTCTGGCCGGTATTCAGGCGACTGCTACCTTCCCGGTTGGCGTCGGCTTCCTGCCCCGCGAGACCAACTTCGGGTGTCCGACAGGTGGTGCCGGCCTGGCGATTGTCAGTCGCGCACCCGCCGAGAAGCAACTGGCCGCGATGAAGTACATCGCGTTTGCGACCAGTTCTACCAACGCCGGGATGTGGGCACGCAGCACTGGCTATATGCCGGTGCGCATCAGCACAAAGCAAACCCCGGAAATGGTTGAGTTCTTCAATCAGAACCCGAATTTCAAGACCGCAGTCGATCAGTTGCCGAAGACCCGTGCCCAGGATGCGGCTCGCGTGTTCGTGCGCAACGGCGATCAGATCATCGGCAAGGGCCTGGAGCGGATTATTGTCAATGGCGAAACACCAAGTGCCGTCTTCGCCGAGGTTAACAATGAATTGACCCAGGCTGCGCAGCCAATTCTGGAAGACCTGAAAGCTGTTGAGGGCTAGGTCCTTTCGGTATCTGATCAGGAGCGTGAATCGGTCTGCTCTACAGGCCGGTTCACGCTCCAACGCCCGGCCTGGACGAGAGGGCTGATACGGTAACGCATGTGTTCAACGCTGTTGTGTGGCAACCGGCGGTAAGGGTGCAACAGTACAGAGAACCAACAACATTGCTATTTTCCTTTGTCGCGAAAGCTACGTCGAGTACCAATTGTGCGCAGGTAATAGCATCCCTCACCGATCAGGTATTATTGCTGTGTGCGCATAGATACGTATAGGCGCTATGGCACAACAACATTACTTCACCCGGTCGCTATGTTGACCATCACCAATCCCAAAATTGCCGGTTTTAAGCCGTGCTGGGCTACGTACCGGGGCTTGACCATCTTGTTCGACAATATTGGATTACGGCGCGACGGGCCATGGTTAAGACTCGATTGCGCTCTTGACGCCATTCCCGAATATACACTCTACCGCGGTCTGCGTGCCGCGATGTGTTCCCTCAACACCGATGATCTGTTACGCCGGTATCTGTTTTGTGCTCTGCCGCCGGCAACGTATCACGTTACGCTTTGGGATGGACCAAACGATGGCAATGTTGCCCATGCGCTGCCAGAGGTGCGGCAGCGCATTGAAGATTTGCTGATCGATATTCCCGGTGCGCTCAGCCACGGCAATCTCATCAGCGGCACGATTGCCGGTTCACCACTGATCCGGCGGCGCGGCTGGCAGGTGAGTTTTACCGTGCAGAGGCTGGTTATTGTTCATCAAGCCGCTCTGGTAGCATTGCTGGCGCCCACCGCAGAGACACTGGATACCTTCACTACCCTCAACGGCCTGCGCAGCTCCTGGAACGCTACTTTCCGCAGTCGCTTCGGCATAGCCGCTTATGAACCGTACATGCCGCACATTACCCTCGGTTATTTTGCGCACGCAGCGCTGGCCGAGGAAGCGCAGGCAGATGTACCGACCTGGGAAGAGGTTGTTTTGCAATACACTGCCGGCACCAGTATCACGTTTCGCAGTGCCAGCCTCTACGGGATGCTTGATATGGTTACCTTCTTTCGCACGGTTCGTTAAGGGTTGGGGAAACCACGAGTCTGTATATTATCCCGCCCATATCAAATCTTAATCGATACCGGCCATTATTACCTGTCACCAGACACGCGGTGAACCGTGACTATGCGTGCCCCACAACGATCTGTGGGCGTCGCCTGCATGATTCTTTAGGGGCGGGTTTAGAACCCGCCCCTACGGACGATACATTCGTCTATTCGCATTGCCGTACAAAGGGATGCGGCAAATAAGAGGTTGCCAAAGGGATACATCTTAGATCGCGTGCTAATTGACATCATGCGCTGACGTCTCTGCGCCATAAATAAAGAGAGACGTTGCAGTGCAACGTCTCTCCACTGGAGGAAGGGGTCACCGGTTCGGTAAAGCCTAGCGGGCCTCACCAGCGGTGACACCCATACGCTTACTACTACCCATGGGCATCACCTCCTTCACGCCTGACCGGCAATACAGTGTGCAAATACCGACATAGGTACTATACCCAAGGTTTATGTGAAAGTCAAGGGTCGAAGCGCAGAAGTTTGTGGCGAGTTTCAGATACGTGCAAAAAAGATGGTATAGTAACGCCGGTATCGAGTACAGAACCACAACAATGTATGGCGCAAAAAAAGCAATTCTATCTTGTGGTACGTGGCCGAAATCCCGGTCTCTATCAGCAGTGGTCAGGTGAGGATGGTGCATCTGCTCAGGTAACCGGCTTTCCCGGCGCACTCTACAAAGGCTTTTCAACCATAGCCGCCGCCCACGAGTGGGTAAGATCGTTGCCTGCGACCGAACAGACGCTGGCACTGCAATTGCTCGCTGACTACGAGCATGCGCCACACGCCGAAGCTGAACCGGATCAGAACACGCAACAGCCATTGTCACGACCGGCAACATCCCCCTCAGAGGACGCTTCTTCTTCCTCCACAAACGGGATTGTGATGATGTACACCGACGGTAGTGCTCTCGGCAATCCTGGGCCGGGCGGGTACGGCGTTGTGCTGCGCTACAATGACCATTACCAGGAACTCACCGGTGGTTTTCGGCTCACGACCAACAACCGCATGGAGTTAATGGCCTGTATTGTCGGGCTGCGTGCACTCAAGCGACCGGTGTCGGTACGCCTGCACAGCGACTCGCGCTACGTCGTCGATGCTTTTCGCAAAGGCTGGATACACCGCTGGCAGGCACAAAACTGGATGCGCAGCGAGACCGAACCGGTAAAAAATGCCGATCTCTGGGCTGAATTGCGCTTGCTGTGTGAAGGTCATCAGGTTGAGTTCGTCTGGGTGCCCGGTCATCAGGGCGTACCTGACAATGAACGTTGTCACGAACTGGCCATCGCTGCCGCAGCTCGCCCAGACCTGCCGCCGGATGTTGCCTTTGAGATGCAGTGGAGTCGCACATAAGCGCAATGATACCGGCGTGGATGTGCGAGCTGTGGGAGCCTCTGCACCGTACCTATGCGCACGAGCGGCATACCTGCTTCACATGCTCAGGTTTCTACAGCTCTAAGACACTATCAAGTCCCCGATGCAGACCAACCAGTTTCCCCACGCGCCGGATGGCCAACAGTGCTCCGGCGACATAGGGTTCGGCACTGGCACCGGCATCATGGCGAATGCTCAGCCGCTGGTCGGGCATGCCAAAGATGATTTCCAGCCCGATTGTGTAGCCCGGTAGACGCACCGAATGCACTTGCATGCCGTTTAGGCGGGCACCACGGGTTGCCGGAACACCCTGGGTTTGCTCAAGCGGTACGCTCAGATGCGACGAGCGAATCTGCCCCAGCCTGGCAGCCAGTTCACGCGCTGTCCCGCTCGGTGCGTCCGGTTTGCTATCGCGGGCATAATCGATGATCTCCCACTGTTCGATGTAGCGGGCAGCAATACTGGCAAACCGTTGCAGCAAGACGGCAGTCAAAGCAAAGTTGCCTGCTGCCAGCACGCCCCGTTGCTGCGCTGTTGCCACTGCATCAATCTCGCGATAGTCGTCATCACTCAGCCCCGAAGTACCAATCACCACGTGACATCCGTGTTGCAGGGCGGTCAAGACATTGGCTTTCGCAACGTCAGGACGGGTATACTCGAAAAAGACATCACACGGCTGCGTCAATGCTTCAGCAGCGGTCGCGTAGACAGGACACGTCAGTCGTGGTTCACCCAACACATCGGCCAGCGACTGCCCGGCAGCGCGGCGGCTTAGCGCAGCACTCAGCACAATATCGTCAGTTTGCGCAATCGCACGGGCAAGTGCCGAACCGGCCCATCCGGTCGCACCCGCCAGGCACACCCGAATCGTCATAGAAAACCTCGCCTATCGCTCATAAGGTCACCACTCACCGGCGTAGATCGTCTGATAAGGAACAACGTCTTGCGCCAGACAGGCCCAGTGCAGCTCGACCAACTGACGGAGATGCAGCAGATCGTGGGCTACCCAGGCTGCCAGCAAATCACCCGCACGTATGACACCAAATGGTGCAGTGTAGGTTGCGTTCCAGTCAGGTTGGTGCAGGCCACGCAACCATTGGATCGACTCGGCACGAGCTGTAAGGAAGCGCTCCAGGGTCGTAGTAAGATCGCCTTCGTTGTAGCGATGAGCTATCACCCAACCCTCTGGATCAATCGGTGGCCAGCGTTCTCCCGGACGGTGGAGTGTGTAGTCGAGGCGCACCCGAAAATCGTATTGCTCCTCATCGGCCAGATGACCAATCACTTCGAGCATCGACCACATTGCAGGTTGCGGCTTCCAACGCGCCTGTTCGAGCGATGCCCCTGCAAGCAATACCTGTATCCGTCTGGCATTATCACTGAGTTTCTGCGTCAGCACCGACACATCCACCGCAGTCTCCTTTCCGGTCGGCTTCAGCGCGCTTCGCTCCGCTGATACAGGCGCGTTCGATCACACACCGTGATTTGCCCGCGACTGCTGCTGATAAGCCCCTCCTCACTGAAGTCGGCCAGAATGCGACTGACGACTTCGCGCGATGTGCCTAGCTCGGCGGCAATTTGCTGATGGGTGAGATTGAGTGTAGGCGGATCACCAACAGCCTGCCGCAGCAGAAATGCCGCCAGGCGCACATCAACCCGTCGGAAGGCGATCTCGTCAATGATTGCCATTACCGATGCCAGCCGCCTTGAAAGCAGTTGAAAGACATAGTCACGCCAGGCGCTATAGCGCTCGATCCAATCGCGAAAGATTGCCTGACCAACCAGAAAGGCGGTTGCCTCACGTTCAACCACAGCGATTGCCGGGAACTGATGGTTACTCAAGACACAACTGGTAGTGAGAATGCAGCTCTCACCACGACCAAACCGATAGAGCGTAATCTCCCGTCCGGTTTCGCCAATTTTGAACACCCGAATCTGACCATCGGCAAGAATCGCAAAAAAGCTACACTCATCGCCTTCGGCAAAAACGGTTGCACCGCTTGCGATACGCATGAGTGTCGCCTGCGTAGCAAAATCGCGGGCAATGGCAGTAGATGGATCGCGCAAGAAGTCTAATAGATCACCCGCCAGATGCATTTCGTGCGGTTGCAACATTATCGCTCTAATGCTCCTGTCTAACGACGTGTAGGACGAACAGTTACACGATCAAACGTCCCTGATCAACGATCACCCGCTCATCGACCCGCAAACTGGCCGCACTGATCACAAAATCTATGTTGAGCGATGAGGCATTCGCTCCGCCCATATACCGGTTCTCGCCAAACGCAATGAAGAGTGCGCCCTGAATATGCTCATCAACGATTGTCCAGCCAATAGGATGGTGCAATCGCGGATTGAGGCCAATACCAATATGGCTGATCCGGCGTGGTTCACCACTGTGGCGGTCGAAGAGCGCATTGAGCTGGTCGGCTCCGCTGGCCGCTTCAATCTGCGTGACGCGACCACCGGCAAAGTGGAGATGAACGGCGCGGGCCGGGCCGGCCACCGGCAAGAAGAGATCGCCTTCGGCGCTCTCCTCAAGGACAGTAGTGTAGATTGATCCTGCCGGCAGGTTGATCACGATGGCTCCTGTCTCACCGACACTGGTGGTCAGTTGGCCGGTATCACACAACCACGGGCGTTCACCGTGGTCGAGTCGTAACTCATACCCCGGCCCACTCACGATGGTGATGGTAGATGCATTATGCAGTGCCGGCATGACCCGCTCGGTGATAGCACGCAGTTCTGCCGGTTCTACCAGCAACGCCGGCATCATGCGCAATTCCAGTTCTTCGTGACTGATGCCCAATTGGGCTGCTTTGCCAATGGTCGGGATGGCAGCAATGACCTGTGGAATACGCCGCTCCTCACGCACCATTTCCAGCCGGTCGTAGGAGGTACCGAAGGCGCACAGCGCTTCATCAGCCACCTGTTTCAGGTCTGGTTGCGCGCCGATCAGCGTCAGTGAGCGATCAACGAGTTTTAACCATTCGGCATATCGCTGATGTCGCTCGGTGAGCACCTCTGGCGGTGTCGTTGCCAGTAAACGTTCAACGTGCTGCGCCGGCTGAATGGCAATCAGTGGTTCCGCGCCAATGCTTTCCAGAGCCAGCAACACCGCGTGCAGCAGACGTTGATTGCCCGCTTCGTCACGAACCTCAATCAGCTCACTGCGTTGGGCGCCGAGTGCATCAACCAGGCGCCGGGCCAGTTGATCCCACAAACTCGCGACCATGAGCGTATCCTCTCTACTGTAGTGGAATGTACTGATAGTTTGCCGGTACGAAGAAGCTCCCCTCCGTCACGCCCTGCGGTGAGCACTGGCGTAAGCGACGGCCTAGCTCGGCTGCGCTGATCGTGTTGTGGAGATATGCCCGAAATGCCTCGCTGATAGCAGTGACCTGCGCCGCCGACTCGTGAACGAATTCCAGGCGGTAGTGCCCGATCCCGGCAGCCCGCCAGCGATCAAGGTATTTACTGGCTTCCTGCGCCTCGGCACCGAACACAGTATTGCGACAACCGACATCAGCAATCACCGGATGTTCTCGTCCATTTGTATCGCGTAATGCCACGTGATGCCGTTCGCAGGGCCGACCACAGTCTTTATAGCTGGTACCATTCGACAGAAACCGACAGAAGACGCAATGTTCGGTGTGGAAGACCGGAAGATGGTGGTAGGCGATCACCTCAATCCGGCTCCCGCCAATCCGCTCCGCCAGATGCGCGATCTGTTCGGCGTTGAGATCATGGGTGGGTGTTAATCGTTGCAATCCCAGTTTCAGCAGCAGATCGGCGGTCAGGACATTTGCGGCGTTCAGGCTGAAATCGCCAGTTAACGCTACGGTCGGATCATCGCGCAGCAGTTCGAGCAAGCCGGTTGAGCGTACCAGCAACGGGGTTTGTAGTTTGCGCAGAAACCGCACGATCCGCTCATCTTCGGGCTTGAGCACACGTGGGGCGGCGATCCGGGCGGGAATACCGGCGTCACGAATCTGAGCCAGCGCCGGCTTCAATCCCTCAAGATCAAGGTAGTCGAGCGTGATGCTATCAGGGCGCAGGGCAATCGCTGCCGCGAGCTGTTCGGGCGAACGCACCAACAGGTGCAGGTGCGGTGTTGCCGACGGTGCGGTCGGTTCTACTGCGGCCAGGGCTTCATCTACCACCTGATCGGGATTAAGAATGGTCAACGCGGGTGGTTGACTCTGCAATTCGGCGAGTTGCGTCGTTGCCTGACGGCGTAACTGGTTGAGCAGTGATACCGGTACGAAGGGATTGCCTTCAATCACCGCCGAAAGTTCGCTCAGAATGTAGGGCGTATCCCCCAGTCGACTGAGTTGATCACGTAACGTTGCTTCATCAAGCGGTCGGTTTTGCGCAGTTGTGAGCGATGTCTCACTCCGCACAACGACCGACAATGCCGGCTGATCGATGAGCGTCCACCTCATTTCCAGAGCCGTACCGGCGGATGCCTGGACGTGAACACGCACCGGTTGCCGGCGCACCGGCGCCGCCGGTTGGACGAAGGGGCGAGCAATCCGTTCGGTCTGCGGATCAGACGTGCGCCAGAGCAGATCACCGACCCGAATCCGGCGCGGATTGATCACCCCCTTCATAAACCGGATTGCCAGCCGGCCATCACCTACCGGTTCGACGGCGACGATCCGGCCACCCTCTTCCGGCTCCTCTGGACTACGCCAGTCGGCGGCATCGAAAACGACACCATCACCGGGTTTCAGTGGCGCTGCCTCACGCCCCGGCTCCGGCGTAATGATGATCGCATCCGACCGTACCTGTACGACGCGCCCCATCAGGAGACCACGATGGCGTGGTGCCCGTCCTTCAACAACTGCCTGATGATTGGTCCCCCGCAGGAAATGAGGCCCCAGACCACGCGAATACACCTGCTCAAGATGCAGCCGATCAGCCCCGGTCAGATCGGACGGCAAACCTGCCCATGCCGCATCGAGCGCCCGGCGATAGGCATTCGTCGTAATCGCAACATATTCAGCATCTTTGTAGCGACCTTCAATCTTAAGCGCACTGACACCCAGGCGCGCAATGGTTGCCATATCATCAATTGCCGCCAGATCACCCGGCGAGAGGAGATAACGAGCTGCACCCAGTGGTCGGTGCTCACCATCGACAATCATCTCATACGGCAACCGGCAGGCCTGCGCACACTGACCACGATTGGCGCTGCGCCCTCCCCATGCCTCCGAGGAAAAGCACTGACCGGAGTACGAGACACAGAGCGCACCGTGGACAAAGATCTCCAGCTCGATAGGGCTGCGGGCACGGATCGCGGCCACCTCTGCCAGCGATAATTCGCGCGCCAGTACAACCCGCGACACACCGTAGCGAGCCGCCAGTTCAACACCTTCTGCGCTGGTAATACTCATCTGCGTACTACCATGAATGGGAAGATCAGGCGCAATCCGGTGCGCAAGAGCCGCAATGCCGAGGTCTTGCACAATGATCGCATCGGCACCAGCAGCGGCAATCTCGGCCAGAGCATTTGCGGCAGCCCGTATCTCGTGATCGAACACCAGCGTGTTAAAGGTGACATACCCCTTCACGCCGCGCCGATGAAGCGTCTTCATCACGTCAGGTAATTCGCTGCGGGTAAAGCCTACCTTGGCCCGCGCCGTAAAATGGGTTAATCCAAAATAGACCGCATCCGCGCCGGCTTCAATGGCAGCATACAGTTGTGGCCAGTAACCGGCTGGACTCATTATTTCAGGTTTGCGCATAGCACGTCTCTCTTGTGGGTGTGGAATTGATCCTGTGCTCAATTCAAGACGGGCAACGAGCACAGGACACACAGTGTGCAACCAATAGTCGGTGAGGTGCTCTCGATGCTACGAATGCAGAACTCGCTCCTTTAGCGTCGTCTGCTGTTTAACAACAACATTACGTGCGATGCACCTTAAAGATCGATAGATACAAATTCGTGGCATAACCACAATTACTACAGCGATTGCCATCGAGACCAACCCGCCGGCTCACACCGTGCTGCCGATTAATCAGCGTTGCGTGGCAGGACGGACAACGTGTGGGCTGATTAGGCTCGTGACCGTAAATGAACTGCAAGCCACCCTCGTGGCCGATACGACGAGCCTGCTTGGTTGCCGCCGCCGTCTCGCTCCCGGCATCACCTGGCAACACATGCCACGGCGTTTCCTCACCCAGGGTCTTCTTGATCCACTCAACCAGATCACGCAGCTCATCGGGGTGATCATTGACGCCGTGATGAATACGGGTCGTAATTTCAATATGACATTTCCAGCGCTGCTGTGCCTCTTCGGCAAAACGGAGAATGTGGCGCCAGTCGCTTATCCCACCCAACCGTTGGTACGCATTATCGGAAAAGCCGCGCAGGTCGAGGCTAATGCCGTTAAGGTACGGTCCTAGTTCATTCAAGGCTTCCAGACTCAGCATACCGCTGGTTACAATCGCCGTATAGCGGCTGGCAGCACGGCTCAGTTGCAGCAGCGCCAGCACATATTCAAAATTGACCGCCGGCTCACCAAATGCCCACACCACACCGCGGCAAAGCCGTTCGAGCGCAAAATCGGCGGCCCGTTGCGGTTCAAGCCGACGCTGCTTTGCCGGTTCGGTTGGTAATGTGCCGTAAGGACCACGCTGCTGATCGATAGGTAGCGCATAGCCCCATCCGCCAATCGCCAACACCGTCGTATCCGGGAAGAAATGCCAGAGACGATGATCCTCAACCGGGCCAATCGCTGCTCCGCTGATCATGCCGTGATTGATCAATTCGATCCCTTCTTCACGACCGATACGCATGTGACAACGCCCAATCTCGCCCGGTGCCAGCGTGCAACGCCACTGACATGCCAGACACTGAAATGTTCCATCGGCAAGCGGTTGCGCTAATGTGGCCAGCGATGACATAGGATCGACGTTCCTTTATTGCTACGGACTGGCAATTTGCCGTTCATTCGAGTATAATGCCATGGGTGGCGGAGGGAAACCTTCCCTCCGCATACCATCTTTGGCTTTACGTGCTATCTCTTAGTGTAGCATAGAGTGTCCACGTTCATGCTATGACGAATAGTCCTTCATCATCAGAACCGCTCACGAGTGATCCGGAAACTGTTCAAGTTCGTCAACCTCGTGCCCCTCTGCGGTACGTGGTTCGTGAACTGCTCGAAACAGCTATCTTTATTCTGCTGGTTTTTCTCATCGTGCGCGGTGTCGTGCAAAATTTCAAGATTGAAGGCTCAAGTATGGAGCCAACGCTCCACACCGGTCAATATATTTTAGTCAACAAACTCATCTATTTTCATTTCGATTTAAACGCACCACTACGCCTGCTTCCCGGCCAATCTGATCTTCCACCCCGTATTGTATATCCTTTTCGCCCTCCCCAACGCGGTGACATTGTTGTCTTTGAGTATCCACGTGATGTACGTAAAGATTATATCAAACGAGTTATTGGTTTGCCGGGTGACATTATCGAGATTCGTGAAGGTAAAGTCTTTGTCAATAACGAACCGCTCGATGAGCCATACCTGCGCGGTGCGTCCACCTATTGTCTGGGTGGGTATCCCTGCGCCCAGGGACCGGTCCTGGTGCCAGCCGGTAGTATCTTCGTGATGGGTGACAATCGCGGCAATAGTTCCGACTCGCGAGAGTGGGATGCCTTACCGCTGGATCGGGTTGTCGGTCAGGCATGGCTCATCTACTTTCCGTTTAGTGATTGGGGATTGGTACCGCACCATCGCTACGAGACCAGTACTGCGGTAGCACCTTAGTCAACCGCTCAATCGTATGCATATCGCTATCAACGCTCATCTGCTTGCGCATACCCACTCGTTTCGGCGGGCCGGTGTTTCTCACTATATCGAACAAGTCTTACTCCACCTGGCCCAAATTGATCGCGAGAATCGCTACACCGTCTACACCACACGCGGCCTCGATCAGGCGGCCCTCGGCTTACCGGCCAACTTCGTGGTCAAACCATCACGCTTACCAACCATTAACCCGCGCGTCCGGATTCCGTGGGAACAGATTATTGCGCCACTCATGTTGCGCGGCAAAGCAGACCTCTATCACGGCTGCCTTAACGTGGCACCGTTGCTCAGTCCGGTGCCAACGGTAATCACCATCCACGATCTGGCCTTCATCCGCTTTCCGCAAACGTTTCGGGCCTACAATCGCATCTACCTCGATTTCGCCACCCGGCTCAGCGCCCGGCGGGCCAGTCGGATTCTCGTTGTTTCCGAGCACACAAAACGCGAAGTGGTGGGATTGCTCGGGGTTGATCCAGAACGGGTCGTTGTGACACCAAATGCCGTGCGTCATCACTTCCGTCCGCCTGATCCGGTTCAACTCGAGCAGTTCCGTGTTCGCCATAGTCTGCCGGAGCGCTTCATTTTATACGTCGGAACACTTGAACCGCGCAAGAATCTGACGACGCTCCTCGAAGCGTTTGCCATCCTGAGCCGACAGGTGCCGACCGTTCCTCTCCTTATTGGCGGTGGAAAGGGCTGGATGTATGAACCGATCTTTGCCCGTCTCGAACAATTGCAGTTACGTGACCGGGTAAAGTTCGTTGGTTATATTCCCGAAGAGGAATTACCCCTGTGGTATGCAGCGGCTACCGTCTTTGTTTTTCCGTCGATATATGAAGGCTTCGGGATGCCACCACTCGAAGCAATGGCCTGCGGGACACCTGTCATCACCTCGAACACATCCAGCCTGCCGGAGGTAGTCGGCGATGCCGGGATAATGGTTTCACCCACCGATACCACTGCGCTTGCTGAAGCAATGCAGCGTATTCTGACCAGTGCTGATGTACGAGCAGATCTGCGTACCCGTGGCCTGAAGCGCGCTCAACAGTTTTCCTGGACGCAGACAGCAATCAAGACCCTGGAAGCGTACCGGGCAGCGTTGACACACCCCTCTGGTGGGGTATAATGAATGAGCATAGCCATGGATAGCGCTGGTGCAATAACGAGGAAGGAGTGCCGTATGATCGGTGGTCTTGGCTGGGGTGAGCTGTTAATCATCTTGATTATTGTGATTGCGATCTTTGGTGCCGGGAAGCTGGCGGGTCTGGGTGGAGCACTCGGCAGCAGTATTCGCGAATTCCGCAAAGCGGTAAAGGGTGATGATGAGCCACGCAGCGATGCGAAGACCGAGGGCGAGACCAAAGTCTAGTCTCACACGTTAGGTCTTCACCGGTGAAATGTGCTGCTGCTCGTTCAGATAGCTTGCTCTTCGTTAGAAGAGAGTATCTCACGCACCTGAAAACGTCTGGCCTGAAGCAAGGAGGGTAAAAACCTCGTTTCAGGCACGGAAGTCTTTTGCCCCATTCACCAGTTCCAAAGTTGTGATACCTGCGACGTCAACCCTAACCAACATGAGCAGGTACACACTCTCTCTGCCCTGTGGAGACGTATCCTATTGTCCTGGTAGAGTCATGTCCGCTCTGCATACCTCACTCGGACGTATAATGAAAGCTGACCGTTAAAAATAAACGCAATTTGGGGGCGTCATCAGACACCCCATGTTGATACGCTTATGAAAACTGAAACCGATTTCTTTGATCAGGCAACAATTGTAGTACGTGCCGGTAACGGTGGTAACGGTGCGGCCACATTCCGGCGTGAAAAATATGTTCCGCGTGGCGGCCCCAATGGCGGTGATGGTGGTCGTGGAGGTCACGTCTATCTGATCGCCGATCCTGAATACAACACGCTGCTCCATTTTCGCTATCAGCGCAAGTTCGTTGCCGAAAATGGTGGGCACGGTGGCAAAAATGCGATGCATGGGCGCAACGGCACTGATGTCTACGTACCGGTACCACCGGGCACAGTAGTGCGGGCAACTATCGACGGCGTTACGTACAGTGTCGATCTGGCCCGCCCTGGTCAACGCCTGCTCGCCGCTCGCGGGGGACGTGGTGGGTTGGGCAACATCCACTTCGCAACCTCGACTCGCCAGGCACCGCGGCTTGCTGAATTGGGAGAACCGGGCCAGGAGTTGACCCTTGAACTTGAGCTAAAGATGTTGGCCGATGTAGGGCTGGTCGGTTTTCCGAACGCCGGGAAGTCTACGCTGCTGTCGGTCATTAGCGCCGCCCGCCCGAAGATTGCCGCCTATCCCTTTACCACACTCACTCCGAACCTGGGTATTGTCGAAGTTGGCCTGCAACGCTTTGTGGTAGCCGACATTCCCGGTTTGATCGAGGGCGCTCACGCCGGCGTGGGTCTCGGTCACGATTTTCTGCGCCATGTCGAACGTACCCGGCTGTTGATCCATATTATCGATGCCGCTGGTGTCGATGGTCGTTATCCCTGGGATGATTACGAGCAGATCAACACCGAGCTGCGCCTCTATCAGCCTGAACTTGCCCAACGCAAGCAGGTCGTGGCTCTCAATAAAGCCGATCTACCCGCTGCCCAGGAAAATCTGCCGATCTTACGTGAACGATTGCCGGTGGCTCCTGAAGACCTCTTCGTGATCTCTGCGGCCACCGGTGAGGGTATCGAACCCCTCCTGCGCCGGGTTGCCGACCTTTTGCGGGCCGATCCTCCACCACAGCGCGATCCGGTCGATCCCGACGAACCACCCCTACAGTGGCCTCTGCCAGAGGTTGATGAGAATGCCTTTACCATCGAACGTGAAGGTGAGGCTTTCCGGGTACGTGGGATCAAGATTGAACGCTTGATCGCGATGAGCAATCTCGATCAAGATGAAGCGCTCGACCGGATTCAGCGCGTCCTTGAGGCGAGTGGGATTAACGAAGCCCTGATTGCGGCCGGCGTGCAGGACGGTGATCTGGTACGGATTGGACGGGCTGAATTAGTCTGGGATGATAGCGGACAGCATGCCTTATGACAACAACGAACCAACCTACAAACCCACCACCGGCGCCATCGGCGCCGCCGACCGATCAGATCGTTCAGACCCATCATTCAGTGACGATTAACGGGGTGGAAATCGGCTACACCGCGACTACCGGCATCATCATTATGAAGGAGGAGGCCGAGAAAGACGGTGTCAGTACCGGTGAACAGGCACGAGCCGGTATCTTCTTTGTCGCCTACACCCGTGATGATGTCACCGACCTGAGTCGGCGGCCAATTACGTTTGCCTTTAATGGTGGCCCAGGTTCATCATCGGTGTGGCTACACCTCGGCTTGCTCGGCCCCCACCGCGTCTTGATGCAAGAGGAAGGCTGGCCTTTACCACCACCCGGTCGACTGACGCCCAATCAATACTCTTTGCTCGATGTCAGTGATCTCGTCTTCATCGATCCGGTCAGCACCGGCTATAGCCGACCGGTCGCAGGTGAGTCGGCGAAGCAGTTCCACGATTTTCGCAAAGATATCGAGTCGGTCGGCGATTTCATCCGCCTCTACGTGAGCCGCTATGGACGCTGGCTGTCGCCGAAATATCTGGCCGGTGAGAGTTACGGTACCACACGGGCAGCCGGTCTGGCCGGCTATCTACAAGAGCGGCATGGCCTCTACCTGAATGGGCTTATGCTGATTTCAGCCGTGCTGCATTTTCAGACCCTCTCGTTCGATCACGGCAACGACTTGCCGTACATGCTCTTCCTGCCGGCCTACACCGCAACTGCCTTCTACCATCGCCGCCTCGAACCAGAGCTACAACGCGATCTGATCACAACCTTACGTGCGGCAGAGGCGTTTGCCCTTGGCGATTATGCACTGGCCCTGTTGCAAGGTGACCAGCTTGATCCATCCGCTACCGAGCGCATCATCACCCAACTGGCACGCTATACCGGCCTGAGCCGAGAGTATATTGAACGTTCACGATTACGCATTCGCGATGATCGGTTTGTTAAGGAATTATTGCGCGATCAGCAACGCACAGTTGGTCGGCTTGATAGCCGGTTTACCGGTAGCGACCGTGACGCGGTAGGCGAAACGGTCGAGTTAGATCCAAGTCTGGCGGCCATTCTTGGCCCGTACACGGCAGCTCTCAACGACTACGTGCGTCAGCAGTTGGGCTTTAGCAGTGACCTGCCCTATGAAATCCTCACCGAGCGCGTCTGGCCCTGGAGCTTCAACGACCATCAGAACCGCTATGTGGATGTCGCCGAGACCTTGCGCCGGGCAATGCATCGGAATCCAGCTCTGCGGGTACATGTGGCAAGTGGATACTACGATCTGGCAACCCCCTACTTTGCCACCCGCTATACGCTGAGTCATCTGGCCCTCGATCCGGCACTGCGCAGCCAGATTAGCGAGAGTTTCTATCCTGCTGGCCATATGATGTACATTCACGAACCGTCACTCGCCGCGTTAAAAGCCGTCCTCTCTGACTTTGTAAGCATTGGAGAAAGGTGAGTCATGCAAGGCGAACCATGTCACATCTCAGCGCAACGTAAGGCAATCCAGCTCGCGCATGGGCGGGTCAGCTACCTGGAATGGCCTGCGGACGGACCGGTCGTTCTGTTGTGTCATGGCATTACCAGCAGTGCGGTCACCCTCTGGCGATTAGGTGCCGACCTGGCTGCCGACGGCTGGCGGGTGATTGCGGTTGACTTACCCGGTCATGGCCAGAGTGATCTCAGCCCTGCTCACGATATGGACACCATAGCCGGGATTGTCGGCGACCTGATCCAGGCCCTCGCAATCACCGATCTGGCGATGGTAGGCCACTCGTGGGGTGGGGCAACAACACTGGCTCTCATCAGTGGACAGCATCCGGCTCGCGCCGCAGTCAGGCGAGCTGTCTTGCTCGATCCACTCGTTCGCCAGGAAGCAGCCGTTGCGCCCTCGCTGTTGCCCCAGTTTACTATTGGTGTTGGTCAACCACCCACCGAGACTCTCCCACGCCTACGCGAGTTGAATCCCGACTGGCATCCCTGTGATTACTACTGGAAGACCCAGGCGTTGGCTGAATGCAGGTACGAGCAGGTAGCCGGACTCTTCCTCATGCCAGAGGATTGGACACTGGTACCGCGCATTGCCCGGGTGCAGATACCGGTATTAATCCTTTTGGCCGAGCCTGCCTACACAATCATTCCACCGGCGATCCAGGACGAGTTACGGGCTACGGCACCAGCCGATCTTGTCCAGATGGTAACCATTCCGGGCACCAACCACAACATGCTGCGTGGGCCAGGGTACGAGCCAACCTTCCAGGCTTTACGTCAGTTTTTGGGATAACAAATGGCGGCGCCTGAACGCCGCCGCATCAATCCGAACGATCATCGGGCGCGGTCGGGGCGCTACATCGCCTCACGCCGAGATGGCACCTGGAGGCTAACCGGTCGTTCGGCGGTATGAGCACGACTCCGAACCAGCTCACTGTAACGGCGGGTCGACCGTGGATCACGATGACCGAGGATACGTCGCACAACCTGTTCCGGGTAGAATGCAATCAGTTCTGCGGCAGCAGTATGCCGCAGGTGGTGCAAAGTATAGCGGGGCTGCTCGCGGCCATCGACAATGTCGATCAGGCGGGCAGCTTTGCACACGGCCACCCAACGGCGGTGCAGGGTATCATACGATACTCGCGTTCCGCGTGAGGAGCGGAACAACGGTGTCTCCGGAGCAGCATCCTCCATATCACGTACCCATACCCGCAATCCGCGGAGCGAGCGCGGCATCGCGTCAGGGGTCAAGACAATCATCCGTTTACTGCCACTCTTACTGTCCTGAACCAGGAGCATCTCGCGTCCGGGTTCAAGAATCACATCACCGACGTTCAGATTCAAAACCTCGTCTGTGCGGATACCAATTTCACGCAGCATCGTAAAGATCAGACGGTAGGGCTGTGGTGCTGCCGCAATCGCCTGATCGAGTGCGCGTAGCTCAGCCTCGTTGGTAATCGGTTGCGGCCGGTGTTCGGTGGGCAAACGCCCATCAATCTGTTCAACCGGATTGTGCGTCACGTAGCCACGCTCTAATGCCCAGCGAAAAAACCGACCCAGACTGGCAATTCGTCGGTTCGTTGTACCCGGTTGCTCCTGACGCCGCGCCAGGAACTGCTGAATATCAGCCGTCGTGATAGCACTCAGCTCCTGGCTTAGAGCAAGCCCGGCTGTCCGCAGATCACAGCGGTACGAAGTGATGGTATTGTCGCTCAAACCATCATCGCACTTCAAATCGTGCAAAAATTGTTCGAGTTCGCTGATAATGGTGCGCGCATGCTGTGAACCGGCTCCGTTCGCATCAGACATACGACTCTCCTCTCTCCTGCTGTGATGAAGATACTTCTCTTCAGGGTATGCACAGCAAGTAGCTCACAGCGCACCGGTCAGCGCCGTAAGCAATGACACTCCTGTCAGATTGACTCTGCGCTGCAATTCTCTATCACGACCCTATCTCACAATAACAGATAGGTGCTCCTCCCGAAGATGGGAACAGCGAACGCATTATCACGGTGTGATAACTGCCGAATGCCGAAGATGCGATCTTCAGCAGCATAACACCGTGAACAGCTTCATTGTGTTCGGTATTGATTGCATTATAGCAAATGCTTTGACCTCATGCTAGTTCTAAAAATGAATATTTTTTGTTTCAATGCAAGACAATGATCGTCATGAAAACCAACAGAAAACCGGATCACACGGCAGCACAAAATTGTTGGGAAGATACGGCCCGCACAGGCGTTAACGTTACCTGATTGATTAAACGGGACGAGTTACCACGCATTGGCGGCGGGTTGACGGGTTAAGGGGTCGGCGGGTAAAACCCTGCCTCAAACCGTGGAAGCCCCTCCGGGGCTGACCGGGGGGCAGGAAGTGAGTGTCGGGCGTGCTACTGTACTGCATAGCCCGACCGGGGCTTGCACGCCGCCAGGCAGGCCTTCAGCCCGCCTGATGGCGGGGAGTGAGGGTCGAGCGTGCTCTTGGATAGCCCTGCCTATGCATTACCCACATGTCGCGCTGCGTTAGGTCGGGCTGCACGTGCTCCCCGTGGCGCAGGCTGGAAGCCTGCGTGCAGGCATTATCGCCACCGCCGGCAGGGGCTGGCCATGGCCGCTGGTGCGCAGGCACGAACCTGGTGCAACAATACGTCTACGCGCAGGTGTCGCATGCATGCCTGACCGACGCGATGAGCGGCACGAGCACATCCAGCACCTCCGTGACCAGGATGGGAATGGTATGCCACGCGCCGGATCGTGAGCACGGCTGGCGCGGCAGCATGGCTGCCGCACTCCACACTGCGCGACACGCACATGATGCGCGTGTAAGGCAACCCATTCAGCACGTGATACCACGGCTGGAGCGGCGCACTGCCACCGGCTCAGTCGTCCACAACAGCACCCATAGCGATTATACCCGCTGATACGCACGTGGTTAACACCAGTTGTGGGTAATGCATAGGATAGCCCTGCAGGGGGTTGCACGCTGTCAGGCAGGCCTTCAGCCCGCTGACGGCGGGGAGTGAGGGTCGAGCGTGCTCTTGGATAGCCCTGCAGGGACTTGCACGGCGTCAGGCAGGCCTTCAGCCCGCCTGACGGCGGGAAGTGGAACCGGACGTGCTACTGCATAGCCCCACCGGGGCTTGCACGGCGTCAGGTAGGGCTTCAGCCCGCCTGACGGCAGGGAGTGGGAGCCGGGTGTGCTCGCGGATAGCCCCGCAAGTGCGAAACAAAACAACCGACTTACCCGGTCACCGCATCATCCGTCCACCAGCTCTGAACTGTTGTCCCCCATTCATCGCCAGCGCAATGCCATCCTGCAGCGTAGCCCTTGTCTCGAAGATACTCAGATCGGCACCAAGGCTAACCAGTGTCTGCGCTACTTCAGGACTGATTCCTGTCAATACTACCTGCGTCCCAAGTAAGCGCACAGCTCGCGCCGCCCGAATCAAGGCATCGGCAACAAAGGTATCAACCGTCGCAACCCCTGTGATGTCAACAATCACGATCTCAGCCCCGCGTGCCGACACCCCTTCCAGCAACGTTTCAATGATCAGATTAGCCCGGCGCTGATCAATAGTACCGATCAGGGGTAAAGCCACGGCTCGATCACTGATTGGCACCAGCGGAGTACTTAATTCACGTAAAGCCCGCTCCTGCGCGTCAATAATCTCTGCCTGCATCTGCAAACGCTCGAACTCGATGGCCTTGATCTCACTGATATTCTGCATCATACCGACCATCCGTACCGCTTTCCCCTCTGGGCCGGCGAGAAAATAGCCGCGATCCAGAATCCAGACATACGAACCATCTTTGTGAAGAAAGCGATACTCGATGTCATATTCGCTCAAGCGAGCTTCAGCTTCCCCCAGTAATGCAACCGCCCGCTCGCGATCTTCTGGATGGATCAATTCTTCCCACTGCGCGATACCACCACTCAACCAATGTCCGTCCGCAGACATGCTCGGTCTCGCCACTCCAGCTAATCTCGCCACTAACCACATCGTAATCGTAGATCATCAGTCGTAGTGCCCGGACCAGCATTGCATAACGGTGACGCAGATCGTTGAGTTCCTGAAGCAGGTATTGGGGATCAAGTGCCATGACTGACCTCTTTCCACATCGAGCTGACAGCATGGTCACTAAGCGACGGGGCTACGGGTGATTGTAGGAGAAAGACGACTCTGTTGTCAAATCTTTTACGCCCTCCCATACACCGGAATTGCTGCACCGCTGATGATCCGCGCTGCCGGGCTGACGAGAAAGTGGATGACGGCGGCGATCTCTTCTGGTTTCACCCAGGATGCATGATTTGCTTTCGGCATTGCCGAGCGATTGGTTGGCGTATCAATCACACTTGGTAATACGGCGTTGACGGTAATATCATGTGGGCGTAATTCAGCGGCCAATGCCTCGGTCAGTTGTAGCACCGCCCGCTTGGCAGCCGCATAGGCCGCCAGATTGGCACCGGCCTGAGTCGCAGTCCGGCTACTGACATTCACAATTGTCCCGCCGCCGCGGGCAATCAGGTGGGGAATGGCAGCCGCACACGAAATTACTGCCGTCTTCAGGTTTATATCAAGCTGCGCCTGCCAGAGTGCCCATGGTGTCTGATGCACCGGCTCGCCACCGGCAAAGCCGCCGGCAGCGTTGATCAAGATGTCGATCCCACCATGTGTAGTTGCAATCGTGCGATAGGCGGCCTGGGTTGCCGATTCATCGGTGAGATCGAGCGGTAAGCCGATTACTGCCGGTATACGCTCGGCAAGTGACCGAAATGCATCCTCTTTCACAAAGGGGGCGACAACCGTAGCGCCAGCATTCGCCAAACGTTCGACAACCGCTACTCCTAATCCCCCTGTGCCGCCGGTGATAATCGCAACCTTTCCTGCCAAATCCATGGCTCTTCCTCTCGTAGATATATAAACAACTCTGGCGCACACCTACGCCAGAGTCGCCTCTATGCTCAGACAAACGGAGAGCACTCCTTGCAGGCAACCCCATCGTTACCCGTTTTGGTGTTGACTACTGCATCAGCAGGTCGAAATGCGGTCGTCCGTCATCACCACCGAGTCGGCGCAAACCACGCTGAATGGCCCGCGCTGCACCTTCGCCGATCCAGAATGTCAGCACTGAACCGACGATCAGGCCTAACGCGCTACCCAACGCTGCCCCACTGGCGAACAGAACGAACCGTTTGCGTCGCGACGCTGCTTTGCGCCGCGCAGTCTCCTTGCCCATATGCTTCCTCACTGCACAACGACTACCGGCATCGCTTTGCTCCAAAGACGCTCCAACCGGTAGTACTCACGCTGGCTCTGGCTGAAGATGTGCACCACAATATCGCGATAGTCGAGCACAACCCAGCCGGTGTCGGCGCTCCCTTCAAAGCGCGGGCTTAACCCGTGCTCGGTTGAAATCTTCTCGTCGATGTGGTCGATGATCGCTCGCATCTGCCGATCATTGTCGGCGGTACAGATGATAAAGTAGTCGGCTATGGTTGTCTGCGAGCGGATGTCCAGCAGGACAATGTCGTGCGCCTGCTTGTCTTCTACCAGCTCGACGATGCGGCGGGCAATCATTCCGGTCTCGATGGTTCTCTCCTCCTGTAGTGTATTATCGTATCATCCTGAATCCTATCACAATTGACGCACCTTGTAAAACTATTATAGCAGGATCGCTGCGGCTAATTTACGATGGACGGGGTAGGGGATGGTGTTGCCGTATTCACAGTTCTGCCGGTACCTGATGGGGGTCTGCGGTAGACCTGGCTGTTTAGAGAGGAGGATGGATGATGAATGAACCGCTAACATTACGTATTGGGCAGGCGTGTCTTGAGGTGGTCGAGGGCGATATCGTGAGCCAACAGGTTGATGCGATTGTCAATGCCGCTAATGAACAGTTGCTGCAGGGTGGTGGTGTCTGCGGTGCAATCTTTCGCGCTGCCGGAGCTGCTGAACTACAACGGGCATGTGATGCTGTTGCTCCCTGTCCAACCGGCGAAGCTCGTATTACGCCCGGCTTTGCTCTGCCGGCACGCTATATCATTCACGCGGTTGGGCCTATCTTCGACCACTATGCACCATCAGAAGCCGACCGGCTGCTCATAAGCGCGTATCGCGCAAGCCTGGCGCTGGCCCGTCAGTATGGTCTACAAAGTATCGCTTTTCCCAGTATTGCCACCGGTATCTACGGTTTTCCGGTTACTCGTGCCGCACCGCTAGTCCTGCAAACGCTCATCGATGATCTGCATACCCATCAGGCCCCTGGTCTGGTGCGGATGGTGCTGTGGCGCGATACGTTCCCGGTGTATCGTGATGTGTTCACCCACATGCAATCTGAACGGAAACTGAACGGTGGGTAACCGGTGAGGCGCTGGTAATGCGCCAGCCGTGCCTGCAATAGGGTTGTGCCTGTACGAGCGTGTTGATACCAGGCATGAGCCTGTTCACCCATGGCGATGAATCGCTGCCCGCATATGGTCTCGTGACGGTGAGCAGACGTGGTTGCAACTATTTGGTAAAACTTTCGTCAAATTCGCAGAATACGTGGGCACAACTCTTTGGCCCTGGCTGGAAGGAGCCGATATATGCAGACACGACTTACCCGGAGTAGAACAGATCGCATGATCGGCGGTGTGTGTGGCGGCCTGGCTCGCTACTTCGCCGTTGATCCGGTCATTGTGCGCTTGATCTTTGTGCTGATCTTTTTCATCAATGGCATTAGCCTGCCGATCTATCTGGTGCTCTGGCTGATTATGCCAAGAGAGAATCCTCCGACACCCTTCTCCTCGACAGGTAGTGAGGCAAATTTCGCCCCGCAGGAAGCTTTCGTTAGCCAGAGTCAGGTGAGTGGGCAGGCACGGGTCGGATATGCTCCCGATCCCTCATACCGCTTCGATCCACTTACCGGTCAGCCTATCGGTGGCCCGGCAACCAGTGAGACAGTACAACTGACAACGACACCATCGCGTCGCCGTAACTGGAGTTTACTCGGCATGATTCTGATCGGTGTGGGCGGTATCATTCTGCTTGAGCAATTGGGGGTGAATCTCTCGCTGCTATTCCCCGTGCTGTTGATTGGGGCCGGCCTGGTGCTGTTGCGACGTGGACGCTAAATGAAACCGGTCACATCAGCCAGAAACAGGGAATGAACACTATCGTAGAAGGCCAGGGTAGGGGCGCACGGTCATGCGCCCCTACCGTGAATTCCCCTGTGTTCACCACCTCAATCTGTACCACGCAACGTTTAGGGTTCGGCAAGAATGAGATGGCGTATGTGTCGCCTTCCCTTCACAGGTAGCACAAGGTCATTCGCCCGACTACCAACCCTCTTGGCCTGACCAGCCGCTGTTGTGGTATCAGCGAATGGATAGCGGTAGCGAAACATCCTTCGCCAACCCACTGTCACCGGCCTGTCAAAGCGCCCCCATCATTGCCGCAATCACCACCGCGATCAGGGCACCACCAATTGAGCTGATCAGGTTCACCAGGTCGTTATCCATCCAGCGCCAGCCGCGCAAAAAGCGATTGGGAGTGCCGTCACGGGCCACCCGGCGTTCAGTCTCGCGGCCATCGGGATAGACGTAGATCGCCTGTACGGTAGCTCCCATCAGACTGTCGAGCAGCGCACCACCTAGACCTCCAAGGAGACCAGCCGGGATCATCCACCACGGCGGCGTACCACCGATACTGCTCAGCAGGAACATAGTGATGCCAATCAACAACCCGCCTGCGGCAGCCGCTGAGGTACCCATCAGGGTAACACCGCCGGATGTTCCCGGTGGTACCGGCTGGCGCGTCGTAATCAGTCGTGGTTCATGCGGGCTGAGTACGCCCAATTCGGTCGCCCAGGTATCGGCAGTCACCGTTGCCATCAACCCGACAAATGCTGCCAGTAATACCGCCGGCTGGTCGTTCAAGGCATACGCGACCGCGCAGAGTGCACCTAACCCACCGTTGGCAATGGTCTGAAAGAAATCGCGCCTGCCGCCCTTGGCAAACTTTTCTGCTGCTCGCCGTTCTTTGATGGATTCTTTGTAGTGAGAGAGTAGACTGCTGCTGACGAAAAAGACGATCAGGGTAATTCCCCAGGCCCAACCACCAAAACCAAACGTCAATGTCCCTACCAGTACCGCACCCAGCCAGCCACTTTCGCTTAGTGAACGGCGGGCAAAGGCAACACCGCCGATCACAATACTGAGCACAAACCCCAACCCGATCTGCACAACGTCAATCATAGTCTCCCCCGACGCACTCGCCGGAGCGGCAAAAAGAATGCAGAGCACCGTGCAATTGGTGCTCTGCGATTATACCAGAGACAGGGACAGAGTTGATTAGGCTGCGGCGCGGGCAGTTAATGTCTGACGAGCCTGGCGAGCGACACCTCGCAATGCTGTCTCAAGATCGGCACCCAGCATATCGGCGACGGTCTTCTCCGGCACAAACGATGCCATCATGCCCAGAAGTGGTGCCAGATCAATTCCCATAATAACCTGCAGATCGGTACCATTGACCGCCTGGCTCAGCACCCAGCGCGTCTCAACCGGTAGCGGCGTGCGCACGGTGAAGACGATTTCGCGGTTGTCTTGCCAGGTCAGATCACCTTCACAGCGGATCGTGCCGAACAAACCACCCATTGACATATAGGTGACCAGACGGGCGCGACGTGCGACATCATCACGATTGAGCAGCTCTGTCTTCTGCACGCGAGGCAAAATCTGGCTGATCAATGCCGGGTCAGAAAGGGTGGCGAACACCTGCTCTGGCGTTACTCCCTCTATGTGGCAGCGCCGTCCTACTTTAATCATCATGGTCTCCTGTCTCTGTACTGTCAATGTTTTGCACAGTCATCATAGCACCCTTGCACAGACATGTCAATAGCTTTATTAATGAAAATACAATGAGGAGCGTCGTTTGGCCTGCGGCAGCCACGCTCCGCGCCTGCCGTGCTCGCGATCAGGTGCGGGGCGCAGCGGTTTCGTCGCCGGTCACGGCAACGCACTGCCGTCTGCTGTGACGATACGTGCTGCGTAGACGGGGTGTGAGCGGGGGAGCGGATCGTGGCACAGACGTTCCGCCTGCTGTTTGGAGCATGCCTTAGCTATTGAACAGCAACCATTTCGCAAAAGTCTCAACCCACAAACCATCCTGGCGCAGGCTGCCAACAGTGTGAACGCGCCGCACGTGTGCCCCCGCCGGTGCGCGTCAATTGCCACGACACAGGCGTTCCAGCCCGACCCACGCTCCTACAGCGGTTGCCCTACCAGTACTTGTTAGATTTCACAGCATACTTGCGGAATGACCAGCAGCCAGGTGCTACTCTTCGCTCACAACTACCGGCTCAGGTTGATCGCGATTGGCCCAATACATCAAGACCAGCGCACTAAAGGCCAGTACAGCGAACCCCATCGCCAGTGGCGTCACTGTGCCGTTGTACGCCTGCCCAATAACCGCACCGAGCGGAATCGCGACGAAGGTGGAAAGCGAGCCAACTACTGCCGAACCTACACCGGCAATATGACCGAGTGGTTCCATCGCCAGTGCATTCATATTGCCGAAGAGAATGCCCAGACAGAAGAAACACGGGATCAGGTACGCCATCAACTTCCACAACGGCGGTTGCCCGGCGGTGATCAGAGCGATCCCGACAAAGAGCAGGGCTATGCTGCACAACGCAAACAGCGCAATTTTTACCAGCGGACGCATGCCGTAGCGCATGACGAGGCGGCCATTCACGAATGAAGCGAGGCCAATCGCCAGGGCATTGATCGCAAAAAATAGTGGAAACAGTGCACCTAAACCGTATTGCTGCTGAAAAATCTGCTGTGACGAATTCAGATACGCTTGCAGGATGGCCGACACTGCTCCGGCCATGAGGGTGTAACCGAGCGTGGTGGCGTTCGCCAGTACTTCGCGGAGCGCACCAATCATTCGGCGTGCCGACAACGGCACCCTGCGCTCGGATGGAAGTGTCTCCGGCTGACGGAGCGCAAACCAGATCAGTGATACTACCCCCAGCACCAGCAGGATGACGAAGATGATGCGCCAGGCAGCCACAAACAGGATAGCCTGGCCGATAGCCGGCGCAATGATAGGTACCACGATGAAGACAACCATAATAAATGACATCACCCGCGCCATCGCTCTCCCGGCAAAGCGATCCCGAATGAGCGCCATTGAGACCCCACGTGGCCCGGCCACGCCCAACCCCTGAAGCAGACGCCCGATCAGCATCATGGGAAAATTGATGGCGAAGATAGCCAGCAGTGAGCCAACACCAAACATGGCGTATCCCAGGTAAATCGCCGGTTTACGCCCGATGCTGTCCGAAAGCGGGCCGTAGAGAAGCTGACCAATCGCCAGGCCGAGAAAGACCATCGTGACGACAAGCTGGTTGGCATTCTCGTGGGGGGAGCCGAGATCGGCGCCAATATCGGCCAGGGCGGGTAACATCAGATCAATCGACATAGCGACCAGCGAGGTCATTAGAGCCATCATGGCGATAAATTCGCCGGTTTGCGGGCCGTGTGTGAGTTTTGACGATGACATGACGTTTCCAGTTCCTTTACGCTATCTGATAGGTTTTCGTCGTATTATGCCCTCTTTGCGCAATCTTGACAAGACAATCTTCGCTTTGTCAAAGAGTTTTGCGCCGGGTGCAGGATGGTGTTTCTGGGATTATCGGCGGCGAGGGCACTGTCTTTTTCCACCCTGGCAGCAGGTTGCGGTATTATACGTAAAGCAGGGTTTCCCCCTCAGCCGGAGGAGCTATGTCAGCAATAATCATTGTCCGCGCTCAACCGTCCGACGCAGCGCTGCTCAAGCAAATTGCTGTGGCTGCCAAGCGATATTGGGGCTATCCCGACCATCTCATCAGCCAGTGGGCCGCCTCGCCGATCATCACCCCAGCGGCGATTGATCACGATCTGGTCTTTGCTGCTCATCAGCAGGGGCAGCCGATTGGCTGGTACCGGTTGATTGTCGATAGCTCACCGGCCATACTCGAAGACCTTTGGGTGATACCGTCCTGGATTGGTCAGGGCGTGGGGCGAATGCTCTTTACCCATGCCGTTGCCCAATGCCGTGCGCAGAGAATTGCGCAGATCGAGTTGGACGCTGATCCACATGCCGTCGGCTTCTATCGCAACATGGGATGTACCGTGATCGGGGAGACTATCTCAGAATGGAACCGACCGGTACCACGGCTCCGCTATACACTTGCAGCAGTGGATTGAAGCCGGGGTTTATGTCTCGTGAAACGTGCGCAAACCTTTGTGTGCAGTGTGTGTTTTGTGGGGGATGATTGATATATCTGCCACCACGTCATCCTCCAGCCTGTGCCAGCACGTGCTCCAATAGTGGCCGGGTGTGGGTCAGAGAGGCTGAACTGGCGATCAAGCGGTGCAGATCAGTAAAGGTGTCGATGTCATACCAAAGGGGAAGGAGCGAGGTCTGAAGCCGCAGTTGTTCGGCAATCGCCAGCGTATCACGCAGTACGGTTGGCGTACTCATGGTGACGCCGGTGAAGAGGGTTGGTGCCGGTCGGCGCAACCCAACCAGATAGTAACCACCATCACTGGCCGGCCCCAGCACAAGATCGGCCCCTTGCGCTAATTCAGCAATAGCCTGTTCGATGAAGGCCACCGGCAAATCAGGGCTATCGCTCCCGATCACAACCACTGCCGGCGCGCCTTCGTTCAGGAGCGCATCGGTGATGTTGGCCAGCCGTTCACCCAAATCAGCGCCAACCTGTGGCCGGTGGGCAAGGTCAGGGGCAAGGCGGGCAAAGTAATCGGCAGCGGTTTCCGGCGCATACGCGATGATCGGCTGCACCCCACGTACACTCCGCAACAACGCCGTCAAATCATAAAGAAACGCTTCGTACAGAGTAGTTGCCTGCTCTGGGGTCAAAGGCGGGCACAAACGGGTCTTAACCCGTCCCGGTTCAGGGCGACGGGCCATCATCACGAGCGCTGGATGCACGCTCACGGCGTGCCGATAGCGCCTGTTCAGGTGGAGCCGGCGGCTGCGGTGCATGCGTAACAGTGTGCTGCGGTGCGAATCTCGCGTCCGGCCAGATCGGCGATGGTCACATCGCGAATGGTCTGCGGCAACGCGAGATCGAGCATCTGATTGAAATCACAGTCGTAGAGTCGCCCATCCCAACCGACCGAGAGCGTGGTGCGACACATCAAGCCATTCACTGTCGCCGGGTTGAACGCCTGAACGAGTAGGTGCATGTATGCTTCCAGCTCGCCATTGGCCTGCAAGTGAGCCAGATAGCGGCTGATCGGCATGTTGGTGAGCGTATACAGGCGATTGAAGACTATGCCATAACGGGTAGCCAGCTCTTGCCGCCAGCGTTGTTCGAGAGTTTCCTGCGCCTCCGGCAGATAAGGGCCGGTTGGATTTGCGATCAGATTCAGCAGCAAACCGCTGCCCTCAATACCGTAGCCCAACGCATTGAGTTCGCGCAACGTTACCAGCGATTGCGCAAAGACTCCCTCACCACGTTGACCATCGGTCGACTCCGGATCGGTAGTCGGCAACGATGCAATGATCTCGACCTGATGTTCGGTAAAAAATCGGGGCAGATAACGATAATTTGGCAGTTGGGCAATCGTCAGATTACAGCGGTCGATCACATGACAGCCCAGCGCACGTGCCTGACGAACAATCTCGGTAAATGCGGGATGCAGCTCCGGCGCACCACCGGTAATGTCGAGCGTCGGAATCCGCCAACGTGCCAGCACATCCAGACAGGCGGCGACAATTTCCGGCGGCATCACCTCCTTGCGGTCGGGGCCGGCATCAACGTGACAATGATGACAGGTCTGATTACAGCGTCGTCCCACATTGATCTGCAAGACATCAATGCGCGACTCGGCCCGTAGCGGGGCCAGACCATAGGCCAGGAGTGTCTCATTGAAGGCAGGCACCGGCACCTGTGCCAGCACCTGTTGCTGGATCAGCGGATTGGCCAATGGATGTGCCTGCCGCTGCAACGTTTGAATCAACCGTTTTGATGGCATTTTTACTACTCCTTGTATTAGAGAGTATACCATGCAATACAAGGAGCATCAGGCGTGATCCTACTGAACCACACAGCAATCACGTCGCCGGATGATACCTGTTTTGGCAATGCCTGTGGCATGTGATTAAGAGCGCGGAAGAGACGATCTCGACCATCTGAAATCCTCTTTACACCTGCTGTACCAGACGGGTTTGGAAAATCCTAACGATGCTATTGTGCTCCCAGACTGTCACCCAGGCGCATGACGCTTGCCAATCACCACAGACTGCCCGTCCTGCACCTGGCCCGTTGGCAGAGAGCTGCTCCTGTTATGCCATCACGCGCTGGATGGGGTGCTTACCCACTCGGCACGCGCTTGTCGCGACGTTTGGCGTGCGGCCCATGCTGCCGCAACAGCCGTGCTCACGATCCGGCGCGTGGCACACCGTTGACTCTACTGGTCACGGGTATGCCGGGTGTGCTCCTATAGAGTCGGTCAGGAATGAACGGGATACCTTCTCGTAGACGTTTTTTGAAATAGGTTCTACACTCCAGAATAGGACAACCTTCTCGCTGTGCGATACGTAGAAGTTTTCTCCATGCTTACGCACAAATCGTACCTGCGGAAACACATTCACACACCGATCACTGCACGAGCACACCTACCCGCTACCACGAACGAAAATATTAGGCCATGGGCGGAAACGGGTGAAGAACAGCTCGCGTCGCACCTCACCATCTGCTTCGGTCACGATGCGGTAGATGGAAATATCACGACCACTGCGCGCAACATCGGTTTGCCGTATTGTTCCACGCGGCAGTGAAGGATCATCAATATAGACCGGCTCAGTCGGTGCACGTACCTCGTTAGCGATGATTGGGCCTTCGATCCGCACCTCGCGTTCAGGACGGGTGCCATACAATTGGACGACCAGCACCTGTGCCTGCTCATCAATACTCGTTTGCATCAGCAGCCAGCGCCCGGTATCGTTGATGAACTTGAGGTCTTGCACCCCGGTAAAGATTGCGGCATCGAGACCCTGACCATCGCCGTTCGGGCCGAGTCCGAAACGGTCGTACCAGCTTATGTAAAACGAGTGGGCATGGCGTTCGGTGATCGGCAGACCGGCCCAAAACGCGGCTCGAAAGACGGTTGTGCTCACCTGACACACCCCACCACCCCATTCGAGCTGAGTCCGGTTGCCGATAATGGCATACCCTTCAACAAAGCCATTTTCGGCGTTGACTTCCCCCAACTGGCGGTTAAACGAAAATTCTTCGCCGGGCGCAATCAATACGCCGTTCATACGGGCTGCACCGGCGCGAATGTTGGTGATGCGGTATGGAGCTGAGCCGGCAAAACTGCTCCGCCCTTCTGCCACCAGCTCGACAATGCCCAGATTGTCGAGGGTTGCTGCCGTAATTTGCGGTTCAACCCGCTCAACCGGTAGAGTCAGCGTGCGGGTTACCGGTGAAGGCTGCATCAGCACATCGGCAATAGCAGTCACCGCGTCAGCCTGACGCAACCGCCGCCCCGGCTGTCCCTCGGCGACGATCCGCACCCGACCGTCACTGAAGCGCAGGCGCGGTTCGGCGGTACCGGTATCAATCATCTGCGCCAGCCCTTCCACGGCACGGGCAAGACGATCTGGATCAACTTCTATTGTTAGTCGACCATCAACCGGTGTTACCCGCAGCAGTTCTGCCAGACGTTCAGGCGTCCAGACGATTGTCTGGTCTTCGACCTTCAACTCAAGCGCACTCCGCAGCAATTGGTCGGCAATCTGCTGGGCAACCACCAGATCGGTATCGTCAATCTGTGGCACGATCTGACGAGTGCGGATCGGCACCGTTTGTGGTTGAAGCGCACGGATAGCCAGCAGCACATCATTTGCCGTCGCGTCAACCAAAAGCTGCGTACCCGGTTGACTGGGCTGACCAACCACGCGGGCATCGGCCAGACTGAGGACAGCATCAGCCGGCAATCGCTCGATCTGTGGCGCCAGACCCAGCAGATAGCGTTGGGTTTGCGCGAGATCGACGGTCAGACGAGGCGTTATATCAATTCCTTCTTGCCAGAGCAACCACAACTCATAGGCCCGGGTCAGCGGATCACCGCTCCGCCCAAGCGCAAAGGCACTATTCACCAGCCGTTCCACATCAAAGGCGACCCCCAACTCAGCGAGTGTCGGTTGCCACTGCTGATCACGAAAGGTAAGTGTCACCGGCTGTTGTTCGAAGGAACGATAGCGCCGCCGCAACTCGATAATCAAATCGGTGCGCGTATAACCACCAATTGACTCGCCATTGAGCGAAACGCCAGGCAAAATCGTTTCAGGATACACTATATCCACGGCGTACAGCGCACCGGTGGGAATTGCGACAAGCAGGACTAAGCCTACCACCAGCCACAACCAGACCGGTACCCGCCGCCGATGGCGCACTGGCCGCCGCACACGGGGGCGGCGCGGCTCATCAGGTGGTAGTTCGTCGTCGGCAAGCGGTGGACGTTGTCCGGCTCGACGGCGATAGATCGGGCCATATTCCTGATAGTAGCGATTGTTCGGCATACGGATGCAGCAACCTTAATAACACCGGATTACTCGCATTGTACAAAACCTTGAGCGTGGCGACAAGTTTCGGATCAGGATATGAAAGTGAATCTGGCAGGTTGGCGTCGGGGTAGAACAGGTTGGGAACTACGAAACGACAGCGCGCCTGTTTCAAGATTGGAAGCTGGAAACACGGTATTCCTTTTGCTGATATGGGCAGGAGGCATCAGCATGGCAAAGATCAGGCAGAAAAAAGCACCACACCCGGCCATTTGGTCGGGTGTGGTTGAGTGTCGTATGATAACGACAATTACGGCTGAATGGTGCCGGCGAGATTGTTGAACAGGTCGCTAATGTTCTGGCCGAGCAGGGTCAGAGCACCGATAACGACGACTGCGATCAGAACGAGGATGAGTGCGTACTCGACCAGACCCTGGCCCTCTTCCTTGGCGAAGAAGCTGCGAAGCATTGTGAACCTCCTGAATACTAGTGCGGTTTTACTATTCCCGTGGAGTACCTCTCCACGCTTCGTAGTATATATGCTCGGGCAGGTTTTGCCAATAGCCTGAGGGTACTATTTTGTGTCGGTACTGAATAAGATAGGGGGAGACGAATGAAGGTACTGATGTACTATGCGTCGATGAAGATTTTGTTATTTTGATCGCGTACAAAGTATAGTACTACTATTTATCGTAATACATTATTTCATAAGTCGATGGTTTTGTCAAACATATCAGTTGCGCAATACGGTCAAATAACCCGAACATCGATACCTGTTCGGACGTCGTGCCCACTAACAGCAATGTGAGGAACCTCACGGCAACGGTACGGTCGCCGCCACTCGCGTGCCGCGACCAATAGAACTCTCAATACCAAATTCGCCCTGCAAGAGTACCTCGATCTGCTGGCGCATGTTCGCCAGCCCCATGTTCTTGCGGGTACCAGCGCTGGCAATCGCTTCTTTGACTGCGAAGCCATTCCCATTGTCTTCGATCAGTATCTGAAGGACGTTGTCGCTGTTTTCGAGCATTACGCGGGCCTGGGTCGCCCCAGAATGGCGTACAACATTATTGATAGCTTCCTGAATGAACCGGAAGATTGTTACTTCATAGTGACCTGGCAGACGCTGGTCGAGGTTTTGCACCATCAGGTTAATGTCGATCTTGTGTTTTTCGGCAACCTGAGCGACATAGCGGCGCAGGGTGGGTACCAGACCCAGATCGTCGAGGGTCATTGGTCGGAGATCGAAGATGAATTTGCGCGTCTCTTGCAGCGTGTTATTGACTGCTGTCTTGAGGGCAACCAGTTCAGCACGGGCCTGATCAAGGTCGCGGTCAAGCAAGCGCTGGCAGATTTCAGCCCGCAGCACCAGGTTGCTCATCGCCTGGGCCGGGCCATCGTGCATCTGGAGCGAGATGCGCAGCCGTTCACTCTCTTGCGATTGAATAATGTTGGCAATCATGGTCTGCGGATCGAAGGGGAGATCGGCGACCTTTGCACTCCGCGCTAACTCACTTGCAGCCTGTTCCAGCAATTCAACCACATCACTCAGCAGACTCTGCCGGTTGCGCAGGGCTTCGCGACGGGCTTGCAACTGATCGACTTGCGCTCGCATGGTCTGCAAGCGCATCTGCACTTCGATCAGCGTGCTGAAGAAGGTCTTGATGTCGGTTTTCTCGTAACGATCCAGGTTGACATCGAGATCACGTACCCGGTTGGCGATTGAGGTTTCGCGCATCGCCAACCGATCCACTTCAGCCATATTCTGGCGCAACAACGACTCTACCTCGTTGATTTCACGGCGGGTGCGATCAATCTCGTCGCGGTAGGCCTGAATGGCGTTTGTGATGCGCTGTTGTAGTTCTTCGCCTGACACTGCTGATTCTCCTCTGCTGCCCGTGCAACCGGTCTCTCTGCTGCTCAGATTATAGACGGTTCAGCCAGAGGATGCAACGTTTTGTGTGCAACCCGGCCGACCGGCCTGTTAATCACGGTTACGCTGAATTATCTCGTCGTGCGATCACGACAATGACACGTCCACCTCAATTGTCAAGTCCTAACGCACATAACCGGCGGGATTTGGTATCATACCATGCAGAGTGTTCGCTAATACGGAAGGGCAAGAGTATGGAACTTCGCCATCTGCGCTACTTTGAAGCCGTAGCCCGTCATTCACACGTGACTCGCGCCGCAGCCGAGCTGCATATCGCCCAACCAGCACTCAGTAAGCAGATCAGTCAGCTTGAACGGGAACTGGGTATTACCCTCTTTGATCGGGTAGGGCGTAGTTTACGCCTGACAGAAGCTGGTGAAGCTCTGTTACCGTATGCGCGGGCCATTCTTGCTCAGGTCGAAGAGGCACGGGCTGCGATGGCCGAGCGCATTGGCTTGAAAGCCGGTCGGGTTACCATAGGCGCACCTCCAACCGTGGGTGCCCATCTCTTGCCACCACTGCTCACCATCTTTCATCAGCGGTATCCCGGTATCACGTTGCGCCTGCACGAGGCAGGGATACAGTCACTGCTCGATCTGCTGGAAGCCGGTATCACTGATCTAGCCGTTGTTGCGCTGCCGGTGACCGATGAACAGTTGACGGTAACCCCGCTGTTGAACGAGCCGCTGGTTCTGATTGTCAGTACGACCCACCCACTGGCCCGGCGCAGTGAAGTGATGATGACGGAGTTGCGTCACGAACGCTGGATTCTATCCCCATCAAGCTATGAGTTGCGCGAAGCAACCTTAAAGGCCTGTCGCGAGGCTGGTTTTACGCCTCAGACCGTGCTGGAGGGCGGGGAAACGGAAACCCTGGTGCGGTTTGTGGCCGCCGGATTGGGAGTGTCGCTGGTACCTGCCCTGGCTGTCGCCGGTTGTACTGATGTCGTGCGCCTAACGGTGTCTGACCAACATCTGACCCGTTCACTCGGCCTGGTCTGGCGGAGTGATCGCACAGCTTCGCCGGCAGCCCGTGCCTTGCGCGAGTTTCTGGTGAACGAAGTGCGCCAGCGGCCAATTGAGACCTTTATCCGTCCCTAAGCTGTTCAAGCCGGGCAAAACTCGCCAATAGTCGGCGTTCGCGATCAGCAAAACGGACGGTCACCTCTTCATCACCTTCGATCAGGCGGCTGTCAACGACAATTCCTTCGCCGAAGGTGGCGTGTCGCACGCGCTGTCCAGGGAAGAAAACGGCTTTTTGTGGTGTGGGAAGCGGAGCCTGGTTTCTTGACGTGCGTCGGTTCTGCTCAGACTGACCAGAGGTGCGGAACTGCCACGTTGTCCCAGCTACAGCGGGAATAGCCCGATAACCACGACGATGCACCTGCTGGACGAGTGTCGGTGGAATGTCGTTGAGAAACCGAGAGCGGGCACCGATATTCACGCGACCGAACATGGTGCGTTTTGTCGCATGACAGAGGTATAAACGCCGTTGGGCACGGGTCATCCCGACGTAAAGGAGACGGCGCTCTTCTTCAATCGAGTCGCGGTTATCCAGCGACCGGCTATGCGGCAGCAGTCCCTCTTCAATCCCTAGCAGAAAGACACAGGGAAACTCAAGCCCTTTCGCCTGATGGAGTGTGATGCAGGTGACCGTATCGCTGTTGCGATCAATCGCATCAACATCGGCAACCAGAGCAATCTCTTCGAGAAAGGCAGTAAGTTGAGTCTCAACCGGCAAGTTGACATACTTCAAGGCCGCATTTCGTAACTCCTGCACGTTGCGCCAGCGATCATCGGCTTCATCGCCATCGTATTCGCTGTAGAGGGTTGCGCGCACGTCGATTCGATTGAGCAGATAATCGATCAGATCACTCAGCGCCATCATTCCGTGCAACTGATGCAGCTCGCTCAGCAGGCGATAAAACTCAGTCAGTGCAGTACGCGCTCGTCCACCAAAGGGATGGGAAATCGCATCATTGTCGGCAATCTCGCGCAACGCCTGATAGAGTGGTAGTCCCAACGTCCTGGCCCAGGCGATCAGCTCCGCAACGGTACGCTCGCCAATCCCACGACCTGGCCAGTTGATGATGCGTTGTAGACTGACGCTATCGTATGGATTTGCTATCAGCCGGAGATACGCGAGCACATCTTTGATCTCTTTGCGTTCGTAGAAACGCACCCCACCAACCACGTAGTACGGCACACCGGCATGAATGAGAGCCTCTTCAACCAGACGGGACTGCGCATTGGTACGGTACATGATGGCGCAATCGCCGGGACGAGCCTTTCCTTCCGCGATTAAGCGCAGAATTTCATCAACGACAAACTGGACTTCGTCCTCTTCATCGCTTGCCTCGTACAGCGTGACCGCCTCGCCTTTGCCGTTGACCGTCCAGAGGTTTTTGGCGTATTTGCGTTGGGGGCTGGCGTGCATCAACGCCTGCGCAGCATCGAGAATAGCCTGCGTGCTGCGATAATTCTGTTCGAGCAAAATCACCCTGGCATCGGGATAATCGTGTTCAAATTGCAAGATATTACGAATATCGGCGCCACGCCAGGCATAGATACTCTGTGCTTCATCCCCGACCACAAACAGATTGCGGTCGCGTTCGGCAAGAGCACGCACGATCAGATACTGCGCACGGTTCGTATCCTGATACTCATCGACGAGCAGGAACCGGTAGCGCTGATGGTAATGATGAAGGATGGCAGGATGTTCCTGGAACAGGCGCACCGTTTCGACGAGCAGATCATCGAAGTCGAGCGCGTTGCTTTCAATCAGGAGCTGTTGGTACCGTGTGTAGCAACGGGCGACAATCTCGTCGAAGTAGCTACGGGCAGTGCGAGCAAATGCCTCTGGATCAACCAGCTCATTTTTGGCTCGTGAAATGACCCCTAGAATAGCGCGCGGCGGATACTGCTTTTCATTGAGATTCAGTTCGCGCAACACCCGCTTCATCAGGCGTTCTTGATCATCGCTATCGTAGATCACGAAGTCACGTTCACGACCGAGATGAACAATATCGCGTCGCAGCCAGCGCGTACAAATCGCATGAAAGGTACCGATGGTTATCTCATGAGCAACGGTTTCGCCCACGAGCAGGTTCAGACGTTCGCGAATCTCACGCGCTGCCTTGTTGGTGAAGGTGACTGCCAGTATCTGAAGCGGATCAATCCCCGTCTCGGCGATCAGATAGGCGATCCGGTGGGTAAGCACACGAGTCTTACCACTTCCCGGCCCGGCCAATACCAGCACCGGCCCGGTAACGGTGGTCACGGCACGTTGCTGGGGTTCATTGAGGTTAGCTAAAAGATCACCTGTCATGATCGATTTGGGAATTGGTAATACGTTCTGACAATTCAGGCACGAACAGTATAGCACACCTGCTTTGCTGGCAGGTGGGTTGTTTGATGATGATATCAACTTTTGACAATAATGAGCATTGTCCAGGTGTAATCTTCGTGTTAACGTGCTACCGGGTGTGCCGGCGACACGCCACGTGGGTCGTCGCTGACCCAGAAGCATCGCTTCAGCACATCTGCACTCAGGTGCGCCGCCAGGATGATGGCTGGATAGCATGTCATCCGTTCGCTACGTAGATGAGGCGCTATGAGGTAGTCGGTGGTGCGACGAGCCGGTAAGGTGGAACCCTGCCTCAATGTGGAAAAGCCGGCAGACTAAAACCCCCTGTGCAGTTCAGCACAGGGGGTTTATTCATCGCATAGACAAGTGTTTAATCAGCCGAAGCCGGTGCCTGAGCGATCTCTTTGAGCGCCTCGCTCTCGCGCTTGCTCTGCCAGATTGCCCAGACCAACGCCGCGCCACAGATGATCATGGCGATAATCACGCCGGGGCTACCGGGTTCGATGGTCACCACAATGGGTGCAATGATCAATGCGACCAGGTTGATGACCTTGATCATCGGGTTGAGCGCCGGGCCGGCCGTATCCTTCAGGGGGTCACCGACCGTATCACCCACAACTGCGGCCTTGTGCGGCTCGCTGTGCTTACCACCGAAATTCCCCTCTTCGATATACTTCTTGGCGTTATCCCAGGCACCACCAGCGTTGGCCTGGAATACTGCCATCAACTGACCGGTCAGGATAATCCCGGCCAGGAAGCCACCCAACGCTTCGACACCCAATGTAAAGCCGACGATGATCGGTACCATCACCGCGATCAAGCCCAGGCTGATCAGTTCCTTCTGAGCGGCGGTGGTTGAAATCTGGACGGCACGGGCATAGTCGGGCTGCACCTTGCCTTCCATCAAACCTGGAATACGGAATTGCCGGCGCACCTCATTGACAATTTGTGCCGCGGCCCGCGAGACGGCGCGGATGGTGAGTGCTGAGAAGAGGAATGGTACTGCACCACCGATGAGCAAGCCAATAAATACCGGCGGAGCAGCAACGTTGATCGACGCCAGCAGTTCAATACCTTGCCGGCCTTCATTGATCATTTGCTGCAAGACCTTGTTCACGTCGGTGAAATACGACCCGTAAAGTGCCACTGCTGCAATCACCGCTGAACCGATAGCGATACCTTTGGTCACCGCTTTGGTCGTGTTACCAACTGCATCGAGATCGTCCATCACATTGCGGGCATTCTTGTCGAGGCCGGCCATCTCGCCAATCCCGTTCGCGTTGTCCGAGATCGGCCCGAAGCTGTCCATCGAGATGGTATTGCCGGTCAACAGCAACATCCCGATACCGGTCAGCGACACGCCGTAGAGAATAGCGGTAAACTGGGTAGCCGCTGGCTCGCCAGCGTAGATCAGGACTGACGTAAAGATCGAGGCCGAGATCACCAGAATCGCCCAAACGCTACTCTCCATACCCAGAGCCAGACCAGAGAGAATATTGGTCGCCGATCCGGTCTGTGAAGCCTTAGAAGTCTCTTTCACCGGGCTAAAGTGGGTGCTGGTGAAGTATTCGGTCAGCTTATCCAACACAATTGCCAGCACCACACCCGACAGAGTGGCGAAGAACGGTCGCCAGTCAACTTCGCCGGTCGCTTCGTTCACCATAAAGACGGGCGTAGCTGCGGCACTGGCTGCAATTGCCAACCCGGCAGCAATATAGAAGCCGCGATTCATCGCAGCCATTGCATTGCGCTTGCGCTCATCGGTGGTGACAAAGAGATTGCCGATCACCGACGCGACAACACCAATGGCGCGCAGTACCAATGGGAAGATGATAAAGCGCAGATCGTAAGCACCATCACCGATGGTACCAACCACAGCATCACCCAGCACCAATCCCAGGATCAATGCCGAGACCAGGGTCACTTCAAAGCTCTCAAACACGTCGGCAGCCATACCGGCACAGTCACCGACGTTATCGCCTACCAGGTCGGCAATGACGGCAGCATTGCGGGGATCATCTTCTGGAATACCGGCCTCAACCTTGCCCACCAGATCGGCGCCGACGTCAGCCGCCTTGGTGTAGATACCACCACCAACGCGCATGAAGAGTGCGATCAGCGATCCGCCAAAGCCAAAACCAAGCAGTGCATCCGGGGCGGCAATTCCGAACACCATAAAGATCAGCGTACCGCCGAGCAGACCAAGACCGACCGTCAGCATGCCGGTCACGGAACCGGATTTATACGCCACCTGCAACGCCGGATTATAACCTTTCCGGGCTGCCGCCGCGACCCGCACATTCCCCTCAACCGCCACATTCATGCCGACGAAGCCAACGGCATAGCTGAAGAGTGATCCCATCAGGAAGGCTACTGCCCGCCCGATGGCAACCCAGATTGTTGCCGCTTCTTTACTCCCAAAACGTTCAACGGCTTCAGTCGTGGGGGGAATAATAAACACACTTGCTGCCAGCACAAACGTCAAAATCACGATCAAAATTGAAATTGTACGGAATTGTTGACTCAGATAGGCATTGGCGCCGGTCTTGATAAAACCCCAGACCTCACGCATTTTGGGAGTGCCCGTATCCTGGGCGAGGATTTGACTACGAATGAAGAAGGCGTAACCGATACCGAGCAGTGAGATGACGAGAACGGCCCAGACTGCAAGGCTTTGGACGGCATTCAGATCCTGCATGATCCCAACTCCTTCGTTGCACGAATGCACGAACCGATGTACCTGCCGGCGCAGCGTGTGATACTACTCTCACGCGGGGCGCTGGTTATGGTGGAAAAAACCCTTACGGTAGACGTGGATTATTCTAGCATAGTCGAGTTACGATTGCAACGGGCGGCACAATCGCAATGTTGGGCAGAAGCCGTGCGAAGATTGTGCGTTTATCTCTGAAGCCAGCCAAATCTAAACTATCATCGTTCATGATGATCGCTTCTCTTACGCACAATCTGCCGCCCCAGCCGTCGAAATGCCAGCTCGACCCCATTTTGCAGATTAGCGCCAATGAGAATGTGGCCAAGATCAACGCCAAGCTGGACGATAGTCTGGGCAATTTCCGGGCCAATACCGACCAGAATCACCTGGGCACCGATCAACTGTGCTGCCCGTGCTGTTTGTAAGAGGTAACTCGCGACAGCGGTATCGATCACCGGCACGCCGGTAATATCAATGATCACAATGTCTGATTGACGTTCGGCAACCGTCGTTAGCAGGCGTTCCATCATCTGGCCGGCACGGAAACTGTCAATCGCGCCGACCAGCGGCACGACCAGAATCCCTTCGTAAAGCGGAAGAATGGGGGTGCTCAGTTCACGAATAGTTTGTTGTTGAGCCTCAATCTGATCGGTTTGGTCGCGAAACTGGTGGTGCAATTGATTGTACGTAAAGCTAAAACTGGTGACAATAGCACGTCTAAACTGCTCCAGCATATCTTCTATAGCGCGCACCGTGTCAACGGTACAATCCGGGCGCTCAGCGGCAAAGGCCATCAGCACGTCCCAGATGAGTGAACGAAAGATATCGACTGCTATCAAGACATCGCTGAGCAAAAACCCGGTATGAGCGCGCACTTCACCAAGCGCTTCTGCATACGCCAGCAACGGTAGCAGGTCTTGGGTACCAATTGCTTCCGCCAGTGATTCGATGGTGGTGCCTACCGAAAATGACAACTCTTCCTGATTAAAGCGAGCATAACCGGCACTCTGACGTTGCACCTGTTGCGCCAGTGCGTGTTCCATTGCCGAACGCCGGGCCAGGAGAAAGTCTTGTAGATCGGTGAAGATATCTGCCACGCGACCTCCTTGTCGCTACACGACGTATCGTCGGAAAGGATGCGACGTCAAACACCCGTTAACACACGCTTGTCTGCGGAGCGTAGGGCAAGGTTTCCGTAACCAGATGGCGACAGCCTGCGATTGGCGTCTATCGTTGCAGTGGTCTTATTTCATGGCCGGTACGCTGGAGTGCCAGCTCGATCCCGGTTTGCAAGGTTGCTCCGACCTGGATGCCACTCAGATCAACTCCAAGTTGCACAAGAGTTTGGGCAATTTCCGGGCCAATACCGACCAGAATCACCTGTGCCCCGATCAATTGTGCTGCCCGTGCCGCCTGTAAGAGATAATTCGCAACTGCGGTATCGATCACCGGCACGCCGGTGATGTCAATAATCACGATGTCTGATTGACGTTCGGCAATTGCGGTGAGCAGGCGTTCCATGATCTGGCCGGCACGGAAGCTATCAATCACCCCGACCAGTGGCACAACCAGAATACCTTCGTAGAGCGGGAGGATCGGTGTGCTCAACTCACGAATAGTCTGCTGTTGAGCCGCGATCTGTGCAGCCTGATCATTGATCTGAAGCTGCACATCACGATACATAACGCTAAAACTGGTGAGTAATTCCTGTCCAAAAGCGTGAATAATATCTTCTAATCGCCGCACATGATTAACGGTCACCGTCTGATGTTCGCGATTAAAATCCTCTATCAGACTCCAGGCAATGCGGCGCAATTCATTCAAGGCACCGAACATATCGGCGGCAATGAACCCACTACTGGCCCGTGCCTTACCAATTGAGCGGGCATGGTCAAGAAATGGTTTCAAATCGCCGGTTCCAATCGCCTGGATCAGTGTCTTAAGCGACGTCGTTACCGCTTGCAGCAGTACAGCCCGATCCATGGCCGCATAGTTTGCGTGGCGGTTACGAAGCTCATCGGTAAACCGTTCAGCAGTTTCGACCAGGCGTGCCTCGCAGAAGGCGACGATGTTAGCAATGACCTGGGGCATCAGTACCTCACCTGATCAGCGAATGGTGTAGCCTTGCTGACTTAATGCCAGTTCAATGCCGGCCTGAAGATTGGCGCCGATCTGGATTCCACGCAGATCAACACCCAGTTGCACAATCGTCTGAGCAATTTCCGGGCCAATACCGACCAGAATCACCTGGGCACCGATCAACTGCGCCGCCCGCGCCGTCTGCAAGAGATAGTTGGCGACCGCAGTATCGATCACCGGCACCCCGGTAATATCAATAATCACAATATCTGACTGACGTTCAGCAATGGCTGTTAGCAGACGTTCCATAATCTGGCCGGCGCGGAAACTGTCAATTGCGCCAACCAGTGGCAAGACAAGAATCCCTTCGTAGAGCGGTAGAATAGGTGTGCTCAGCTCGCGGATAGTCTGCTGCTGCGCAGCAATCTGTTCGGCCTGATCATGCAACTCTTGCTGGAGGGTCAGCATTGCCTGACTGTAGCCCAACAACAGCAAGCGGTTAAATTCACTGATGGCATCTTCAAATTGACGGACATCACCGATGGTTAGACGATCACTGCCGAATTCGGTTAACTCCTGCCAGCAAAACTCACGGATACCTGAGACGACGCTCATCATATCGTCGAGCGACAGGCCCATCCGGGCGCGTCGCTCACCGATGTAGGGTGCCCATTCGTTCAGCGGGCCTGCATTATTGTCACCAAAGACAGCACAGATCGTCTCAACCGAACGTTGCAGGGCGGGGCGGAGTTCGTCAGCCGGGATTGAGGCATATCCGCTACTACTGCTCTGTACAGCGTGCAGCAAACGCGCACCTGTCTGCGGTAACCGTTCACGAATGAATGCAGCCAGGCTGCTCAGGATGGCGCTCATGGTATTCTCCGACACTAAACAGATACCGCATCAATAGGCACGGGCAAAGATTACCTGACGATCCGTTTCGCGACCGGTGTAAACACAGCGACCGACCGACCCCGGCTGCTCGAGCGGAATGCAACGGATTGTCGCCCGCGTCTCTTCTTGAATGCGCTTTTCATCAGCGGTATCACCGGCCCAGTAGGCCCGGGCAAAGCCTCGTTCGATCTGCTCTTTCAATTCGTCGTAGCTGGTGACATCCGCAGTGTGCGCTTCGCGGAAAGCAAGTGCACGCTGGAAGAGTGCGGTCTGCATCTCGTTCAACAATGCCTCAATCCGCTCGGTCAGACCGGCCTGGGGGACGAAGCTCTTGCCGGCTTTACCGGGAATATCCCGGCGGGCGAGAGCCACCGTCTCTTTTGCCACATCTTTCGGCCCAACTTCAATCCGAACCGGAACACCCTTCAACTCCCATTCGTTGAATTTATAACCGGGACTGTAATTGTCGCGGTCATCAACTTTGAAGCGCAGGCGACCCTTCCAGGCTGCGGTCATCTGCTCAACGGCGGCCATCACCAGGCTGCGCTCTTCGTCGTTCTTGTAAATCGGCACTACCACCACCTGAATGGGAGCCAGCCGAGGCGGCAAAACCAGCCCCTCATCATCCGAATGGGTCATAATCAGCGCACCGATCAGACGGGTACTTACCCCCCAACTGGTCGTCCAGGCGTACTGAATGGTGTTGTTCTGATCGGTAAAGGTAATATCGAAGGCGCGGGCAAAATTCTGACCAAGATTATGCGACGTACCGGCCTGCAAGGCCCGGCCATCCTGCATCATTGCCTCAATACAGTATGAACGTAGCGCACCGGGAAATTTCTCTTTTTCAGTCTTAAGCCCGCGAATGACCGGCACGGCCATCTCTTTTTCAACGAAATCGGCATAAACGTCGTGAAGAATGCGCAGGGTCTCTTCCTCGGCCTCGGCTTCGGTGGCATGCGCAGTATGACCTTCCTGCCACCAGAATTCAGCCGTGCGCAGGAAAGGACGAGTGCGCATTTCCCAGCGCATGACGTTGGCCCACTGGTTGTAGAGCAAAGGCAGATCGCGGTACGAGCGAATCCACTTGCTGTAGAAATAACCGATGATGGTCTCGCTGGTAGGACGGATAATATATGGCTCGGCCAGTTCTTCACCGCCGGCGCGGGTGACTTCTGCGACTTCTGGAGCAAAGCCCTCGACGTGCTCGGCCTCTTTCATAATAAAGCTCTTGGGGATGAGCAGAGGGAACTGCACGTTGGCATGACCGGTTGCCTTGATCCGATCATCGAGTGCACGCTGCATCAATTCCCAGATCGCCCAGCCGTGGGCCTTAACGACGATACAACCACGGACAACTTCGGCAACCTCGGCCAGATCAGCTTCCCGCACAATATCGAGGTACCACTGGTTGTAATCAACACTCCGTTGGGTAATAACCTCTTTTGGCATGCCGTTCCTCGGGCTGATGATGATATGCTGTAGGCGTTACATTCTATTCATACTCCCTCTATTATAGCTGATATGGCAAAACTCATTGCAAAGCGGTTTTGTTGGCATACGGGAACTGCACACCATAATAAGGCGGTGACCAGATGGTCACCGCCGTCAGTTGCTTTGAAAACACCTGTATTTATATCGTATGGGAAGGCCGACTACTTCTTCAATTCCTGCTGGATCGTTGCCATAATTCGGTCAACATCAAGTCCGGCTTCTTTGGCCAGGCGAATCTGTTCGAGCAAACGAGCCTGCGCTTCGGCCAGGCGACGCTGCTGATCAATCTTCTCCTGTTCGCGATCAGCTTTGGCCTGCTCTTCTGCCCAATTCCAAACCTGTTCCCAGAAGAAACCTACTTCGCGGAACATCATGCCAAAGATGCCGCCGCTCTCTTTCACTGACATGGATCGCTCCTTCCTGCGGCCAGCCCGGCTGCGAACTGTCATTGCGGTTCTGGTTGTATTCTATTACGTAAAAAGCAAAACGTCAATCCGGTTTACACTTGCACAAGGCGCACAGAGATGCTATACTGGCGGTAATTGATGTCATATATGAAAGTTGTGTCGGTTCACAAACCCCGACCACAAGGAGCGTCTATGTCGGCGCCCTACACACCCTCTGTAACCAACGAAGAGCAGCGCCGGGCCGTCGATCTCAGTGGTGCTGCGGTACACCTCTTTCGTTTTCGGGGGCCGCTCGATCTCGCTTATGAATACTTCTGCGATGTGCCGGCTGTCTTCAGTCTGCTCCCCGATGTGATTGATGTCCTCACCTATGGCCCTAACCGCTACCGCTTGATCGTCGGAGCAACTGATGGCCACGGCCATGCGATGGCCGGCTACTTCGATGTGGCTGCTGCATTCGAGCCTCATCGCCTGATTCGGATTATGCCGGTTGATGATGGTCCGCCGATTGACCTTAGTGGTTTTGTCTTCCCAGGTCAGCTCTTTGCTGAGGCCGTGTTTTATCCCCATGCCCACGGTACCGATGTCGAATATACGGTTGAACTGGCAATGACCATCCCGGTGCCAAAGGTGCTCTGGTTTATGCCCGGCAGTGTGTTGCAGGCAATTGGCGAGCGGGCAATGGAACACAAGATGAACCATATGATTAGTGGTTTTTCGCGGGCCGTCGATATCGATTTTCACGCCTGGATCGGCAACGAGTAGCCATAATACCTCTCTCAAGCATTGCTTTAAGGCGAGCCGATGTCCTGTCGCGGCTCGCCAATGTTGTGCTATACTATCCACAAATAGTTCCGCATTCAACTATCTGTAGAGGACGACTATGTGGCTCCCTGTCTGGCCGCGACGCTTCTTGTCAGCACTGTCGGTTCTGCTATTGATCTGCTGGTCACTGGCCAGTTTTCCGGTCGCCGCCCAAAATACACCCGACCCGAAAACGGTCACTATTCCCGGTACCATCCAGAGTGTCCTGGGGTGTCCCGGCGACTGGCAACCATCGTGTAGTATCACCTATCTGACCTACGATCCGGCAGTAGACCTCTGGAGCGCCCGGTTCGATTTGCCTGCCGGCGCCTACGAATACAAAGTTGCCCTCAACGACAGTTGGGCTGAAAATTATGGTCTGAATGCGCGCCGTGATGGGCCAAACATTCCCTTACAGGTACCGGCCCCAACCAGCGTGCGCTTTATCTACGATCACAAGACGCATTGGGTCACCGATAGCATCAATACGCCGATTATTGTGGCGGTTGGGGAGTTTCAGACGGCCCTCGGGTGTGCGACGGCCAACGATCCAACCTGTCTTGGCTCGTGGTTGCAAGACCCTGATGGTGACGGATTGTATACGTTTACTACCAACCGTATCCCTGCCGGTGATTACCAGCTCCGGCTGGCTATCGGTGAGACGCTTGACGGCGCAATTGGTGAGGGGGGCGCCGGTGGACCGCCTTTTGCCATTACCGTTGCCGAAGGTGGTGAGGTCTATATCGGCTATAACGCAGGGAGTGGCGAAGTGACGATTTCAACTGCTGGGGCACCTAAAGGCGATATTTCGCGTGCCCGTGCCTATTGGGTTGATGCCGATACGATTGTCTGGAATGTGATCGGCACGCCACGTTATCAGTATGCCTTGTTCAGCGATCCAGGCGGTAATCTGAAACTGACCCCCGAAGGGGTGGTTGGTGGTCAGCGGATCGATCTCACCTTCTCGCCGGCTGGACCTGGCGAAGCGCTGAAGAAGTTTCCCCACCTGGCAGGATTTAGCGCGTTCAAGCTGCCACCACTCGACCGGGCACGTTTGATCGGGCTGACCCGTGGTCAGTTGGTGGTGGCGATGTACGATGAAAATGGGCAGCCACTTGATGCCACGCGCGTCCAGATCCCCGGTGCTCTTGATGCTCTCTTCCCCTACGATGGCCCGCTAGGGGTCACGATTGAAGATGGCCTGCCGACAATCCGGGTCTGGGCCCCAACGGCCCGTCAGGTGCGGCTGCACCGCTTTGCCGATTCCCAACCGGATACGCGGGCAGTGGTGCTGCCAATGACGCTCGACGCCACGACCGGCGTCTGGAGTATTCGCGGTGAAGCGAGCTGGATCGGTCAATATTATTTGTTTGAGGTGGATGTCTACGTACCGGCTGCCGGGCGGGTGGTGACCAACCTGGTGACCGATCCCTATTCGGTGGCGCTGAGCGCCAACAGTACCCGCAGCCAGATTATCGATCTGAACGATCCGGCATTACAACCGCCGGGCTGGGAGACACTGCGCAAGCCACCGCTGGAAGCGCCGGAGGATGTGGTTCTCTACGAGTTGCATGTGCGTGACTTCAGCATTCTCGACGAGAGTGTTCCGGCTGACCTGCGTGGTACGTTCCGCGCTTTCACCGTTCGTGACAGTGTAGGGATGCGCCATCTGGCCGAACTCGCCGACGCGGGTGTCACCCATGTTCACCTCTTGCCGGTATTTGACATTGCCACTATCGAAGAGATTCGTGAGCAGCAGGTGCCCTTACCCTACGACCAGCTTCGGGCACTCCCACCCGATTCACCTGAACAACAGGCATTGATCGAGCCAATCCGTGATCTTGATGGTTTTAACTGGGGGTACGATCCCTTCCACTACTCAGTACCGGAGGGAAGTTACAGCACCAATCCTGATGGGCCACAGCGCACGCTTGAGTTTCGCGAGATGGTGCAGGCGCTGAATGAAACTGGCCTGCGCGTCGTGATGGATGTTGTCTACAACCACACCAACGCCAGTGGTCAGAATCCTCGCTCAGTCCTTGATCGTATCGTGCCCGGCTACTATCACCGACTCGACGGTGACGGCAATGTCACGACTTCCACCTGTTGTGCGAACACGGCGACCGAGCATCGCATGATGGAGAAGTTGATGATCGACTCGGTGGTGCTGTGGGCGAAGTATTACAAAGTTGATGGCTTCCGCTTCGATCTGATGGGCCATCACATGAAGGACAACATGCTGGCGGTGCGCGCAGCACTCGATGCGCTGACCTTAGAGCGCGATGGGGTTGATGGCAAATCAATCATCATCTACGGCGAAGGTTGGAATTTTGGTGAAGTCGCCAATAATGCCCGTGGTATTAACGCTACCCAATTCAACATGGCCGGTACCGGTATCGGTACCTTCTCAGACCGCCTCCGCGACGCAGCCCGTGGCGGTGGTCCCTTCGACGATCCACGGCTCCAGGGGTTCATTTCCGGTCTGGCTACCGATCCGAGTGATTTCCCGCAAGGGACACCGGATGCGCAGCGGGTCAAACTGCTGGCTGAGACCGATTTGATCAAACTTGGCCTGGCCGGTAACCTGAAGACCTACCGGATGATCAATTACGAAGGTCGTCTCGTACCCGGTGAGCAGATCAAGTACCGTGGCGCAGCCGGCGGCTACACGCTTGATCCGCAAGAGCAGATTGTCTACGTTTCAGCCCACGACAACGAAACGCTGTTTGATGCGGTACAACTCAAGGCCGCAGCCGGTACACCTATCGCCGAGCGAGCACGAATGGCCCAACTCGGTCTCTCACTGACTGCGCTGGCGCAGGGTATTCCCTTCTTCCACGCCGGTGATGAACTGCTGCGCTCGAAATCGCTCGACCGCAACAGCTACAACTCATCGGACTGGTTCAACCGGATTGACTGGCGTGGTCAGGAGAATACTTTTGGCTCCGGTCTGCCCCCGGCCTGGGACAACCAGAGCAACTGGCCGATCATGGCGCCATTGCTGGCCAACCCGGCACTCAAACCGGACGCCAGCCTGATGCAGGCGACGTATGAACACTTCCGCGAGATGCTCCGCATCCGGCGCAGTACACCTCTCTTCCGTCTGCGCACGGCTGCCGAGGTCGAGCGCATGGTTTCGTTCTTCAATAACGGGCCTGATCAGATTCCCGGTCTAATCGTCATGAGCATCAGTGATAATGGCCCAAGCCGACTCGATCCGAACATCGGGCAGGTGGTGGTCTTGTTCAATGCCCGGCCTGAGACAGTGACGATTACCATCCCCGAACTGGCAAATGGCGATCTGTCCTTACACGACGTTCAGGTCGCATCGAGCGATGAGCGGGTCACGCAATCGCGCTATACCGCCGACGGCACCTTCAGCGTGCCCGGACGCACCACGGCGGTCTTTGTTGGGCCGCGACCGTTGGTACCTGCCCCCGCCCCTGAGCCGACGCCGACAGTAGCGGTGGAGCCGGCGCCAACCGCCAGCACGGAGGCGACGGCGCCGACCACGCCAGCACCTGCCGCACAGGGAGGCGGGGCGCCGGTCTGGTTGTGGATTGTGCTCGTCGTTATTGCGCTGGTTGGGGCCGGGATATTCGTTGCCCGGCGTCGTGGCGGCGCACGGTAGTTCTGAGCGGTGACGGAAGTATCTGAGACGCACCGTGATGGTGCGTCTCTTCGTCTTTATGTCAACGCTTGCTCAAACTCGGGTATTGGTTCATGGGGGCGATTAGCGCGCCGGAGGCACGCGCTCCCAGGGCATACTGACTCGCCCCCACCCTCACCCGCCCCCGCTGGGAGCGGGAACACTGATGCCGGATTGATCTCGCTGTCGGGTGTTGGGGCAAGGCGGCAATGCCCGTGCGCACCGGAGGCGCGCGCTCCCAGGTGTTGGTGCAAATCCAGATCAACCTGATGCGGTAGGGACACGGCATGCCATGCCCCTACCCGAAGATACACTGGCGAAGAGGATGCCCAATACCGGCGTTGGTCACTCTTCTCGCACAAAGCGCACCCGATCACCCGGTTGCAACAGCGTCGGTGGATCAGCAGTCGGATTGAACAATCGCAGGCCGGTGCGACCGATGATATGCCAGCCGCCGGGCAACTTTGTCGGATAGATACCGGTCATACCGGCAGCAATTGCCACCGATCCGGCGGGAACTGCCAGGCGCGGCGTTGCCCGCCGTGGCAGATGAAGGGCTGGCGGTAACCAGCCCAGATAAGGGTAGCCCGGAGCAAAACCGATCATCAGCACACGCTGTACGGTACCGGTATGTAAGGCCACTACCTCATCCGGTGACAACCCGGATTGGGCAGCGACCTCGTGGAGATCAGGCCCCTCATCGCCGCCGTAACGCACCGGAATAACCACCTCACGTCCGACGGGCATCGCGGTTAAGGGTGGATGTGCAGCCAGATCGGCCAGACGGGCGGCAAGAAGATCACGATTGGCGATCAACGGATCGAAACAGACCAGTAGCGAGTCAATTGCCGGCACCAGATCGATCAAACCGGGGGGTGGATCGGATTGGAGTGCAGCCATTGCGGCCAGCGGTGCCCCTGCGCCGGCCAGATCGGTCGGCCAGCGCACCAGGAACGCTGCTTCGCCAAATGGATCTACCCGTCCGCTCATCGTTGTGGCGCCTGTACGGTGATGCCTGCGGCAGCCAGACCCTGACGGATCGTTGCTGCTCGCAGCGCGGCACCCGGTGTATCGCCGTGGATACAAATTGTGGCGGCCTGTAATGGCACGAGTGTGCCATCAACGGCTCTGACCGCACCATCGCGAATAATATGCAGTGTCTGGGCCAGACATGCTGCCGGATCGATAATCAGGGCATCGGGATGATGCCGGTTGCGCAACGTACCATCGGCTTCGTAGGTACGGTCGGCAAAAGCCTCTGCCAGCACCGGCACGCCGACTTCGTGGCCGGCGGTGATCAGCAACGAGCCGGCCAATCCAACCAGAGCCAGTTCACGGCTGAAGGCAGCCACGGCACGGGCAATCGCCATCGCCACGGTAAGGTCGCGGGCGGCCACATTGTAGAGCGCACCGTGAGGCTTCACATGGCGCAATTCAACCTTTTCCGAGCGGGCAATTGCGGCTAAAGAACCGATCTGAGTCAGCACCCACGCCTCGATCTCATCCGGTGTTAGCGGTAATACCCGGCGGCCAAAGCCGTACAGATCGGGGTAGGAAGGATGAGCACCAACCGCCACCCCCAGATCACGGCAACGCCGGACAGTGCGCCGCATCACCATCGGATCACCGGCATGACCGCCACAGGCGACATTTGCCGAACTGACAAACGGCAGTATACCATCGTCGTCACCGACCTGAAAAGCGCCGTAACTCTCACCACAATCGCAGTTGATATCAATCGTCAACATCGCTTCGCTACCCTACTGGTGCCTCGGCAATTCTCGGCACCCGTTTCATCCCATGTCGTGCCACAAGCAGCAGCAATAGCATCACACCGGCATCAACCACAACCAGAATTGCGCCACTCACCGGGCCAAACCAGCCGATCAGTTGACCAAAGAGTGCCGGCAGAAACAACCCACCACCGGTACCGATGGTCAGCGCAACACTCAGCGCAGCCGCACTACGACCAGCAGACTGTGTGATCAACAGCATCGTCGTAGGGAAGATCGGGCCACACGATAGCCCCATCAGCGCAACTGCAACCAGTGCTAAAGCGACCTGATTAACACCGATGACTAACAGCAAACCACCGGAGCCAAGACCGATCAGACACAAGAGCAGCATACGCAACGCACCCAGGCGATCTCCCCAAAAGATGGCCGCCATGCGCCCGGCGGTCAACATCCCCCAGAACAGACTACTGCCCAGGGCTGCAATCGGCGCAGCCAGACCACCACCGCGTTCGAGAATCAGCGCAATCCAACCACCAATGCCGATTTCGGTACCGATGTAGGTAAACATCAGCAACCCACACATCACGGCTGCCAGCCAGCGTGGCGGCCCGGCCATCTGGGCGGAGGGGGCCTGCGTCGGCTCACGCAATTGGGTGGCCGGCCAGACCAGAGCCAGCATGAGCAGTGCGCCGATCCAGATGGCAGCCTGGGGACGGTCGACAAGTGTCAACATCAGCGCAACCAGCAAAGGGCCGCCAATTGAACCAACACTAAAGAACAGATTCAGGGCATTCAAGGCACCGGCAGCGCCATGGTACAGGCGTGCGATTAGCAGGTTCCCGCCGGCCAGCATACCGCCGTAACCAAAACCGGCCATACCGGCCCCAAGCAACATCCCAATCAGAACCGGACTGAAACCGAGTGCCAGCATGCCGCCACCCATCAGCGCAGCACCAATTGCAATCACGGGACGCATCCCCCAGCGCTGGATGGCCGAACCGACGCCTACAGAAGCCAGCACGCCACCCAGGGAAAACGCCGTAAACACAGCGCCCAGATCGGTCACTTCACGCCCGACCTGAGCTGCAAGGCCAGGAAGACTCGGCCCGATAGCCGACAACATCCAGCCCACACCCAGGTAAAGAGCGCCTACTATCAATAAAGCCAATGATGGTTTCACGACACCCGTACCAATCGCCGTACCGCCCAATTCGCTGCATTTGCGGCAGTCAATTCATCATAAAGCGCAGCAATGCGACGCGCAATGGTCGGCCAGCTATACTCGGCTGCACGCTGTACCGCAGCCGAACGCAGACGTGCAGCCAGCTCTGCGTCGGTCAGAACACGTTCAATCTGGGCAGCTAACGCAGCATCATTATCGGGCGGGAAGAGCAACCCGCTATGGCGATCTTCAATCGTCAATGCCAATCCACCGACGTTAGAGGCGACGACCGCTGCACCGCAGGCCAGTGCTTCGAGGGCAGCCAGCCCAAACGACTCATAATGCGAGGGAGCAGCCACCACATCGGCAGCCACGTAATAGAGCGGTAGACGTTCCTGGGGTTGGGCACCGGCAAACACGACCTGATCTTGCACGCCCAGGGTACGGCGCAAATGATCGAGACGGCGCTGTTCACCATTCCACAGTGTGGCCTGAGTCTCGTCTTCACCACCGATCAGCACCACCTGCAAGCGATCACGCCACTCTGGATGGTCGGCGAGCAACCGCGCCGCCGCCCGAATCAGGGCATCCATCCCCTTCAGTGGTTCCATCCGCCCCACACACACCAGAAGGATCGCGTCTGCCGAAATGCCCAATGCCGCCCGTGCCGCAGTGCGATCCCCCGGTTGAAAGCGACGCAAATCAACCCCGCACGGAATGACCCGAATTCGCCCGGTATCGGCACCATAATGCCAGACCATCTGCGCTCGATCAAGCGGTGTTGCCGCAACCACTGCATCAACCTCGCGCATTAACCGCCGCTCAATTGCAATCCGACGCTTCGTTTCCACCTCTTCCTCGGAGCGGGCGACACTGTTCTTCATAGCGCCCAGAGTGTGAAACATGTGCACCACCGGCGCCCGCCAGACCCGCCGCAGGCGTAGAGCAGCCTCACCTGACAGCCAGTAATGGCTATGGATGAGATCGTAACTCAAATCTTCACCATCGGCAAAACAGCGTACCCGGCTGACAAACTCCGGCAGATAGGTCAAGAGCAGGTTCTTATCGTAAGGTGCTGCCGGGCCGGCGTGCAGGCTAATCAGCCGCACACCACGGCTCAGAGGAACAATCATTGGCGTATCGCGGTCTTGACTACGGGTAAAAATATCAACCAGTATCCCCCGCTGCCCCAATTCACGGGCCAGCTCGCGCACGTAGACATTCATCCCGCCCGCTTCTTTACCACCCAACCGGGCCAGCGGACTACTATGCACACTCAACATTGCCACTCGCATGGATTCCTCATAACGAATGAAAAGCGAGCGTATCGGAAAACCCGTACCGCCCGCCCCTCAGCGGAATAGTAAGCAGGTACAAAACCTGCCTTTCTCGAGTGTTGTATCACAAATTATCTGATTGCACAAGTATTGGCAGAAAAACTGGTGGCGGCATGACCCGGCGGGGAGGAAAAGCGGGGTTCATCCTGTTCGAAACCTGTGTACAAACCATCACGGAACATCATCTTCAACTGGTATGAACGATGTGGCATGACCGTGAGTGTCGTCATAGGTGCAGGGCGCACCACGCCTCTACCCTACACGCCGGTCGTATGGGAAGAGAGCGATGGCAAGCGAAGCCAGAAGCGTTTTCTCCTCGACGAAACACCAAAAGGTGATAAATGATTTCTGCCCCCAACTGGTCGTTGAGGTTACCACCAAAACCGATACTTAAAGAGGGCAAAAATCGCGTAAAACCCTTGAATAGGCTTCATCTTCTTTCCCTCTTCATAAGTACGCCCCAAATAGCTCACCGGCACTTCATAAATGCGATAACCTCGGCGCAGAACCTTCGCTGCAATCTCCGGCTCAATCCGAAAATCATCACTTTCCAACCGCAAATCACGCAAAATATCGGTTCGTACCACCTTGTAGCAGGTCTCCATATCGGAGATCCAGCAATTAAACAAAAAATTGGTCAGGAAGGTTAAAAACTTATTCCCCAGCGCATTCCAGAAATACATACCGGTATGGCGACCAAGAAAACGGCTGCCGAAGACGACATCAACGCGACCGGAGGCAATTGGCTTGACCAGTTCGTAATAATCCTGGGGATCATACTCCAGATCGGCATCCTGCACGATAGTAATCTCACCACGGGCATGCGCCAGACCACTACGCACTGCTGCGCCCTTGCCGCGATTGTGAGGGTGACGGATGACAGTAATATGGGGACGAGAACGACGTAGCTCTTCCAGAATGGCCGGTGTCTCGTCGGTAGAGTGATCATCAACGATGATAATCTCTTTATCGAGATTAACAGCTTCAACCTGATTAAGGATCAGCGGAAGGGTAGCAGCTTCGTTATAACAGGGAATAATAACTGAAAGCAATGGACGTTTCATTGGAAGATGATGGTTCATACAGAAATCGGTGTTTGATACAACCGAGGAAAGACCTCAGACAGCCATAGCAGCTATTATAGCAGCAAGAGGTAAATACGTGGTCTCCACTGACAGAAATGAGCAAAACGGCACTGATCGCCTGAAATGTTTCAGAATTGAAACGAAAATGAACGGTGAACGAAGGCATCGGATCTTGATTTAGCACCTGTCATGCCCTAGCATAGAAAAAGGCAAGTTCGTTCGCCAGCCTACTGCCGCGCAAGCATTGGTGTATCCGTGGTATGATGCGGGTACGACGTCATGATCTAGATGATCTAGCATGCGCGGTTTGCAGACCAGCGCGCATGATGCAACTACGAGCGAGGCAACGATGCCAATCACAGTAGAACACGTCACGCACTTCTTGACAGCGGCGGCGGAAATTATTCATGCTCATCGTGACGAGCTAACTGCACTGGATGCAGCAATTGGTGATGCCGATCATGGCGCAAACCTTGATCGTGGATTCGCTGCGGTGCTTTCCCGCCTGCCCACCGTTGCCGACAAAGACATCGGCACCGTGCTCAAGACGACCGGAATGACGATTGTCTCGACAGTAGGCGGTGCTTCCGGCCCCCTGTACGGTACTGCCTTCGTTCGCGCCGGTATGGCTCTGGCAGATCGGCATGAACTGAGTGACGAAGATGTTGTCCTGGCCCTGGAGGCTGCCCTGGCCGGCATCGTGGCGCGTGGCAAAGCGCAACGCGGTGAAAAGACGATGGTTGATGCGCTGGCCCCGGCTATCGAAGCGCTCCAATCAGCGCTGGCCGAGGGCAAGTCGTTAGGACGGGCATTGCTGGCTGCGGCTGCGGCTGCTGAGGCAGGGGCAAAAGCAACCATCCCTATGCTGGCGATGAAGGGACGTGCCTCATACCTTGGTGAACGCAGTATCGGGCATCAGGATCCGGGAGCAACTTCGACGGCGTATCTGTTACGAGCGCTGGCGATGACGTGTAGCCGTAATGAGGAGGAGGCATGATAGGGCTCTTGATCGTCTCGCATAGCGCACGATTGGCAGAAGGCGTGCAAGAGTTTGTCGGCCAAATCAGTGGGGGTCAGATTCCGATTATCGCTGCTGGCGGGGCCAGTGATGGCTCGCTTGGTACCAGCGTCGAACGCATTCTGGCCGGCCTCGAACAGTTGCGTACCACCGACGGCATTCTGGCGCTGGTCGATCTGGGTAGTGCTGTGATGAGTGTGGAAACAGCTCTGGAGCATTTTTCCGGCCCACCAGTCCATATCAGTAATGCGCCGCTGGTAGAGGGGGCTTATCTGGCTGCGATTGAGGCAACCAGCGCTACAGCCACCCTTGAACACGTTGCCAGCGCTGCCTTGCAGGCCCGCGACCTGATTAAGGTGTATGAGTAATTCTATGACTGAAGTGATATTAACCGTGACCAATCCGGTTGGTCTTCACGCACGACCGGCAAAGCTCTTTGTTGAAACTGTCCGTGCTTACAAGAGTACGGTGACTATTCAGAATTTGAGCCGACCGCAAACGAAGGAGCTGCCGGTCACTGCTTTTAATCTGTTGCAGATTGGTGTTCGTCAGGGACACCAAATCCGGTTGCGTGCCAGTGGTGAAGATGAGGCAGAAGTCATTGCTGCTCTAACCAAACTGGTGGAAGAGAATTTTGGCGAGTAGCAGGTAGAGGCATGATGATGTCGGCGACACTTCGTGGTGCAGGGGGAGCTGCCGGTTTGGCGTTAGGGCCAGCGTACCACTGGCAACGAGTGTCCATCCCTACCGATCCACCCAATGAACCGCCAGAAGCAGCCCTGGCCCGTTTTCACGCTGCCCAACACACCGCGGCCCACCGCCTACGGGCACTGGCTGAACGGCAGCGTGCTGCCGGCCTGCGCGAAGCCGATCTCTTCGATGCACAGGCGCTGCTGGTTGAAGATGAAACGCTGACTGACGGCGTAACTGCATTGCTGCTCGACGGTCAGCCCCTCATTCCTGCGATTCAGACGGTGGTGCGCCAGATGGAAGAGGCGCTGGCCGCGCTTGACGATGACTATTTACGTGAACGGGCAGCCGATATTGCCGCGGTTGGAGTTGAGTTGCTGCGTGCGCTGAGCGGAGATCACGCGCCACCGCCGATCCCACCCGGCGCCATTGTTATCGCCGATGATCTGACTCCCGCAGAGACGGTTGATCTTCCGCATCACGTTGCCGGCTTTGCCACTGCCGGCGGTGGCCCAACCGGTCATACCATCATCCTGGCCCGTTCGCGTGGGGTGCCGGCGGTTGTCGGGTTGGGAGAGGCTATTCTGCACATCCCCGCCGGTACGACGCTTCTTCTCGATGGTGATGCGGCTTTGGTGATGGTTGATCCAGATGAAGCGGCACTACAGGCAGCTCAGGAACGAATGACCGCCATTCAGGAGACCCGCCGCCGCCAGGCGGCCCTGCGCGATCTTCCCGGTCGGTTGCGCGATGGCCGCTCAATCGCGCTGTGGGCAAATATCGGTCGTCCGGCCGAGGCGCGCCTGGCCCGTGACAACGGTGCCGAAGGGATTGGCCTCTTTCGGACCGAGTTTCTCTTCCTTGATCGCAGTGCACCTCCCGATGAAGACGAGCAATTTGCAGCGTATCGCGCCGTCATCACCGAACTGCCCAACCGTCCGATTGTGATCCGGACGCTCGATGTAGGTGGCGATAAGCCGCTGCCCTACCTACCGCTTCCCCCTGAAGCCAATCCATTTCTGGGGGTGCGTGGCGTTCGGCTGTCGATGCAGCGTCCTGATCTCTTCCAGGTGCAATTACGGGCATTGCTGCGTGCTGCCTTCTACGGCGACATCTGGATTATGCTGCCGATGGTCACCACGCTGGCCGACCTGGTCTGGGGGCAAGAGCAGATGCGTGAAGCAGCCGCCGCGCTGGCCGCAGCCGGGATTGAACATCGCGCCGATCCGCCGCTGGGCATTATGATTGAGACACCGGCAGCGGCGGTACTGGCCGATCAGTTTGCACGCCACGCCGCTTTCTTCAGTATTGGCAGTAACGATCTTGCCCAGTACACGCTGGCGGTTGATCGTGGTCACCCGACGCTGGCCACGCAATATCGGGCCGATGATCCGGCAGTGTGGCGGATGATTGATTTGGCCGCTCGCGCCGCACAGCAGGCCGGTATTCCGATTGGCATCTGTGGCGAACTCGGTGGCGAACCGGATGCTGCGGTTGCCCTGGCCGGCCTGGGCCTCAACGAATTGAGCATGGCCCCGGCACGTATCCCGGTCGTCAAAGAGCGATTGGCGCAGACTTCGTGGGCTGAAGCGCAGGCCGCTGCAGCCCGGATGGTGCAGCGGGTTGAATGAGTCTGAGAGGTTCTATGTCCGAGCGACCCTGGATCGAACTCTTCCCCGGCGTTCACCGCCGGCGCATTGCCCTCACCGACCGTATCTATCAGATGGAGGTACGGCTGGCAGCCGGAAGTCACGTGCCGCTGCATAGCCATCCCGAAGACCAGGTGGCGTATGTGGTAAGTGGCCGGTTGCGGTTTCAGGTTGGTGAAGAGATCATCGACGCGACGGCAGGTCGTTCGGTTGCTATTCCCGGTGGCACCCCCCACGCGGTGTGGACGGTAGAGGATACACTCGCGATTGACACCTTTAGTCCGCCACGAGCCGATTATTTGCAGGTTGATGGCGATTGATAGTCGCGAGAGGGGGATCATAGGTACACGCATCCGGTCGATGTACAGGGGACGCGGAAGCGTAGCTTCTGCACACCCATCCTGAGCATACCCCCTACGTATCGTGTGATGCACCCCCCCCAAACCAACGCGGCAATAACGCCAGCAGGCCCCGCACCCGTTCGCGCAATTCTTCGCGGGCGGCGACAAAGGCGGCATGCCGCTGATCAGCAGTACCCTGAATAGCCACCGGATCGGCTACACTCCAGTGAATATGGCGGGCGGCCTCTGGCCACACCGGACACTCCTCGCGCGCAATGTCACACACCGTTACAATCAGATCAGGACGCTGATCGATGATCATTGTGATCGATTTGGAAACTTGCTGATCAATCGGTATCCCTACCTCTGCCATGACAGTGATGGCTAACGGATGGACAGCTTGCGGGTGCGTTCCAGCACTCATCGCCTGGACCTGACCATCGCTCAACACACGCAACCAGGCCTCGGCTATTTGCGAGCGAGCACTGTTGGCGCGGCACAGGAATGCTACTTTCACCGCCGGTAGTTCAAGCGGACGGGTGCCCGGCAATGCCAGTTCATCACCGATGCCGGTCAGCAGGGCAGCCATCGCTGCCAGATCGAGGCTGTAGTAGACAACCCGCCCATCAGCGTCGCTGCGGTGGGCACGTACCAGGCCAGCCTGACGCAACACGTGTAGATGATACGAGACCAGATTCTGGGCCAGACCGAGCGTCGTCACCAGCTCACTCACCTGGCGATCACTGTCGCGCAGGGACTGGATGATCTTCCAGCGCGTTTCGTCGGTCAGCAGGCGCAGCCCGTTCAGTGCTGAGGAAGAAGGTTGTGAGTTCATAGGGTTTGAAACTCTCTGCGATACGGCGTGCCCGTATCGTACCAGAGCCGGGCTGGTTCGGCAAGGAGATGGAAGAGGGAAGAGTATCAAGCTACACACAACCTTTTCAAGAACACCTTGCACAGGATAACCAAAGTCGTGTGGCGTAAACTTGAAGATGGAACGTTTCTGGAACCTCGCTGCCATTCATATTTTTCATATTTGGTTATACCCCCACACCCGCAATAATCTTCGCCTTGTCAAATTTCTTTAAACGAACAAGCTAATGCGGTTGCTGTTGTTTAAGGTATTCGATAACATCCGCTGCAAGAGAAAATTGTAAGCACTGTTGAGCTACGGCTTCAGCAGCTGGCAAAGACCACTGACGAATAATATCTTTAATTATCGGAATGAAAGACGGTGCCATGCTAAACTCATCAAGATGTAAACCAAGTAAAAGTGGAACTGCTAGAGGATCACCTGCTAGCTCACCGCATAGCCCCACCCACTTTCCTGCTGTGTGAGCAGCTCGGATTGTTTTATCAATAAGATGCAGGACAGCCGGATGATACGGACTCGCCAGTACCGAAACTCGTTCATTTGTTCGATCTACAGCCAAAGTATACTGAGTCAGATCATTCGTTCCTATGCTGAAAAAGTCTACTAACGGCGCAAAGCGATCTGCTAATAATGCAGCTGCCGGAACCTCAACCATAATACCAAATTGAATCTTATCTGGAAGAGGAAGTCCTTGTGCTCGTACACAAGTCTGAGCCTCTTCAAAGATCTCTCGCGCTCTTGCCACCTCAGCCAGTGAAGACACCATTGGTAGCATGATACGAAGATCACTACCAGTTCCGCTTGTGCTGGTCTGAGCAACAGCAGTAAGCAGAGCAATAAATTGTTGTTCCAAAATATCTGGGCGTTCACGAATTGTGCGAATTCCCCGCCAACCAAGAAAAGGGTTTGGTTCCTTCTGTGTACCTAGATAGGGAAATTCTTTATCTCCTCCAATATCAAGAGTACGTACAACTACCGGACGGTTACCCATTACCTTAAGCACATCCTGATAGGCACGTACTTGTTCCGCAAGTGTAGGGACATTATTTCGTTGCAGATAAAGAAATTCTGTTCGAAACAATCCTACTCCTTCGGCCCCAAAATCAATAGCTGATTTAGCATCTTCAACACCTCCGATATTCGCAACTATTTCTGGATGAAAAGAGCCATCTTTAGTCACTGCCGGCAGAGTAGCCTGACTTAAAACGAACTGGTAACGAGAATCGATCAGTTCCTTTTCTTTACGAGCTATCTCTAGTTCATGGAGAGTAGGACCAACGTTAAAGAGGCCACTATTACCATTCACTATAGCTAACGTACCATTACGAATATCAGACAACTCGAGAGGGACACTCACTACTGCTGGTATTCCCATTGCTCGAGCTAAAATCACTGCGTGAGAAGTTGGGCCACCGCGAGAGGTAACAATAGCCAATATCTTATCACGATCAAATTGGATAGTATCTGAAGGTGTTAAATCTTCAGCAACCACAATGATTGGTTCAACAATTTCTCCAGCCTTTTCCTCTTTCTCTGATCCCTGAAGGCACCGTAGCACACGGTGAGCCACATCGCGCACATCTTGAGCACGACTGCGAAAATACTCATCCTCAAGGTTTGAGAGTGCTTCCGCATATTGCTCAAACGCCTTATACACTGCGGCCTTTGCATTACGATGCTCACGTAGCACCATTGTCCGCAAAGTTGCTAACAGTTCTTCATCAGCGAGGAAGAGGCGATGCGCAGCGAATATTACTGCCTCTTCCTCACCAGCAATCTTACGCGCTCGTTCTTCTAGTGCTATTAATTGCGTATGTGCTTGTTGCAAAGCATGCTGAAGATGACGCCATTCACTTATTGGATCATCGGCAGAGTGTTCAGAGATAGTAACTTGTTGGCTATGGTAAACGAATACTGGACCGATAGCTATCCCAGGTGAACCTGATTGACCTTGATATCGTGGCATCTTTTCCAGATCCTCTACTCAGAAAGATCCCTGATCAGGAATGAGAAGTTGTCGATTCCTCAAAGTTATGCCGAATAAGAGCGATTAAAGCGCTAATCGCTTCTTGAGCTTGATCGCCCTGAGCTACGATCTCTACTGTATCGCCTTGATTAACTGCTAGCGTTAGTACACCTAGCGCACTTTTAGCATTGACTGGTGGCTTCGAACCATTCAACTTACGAACCGTAATGGAACAGGGAAATCTAGCTGCCAGTGTCACGAAACGCGCTGCAGGACGAGCATGCAGACCTGCTGGATGATCAATAGTAATGATTGTTGAGACTTGTGTGTTCATAGCTAACACCCCAATAATTGATCTTGTTCCTGACGAAGCTGAAAAATAACCTGGCTTTTGTTCAATTCAACCTCATCATAGTGAATTGGACAATGTGCTTTAATAGGACGTATCACCGTTGCCCCAACGATCAAACCTAACGGCACTTCACCATCACGATGAGCTTTTTCAAATTGTTCAATCATGCCGTATACGGTAAAGCCACCTAAAGCGTCTATAACCTCTCCAGGATATAGATCACGTTTAGCATAAGCTACCGTCTCTGCAACAGGTGAACGAGAAGTAGCAAGAAACCTTTCCTTCTCAAGTGCAACTCGTGCCACAGTAATAGGTGCTTCAAGATTTGCAAGGTGGTAAGGACGATATAATGTCCAATAGTTATGATCGGCATGACCAAGCAATCTGAGATAACGCAAGTCACGAATGATTTTAGGCTGATCCGTGGTAATAACCACAAATACACCAGGTGCCACATCACCAACTGCAAAATCAACCACTTTCGTGTTATTAAAAATACCACCCAGTGCTTTAGGAATAAACACTTTTGGTAAATCTGCTACTGTACAAGAGGGACCATATCCTCCTGTTACTTCTGGTGCATACCCAAGAGCATTGCCGATTGCAGTCATTTCAACCATGGTTTTTGTACCATCTACAAATGATGTCAACATTTTAGGATTCATGCCTTGTTTCTGCGCTTGTAGTCGCAGACGATCAGGCGTAGCTGTCCGATCAAGGGGATTGTTCTTTCCTTTACCAATATAGGCCACCTCAAAACCCAGTGCATCAGCAAAATCAAACAGTTCTTTGATGGCACCGGGTTCATCGCCTGCGGCAAGAGTATAAATTACACCTCTCTCGGCAGCTAATTTAGCTAAACGATAACCAATCGTAGCATCTGTTTCAACATTCATATTGACAACATGCTTACTATGTTGGATAGCAGCATAGCAAACACGAGCACCAACTTCAGGGATACCAGTGCATTCTAAGATAACATCCAGATTTGCAATCTGAACGAGAAAAGCCGCATCAACTGTTGCAATTCGATGACCTGAATCAATTAACTCAGCTGCCCTTTCTGGATCCTCATCAAGATGAATAATCATCTCGGGTGATACACCACTCTCTAAATAACCACTTTCTGCTTGACCGGGGATAATATCCGCAACCGCTACCACTCGCAAACCTTCCATCCTTTCAGTCTGACTAATAAAGCCGACGCCCATCTGTCCGGCACCAACCAAACCTACTCGTATCATCTTTTGGTGTTGGGAATATTGAATGAGACGTTCTCGTAAAGACATGGCATAAATCCTTTCGGGCTAAAATTTCTTCCGGGTGAAAAGTATATGCGCCACCAAAATTAAAGTCAGAAAGAGCAAAGATATCCATCACATGTCATTCTTGACATGTATTTTTAACGATTAATTAAATTGATTCGAAATTTAATATTTTATCCTGCAATTAACTTCTTTGAAACAAGATTATAATATTGAGTAATAAAACATCTCGTTCCAATTAAGGATCAGACGCAAAACCAAAGGTTTCGCCTATTTTAATGTGTGGGAGTGGGCGCATCTCAACACAAATGTCACCAGGCATTTCAGGGGTTTTCTCTCCATTGAACTTGATTACGAAATGACCAAGTGAACATAAGTTTTGATTCGCAACCTCTCCCACAGCAAGGACTGTGAAACGCTCATCACCAATGTAAAACACGTCTCCCACGACTACATCTGAGATGAGCGTTCCACCATCGTGAAGAATGGCAAAGCTACGTAATTCGTCCGGCGCATTTTGTCCGAAGAAAACCATTATCCCTGCCGAACAAAACTCGTCGACAAGCGGACCAATTGCAGAAATAGTCGCTGAAAATTTGATCATGCGAATGCCCGCTAGTATTACTCATCGATCAATTCCACATCTTCCGGTCTTACACCCGAGACAAAATATTCTTCAGTGATAAAGCGCATCAATGGACCAGAAGGCGAGGTTGGATAGATATCAACGGTCGGTACTTTTTTCATAGGATAGACGCCAATGCGCGCAGTACCTCCACAATCGATCACAGCAACCGCAATTTCACTAAAATCGGCCTTTGATTTAAACCCATCAAACGGTCGCCCACCAGTCAGATTAGCGATATGTTGAGCCAGAGGATGAATACCGCCACCAGTTACTGAATAAATGAGATCCCTTCCCGGTTTCGGTTCAATAATGAGAGGCCCCCCCCAACCCTTCGGTCCCTTCTTAATCCGAACCTTGCGGTACTTTTTCACCTCAGTCATAGACATATCCTCCTTTCTTGATTTGATTCGGGTATGAAGCTTGAGACAAAGTTGCTTCATACCCTTCAAAGATCAAAGACCAACGCTGAAGATCCAAGCGATGATGACAGCAATAGGACCGGTAATAAGTCGAGAGAACAGTACTGCCGGCACCCCAACTTCGACCGTCTCAGGCTCAGCTTCACCTAATGCCAGACCAACAGGGATAAAATCGCATCCTACTTGTGGGTTGATAGCAAATAAAGCAGGCAAGGCAACATATGCCGGGAGTGCCTGGCTGGCAAACTGAGTTCCTAATAACGTGCCTATAATCTGGGCAATCACGGCACCTGGACCGAGAAGTGGCGATAGTACCGGCAAACCGATTATAAGTGACATAATAACCAGGCCTACAGGATTTGTAGCCAGTGGTTGCAAGGCTCGCGCCAAAATATCGCCAATGCCGGTGGCGAGAATAACACCGATAATGAAAGAGATAAATGCCATGAAGGGCAGGATATTTTTCACAACCTGATCGATAGCTTCTCGCCCTGATTGGTAGAGCGCACCGACTACTTTTCCCGCTCCGCGACCGATGCGCTCTAACAGCTTTGTTATACCCTCCATCGCCTTACCTCCTAAGCCGCATAGGCTACACGTCGTGCCAACAGGAATGCAGTTATTCGCTCAGTAACAAGACCACGAATGAAGATGACAATTAAGCCAACTATCAGATAACGTACTGCCAGTGCCGCTGTTTCTTCACTGCCGTAGCCAGCAGTTATACCTTGGGCAATACCTGCCCACACAAATAACTCGCCTGGATTCACGTGAGGAAAAATACCAAGTGGGGGATGAACGAAAGATACTGCTGCATCGTAGAACGCTGGTTTGTAGCGCTCGGGCAGGAAGCGTCCCATTGTGTATGCCATCGGATTGGTGAGAACGAAGACGGATACAACCGGTAAGACCAAATAACGTAATGGGGTGTACAGAAAACCCTCTTTGCCGGCTGCCTCTCCAATCTTATCGATCCGCTCCTGGCCGATAAGTGCAACCAGAGCATTGAAGGCTGTCAGTAGTACAATGACAAGTGGAACAATACCGGTTACCAGTCCGACGAACGTCTCAGCGCCCTTCTGGAATAAGCCGATGAACCATACAGCGGCATCAACTAAAAATTCCATTGCCTACCTCCCTGAATAACTAAGCTACGATTAGACCACTCCCAGACCCTGCGCACACTTTCGACTTGTATGACCTCCTTTCAGCTCAATTCCGCAAAGAAGTGGTTTCGGCAGAAGGAGTCGACTCAACAAAAGTCTGATCCCGCTCCTCTATCTGCCGTGCTTTGAATTCAACGATATGCTGAGCCGCATTCCGCAAGGCAAGGACAAGTTTTGGATGAATGTGTCTGGGAAGTGATATGCTCTCGTCTAACAAATCACGGACATTTATGCCTTCTAATCCAGGTAGCGGCTTAAGTCTTGCTAGCACTGTCCATCCAGATAGTTGTTCACAATGACAAATTTCGTTTGTCTCTGGATCGACAACGAGAATAGCATATTGCCGACGCCTCCAGGCAGATCCTGCCATCCCAACTGATACCAGGCGACCAGACCTGCGCAGTTGACTTACTCGGCCGTAGAATTGACGTAATTGAAAATAGGAAAGGAACAATTGCAAAATCCAGGCAGCGGCCAACCCAAGAATGATAGTACTTGCAGTAATATCTATTGGCTGCATATCACCTCCCATTTTATAACAACATAACCTGTGGATCCTCAAGCACTACCTTGAGATCGTGAAGAAAAGCAGCAGCCACCGCCCCATCGACAACTCTGTGATCGACACAAAGTGTAAGCTTCACAAGGGGACGAACTGAAATTCCATTATTTTCATCAGCAACAACCTCTCGACATACTGCACCAACCGCCAAAATAGCAACCTGTGGAGGATTGATAATTGCCGAAAAGCGCTCTATACCAAACATACCAAGGTTAGAGATAGAGAAAGTACCATCTACGACCTCATCTGGACGTAGTTTATCAGTACGAGCCCGCTGACTCAGGTCGTCGATCTCTCGAGCTATTTGTAATATCCCCTTTTCATTTGCCTTTCGGATTACTGGTACAATCAACCCTTGTTCAAGCGCAACTGCAATACCAATATTAATTTCATCAACTAAGACGATCTGTTCCTCATGCCCAATTGATTGTAACCAGGCATTTAGGTAAGGGTGCCGTTTCAATGCCCATGCAGCACTCTTCACAAAAATAGCTGTCAAGCTAACTTTAGGCTGTTCGTCAAGATGGTGTCGATTAGCTTTAGCTCGCAGTGCTTCTACCTCAGTTACATCAACGCGTACCTCAAGCTGGATATGTGGAGCTTCCTGTGCACTCCGCTGGAGTCGGCGAGCAATGGTACGACGCATGCCTGTGAGCGGCAGCTTGCGATAACCGGATTGCGTTTGGGTATCACCAGTGATGGTTGAAGACGTCACAACATCTTCGGGTTGCTTGATTGGCCCAGACGTGGTAAATGTCGCATCTAATGAAGATCTGGTAGCCAAATAATTTTGCACATCACTGGATTGCACACGATGATGAGGACCCGTACCTTTCACTTTGCTTATATCAATACCTGCTTCACGTGCTAATCGGCGTGCTGCCGGCACCGCTCGAACTTTATTCATTGATAACTGCCGTAGAGTGTTTTCTACGTCACGACGAAGAATTCGTCCGTTTGGACCACTACCCTGGATTCGGTCAAGAGACAATCCAACTGTGCGAGCTACCCGTTCAGCAAGCGGTGTTGCCTTCGGCTCGCTGCGTTGTGAAGGTGCAGAGTTAACAACCATATGATGGTCTGTGCCGCTCTGACTTGCGGATTGCACCCCTACTTCTTCGAGTGGCATAATGTACGCGATAACTTCCGTTACCGGTACGACGTCACCTTCTCGATAGCGCACATTACCAAGTACACCACGTGCAGGTGCTTCAACCTCCATATTGACCTTATCAGTAGTTACTTCAACAATCGGTTCGCCAATATCAACCAAATCACCCTCACGTTTAATCCAGCGAACAATTTCTGCAGTCTCCTGGGTAAAGCCAAATTTTGGCATAATTACTTCACGCACCATTGTTTCCTCACACTCTTAATGCTACTAAATCACGAGCAGCCGCAATAATATTTTCAATCTGAGGCACTGCGTGATATTCAAGAGTTCGGTTATATGGGATGGGAATATCGAGTCCACCAAGTCGGCAAATAGGCGCCTCGAGGTAATCAAAGGCCGTACTTTCAGCGATCCGAGCAGCGATCTCGCCACCAAAGCCAGCCATCTTAACAGCTTCATGCACTATTAACACCTTACCGGTTTTTACCACCGACTCTAGAATTGGTTCATCATCTAAAGGTCGCAACGTTCGCGGATCAATGATTTCTGCTTCTATTCCTTCTCGAGCCAATTGTTCAGCAGCTTCAAGTGCTCGTTGTACCATCACCGAAGTGGCAACAATTGTGACATCACGACCCTGGCGAACTACGTGACTCTTTCCAAGAGGAACTCGATATATATCTTCTGGTACAACACCTTTTGTTTTATACAAAAGCTTATGTTCGATAAATATGACAGGGTTATTGTCTTCAATCGATGCGATGAGCAATCCCTTCGCATCGTAGGGTGTTGCAGGCATTACTACTTTCAAGCCCGGTATATGAACAAACCAATTCTCCAAACTTTCTGAATGCTGAGCTGCCGCTCCGGTACCTGCACCACCCGGCATGCGCAAAACGAAGGGTACGCTGGCTTTACCACCGAACATGAAACGAATCTTCGCTGCCTGCAATACTAACTGCTCCATACTGAGGGTAACAAAATCCATGAATTGAATCTCCCCTACAGGACGAAAACCTGTTAATGCTGCACCAATGCAAGCGCCAGCAATACCAGCTTCCGAAATCGGAGTGTCGATAACCCGATCTTCGCCGAATTCTTCGATTAACCCTGCTGTTGCACCGAATGCACCACCATACAAGCCAATATCTTCGCCAATCAAAAAAACCGTTTCATCTTCTTTCATCTTCTGCCGTAGGGCTTCACGAATTGCTTCGACATAAGTAATTTCACGCATACAATCCCTCAAAAATAGTATCAGGATCAGGTTCCGGACTGGCCTGAGCAAATTCGACCGCTTCCTCGATCATAGTCCGAGCTTGATCAACGATAGCTTTGAATTCAGCGTCACTCATTTGAATCAGTCTGGCTAATCGCATGATTGGATCACGAGATTGCCAATCTTTCACCTCATCACGACTCCGATAAGCTTGACGGTCACTCTTAGAATGACCTTTCCAACGATAGGTAATCGCTTCAACAAGTGTTGGCCCATAACCACTTCGCGCTCTTGCCACAGCCTGGCGAACTGCTTCATACACTGCTAATGCATCGTTACCATCAACCGTTATTCCAGCTATCGCATATGCAGCAGCTCGCTGGCTCAGGTGATTGAGTCTGCACGCTTTCTGGATCGGCATTGACATAGCGTATTGGTTGTTCTCACAGAGATAAACCACGGGTAAGTTCCAGATACTGGCCATATTTAGGGATTCGTGAAAAGCACCAGTATTGACTGCACCATCACCAAAAATAGTGAGACAAACCTGAGAAGATCGGCGCTTTTTAATACTCAATCCAACACCAACTGAAATGGGAATACCACCACCAACAATACCATTTGCACCCAAATTATTCATTTCAACATTAGCAATGTGCATTGATCCACCACGACCACGGCAATATCCTGTTTCTTTGCCTAAAAACTCTGCCATCATTAGCCGTACATCACTACCCCAGGCCAGACAATGTCCATGGCCACGATGATGGTTAAGCAAATAATCTCCAGGTTTCATCGCTGCAGAAGCACCTATCGCCACAGCCTCCTGCCCGATCGAAAGATGCATCGTGCCGTGTACTAATCCACGCGCAAACAGTTCTTCGGCTTTTTCTTCAAAAGCACGAATAATCTGCATTCTAAGCACCCATTCACGCAAGCGTTCATTCCCTAATTCGTTGATGAGCTTACTATGATCGGGAGAGAAAATCTCTGATGTAGACATGAGCATTTCCATAAGTATGACTTATCTCCTCACAGAGTTCCATCACCCTCAAAAAACTTCTGTATTCGGAGGGCAGCTATTTCATCAGTCACTAAATAATTGATGAACTTTGCACGGCTGGCTGCCACAATAGGCAAAGCTTTCGATTGACCTCCAGCAACCCCGATCCGCACTGGGATAGAGCACAAGGTCGCAGGATCTACTCCGACAATACAACGTGTTAATGGGGTGTTTACCAGATTACCATCAATATCCACATGAATAGCGCACACATCACCTACTGCACCTGCTTCGCGCAATGACTCCAATTGGTAAGAGTCGAGATACCCTGCACGCAAGAGGCTGGCATGCTCAACATCGATAGTACCAATACCAACTAATGCGAGATCAATCTGCTTGAACTGATACATTACCCGTCTAATGTGGGGGGCATTGAGTAGTGCAAGCTTCGTTGTTTCGCTATCAACAATTAGTGGTAATGGGAGGGTTGAATATTGCCCCCCGAGTAAACGCGCCAAACGTCTGGCCAGCTCTGGTCCATCAATGTCTGAGTTCAGTGTACCTAGAGAGCCGATCATTTGAATAACTCTCAATCCCTCCAACGTTTGACTGTGTACTGCATTGACAGTTTCATATACCGCTGTTCCCCATGAAGTACCGATAATTATGTGCTCTTGCAGATGAGCCTCCAGGAGGAGCGCTGCCAGCGCTCCCAAGCGACGAAGCATTTCAGAATGACCTAAGGAGCCGCGCTGTAGGACGCGAACTTCTTTGAGCTGGAGAACCTTCTGTAAATACACCTCAAGTTCTCGTACTCGTTGAAGTGGGTAATGAATTCGAATCTCCACGATACTCTGCTCACGCGCTTCGCTTATAAGGCGTGAAATCATTGATCGTGAATAACCTAGTTTCTGAGCAATCTGACTCTGTGTCAGTTGTTGCTCGAAATACATTTCGGCAATCCTTGCCAAAAGCTCCATGCGACGAGTTTCCATAACTCTTAGTTATCGGTTTTATAATGGTTGCTCACATATTACCGAAACAAGAACAATCAATCAATACGTATGTGAAAATCTTTCACACATGTGAAAAGGGCGGTGAAAGCTAACAGCTCACTCTGTGAGTCTCTTCGCTCATGAGAGTCACCTCACATAGTAACCACACCTCATGTGCCGGCAACCGACGGGAGACGTCTTTTCCTACGTTTGCAGTGGAATTCTATAGGGGTGGGAAGCTGAAAGAGCCCATAAGAGTATGCTCAAACAGAGTGCACTGTTATCAGAGATGAGCCGACATGTCAGTACAAACCGAAGAGGCGCCAGCAGCGCCTCTCCGTCAATATGCGGCGGTTAGTCCCGCAGTAGTTTGCGCCCGGCGAGGACCGCTCCGGCGGCCAGTGCGCCGGCACCGAGCACGATTGGCCCCCAACGCCGGGTACGGGTATCGGCCAGCACAACTCGCGCGGTGTTGTAGCCACTCGCACCGAAGACGCCGCCACCCGGATGGGTGCTGGCGCCGGTCAGGTATAACCCCCGAATCGGGGTACGGTAGCCGGCCAGTTCTGGCAGGGGGCGGAAGAAGAACATCTGATCAAAGCTCATCTCGACGTGCATGACGTTGCCCCGCAGCAGGCCGATCCGCCGCTCAAGGTCGAGTGGGGTTTGGATGAAGCGGTCGATAATCTTGCCGCGCATGTTTGGCGCGTACCGGTAGAGTACTTCGAGGATCGAATCGGCAACCGACTCGCGGATGTCGTCCCAATGCCGGCCATTGCTGAGCTGGTACGGGAAGTATTGCGACCAGAGGAATACGGTGTGCTTGCCGGGCGGTGCCACATCGGGATCGATGGCCGAAAAGGTCATGGCAATCACCGCCGGTTCGCGGCTGGGTTCGCCGCGCAGGTAGTCTTCGTAGGCGCGCCGCACGTAGTTCATGCTGGGACTCAGCAGTTGCAGGCCGTGGTGACTCTCGTGTGGGCGGCCGTAACTGCGGGCGGCGATGTAGTCGGGCAGCTCTTCGGCGGCGCAGCGCACGGTCATGCCAAAGCCGTTCCCGATCCGAATGTGGTTGAGGCGTCGCACCAGATCGGTACTCAAATGCTCGGGGCCAACCAGTTGCAGGAAGGTTGTCAGCACGTGGGCATTGGAAACGACAATCGGGGCCGAATAGCGCTGACCGTCTGCCGTTTCGACACCCTGCACTCGCCCGTTCTGCACCAGGATGCGCCGCACCGGGGCATCGAGGATGACTTCGCCCCCCATGGCTTTGAGCGAGCGGGCCATGGCCTGGGTCAGCATGCCCGAACCACCACGGGGATGTTTGGCGCCGCTGTAGTGCAACATGGCGTGCCAGCCGAAAAAGTCGCCGGCACCGATTTCGTCTGGTGGAGGGCCGCTCTGCGCCGCCAGCCAGGTCATCGCTGCCCGCATCGCCTCGCTCTCGAAGGTCTCTTCAATCAGTTGGGCATAGCTGGTGAAGAGCCGGCGCGTTACTTCCAACACCTTCTGTTCAGCTTTCGGCAAGCGGGGGATGCTCGACGCCACTTTGCCGAACAGCCGGGTAACTGATGGCGGGTTGAGGAAGACATCAAACACCGCCTCGTTCAGGGGTGTCCAGAAATCGAGGAAGCGCCGGTAGGCTTCGGCATCGCGCGGGCTGACCGTGGCAATGCTCTGGCACGTGCGTTCAACATCGCGGTAGAAGTAGATCGCGCCACTCCCGTCGGGAAGTGGATAGAAGGCATACGGGTCCATGTCGATGTACTCGAGACCATGACGTTCGAGTTCGAGATCACGGACAATCGGGGTAAGGTGGATCATGATGTGGGCCGATGAGCCAACATCGATTTTGTAGCCGGGGATGACCTCTTCGGTACAGACGGCTCCGCCGACAATCGGGCGTCGTTCGAGTACCAGTACGCGCTTACCGGCCTTTGCCAGGTAACCGGCACAGGTGAGGCCATTGTGACCACCACCTACGACAATCACGTCGTAGTCGCTCGTTGCTGCCATGGACAACCTTTCTTGCACTGTTTACACAACACGTTCCATGATCAGTATACATTCATCTTGCGGCTCGGCTGGAGAGATTTTGTCATCGGTGCTTAGCGCGTTACCCGATAGATCACGACTTCGTCCTGCGCAAACACAGGGGTGCCGATCTGGGCCAGCACGTCCAGGCCGCTCGCCGGGTAACGTTCACGTTCCAGGCTGCCAATGTAGATGTAGTCAATGCTGTATTGATCGATCAGCGGCCTGATCCGGTTGAGATCGCCACTGCGGTAGATGGTGTCAACCGCGATGCAGCGTGGCCCCAGCTCGGCCAGGGCCTGTTGGTCGCCGCCACGCCACTGCATCTCGTGACCGACCCATCCCAACACGGTGGGCAGGCCACTCGCTGCCGACACGCCACCAAAGCCCTGCCAGTTGTACGAGCCTCCACACCGTGGCTGTTCGCTACCCGCAGCCACAGCGGCCTCGTTCTCTACCGCCACGGCCTCCAGTACGACACTACCCGCCGGAGCATACTGGCGCAACCAGGCAATTGCTGCTGCCCCTGCCGCCGTCTGTTCGCGCGGCGTGTAACCATTCAGGCCGATCATCGGCCCGCGCCCGATGTCGCGCACCACAATCCACGGGTACACACTGGCTCCGATCAGCAACAGGACGGTGCACACACTCACCAATCCGGCCAGTAGACGTTGCCGGCCAGATGCCAGTGCCCAAACCAACCAGAGGGCAACCGGCGCCAGAACGCCCCACAGCAGCCAGACCTGGTAGTAGAACTTGAAGATGGTGTTCATCCGCGCCGATAGCCCCTCGAACACGTCGCGAATGTAGATGATCTCGACGCCGAACAGGACTGCACTTCCCAGCGTGGCGATCAGCATCCCGCAGCGTACACCGGCTTCATCGGTCGTGAGCGCACGCCAGCCGGTGTACACGGCCAGACCGGCCAGAGCGAGCAGGGGAAAACCGATCAGCAGGCCAATGCAAAGGAGGATGAACGGTAGCCATTCCACCCAGCGTGGCATCTCGCCGATCGCTACGCCCGTACTATCAACCACGGTGGTTGATCGGTAGAGATAGCTACCGGCGATGATCGGCAGCGCCATCAGACCAAAAATGATGATAAAGGCGTGCCAGCCACTCCGCTCCCCCAGGTAGATACCGATGATGCTGGTGAGGCGATTGAGTAGTGGGAGATCAAGCCAGGGCGTTGCCCCGCCAACCGGCGCCCGAAAGGTGAGGTGAAAGGGTAGAAAGAGCACGAATGCCAGCAAAGCGATGATCACTGCTTCACGCAACCAGGTACGCCAGGGGAAAGCGACAGTCGGTTGCCGGTAAGCCAGCGCCAGGCTTCCCCAGTAGAGCAAGAGATAGGTCGGCAAATCCCAACTGTTGATCGCGTAGAGGCTGCCGAGGATGATGCCGTGACCAATGCGCGTGAACCAGTCAGGACGTTGTGCGCCGCCGGACAGGGTCGCAACCGCCAGTGCCAAGCCGATTGCCAGTGTAGTGAAGGGCAATGCCATCACGTGCGGATGCATATCACCCAGGCGCAGGCTGAAGAACGGAAACTCGGTGATCGTGTAGCGCCGTTCGCGCTGCGGTGGATCGCCGGGGATGGTGTAGCCGTCCCACAGCGAGCGTGATGGCCACCACCAGTTGAAATCGTTCCACTTATCGGCCCGGCGCCAGCTCTCGATCAGGCCAAAGTCCTGGGCGTTTGTCGCGTAGGGTAAGACGATGATCGACTCGCCGCGCCAGGATTGCGCTATCGCCGCCAGAAGCTGCCGATCATCGAGGGCCACCACCCGTTCATCACCCAGCATGACCTGAAGCGCACCCGATTGATTGCCGGCACCCAGAATGATCAGCGCCCCCAGCACACCCAGCCCTGCCCGCACGAAGGCAGGTGGAGGCCGTTTGAGCAGCCCCAACAGCGTCTCGATCAGACCGACAGCCCCTTGCGCCGTCATTCCGGCCAGCAGGGCCAGCGCCAGATTGTAGGCAGTCGCCGGCGGTAAGCCACTGATCATCGCCGGCACACTCATCAAGAGATAGCCAAAGTAGTAGTAGTTGATGCTGTAACCAGCCAGCCATGGGTCTTGCGGTGGAAAGAGACCGCTCCGCTGAATGGCATTGAAGAAGGCGAAGTCCATCGGGCGCTCGGTACCCCACGGTGTCGGATCGTGTGCCCGCAACCAGACAATGCAGAGCATGGTTAGCAAAAAGATGACTTCACCGCGCAGCGCCGCCGCTATCGGTGGTAAACGCCGATGGTTCCCCCGCCATAACCAGAGCCAGCCACTGCTCCCGACCAGCAACAGACTGATGATGATCAATGGCAGCTCGAACCGGCCCAATCCGAGCATCGCCAGCAGCCAGGCGGTAAAACCACTGAGTAGCAGGCCGAGCGGGCGGGCCAGGGCAAAGGCCAGGCCGGGTAGATGACCAAACAGCCGCACCGCAGCCGGCCAGCCCACAATGGTGAAGACCTGAACGGTGACCCACCAGATCAGCACATCGCCGACCAGTTCGCTCATGGTTGTCCTCCGTTCAGGCGATCCAGCATCTGGCGCGCTTCTCCGGCCCAGCGGCCTTCAGGTGCCAGTTGCAGGTAGCGTTGCAACGCATCCTGGGCCAGGGTAGTCTGGTTTCGTAACATGAACAGCCGGGCCAGTTGGAAGTAGGGGTCGGGCAGGCCCGGATCAGTACTCAACGCCTGCCCTAACGCAATCTCAGCCTTGTCCAGCCAGCCCCAATCAAGCAGGGCAGTTGCCAGTTTATTGTAATTCCCGGCAGTCGGACTGGCCCGCACTGCGGCCAGATACGCCTGCTCAGCCTCCTCGTAGCGTCCGGCGTCGGCTAAAATGTCGCCCCAGAGATGGTGCAGGCCGACATCATCAGGATTGGCAGCCGCAGCAGTCGCCAACACCTCTGCGGCTTCGGTAAGCCGTCCCTGCCGACGATAGGCTTCGGCCAGGCCAAATGCCAGTGGGGCGTTGGTAGGTTGTGCCGCAACTGCGGCTTCAAGTTCCGCCAGATCGATCACCGGTTCATTTGGGGGCGGCGAAGGCGGTGGCGCAGGTTGAGTCACCGGCAGCCTTTCAGCACGTAAGAGCCGATAACTGTCGGGTAAATCGGTCACGGCGTAGATGGTCACTCCATCCTGTTCGTAGACCGAACGGAGATAGCGATCACGCAACACGGCGAATTTGGAGAGACCTTGCGGGTAGAATGCCCGCTCAACACCTCCGACATAGACGTAGTCTACGTTGTAGCGGGCCAGAATCCGCAGTGCGGTATCAGGGTCGGTCGTGGTGAAGAAGGTCTCGACATCGCGCACCCGCTGTCCGGTGACCACCGGATCACGCTGTTCATCAGCGTGCAGCGCACTGATCACCGTCGGCAAACCGGTGGCTGCGGCCACGCGAATAGCGTAGGCGCGGTAGAACCAGAGGCTCGATTGCAGCACAACCGGTGTGCCATCGATCTGCCGGTTGAGCCAGCGAATCGCCGCTGCATCACCGCTGAGATCAACCTGGACGAAGGCTGTATCGGGAGCGCACCCACCAAACGCCTGACAATCGTAGGTAAATGTGGCCTGTTCCATAAAGGCCATACCATCAAGTGTCGGGCCAGTCTCGACATCAAACCGGGTCACCAATCGCGAGGGAATCGCCACCGGTGCATAGCTACCGGCGATTATGGCCGGAATAGCAATGATCGCCAATCCTGCCATGACGGCGCTGGAACCACCGTAGCGTTGCAAGCCACGCAGCAGCCGGGGCAAGAGGCCAGCTGCCGCCAGCCCCAATAACACCCAAACGTGCAGACCAAACTTGAAGACAGTGTTCATGCGGTACCAGTCACTGCCATCGAGATGGTCGCGGATGTAGACAATCTCTACCCCCAACGACACCGCCCACGCCACCCAGCACAGGAGAAGCGCATACCATGCCGGTGCGCCGGCTGCCCGTCGCATCAGCAAGATCGTCGTCACCATCAACACAACGAACAGCGACAGCCGCAGTGCCAGTTCGGGGACGGCAGCACCGATGATCATCAGCAGACCGATCCCACTTGCAATTAGTGCCCAGCGGCGACCGGCAAAGCCGCTTCGCCAGCGCTGGAGCAATCCACCGGCAATCACCGGAATCACGATGATCAGGGGCACGCCGTAGATAAGCAGATAATCCAGGGGAAGCGTGACACCGGTGGTGACCAGGCCAATGCCACGTACCATCGGCCAGTAGCGGTCGAAGAAGGGCGCGAAGAGCAGCAACGATCCCAACCCCAGCCCCACGGCCTGCACGACGGCCAGCGTCAGTGGTTGCCAGCGCCAGCCGGTGCGACGGATAGCACCGGCAATAATTGCCAGCCCGCACAACAGACCGTAGGTCGGAAAATCCCACGAGTTTGTCACCGCTAATGTCCCCAGGGTCAGTGCGCTGAGGAGCCAGAGCGGACGTTGAGGGCGCAAGATGAGGTGCCAGCCACAGACGATTGCCAGCAGCGCCAGCGGCAGTGCGATGAGATGCGGATGCAGATCGGCGTACAGGAAACTGAAGAGCGGAAATTCGTTAATCGTATAGGGAATGACGCGACTCGGCCCGACAAACCAATCACCGAGCAGTTCGGCCTGACCACTCAGCAAGAGGCGCAATCCCTGTGCTCCCAGCGACCAGCCGGCGGGGATCAGGCTGGTCAGATTCCCCATCAGACCGATCAGGCTGAGAGCGACAATACCGTAGCGACGACGCCCACCCAGACGAGTGCCCAATTCGTAAGCCCCGGCCAGAAGCATGCCGTACAGCGTCGCCAATGCCAGATTGAAACCGACTGCCGAATCGATACCGAGCAGTTTGATCGGCACCGACATCAGATAGAGGCCGTAGTAGTAGTAGTTGATATACCCGTTACTATAAAATGGATCGTAGGGTGGCATCTGGGGACTGCGGAGGATGGCGTTGAGAAAGCCCTGCTCCATCGGCTTTTCACCACCCCAAACCGGATGCCACAGATCGGGATTCAGCGCGCGAATAATGGTCATGGCGGCAAAACCGGCCAGGAAGATCGCCTCGCCGGGAAGGAGTGACCGCCACGCCGCTCGCTCAGGGCGCACGCCAACCCACCAGAGGAATAGCCCAATCCCGATCAGTACCAGCAGCCCACCCGCCAGACCTGCACTATCGTACCGCCACCAGCCAAGGCTGGCCGGCAACCAGATGACATACCCCAACAAGATCAAGCCAATCGGGCGTGCCCAGGCCAGACCGTGTACCCCCAGAGCCGCATAGGCAGGCAATACACCCAGCCCGGCGATGAGATACCAGACGAGTAACCAGGCCACGATAGCCAGCCACGGCTGCTCGTTCAGCATGGTATTCCAGCTCAATCGGCCCACTGAAGGTAAATCCTGCACCGGCTGCAACAACTCCAGCGCCGGTGTCGTGCGCAGCGACGGGGCGCGGATCGGCAGATCATTGGTCAGCATCTGTGGCTGGCCCGGTGTGCGCACGCGATAGAGCACGCTCTGCCCGGCCTGAAAGACCCGTTCCAGTTCGCCCTGATCTACCAACGCAGCGAATTTTGCCAGTCCTTCAGCACTGTAGAGTTGTCGTTCAACCCCGCCGACATAGATATATTCCACGCCATAGCGACGGATCGCCGCCAGCGCTGTTGTCGGATCGGGAGAGTTATAGATCGCGGCAATGACCTGTTGACGATAATTGATGACCGGCGTTGCGTTGACTGCACTGCGCTGCTGAATCTGGTGCCACTCCCAACCGAGGATCGTCGGCAGACCGGTAAAGGTTGCGATACGCCCGGCCCACTGATACGATGGTTGATGAGCTTCGAGAATGATCGCCGTTCCCCGCACATTCCGCCGCAACCAGTCAATCGTTGCCGCATCCTCATCAAGTGAGTAGCCGGGGCCATTGCGCATCTCGGTGATAGTGTTCAGGAATGCCGCGCCATCAAGCGTGCGCGGTGCGTCAGGGTTCCAGCGGTCGGCAATCCGGGCCGGAGCAGCGGTGACCGGGTACACCAGGCCGGCAGCCAGAAAGAGAGCGCACAGGCTGCGTAGTCCCCAACGCCAGAAAGGAAGCAATCGCTGCGTTGCTGCCCACAACCAGGGAAGCGCAACCGCGGTCGCGAGGGCAAGCAGTATCCACGTATGCAGGCCGAATTTGAAGACGGTATTCATGCGCCCTACATCACCGCGCACCACCACCATCTCAACCATGGCCCACAGCCCGATCCCGCCAAACGCCCACAGTAGCGGCACGATGATCGTGAATGAACGACGACGGATGCGCCACAAGAGCCAGGCTGTTGTGACCAGCACGCCGATCAGAGGCAGGATTGCCGGCAGATTCAAGCCCAGGGCCACCAGCCAGACCGCCAGCGGCACAATCACTATCAAAAGGCTTTCCCGCTGTCGCCACGCCCACAATCCCACAAACACGAACCAGATGATGAGCCAGTGACCACCAATCTGAACGATCTGACCGGTTGTGGTGCGTTCAGCGGTCAGGATCGTCTCCAGCAGGGTAAAGCCAGGCCCCTGCCAGAGGGCAATGCCACTGGATTCGGTGGCAAAGCTGGCAATAAATGGCGCAAAGAGGATATTTCCGACCAGAGCCGGAGCAGCCCCAACGACCAGCGCAACCAGCAGTGTAGCTGGCCACCCTCGCCCGGCCTGGCGCCAGCGCCGACCCGTTGCCAGCGCCACCATCAACCCGGCCAGGCCAACAAACGTTGGATAATCCCAGGTGTTGGTGGCCCGGATCGCACCCGCGACCAGGCCCAGCAGACCGATGATCCACCAGTGTGCGGCAGTTCCCTTGCGCATCCACGCCAGCGCCAGCCCTAATGCCGCCAGACTCAGGGGCATCACTATCATATGGGCGTGAAGATCGGCGAACAGAAACGTAAAGAAGGGAAATTCATTGATGGTACCCGGGGTAATGCGGGTGGCATCCCAAAAGGCCCACTCATACCGTCCTTTGGCCATCTGTTCGGCGGCATAGCCGTTCAAGAACCAGCCAGCCTGCGCCAGATTACCGATCAGCAAGACGAGAACCGGCGCCAATCCGGCGGCTATCAGCGCTGTTCGTTCACGCTGCGGTTGCGGTGAACGTGCTGCCAGCAGGTTATACACCACCCCAAACGCCCCCAACGCTGTCAGCGCGAAGATCGTCGCCACACCGAGGTTGTAGCCGACTGCCGGCGCGACACCGCTGAGATGAATCAGCGCACCAACCAGCACAAACCCAAAGTAGTAGTAGTTGATATACCCACCTGCGTGCCACGGATCAAGGGGTGGAAAGGCAGCACTCCGCAGCACCGCATTGAGGTAGGCGAAGTCCATGGGCTTCTCGCCGCCGCGTGCCGGATGCCAGAGATCGGGGTTGAACCAGCGCAACGTCAGGCCAATGAGCAGGAAAGCGAGAAAGACCATCTCGGCCATAGCGAGCGCCGACCAGCGCTCGTGCCAGATGCGGCGCAATGTAGTACGTTCACGCCAACCGATGAATCCTCCCACCCCTAGCACAACCATCCCGATTGTCCAGAGTGTGGTCGGTGCGAACGGTACCAGATGCAGACTGCCTCCCAACCACGCCAGATACGCGACCAGCAAGAGACCCACGATCTTGGCCAGACTATATCCCCGGTCGGGCAGGTTACGTAAGCGTGGCCCAATCACGGCAAAGATCGCCAGCCCTAATCCTTCCAGCCAGAACAGCCACCACATCGCGGCGAAGGGAGTGGTGCCCAACCAGGACCACCATTCACCGCCAGCCGCGTATCGTGGCCAGACACTCTCGGTCAGGCGCAGAGCCGTTGGGTTACGGTCGGCAATCAAAAGCGGCGACTTATACACCTCGCCCCATTCGACATTTTCGGTGATCAATCGCTCGGCCCGTTCACGGCTATAGAGCGGTGTCTTCTGAAAAATGAGCACGCGCGGATGGTCGTAAACGCTAAAAGCCTCTTCGGCCATCCAATCAGGAATGCGAATGCCGAGGATCGTTGGATACGAGGTAATCTCCGCCACCAGCTCAAAACCGAGTTCACCGTTGAACAGGTAGTGGTAATAGCGCATCAGGGCCGGATAGCGCATCCGCAACCGTGAGGTACTATCGTACACACGATTGCTGGTCAGCGTGATGTAATCAGCCTGATCGAGCTGATCGAGCAGACCGGGTTCGCTGCCATTACCGAAATACTTGACCGGTTCGTCCTCGGCATACGGTGACGAATCGATCCCAAAAAAGGTGATGTTCCAGGCGGCATTTGTCGTGGCCTGCAACGGGAGCGGATCGTCCCAGCGCTCGGACATGACAACACTGCCGGGTTGGGCATGCTCGGCGAGCCAGCGTGCTGCCTGTACCCGCGAATGGGGAACGGTGTAGATGCGTGAGAAGGCATAGGCCCAAACAGCGGTCGCTACCAGCACGACCGGCAGCGCAACTCTGGCTGTCCAGAATAGTAGGCGCTGTGTGGTACCGGTGAGCCGCTGCCGCCAGGAGATCGAGCGAACCGCGACAACTGCATGCAGTCGGCGGCGTCCCCACCGGGCCAGAGTCACCAGTGCCCAGGCCGCCAGCACCGTAAGCGCACCATAGATTGGCAGCAGGTACCGCAGCGTGACGGCGAACTGATTGCCTTGCCAGGCAAAATAGAACGTCGCCCAACACCAGAGCACCCAGGCCGGATGCCATGGCCGCCCAATGAGTGATGTCGGGTGAAGCGCCCATTGCCAGCCACGCCGGACATACCGCCCGGCGAAGAAGAGCCATCCGCCCCAGGCCGCCAGCCCCAGCAACGGCCCCATCCCCCACAACACCATATTCAGCCACGGAAAGATATAGGCCGGTCGGCCAACCCACTGCTGACCGGGCGGAAAGTCGTACTCACCGGTCACCAGGGCGCGTACCGTGGTTAAATTCTCACGAAAGCGGGGATCGAGCCGAATATCAAAAAACCCGGCACCGTGGAGGAGCGACGGGCCATCAATGCGTGGCGAATCGGCTCGCGAGCCGATAAACGCATCGGGAGCGAGGGCGCGGAATGCGACAAACGAGACCAGGCCGGCGAGGATCAAGAGCAACAGTTCGCGCTGCACCCAGCGATTGACGAGAGTCGACCAGCGCTGCCCCTGCAATACCCGTTGAGCCGCAATCAGTGTTGCTACCACCGCCAGGCCACCAATCGTCACCATCGTGATCCGATTAGCACTTGCTGCTCCGATACTCAGACCGAGCGCGAGATACGAACCAACGCCACCCCCCTGGGCAACCCGCACCGTCCAGTACAACCCGAGTAGGCAGAAGAAGGTTGAAAAGGCCGGATCGACAAAGAAATGGCTCTGCTGAATATGCATGACCGTGAGTGCTGTCAGCAGTGCCGCTATCAGGCCCACCCGTCGCCGAAACAAACGGCAGCCAATCAGATAGATAAGGACGACGCTACCGAGATCAAACAGCGCCGCCAGGATGCGTCCAACCTTAACAATCTCACCGTAACTCGTCAGATTAACGCGGTCGGGATTCAGCCACCAGATCAGAGGTGTCAGGCGTGGCCAGGCTCGTTCCGGGTTGGCAATTGCCGGCCCGTAATCGGTACGTCGTTCGGTTGGCGCTGTTGGATCGGCCCCTACCCGTGGTGGCCCGGCAATCGTGAGCACCTGCGCCGGCAGCTCTTCTGGTGGAGTCAGCATCACCGCGACGGCCCGCGTCAGCATGATAGGGAGCGGCCCGTAGACGTAAAGGGGAAACTGTTCGTAATTACGCGGATTAAGTGGTGAACGACTGGAGTCGTAAAACTCAGCTACATCGCCCGGTAGTCGTACCGTTGAGGCGACATACGTAAAAAAGCGCTCATCAGGATGCTGACCGGTTCCAGAGTCCCAATCAGCGATATTTAGCGTCCGCAGGTAGAACCCTAACAGTAAAATGGCCGTCAGCCCAAGGCGGACGAACCAGACTCGATAGCGGAGCATAGCCTGTTGCACAGCGGTTCCCACGACGTATAGTCAGCCTGCTTGATCGATGATACAGCGAAACAGCGCATTCGACGCATGCGCTGGCATTATACACCGGTATCAGCAAGCTGTGCGATGAGAGTAGGAATCTCCGTTGGAGTCACGCCGTGAAACCGACGCCCGCCCGGATAGACAAGCAGATTGGGGCCAATAGTGCAACGATCCTGACAACTACCGGCGATACACGTGATCTGATCGGACAAGCCGGCGCGCCAGATAGCATCTTCTAATGCGATGTGAACATCGGCTGCACCGCGCCCGCGGCAATGTGGCCCAAGACAGATGTAGATGCGTTTCATGCGAGTAGTAAAATTGCCCCAACTATAAGGTTGGGGCAATCGGTCGTTGTTCCGGCGGCTGATCACTCTTCAGCGAAGAGTGGCGTTGATAGATAACGTTCACCGTTTGAGGGCACAATAAAGACGATCAGCTTACCGGCATTCTCCGGACGGCGGGCCACGCGCAGCGCTGCGGTCGCCGCAGCCCCACTTGAGATACCGACCATCAAACCCTCTTCGCGAGCCAGCCGACGGGCCATCGCAAAGGCATCTTCGTTGCTCACCTGCTGAATCTCGTCAAGAATGCTGGTATTCAGCACATCTGGGATAAACCCGGCGCCAATGCCTTGAATCTTGTGCGGCCCAGGCTTGCCACCCGACAACACCGGCGAAGCCTCTGGCTCGACTGCGACAATGCGCAGACTCGGTCGGCGCGGTTTGAGCACTTCGCCAATGCCGGTGAGTGTGCCACCGGTACCGACACCACCGACCACAATATCGACCTGACCGTCAGTATCGCGCCAGATTTCTTCGGCGGTAGTGGCACGGTGAATGGCCGGGTTGGCCGGGTTCTTGAACTGCTGCGGCATAAAGCTATTGGGGATTTCGGCCAGCAACTCCTCGGCGCGAGCAATGGCTCCCCGCATCCCTTCGCTACCCGGCGTCAACACCAGCTCGGCGCCAAAGCCACGCAACAGTTTGCGCCGTTCGATGCTCATCGTTTCCGGCATCGTCAGGATTAGCCGGTAACCACGTGCCGCAGCGACTAACGCCAGACCGATCCCGGTATTGCCGCTTGTCGGCTCGATAATGACCGTCTCGCCGGGTCGGATCAACCCTTCACGCTCGGCAGCGTCGATCATTGCCAGACCGATACGATCTTTGACCGAGCTGGCCGGGTTGAAGAATTCGAGCTTGGCTACCACGGTAGCCTGGGTATCATTAACGCGATTAAGCCGCACCAGCGGCGTGTTACCAATCAGTTCTGTGATCGAGTTGTAAATACGGGCCACAGTTGGCTCCTTTACGCTAAACTATTTACGTTCTATCTGCTATTGTACTCAGAGCAGCAATAAATGTCAATTTGTCAGGCAAAAAAGTCAAGTTTTGTGGCAACAATCACGCAGACAGTTCATGCTATACTGGACGGCGCAACGGTTCATTCAAAACAAGAGGGAGAAGCAATGCGCGGTCGTGCAGTGCGTCCGGTAGATCGAGCCGGCGGTGGAGAAGAGGCAATTCGTTTAACCCGGTGCGCAGGCACCTGGTTGGCCGATCCGCCCGATGCAGATGAGCAGGCGCGGATTGCCGAGGCAGTGCGGGCATTAAACGGTCAACGGGCATTAGCCCTTGAATTGCACCGCGATCCGGCGGCACTCGACGCTTACTGTGTCGAGTTGTTCCGCGATCCGATGTTTAACCCGCTTCATATCGGGCCGGAGATCATTCGTCGAATTATCGACAAACTCGGTGAACCACCAGTTGCCGACGAGTCAGACCCAACGGCCTTCTCGCAGTACCTTCAGCAGGCCGTCCTGCTCTTTGCCCTTCCCAATCCGCGTCGGCTGCTGGCAGCGCAGTTGCGCCGCTATTTACCACGCTTTACCACAGCAGGCGATTGGAAGGCGGCGGTGGCGATTGATTACAGTGCGTTCCGCACCTCACTCGGCAACGAGGTCACTCCATTTCTGGCCCAGATGACGCTGGCCGGTCTGGCCGACTACTACGATGAATTGCCTGATGCGTAGCGCACCGGCTCAATCCATTGGCACAGGGGCGGTGCTTGAACCGTCTCTGCGCCACCAACCACCTCTCTGCTCACACGCACGGCTGGTCGGCAACCGGTCAGACTTTAGACCAGTTGCAACAATCGCAAAGTATGGTATAATGCCAGCTCGTCAGGCCCCCATCGTCTAGTGGCCTAGGACATCACCCTTTCAAGGTGGAGATCGCGGGTTCGAATCCCGCTGGGGGCACCATAAAAGCGCACTGCCTGTTGCAGTGCGCTTTCTGTTTGCAAAACCTCAATGTCAGTGGCAGAATCGGCAACATTGACCATCAGCACTTTACAGTTCCAATACCGTACCGCGTAGTCCTGCGGGGATCGGGATGTTGAACCGGCTCAACAGGGTAGGCAGTATATCGTAAATCTGTACATTGCCGAGGCGCTGTCCCCTACCAGGACGCTGCGGATCGCGCCAGATGAAAAGGCCATGCTGGGCATGGTTGGCGTCATCGGGACCGGTGTCGTTTTCGCGGGTGAATAGTCCATTGCCGCCGACCGTTCCCACCGCCCGCCAGGCAAGATCGCCAAAGTAGACGATCAGGTCAGGGGCAACGCCGCGCACGGCGCGATAGAGGCGCTGTGGCACGAAGACCCGATTTCCGAGTGGACGACCGTCGGGGCCGGGCATTGCTTCCAGTCGCGCCGCCAGATCGGTGCGTACACGTTCATACTCCGCCGGCGGAATGACTCCCTGCGGTTCGCGTCCACGCACATTGAGAAAGATGCGTCCGTAGTAACCGCCTGCTCCCCAGGCACGGGTGCGCGACCAGTCAACATCCGCCTGATCGAGGCTGGTTGGCGTGTCCGGTATCGTGTGCAGCGTCAGATCGCCCTGAGCGATCAACCATTGGTTGATTCGCACTCCTCCCATAAGTGGCCGCGCCCCGTGGTCAGACACGACCAGCACTGCCGTCTCAGCAGCGCAGTGTGCCAGTAAAGCGGCAATCTGGGTATCTACGTGGCGATAGTATGCGTGAATCGCATCGGCGAAGGGTGAATCGGGAACAAACAACGGATGTTGCGGATCCATGTGCTTCCAGAGGGCATGGTGAATACGATCCACTCCCATATCCACCAGCATGAGCACATCGGGGCGCTCCTCCCTGATCAACGCTTCGGCAATCGCGAAACGTTGATCGCACATGGCATAGATGTCACGCACAATGCGCGCTTTGTCATCGGATCGGAAATCGGGAACATCGAGTAGATAGGTGTGTCCCGGCGTCGCTTCCGCGCTCCAGGCAGCCAGACGCTCCGCGAGTGTCGGGGGAAAGGTGTAAGTCGCATCGGTCGACGGTGCGAGGAAGCAGGAGACCAGCGTACCATTGACTGCGGATGGCGGATACGTACCGGGCACGCCGATCACTGCTACACGCCACCCCGCGTCACCGAGGATGTCCCACAAACGTGGAAACCGGATTGCCCGACTATCGGCAACAACCATGCGACCATAAGAACGATCAACACGGTTGCGAAACCCATAGACACCGAGTTCGCCCGGATCGCGCCCACTCATCATGCAACTCCAGGCAGGAACAGTGATCGCCGGGATACAGCTCTCCAGTTCGCCATAGACCCCTTCGGCCATCAGGCGGTTCAGCGTGGGCAGATCGGCACGCCAGCGTTCAAATACCAGCGACGGCTCGGCGGAGTCAAGACCAATAATGAGGAGACGGGGAAAAGAAGTCATGATTCAGCTTTTGCGCTCACGGTTGGATAGCGGTACCGCCGGTAGAGCAGCACGGATGCGCCAACAACCGCAGCGAATGAAAGGACATGTACGACATTGAACGGTGTTCCGGGGAAAAACCACGAGTCAGTACGGAGAAACTCGATGAAGAAGCGTCCCAACGGATACCATACCAGGTACATAAGCGCTATATCACCATCACGCAAGCGATCACCGTAACGACGCCAGATGAAAAAGATCAACGCGAAGCCGATCAGGTTCCAGAGGGATTCGTACAGAAAAAGCGGGTGGAAGCGGGTTGTTTCTGGGAATGCCACCAGATCGCGGTACGGCCCGATACGATATTCGGGATCGATACGCAATCCCCACGGCAAGGTGGTTGGTGGACCGTAGAGTTCCTGGTTAATAAAATTGGCCCACCGCCCGACAGCCTGCCCCAGCGGTAGACCGAGCGCAATCGCGTCGGCATAGACAAGGATCGGCACCTTCCGCATACGGGCAAACGCCCATAATCCAAGCGCGCCAAATATGAACCCGCCGAAGATGTGCAGACCACCTTCCCACACTGCCAGAATGCTCGCCGGATTGCTCAAAAAGCGCTCCAATCCTTCCGGGCCACGCGATGACTGGATGAAGACATAGTAGAGGCGCGCACCTAACAATCCCGGAATCAGCACCCAGAGCAACAGGTCCCACACCGACTCGCGATCAAACCCACGGCGCTCAACATGGCGAGAGCCAACCCACGCGGCCAGCATAACACCCGCCATGATCAGCACGCCATACCAGCGCAGGGTTAGTGGGCCGAGTTGAATAATGACCGGATCAACAGGTGGATACATAGGTGTTACTCAAGATACCCTAGTTCGCTCAAACGCCGCTGCAAGATCGGATCATCCACACTCTCAGCACGTTGAATAAGCGGTGCTACGGCACTGGTACGGCGTACAAAAGCGCTGAGGCGCGCCTGAAGTTCTTCGACTCGTTCCGGTAATATAGCCGCCAGATCAATCGTTTCGCGGGGATCGGCATCGAGATCGTATAACTCAACCTGATCCTCCCCGGTCTGGATCAATTTATACGAACCGCTGATCACGGCACGGCGCGGTTGATCGAAGCGATTTGCACGCACCCGCTCGGGCTGGCGACGCAGCATGATACCCAGAACATTCTGCGGCGGTTCTGCCTCACTGAAGACCGTTCCACCATCAGGATCGGCGGCAGGCGATTGGGCCAGTGAGCGATCACACTCAGCGCCGCTGGCGATCCCGGCGGCGCTGAGGAGCGTGTGAAATACCCTTCGCAATGATACGGGATGATTGACCTCCGTACCTCGCGGAAAGTCGCCTTCCGGATCGCGCACTATCAGCGGTACGTGAATCAGTTCGTTGTAGACTGACATGGCGTGCCCAACCATACCCTTCTCACCCAGGTGATCACCATGGTCAGAGCATATCAGGAGTAGCGTGCGGTCCAACGCACCACTCTCGCGCATACGACGCAGAAATTCGCCAAGATGTGCATCTTGCGTAGCGACCTCGGCATCGTACACGTCACTGAGCACGTGGCGATACCGTTCATCTGCTCCGGCGAATGGAGCAAGCCAGCCGAAAACATCGCCGTTGAAGCGGCGTACATAGCGCGCTGCTTCCCGGTCGCGGATCACGTCTGGCGCGAACCGTTCGATCATCCGCCGATCCGGATGGTACGGCATGTGAACGCCCATCAGATTGATAAAGGCAAAAATGGGCTGGTTTGGCTCAACACCGCGCCGCTCGATCAGCAGGCGCGCCGCATCACCGAGCGATTTGGGAGTATTCCCTTTGAAACTGAGCGCCGTCTGCCAGATCGGCACCATCAGCGGCGTGAACGCGAATTCCAGCATCAGCTCAGAACGAGCAAATACGTTCTGAATACGGTTAAGGACTGCTGCCAGGCGGCCTTTGAACCACTGACGATAACGACTGATCGGGCCGGCACGTGCGCCTGCCTGATTCGGACGTGAGGTCAGCAGACCGCTGTAATTCAGAAAACTCTCGAAACCACGCTGTAAACCATTGTTAACAACACCAACCAGTGGGTTATTGCAGAACGCCGCTGTCATGTACCCACCTGCCCGCAGGCGTTCTGCCAGCGTTGGAATGCCGGCAGGGAGCGCCGCGTATGATTGGTTGGTCGCGTGCTCGGATGGATAGAGACCGGTAAACATCGAAGCGTGCGATGGGATCGTCCAATGGGCAGCGGTAAAGACACGATGGAAGAGGGTCGATTCAGCCGCAAGTTCATCGAGGTGAGGCGAGGTCGGTCGGGAATAGCCGTAGCACGAAAGCCTATCGCGACGCTGGGTGTCCAGCACGATCAGCACAATATCGGGACGCCGACTCACAAAGGTTCCTCCTCTTGGAAACGTCGGTCCTGATAAATTCAGTATACCACTCCATGGCCATGAGAGGAGGTTCAGACAGTATCAACAACAACTGTACCCTGCGCCGCGTCTGACGCAGGGTACTGAGGCAACCCTGGCCTGCCTGCTGACATCCTCTGACAGCCAGACCCTGCCCCTGCATCCAGCTAGCGCTTGCGGGCCACACTCCACTCCCAACTGTCCCGCCTGGTATGGCATACCCGCTGTTGTCTGCTGCCAACGACAGTCGGGTCTGGGTAGACATCGCGTACAACTTCCGTATCCCTCACGCTCCATCAGGCTTGCATCGTGCCCGACTCGCCGGCAGTGGTGGTACGATGAACCGGCGAACCGTGTTCACGTACCACCTTCGCGTTAGCAACACCCGGCAAGTGAGGACGACGTGCTACAGCGTTGCAAAGCCTCGTCGAGCGGAGGGACACACAATCATCGTTTCGCGGACGCTTACCTTTCGTGCGTTACTCACCAAAAGGTGGGTAGTATAGCTCCTGTTGTTAGCGTTCGACATTCGCCCACGCCGGCGGACGCTTCTCGACAAATGCACTGACCCCCTCTTGAGCACACGGTTCCATCATGTTGCATGCCATCGTCTGCCCGGCCAGCCGGTAAGCTTCTTCCATTGGCAGTTCAAGCTGGCGGTAGAAGAGCGACTTGCCGATAGCAATCGACTCTGCCGGCTTCGCCAAAATTGCATCCACCAATCGCTGCACCTCGGCATCGAGGTCTGCCGGTGCTGCTACCCGATTGACCAGCCCTAACCGCTGTGCGGTAACGGCATCGATAAACTCACCGGTGACCAGCATCTCGAAAGCGGCCTTACGCCCGATATTGCGCGACAGCGCAACCGATGGTGTCGAACAGAACAGACCAACCGTAATCCCCGACACGGCAAACCTTGCTTCAGTCGACGCAACAGCCAGGTCACACATTGCTACCAACTGGCATCCGGCGGCAGTGGCAATCCCGTGCACACGTGCAATGACCGGTTGCGGCAGGCGCTGTATCGTCAGCATCATCTGCGTACAACGGGCAAAGAGGTCTTCGTAGTAAGCCTGATCGGGATGCGCCTGCATCTGCTTGAGGTCATGACCGGCGCAAAAGGCTTTACCGGCGCCCGCCAACACCACCACCCGTGCCTGCGGATTGGCGGCAATCGCATCGAGTTCACGTTGCAGTGCTTCGAGCATCTCTTCCGACAGGGCATTGAACTGGCGTGGCCGGTTGAGGGTAAGGCGAACCACTCCACGTCCATCAATCTCGCTCAAGACGAATGGTTCGACAGCAACTTCGTGTCCTTCCATCGTAGACCTCCGTATGAATATGGTTTGGGGTAACTGTCACCATTGTACACGAAGACAGGTTGTCACGCACATTTTCCACAATCTCAACCCGCGTTCGACTATGTCGAATTTCATTATCGACACCGGCCAGTGCTCCCCCTATAATCAAAATCACCGCGAAGATAAAAAGCCAGGGATATACCACAACGCGGCAACGGCGCTGGGATTCATTTCACAGGGAGGTGAGGTTATGACGGTATCCGAAGCGATGACGGAGACTACCGTAGCCGGTGCGCGCCCGATGAACGGGCGTGAGTATCTGGACAGCCTGCGCGATGATCGAGTGATCTACTTTCAAGGGGAGCGGGTGAAGGATGTTACTACCCATCCGGCGTTTCGCAACTCGGCGCGTATGGTGGCACGCTGGTATGATCGTCTGCACGAATTGCACCAGGAAGACGTGGCACGAGGTGGGCCTGAAGACTGGAAGTGGACAATGCCGACCGATACCGGCAGTGGCGGCTGGACACATCCCTTCTTCGTTGGCTCGCGAACGGTTGCCGATCTGGTGCGGGCGCGAGACACCATTGCCGAACTACAGCGAGCCGTCTACGGCTGGATGGGGCGCGCACCTGATTACAAAGCCGCATTTACCGGTACGTTAGGAGCTAATGCTGAATTTTATGCTCCCTACCAGGAAAATGCTCGCCGCTGGTATCGGAAGACCCAGGAAGAGCTGATTTACTGGAACCACGCCATTGTCAACCCACCGATTGACCGCAACCGGCCTCCAGACGAGGTTCGTGATGTGTATATGCACGTTGAGCGCGAAACTGATGCCGGTCTAATCGTTTCAGGGGCAAAGGTCGTAGCAACCGGCAGTGCCCTGACCCATGTCAATTTTATTGCGCATTACGGGCCGCTCCCCATCAAAGAGAAGCAATTTGCGCTGATCTTCGCCGTTCCCATGAATGCGCCCGGTATCAAGCTGATCGCTCGCACATCCTACGAGTATAATGCGGCAGTCACCGGCAGTCCCTTCGATTACCCGCTCTCAAGCCGTCTCGATGAGAACGACTCTATCCTGGTGTTCGATCAAGTCTTGATCCCCTGGGAAAACGTGTTTGTCTACGGCGACATTGAGAAGGTCAACACCTTCTTCCCGCTGTCCGGTTTTGGTCATCGCTTCCCACTCCACGGCGGGGTACGTTTTGCCGTCAAACTTGACTTCATCACCGGCCTGATGCTCAAAGCGGTAGAAGCAACCGGCGTTGCCGAGTTTCGTGGTGTGCAGGCGCGATTGGGTGAGATTGTCACATATCGCAATCTCTTCTGGCAACTGACAGAGGCGATGGTACGTAACCCGATGCCGTGGGTTGATGGTTACCTGCTGCCAAATCTCGAAGCTGCCTTCGCGTATCGGGTCATGGCACCGGACGCCTACGTCAAGATCAAAGATTTGATCGAGAAAGATGTGGCCAGCGCCTTGATCTATCTCCCTTCGCACGCCGCCGATCTGAAGAACCCCGAAGTGCGTGGTTACCTGGATCGGTTTGTGCGCGGATCAAACGGCTACAGTGCTCTGGAGCGGATTAAGTTGATGAAACTGCTCTGGGATGCCATGGGTACCGAATTTGGTGGTCGCCACGAGTTGTACGAGCGGAACTACGCCGGCAATCACGAGAATATCCGGATCGAGACCCTCGGCGCGGCGATGGCTATGGGTGTAACGGCCCAAATGAAATCGTTTGCCGAACGCTGCATGGCCGAGTATGACCTCGATGGCTGGACAACGAATGATCTGATCAACCCAACCGATGTCAATGTTGTGATGGGTCAGCATTAGTTAAGCACAAAGGAGGGATGTATGAGCGAGCCGATCTTTGACACTCACCAGTTAGCCCACGTCGAAATCTTAACGCCCAAACCTGATCAGACACTCTGGTTTTTCCGCGACCTGCTCGGTATGGAGGTGACAACCCAACAGGGTCAGTCAGTCTATCTGCGGGCCTATGAAGACTGGTACCACCATACCCTCAAGATTACCGAAGCCAGAGAGCCGGGACTGGGCCACGTTGCCTGGCGGGCCAGTTCACCACAGGCGTTGGAGCGACGGGTGAAGGCGCTCGAAGCATCTGGCTTTGGTCGCGGCTGGCTGGACGGCGATCTCGGCCATGGGCCGGCCTATCAATTCACGACTCCCGATGGTCACCCGATGGAGATTCTGTGGGAAGTTGACTACTTCCAGCCGGCAGAGGATCAGAAGTCGCCACTGCTCAATCGACCCCAGAAGCGCCCCTTGCGCGGCGTACCGGTCCGCCGTCTCGATCACGTCAATCTGCTCGCCTCAGATGTGACCGTCAACAAGCAATTTATGATGGAACAGCTGGGCTTCCGGCTCCGTGAGCACATTATGCTCAACAACGGGATCGAAGCCGGTTGCTGGTTGAGTGTCTCGCCGTTAGTGCATGAAGTGGCGCTCATGCGCGACGGCAAGGGTGCCCGTGGTCGATTGCACCACGTCTGCTACTGGTACGGCTATCCCCAGAATCTCAACGATCTGGCCGATGTCTTCCGCGAGCAAGGTATTTTCATTGAAGCCGGCCCCGGCAAGCACGGCATCAGCCAGGCGATGTTTATGTACGTCTACGAACCGGGTGGCAATCGGGTTGAACTGTTTGGCGATCCTGGCTACCTGATCTTCGATCCGGCGTGGAAGCCGATTGTCTGGACGGAAGAGACCCTGGCAGCCGGGATTGTCTGGTTCGGTGGTAATCTGCCGGGTGAATTCTTCCTCTACGGTACGCCGGTTGTTCACGAACAAGAGCCGGCACTGGCATCGGCATAATCACTACTCGCGGAAAGCGCAAGCACCCTGCATGATTGCGCTTTCCGTCAATGCCTTACCTCACAACGGTGATCAGGCAGGAAGGAGCACCCTATGCTGCAAACTCTGCAAAAAGCGGCGCGAGCGCTCACGCTATTTACGCCGATGCACCCGGAATGGAGTGTTGGCGATATGGCAAAAGCGCTCGAATTACCCAAATCAAGCGTCTCGGAATTGTTGAGTAGTCTGGCCGAACAAAATCTGCTCCGCCGGGTGGGGCCGGGACGTTATCGATTAGGATGGCGCCTGCTCGAATTGGGCCAAACCCTGCTCAAAACGACAGAGTTTCGCGAAGAGGCGCGGGCCGTGATGCAAGAGATGGTTGCAGCATGGGGTGAGACGATGCATCTGGCCGTGCTCGAAGCAGGGACGGTTGTCTATTTAGAGAAATTACGCGGCCAGCAGGGATTGCAGGTCGAGCTGTCGGGGATTGGTGTGCGCTTGCCGGCTCACTGCTCTGGCGTGGGTAAGGTCTTGCTGGCACACCAACCCTGGCCAGAGGTTCTGCGGGTGGTTGGTGATGATCAACTCTACCCGTTCACCGCCAACACCATCACCTCCCTTGACGCGCTGGCCGAAGAGTTAGCCCATGTGCGCCAACGTGGGTATGCATACGATCTGGAAGAGGTCTCGATTGGCCTCTGTTGTGTGGCAGCTCCAATCCGTGATTATGAGGGGAATGTGATTGCTGCCATCAGCTTCTCGACTCCCACCCACCGCTTTCGCAAGCATCGCGAACAATACACGCGCGCAATCGTTGAAGGTGCGCAACGTATCTCTGAGCGGTTGGGATACTATGGAGGAACATCTGCATGCAAATCGACAAAGTTAAAGTCGCCATCCTCGGTTCCGGCAATATAGGCACCGATTTGATGTACAAACTGCTGAAGCAGCCGGGCAGAATGGAGCTGGCGCTCGTTGCAGGTATCGATCCGGCCTCTGAAGGGTTGGCGCGCGCCAGACAGATCGGTATTCCGACCGCAACTGACGGCATTGAATCGATTCTGGCCGATCCTGATATTCGTATCGTATTTGATGCCACCAGCGCGAAGGCACACGTGCGCCACGCCAGGCTTTTGCGCGATCATGGACGCATCGCTATCGATTTGACACCGGCTGCACGGGGGCCGTATGTGGTTCCACCGGTCAATCTCGGTGAGCATCTTGAGGCACATAATGTGAACCTCATTACCTGTGGCGGACAGGCAACCATTCCGCTGGTTTATGCGGTGAGCAGGGTAACAGCCGTTCGCTATGCCGAGATGGTGAGCACCGTTGCGAGTCGTTCAGCCGGGCCAGGCACACGCCAGAATATCGATGAGTTTACCTTTACCACAGCACGGGGCTTGGAAGCCATCGGCGGTGCCCGTGAAGCGAAGGCGATTATTATTTTGAACCCGGCGCATCCACCGATTCTGATGCGGAATACCATCTACGTTGTGCCAGAGGGCGATTTTGATGAAGAAACCGTCCGCCAATCGGTGGCACAGATGGTCGCTGATGTACAACAGTATGTTCCCGGCTATCGGTTAAAGAGTTTGCCTGTCATCGAACAACGATCAACGCCGTGGGGTGAGCGACCGGTCATCATTATGCTCCTGGAAGTTGAAGGTGCAGGTGATTTTCTCCCAACCTATGCCGGGAATCTCGACATCATGACTGCCGCCGCACGACGGGTGGGTGAACTATTCGCCGCACACCTCTTGTCGAAACTGGAGGTGACCGTATGAAACCACCACGGCTGACCGATACAACGCTCCGTGATGGCTCACATCCGATGCGTCATCAGTTTACCCGCCAGCAGGTCGCTACGATTGTCCAGGCCCTCGACCGGGCCGGTGTACCGGTGATTGAGGTGAGTCACGGCGATGGATTGGCCGGTTCGTCGCTGCAATATGGCTTCTCGCACACATCAGAATTTGATTTGATTGAAACAGCTCGTCAACACGCAGAAAGAGCGAAAATTGCTGCCCTGATGCTACCGGGCATCGGTACCCGAAAGGAATTAAAAGAGGCAGTGGCCCGCGGGGTTCAAGTGGTACGGATTGCGACACAGTGTACAGAGGCAGATATTTCTGAACAGCATTTTGGTCTGGCGAAAGAGCTGGGGTTAGAGACGGTTGGCTTTCTGATGATGGCCCATATGCGTCCCCCTGAAGAGCTGGCCAGGCAGGCAAAACTGATGGAGTCTTACGGCGCCGACTGCGTTTACATTGTTGACTCGGCGGGAGCGATGCTGCCCCAGGATGCAGCAGCACGGGTGCAGGCGCTGAAAGCCACCCTTTCAGTGCAGGTTGGATTCCACGCTCACAACAACTTAGGGCTTGGTATCGCCAACACTCTGGCAGCACTCGAAGCCGGTGCCGATCAGATCGATGGTTGTCTACGCGGTTTGGGCGCCGGTGCCGGCAACGCAGCAACCGAATTGCTGGCCGCAGTGCTTGACCGGCTAGGACTCAATCCTGGCCTTGATGTCTTCGGTCTTATGGATGCGGCTGAGTATGTGGTTGCCCCCATCATGCCCTTCCAACCGTTCCCTGATCGGGATGCCATCACCATCGGCTATGCCGGTGTCTATTCAACATTTCTGCTACATGCCAAGCGCGCCGGTGCTCAATACAACGTTGATCCGCGCGAAATTCTGGTTGAGTTGGGCCGTCGTCAGGCTGTAGCGGGCCAGGAAGATTGGATTATCGATGTTGCACTCGAACTGAGTCGCCGGCATCAATCAAGTGCGCGAAAGGAGTCTCGCCCGTGAGCAATGCAGTATCAGTACGAGCAGAGGTTCCGGCCATCGATCCACGCCTCTTTCGCTCCACGATGGGCTGTTTTGCAACCGGAGTGACAGTCGTCACGACAGCCTACGAAGGCCAGATTCACGGCATGACGGCGAATGCGTTTCTGTCAGTGTCGCTCGATCCCCCATTGGTGCTGGTTTCCATTGGTTGCCATTCACGCATGCATAGTCTGCTGGCCCCTGGCCGTCGCTACGGGGTAAGTAAACTAAGCGAGGATCAAGAGCAGCTCAGTCGTCATTTTAGCGGCAAGCCGATTCCCGGTCTGCAACCCTCGTTCATCTGGCACGCCGAAACACCATTGCTTGCCGATGCGCTGGCGCATGTGGTAGCCCGCATTACCGATGCCCATCCCGCAGGCGATCACACGCTTTTCATCGGCCAGGTGGAGTATCTACACTATCGTGAGGGGCGTCCACTGCTCTTCTTCCGGGGGCAGTACGGCAAGATGGCTGCCGTGTAGATGCGAGAGGATACACGATCCTTAATCATCTACATTCCAAGACCTGGTAGACAATACCACAGTCCGTATAAGACAGGATAAACCGATGGTTGAACACATCATCACCGGTCAATTCACAACCGCCCTCCATCGACAGGGGTCTGGCGATGCACCGGCCATCCTCTTTATTCACGGCTCCGGCCCAGGTGCCGATGGCTGGTCGAACTGGCACCTGGCGCTACCGGCACTGGGGGAACAGTGGTACTGTCTGGCGCCTGACCTGATCGGATTTGGTAACAGTCAGCACCCCGATCCACCGCCGACAGACATTCGGCGCTGGATGCGGTTGTGGGTTGATCAGATGCTGGCTCTGCTCGATACGCTGGGGTTAGCGCAGGTTGATCTGGTAGGCAATTCGATGGGTGGGGCAGTTGCATTGCACTTGTTGCTGGAAGCACCACAACGATTTCGGCGGGTGGTATTGATGGGTGCGATTGGCGCACCCTGCCGACTGACGCCAGAACTTGATCGCCTGTGGGGGTTTTACGACGATCCATCGGCAGCCTTGCTGGCCCAGGCCATTCGCTGGTTTGTCTACGATGATGCGTTTGTGCGCGACCGGCTTGATGAGATTGTGCGGGTACGCTATACCGCAGCGATGCGTACCGACGTTCGACGCTCGTATACTGCCATGTTTCCGGCTCCCCGTCAGCAACACCTCGATGCATTGATCGTACCCGATGCCGCGTTACGCCGGATGACCCATCCGGTGTTGCTGATCCACGGACGCGATGATGCGATTGTCCCGGCTGATACCAGCTACTATTTGCTCAACCGGCTCCCCAATGCTGAACTCCATGTGATAGGACGCTGTAGCCACTGGACCCAGATTGAACACAGTCAGCGTTTTCATCAGCTTGTGCGTGCATTTTTTGCCGAGACCTGAGAGGACAGGGATATGCTAGTTCTGCGCATTACGATGCTGGAAGGGAGGAGCACAGAGCAAAAGGCCGAGCTGGCCCGTGCGCTTTCGGCGGCAGCGGCAGCAGCCTTTGATGTGCCACTGGCAGAGGTGCGCTTGATCATTCAAGAGGTTCCCCCAACCCACTGGACTGTTGGGGGACTTTCAATGGCTGAGTTGCGCCAGCAAGCCTCTACGTCAAACCAGGGTCAGTAACCCGTTTGTTCAGAACACCTGCGCTTCACCCGAATAACGTGTCACAGCACGGAGACGACTATGGATCTTACTGCTGCCGAAGCAAGTCTTGCCGACGCAATTCAAACCGCTCGTGAGACACGCCGCACCCTGGCTGGTCGCACAACCGATTGGGGTGTCGATCTCAATGGCGCGTATCGTATTCAGCGTATGCATCACCCGGATACGGCGTGTATCGGTTACAAACTTGGCCTGATCAGTCCGGCGAAGCAACGCCAGATGGGCTTAGCACAACCAATCTATGGACGTATCAGCCGTTCCATGATCTACCAGCGTGAGGTCCAGCTCGCTCACTTTATTCAGCCGCGCCTGGAACCAGAGCTGGCCGTCGTCTTGCGTCACAGCCTGCCGGCACACGCCGAACCCGGCATGATCGCTCGTGCCATCGGTGGCATCTTTCTGGGTGTGGATGTGCTTGATAGCGTATGGGCTGATTACCGCTTCAGCGCTGTTGAAGTCATCGCGGATAATGCCTCTGGTGGTGGATTTCTGCTCGGCGAGTCGCTCCTCGAGCAGGTACCAACCGGCGAGTTATGTTTGTACCTGAACGGTGAACTCTACACTGCCGGTCAGGTCGCCGCGCTTGGCAATATCGAGCAACAACTGGGCTGGCTGACGCAGGCTGTCGGCGGTCTGGCTGCCGGGCAAATCGTCTTTCTTGGTTCGCCGGCTCAGGCAGTACCGGCCAGTGCCGGTGTCCTCGAAGTCACGTGCGGTAATACCATCCTTCAGGCACGATTGATAGGAGATGCATAATGGATTACCCATTTTTTCACGTCAATCACTATATTGATGGTCAGTTCGTTGACCGAGGATCGCGGTTTGATATTCTCTATCCGGCCACCAATCAGGTTATTGGATCGGCACCAGAGGCCGGAGCCGATGAGGTAGACGCAGCCGTAACAGCCGCTTCCCGCGCCTTTCGCCAATGGAGCCGGATGCCGGCTGCCGAACGTCGCCTGATTCTCAAGCGGTTTGCCCAATTGATCCGCGATCACGAAGCAGAACTGGCGGCCATCGAAACCTGGGATGTCGGGCGTCCAATTACCGAGAATCGATCCGGCTACATCCCCCGTATCGCGGCCAATATCGAATTTTTTGCCGATTTTGCTGTTACCCACGGCAGTGAGTCCTATCCGATGGATAACGGCTACATCAACTACGTGCTGCGCCAGCCGGTTGGCGTTGCCGCGCTCATCGCACCCTGGAATATTCCCCTGCTCCAGGCGACCTGGAAAATGGGGCCAGCGCTGGCTTTTGGGAATACCGTCGTGCTAAAGCCGGCTGAACTGACCCCAATCGGTACCTGGCGACTGGCGCAACTGGCTCATGCTGCCGGAGTGCCGGCGGGGGTGATTAATGTGATTCACGGCTTCGGTCCCGACTCGGCAGGTGCGCTGCTAACCCGTCACCCTGATGTAAAGCTCATCTCTTTCACCGGTGAGACCACCACCGGCAAGATCATCATGGCTGCTGCGGCACCAACCCTCAAACGAGTCTCGTTTGAATTGGGTGGAAAAGGGGCGAATATTATCTTCGCCGATGCTGATCTTGACCGCGCCGTTGCGATTAGCCTGCGCTCCTCTTTCTTTAATCAGGGAGAGTTCTGTCTCGCCGGGCCGCGACTGCTCGTACAACGGCCAATCTACGAAGCATTCCTCACCCGCTTTCAGAGGGCTACATCTCAGCTTCAAGTTGGCGATCCCTTTGACCCCCAAACGCGGGTGGGGGCACTCATTTCGCGTGAACATTACGAACGGGTCACCGGTTTTATTGATCTGGCTCGCGCCGATGGCGCTCACATCCTCACCGGTGGCACAGATCCCGTCTTGCCGGAACCATTCGCCCAAGGCAACTTTCTCCAGCCCACCATCATTACCGACGTCAAGCCGCATGATCAGGTTTGCCAGGACGAGATTTTTGGTCCGGTCGTCACGGTTGTGCCCTTTGACGATGAAGAGGAAGCGATTGCCATCGCCAATGGCGTCAGCTATGGACTTTCCGCCGTGGTACAGACTCGTGATGTCGGGCGAGCAGTACGGATGGGATCGGCCCTGGAAGCCGGAACGATCTGGATCAACGACTTTTTTGTGCGCGATCTGCGCGTACCTTTCGGTGGTATGAAACAGAGTGGAATTGGCCGGGAAGGTGGGCACTACAGCCTTGAGTTCTACACGGAGGCAAAGACGATATGCCTGAGCAATCAGTAACAACCCAAACCACCGATGACGCACTTATTATCGCTCTGGCACAACGGCTCGATCAGGCCTGGGAAGAGCGCTTCACCATACTTCCCCTCACCGAAAGCGAGGGCATTACCAATGCAGACATTGCTTACCGGATTCAGACGCATTGGACAGACATGCGCGTTCAGCGCGGCGAGCGGATCATTGGGCGCAAAATCGGCCTGACCAGCAAAGCTGTGCAAGAGCAGATGGGCGTCAACGAGCCGGATTATGGCACTCTATGGGCTTCGCGCTATTTTCCGGCCAGAAATGGGCGCGCTGAAGCGCCTTTTGAAATCTTTCTCCAACCGCGGGTCGAGGGTGAAATTGCGTTTCTAATTGGAGAAACCCTCGACTGGCCGGATATTACCCCGCAACAGGTGCTGGCAGCAACCGAGGCACTGGCGGCAGCTATCGAAATTGTGGATAGTCGCATTGATCGCTGGCGCATTAAGCTAGCCGACACGATTGCCGATAACGCCTCCTACGGTGGCTTGACGATTGGCGCCTGGAGCAGGGCAATGCGCAGCAGCGACCTGCGCACCATTGGTATGGTGATGAGCCACAATGGTCGCCCCACCGTCTTTGGTACCGGTGCCGCTGCGCTTGGGCATCCGGCACTGGCGGTGGCATGGCTGGCGAACAAACTGCGCGCATTCGGGATTCCGCTGCGTGCCGGTGATATTGTGATCTCTGGAGCTTTGGCAGCAACAATTCCGGTGCAACGCGGCGATCTGTTCACGCTGGAAATGCATGATCAACCACCACTCCACTTACGGTTCGTGTGAAGGAGATTCAGATGCCGATGCTCGAAGTCTTCTACAGCGGGGATCGACCGCCAGACCGTACCCGGAAGCAGGCATTTGCTGCTGAAGCCAGTGCTATCTTTCAGCGCGTTATCGGTACGCCACCGGGCCGGCTGCAATTGATTATCCAGATCGTGTCGCCTGAAAACACTTTAGCCGTGATCGATCTTGATCGTCCTGATAGCGATACCACGGCTGAGCCAGACCAGCAGTGACAAACAACAGATAGGTGATGGGTAAAGCGTAGCAATTATCCTGCTCTGTATCGCACCATACGGCACCTGGCAGACCGGCTTCTGCACCACCTGCACCCATCGAATGCGGTTGCAGCGCTCGCTCATATCTCGCCGACAGGATCGGTCAGATCAGCCCCGCCGTCAGGCGGGCTAAAGCCCTCCCTGACAACGTGCAAGCCCCTGCAGGGCTATCCAGGAGCACGCCCGCTATCCCCCCGCCCCGCCGGCAGCTATGCATTACCCACAACTGGTGTCAACCGCGTGCGTATCAGCGGGTATGATCGACATGGGTGCTGTTGTGGGCGACTGGCCCGGTGACAGTGCGCCGACCCAGCCGTACCAGCATGTGCTGGATGGGTTGCCGTACCCGCGTATCATGTGCGTGTCGCGCAGTTTGGAGTGCGGCAGCCATGCTGCCGCGCTAGCCGCGCTCACCATCCGGCACGTGGTGGAGCGGTGCCCCAGATGGTCATAGCACGAACAAATAGCCGTATCTCGTTCCCATCCCATACACCGGCAGGGATACCGCTTCCAGCCCGGATTGCCCTCGTATGGCGTGCGGCAGCCATGCTGCCGCGCCAGCCGCGCTTACCATCCGGCGCGTGGTGGAGGGGTGCCCCGGATGGTCATATCACGAACAAATGGCTGTATCTCGTCCCCATCCCGTACACCGGCAAGGATACCGCTTCCAGCCCGGATTGCCCTCGTATGGAGTGCGGCAGCCATGCTGCCGCGCCAGCCGCGCTCACCATCCGGCGCGTGGCATACCGTTACCCATCCTGGTCACGGGGGGCTGAATGTGCTCATCCCGACCAGCGAGTCGGTCCGGCATGCATGCGATACCTGCGCGTAGATGTTTGGTTGTACCAGGTTCGTGCCGGCACACCATCGGCCACGGTCAGCACCTGACAGCAGTGGAGAGGAATGCCTCCACGCAGGCTGGAAGCCTGCGCCACGCGGAGCACTTGCAGCCCGGCCTAATGCAGCGCGACATGTGGGTAGTGCATAGCCGCCGTCAGGCGGGCTAAAGCCCTCCCTGACAACGTGCAAGCCCCTGCGGGGCTATCCAGGAGCACGCCCGCTATCTCCCCCGCCCCGCCGTCAGGCATCCCCGCCGGCCTTCCACGTATTGAGGCAGGGTTTTAACCCGCTGCCCCCTTAACCCGCCGGCTGCTCAACCCGCCTCGTAACAACCGCCGACTCGCCAACCCATTGCATACCCGCATGGCAATCGAATACACAGTAATCTTGCCACCAATAACCACCCTACCATTGGACCAACAGAAAAGGGCAGGTTTCAAAACCTGCCCCCAAGATCGCTATTTCGTTCGCACGCCGAGCGTACTACTCTTCAAAAATAGCGTCATCGTCACCAACATCGACGCTCGGCGCAATCACCGTTGGATTCGTCAATGCCTGCGCCTTGATCAGGCGCTCGATCTCATCGGTAAGCGCAGGATTATTCTTCAGAAACTCGCGCACATTTTCCCGCCCCTGGCCGAGCCGATCCTCGCCGAGGTAGAACCATGCGCCACTCTTGCGAATAATCCCCAATTCAGTACCGATATCGATGATATTGCCCTCACGCGAGATACCTTCGTTGGCCAGAATATCGAACTCGGCCTGGCGGAAGGGCGGTGCAACCTTATTCTTGATCACCTTCACCCGTACCCGCGAACCGATTGCCTCCTGCCCTTGCTTGAGGGTTTCCACACGACGAATGTCGAGCCGTACCGAGGCGTAGAACTTCAGGGCCTGACCGCCGGTCGTGGTTTCCGGCGAGCCGAACATAACGCCGATCTTCATGCGCAACTGATTGATGAAGATTACGACTGTACGGCTCTTGCTGATGGCACCTGACAACTTGCGCAACGCCTGACTCATCAGCCGGGCCTGCATACCGGGCATCGAATCGCCCATCTCGCCCTCGATTTCGGCACGCGGTACCAGAGCGGCGACCGAGTCGATAACGATCACGTCAATTGCATTCGAGCGAACCAGCATCTCACAGATTTCGAGCGCCTGTTCGCCGGTGTCCGGCTGCGAAACGAGCAAGTCATCAATGTTGACTCCACACCGCGCAGCGTAGACCGGGTCAAAGGCATGCTCGGCGTCGATGAAGGCGCAGACTCCGCCCATCTTCTGCGCTTCTGCAATGATATGCTGGGCCAGTGTGGTTTTACCGCTGCTCTCAGGGCCAAAGATTTCGACAACGCGCCCTCGCGGTACACCACCAATGCCGAGGGCAATGTCGAGAGCGATGGAACCGGTCGGGATGGCTTCAATGGCCAGCCGACTGCTTGCCTCGCCCATCTTCATGATCGAACCTTTACCGAACTTGCGGTCGATCTGCGCCATTGTTGCCGCGAGCGCTTTTTCTTTCTCCGGGGTGATAGCCATCGCGGGCGCTCCTCCATTGTTCTTGCTCACACGTACACTCCTCTTGCTACTCTACTTGATGGGGAGGGCGCTGTCAACGCCGTTGCCTGCCCCGTACATATGTGCTATAATAGCACAGGTGTGCGATTTCAGCAAGAGGGATGTCGTTGATTTTTCCTCCCTATTAGTATACCGCTCTCATTGCGTCTTTGGTGCACTGGATTACGGTTTTTCGGCAAAAAATCTCGTACCGTAACTAAAGTTGCGACCTTTGTCACCACAGAGACACGGAGGACACAGAGGATGATGTGTATAACCTGGGTTGCTACCGTGAGGCTTGACGAAATGCGTCTATAGGAACTGGCTGCTCCTCAAATATGCGGTTACGCCACACGGTGTTGCGTGCAATGTCGTGATGTTCCTGGCCGTCAGCTTTGGTGGCCTGCTCGCAGTATAGGTAACAACTTGAGTTACCATACACACGATCTACCTCTGCCTACCTCTGCAATCCCGGTCGAGTGAGCCAGGGAGACCTCATTGCTCCCCTGAAGTGGCATTGTGTGGATGGATTCATTAGTTGACCTGTCCGTTCATTGTGGTGATACAGATGAGATACAGATGTCGCGGATCGAATCCTCATTGCTGCTGCGCCATCTGCACGGAGAGTCGGCATTACGCTTGCACGATCCTGCCGCCGATATCCATTTCTTTCTAGTCGGGGTACAGTACGGTTTGAAACAGGTTCTGGTCAGATCGGGAATACCAGTATTATCAACGAACGATTCAGGGTGATATGCCCTGCAGAATGTGGTATATTGCAGATAGTCCACAGTGATATGCCACAGGAGTATGCCGATGATTAAGCGCATTCCACCAGGCCCCGGACAGGAGTCGGTATGGGATTACCCTCGTCCACCGCGACTGGAACCAACATCGCGGCGTATTCGGGTGATCTTTGCCGGTATCACGATAGTGGATAGTCAGCGTGCATTTCGGGTGCTGGAAACCAGCCATCCACCGGTTTACTATGTGCCGCCAGATGATGTGCAGATGGCGTTTTTGCGCCCAAATACAGCGCGTTCGTTCTGTGAGTTTAAGGGAATTGCTGCGTATTACGACGTCGTTGTTGGTGAACGCACCGCTGTGCAGGCGGCCTGGTCGTATCTCGATCCAACACCATCGTTCGCCCCCATCCGCGGCTATCTCGCATTCTACGCCGGGCCAATGGACGCCTGCTACGTTGATGATGAACAGGTCACTCCGCAAGCGGGTGGATTCTACGGTGGCTGGATCACCAGCGATGTCGTCGGCCCCTTTAAAGGTGGGCCGGGAACGTGGGGATGGTAGCCTGGCACGCTCAATCATCCCATTTGCCCGATCATACGCTCGAAAGTCATCGCTGACGCACAGGAGGTTGTGCCAGGATCATTTGCATGAGAAGGAAAGGACAGTTTCATGAGTTCTGCGGACGAACGACTGCACCTGTTGCAGATGGCCCGTTCCGAAGTCCTGGCCGGCAGGATGAGCCGACGAGCCTTCCTGCGCCTGGGTCTGGCCCTTGGCTTATCTGCGGGTGCAACTGCGCTGGCTGCCTGTGGCGGTAGCGCATCTACGCCGGCCCCTGCATCACCTCCACCATCGCCGGCTGCCGGCCCAACGGGGCGTTTACGGGTGGCGAGTGAGATTCCCGTTCAACTCGATCCGGCATTCGCCTCATCTGACGCCGAAATCCTCATTCTCAACCACGTGTACGACTATCTGGTTGACATTGATGCGAGCAATGCTATCGTGCCCCGGCTGGCACGGGAATGGACGATCAGCGACGATGGTTTGCGTTATCGGCTCAACCTGGCCGCCGGAGTTACCTTTCACGATGGCAGTCCGCTCACGGCAGCCGATGTGGTCTGGACGTTTAACCGGCTGCGTGACCCCGCGTTGCAGTTACCAACCGCCGATCTCTACGCCAACATTGCCGATATTGCCGCTGATGGCGATAGCGCGGTCGTCTTCACGCTTACCGAGCCAAATCCATTCTTTCTGTACGACCTGTCTGACAACCACGCCCTGATTCTGCTCGCCAATACCGAGAATCCGGCAACAGCGTTTAACGGCACCGGCCCCTTCAAAGTGGTGGAATACCGCACCGAGAATCGGATCGATCTGACGGCAAATACGGCCTATTTCCAGTCCGGCAAGCCAGCCGTTGCCAGCCTTGAGATTATCTTTTTTGCCGATCAGGCCGCAGCAGTCGATGCCTTACGTGGCGGGCAGGTTGATCTGGTGCTGCGCATGCCCACGCCACTCTTCCAGACATTGCAACAAGCGGGTGGTGTCGTTACCGTCCAGACACCTACAAATGGCTTTGATCTGGTACGCCTGCGGGCCGACCGTGAGCCGGGTAATAAGCCAGAGGTTATTCGGGCGCTTAAGCTGGCAACTGATCGTGACGCGATCTTTCGCCAGGTCAAAGCCGGCCTTGGGGCGGTCGGGCGTGATAGTCCCATCGGCCCTCTCTTCAGCGCGTATTATTCAGAAGAGACACCGCTGCCGGCCCGTGATCCGGCCACGGCCCGGCAATTGCTGGCAACCGCCGGGTATCCTGATGGCTTGCAACTCGATCTCCACGTGCCCGATTCGGGGGATCGACCCGATCTGGCGGTGGTGCTCAAGGAGCAATGGGCTGAAGCCGGCATCAACATCAATGTGATTGTCGAACCGGAAAGTGTGTACTACGGTGATGACAGATGGCTTGAGGTTGATTTGGGAATTACCGGTTGGGGTTCGCGACCGATTCCTCAGTTCTACCTCGACGTCATGCTCGTTAGCGGCGCCGTGTGGAATGAGAGTCATTTCAGCGACCCCGAGTTTGATGCCCTGGCAGCTACGGCCCGCACTACCCTCAATGAGGAAGAACGGGTACGTGCCTACCGCGAGATTCAGCGTATTCTGATCGAACGCGGCCCAATTATCATTCCCTATTTCTTTGCGCAACTCAGTGCGCATCGTGAAGGGCTGCGCGGTTATGTGGCGAAAGCATTTCCGGGCCGCACCGATCTGGCGGCAATTGCAGTGTGATCCTGGAAGGATACGAGGTGTTGGGCTGCTATCTGATCATACGGTAGCCTGGTGTGGCCAAACCCGTTCGGTGCAGATCACGATGGACGCGGAAGCGTGGCTTCCGCATCCAAACCGGCAACTGCACAGGCTGCACGTGGAAGGAGTTCCACCAACCGGGTAGTTCACCGGATAAACGAGATAAGAGCGTATTACGTTCAAACAATGTGCATAGCAGTAGCTAAAACCTATCTGAAGAGAATAAGGATGTATGGATGGGAGGCGAAGGTCATACCCTCTCCTATCCCGGTAAGGTCTTTTCGGATCGGCGTTACGGCATTCTGATAGATCTGGTCTTGCAAGCCGCGATTACTCTTTGATCCCGTCACCGAGCCATGAATTTTCAGTCGTTGAGACGAGCTTTTTTTGCCGACCCGGCAACTGCAACCGGCACCATCATCGTGTTCTGCTTTCTGGGGATGGCCCTCTTTGGGCCGCTGATTGCGCCCTACAGTCCAACCACGCAGAACGCCGATCTGATCCGGCAACCACCCTCTTTCGCGCACCCACTCGGTACTGATCGGCTCGGTCGCGATCTGTTGAGCCGGATCGTATACGGTGCACGCGATATTCTGTCGCTTGCCGGGGGAGGTACCGTTCTGGCGGTGATACTTGGCACACTGATTGGCGTGAGTGTAACGTATCTGGGCGGCTGGCTGGAAGAGCTGGTTTTTCGCCTCTTCGATGGCCTGCTCGCGCTGCCGGCATTACTGCTGGCACTGCTGCTCCTCGGTGCGGTTGGCCCTTCGCGTACCGGTGTGCTCCTGGTGATCGTGCTGGTCTACACGCCAATCGTGGCTCGCGTCGTGCGAAGTGTTGTATTATCGCTCAAGCCGCGAGGTTTTATCGAGGCAGCGCGTATGCGCGGTGAACGACTTGGGTACATCTTGTGGCGCGAGTTGTTGCCTCTGGTAGCCCCAACGCTGGCTGTTGAAGCCGCTTTACGCTTCTCGTATGCGATCTTTCTTGTCGCATCGCTGGGATTCCTCGGTGTCGGTGTTCAGCCTCCCAGCCCTGATTGGGGCTTGATGGTGCTCGAAGCACGCAATGAATTCGCCCTTGCCCCATGGTCGCTCTATGTACCGGCAACGGCCATCGCGTTGCTGGTGGTTGGGATCAATCTCATGGCCGAGGGCGTGCGGCGGGCGATCCGTGGCGAGATGGCAGGTTATTGATGACAGTACCGGTTTTAGCTGTTAACAATCTTACAGTAGCATATCGAGTTGGTCGGCAGATGTTGCCGGTTGTGCGTGAAATCAGCCTGACAGTCACTGCCGGCGACGTGCTGGGCGTGGTCGGCGAGAGTGGTAGTGGAAAGAGCACCCTGGGCCTGGCAGTCTTGCGAGCACTACCTGCCGGTGGCCACATCAGTTCCGGCCAAGTCTTTATTGATGGCACGGATGTAACCCATCTGCCCACCTCGGCGCTCCGTCCCCTGTGGGCGCGTTCGTTGCGATTGGTGCCACAAAATCCACTGGCCGCACTCAACCCTACGCTGCGGATCGGCGAACAATTGATCGAGGCTATCGGTGGTGATCGGACAACGGCAACGCAGCAGGCATTAGCGCTGCTGACCCGTGTCCAGATTGCCGATCCGGTGCGCGTGATGCGCAGCTATCCCCACGAACTGAGCGGTGGTATGCAGCAGCGGGTGATGATTGCCATGGCCTTGCACGGCGAACCTCGTCTGCTAGTGTTGGATGAACCAACGACAAGCCTTGATGTCACTACCGAGGCAGCAGTGGTTGATCTGCTGGCCGAATTAATCGCTGAACGTCAGCCGGCGACGCTATTCATCTCGCATAATCTCGGCCTTGTGGCGAGGATTGCTACTCGTACCGCAGTCCTGTACGCCGGCGAACTGGTTGAACTTGCCCCGACAGAATCGCTCTTTCAACAACCGCGCCATCCCTATACCCAGGGCTTGCTGCGCAGCCTGCCACGTCCGGGCCTGCGCTATAATCATCATCCCTTACAACCCATCGACGGCGTGCTTCCCGCACCTGGTGCACTTCCAAAGGGATGTATCTTTGCACCGCGTTGCGCCCTGGCCGATGACCGCTGCCGCAATGAGCGGCCACCACTCCTGGCTGTAAACGATAAGCAGTGGACACGCTGCCACTACTGGCAGCAGGTGACTGGCGATAGCCCAGCATCCTCTCCGAGCACGGCAACTACCGCGCTCAATGGCGAGGTCTTGCTGACCACGACTCAACTGACAAAAACCATCCCCCAGCGTCGCTCGCTGACCGATCTGATTCGCCGGAAACCGCCGTCGGTTGTCCAGGCCCTAACCAGTGTTGATCTGAAGCTACGGCGCAATCGCACGCTTGGGATTGTTGGTGAAAGTGGGAGCGGCAAGACAACCCTTGCGCGTTGTGTGATCGGCTTAACCGAACCTTCCTCCGGTAGCATCGATCTGATCGATGTTCCGTTAGCGCCGACCATTCAACACCGTAGCCGGGAGCAATTACGGCGCTTGCAGATGGTCTTGCAAAATCCGCAAGAAGCCCTGAATCCGGCGCTTACTGTCGGCGAAGCGCTTATCCGCCCTCTCATCCGTCTGGGAGGGCTGGATCGCCAACGCGCCGTGCAGCACGTACCAGAGCTGCTGCAACTGGTCAAACTACCGATCAGCTACGCCGAACGACGACCGGCCCAACTGAGTGGCGGCGAGAAACAGCGGGTCGCGATTGCCCGCGCCCTGGCCGCAGCACCCGATCTGCTCTTGCTCGATGAAGCCGTCTCGGCGCTTGATGTCTCGGTGCAGGCCGCAATCCTCAATCTGCTGGCCGACGTGAAAACCGACACCGGCATTGCCTATCTGTTCATCACCCACGATCTGGCTGTCGTGAGCTACCTGGCTGATGATGTAGCCGTGATGTACCGTGGGCAGATCGTCGAAGAGGGGCCGGCCACCGCCGTCTTACAACCGCCGCTCCATCCGTACACCGAAGCGCTATTAACTGCCACCAGTGCTCACGGCCTCCGTCTGCGTGAGGTTGAAGAAGGTGCTGCTCCGCCACAGCACGGCTGCCCTTTCCAACCGCGCTGCCCACGAGCACTCGGCGACATTTGCGTGACTACGCCACCGCCGTGGCGCGAAGCCGGGAATGGGCACCGTCTCCGCTGTCATATTCCGCTTGAAGAACTGCAAACTATTCAACAGCCTGAAGCAATCACGCCATGATACGTTATCTGTTACGACGAATAGTGTTGCTCGGCGGCACTGTGCTGATCAGCTCATTGATCATCTTTCTGATCTGTCGCCTCTTACCCGGTGATGTAGCCCGAGTCCTCCTCGGTCGCGAAGCCGGTGAAGCGGCGCTGGCTGCACTGCGTGCCGAACTGGGGCTGGATCGTCCCTTGCCACTCCAATACATTGATTGGCTGAGAGGATTCCTCACCGGCGATTGGGGCATCGCGTACAGCACACGCCAACCGATTCGGCCTCTGGTTATGGAACGCCTGAGCAATTCACTCCTGCTGGCCGGCGCAACACTGGCCCTCGCGCTGCCATTAGGGATTGGGTTGGGGGTATGGGCCGGCTGGCGGGCCGGCAAACCCGACGACACAGTCATCAGCGTCTCAACCCTGGCGGTCACCGGTCTACCAGAGTTTGTCACCGGCCTTTTGCTCATCGATCTCTTCGCCTTTCGCCTGCGCTGGCTACCGGCCAACTCATCGATCCGGCCAGACGCCTCATTCTTCGAGATACTCCCCCAACTGGTATTACCGGCGATCACAGCTACGCTGGTGCTGCTGGCCTACATCGCCCGGCTAACGCGCACCGGGGTAATCGCCGAACGTGAGCAGGAATATGTTCGCACCGCGATGCTGAAAGGACTGTCACCGGCAACAATCCTCCGCCGACACGTCTTACGCAATGCCTTATTGCCGGCCATTACCGTGATTGCCATCAGCCTCGGCTGGCTGATTAGCGGCCTGATCGTAGTCGAAAACGTCTACAACTATCCGGGTATTGGCCGTCTGTTGACCTTCGCCATCGACCGCCGCGATCTTTTGCTGCTCCAGGCGGTAGCGATGATTACCGTCGTGATCTTTGCCGTCGCCAATCTGCTGGCCGATCTCATGTATGCCCTCCTCGACCCGCGCATCCGGCTCGGTGACGAGCGCAGCCCTTGAGGATGCCGGTTCTTAACCAACAGCCAATGATTTTTGAGCAAAATTGCCAAAACCGCGCACCTTTTGCAGCCGATCTCCGGTTCTATTAATAGGACATCAGAAGTAGCAGGATAGTCTAGCGAAAGCCGGAGAAGCGATGCTTGCCAAAGTTCTGAGCTGTGCTGTCATTGGCCTGGATGGAGTCCTGGTTGCGGTCGAGGTTGACGTCCTGAGTGGTCTACCGGCATTTAGCGTTGTCGGGCTGGGTGACGCCGCCGTCCACGAGAGTCGCGAACGGGTACGTTCGGCGGTGCGTAATAGCGGCATGAGTTTCCCGATGCGCCGCATCACTGCCAATCTCGCTCCCGCCGATCTGCGCAAAGCCGGCCCGGCCTACGATCTCCCCATCGCACTGGGATTATTGATCGCCACCGATCAATTGATAGCCGATGTCAGTGATGCCGTCTTTATTGGTGAATTGGGGCTAGACGGCACGTTGCGCCATACCGATGGGATTTTACCGATGGCAGCCGTAGCCCGTTCCCATGGCATTTCGACCATTTACGTACCGGCTGAAGACGCCGCAGAGGCCGCACTCATCGAAGGCTTACGCATCTTCCCGGTACGTTCGTTACGAGATTTGATTGCCCATCTCAGTGGTGAACGGCCATTACGACCCTACACCGGCACCACCGGCTTTACCCCAGCACCACCGGGTGGAGCGGTCGATTTTGCCGATGTGCGCGGGCAGGAACACGTTAAACGAGCACTGGAAGTCGCAGCAGCGGGCGGACACAATATCCTGATGAGCGGGCCACCGGGAGCCGGCAAAACCATGCTGGCCAGAGCACTCCATTCCATTCTGCCACCGCTCAGCTTTGCCGAAGCATTGGAGGTCACCAAGATATACAGCGTCGCCGGACAACTTCCACGCGACACCCCCCTTATCCGCGAGCGCCCCTTCTGCGCACCGCATCATACGGTTTCGACCGCCGGCCTGGTCGGCGGCGGGAGCCGGGTGCGGCCAGGCATGATCTCGCTGGCCCATCGCGGCATCCTGTTCCTCGACGAACTACCCGAATTCGGCAATCGGCTGGAGGTCTTGCGTCAACCCCTTGAAGATCGGATCGTCACCCTTAGCCGGGCGCATGGCAGCATCACCTATCCGGCGTCTTTCATGCTGGTCGCAGCGCAGAACCCCTGTCCCTGTGGCTGGCATGGCGACCCGGAACGCACCTGCACCTGCTCACCGGCGCTGGTCAGCCGGTACCAGCGCCGGGTCAGTGGGCCATTGCTGGATCGGATCGACATCCATGTCGAAGCGCCGCGGGTCAAATACGATAAACTGAGCAGCCTGGCACCGGGGGAACCATCATCAGTCGTGCGCGAGCGCGTCATTGCAGCGCGTCAACGTCAAATCGAGCGCCTCAACGGCCATCCACGCTGCCGGAGCAATGCCGATCTCGGCCCTGCCGAAATTCGCACCTTCTGCGCCCTCGATCAGGCCGGGCAATCCCTGCTCAAATCGGCAGTCCAGCGGCTCAACCTCTCGGCACGCAGTTTCCACCGCATCCTGCGCCTGGCCCGCACCATCGCCGATCTGGCCGGTGCAGAACAGATCGCCGCCGTGCATGTTGCCGAAGCGATTCAGTACCGCCCACGGCAGGTGGAGTAGGGGGCCAGCAAGGTTGGGAAGATAGATGAACGATTGTGGAAGTGCAGCGAAATATTCGTGAAGCAGTGCATCGGCAAACAGGAAACTACTGCTCAATCAAATGGTTGGTGTAACCAGAGAGATGATCCTACCAGACAATCATCTCTCTGGCAGATAAGGCAATGTGAACGGTTAGTTACGGTGCAATCACCACACTACTCATCACCAGTTCACCGGAAGGCAGGACTTGCACACTAAACGGCTGCAACTGTTCACGGGTAAATGTAGAACCACCTTGCTCATTAAAAATAATCGCCACCGAATCACCAGCAGCGACATCACGCAACGGTGCGACAAACTGACCGTCGGCTCCCACCACTGTGTCGGCAATTACCGCATTATTACGAGACAAATTGATCACACGGATCGGCGCTTGAGGTGGACCACCACCCCGAATCTGACCATCAGACACTCGTACCGGTTCGGCAATGTAGAAGAAAAGATTAGCCTGCGACTGACCACTGGTATCAGGTCCTGGATAACTCACGGCCGGATTGGTGGGGACTGGTTCTACCGGATAAACCGGGTAGGGAACCGCTGCTGTAGGTGAAGGTTCTGAAACGGTTGTGTTTGCACATCCAGAAATAACTAGCAGACAGAGCAAGCCGATTAAGAGACGATGCATAGTAACCTCGTAGAAAGATATTGCAGTACGATTGTCCCCCAACAGTATACCGTACACTGATAGTGTAATATAGCATAGAAAGTCATGACCATTAATAAATACACAGATTACGTTTGTATTCAGAAAGACACTACCAGCGATCCAGGAAAGGTATCAAGCAGAAAAAAGACGTATGAAGCACCATCCCAGAGAATCTGAAGCTCGTGACATATCACTGGACAAAAACACCTTACTGGCCTGAAAGAGTATAGTTCTCTGAAGACCGTCTTCCCCCAACCACATATCACTGTTGTGCAAGGAAGAACCGGCTTTATTGACAATCATACACACTATCTGGTATAATCTTTTGCGTCATTTTTAAATAAATCAAAGTCTTTTAAAAGAAAAATCAAACATGACAATAATACAACAAACATATTTCAACAACAATGTTCACAAAATTCACTCGTCAAATTTACCAACCGGAACTCAAAGAAACCTCTCAAACCGAAACGAAGATTTATTGAGCAACACATCAAACAATAATAATGACATCACCTAAACTGATTGCGATCAAACACCACTTACACCATTTCACCTCACCAGCAATGATCATCCTCATTCGAGGTTTTGTTGCGGTTGCTGCCGGCTCATTTCTCGGACGGATCCTCAGCGCAGTTGCCGGTATTCTCCTCGTTCGTTATTTTGACGGGCCGGCTCTATATGGGCAATATGCGACACTGGTTACTACCCTGACCTTAATGTCAAACCTGCTTGGACTTGGGTTTGACACGTGGTTACTCCGCGAAGGTGGTCGTGACCCCAGCCTGTTGTCGTTCAATGCTCGCCGCCTGCTAGTCCTGAAATTTGGTGCAGCCAGCATCCTCATAGGGACATTAGTAGTGGCCTGGAATCAGACCGATCTCAGTTGGCTCATCATCGTCGGCATGCTTGGTATCATTGCCGAGAGCTACCTTAATACTGGTTACGTAATATTCCATGCACTCAGTCGAAATGGACTGGTCGCCATTTTGCAGAGTCTCGACGCCTTGCTGGCAGTGGTTCTGATACTCTTGTTGATGAACTGGCCACCCCAGATAGCGACACTGGTTATAGGCCAGAGCATCGTAAGTGGTACTGTCCTGATGATTGTGGCAATACTACTGGCCAACCACTGGCGTGGCGCATGGCGGCCTCTACGACTGGGGCAGTTGATGCGGAGTGCCGGTTTTTTTGTTTTAGCCGATGTACTGGCAAATATCTATTCTCAGGCCCAAATCGCCATTCTGGCGTTGTTTACCAGTGATGTAGATGTTGGTATATTTCGCTCTGCAATCAATCTTATCACTATGAGTTTTCTGGTACCTATGGCAATGTTCAATGTGAGTCTACCGCTATTGAGTCGTCAAAACATTGAACAACGGCAGAGGTATCATATAATACTCGGAATATCTGGTTTAGCTACCTGTTATGGAATCATTGCCTTGTTCGGTTTTTGGTGGTTTGGCGCTGACCTGCTGCGTCTCTTATACGGCAATAAATACGAGGCAGTAGTTCCTTTGCTGACACCACTTAGCATCGTGCCGCTCTTCAAATCTCTCAGTTTCGTCGCAGTCGCCATTATGCTGGCACTAAGTGCGCAACGCTTGCGCGTTGTTATGCAGAGTATTGTTGTCATCCTCAGCCTCTTCCTGGGACTGATTATCATCCCACCATTCGGTATCACGGGTGCAACCTCGGCATACATAGCGGTTGAGGTGGCACTTTGTGTATGTTATTGGATCGGAGCACTCTACACACTGCACAAGACACGCATATGAAGATCGTTTTGATCAATAATCACTCAGTGTTAAATGCTGGTGATTATGCAATTCTGCTCCAGACTCTCAATCTGCTTCACGCAGCTTTCCCGCAAGCTGATATTAGCTTAACCTTCAACGAGCCAGCACTGGCCCGGGCACTGCTCCCAACCTATCGAGTCTACGCTGCGCCACCAGCCTGGGGAGTTGATCTCAACCAGCACCGGCAATCGCGGAAAGCATCACGGCTTATTCGCGGATGCTACCTTTTGCTCCTATTGCTCGGCGCACTACTGGTACGCTGGACAGGCAAACCAATCCGAGTATTCCTTGATCCTCAAAAACAAGCCTTGCTCACAGAACTGGCCTCTGCCGATCTGGTTGTGGCAAGTGGTGGCGGGTATCTCTACCACTGGTTCACCTTTGCCTCTGCACTGAGCCTCAGTGCACTTGTGATGCGGCGCAAACTGGTTATGTTGCCACAATCCATTGGGCCATTCCATCATCCATTGCAAGTCTGGCTGGCGAGGCAGATTGTAGCCAGAGCCGATCTGGTGCTTACCCGTGAGTCAATCTCGCTCCGCCGCGCACAAGATTTGGGAGCAAAAGAAACACGTTACGAACCAGATCTGGCATTCGCCTTTCCCTCGGCCCCAGCCGAAGTGGCTGAGGCCTGGTTGCGGTGGCGACTGTCGATACCCGACGCGCCAACGATGTACGTTGGTATTACTGCTATCAACTGGCAGGGCCAAAATTCACACTTTCGACAACAACAACACTATGAAGAGACATTAGTTGAGTTCATCAATCGTCTAACTGATCAGGGGGCGGTAGTCGTCCTCTTTGCCCAGACCTGTGGCCCTGGCCGGGAAGAAGATGACCGACTGGTCAATATGCGGCTGTATCACAGGGTACGACATCAAGCCCGAGTCGTGATGCTCAATGAACCCGTTCACCCGGCACTGCTCCAGGCACTTTACGGATGCATGAATTACTTCGTCGCCACCCGCCTCCACTCTTTTATTTTGGCAACAAACGCTGGTGTACCAGCCCTGTCGATTGGTTATCTGACCAAAAGTATCGGCATTCTATCCGATATGGGTTTGCCTGATCGCTGTCTTGACATTCAACATGTGAACATTGCAGATCTCTGGCAGGCATTTTGCCGCTTGCAGCGCGAAGGACTGCCTGAGCACATCAAATCCTATATTGCTACAGCTCGTTCACGTCAGCAAGCACTCCAGCATGAACTTGCCAGCCGGTATGGAAAGGAATAGAAGTAGGGCTATGGACGAGCGTATCAGTGTGGTTCAATTGATACCCGGTCTGATCGTAGGTGATTTGGGTGGAGGGTTGGAACTCTACAGTATCCGGCTGGCACAGGCGCTAGATCGGCGGCTATTTCGCGTACAGATGGTTTGTCTTTGGCGCTTTGATCGACCGGTTGAACAGCAGTGGGAGGCCGAATTACGGCATGATGGGATCGAGGTTCATTACGGCCCGGCCTACAATCCTCGCATGACACACACCGTAGTGCAATCGCTGACGGATCTTCGTCCGTTAATAAAACGTCTTCGCCCCGACATCATTCATGCTCACGGAGAATATGCTGGTGTAATTGGGATGGGTCTACGATTAACAAATCGGTCTATCCCCCTGGTTCGCACCTGTCACACCACCTGTGAATTTCCCAATCATCCACCATTGCGATTTGCCACCGCAATGCTTTATCCATTCCTTGCCACTGTGCAAGTTGGTGTATCGAGCACGATTGTTGACAATTTACGTCACCATCTTTTGGTGCGCATCACCCGGCAACCAATTTGGGCAATTAATAATGGGATCGACGTTGAGCGGATAATGCAGCAGCGACGCGGTACAAACATTCGTCAGGAATTGGGATTACATCCCAATGTTCCCCTCTTTGGGTTAATTGGACGGCTGACTGAACAGAAAGGTATCCCCGATGCCTTGCAGGCTTTTGCGCTGGTGCGCGAACAGATACCCCAGGCCGTGCTGATTATTGTTGGAGATGGCTACGGCGAAAAGCCACAACGCCTCAAGGAGCAAGCTATCGCTCTTGGTTTGTCTCAGGCAGTCTTCTGGCTGGGAGCGCGTTCCGATGCAATTGATATTATCGCCAGTCTTGATGTACTACTCTCAGCATCGCTATGGGAAGGATTACCAACAGTTATCCTGGAAGCGATGGCTGTCGGTACCCCGGTTGTGGCAACTGATATTCCCGGCACACGTGAACTTGTTGTACACGAACAAACTGGCTTGCTCGCGCCACCGCAGAATCCACCGGCACTGGCGCAAGCAATGATACGGTTAATCAGCGATCCTGGACTGGCGCAGCGATTAGCAGCATCTGCCCGCGAACGAGCAGCACAATTCTCGATCACCGCTGCAGCGCGACAATATGAACGGCTGTATCGCTCATTAATACCCCAAAAAAGCCAATAACCCAAAAGTATTAGACCCCAATATTGACGCGCACCTCGCCAATATCAAGCTGCTGACCGGCTTCGATGTTCCACACCTTTGGTAATCCATCAGGATTACGCACCACATCATTGAGGCCAAACGGGTCACCGATGACAATCACGTACTCTTTAGGTGGCAAATCTGGCAGCACAAAACGACCATCGGTGTCAGTTTCGGCGAAAGGGCTAAAGGCAGCATCATCGACAAAGATCGCAGTTTCACCGTTGCGAATCACTTCCGCGAAAGCAACCCGGACTCGATAGATTGGTTGACCAGTAATACTGGAAAGTACCCGACCATAGACAACAGCCTGCCCACTTGCTGGGGTTGGGATGATAAGTTCGTTGGTAGGCGTTGGTGTGGGTTGAGCTGTGGTACAAGCGGTCAAGCTCAACAACAGGCACAAGACGATAATGGTACGCAAGGCTCCCTCCACTTTTAACAGACAACAAGCGAATAGATGTTGCTATTTGATAAAGAACGTAACTTCTTCCATTTTTACATAGACACAATCAGTACGATCTTGCATCGCTAATGTTACTTACAATCAACGCTCAGTGCAAGCCTATTACCCAAAGCGAGTAGCGCAAATAACCTGTTGGTAGTATCGCTAATCCTGCGCAGCAACCAGTATGATACGACCGAACGAGCATATCGGTTCAGGAGAGGAGATAGCTATGCGTCGTGTGTTCAATGCCCTTTTAGCAGTGATTGCGCTGCTCCTTGCAACTCATTCTGCACTTCCGGTGAGTGCGCAGGGCAGTGCCTACAACACCAACTTTATCACATCCATTACGTACCAGAACGTCGGCACCGCTACAGCAAACATTACGTTTACCTTTTACCCGACATCGGGCGGTACGCCAATTTCATTCAGCCGCACTCTTGCCGCCAATGCCGGTGCATCGCTCAATGTTGGCTCAACGAGCGAGCTGAGTGGCTTTTCCGGGCAGGGTTCGGCGGTCATTTCCTCGGACCAGCCAATTGTGGCGACGGTTGTGCAATTGCCACAGAATGCAAATGTACGCAATCGCCCTCTGTCCAATGGCTTTGGTAGCAACGATGGTAGCAACAACGTTCTGATTGCAACGGTGTTGAAGAACACGTTTAATCAGACCACCAAGTTCTCAATCCAGAACGCTGATACAACCTCAATCAATGTAACGTTACGCTTTTTTGCCGTTGGTTCAGCCACGCCTACCCACACCGAGACCTTTTCATTGAATGTTGGCACCGCTCGCTTCTTCGATGCCGGTACCATTAGCCAGCTCGGCACAAGCTTCAACGGATCGGCAACCATTCAAGCCACTGGTAAAGTTGTGGCTACGGCAATTGAAGCAACAACCGACACTTCTTACAAAGTGAGCGCGTTTGAAGGTGTTGCCCAGGGGAGCAACACGGTCTACATGCCAAGCGCCCTCTGCAATTTTGGTAGCACTCAGCAGCGCTCTGCCTATGCTGTGCAGAACACCAGCACTACAAATTCGGCAACTGTCACTGTAACGTATAAAGATACAAGCAACAATACAGTTGCAACTCAGACCGCAACTATTCCGGCCAACGCCAAATTCAGCTTCCAGACATGCAGTGCCTCTGGTATGCCAAGCAATTTTAGCGGCTCAGCAACCATTACCAGCTCGGGTGCACCGATTGTCGCCATTGGGAAGGTCTTCTCAGGCAGCCCGGCATACGCAGCACTGGCCACCGCATTCGTTGGTGCGTCTGCCGGTGCCAGCAAGCTGGCAGCACCATATGTGCGCTGGACACAAACCCGCTTCGATATTAACCCCGGTAACCGACAGCGCGCATTTATTGCCATTCAGAATGTCGGTTCGGGCGCGTCAGGCACCATTACGGTCAGATACTACGATTTGAATGGTAATCTGATTGGTACCCATACGATCAGCTCTATCAACTCTGGTCAGAAGACGAACTCGACACCCATCGCTGCCACCCCTGCGGCAGGCAAGACGACAGCCGACCTTGCGGAGTTTGGCTACATCGGTGGCTTCGGTGGCAGTGCGACGATTGAATGTGCCGGAACCGGTTGTCAGATTGTTGCCGTTGTTCGTATCGCATCGGCGAACTCGGCAACAAACACGGCAGATATTGTCGCCGAAGACTATAACGCTATTCCGATCAATTAATTTGATAGGCTAGAGCGACGGTGAGAGGCGCGGCACGCACATGTGTGCCGCGCTCTTTAGTATACACTTTACTATTGCTACAGGGCACTTTGGGGTATATCTGGTTTATAAGCTTCTATCTTGTAATTTTTACAATGCCAGCGTGATGTATCATAATATCGCAGGTCTATATACGTGGCAAAAACGCTCGCGCTTGCCAGCACCAGTTTCATTGTGATCAGAAAAGGTATTGAAACGAGTCGCACGATAGTACTGCCGTAGGAGGATGGCAGTATCCAGGGTAACTGGTACGCTGCCGAACGCCATTGATACGCCAGTGTTCCCCAATAGCCTTCTAATGGCGTGAGTGATGTGATCTGAAAACCGACAGCGGAAAGCAGGTGGTCGAGACCAAACCGGGTGTAGCGATAAAAATCAAATGGCGCCTCATGCTCTTGGTAGTAGAGCGGCGCGGTGAGCCATAACTTTCCGCCGGGACGCAGCAGTCGGTGTAGTTCGCCCAATGCAATCTGCGGTTTTGGCAGATGCTCAAGCACCTGGGTGCAGATAATCGCATCAAAATACGCGGATGGAAACGGTAAATGAACCAGATCAGCAATGACGTCAAGTTCACCGTATGGCTTCGCCACTTTCGCAAAATCGACGGCTATGTAGTTGGTATGTTGAAACAGGCCAGCGTATCGACAATCTCCTGCACCCGCATCAAGCACACGGCTACCTGCCGGTAGTTGTCGGGCAGCTTGTTGCAGAAAGCGTTCTAAGTAAACACGTGAAGAGTTCGTGGCTAGCCAGCGTCGTGCCGTTGTATACAATGACATAACATAGCACCTTATGTAGAATTCTAAGCGCCTATCCGCAGAATGCTATCAGGGAAGGTGAAAGTAATACCTTCACCTCAACATTGGGCAAGACTCCTATATCGATCATCCGTCTTTCCCAGACTCGTTGTGGTACGGTGTGATGGCTTTGCGTGGATGACACCGATTTTCTCTTCGCTGGTGATTATCTCACTTTCTCATGCGTCAGATCGGTGCGATCATGCATTTCGCACATCCCAATGCTTTTTCTCAAGCGTATCCCCCACCTCCGCCACCACCCGATCAAGTTCAGCCAGCCACACCGTTGCCCGCGCATCACTCGGTGCCCGCCAATCGCCGCGCGGCGAGAGCGAGCCACCTGAGCCGACTTTGGGACCGTTGGGCATGGCCGACCGCTTGAACTGGCTGATCTGGAAGAAGCGGAACAGGAAGACCCGTAACCAGTGCAGGATGGTCGGCAGGTCGTAAGCGCGCCGCTCGTTTGCCGGTAACCCCTCTGGCCAGGCACCAACGTCGGCATTACCCCAGGCGTGCATGGCGAGGAAGGCAACTTTACCCGGACGAAAGCCGTAGCGGGTGATGTAGTAGAGGTTGAAATCCTGAAGCGCGTATGGCCCGATAATCTCTTCGGTGCGTTGCGCCGGTTTGTCGTCGCTGCTCGAAGCCGGTACCAGCTCAGGCGAGATTTCAGTCGCCAGAATTGACTCTAGCACCCGGTTGGCTTCGTCTCCCAGTTCGCCGCTGCGGATGACGTAGCGAATCAGGTGCTGGATGAGGGTTTTCGGCACCGACGCATTGACGTTGTAGTGCGCCATCTGATCGCCTACTCCGTAGGTACACCAGCCGAGTGCTAATTCACTCAGATCACCGGTGCCGACGACAATCGCATTGTGGTAGTTGGCGAGGCGAAACAGATGCGAGGTTCGTTCGCCGGCCTGTACATTTTCAAACGTGACATCGTAGACGGCTGCGCCTTCGCCTGCCGGATGGCCCAGATCGCGGAGCATTTGCAACGCCGAGGGGCGGATGTCAATTTCATGCGCACTCACGCCGAGCGCTGTCATCAGCGCGTGCGCGTTGCGCCGGGTTTGGCTGCTGGTCGCAAAGCCGGGCATCGTGTAGGCCAGGACATTCTGACGCGGCAACCCCAGCCGATCCATCGTGCGGGCCGCGACGATCAGCGCCTGGGTGCTGTCGAGACCGCCCGAAACACCAATCACCACTTTTTCCACTCCAGCACTGCGCATGCGCTGCATGAGACCGTGCATCTGGATGTTGTAGGCTTCGTAGCAGCGTTCATCACGGGTCGCCGGATCGTTGGGCACAAAGGGGAAGCGGGCAACACTGCGCCGCAGGTCGGTCACAACCGGCAGGGTGATGGCGAGCGGGATACGGCGCATGTGACGCACGTGTGAGCGGTAGTCGCCAATACTGTCGCTAAAGCTGGTCTGGCGGGCGCGCTCCTGAAGCAGGCGTTCCAGATCGACATCGGCAAAAATGATCTGTTCCTCGTCGCAGAAGCGCTGCGACTCGGCCAACAGCTCGCCGTTTTCGCAGATCAGCGCGTGTCCATCCCACGCCAGGTCGGTCGTACTCTCACCCGGCCCGGCAGCCGAGTAGAGGTAGGCGGCAAGGGTGCGCGCCGATTGATTCATACACAACGCCCGCCGGTAATCGGCTTTGCCAATCGTGATGTTTGATGCCGACAGATTGCAGAGAACTGTCGCCCCGGCTAGCGCCGCAAAGGTACTGGGTGGGAGCGGCGTCCACAAATCCTCACAAATTTCAACGTGTACAGCAAGACCGGGCAGGGTTGTAACGTCATAGATTACATCGGTGCCAAAAGGTACGTTCTGACCGGCCAGTTGGATAGTGTCACCGATAGCATCACGGGCAGCGGCAAAATGGCGTTTTTCGTAAAATTCCCGGTAATTCGGTAAATAACTCTTCGGCGTAACGCCAATAATCTGTCCGCGGTAGATGGCTACCGCACAGTTGAAAAGCCGGCCTTCGTGCCGAAGGGGAGCGCCGACGAGCAGCAGGGCATTGATGTCGTTGGCCGCCGCAGCAATCGTGAGTAGTGCCTGCTCAACCGCATCGAGGAGGGTTGACTGCTGAAAGAGATCATCGTTGCTGTAGGCCGAGATGCCGAGTTCGGGGAACAGCACGAGAATTGCCCCTTCAGCCGCAGCACGCCGGGCCAGAGCAATCGTTCGTTCAGCGTTGAAGACCGGTTCGGCAATCCGTACTGCGGGAATAGCCACCGCTAATCGGGCCAGATTGTGGCGATAGATCGAGAAGAATGGTTGCATATAATCATCCACGGCTGTGTTGCGATTAATGAACAGGTTGGCGTGCTATCAGGATAGCCGTTACCTGAAAGAAATGTCGGCCTGCCAGAAAGGTGATTTCGCTTGAGACCAGCCCTCGTTCACCCGTTGTCCAATACCACTGTTAGTATACTCTCTGGGCAAACGCTGTACAATAGAAGAAGCACAGGTTACCCGAAAACTGGTTATTCTGTTCGCCGAAGGTGCCGTTGAGAAAGGAGTGAGCGATGACTGCGACCGCAGAGGACGTGCTGTCAACGCTGCCATTGCGTCTGCTGATAAATGGCGAATGGCGTGATGCAAACAATGGGGCAACGTTTGCGGTAATCAATCCGGCAAATGGCACAGTGTTGGGTTATGTCCCCAACGCTGGCGTCGAAGAGACACGAACTGCAATTGCGGCAGCCGTAGCCGCTCAGCCGGGCTGGGCAGCCACCCCAGCCGGTGAGCGGGCCGCCTTGTTACGGCGGGTTGCGCAGATGATGCTGGACCGGCAGCAAGAACTCGCCACTATTATGACCCTCGAACAAGGCAAGCCGCTGGCCGAAGCACGCGGCGAAATCGCTTACGCTGCGAGTTTTCTGAGCTGGTTTGCCGGTGAAGCGGAACGCATCTATGGCATGACGATTCCCGCTTCGACCAACGCCAAACGGATTCTGGTGTTACGTCAACCGGTGGGTGTAGTGGCGATGATTACACCCTGGAACTTTCCGAGCGCGATGATAACCCGCAAGCTGGGGCCGGCCCTGGCCGCCGGTTGTACGGTCATTTGTAAGCCTGCCGAGCAGACCCCGCTCTCGGCACTGGCGCTAGGCCAACTCTTCAGCGAGGCCGGTGCCCCACCCGGCGTGATCAATATCCTGACCTGTCAGGACCCGCGCCCCTTCGCCGACACGATCTTCGCCGATACTCGCGTGCGCAAGATTAGCTTTACCGGTAGCACCGAGGTTGGCAAAGAGCTGATGCGCCGCTCAGCCGACACCCTTAAGCGGGTGTCGCTGGAATTGGGCGGAAATGCGCCATTTATCGTCTTCGCTGATGCCGACCTCGATGCTGCGGTTCGCGGCGCAGTAGCCTCGAAGTTCCGTAACGCCGGTCAGACTTGTGTGTGTGCGAATCGTATCTTTGTGCAGCGTCCTATCTATGCGGCCTTTGCCGAACGCTTTGCGGCTGAAGTCAACCGCCTGACGGTTGGTGATGGCTTACAGCCGGGGGTCAACATTGGCCCACTCATCGATGATCAGGCCCGCCAGAAGGTTGAACGTCACGTTCACGATGCTATTGCTGCCGGTGCGCGAGTTCTGGTTGGTGGCGGACCTGCCCCGCTCGGCGGCAATTTCTGGTTGCCGACGGTGCTGCTTGATGCGCGCAGCGATATGCTGGTTGCCCGTGAAGAGACGTTTGGCCCGGTTGCCCCGCTCATTCCCTTCGACGACGAGGCAGAAGTGATTCGGATGGCGAATGATACGCCGTATGGTCTGGCAGCTTACGCCTTCACCCGCGATGTCGGTCGGGTCTGGCGCCTGGCGGAAGGGCTGGAATACGGGATCATCGGTATCAACGATCCCATTCCCTCGACAGCACAGGCACCGTTTGGCGGTGTCAAGCAGAGTGGGATCGGACGCGAAGGCGGGCCAACCGGTATTGACGAATATCTGGATATCAAGTATGTCTCGATTGGCATCTGACGTATTTGATGTGGTCGTCGTTGGCGCCGGTGCAGCCGGCCTGGCGGCGGCCCGCACCTTGCACAACGCCGGTGCACGGGTAACCATTGTTGAAGCCCGGCCACGCATCGGTGGCCGCGTCTGGACTGAACGGAGCTGCGGCCCCTATCCAATCGAGTTAGGGGCCGAGTTGATCCACGGTGAGCACACCAGTACGGTAGCGCTGGCGCACATGGCCGGGCTGACCCTCGCTGAGGTTGACCGTTACAACGGGTTACGTTGGGGTACACCTGCCCGCTTAGTCCAGGATTTACCGGCCACAGACCCGGCCTGGCAGACAATTACTGCGGCACGGGATGTGTGGCATAAGCTGGCGACACAGTACGCTGATGACGCTGCTGATCGTTCCCTGGCCGCCGAATTGATACAGCGCGGAGTTGACCCGGCCAGGCTACCGATTGCCGATGTCGTCCTGGCGCAGACCTGTTGCGCTGAACTGGAAACACTTAGTTGTGTTGATCTGGCCCGCGAAATACGCGGAGATCGCGCCGGTCCTCGCGAATTCCGGTTGCGTGAAGGCTACGATACGCTGCTGAACTGGCTGGCACGAGACCTCGATATTCGGTTAGGTTCGCCGGTACACGCGATCATCCATCAGGCTGATGAAGTTCAGATTAAAACGCCGGCCAGCATCTTGCGGGCGCGTCACTGCATCATCACGGTACCAGTAGCAGTGCTGGCTGCCGGGATGATTCGGTTTGATCCGCCACTTTCCGCTTCCAAACAGGCGGCAATAACCGCATTTCGCACCTTATCGGCCACCAAACACTTCTTCTGGTTCGATGAGCCGCTGTGGGATGCCGGATTTGCCTACGCTGCGCACGGCGGCCTGTTTGCCCGCTGGTGGACGCCGGCCCATCCCGATCTGAGTGCGCCCCTAATCTGCTGTTACGTAACGGCCAGTCGGGCCGAAATACTTGACCGCTTACCCGATGATACAGTGCGAACGCTGGGACTCGCCGAACTCAGCCGCATCCTGGGCCGTGACGATGTGGCCAGGCGGTGTACCGGGTTTCGCCGCTATCGCTGGGCACATGATCCTTTTGCCAGAGGTGGCTATGCCCATCTGCTGCCGGGAATGGCTTGGGCACGACCGGCACTGGCAGCGGCAGAAGGATCGCTGCATTTTGCCGGTGAAGCCACCGCGTTCGACAGCAACCCGCAAACAGTCCACGGCGCAATTGACAGTGGTCGGCGAGCAGCGCAAGAGTGTCTACGGTGAGAGAACGCAGCAATCTACTCGTGACTGGCAGGTTGACCGGTGAGACCCACACCAGGTATTGCGCGCAGTTGGTGCGGAGGTATGGCTTCCGCATACCAAACTATGCGATACGGGCATCACAAAGCGTGGAAGGTAGCCAATCTGGGGCGTGATAGCGTTGTGGACAGATAACGCTACTCCCTTGCGTTCGGTCGATCTAACGGAGTACCCGCCGCAATGTATCGCTGAGTCACCTGTAAGAATGATCAAGGCATCATTATGGCTCCCTCACGCCACTGACTGCTACACGTTGAGTACACATTGGAGAAGGGATTGTTGCCGAGTCTTGCATGAATGATTACCACGCAAACCTTGCCTCTGTTGAAAAGGAGCATCTATGGACGCGCTTATTGAACGATTGCAGGCAGCCTTACACGCCGCAGGTATCCCGGCTACCGACACCGATTTCGCCGGCATTCTGGAAAAGGGCTTTCTCAGCCGGTTTGCCGATGTCGAACGCTTGCTCGATACCGTCGATCAAGAGCAATTGCCCGATATGCTCGACGCCACCAGTCTGCCGGTAAGCAGCGATCAGACAGACAGTGGTGACACTTCGCTGCCCGCCGACGATCTGAACACCATCATGGGTGTCGCCGAAGAATTTCGGAAGCGCACCCTTTCATCGGTTGAAGTGGTTGAATGGGCGTTAGAGCAAATCGCGGAAAAGGATGCCCGCTTAAACGCATTTCAGATTGTGATGGCCGAAAGTGCCCTGGCCGACGCACGGGCTGCCGACGCCGAAATCAGGGCCGGCACCATTCGCAGTCCACTGCACGGCGTACCGATAGCGGTGAAAGACCTGTTCGATGTCGCCGGTTACCCGACCGCAGCCGGATCACGGATTCGCGCCGGGGTTATGGCGAGCAGCGATTCGACGGTGGTTGCGCGTTTACGGGCAGCCGGGGCCATCATTATCGGCAAAACCCGGATGTCGGAATTCGCCTACTCACCCGGCTCGAATAATGCCCATTACGGTCCGACTGCCAACCCCTACCATCCAGAGCGGGATAGCGGTGGCAGTAGCAGCGGTAGTGCGGTTGCTGTCAGTACGGTGATGGCCTATGCCGCTATCGGCACTGACACTGGCGGCTCGATCCGGATACCGGCAGCGCACTGCGGGATCGTCGGTCTCAAACCAACCCATGGCCGGGTAAGCCTGGCCGGCGGATTTCCCCTGTCGTGGTCACTCGATCATGCCGGCCCGCTGGCCCGCTCAGTCGCCGATGCAGCCGTCATCCTCCAGGCTATCGCCGGGCCTGATCCACGCGATCACCGCACCTTGCGACCGGAGTCGCCTTTTGCGGTAAGCGGTCTGCTAGATTATATTGATCAGGTACGAATTGGACTTCTTACCGCCGATGGCAGTGGTCAGGCAATAACCGATGCGGCTGGGCTGGCCGCAATGCAGCGCGTTGCCGACGCACTGGCTGAACGAGGCGCGACTGTCATACCGATTGAAGTTCCCGAACTGGAAGCGTTACGGTTACTCAACCCGGCACTGCTGGCAATCGAAGCAGCCGCCTTGCATCTGCCATGGCTACGCTCTCGCCTCGACGAGTATGGGGAATTTATGCGCCAGCGTATTCTGGCCGCCTTCATCTACTCGCCGGTAGATGCCGTTCGCGTCCAACAGGCGCGGGCCAACCTGCGTCGGCGGGTGGCAGAACGTCTGGCCGGGATCGATGTCCTGATCACACCGGTCACACCGGGGCCGGCGCCGGCACTGGGAGTGCCGACACCAACGTCCTTTACCGGGCCATGGAACTTCCTGGGATGGCCTGCTCTCAGCCTGCCAACCGGACGGGAAGAGAACGGGTTACCTCGCGCCGCCCAATTGATTGCCCGACCCTGGTGTGAATCGCTGCTCTTGCGCGTCGCGCAACATGCCGAGGATTTTATCGGGCACCTACCGCTGCCACTGTAACACACGGCGCTATGCTACAATTGGTGCCGGCGTCGCACAGCGTTGAAGCGACGAGAGCAGCATTGAGGAGCGCTGCGATGTTTCGTACAATATTGGTTGCCAATCGTGGAGAGATTGCCCTGCGCGTGATGCGCGCTTGCCGGGAATTGGGGTTGCGGTGCGTCGCCGTCTATTCCGAAGCGGATCGCGACGCCCCGCACGTGGCGTATGCCGATGATGCCTTCCTGATCGGCCCACCTTCACCGGCTGAAAGTTATCTCAATATTGACGCAATTATCCGAGCGGCCAAAGCTACCGGTGCTGAGGCGATTCACCCCGGTTATGGTTTTCTAGCTGAAAATGCCAGTTTTGTCCGTGCAGTCACCGCAGCCGGTCTGATCTTCATTGGCCCTCCCGCCGAAGCCATGGAGCGCATGGGTGGCAAGACCGCTGCCCGCCGTGAAGCGACCGCTGCCGGCGTGCCGGTTGTTCCCGGTGTGCTCGAACCGGTTACTGATGCGGCAGAGGTGCGGCGATTGGGGAAAGAATTCGGCTACCCGATTGCGATCAAAGCGGTAGGCGGTGGCGGTGGGCGTGGTCTGCGCGTGGTGCGTTCACCGGAAGAGGTTGATGAAGCCTTCGCAGCAGCTCGGCGTGAAGCTGAAGTCGCGTTCAAGAATGGTGAACTGTACGTCGAAAAATACCTTGACGATCCGCGACATATTGAAATCCAGGTGCTGGCTGATCGTTATGGGAATGCGGTAGCTTTGGGGGAACGCGACTGTTCAGTACAGCGCCGCCATCAAAAACTGATCGAAGAGTGCCCCTCGCCAGCCCTGACGCCCGAACTGCGGGCAGAGATGGGGGCTGCCGCGGTACGGCTGGCAAAAGCCGTCGGGTATGTCAGCGCCGGCACGTTGGAGTTTCTCTTTCAGGATGGGCGCTACTACTTCCTGGAGATGAACACACGCATTCAGGTCGAACACACCGTCACCGAGATGGTGTACGGCATCGATCTGGTTGCCGCGCAGATTCGGATTGCCCAGGGCGAGAAGCTCTGGTTCAAACAAGAGGATGTAGTGCCCCGCGGCCACGCTATTGAGTGTCGGATCAATGCGGAAGACCCGCTCCACAACTTTCGCCCGGCACTGGGCACCATCGGCGAATACCACGAGCCGGTTGGCTTCGGGGTACGGGTAGATAGCGGCGTGCGCGCCTACTATACCGTGCCGTCACATTACGACTCGCTGCTGGCCAAACTGATCACCTGGGGAAGTGACCGACAGGAAGCAATTGCCCGTATGCGACGGGCACTGGCCGAGTACCGGATTGAGGGTGTCACGACCATTATTCCATTCCATCAGGCCGCGCTTGAACATCCTGTTTTTACGGCAGGTGCAGCGACCGTCAACTTTATTCCGCGCCATCCCGAACTCTTCTCCCGTGCGGCAGAGCTAACGCCACCAACGGCTGCTTCAGCAGGGGCTGAACCGGCACCGGAACCACGCCGATTTACCATCGAAGTCAATGGCCGGCGTTTTGGGGTGGCCGTTTTTGGCGACGGTATGAATGCGACACCAGTTGCATCGCCATCACGTTCAGCACCTGCGCGCCGTGCTGCCCCCAAGAAGACGACGCTGGCCGCGCCGGTTGATGCGGTGATCAGCCCAATCCAGGGTCGTGTCGTTGCGGTGCGGGTGGCCCATGGGCAGCAGGTGGAAGCGGGCCAGGTGCTCTTCATTGTGGAAGCGATGAAGATGGAGAATGAGATCACCGCGCCGCATAGTGGCACCATTGCTGAAGTACGCGTTGAGGTGGGAACGACGGTTGAAGCCGGGGCGATGCTGGCAACGTATCAGAATACGGCGAATAACACGAATGGCAAATAGGAACCTGTCGTGAAAACCGATCACACCGGTGGGCGAGGGATTTGCCTTCGCCCATTTTTATGTCAACTTCAACAGTCACATTATATCAAATCTGTCAGAATAGAGGGCATCATTCACCAGCCAACACTGACCCTGATGCTGCACCGGAACGATACAACGCCGGCACTGGTAGGGGCACGGCATGCCGTACCCCTACTGCCCGTGCCCGCACATCCCCATCATCATAGGCACGTACCGGCACAATGCGCACTGCAACCCGCGCCTGCGCGTGAGCATGGCTATGCGGCAGCGTGGCCACCGCACTCCATACCATGTGCCACGGGCACGTCCGTGAAACTGCACTACACCAGCAGGTGCATCCACGGTGTGTACAGAAGCCGGCGACTAACCCAATCGACTGATCGGGATCACTGCGCTTTGGATGCAGCCAGCGCAGCAATGACGGTACGGGCCAGATCAACCCGCATAAGCCAGTTGCGCAGATCGGCATCGAAACGCTCGATCCAGGCTTCTGCGCTACCAAGAGCCGCTACTTCATCGGTAAATCGATCAAGGGTCTCAAATTCTAACCCTTCCGTGGCCCGATACACCATAGTCAACCCTGCCTGCTGAGCCAATAGCAACCACGTACAATCGGCGCCGATACTATCATCCCGGCTGGTGGTCGCAATCAGGTGAGCTGCCCGCCTTGACAGACCTCTGGCTGCGGCCATCACATCCCACCCATACCCAGTCATGCGCCCAAACACCTCATTCACCAGCGACTCGGTCGCTACCTGTGCGCGCGGATGACTGGCCAGCGCCCGTGGCGTGCGGCCAAGCACTGTCACATCAGCCGCTGGTAACCCCTCCAGCGTCGCCATCAGCTCATCAGGCCAGTATTCAATCCAGTGCAACACCCGGTCGAGATCACAAAACAGAAACCAATCGGCATCAGGAAACGCCTGCAATGCCAGATCAACCGCTCCTCTCCGCCAGCGCCCCAGGTGCAAATGACCAATCGGCTCATCAGGCGGCGCCACGCGCAAGGTAATGTCAGCCTGCGCAAGCCAGCTTTGGGTCTGGGCGGCACTGGTTGGAGTCAAGAGAATGGCGATGCTATCAAAATACTGCCGAAGACGCGGAAAGGCACGTACCATCTGCGCATAGAGCCGACCATCAGGATCATGATGGGTGGCGGCCAAAGCGACATTCATTATTCAATCCTTTCCCAGAAGTGAGTATGCGAACACTTCGGCTCTCAGGCGTGACAAGATGAAATGTCTACTGCCGTAGGGCTGCTATCGAGCACAATGTATGCTACGCCTACACAACGCAAGGCATTCACTCAGATCTTAGCAGCGCGGCCAATGCAAGGCCAGGATTGCCGACAACGTATCATATCAAATCTTGACTGGTACTATGCATCATGCAGGTTGTCAGACCCGTGCTGGCTCGCTGCCAGCGTACTCTCGACAAGCCATTGGTGGTTCGTCAATGGCCCACAAACTGGTTCACGATCTGTTACACCCAAACACCGCACCAGTGTGATGGGTGGCGAGCGGGTGACGGTGGTGCAGTGTCAGTAGTGGTATACGACACTTCCTCAATGGGGGCGGGAACCGCCAGTGCCGGATGGTTCCCGCTATCGCGTGTTGATTCACGAGGGCGATACTGCAGGAAGCAGGCGCGGCAGGTCGTTGTAAGTGTTAAGCAAACCGGAGGCTCGCGTTGCCAGGACTGACAGTGCTTGCGCACCGCAGTGCGGCGCCCGCAGGTGCGGTGTTCAGGTGAGGTTGATAGCGTGCAATGACTAATATTAAACCAGCTCTGATATGAAGCTTATATCTGTCCATCGACAAACCTGAAAGTTGACAAAGAAAACGCCCCGCCGATAGGTGGGGCGTTGAGTGGTCAAGGCTGTTAGATGATTTTGCCGAACAACGTACTGTAAGATGAGGATCTCTACGACGTCGCGTTCAACAACTGGCAAGGTTGGTGCTACAATGTCTGGTGAGATAAAGCTGCAACGCTAGCTACGATGGTGGGCGAACGATTGTTGATACTCCGTAACGCCGTACTAACAACCTGACCTGGAGAACGGCGGAGTAGAATGTCAAATACGTTTACCGTTCAACTCTATCTTATCTTACGGCAACCAGCACTGCAATAGTGTGATAGTCCCGTTGAGGAACAAGATCAGTACTATCTTCAATCAAACCAAAAGTACTATAGCAAGTGTAGAACCATGACCTGTTAGCGATGGTCACATCCCGCACCTGTACGAGAGGCAGGGTAGACACTGGCACCATGCGCACGGTGCCAGTGCTATAACCTGGATTGAACAGCCAGCAACGAGCAGAGCGATAATCTTAGATGAGCCTAGCCACGGCCACGTGCCGCTGCCACAAACCGGCGCACCCGGTTCACATCCACCGGATTGGCAATCTCACCGTCTTGTTTGATACTGCTGCCAACAATAACCCCGTCAGCTACCTCCATAAAGGCAGCAATATTCTGTTCGGTAGTACCACTGCCGAGCAGGATGGGCGTATCGCCGGCCAGCTCTCGTGCCTGCCTGACCTTTGCAATATCCGGTGCATCACCGGTCATACGGCCAGAGACGATGATTGCATCGGCGCCAAAAAATCGTGTCCATTCGATATGGGTTACCAGATCAATGCCTGGGAAACGTACCGAATGCTTCTTATCAACATCGGCAAAAATCTTGATCGACTCGGCGTGCAGCTCTTTACGCCGACGCATCAGATCGGCAGCACACCCTTCGTCCCAGCTCCCGGCATCCCACACCCCGGCACCGGTGAACATGCACACACGAATAAAGCTGGCCCCAGCCGCAATAGCAATGCCCAGCAAAGCCACACCGCCATTGTGAACAAGATTAATCCCAAGGGGTAATTCAGGAACCGCCTGCCGCACGGCGTGAGCAACCACGGCCTGGGCAGCGATACTCTCTGGCGGGACGTGAGGGCCAGCACGAAACGGAATATCCCACATATTTTCGACAATTAAGCCATCACACCCACCTTCGGCAAGAGCTTCAGCATCACGAATAGCGTGCTCGATGATTGTTTGCATCCCATAGCCGGTATATCCGGGAGCACCGGGGAGAGGCCAGCAGTGAACCATACCGATGATCGGCTTGGCAGTACGAAACATCTCGCGCAAATCGCGCAAACGCAAGCGATCAAGATGTTCTTTCCACATTGGGGGCATATCTAAACTCCTTACCGTACCTTACGGTACAGACGGCCACAAGCGATCAGCGATAGTGACATTCAACCGACTCCGAATCTCGTCTGCTGCAGGAATTGCCTCAACTGCACCGTGGCGCGTCGCTGTTAGCGCACCGACCAGATTAGCAAGCGTTGCACTTTGCGACAGATCGAGACCGTGGATCAATGCCCAGGCATACGCAGCGCTAAACGCATCACCGCATGCTGTCGTATCAACGACTGACACCGCAGGCGGCAAAACATCGAGTCGGCGTCCCTGATTGTTGGCGACACTACACCCCTGGGCACCACGTTTGATCGCCACATGCTGCACACCGGCGCTCAGCAAGCTATCAAGTGCCTGGGCAATACTCTGACCCGGCAACAAGGCCCGCAGTTCATCTTCATTCATGGTCAGGAGCCACAACTGTGGTAAGAGCCGCACGATTAAGCGGCGGGCAACACGAATCGCCGGCAAACAAAGATCAAGCACAATTGGGCAACGCTGCTCGATTGCCAGTTCCATTGCCTGAAGTGCGGCTGAACGCTGTGGATCATCAAGTAGGGCGTGCGATCCAATCAGCAGCAAACGACTTGAGCGGATGAGCGAAGGCGTAATTGTAGAGGCATCACAAAAGACATTTGCACCGCGAAAGCTCAGAAAACTGCGCTGACCGCCAGGGGTCACCACAATACCACATAAACCGGTAGCAGCGCCCGGATCAACCTGGACTGTACTGACCTGCACACCATGGGTGCGTGCCGTCTGTAGCGCAAACGAGCCGGCCAGATCATTCCCAACCCGACCAATCAAATAGGGAATAGCTCCCAACCGCCCAACCGCAACTGCCATATTGAGACCGGCACCACCCCCACCCCAATGTACCGCCATCGCCGGATTGTCGTCGCCTTCGCGAGGAAAGTGCGGCAACAAAAAGCCGAGATCGACATTGATGTCGCCCAGCGTCGTCACAATTCGCCGCGTTTCCGCTTCCATGGCTATCCTTTACAAAGTTGCAGTTAGCATAGCTTCCATGTACAATTCTACACCAGAGTTGGTTATCGTTATATACTACTTACAACCTGACCAACCTCTCCTTACATGAGATCAAATCGGAACCTTCACCATGGAAGAGATCCTTGTGGTTGATGATAGTGAGCACGTGGGGCGCATGCTGGCCAACACCGTGCTGCCAGAGCTGGGCTACCGGGCGGCAATTGCCCTCACCGGTCAGGGTGGGCTGGCACGATTGCGCGCCCATCAGCCTGACCTGATTTTACTCGATCTTCAGTTGCCCGATATGAACGGGCTTGACTTTCTCCGCATCTTAACCCAGGAAGGGATCGATATTCCGGTCATTTTAATGACTGCTCACGGATCCGAAATGATTGCGGTTGAAGCATTTCGCCTTGGTGCCCGCAATTATCTCATCAAGCCCTTTTCCGATACTGAAGCCCGTGAAGCGATTGACCAGGCTCTACGCGAACGGCGCCTGAAGCGTGAACGAGATCGCCTGGTTGGTCTCCTCCAGCAGCGGGTGCAAGAGTTAACTGTTCTTACTCGCGTTGGCAAATCGGTCACTGCGCTGATTGATCAGCGTCAATTGCTGGATCGGATCGTGGAAGCGGCTGTCTATATCACGCAGGCCGATGAGGGAATGCTCTTTCAATACAGTGATCAGGGGAACGAACTCATACCCCTGGCATTCCGTAATGTCGCCGTTGAGTCACCGCACCAGCTCCGTCTCCAAGTTACAAATTCGCTGGCAGGTCAGGTTATTCAAAGCGGAAAATCACTACGCCTGCACAGTGGTGTGACCGGTGAACCGATCACTATTGCACCGGCATTCGTCGTTCAGGCAACACTCCAGACACCATTGCAGGTTGGAGATCGGATTACCGGCGTCCTGGTTGTCAATCATCGCCGAAGCAATCGCAGCTTCAGTGAGAGCGACCAGTATCTGCTCGCTGCCCTGGCCGACTATGCAGCGATTGCGCTCGAAAACGCTCGCCTGTACCAGGCAGCACAGCGGAACGAAGCACGTTATCGAACCATCTTTACCAACGCCTCCGATATGATACTGATGCTGGACGCGAGCTGGCGTATCATCAGTGGTAACCAGAGTAGTGCGCAGATTCTCGGCGTTGCAGAAAGTGATCTCGTTGGACAATCACTACAACGCTGGTGTCTGGCGCAGGAATGGCCCACAATTGCGCAAGCGCTCCAGCGGGTAGCGAGTGGTTTGCCACAGCCACCGTTTACCGTTTCACTCCAGCGTCAATCAAAAGAGCTGGCGATTGTTGAGATGAATGCACAACGCCTGAACGTTGACGACCAGGCAATGATTGTTTGTGTCGGACGTGACCTTACCGAACGGCGTCGCCTGGAACAGCAACTCATTCAGTCGGATAAACTCTCGGCACTTGGCCAGTTAGTCGCCGGCGTTGCGCACGAATTAAACAACCCGCTGGCAAGCATCTCTGGTTATGCGCAATTACTGATGCGCAATCGCACTCTGCCGGAAGATGTTCGTGCCGACGTTGAACAGATTCGTCAACAAGCCGACCGTGCCAGTCGCATCGTGCGGAACCTGTTAATGTTTGCCCGTGAGCACAAACCAGAACGCCTGCTCGTCCAGATAAATGAGGTTGTGCAGAGCACGCTATCGTTACAAGCGTATCAGTTGCGAGTAGACAATATCACTGTCCAGCTCGAACTCGATCCGGAGTTGCCGCAAACGCTAGCCGATCCCCATCAGTTGCAGCAAGTGCTGCTCAATCTCATCACGAACGCTCGCCAGGCAATGAGTGAAAAAGGCTCCGGTGTCTTGACCATTCGCACCCGGAACTGTGAAACAGGTGACGGTTCGTTCATTGAAATTACCGTTAGTGACACCGGTATCGGTATTCCGGCCCAATATCTCGATAAGATTTTCAATCCGTTCTTCACCACGAAGCCGGTTGGTCAGGGTACCGGACTTGGTCTCTCGATCTGCTATGGCATCATTCAAGAGCACAAGGGCCAGATTTGGGTTGAAAGCCATGAGGGCATAGGCACAACGGTCTTCATCCGTCTGCCGGTGATCAGCACATCGATTACCGAAACATCATCACCAGAGCAACCATTAGAGATAGAGAGTGGCCCGCGTCAACGGGTATTAGTGGTCGATGACGAAGAAACCATTCGGCACATGCTGCAACGCCTGCTTGGTGAACTGGGTCATCAGACAACAACAGTTGGCGATGTCGATGCGGCAATGAAAGCGCTGGCAACCCAACCGTTCGATCTGGTGATTACCGATCTGCGAATGCCGCAAAAAAGTGGTTTTGATCTCAGCGAAGCGATTCGGCGCACGTATCCACACCTGGCCGAGCGTATCATTTTTATCAGCGGTGACACGCTTAGCACACTGAAACCAGAACAGAAAGAGCAACTCCGTGGTAAATTGCTCTCCAAACCGTTTTCAATTCCACAACTGGCCGAACTGTTGCGCAATCTCCCTCACCGGCAAACAAATTAACGACTCTGAACACTACCAACCTGTGCTATGGTAAGATTCGGAAGGTGAAGGCTGGCAATGAAGCCAGTGATGTGTATTTGTTGAATGCCGGCACAGGAATTTCTATGGATCCATTTATCGCCCAATCCGTTGCCGCAATTGCAGCCGATACGGTCTCAGGTGCCGTAGAAATAGCCCAAAAATGTGCAGAGATACTGGCCAGGGCAGTACGTAGCCGACCGATGGCTGATCGCGCTGATGTGCAACGCGAGATACTTACCGTTGGGCGAGCATTAATTCGCAGCCACCCAACGATAGCGCCACTGGTGAATCTGGTCAATGGCTTACTCTGGCGTCTCGACGAGACAGACGAGAGTGAGACGGCGCTGCGATTGGTCGATGAAACGACAAATGATTTTCGCCGCCGCCTGCATGTCCATGAAGCAGCAATTGCTGAAACAACCCTTCGTCTGATTAGCGAGGAAGCCACAATTCTCACCATTGGCCGCAGTACAACGGTGCGAGCGGCGCTGCGTCACGCGCAGCGCGCCGGTCGGCGACCACGAGTCATTTGTACGGAAAGTCGCCCCGCTGGAGAAGGGAGAATGCTGGCCGGCGAGCTGGCCGCAAGTGGTATTAACACAACGCTTATCACCGATGCCTCAGCAGCCACACAGGTCGCCCACTGTCAGCTCGTCCTGGTTGGCGCTGATCTGATCAGTAGCGACGGCTTGATCAACCGCGTCGGAACATATCCGCTTGCCCTGGCCGCCCATGCGACTGATGTACCGTTTTACACGCTCTGTTCCAGTGAAAAACTGCTCCCCCCCGGCTATCGTTTACCACCACATCCATCAATGGCGCCATACCAGATCTGGCCAGACGCACCGCCGGGCATTACGGTGCAGACCGCGTATTCCGACCGGACACCTCTCGATTTGTTGACCGGCATTATCTCCGAACGGGGCATCTCGCCACCGGCCGGCATCGAGGCCTGGCTAGCGGCAACACATCTGCATCCTCTTTTACGCACCGAAATAACGGAGGGTTAAACAGTAGAGCTGTTGCGTTGCAGCAGCTCTACACATCCTCAGAATCGTCTGATTAACTGGCGGTAGAGGGCTAATGTCTGTTGTGCCGCCGTTGTCCATGAAAAGCGTGCCGCCTGTTGTGGCCCACGCCGGGAGAGTTCCTTCCGCGCCGAGTCGTCGTGCCAGAGTTTCTCGATCAGATCGGCCCAGGCAATTGGATCGAGTGGCGGTGCCAGCCAGGCGGCGTCACCAACCACTTCGGGCAGGCTGCTGGTATCGGCGACGATAGTTGGCGCACCGCAGGCCAGGGCCTCAAGGGCCGGTAATCCAAACCCTTCGTAACGCGATGGATTCAAATAGATACGGCAGGCTGCATACAACCAGTGCAGATCCTCACCACTAACGAAGCCAATCCGGGTGACCCGATCCTGCAAACCCAATTCACCGATCAGTGACAAAATCGGTTGATCAAGCCAGCCACGTGCACCGGCCAGCACCAGGTGATAATTGACCGATGGTCGGCGATCACAACAGATGCGCAGAGCGCGCAGCAGCGTAGGAATATTCTTGCGCGGTTCGATGGTGCTGACAAAGAGCAAGAACGTATCGTTTCTCAGCATCTGACCATCTATCGTTCGCGTTGCACCTGGAGGAAGGTGCCAGGGACGAAAACGGGCATCGGCTGCTTCATAAATGACCGTGATTCGTTCGGGTGGTACCCCTAGCCGATCAACAATATCATCACGAGTCGCCTGCGATACCGCAATAATTGCCTCGGCGCTGGCAGCAGCCTGATAAATCTGACCATAGTAGCGCCGTGCTGCCCGGTCGAGGATTTCTGGAAAGTGCAGAAATGCGAGATCGTGAATGGTAATGACTGATGGGAAGGTACGGATCAAAGGTGGAATAAAATCGGGGCTATGCAGCAGCGAGGGGCGACGAAACCAGACTTCGACTGGTAACGCGAGCTGCTCGAGTGGATGATGCGGTGGGGTGAACAACCGGCTCCGGCGTGCCGCAGTAACGAGCGAGGTACGGGCACGGACGTGCTCCAAAACGATCAACTCCTCATCATCACCGAGCAACGGGATCATGGCTGTCGCCAGACTGCGCGTGTAGTGGGTAATACCACCCTGACGGTAGGCGTGTAAGCGGGCATCGATTGCAAAACGAATCATCGTGTGTTATTCGGTAACAGCGGATCAAACCTCAATCTCAAGGCCATCGTAGGCGAAGGTCACCTCAGGCGGCAGGCCATAGTCGGCTCGATAATCAACAGAATGGGTCATATGAACCAGAAACGTGCGTTGAGCGCCGACTTCTTGTGCCACCCGACCCGCCTCGGCAATCGAGAGATGGGTTGGATGTGGCTCAGCACGCAGCGCATTAAGGACTAAAACTCGCACACCACGGAGTGCCATAACAGCGGATGGCGGTACCGTACTGGCGTCGGTTACATACCCAAGAGCACCAATCCGATAGGCAGTAATCATCCAGGTACCGTGGGGAACGGCAATCGGCACAACCGTCAATGGCCCGATCTGAAACGGTTCTTCCACAGCGTGAAGGGTAATCGAGGGGCGCGAAGAACCCTGTGACGTATCATCAAACGCATAGGCAAAGCGCTGTCGTACATCGGCCAGCGTTCGCGCACTGCCGAAAACGGGCAGTGAACCCTGCCGCAAACAGAACGGTCGTAAATCATCGAGACCAGCCACGTGATCGAAGTGAGCGTGGGTCAACAGTACCGCATCAATGCGTCGTAGACCGGCATTCAGCGCCTGGATGCGAAAATCGGGGCCGGCATCGATCAGAATCGTGAGACCATGACTGCGGATCAGCGCCGATGTACGTAACCGGTGATGGCGAGGATCGGAAGAGGTACAAATTGGACAATCGCAGCCGATAACGGGAACGCCCATCGACGTACCGGTGCCGAGAAAGCGTAGTTGCATGGCGCCGCACAGAGATGAATAAACAATGAATCCAAACACTCGACGGCATTATACCATGACAACACGACGAAAAGCGCTTTTGCGGTTTTAGCTTCAGATATCACAACGCATTATCTTAAACTATATCGTACTACAGGCTTTTCGTACATAAATAAACTGTTAGCCATTTGGCATCATAAAGGTATTCGCAATTGTCATAACCTGTCTTATACTATTGGTGAGCGACCTGAAATGGAGGAATGTATCATTCACCAGCGGGATGCACGTGGAAGTACAGTACGTCACTCAGACAGACAGGCTTATGACACGCATCCTTTTCGCTGTCGGACGACAAACCAACGTACTACAGGAAGACAGTCATGAGTCGGCTGATTGGCGAGCTGCAAAAACAGCTCAAATACCAGATTATCGGCCCCTTCCTCCTCCTTGCGATTGTGGTAGCAATCGTAGGATTGACGATTGTCGCTTTTTTTCTCGCCCGTCAACAACAGGATCGCTTTGACAACGAGCTGGCCGCAGCAACTCGCACGGTTAGCGATGCCTTTCTTGCTCAGGAACAGGCGAATCTCAACTTTTTACGCGAAGTAGCTTTCGCCCAGCGCAACGAGAGCATCAATGCACCGGCAGTGGCCGACGCATTCTATGAAAACAACGTTGAAGGTTTGCGGCTCGCCCTCGAACCTTTCTTCCTGCAAGGTACCCGTCGCAGTGATGTCCGCCTTGACCGGTTGATGGCATTTGACCGCAGCGGTCGCACGATTGTCGATTTTGAGCGGCCACCGCTCGCCGGTGAAGAGACATATATTACTCATGACTCAATTGATCTCAGCAGTGCCTGGTTTACGTCACGCATCCTCAATGGTGAGGCCGATGAGCGTGGTGATAAATACGCCGGCCTGATCCAGTTTAGCAATACGCAGACGCTCTACCTGGCAACTATCGCACCGGTACGACGGGGTAATGAGGTGGTTGGCGGCCTGATCGTAGCAATTCGTATCGATAACCTGCTCAACACCGTTGTACAACAATCCCGATTAGATGGAATCATTCTCTACGATCAGGAAGGAAATCTGATAGCCACTACCTTTAGCAGTCAGGCGCGACCTGCACCGCTGCGGCAAGAGCTGGTTTCACAGGTTAAAGCCAATCCTGATCCATATGGACAAACCCTCTTCACCATCGAAACGATCAATGGTGTCGAGTATCAATTTGCTTATGTACCGTTAACCATCCGTGGGGGACGTGCTGGTATCATGGCAACAGCCCGTACCCGCGAAGAGGTGCTGTTAACGTGGAACAATATCAGCCCATTGCTGGTACTGATCACCTTCAGCTTAGGCCTGGGCATTGCCGTACTCGGTTTGTGGGTAGCCCGTCGCATTACCCGCCCCCTCGAAGAACTGGCGGAAACAGCCAGTGCCATCGTGAACGGCGATCTGCAACGACGTGCGTCAGTGAATACGCAGAACGAGATTGGTGTGTTGGCTCGACAATTCAATCGAATGACCGAGTACCTGATTGAATTACTTGCCCAGGTACGTGCCGAAGCTCGCCAGCGCACTGCAATCGTCGAAAGTATCACCGACGGTATTATCTTTATTGATGTCCATGGCGAGATTCGTTCTATTAATCGCGCTACACGCCGCCTGCTTGGTTTGAGTGATGATACAGCCCTACCCAAACGCCTCAGTGATCTACCGCTCGAACCACTGACTGAAGGTATTCCGGGCTTTGGCGATCAACGTGCCCAAAATCTCTATACCCTTGGCGATTATATTGTTCGGCTGTCAGTCGAAGATGTACGTGAAGATGATGGGCATCTGTTAGGGTATGTCGCCGTCTTGCAAGACCTCACCGAAGAGGTGATGGTCGACCGGGCAAAAACAAACTTTATCGGTACAATTTCCCACGAGCTTCGCACTCCACTCACGGTCATTCGTGGGAACGCCGATCTGCTGGCGCGTGGTCTGGCCGGACCACTCGAAGATGAACAGAAGAGCTTCGTTGAAGCAATTCGGTTGCAGGCAAACAACATGACAAACCTGATTAGCAATGTCATCACCATTGCTAATCTCGACTCTGGTTCACTGAAATCCACTCTCGAACCGATTGAGGTGCAGCGGCCAATCGAAGATGCAATCTGGCAGACGCAAGGACAGATCAAAGCAAAGGGATTGCGGCTTGAAGTTGAAATACCAAAGAAGTTGCCAAAGGTCCTGGCCGATTTCGATCATGTCCGCACCATCATGCTTCAGTTGCTTGACAATGCCCGGCGTTATACGAGTGCCGGTACTATCACCGTTCGTGTTATGCCTCAACCTGATACATTGCGGATTGAGGTTAGTGATACAGGGCGTGGCATCCCACCCAACTTGCATCAACAAATCTTCGAGCGCTTCTTTCGCGGTGATGGGACAAGTGAGGGGATTAATTCCAGCGAACGTGGCATTGGATTGGGCTTAGCTATTTGCAAGCAACTGATCGAGCGTCTAGGGGGGACGATCGGCGTCGAGAGTGCGCCAGGTCAGGGAAGTACGTTCTTCTTCACATTACGGTACGCCGATGATACCGCCACTCCTGAAAAACCAGCAACCGGCCTGGAATCGGCTGCTTGACCGTGATCGTCTCCGACGACCATTGCCCTGGCTGATTCTCGGCTCTCTGTTGCTATTACTGCTGCTGATCTCGCTTGTGATCAACCTGATGATCGATCAGGTTGCGCCGCGCATGGAGTGGTTCAGCGGTGACGTGAGTAGCAGCGGAAGGGCTGATTATAGTTTCTGGAGCGGTGGCCCCCTGTTACCACCGTTCAACCCCAGTGTCATTGCTGCACCAGAAGAAGAGTCAACTCCGGTAACAACACCAGAGACCGAACCAACAGATGTTCCGGTCATCGTGATTGAGGTACCGACGGCAACGTTCACGCCAACGGCGACGGCCACCCCCACGGCAACAGCCACGCCAACGGCCACACCAACGAATACGGCTACTCCGACGAGTACGCCAACCGCATCACCGACGGCAACACCGACCCGAACAGCGACCCCAACCCGGACGGCGACCCCAACCCGGACGGCCACACCTTCGCCTCCACCAACAGTAGAGGCTACGTTGCCGCCAACATCGCCACCAACATTACCACCGGCAACAGCTACACCTACTGCCACGCCAACACGAACGGCAACAGCTACACCAACGGCCACGCCAACTCGCACGGCGCTACCAACGTTTACCGCCACACCTACCCGTACGGCAACACCGGTACCAACGAGTACGCCAACACCTCGCCCCGGCGAGTCGATCTTCTTCTTTGCGAATGGTAGTATCAGTGTGAACGAGAATGTCGGGACACTGACAGTCACTGTTCGACTGGGCGCGCCAGCCGAGCAGACGGTACGGGTGCGGTACGAAACGATTGCAGGTAGTGCTTTGCCCGGTGATGATTACACGACAACGAGCGGGCAGTTGGTCTTTGCCCTTGGTGAACAACAAAAAACGTTTACAGTTCCGATCATCGCTGATGATCTGTACGAACCGGCTGAAACTTTCACGCTCCGGCTCTTTAACCCAGAAGGCGGTTTCATAGGTATACCAGGCACAGCCAGCGTAACCATTATCGACACCAGTTCACCACCGGTAATAAGTTTTGCCAATGCCGTGAGCATTGTCGAGGAAGGGGATGGTCTGGCCTCGGTTACCATACGGCTGGATCGTCTGTCGGGATTGGATGCCCGTGTCAGTTACACGATTGCCGGAACGGCATCACTGGCCGATCACGGCTTACGCAGCGGAACGATTGTCATACCGGCAGGGGCCAGTTCCGCACGCCTACTGATCCCCATTATTGACGATCCAGAAGATGAAGCCGATGAGACTATCATCATTCGGCTTACTTCGCCAGTCAATGCGACACTAGGTTCACCTGATGTCCATACTCTCACAATTCAGGATAATGATCAGGCCGGTATCATCTTGCAACCCTCGCTCATAGATGTGGCTGAAGGTAGTCCAAATGGTACCTATACCATCCGATTAAGCAGCCGACCAACCGCACCGGTAATCATTACGCTAAATGGCGTCCAGGTGACGACGACACCGGCAACGCTCACCTTTACCCCCGACAATTGGGCTACTCCTCAAACGGTGACGGTGCAGGCCATTGACGATCGGGTCGCCGAAACGACACCGCATCCGGGAACGGTAAGTCACGCTGCCAGTAGTACCGACCCATTTTATCAGGGGTTAAGTTTACCGGTGTTGAGTGTACGAATCGCGGATAACGATACCGCAGGTATTGTGACGCTGCCCTTTAGCCTGACGGTCGCCGAGGGTGGAACAGAAGCACTCTACCAGGTGCGACTGGCAACCCAACCAACGGCAAATGTGGTGGTAACGATAACGCCGTCGAATCAAGTCTTGCTCAATAATCAGACCACCTCTGGACCGATTACATTAACCTTTACGCCGGCAAACTGGAATGACCTGCAAACAGTCCGGGTACGGGCAATTGATGATGAGATTGATGAGGGCATCAGTGAGGTGGTGCAGATTACGCATAGCGCCGCCAGTGCAGATACCTTCTACAATGGACTGACTGCCAATGTCGCAGTGACCGTTATCGACAATGATCTGGCGGGTATTGTGCTGTCGCCAGCGAATCTAACGCTTAACGAAGGTGGCACTGCAACCTACACTGTGCGTTTGAATAGCCAACCTGTTGCACCGGTGACCATCGCGATCACACCGGAAATTGTCAATCCGGCTTCACCGCTCATCGTGAGCGAAAATCAGGTACTCCTCAATGGACAGCCCACCCTGACGTTGACCTTCACACCCGGCAACTGGAACACGCTGCAAACGGTCAGTGTACAGGTTATTAATGACCAAATCGATGAGGCGCTCGATCCGGCAACAACCTACCTCGTCCACCTCCGTCACACGGCGACCAGCGCGGGGGATACGATTTACAACACGTTAGCGCCATCATTACTGCCGGTAACGATTATTGAGAACGATACCGCAGCTCTGATCATCAGTCGAACTACCCTGAGCATGACTGAGGGTGGTACCGACTCTTACACCGTGCGTCTGGCAACCCAACCGCTGGCGGATGTCACCGTCACCATCACGCCGGAACTGGTCAGCGCCGCCTCGCCGCTGGTCGGCAGCAGCGGCCAACTCCTGCTCAACGGCCAGCCCACCCTCACCCTGACCTTTACCCCGACCACCTGGAATACACCGCAAACCGTCAGCGTGCAGGCAATTGATGATAACGTCGTCGAGACCCTCACCACCACTTACGAACTTGACTTGCGCCACGACGTGGCGAGTGCCAGCGATCCGGTCTACAATGCCCTGGCCGACCGCCTCGTGCGGGTGACGGTGACCGAGAATGATGTGGCCGGGCTGATTATCAATCCCACTTCTCTCGCGGTAGCCGAAGGCGGACCGGCAGGCACCTACACCGTGCGGCTGGCGACCCAACCACTGGCGAATGTCACCGTTACTATTACACCAGAGCTGGTCAGCGCCGCCTCGCCGCTGGTCGGCAGCAGCGGTCAACTCCTGCTCAACGGCCAGCCCACCCTCACCCTGACCTTTACCCCGGCCACCTGGAATACACCGCAAACCGTCAGTGTGCAGGCAATTGATGATAACGTCGTCGAGACCCTCACCACCACCTACGAACTTGACTTGCGCCACGACGTGGCGAGTGCCAGCGATCCAGTCTACAATGCCCTGGCCGACCGCCTCGTGCGGGTGACGGTGACCGAGAATGATGTGGCCGGGCTGATTATCAACCCCGCCGCCCTCACTGTAGCCGAGGGTGGGCCGGCAGGCACTTACACCGTGCGCCTAGTCACCCGGCCACTGGCGAATGTCACCGTTACTATTACACCAGAGCTGGTCAGCGCCGCCTCGCCGCTGGTCGGCAGCAGCGGTCAGCTTCTGCTCAACGGCCAGCCCACCCTCACCCTGACCTTCACGCCCAGCAACTGGAATACGCCGCAAACCGTCAGTGTACAGGCAATTGATGATAACGTCGTCGAGACCCTCACCACCACTTACGAACTTGACTTGCGCCACGACGTGGCGAGTGCCAGCGATCCAGTCTACAATGCCCTGGCCGACCGCCTGGTGCGGGTGACGGTGACCGAGAATGATGTGGCCGGGCTGATTATCAACCCCGCCGCCCTCACTGTAGCCGAGGGTGGGCCGGCAGGCACCTACACCGTGCGCCTGGTCACCCGGCCACTGGCGAATGTCACCGTTACTATTACACCAGAGCTGGTCAGCGCCGCCTCGCCGCTGGTTGGCAGCAGCGGTCAGCTCCTGCTCAACGGCCAGCCCACCCTCACCCTGACCTTTACCACTGCCACCTGGAATACGCCGCAAACCGTCAGCGTGCAGGCAATTGATGATAACGTCGTCGAGACCCTCACCACCACCTATGAGCTTGACCTGCGCCACGACGTGGCGAGTGTCAGCGATCCAGTCTACAATGCCCTGGCTGACCGCCTGGTGCGGGTGACGGTGACCGAGAATGATGTGGCCGGGCTGATTATCAATCCCACTTCTCTCGCGGTAGCCGAAGGTGGGCCGGCAGGTACCTACACTGTGCGGCTGGCGACCCAACCGCTGGCGGATGTCACCGTCACCATTGACGGCCAGGGCCAGGTGACACTGAATGGGCAGGCAACGCTGGCCCTTACCTTCACGTCGGGCAACTGGAATACGGCGCAGACCGTCAGTGTCCAGGCAATTGACGACCAGATCGACGAGACGCCGACCGGTTCAAGCTATTCGATAACGCTCGGTCACGCGATCAATAGCCTCGATGACCCGATCTACGATGCTCTGCCGTCGGTTGGGTTGCCGGTAACCATTCTTGAAAACGATGTCGCTGCGGTCGTGCTTACCCCTGCCAGCCTGACGGTGAATGAAGGCGGCACCGTTACCTATGCAGTGCGGCTGGACAGCCAACCGACAGCGAATGTCACCGTCACTATTGACGGCCAGGGCCAGGTTGAGTTTAGCGGTCAACCGACCATCACGCTGACCTTCACAGACGCTGATTGGAATGTTGATCAGACCGTCACCTTTACCGTCATTGATGATCAAATCGACGAAACCATCAGTGGTGCCACATATCTGGTGACACTATCGCACACCGTAGCCAGTACCGATCCGGTTTACAGTGCTCTGCCGGCGGCTGCGTTACCGGTGACCGTGGTTGAGAACGATGTCGCTGCAGTTGTCCTTACCCCTGCCAATTTGACCGTGAATGAAGGTGATACGGCAACCTACGCGATACGGCTGGGCAGCCAACCGACAGCCGATGTCACCGTCACCATTGACGGCCAGGGCCAGATTGAGTTTAGTGGCCAACCAACTATCACGTTGACCTTTACAGAGGCTGATTGGAACGTTGATCAGACCGTCACCTTTACTGTCATCGATGATCAAATCGACGAAACCATCAGTGGTGCTACGTATCTGGTGACACTATCGCACGCCGTAGCCAGTACCGATCCGGTGTACAGTGCCCTGCCAGCGGCTGCGCTACCGGTGACCGTGGTTGAGAACGATGTCGCTGCGGTTGTCCTTACCCCTGCCAGTTTGACCGTGAATGAAGGTGACACGGCAACCTACACGGTGCGGCTGGGTAGCCAACCGACAGCGGATGTCACCGTCACCATTGACGGCCAGGGCCAGATTGAGTTTAGCGGTCAACCAACCATCACGTTGACCTTTACAGACGCTGATTGGAATGTTGAACAGACCGTCACCTTCACCGTCATTGATGATCCAAATGACGAGTCGCCGGCAGGGAACACCTATGCCGTGACGATAGGCCATGTTGCCGGTTCTACCGATCCGGTGTATAACGCGCTCGCACCGGCACCGCTGACACTAACCATCACCGAAACTGAAAGCGCCGGTCTCATCGTAACGCCTGCCATACTCACCGTAGCCGAGGGCGGGCCGGCGACGACCTACACCGTGGTGCTGACCAGTGAGCCGATTGCGAATGTCACCATCGCCATCGACGGCCAGGGCCAGGTGACACTGGATGGGCAGGCAACGCTCACCCTCACCTTCACGCCGGGCAACTGGAATATACCGCAGACCGTCAGTGTCCAGGCCATTGATGACCTGATCGACGAGACCCTGACCGGAACAACCTACGATGTGACCCTGCTCCACATCCTGGGTGGCGGTGATCCTGTCTACGCCAGCCTGCCATCGACACCACTCACAGTGACGATTGGGGAGAACGATACTGCCGGCGTCGTGATCGATCCCACGACACTCACGGTGGCCGAGGGCGGGCCGGCAGCGACCTACACCGTGGTGCTAACCAGCCAACCGACTGCGAATGTCACCGTCACCATCGACGGTCAGGGCCAGGTGACGCTGGATGGGCAGGCAACGCTCACCCTCACCTTCACGCCGGCTAATTGGAACATACCACAGATCATCACCATCCAGGCCATTGATGACCTGATTGACGAGACCCCGACCGGGACAACCTACGATGTGACCCTGTTCCACATCCTGGGTGGCGGTGATCCTGTCTACGCCAGCCTGCCGGCGGCACCACTCACAGTGACGATTGGGGAGAACGATACTGCCGGCGTCGTGATCGATCCCACGACACTCGCGGTGGCCGAGGATGGGCCGGCGGCGACCTACACCGTGGTGCTGACCAGCCAGCCGACCGCGAATGTCACTGTCACCGTGGACGGTCAGGGCCAGGTGACGCTGGATGGGCAGGCAACGCTCACCCTCACCTTCACGCCGGGCAACTGGAATACGGCGCAGACCGTCAATGTCCAGGCAATTGACGACCAGATCGACGAGACGCCGGGGATCAGTTACGAAGTTACGCTGCTCCATGTGCTGGCTGGAGGTGATCCGGTTTACACCAGCCTGCCGGCGGTACCACTTACGGTGACGATTATCGAGAACGACACTGCCGGTCTGAACATTAGCCCGACCAGCCTGACGATTACTGAAGGTATTGTGGGGACGTATGAGGTGAGCCTGACCAGCGAACCGCTTGCGCCGGTTACTGTCGTTATTAACGGTGCAGGATTGTTGCAGGTGAATGGTGGAGCAACGGCAACGCTGACCTTCGACGATTCCAACTGGAACAACCCTCAGACCGTTAGTGTGCTGGAACCGAATGTCGATCAGATTGCCCAACCACCACGCAACCGCACCATCACCCACGCCACAACCAGCGTAGACCCGGCATACAGTGGGTTGAGCGGTATCATCCTGGCGGTGACCGTAAATGATGATGATATTCCGGATATTGTGATCAGCGCCACTACCCTCACCGTTACCGAAGGGGGTAGTATGAATTACAGCGTTGCGCTGGCAACCCAGCCCACAGCCAACGTCACCGTCACCATCGACGGCCAGGGTCAGGTAACCTTGAACGGACAGGCGATCTTGAACCTGACCTTTACGCCGGCAACCTGGAACACGCCGCAACCTGTCACTATCGCTGTACCGGAAGACGCCATTGCTGAAGCGACCCAAACGATTGCAATCACCCATTCGGCAAGCAGCAGCGATCCATTCTACGCTGGACTGAATGGACCTGCGCTTGATCTCACCATCGTCGACAACGACACCGCAGGATTTGTGGTCACAGTTCCGCCGGCACCGTTGATTGTCTCGGAAAATGGCGACAGTATCGAGTTAAGACTGCGTCTCACCAGCCAGCCGACAGCACCGGTGCAGGTCAATATCTCGGTTAGCGACCCAACCGAGGGCAGTGTCGCCCCGACGAGTGTCATCTTTGACAATACAAACTGGAATATCGACGCAATACTGACGGTCACCGGCGTAGACGATCTGCTGGAAGATGGACATCAACCGTTTACAGTCCAGCTTGCGCCAGCGGTAAGCAGCGATCCCTTCTACAACGGCCTGCCGCCGACTCCGAATAGTGTAAACGTCCTCAACCGCGACAACGAGCCGGTGCGGATTAGCATCGACGATGTTACACGGTTTGAAGGTGATAGCGGTGTAACAAACAGTATCTTTATCGTGCGCATCAATCGGGTGTCGGATCGAGATATCTTGTTCGATTACACAACCACCGATGGCACTGCACTCGCTATCCTGGATTACGGTGCTTCAGCCGGCACCCTCACCATTCCTGCCGGTTCACTCCAGGTCACATTACCGGTGGGCGTGATTGGCGATACGCTGGCTGAAGACGATGAGTTTTTCACCGTCAACCTGAGCAACCCACGGGCCACTCTGCCCGGACAGCCAGCCACCATCGTGACCGATGAGATGGTCGTCATCGGTGATGGGATAGGCGTGGGAACCATTCGTGATGATGATCCTCCGGCAGTACGCTTTGCCACCGGTGATGTTGTCGTTAACGAGAGCGCCGGCCTGGTGACACTAACCGTCACCCTGAGCCGGGCAGCCACTGTACCAGTGAGCGTTGACTACGCAACCATAACCGGCGGAACGGCCCAGCCAGGTGATGGATCGGCACCAACGCACGACTATGTGCCGGTAAGTGGCACTCTGAACTTTGCAGTAGGAGAAACGAGTCGGACCTTCACGATCCAGATACTGAACAACGCGAGCAGCGATCAACCATTCGAGACGATTCTGGTAAGTTTGAGTAATCCAACCGGTGCGACATTGGGCGATCCGTCTACCACAACTGTCACCATCGTCGATGCGACACCGGTATTGCTAACCCAAGACCCAACGGCATTGCAAACTGCCGGCCCTAACTACACAACCTTCAACTGGAACTTCTACGGCATGAATGAAGGTGCCTCAATCGTCCGCATTGACGTACCGTGTGGCGTGAGCGGTCTGTTGGCGGTTGAATTACTCAGCCCGTCGATCAACCCAGCCACTAACTTCACCGATGCTATCCGAGGTGTAGCGGAAAGTACCACCTTTACGCTGTATCGCATGCCGGTTGGCTGGCAGGCCGGTGATGGCTATCCACCAACTGTTGGTACTCTGGTGACCAGTGCCACCTATCTCCCCAATACTGGCGATGCCACGACCTGGGTTGCTCTACCGGGCATTCCCGGTACGACCCCGTGCGGAGTCTATCTGCTTGTCGCGAGTGTTCCAGACGATGATACGAATGGATGGGCTGTGCGCAGTGGCTGGAGTGGCAGCGGTACACCTACCGTCGACTTAGATGGCATACCGGGAAGCGGCGACGAGATTGTACAGAGTATTGTACGCCAAACCCTACGCCATCCACCGGGAACACCGTTCTGTACTACCTTCTTCCAGTATGTAGCACCAGGGCAGAGCAGTGTCGCTTTCCACAACTTCGACTTGAACGATGTTGGTAGTGGCTGGGTACGCTACTATCCACCCGGATCAGTCTACGATCCCACCGGACAGAGTGGCGGGATTGCAGGTACCGCTTCGGCTGATGGACAGTGGAACAACGGCACAACAACAACTCGTGGCGGTGACGTTATCCTTTCACCGCAGCCGGGCTGGTGGCGGATTGTCACCTGCACGAACAGCGCTACGAGCGAGAACCACTTCATTCAGGAAGGGCAGACTGGCGTACCCCTCTACCTGAACATCCCACCCACACCTGATGTGGCGTTGCAGGCATCATCGGTATCTTCGGTATCAACCGGAAATACGTTCAATCTGGCTGTTGACTATACCAATCAGGCAAGTGGCATTACCGCCGGCGCCGCCCGTGATTTCCAGATCACAATCACCTTGCCGAATGGGATCAGCTTTGATAGCGGTGCCTGTGCAGGAACCCCTGGTACGTGCACCATTAGCGGTCAGACGATGACTATTGATATTGGCTTGCTGGCAGCGGGTTCAGGCAACACCTTCAGTATACCGCTGGTTGCCGGTGCAAATCCGGTGGGGGCAAGCCCAATCACGGTACAGGCGACGGCCACTGACCAGAGTGGTCAGCCGTATCAATGGCAAGACTATGTGATTGTGCGGATTGTACCGTGATGACGGAGGCTGAATTATCGGCCATAATGTCGTAAAGCGTGGGTTACAACCTGTTCATCATCAGGCGGGCCAACGCCCTACCCAACCGTATGCAACCCTCTCCAGAACTATGTAAGGGCACGAGCGACAACCACGCTTCGTTATCTCAGAACAGCCTGGCACCAGTGATAGGGCGATCTGCGGATATCCGCTACATCCGCGAAAATCCGTGGGGATCATCTGCAGAACACGGATGCACGCGGGTCTGACAGATATACGCGGATGGGCTATCTGCATGGGATATCCTTACCTGACGATACCCTCGGGATGCTATGGATTGAGATAGGATTGCAAACTCACCTGGCTTCATTCGGGCTGAAGCCCTGTTGCACGCCGGGCAAGTCGCCACGGAGCCATGAAATCTTGACTGACAATGTGCACCATGCGGGTGCGTAAGTAAGTACTGGAGCACTGTCAGGTGTTACCAGTCATCACCGGCAGTTGCGCTCAGGGGCAGCGCCAGGGTGAGGAATGATGCGCAAGAGGTGGTGGTACGCGACACGCCTGCACTGAGGGCGAGAACTCCCGGTGCAGGATGGTGCTTACTGTCGCGTGCTGGGTGATACACTGCTGGCAGCAGGTACAACACGCTGGCGCAGGTAGTGAAGCGCGCCGGAGGCGCGTGCTCACAGGGGATGCAGACACGAACCCACCCGCTCCCGCTAGCTATGCATTACTCACATGTCACGCTGCATTAGGCCGGGCTGCAAGTGCTTTCCGTGGCGCAGGCTTTCCGTGGCGCAGGCTTCCAGCCTGCGTGGAGGTATTCCTCTCAACCGCCGTCAGGTACTGGCCGTGGCCGCTGGTGCGCAGGCACGAACCTGGTACAACCAAACGTCTACGCACAGGTAGCTCATGCATGCCGGACCGACTCGATGATCGGCACGAGCACATTCAGCACCCTCGTGACCAGGATGGGCAACGGTATGCCACGCGCCGGATCGTGAGTACGGCTGGTGCGGCAGCATGGCTGCCGCACTCCAAACTGTGCGACACGCGCATAACGAGCGGGTACGGCAATCCATCCAGCCCAGCAGTGCCGGCACGGCTGGAGCGGCGCACTACCACCGGGCCAGTTGTCCACAACAGCACCCATGGTGATCATGCCTGCTGATACGCACGTGGTTGAAACCAGGTATGGGTAATGCATAGCCCGCTGGGAGCGGGAACCGCCGGTGCTGGATGGCGCATGCTGTCGCGTGCTGGATGATACACTGCTGGCAGCAGGTACAGCACGCTGTTGCAAGTGCTGAAGCGCACCTCCGGTGCGCGCTCCCAGGATGTCTGCCGGCGCTGGCGCATCGCGATGGTATCGCTCATGGGATCAGCTAAGAGTAACGGTAGATAGCGTGCGATGACGTTTACGACACCAGATTTGACACGAAAACTCTTCTAGGTGACGACTGCAAAGGTTGCCTGACAGGTATTCCCGTATCGCGAACTGGCATTACTCTGCGAATTACCGCGCGTTGGATCGATAGCTTGCCCACAAAGGCGTTCTAGTTTATGCTCCCGATTTGTAGACAATCTCCCCATCAGGGTGGTACGATAGAGCACAGCGCATATCTCATGACTGCAACAGGAGAACAAACCGATGTTTCCACTTGTTACCATTACCGGTGAGCCATTTGAGCGTGGTCAGCAGTACGGGGCAGCGACGGCAGCACTCATTCGCCACAGCATTGCCAGCTATGCCCGCTTGTTTGCGTATCGGCGCGGAATGGATTGGGAAGCGGTTCAGCAGGCAGCTCTGGCTTATGAACCACTGTTGCATGATGTAGCGCCTGATTTACTCACCGAGATGCGAGGGATTGCAGTGGGTGCCAGTCGCACTCTGGCTGAGATCATTGCGTTGAATGTGCGTACCGAGTTGCTGGCCGGTGTCGGGGTTGGTTTTCATCATCCTGAAGCAGCGGCTGCGCTGGCCCGCAATCGAGCGGCGGGGGTTCCCCAACATCAAGAGCAACTACCAGCAACACCGGCGACCGGCAGTGATGATGGTGAATGCACCACCGCTGCGGCTAGCCCACCGGCCACCGCAAATGGTCGCGTCTGGCTGGCCCAAACCTGGGACTGGCAGGGTGATCAGCGTGCCGCCTGTGTCTTGTTGCGCGTGAGCGGTCCTGACACACCTACACTGCTGACGCTCACCGAAGCAGGGATGGTAGCGAAAATTGGTCTCAATGAAGCCGGGATTGCTGTTGGCCTTAATCTGCTCCGTTCACGCGCTGACGGTCAACAGCAGGGAATGCCGGTTCACGTCCTGTTGCGGCAGATGCTACAGTCAACTGATACCGTAACAGCGCGCCGTCTGGTCAGTCAAATCCCAGCAGCCGGTTCATCGTGTATTACGCTGGCCGGTGCCGATGGTGAACTGGTTGCGCTAGAGTTGACCCCTACCGGTATTGCTGAAATACCTGCTCAAGAAGGACTGCTGGCGCACGCCAATCACTGCCTCGACGGAGGAACTGCCGCCGGTGAATGCCCGTTGGAACCAACCTCAACGACGAGAGAACGGTATGGACGAGCGTGGGAACTCTTGCACGCTGCGGCGGGCCAGATTGATCTGGATGTATTACAGGTAATTCTTCGCGATCACGACGGTGCGCCCCGCTGTATCTGCCGACACCCCGATCCGCGCGTGGCAGCGGTTGATCGCAACGAGAGCGTTTGTGGTGTCATCATTGATCTTCGCGGGCGTACAATGCACGTTGCCGCGAATATTCCCTGTCAGGCGCCGTTTGTGCCGTTCATGCTTTGAGGAGATAAAAGGTAGAAGATAGGAGATAGAAGATAGGAGATAGAAGATAGGAGATAGGAGATAGAAGATAGGAGATAGAAGAATAGAAGATAGGAGATAGAAGATAGGAGATAGAAGATAGGAGATAGGAGATAGGAGATAGAAAGTGAGAAAGTAGTGGGGAGCTGCAATCTGTGCGGCACGGGTGTTGGGGACGTTACAGGTAGTGAAGCACGCCGGAGGCGCGCGCTCCCAGGATGGCTGCTGAGGCTTCCCACGACGATGGATCGCTCAAGAATGAGTGAGAGTCAGAGATACTGCGTGCAATAGTGGATGCGAAACGCCCCCACCCGCACCTGCCACCGGTGCCGGATGGCCCTCGCTGTCGCTCGCTGATGCAGCGGTGCGCTACGCCGTTGGCAGGGGGCACACGGAGCGTTGCAGATGGTGAAGCGAGGGAGGCGCGCGCTCAAGATAGCTGCCAGGGTGGACGAACCACGCTGGAGCGCTTAAGGGTGGAGCGTGACGGTAGATTGTTGGTCACGATTTTTATCAAACCCGGTTTGATATGCCACCTACTGTGCAAGGCAACATCCGTTACCTTTTCATGCCATACCTGGTACCGGTGCACGATAGCGGCTGATCGACAATCTGGAGCAGCCTTTCAGGTACGGAGCAAAGCAGGGTTTGCAAGTGTGGCTTCCACCCTTCATAACAAACGTGGTGGGCAAGAGGCAGGAAAATTATCTGGCGTAGTGTTCTGTTCCTGAAGATGATGGAACTGACAGAGGTTCGGCAGCCGTTCATACCTGTCGGCAATCGCTTGTGATTGATGATACAATAGATGGCGATTATCGGCTATCGTCTATCGGCAACAGGTATTGCCAGTCGCACCTCGGATGAGGGTCGAAGCAACCGACGGCACATGCTACCAGGGACAACTCATGAGCGAACCAACCATTCTGGAACAGATATTAGCCCACAAACGAGTGGAAGTACGTCGTCAACAAGCCAAAATTCCCCTTGCTGCTCTGCATGACCGGATTCGGCATGCGCCACCGATTCGTGATTTCGCCGCTGCACTACGCCGGGGGCCGGCAACGGCCCTCATTGCTGAGGTCAAGAAGGCCTCACCCAGTCGTGGTGTGTTGCTGGCCAACTTCGACCATCTGGCCCTGGCCCGTACCTACGTGGCCAACGGCGCGGCGGCATTGTCGGTATTGACCGATCAGCGATTCTTTCAGGGGAGCCTGACCTACCTGGCCGGTATTCGTGCGCTGCCCGACATTCAGGCAGCAGGCACACCCTTGCTTCGGAAAGATTTCATCATCGATCCGTACCAGGTCTATGAAGCGCGCGCCTACGGTGCTGACGCCATTTTGTTAATTGTGGCTGCACTCGATGATCAGACACTGGCTGAACTTTTCACCCTAACCTATGAACTGGGAATGCATGCCCTGGTAGAGGTACACACTGTGGCTGAGTTGGAACGAGCACTACGCATCCAACCACCAATCATTGGGGTGAACAACCGTGATCTGCACCGATTCGTGACTGACCGCACGACAACCCGGAACATAGCAGATCATCTGCCATCAGGAACGCAACGACCACTGCTAGTCAGTGAGAGCGGTATTTTTACCCCCGACCACGTCGCCGAGGTGCGGGGCTACGGTGCCGACGCGATCCTGGTCGGAGAGGCATTAGTAACAGCACCGGATATTGGGCTTCAGGTGCGAACGCTAGCGACCGCATAACAGCAAGGAGTGTTTACTGTGCGACGATGTCCTGCCTGTGGGTACCCTGTTACCGGTACAGAACGATTTTGTCCGGCCTGTGGTCACGGGTTGTCCTCAATCGAGAGCAACATAACACCGGCTATTGACACAACGACCCCGCTAATGCCGGCCCAAAACAGCCGACTGGCCATTGCCAGCCTCATCTGTGGAGTGATGACCTGGATTCTCTTTTTTGTCCCGTTATTTCTGGCCATTCCGGCTGTCATTTGCGGCCACCTGGGGCACAGAGCAGTTCAGCGCGGGAACGGTATCGTCACCGGTAAGGGGATTGCCTTGATCGGAATGGCGTTAGGATATGCGCATCTCGTGCTCACCGGACTGGCACTGTGCGTGCTTTTGATCGTCCTGGTGGTAACGGTATAAATACAACGACGAGATATAGCTTTATCTCACCACAAAGGCATAGACCGCACGCAGGCTGATCACACATATTGTCAGTTGATAATCCCTTCACATAAACAATGAGTGCGGAAGGATTGCTTCCGCACTCATGTGATTACCCGATACTGAAGAGCACGCTGCATCGGGCTAACGGTTGGTATTAGCCAACTTCGGGAATAATCACACCATAATTCCCATCACGCCGTCGATACAGCACGCTGACCTGCATCGTTTCGGCATCCTGGAAGACGAAGAAATTGTGACCGAGCAATTCCATCTGCTCAATCGCATCATCAACGAACATCGGGCGGAGACGGAACGTTTTGGTGCGAATCACCCTGGCCTCTGATCCAACCTCAGTTGGGGTGGCAAGAGCTGCCGCTTCTGCCTCGGCGATAGCAACCTCTTCCGCCGGGGTTAACCCATTGGGAGCGCGCCGTTGTTCACGGCTTCGCCGCCAATACTTGTCTTTGTAGCGCGCAATCTGGCGTTGAAGCACCTCCTGTACTTCATCAATCGCGGCATAGAGGTCGGGTGCGCGCTCTTCGGCACGCAGAATTACGCCGTGCTCGGCAACCAGTGTCGTCTGCACACGATAGACCTCACCGGCATTGCGTTGTTGTTCGTGTTGGACTTCGACAGTGATACTGGTAATGCCGTGAAGATAGCGCTCAAGTTTCGAGAGCTTCTCTTCGATGTGTGCCCGCTGACGATCCGAGATTTTGCCGTTGCGGCTCTTGATGGTCAGTTCCATCGGTCTCCTCCATCCGCTGTTGCCCACCTTCAACAGGGGGCGGGGCGATAAAAAACAACCCGGCCCCCGCCATTGAGCACGGCGAGGACCGAGCTATTTCTCAAAAGGCAATGGTTTGCGAAATTGTCAGGCCGACCTGAAGGGTCATAGTGCCTCGCTTCCAGCAAAATCGCTACTACGATGTAGCTCCAACGTCGCAACCTTTCTCGTATTCTACTACGCCACTAGCCGTCACGCAAGACACGAACAGTGAGAAACTGTTTACCATGCGATATATTTACTCACACTACCAGTTCCATCCCTTCTGCAGCAGCGATCAATTGCAGCGGGCTACCTTGCGCAGCTAACATCTGCCGGAAGTGAGCAACAATCGCATCAAGTTCATCATCGGTGCGCATCGGGGCGTGATGAAACAGCAACAGGCGCTCAACGTCAGCAGCCTGGGCCATCTCAATAGCATCTTCAACCCGGCTATGACCGTAATCCTCTACCTGCTCATCCCGCAAATAGGGAGCACTGTGAATAAGGACATTGGCTTGTTTGGCAAAGGCAATCGCGGCTTCACGAATACCACGCTCACTATACCGGACATCGGTGATGTAGACCAAAGCCCGCCCACCTTCTTCCAGGCGGTAAGCCCAGATTGGTGAATGAGGGCGATATGATAGGGGCATTGCCCGAATAGTGAGTTGACCAACGATGAATGGTTCAGTTGAGATGGGGGTAAATCGATGGGTAGCACCGATATGAGCCAGTCCAAACACAGGTGAATAGACTGGCGAGAGCATGCCATCGTAGACCATTTGCAGGGAACCACGAGTGCTATCGGGGCCGTAGATATCGAGGCGGTTGCCGGGAATGTGAACAACGCCGGGGAAAGGCAGGCCGAGGATATGATCCCAGTAGGTATGGCTGATCAACAGAGTCAGTGTGCCACGACCACGACCGAATTCACCCTGCATCAACTCATCACCCAGCATGCAGAAGCCAGTTCCAGTATCAAGCACAATGAGTTCACCGTGTTCACCGGTAACTGAGGTACAACAGGTATTACCGCCATAGCGCAACATCGCTGCATTCGGTGTCGGTACATACCCCCGTACTCCCCAGAAACGAACCTTCATGGCTTCCTCGCTAACTCCATACCCTCAAACGCGGCAGAAATGATCAATCCAGGTACTGCGGCTGCCTGCTGCTCGGCAACGATCTGATCCAACTCAGCATCAGTACGGTGAGGATCATGGTGAAACAGGATCAACTGACGCACCTGGGCTGCTTCAGCAATTTCACGCGCCTGAGAAGCACTGCTGTGCCCCCAATGGGGAAAACGGGCATATTGGGCATCGGTAAACTGCGCATCGTAAATTAACCAATCAGCACGATATGCCAGCTCGAGAATCGCTTCTTTCATTGCCGCCAGTTCACGCAATTCGCTCTGGCTGCGAGCAGTGGGCTGACCAGTCCATTCGATGCGTTGCTCGCCAAAGAGCACCGTATGAAACGGCCCTGTATCGGGAATAAACGTCAACACACCCTGGTCAGTCTCTAACCGATAGGCTAATGCGCGGTACGGATGATTAGCGAGAGCAGTGCGTACCCGAACCGGCCCCAACTCAAGACAATGACCGGCACCAATCTCGAAGAAGTTGATCTGAGCGCGTAGATCATCGAGGGTGAGTGGAAGCAGAGGATCGCTCAATGCACCGGCCAGAGTTGTACGCAGACTCGACTGAGTACGGGCCAGGCCATAGATATCAATTTTTGAATTTGGGTCAAACAGGGGGGCGAAGAACGGAAAACCTATGATATGATCCCAATGGGTGTGAGTAATTAAGAGATCGAACCGGTTCGGTGGAGCATGCGATTGGCGAAGAGCTTCCCCCAACATGCGCAGACCGGTACCAGCATCAAGAATAATATGGTGGTCTTCGGCTTCCACTTCGACACACGTTGTATTACCACCATAGCGCAACATACTGGCGTTTGCGACAGGGTATGATCCTCGTGTGCCCCAGATACGAACTCTCATCCATGCACCTGTACAATATTATGTCGTATTAACGCAACCAGGTGCGCAATATCATGCAGCACTGCAACACACAGTTTACAGCATAAACGCAATTTGTGCAGGCTTTTTAAGTGTCATTTTGTTTATCGCCGCTTCACCAGAAAGGGCAAAAGATGTCTCGTTTTCGCGTTGGCGTTCAACTTCATCCACAACACACCACGTGGGAATCGTACCGTCAAGCTGTTCAATATGCCGAATCAATTGGCTGTGACACGATCTGGAACTGGGATCACTTTTTTCCTCTCTACGGGCCGCCAGATGGTCCCCATTTCGAGGGCTGGACGCTCCTGACGGCAATGGCTGTCATCACCCAACGGGCCGAGGTTGGATGTCTGGTCACCTGCAACAGCTATCGTAATCCAGCCTTACTCTCGAATATGGCAAAGACCGTCGATCATATCAGTGGTGGACGACTCATTCTTGGGCTGGGCGCAGGTTGGTTTGAAAAAGATTATACGACGTTTGGCTACGAATTTGGGACGGCTGCCGACCGTCTGCGCGCACTTCGGCAGGCGTTGCCGATTATCAAAGAGCGATGGGCCGCCGATCAACCGCCACCGCTGCGCCGCATTCCAATCTTGATCGGTGGTGGCGGTGAAAAGGTCACCCTGCGCATTACTGCTGAACACGCCGACATCTGGCACGGCTTTGGTCCGATTGAAAACTTCAAGCGCAAGAATGCCATCCTCGATCAGTGGTGCGAACAGATCGGACGTGATCCGGCAACCATCGAGCGTAGTGTGTCACCGCGAGCTGGTGAGCCGATTGAACCGTACCTTGAAGCCGGTGCCACCCACATCATCATTGGGATGGGTGAACCGTGGAACTTCGCACCGGTTGAGGAGCTGCTGAAACTGCGCGGTTAGAAGTTGACATAAATTACATAACCTGTATCACGTCGGGCGAGGTAGACGAAGGAAAGATTTTCGTCTGCCTCACCCGACAGGTTTTTGCAGTCCAACCAACACTGCAATCCTCAACCGAAGAGCAGCTATGAGTGGCCCGTACAACCTGAATTGCACGAATGGTTTGCACGATGTGATACACTTCATGGTATGAAACACCGCATATCGTCATTCATGCAAGCCGTCATTTCCCGTTATCAGCGAGCAGCATTAGCGTTCCTTGTGCTGCTCTCGCTGGTGGTGCTGGTTGTTGCTTTGAGTGCTCTGAGTGACCCGGTACTGCGGACGGCCTGGCCCCGACTGATCGGTATGCTGGCCTGTTTAGTGGGTATGGTTGGGCTGGCATGGATTACCCCCCTGCGCCTCCTGACCGTATGGGGACAGGTGATACTGATTGGTCTTGAGCTGGCCGCTGCGGCCGGTGCGCAACTACTGTACCCAACACCTTTGATTGACTACATCTATCTCATCCTGGTTCTGCAGGGCATTATGCTCTTCCGGCCATGGTTATGGGCAATAATGGCTGTCGGCATTTGGATGATCTGGGCAATCGTGCGTTACCGCCTCTCGCATGACCTGATTGGATGGCTAGAGAGTAACCTCGCGATAGCTTTCCCCGCTACCTGCGCTATCATCGCCGCCTTTATCTACGCCCGGCATCTCCGGCGCAGTGAACAGGTTCAGCAGATGCTACAGCAGATGCAGCAGCGCTCAGCAGCTTTCTCGACATTCCTCCGCGATGTTCAGCAGCGCGTGGCCCACGAAGAACGGCAACGGCTATTGCATCTACTGGCCGACGAAGTTCAGCAGGCACTGGCACAGGCCGAACAAAGTATCACGGGTGCGCTGGCGGTTGCCCAAACCAACTTACATCGCTTACATGCAGTGCTCGATCTGCCACGTGCCGCTGCCGCAACTGCAATTGATCGCCTGCGTGCCGCAGTCACTGCTCTCCGTTTCCAGAGTGACGATACCCGGCAACCAGCACGACTGGCACTGGCAAACACGTTAGAAGAAACCCTGATTGCACCTCGCCCATACTCTGTGCTGGCCTGGCTCCTACCATCGCTCTTTGTCAGTCTTTCGGTAGGCCTGGCACTTATCCAGCCCAATCCACTCTCGCTGCCAGCCTTGCTCTGGCTGGTGGTACTTGGTGGCCTGCTGATTGTAGCCAGTGCCTGTACCCAACACGTTCGGCAGACCATCTTCATCCAGATTGGCCTGGTAGTGCAAACGCTGACCATTACGTTGATGGCAGCAGTGACCAATCTGATACCGCTTCTCTGGGGATTGCTGTTGGTGGCATGGCAAATGGCCAGCCGGCTTTCGACCCTGCAATTGATCTTCTTCGGCAGTATCTTTCCACTGCTCTTGCTAGGCATCGGTTTCTGGCAATCGCTAACCCTTGATGCTGCCACCATTCTCGGTCTCGGCGTTGCCGTGGCGCTGGTAGGGGCACCGCTCATCCTGGCGCGCTATCAGTTGCGTCGGCGTCAGCAGGTCGAGTGGCAAATGCAATTACTCGCTGCCGAGATGCAGCAACAGGCAAACGAGATTCAAACCATTACGATTGCGGCAGAACGATCACGCTTTGCCCGTGAAATGCACGACGATCTGGGTTCAAAGCTGGTCTTGATAAACCTCGAACTCCAACTGGCCGCCGATCTGGCTACAGAAGACCCGACAGCCGCCCGTGACCATCTGGCGCATAGCCGGGAATTGCTGCACAGCGCCTGGCAAAGTCTGCTGGCAGTAGTTGACGCTGATTTATCCCTCCAGCCTGAAGAACTGACGCAGAACCTGCACCAGTTGGTACGTCAATGTGCCCAGAGTACAGGGATTACAGTTGATCTGAACCTTCATGGTGAGATCAATCAATTACCTGCTCCGGTAGCGCACTGTGTCTACCGGGCAGTCCAAGAGGGCTTGACCAACGCTTGCAAGCATGCCAGTGCCGATACGATTATCGTCTACGTCAGCGCCGAAGGTGGTTACGTGGTTGTAACAGTCACCAATAATGATCGTTCGGATCAACCACGATCACACATCGATCTGGGGAGCGGGAGTTTTGGGCTGGTTGGATTACGAGAACGGGCAGAGTTGCTGGGAGGCGGGATCGAAGCCGGTGCATTACCGGAAGGAGGCTGGCGATTACGGCTGGTGCTTCCGATTGACCACGAGGAATAACGATGACGATCCGCGTTCTGATAGTCGATGATCAGGCTCTCATTCGCACCGGTATCGCGACCTTGCTGTCGCGCAAAGCTGATATCGAAGTTGTTGGTCAGGCCGGGAATGGGCGCGAGGCGCTTGAGCTGGTTGCATCACTCGATCCCGATGTGGTGCTTATGGATGTGATGATGCCGGTCATGGATGGGGTAGAAGCGACGCGGAAACTTGCCGAACGCGGCCCACGCCCAGCAGTAATTATGTTAACTACCTTCCACGATGATGAACGGGTCCTGCAATCAATCGCTGCCGGCGCTCGTGGTTACCTGCTGAAAGATGTCGATCATCGAGTATTGGCCGATAGCATTCGCACTGTTGCTGGAGGCGGTGCGCTGATTCACCCGCAGATCATTGCGCAATTATTGCCACGCCTGGCCAGTCTGGCTCCCACACCAGTCACCGCTTCCTCATCGCCATCCGATGTTACCAGCATCCTCACACCACGCGAACGCGACATTTTGCGACTACTGGCCCAAGGCTACACCAATCAAGAGATCGGCGAACAACTTGCGCTGAGTGTAGGAACCGTTAAGAATCATTTAAGCGTGATTTTCGCCAAGCTGGCAGTACGCGACCGCACTCAGGCTGCACTCTGGGCGCGAGAGCATTTGTTGTAGGCAATGGGGATCGGGATCGCTCCCATATCGTCAGGGTAGAACTTGCTTCATATCCAGTTTCCGGTATTGCTCAAGATTTGATAATACAGCGAGAGAACGTAAGGAGAACTGGGGGCAGCAGGACTGCTCTACACTACAACCTGCAACTACCTCAGTTCTCCTCACTATAGCCATCGAACAATCTTGTCAAGCCAATGGAGCTTAGCAAAACGCCACCAGACTCACACCTCTTAATTAACCTTGACCCTATTCGCGCACTAATTTCGCTGCATCCTGGGAAACGATAGGTAAATACAACTGACCACCCATTGCACTACCGCCGGCATCATCATCACCGGAAAGAGCCGATTGATTACGATTTATTACCGGCAGGAAGAGCTGATACGTCGGTGGCGTAAACTGCCCTTTTGCCGTGTACATCACCGAATTACCGGCCTGATCAATCGCTGTAATGATGAGCCGTACATCAGGCCAGGGTCGTGGCACACTGGCCGTCCAGCGGCGTGGATTCTGGCTATCCTGCGAGAAAGTGAGTGGCGTCCAGGTCACATTATCATCGGCAAGATAGACACCTGTTAGAGTGACCTGTGGATTGGTGGGATTATCTGGATCGCTGACAAAGACCTCGATCAAGGTTGAGACACTTTGCAGATTTACATCCTGACCGGCGATGCGCACCCGCTCTATTACTGGCGGTGTCTGGTCAGCCAGCGCCTCTTCAGCATCTTCGGCCTCTGGATCAGTGTAGAGCACCTGGAAGACAAGCTGCGTATAGGTGCGCAACGTACCGGTAACACCATCGGTCGCCCGGAACTGGGCCGCAGTACTGATGAGGGTATCACGAGGGCCGTTGTCGCCCTCGGTGCGACTATGACCGAAGAAGCGATCAGGCACCCAGAAGCCAATCCCGGCGCTGAAATCGGGTTCAATCGTCGTGGTGATCAACGGCTCAAAAGTTTCGGTCACGATTTGTGTAATCGTTGGATTGAAATTGTTCACCGTATTGTACTGACCACCTACGAAGATAATGTCACGCACTACCAACGGATTACGTTCACTATCGTCATCGCTACCCGACAATGCGGTGATGTCGTAAGTAAAGGCGGGTAATCCCGGCATCCCGATCAGGTTATTATTAAGGATAGTAACCGTTGGGGTAACGTTAAAGGTACTGGCAAGTAAGAATGTATCGCTAATTGTAAAGTTGCTGGCATCTAGCCGGATACGCTGACCACTGCGAGTTGGTTCCAGATAGTTGGTGTCATAGTTGATAGTAAAGGTTATCGTGCGGGTGAGTTGACTACCGGCAATCGGCGTGGGTGCGGTACGGTCACCGGCGGGCAGCTCAGCATTCAGGTCTTCGACCGGTGCCGACAATGGGTTATCCACGAAGATACGCTTCCACGGCAAGCCGTAAAGGGTGGTGATTGCCAGCACCTTGTAGTCGTAGGCATTGAGACCGAGTGAGGTGCGCAGATAGCGGAGCTTCGCATTGACCAGCGCCTCGCCGATACTGCGCCCCACGTAGGTTTCACCGTTTTCTGCCATAGGGTCGGGGCGCACCTCATTCCGTACCAGCTCTTGGGTCAGCAACGCCGCCAAACGCTCACTGTAATCCACGCCATCAAGCGTCCCATAGCCATAGCCGGTATTCCCGATCCAGTTCCCGGCATGGCGATTGAACGCCTGGGCAAAATCGGCAGCGTAGAAATCGATACGCGGCCCAAGTGATTGATCGATGGCGAGATACGGCACATTGTACCCACTATGACAGCCCACTGAATAGTAGAGCGTGTTGTAGAAGAAGCCAGGGCAAATAGAAGGATAGAAGTCACACGAGCTAGACGGGATAGCAGACGGAAATCCTGAAGAATAACCCACCGACAGAATGCGATCGGCAGGGAAGTTCGGATTCCCACTACCGCTAACTGCCGGGATCAGTTGCCAGTGATCGAAGTGAGCATTGAGCGAACTGACGAGGGTCTGAGTATCAGAATAGAACTCCAGAGGAGAAGAAAAGAAGCCCGGTGTGTCAAGCGGTTGCTCAAGCCATTCGGCTTCAAACTGCGCACGATTCCAGGTATTATTGTTTAAGACCCGCTTCGTGACGCTGATACTGGTTGCCTGCTGCAAGGTGCGCGAGATTGCGTTAGCCCCGTCAATCAAGAAGTCGTAGCCGGTGATAGACAGGCTGCGTGGATAGTAGAAATCATCACGCAGATATATATTCTCCTCGCCAAATCCGGGTGCGTTGCGACGCAGAAAATCGGCAATCTCGGAGGGTCTTTCAACAATGCGGCCTACAGCCAGCCGCGGCACGAAGAGTGGAAACCCGTAAAAGCGGTAGGGTCGGTCGGCGCCATAGGGGTTATCACTAAGCAGCATGCGGTTGCGCAATGCTGCACCGAGTGGATTGTTGGGTGAAATAAGACTCGCACCGTTCGTATTCGGATCAATCGTCTTCAAATAGTCGAGGTAATCGGCTTCGTTGGCAATCGTTGTCAGATCGGGTAGACGGAAGAAGGGGATAATCTCATCCCCGCCAACCAACACGATATTGCGCACATTCGGGTATGGTGTTGTCTGGTTGGTTTCATTACCCAGATTGGAGTCGTTATTGGCTCGCATCCGGTAACGAACCCGCACATCACGTGAAAGACCATTCCCAGCAGGTGCGATAGCCGCTTCGATCACATGGTCAATGATCTGGGCCAGATAATTCGCATAGAGCGGATTTGATTGATTAGCCGGTTGCGACCAGTCGTTGAGCAATTGACTAAACGGCAGCGTACCGGTAATCACTTCCAGGTTTGCCAGATCGATGACGGCACCTTTCTCCAGGATCAGGGCATTTTCAGACTCACCCCAGACCAGTTGCGTAAGCCCAGAATAGCCAGTGGATGAAGAGAGGGTCGTCGTAATAGCATTAATTGCCGTAAGTTCACCAGGGTATACCCCCTGCATCCGAGCGGAATTGATGATGTAGAGCGTAGTAACATCAGGATCAGGTCTATCGGTCAGAAACTGCACGTGCGGTGCCGGCCCTAACGATTGCAATGTGCTCCGTTCGAGCGTAATGGTGAGTCGGTACGGTTGAGAGCTGGTTTCGCCAGCGTTGGAAGGAGCAACCGCGACAAAATAGCGCCCTGGCTGCCAGACAATAATCTCGATTTGCTCGTCATTGTTGCCCGGATTGACACTAATGGAGGCAATCTGTCCACCGATTGAGGCGATCTGACCGCCAATCGAGGCAATCTGTCCACCGATTGAGGCGATCTGTCCACCGATTGAGGCGATCTGACCGCCAATCGAGGCAATCTGCCCACCGATTGAGGCGATCTGTCCACCGATCTGGGTAACATCCTCTAAACCAGATTGACCGGCATCGAATTCAAAGGTATTCGTGGCACCACCCTGCCCGGTTGCCGGATCAACCCCACCACCGAAGACCAGATCGTAGTCAGCAGTCAAGTTGGTGAGTTCAATCGTCACCAGCGAACCTGGGGCACTAATATCGAAATAGAAGTAGTCAATATCGATAGAAGAGGTAATCACACCGGTAATCGGCTGTCGCCAGCTATCGGTGCGACCGGACGCAATTTGTTGGGCCGAAACACCGGGCGGCGTGATCCGGTTATTTGGCTCGATCTCGGCAATTTCCGGTAAATTGGTGATCTCAGTGAGACGCACCGGTGAAGGTGAAGCCGCGGTTGCCGGTTGCGGACGCATATCCAACGCCATCGGCGCCACAAGAAGAGCGAAACACACCAATGCGAACAGAAGGCGTTGCATAGGATTCTCCTTTACCCAGGGGAGGGTTGCTCTCAAACCGGTAAAGCATTGGTAAGCGCCAGATCGCGTTGGGCGTCGAGTTCGGTGAAGATAGCAAGTGCTTCAGCGCGAGCTGCCGCTGCTGTCGAATACTGTTTACGCGCCAACTCCAGACGAGCCTGTTGATAACGAACCTTACCGAGTTCATAACGATTGCCCAACGCAGCCAGCGTATTGCCACTCCGCTCGAACAATTCGGCAGCAGTTGACAAATCACCTGCCGCGAGGGCAATTTCACCCAACACCCGCTCTGCAATCGCCGCATCATCGGCCTGGCCTAATTCTTCGGCAATCGTTAGCGAACGTTGTGCGTATGCACGCGCACCTGCAACGTCCTCCAGTGCCAGTGCGGCCAGCGCCGCCAGTCGGAGAACTTCTGGCAGAAAGCTGCGGGCATTAATTGACTCCAGATCGGTAATCGCCGTGATGAACAGATCCAGGGCAGCAGCGGCATGTCCTTGATTGAGTAACACCTCACCGCGATTATAGCCCGTCACCGCTACACCCAGCCGGGAACCAAGGCGGGCGAAGAGTTCACCGGCACGCTGGTACAGCTTACCGGCCCGTTCGAGTTCATTCCGACCCACCAGCACAACCGCCAGATTATTGGCCGTGCGAGCCGTAGCCAGTACATCGCCAATGGCCTCGGAAATCGCCATTGACTGCTCAAACACCGCGATGGTCTCGGCCCAACGTCCGGCCTGGGTATAGACACGGCCCAGGTCATTGAGCACATCACACAAACCAGCCGGCATGTTCGCTTGTTCGTAAAGAGTACGTGCCTGATTGAGGGCTTCGACAGCCTGTGTCCGATTTCCCTGATCACTGGCGATATTGCCGATAATTTTGAGCGCTCTGGCCTGATCCGTCAGACTAGCACTCTCCACAGCCAGCCTGTAACCGATATTCGCCCATTCCATTGCGTGGGTATAATCGCCGGTGCGGTAGGCAATTCCGGCACCAAGCAGATAACAACGGGCGGTTTCGGCCAACAACCCTTGATGAGCGCGGGACATCCCTTCGGTTAACAGCGCAAACGCCTGCTGATAATTCGAGCGTCGCTCTTCGACTGAGGCCAGCATACGGTGCAGGCGCAGCCAGCGCTCGCTTACCGGTTGATCGGCAGAAGGCAGGCTTAACTGAAGTGCTTCGCGAAAATTCCGCTCTGCTTCATCATATTCACCCAATGTCAGATGAATATCGCCAATTGCTTCATGAATTTCGGCGACCCGGTCGATTAAGCGATTTGGGTCCCATACTGTCGCCAGGTACGGCGCAATTTTCAGGGCCGTTGTGTACAGCGCCAGCGCATCGCGATTGGCAAAGCGACGATGCGCCTGAGCGGCAGCCAGGAGATGATAATGTAGTGCCGGCTGCCACTCTTCGGCCTGCAAAAAATGCCACGCCAGCACTGCGTATTGTTCTTCGAGCTGATGCGCAGCAATCTCTTCGATCCGCCGGGCCACACGAGCGTGTAACATGCGCCGGCGAGCGTACAGAATGCCCTCGTAGGCAACATCACGCAACAGCGCATGCCGGAAGATGTAGGCCAGAATGCGCTCCTGCTGATCGGCCTGGATCAACTCATGATCGATCAGGCGCTCCAGGCTCTCATCGAGCACCGGCGGGTTAGAGTAGACGCCCTCTACCACCGGGCGCTGGAAACGTCGGCCAATGACAGAAGCAACCTGCACCAGCTCCTGGCGTGGTTCATCCAGACGGTCGAGGCGGGCAATCAGCAACCCTTCAATACTGCGGGGCAGCTCGATCTTTTCAACCGGACGAGCCAATCGCCACGCAGCACCTGCGCTGTCGCGAATCAACAGCCGATCACGAACTAATGCCCGTACCAACTCCTCGATGAAGAAGGGATTACCCTGAGTGCGATCCAGCAGCGGCAACATCTCTTCCGGCGGCGGTCCGCCGAGGAGTGCTTCTAACAGTGCCCGGCTGTCTTCTGGCCGTAGCTCACCTAATTCGATGCGGATGGTGTTGGGATGACTATCCCATGGGGCTGGTGATACCATTTCAGGACGGTAGGTGAGTAACAAGACCAGACGACGGCCTGAAACAGCCTTACTCAACCGCTCAAGGACCTCGAGCGATGGCGAGTCGGCCCAATGGCAATCTTCCAGGATCAGCAGAAGCGACTCACGAGTAGCCAGACGGAGAAAGATCTCAACCAATAGCTCTTGCAATCGATCATGGCGTTGTTGAGAGGACAACCCGCCAGTTAACGGCGTATCAGCAATCGGCAACGCCAGCGCATCGGCCAGCAGCGGTGCAAAGCGGCTGAGTTCCGGTACCAGGTGTTCAAGGCGATGAACGACATTGGCAGCTAATTGATCTGGTGCACTCCGTGCATCAAGACCCAGAGCACTGATCAATGGTGCGCGGATCGCCGCATAGGCAGTACGTTGTTCGTAGCTTTGACAATCGCCAAAGAGAATGGTGAACGGTGGCACATCCTCATAGTCATCCTGATGGACCGTCGAGTCAATGACCAATCGCTGAATTGCCTCCTCGGCCAGGCGTGATTTACCGGCACCTGCTTCCCCAACCAGTGCAATCGTGGCGCCACGTCCGCGCAGCGCAGTACGGGCTGTGGTTAACACCTGTTTCAGCTCGGCATCACGTCCAATCAGAGGTGCTACCGCCAGTTGCTCATCGTCATGGCGGTTGGAGACGGGGGCAATGCTGACAACCTGTGCCGGTGTAACCGGTTCACTCAGCCCTTTCAAGGTCAGCGGTGCAGCGGCCTGCAAGACAACCTGATCCTGCACGGCCATCTGCGAGCTTGGCGAGAGGTAGATAGCCCCCTCCGGAGCGGCAGCCATCAGGCGTGCGGCCAGATTCACCGCCGGCCCCATCACGGTATATTCATAACGTGCCGCACCACCAACCCGCCCGGCAAAGACAGTACCGGTATTAATACCGATCTTCTGAGCCAGTGGCGGGGCAAGGGTTCCCGCTAACTTACCGATCTCCTGGTTTGCCTCCTGGATGACTGTACGCAATTCAAGGGCACACCGCACAGCACGGATCGGATCGTCTTCGTGAGCTGTAGGTGCGCCAAACAAGGCCATGAGTTTATCACCGTGGGTATACATATCGACTTTGTTGATGATACCCTCGTAGTGATGAACCACTGCCTGCACACGTCGATAGTAGGCATTGAAGATAGCCGCAGCCAGTTCCGGATCGCTATCGAGCTTGATGAGATAGCGGGAAAAATCGTAGACGTTGGCGAAGAGCACGGTCACTGGGCGAAATTCACCCAATTCGCCGGCAGCAGGATCGAGAAAACGGCGTGGTAAGCGGTGGACAAGATAGGGCTGGAGAGCATTGAGCTGGCGGGCCAGCCGATTCAGCGTTGCCAGATCATCCGGGCCACTGAGCGACCAGGTTAACGACGGCACCGACGGGATTACTGTTGGTTGCAGATCGAGGAGATGATAAAACCCCGCCTGACGCGGTTCAACCCGATAACCTGCAATACACCGCAAGATTTGGTCACTGACAACAACCTCACCCGGTGCAGCAATCTCTTGCGCCAATGCAACCCGATTTACTTCCGGTCCGGTGACCACCAGTTCAATATGACTCTGATCGCCAACCTCGGCAGCAAAGACTCGCCCAGCGTGAACCCCAACGCGCAAACGCAAGGAAAAATTGTCTAGCCGCGTTGAGAGTTGGGCAAATTCCCCCATCCGACTCTGCATCGCCAGGGCGGCGGCGCAGGCAGCAAGCGCGTGATCATCGTTCAGAGTCGTTGCATCGAAAAAAACGGTCAGAGCATCACCACCAAACTTGAGCAACACCCCACCCCGCACCTGCGCTTCATGCAGCAAGGCGGCAAACAATCGGTTAACGATAGCCGAAACCTCTTCTGCCCCCTGGCGCCCTAACTCTGACAGGCGCTCCGACAGCGCGGTAAAACCGGAGAGGTCAGCGAAAAGGAGCGATCCTTCCCAAAACGAGCCACCGGTACGACCGGGCTGCGGATCGGCCAGTTGCTGGTGAACAATACGCGCCGGAATATAAGCAGCGTGCGCTGCCAGCCTGGCCCGCAAATCACTGCCCAGGCGCGCACGTACTCCGGCGGCTAAATCGCCGGTTGTGATCAAATCGGCAAGCTGATGTGGCTCAAGGTAGCCTTCCAGATCACGCCATTCAGTCAACTGCCCGGTCATTATAGTGTCCATATACTATACTACTCCGACGATGCGGAAGGTATTTACCTGTATATACCTAAACGACTCGTCGCCGAAGTTTGTTTCGAGGTTACGCCCGGCAGATGGCAACAGATGCAGGGGATGAGACATCTCTGCATAGCTACGATTCGCCTTGATAGACCTATTGTGCAGCCAAAGTCGGCAAAAGAGAAGGGGGAAAAAAGGGCTAGTTGGCTAACATTTTTGTTAGTGACCTCTTGACAATATCTCGTCGGAGGTGTATACTCATCGCAATTGTTAAAAGTGTAATAATAACACTAAATCGGAGAATATCTCATGGTCGCCCAGATCTACGAAACAACCGGTGAAACGGCTGCCAGCCTCATCGCCGAAATTGCTGACCTCCGGCGCCAACGCAATGCGATCATCCTGGCACATAATTACGAATACGGCGAAATTCAGGAGATTGCCGATTATGTCGGCGACTCGCTGGGTATGGCGCAGGCCGCAGCCCGGACCGACGCTGACGTCATTATGGTGTGCGGTGTCTACTTTATGGCCGAGACTGCCGCCATCCTTAATCCGCAGCGGACGGTACTCATTCCCGATGCAAACGCCGGCTGCTCGCTGGCCGACTCGATTACCGTAGAGCAGTTACGAGCGTGGAAAGCTGCGAATCCAGGTGCGGTTGTTGTAAGTTATGTAAATACCAGTGCTGCTGTCAAGGCAGAAAGTGATTATTGCTGCACGTCGGGCAATGCCGAGCGAGTTATTAACGCCATCCCCGCCGATAAAACCATCTTGTTTTTGCCTGATATGTTTCTCGGCAGTTATCTACGCCACAAAACAGGGCGACCGCTCAAGATTTGGGCCGGCGAGTGTCACGTCCATGCCGCCATCCGGCCAACCATGATCGAACAGAAGCGAGCGGCAATGCCTGACGCCGAGTTTCTGATTCACCCTGAATGTGGCTGTGTGAGTAGCGCAATGGATTATGTGGCTCGCGGCGCCATTGAGAGTCGGGGCACGCATATTCTCTCCACCGAGGGCATGATTGCGCATGTCAACCGCTCACCGGCCAGCCGTTTTGTGGTTGCCACCGAGATTGGCGTGCTCCACCGGATGCGCAAAGCCAATCCGGATAAGCAGTTTGTTCCCATCGATGAGTCGATAAGCTGTCGCTACATGAAGCTGATCACGCTGGCAAAGGTGCGCGACAGTCTACGCGACCTGCGCGAACAGGTGACAGTACCGCCGGAGATTGCCGAACGGGCCAGAATCGCCATTGACCGAATGCTGGCGTTGTAGGTCTGCGCAATCTTTGCACATTTGAAGTATTCACCTCACACCTGGCAGAGGAGCATATGATGGAAGCCCTTCCTACTCAACGCAGCATTCTGCAGCGCATGCCATCGGTACGCGACCGTTTTGTTGATGTCCTGGTCATTGGCGCCGGCGCAGCCGGTCTCACTGCAGCGCTGGCCGCGGCTGCCCGCGGTGCGCGCGTGCTCGTTCTGGCACGCGGTTCACTCCCCGAAAGTAACTCGGCCTGGGCCCAGGGCGGGATTGCTGCCGCGTTGGACCCGGCCGACTCGCCTGGCATTCACGTTGCCGACACGCTTACTGCCGGAGCCGGCTTGTGTGATCCGGCAGCCGTGGCAGTGCTTGCCCACGAAGCACCGGCACTGATGCGTGAGCTGGCGATGTTGGGGGTACCTTTCGAGCGCGATGCCGATCAATTTGCGTTAGGGCTGGAAGGAGGGCATTCCCGGCGGCGCATTGTTCACGTCGGCGACGCAACCGGGCGGGCTGTAACCCAGGTGTTGATCGAGCGAGTGCGTGCCACGCCACTCATCAGTGTGCGCGAGCAGGCCCAGGCGGTCGAATTGTTAACTGCCGATGAGCGCGTGGTCGGAGCGCTGGTACGCCAGGCTGATGGGTCGTGGTGGCGAGTGTTGGCGGCGGCAACCGTGCTGGCCAGTGGCGGCGCTGGTGCGTTGTACGGGCTAACCAGTAATCAACCAACGGCACTCGGTGAAGGCATTGCGCTGGCCTACCGCGCCGGAGCCGAGATTGCCGATATGGAGTTTGTGCAATTTCATCCTACGGTCTATCGCACCCGCGCCGGTTATGGCTTTCTGATCACCGAAGCTGCCCGTGGTGAGGGTGGATTGCTCTACACGCCAACCGGTCGGCGCTTTATGCCGGCCTACGATCCGCGTGCCGAACTGGCACCCCGCGATGTGGTAACGCGCGGCATTGTTGCAGCAATGCAGGAGGAAGGCTGCGATCACGTCTTGCTCGATTTGACCCATCTGCCACCTGATCAGATCGAGCATCATTTTCCGACCATTTGTGCCCGTTTACGGGCCGACGGTATTGATCCGGTGCGAGATCCGATTCCGGTGGCACCGGCAGCCCACTACCTCATGGGAGGGGTACGTACCGATTTGAGTGGCGCAACCAATCTGCCGGGACTCTTCGCTGCCGGTGAGGTCGCCTGTACGGGTGTGCATGGCGCGAATCGGCTGGCCAGCAACTCGTTACTCGAATGCCTTGTCTTTGGTCGCCGGGCCGGTGAAGCCGCCGCTACCTATCGCGGGCAAGCCGTTCCTATGCCTGATCCGCTTCCGATAGCACCAATTACCACGCCACTTCCTGCCGATTGGCGCTCTACACTGGCCGAAATCATGCGAGCCGCCGGGCCATTGCGAGACGGATCAACCCTTCGAAGCGCACTGGCAAGGCTGGCAGAGTGGCCAATCAGTGCCGGGCCAGACGAAGCCGATCACATCACTGCTGTTAATGCCGGACTGACGGCACGGCTGATCGTCACTGCGGCCTTGTTGCGTACTGAGAGCCGTGGTGGCCACTTCCGGCAGGATTACCCGCAATCAGAGGAAGCCTGGCGCAAACATACCATCCTGCGACGTGACGCCGAACCCGCGTTTGTGCCGACGATTGCACCGCCGACGGCGGTTAGCCACGAGCGACAGGGGACGCATGTCTTGATCTGATCAGGAGTTACGCAGTTGAGAGCTGGGTAGAGCGTGGATGAGCCAGGTAGGCTCGTATCGCCTCACGGACGATGGCGGCTGTGGCCTCAAACCACGACGTGCCTGTCCGCAACCGGTGCCATGCCAGGCGGAGGAAGGCCCGCAGCGCCAGACCGATGTGATTCCGCTGGGCACGAGCGGCGCGGTGCTGGGCGCGTTCAATGCCACAGTACTGCGTGATCCCGCGATGGTACGCTTCGATCCGCCACCGGTACCGGGCGTCCTCCACCCACTGGTCGGCACGCATCGCCAGGTCGCTCGTGGCCCAGTCGTCACTGCCACCGGCTGGGGTG
>Ga0101945_1000103_pt1 | contig 203220 bp, 184 predicted proteins | sample DewCreD2012metaG_2_FD_75246 | JGI IMG/M metagenome (GOLD analysis project Ga0101945, IMG submission 75246) | Hot spring sediment bacterial and archeal communities from British Columbia, Canada, to study Microbial Dark Matter (Phase II) - Dewar... ... | reverse complement strand
GTCACCCCGATGATGGCGGCGGGAGTGACGGATCACGTATGGACTCTGCAAGAGTTGCTGACGTATCGGGTACCACCCCGGGCTCCCGAAAATATTGTGTCAATTGACGAGGGACATCAGAGAACAATCAAACCTCTGGTTATTGACATGCTCCCCCTCCTGTATTATAGGTCCTGGGGGTTGGCCTCTGTCTGGGTGGCCCCAGCGGCTATGCCATTAACCCGGCCCGCGACTTCGGCCCCCGGCTCCTGGGCGCCCTGGTGGGCACGAAGGGGCTCTTCACCGGCCTGTACTGGTTCGTGGCCCCGATCATTGGCCCCCTGGTCGGCGGTATCCTCGGTATTCTGACCTACGACTGGCTCATCGGCCGAGCCCTCGCCGCCAAGCAGGCGTAGGAAATCCCGGTGGGGGAGGGGACCATGAAAAAACTCATCAACCGCCCAGCAGATGTGGTGAAAGAGGAACTGGAGGGCATCGCCCTGGCCTATCCAGGCCTGGTGAAAGTCCACTTTGAGCCCAACTTCATCTACCGCGCCGATGCGCCTATCCCGGGCAAAGTGGCTGTCATCTCCGGTGGTGGGAGCGGTCACGAGCCGATGCACGGCGGGTTCGTGGGCGTGGGGATGTTGGATGCTGCCTGTCCGGGCGAGGTCTTCACCTCCCCCACCCCGGACCAGATGTTAGAGGCGGCCAAAATGGTGCATGGGGGCGCCGGTGTGCTGTATATCGTCAAAAACTACACCGGCGACGTGATGAACTTTGAGATGGCGGCCGATATGGCCCGCGCAGAAGGGATCCGCGTTCTCAATATCCTGATTGACGATGATGTGGCCGTAAAGGATAGCCTCTACACCGCAGGCCGCCGGGGTACCGGTACAACGGTGCTGGCGGAGAAGATCTGTGGTGCGGCCGCGGAACGCGGGTACGATCTGAAGCGGGTGGCCGATCTCTGCCGCCGGGTCAACATCAACGGGCGATCCATGGGTATGGCGCTCACCCCCTGCACGGTCCCTATGGCAGGCAAGCCGACCTTTGAACTCGCCGAGGACGAGATGGAGGTCGGCATCGGCATCCACGGTGAACCCGGCCGCGAGCGAATGAAACTCAAGACCGCGGACGAGATTACCGAGATGCTCGCTCTGGCGATCATTGAGGATCCGCCCTATCGGCGCACGGTGCGGGAGTGGGATGAAGAGAAAGCGGAATGGGTGGAAGTGGAGTTGGAAGACCCGCCATTCCGGCCCGGTGATCCGGTGCTGGCCTTCGTGAACAGCATGGGCGGCACGCCCGATATTGAGTTGCCCATCGTCTACCGGAAACTGCACGAGATTTGCACCAAGAAGGGGCTCAAGATCGTCCGCAACCTGATCGGGCGCTATATCACCTCGCTGGAAATGCAGGGGGTCTCCATCACCCTCCTGCGCATGGACGACGAGATGATTGACCTGTGGGATGCACCGGTCAAGACGCCAGGCCTGCGGTGGGGGATGTAGCCCATAGACAAACCCTGCCCATTTCCATGGCCACCGGGAACCGGATGAACGCCCGGAAATGGGCAGGGTATCTTATAGGAGTGGGGAATTGACCATCACAAGGAGTGAGGAATTGACCATCACAACAAAAGAACTCCTGATGTGTCTCCATAAAATGGCAGAAGTGCTGGAGGCCAACCGGGAATACCTCACGTCGCTGGATGCGGCTATCGGTGATGCCGACCACGGAATCAACATGGACCGGGGCTTCAAAGCGGTCCTGGCGAAACTGCCCTCTGTGGAGGACAAAGACGCCGGGACGATCCTGAAAACCGTTGGTGTGGCCCTGGTTTCCACAGTGGGAGGAGCCGGTGGGCCTCTCTATGGGACGGCCTTTATGCAGGCAGGCATGGCCGTGGCCGGTAAATACGAACTGGAACCCCAGGATGTGCTGGCGGCTTTAGATGCCGCACTAAAGGGAGTGGTGATGCGGGGGAAGGCCAATTTGGGGGACAAAACAATGGTAGATGCTCTTACCCCGGCCGTGAACGCCCTGCGCCGTGCCCTGGAGAACGGTTCCGGTTTGACCGAAGCGTTAGAACAGGCGGCTGCAGCGGCCGAACAGGGCATGAAAGACACCATCCCTATGCTGGCCAAAAAGGGCCGTGCCAGTTACCTGGGAGAGCGCAGTATCGGCCATCAGGACCCTGGAGCGACCTCCTCCTACCTGCTCATCAGGGTTATGGCCGATGTGGCACGGGAACTCCAAACCCAACAGGAACCATAAATCTTTACGCAAAAGGAGGGAGAAATGGCTAAGTACGTTGCCGCTGTGGATCAGGGTACAACCAGTACCCGCTTCATGGTCTTTGACCATGCCGGTCTGGTGGTGAGCGTCCACCAACTGGAGCACGAACAGATCTATCCTCAGCCTGGCTGGGTGGAACACAACCCGATGGAAATCTGGGAGCGAACCCAGCAGGTGATCAAAGCGGCCCTGGAGAAGAACGGGATAGATCCTAAGGAGATCGCTGCCATCGGCGTCACCAACCAGCGGGAGACCACCATCGTCTGGGATAAGAAGACCGGCAAGCCTTACTACAACGCCATCGTCTGGCAGTGCACCCGCACCAAGGACATCTGCGAAGACCTGGCCAAGGACGGTGGGCAGGACCGCTTCCGCCCCAAGACCGGCCTGCCGCTGGCGACCTACTTCTCCGGCCCCAAGCTCAAATGGATTCTGGATAACGTACCCGGCGTCCGGGCGGCGGCGGAGAAGGGGGATGCCCTCTTCGGCAACATTGACACCTGGGAAATCTGGTGGCTGACCGGTGGCCCCAATGGCGGCGCTCACGTGACCGACGTCTCCAACGCCAGCCGCACCATGATGATGAACCTGGAGACGTTGGACTGGGACCAGGAAATTCTGGACATCCTGGGCATCCCGCGCCAGATGTTGCCGGAGATTCGCCCCTCCAGCGACCCCAAGATTTACGGCTACACACCGAAAGACGGGCCGTTTGGCACTTCCATCCCCGTCTGCGGCGACCTGGGAGACCAGCAGGCGGCGCTGGTGGGCCAGACCTCCTTCAGCCCCGGCGAGGCCAAGAACACCTACGGCACCGGCTGCTTCATGCTGCTCAACACCGGCACCACGCCCGTCCCCAGCAAGAGCGGCCTGCTGACCACCCTGGGCTATAAATTCGGCGACGAGCCGGCCATCTACTGCCTGGAGGGCTCCATCGCCATCACCGGCGCTCTGGTCCAGTGGCTGCGGGATAACCTCAAGTTCTTTGACTTCTCCAAGCACATTGAGGACTACGCCCGGCAGGTGCCCGACAGCGGTGGTATCTACTTCGTCCCGGCCTTCTCCGGCCTCTTCGCGCCGTACTGGCGGCTGGACGCCCGCGGCGTCATCGTCGGCCTCACCCGCTTCATCAACAAGTACCACATCTGCCGCGCCGCGCTGGAAGCCACCGCCTACCAGACCCGCGAGGTGCTGGACGCGATGGAGAAGGACTCCGGTGTGCGCCTGACCGCCCTGAAGGTGGATGGCGGCATGGTCTTCAACGAACTGCTGATGCAGTTCCAGGCCGACATCCTGGGCGTGCCGGTCATCCGCCCGGTGGTGGCCGAGACCACCGCGCTGGGCGCCGCCTACGCGGCCGGGCTCGCCGTCGGCTTCTGGGAGAACCTGGACGACCTGCGCAAGAACTGGGCTGTGGACAAGGTCTGGGAGCCGAAGATGGACCCCGAGACCCGCGAGCGCCTCTATCGGGGCTGGCTGAAGGCAGTGGAGCGGACCTTCGGCTGGGTAGAATAGTGCCCTGAGAGTCTGGGGGGAGGAGCGGGATCGGGGAGGCCCCGCATCCTACCCCCTTTTGTTGTGAGGTCAGATCATGCACATCATCGTATGCATCAAGCAAATCATAGACCCGGAGGTCCCCTTTCACCTCTTCCGGATTGATCCGGTCGCGAAACGGCAGATCCAGGGGACTCACCCCCTGGTGATCAGTACCTATGATGAAGTTGCTGTAGAAGTCGCTCTGCAGCTGAAAGAGAAAGTCGGGGGCAGGGTGACCGCTCTAACGCTTGGGAAGAAAGAAGCTCTCCAGGCGCTCCATCAGACGCTGGCGATGGGCGCTGACGATGCCATCCTGCTCTCCGATTTGAATTTTGAAGAAATGGACTCTTTTGGAAAGGCCCGCGTCCTGGCTGCGGCCGTGCGAAAAATCGGCGAGTTTGATTTGATCCTGTGCGGACGCCAGGCGGGAGACGTAGAGTTGGGATTGGTCGGACCCTTCCTGGCCGGAGAACTGGGCATCCCGTGCGTTCCCCTCGTCGCCAACTTTGAAGTGGCCAATGGCACCATTCGGATGAGACGACCCGTTGAGACCGGGTACGAAATCCTGGAAGCCCCGTTCCCTCTCCTGGCGACGATCACCAACGACACAAGCAACGTCCCCCGGTACGCTTCAGTAAAAGGACTACGGGCAGCCATGCGGGTCCCCATCCCCTGCTGGTCATCGGCCGATTTAGGCCTGAGCGCCGATGCTCTGGGCCCGAAACCCCTGCGGATTGAGATAGACGAACTGTTTATCCCCCATCGGGAGATGCGCTGTGAACTCATTGAAGGGGAATCCGGCGCTGAGAAGGCCCGCAACCTGGCCGCGCGACTGAAAGCGCTGGGGTTAATCGGCTGAGGAGGGACAACATGGTTCACATCCTGACATTTTGCACAGCATCTCAACCGGAAATCCCCCGCCACCCGCTGGAATTGCTGGCCGCCGCGCGGGCACTGAGCGCTCAACTGGGGGAAGGTACGGTGCATACCCTGTGTGTGGGACCGGCATCGGGGGCTTATGGAGAGGAACTGATCCACCGTGGCGCCGACCGGGTGCTGACGGTGGAATGTCCATCCGTAGAGGCAGAGATAGCACTGGCCGTGGTGGAATCGGCCGTCCGGCATCTGGCCCCTAAAGTTGTGCTTTTCCCTCACGATGATCTGAGTGGAGCCTATGTGGGGCCGTGCCTGGCATACCGCCTGGAGACAGGGATTGCCACCGACTGCGGGGGCTTCGCCGTTCAGGGGGAGGATATCCGCTGGCTACGCCCTGTTTATGGGGGGAAGGCCATGGCGTATATGCGCATTCGGGGGCCGGTTCAACTGGCCACTATGCGCTCACGCGCTTTTGACCCCCTGCCTGCTGACCCGACACGTCGGGGAGAAATCCAGAGTTTCCCGGCCGACTGGGAAAGCGTCCGTCCGCAGATCCGCGTGGTGGAACGTTTGGAAGAAAAAGAAGAGGGAGAACTGCCGCTGGATCGGGCAGAAATCATCGTCAGCGGAGGGAGAGGAATCGGAAGCGCGGAGGGGTTCGCCGTTCTACGGGAACTGGCCCGGGTACTGGGAGCCGCAATCGGTGGCTCCCGCCCGGCCGCGGACCTGGGGTGGGTGCCCCACTCTCACTTGGTAGGTCAGACCGGGAAAATCGTTGCCCCCAATCTCTACATTGCGGTGGGAATTTCGGGGGCAGCGCAACACATCGCCGGGGCCGGTTCATCTAAAACCATTGTCGCTATTAACAAAGACTCCGACGCGCCCATTTTCAAACTTGCCCATATTGGTGTGGTAGAGGAGTGGGAAAAAGTCATCCCGGCCCTGATTGAAGCCTGTAGGGAATGGCGATCATAACCCGTCATTGCGGGTCGCTGGAGGCGGCGAAGCACTCCTGGCGCTACTCGCTGGAGAGGCTTCGGGCAATCCACACTCCCATCTGAATGTACGAAAGTCAACAGAAGCGGAGAAAGGAGGCAAAAGAATGATCCGACTGGAGACCAGAGTCGTGGTGATTGGTGGTGGAGCGACAGGGACGGCGGTTTTGCGGGACCTGGCAATGCGAGGAGTTGAGGCCGTCCTGGTAGAGCGGGGTAATCTGGCCGAGGGAACGTCGGGGAATTTCCATGGCCTTCTCCATAGCGGTGGCCGCTACGCTGTCAAAGACCCACCCGCCGCCGAGGAATGCATCCATGAGAACGCCATCCTCCGCCGAATCGCTCCGCAGGCGATTGAGGATACGGGGGGATTTTTTGTTGTGCTGACCGACGAAGACGAGGCGTTCCTGCCCCGTTTCCTGGAAGGGTGCCGTCAGGTCGGCATTCCGACGGAGGTGCTTTCTGGCAGCCAGGCCCTTCAGGAAGAACCTGCCCTTTCCCCTCAAGTGCGCTGCGCTGTGACCGTCCCCGATGGCAGTATAGATGGCTGGACCCTTTGCATCGGCAGCGTCAAGGCGGCCAAAGAATACGGGGCTAAAGTCTTCCTCTACACACCGGTTACAAAAATCCTGCGCCAGGGTGACCGGGTGGTGGGCATTGAGGCGGTGGACCGCTCTTCTGGCAATGAATACGAAATCCGGGCCGAATACGTGATCAACGCTACCGGCCCATGGACGACCAAAACTGCGCGGTTGGCCGGATTGGAAGTGCCAATGGCTCTGGACTATGGGACAATGGTCGTCCTGAACGGCCGACCGGTCCGGCGCGCGATTAACCGTTGTCGCCCTCCGGCAGATGGGGATATCATTGTGCCTGTGGGCACGGCAATCGTCCTGGGCACGACCTCGGTGCCAATTCAGGACCCGGACGACTTCTGTATCCAGGAGTGGGAGATTGATCTCTTGCTGGAAGAAGCCGTCAAAATGGTACCCGTTGTGGAGGAGATGGGGGTCCAGCGATATTATGCGGCCGTCCGTCCTCTTTACAAGCCACCGACGGAAGGGGCAGAAGGGCAAAGAGAAGTCAGCCGGGCTTTTTACGTCCTGGATCACGAAGAACTGGATGGACTCGGGGGGCTGATCACCATCACTGGCGGCAAGGTCACTACCTGCCGACTGATGGCAGAGAAAACCGTGGACCTGGTATGTGCCAAGATGGGGATTCAGGCTCCCTGCCGCACCCATCTGGAGCCGCTCCCGCCCGCTTAGCAGGCCCGAGAGATGACAAAAAAGAAGTCTCCAAAAGCGGAAAAGAGTGCACAACCCCCGCGTCGCCCCCTGTGGTGGTGGATTTTTGCCTTTCTGTTCCCGCTGGTGATAAGCGAGGTGATGTTCTACATGGCGGGCCGGGTGCTCAGTATGGTGATTTTTCCCATTGTCTGGGTTGGTTTCTGGGCCGCTGTGGCTTACCGGGCCGGTTGGTTCTCCAGGGAAAAGTAAAACAGGCAGTAGCCATTCGGATCGTCATTGGGGGAGGTTTTTGTGGCCCGCGAAGCCAGCCACAAAAACCTCCCTTTCTCCCTCTGTAAGAAGCAGGACAATCGCTCCAACAGAACACCCGACCAGGAAAGGGACTACCTGGCGCGCGAAAGTTGCCGAAATCCAGTTGGCAAAGCAGGTCCTTCGGATGAGGGAAACCGTTATCCCCAACGCACCAGGCAAGGATTTTGCCCACTTTCTGCGAATCCATAGCCTGGAGGAATGGGAAGGCCGGTTCAGCCGGTATGACGAGGAGACCTACCAGGCCGTTCTGGAAAGAGTGGGACCGGAAGACATCGTGATAGAAATCGGGGCGGGAGACCTCTATCTGGCCCTTCGGATCGCTCAAAAAGCACGCCGTGTATATGCCATAGAGGTCAATCCAACGATAGTTGCTGCAACGCTCGCGGCCATCGGTTTTTCCCTACCGCGAAACCTCCACGTCGTATGTGCAAATGCATTGGATTTTCCTCTCCCACCCGACGTGACAATGGCCGTATTGCTGATGCGGCATTGTCAGCATTTCGGTGAATACTTTGACCGCTTGCAGGCGGGGGGATGCCGATGGTTGCTCACGAACGCTCGCTGGAAATGCGGGGTTGAAGCCATTGACCTGCAAGCACCAAGAATCCCTTTTGAGCAGGTGGATGAGGGCTGGTATGCCTGTCGGTGTGGGACCATTGGCTATGTCGGGACAGGTACAGGAATGAACACCTCACCCTGGGAGGTTGCCAACTGTCCCCGTTGCAATCCTTGAAGCCCCTGGTTCTGCAACCATTCGTCACTACCTGCCCGCCCGCGTCATTGCGAGCCGCCGAAGGCGGCGAAGCAATCTCTAAGTTCCTTCCATAGTGCCAAGTCTCTTAAAATCGTACCGGGGGCAGAAGCCCAAAGTCCTGAAAAATCGTACCTCCAGAGTGCCGTAACGGCTGACATTTTCTGCGCTCACCGGCTTTTATGAACCCCTCACCCCGCTTGATCCCCCCTCTCCCCCTGGCCTTGCGGCCAGGGGAGAGGGGGAGTTAAGGAAGGGGTTTTGCGGCGGGCGGCGAAGCCGCCCGCCGCAAAACCCCTACTCCTCCCTTCCCTCTCCCGCTCGCCTTCGGCGGCGGGAGAGGGAAGGGGGAATGGGGGGATTTTGCCCTATAGCGAGTATTCGTGACGCCCGTGAGGGGATCGCTTCGGCGGCTATCGCCGCCTCGCAATGACAGCAGGCAGGTGGTTACAGTAAGGAGAGAATTGGTTGGTATCATTATTGTCGCTCACAGTGAACAACTGGCCGCCGGGGTTTGTGAAGTGGCCCTTCAGATGGCTGGTGGGGAAAATATCCCGGTCATCCCGGCGGGTGGGACTGAGGACGGCCGCCTGGGCACCAGCCTGGATAAGGTGCTGAACGCCCTTCAGCAGATATTGGGCCAGGGACACAGCGCTCTGGTTCTGGCCGACCTGGGCAGTTCCATCATGGTGGCGGAAATGGCCCTGGAGTATCTACCGCCGGAATGGCGGGAGCAGGTACGCCTGGCAAATGCTCCCCTGGTGGAAGGTGCCCTGGCAGCCGTCGTGGCCGCCTCAGGAGGGGAGGGCCTGGAGGCAGTTCAATATGCCGCCGAACAGGCAGCGCGGGTTTCCAAGATTTTGGGACCATCTCCTGAGATCGCACCCGCACCGCTTATTCCAGAGGAGATCGCGGAAGCCCCTGAGGAGTCAGTGGAACTGGTGGTTCCGAATCCCACCGGTCTCCACGCTCGCCCCGCCGCCCGATTCGTTCAGACTGCCATGCAGTTTCGGGCCCATATCACGGTGCAGAACGTTTCCCAGCGACGTCCGCCGGTCAATGCCAAAAGCATGGTGGAAGTCGCCAGCGGGGGAACGGCCGGGCAAGGGGAACGGATTCGGATTGTGGCTCGCGGAGAAGACGCGAAGGCGGCCATCCAGACTCTGAAGATGCTCGTTGAAAGTGGCTTTGGAGAGTTAGAAGAGACGTTGCCCCCTCCGGTTGTGACACCCCGGCCGATAGAAGTTCCAGGAGGAGAAGGCCTGAGAGGCATTCCGGCCTCCGGAGGAGTGGCTGTCGCTCCGTTATTCCAGTACCGTCCCTTAACGTGGCACGTTGAGCGTTACCCCGTTCAGGACATTGCCATGGAAATTGCCCGTCTCCACAAGGCCCTGGAACAGGCGCGCCAGGAACTGATCCATCTTCAGCAGGAAGTGGCGGTCCACCATCCCGAGACGGCGCGCATCTTTGAGTTTCAACGGCTGATGCTGGAAGACCCTACTCTGGTAGAAGCCATAGAAGAGAGAATCCGGCAAGCGGCATGGAACGCGGAGGCCGCGGCCAATGAGGTCTTTCAGGAATGGGTTGCCCGTTTTGAGCAGGAAGGCACCGAAATCGCCCGGCAGCGATCCGCCGATGTCCGGGACATTGGACAGCGCACCATCCGAATTCTTCTCGGTCTCCCCGAAGAAACCTCGTTGCAGGCCATTTCTGAACCCGTTATCGTGGTCGCCAGAGATTTGACCCCCTCGGATACCGCCCGATTGAATCGGGAGATCGTCAAAGGGGTCTGTACGGTCGGTGGGGGAGTCACCTCGCACGTCGCCATTCTGGCGCGGATGTGGAATATCCCGGCGGTTGTAGGGATAGAGGAATCGGTCCTGGACATCCCCGACGGCACGCTGGTAGCATTAGATGGTGACACGGGCCAGTTGGTGATCAATCCCTCCGCAGAGACTCTCGCCATCTACCAGGAACGGCAGGCCCGCAGGGCGGTGCAGGTCGCTGAAGCACTCCGCCGGAGCCAAGAGATGGCGGTGACGAAGGACGGACATCGGGTAGAGGTCTTTGCCAATATCGGAGATATTGCCTCCGCTCGCGAGGCTTTATCTATGGGGGCCGAAGGGGTCGGTCTCCTGCGCACCGAATTTCTCTTCGTGGATCGGGCGACGATGCCGGATGAAGAAGAACAGTATGCCGCCTATCGGGCCATCGCCGATGTGATGGAAGACCGCCCTCTGATTATCCGCACCCTGGACATCGGCGGCGACAAACCCCTGCCATACCTGGACCTACCCCCGGAAACCAACCCGTTTCTGGGAGTCCGGGCCATCCGCCTGACTCTGCGTCGTCCCGATCTCTTTCAAGCCCAACTGCGGGCCATTCTGCGCGCCGGCGTCGGCCGCAATGTAAAAATCATGTTTCCGATGGTGGCGACCGTTGAGGAAGTGCTCCAGGCGCGGGAGGCTCTGGAAGAGGCAAAGGCCGCCCTGGCGAAAGCCGGAATTCCCCACGCAACGGAGGTGGAAATCGGCATTATGATAGAGACACCGGCAGCAGCCGTCATCGCCGATGTTCTGGCCTCGCAGGTGCAATTTTTCAGCATCGGCTCCAATGACCTGACCCAGTATGTCCTGGCCTGTGACCGAACCAATGAGCAGTTATCTTCCCTCTATCAGCAACTGAACCCTGCTGTATTGCGTCTGCTTCGGGATGTGATTGAGGCGGCGCATGCGGCGGGAATATATGTGGGGCTGTGTGGGGAGTTGGCCGGGGAGCCGAAGGCGATCCCTCTTCTTTTAGGGCTGGGGTTGGACGAGTTCAGCATGACCCCTGCCGCAATCCCGCAGGCCAAACAAATCATCCGCTCTTTGACGATGGCCCAGGCCCGCGAGATTGCCCGACATGCCCTCACCTTGCCTACCGCTGCCGAGGTCAACCGTTATCTGGAAGAAGCACTCCAAGATTGCGGGATTGCCCAAAATCCGATATAATAGCCCCCAGGGTTGCTGATAGCGGCACCCTGGGAGATCAGGATGGGTAAACTCCTTTCGCTTTACGGTTTCGTAACGAGACAAAATCCGCACTATATGGATGTTTCCCCTTCCGTTCTCCCCCCTTCTTGCTCACCTGATATGCTCAAGCGGCTTTTGGCCCCCCCTCACCCCCTTTATCCCCCTCTCCCCCACCGCTTCGCGGCGGGGGAGAGGGGGATAAAGGGGATTTTGCGGTGGGCGGCGAAGCCGCCCACCGCAAAATCCCCTTACTTCCCCTCCCTTCTCCCGCCGCTGAAAGCGAGCGGGAGAGGGGAGGGGCTGGGGGAGAGGTGAGGGCACAGCCCCATACGGCAAGCAAAGTGCGGATTTTGCCTTAGAGCCATTCTCCCTTCTCTCTTGCACTGTGGCTGCGCAGGTATCTCCTATGGCAACACCCGATGGGGGACTTCTGAGTGAGACAGAAAGGAGACCTATGGCGAAAATTAACTGGACTGATGTCGCTACCTTTCTGGGCCTGCTGTACTACCCGAACCGGGTCGGGCCCTTCGGCCAGAAAGGAATCATCGTGGGTGATCTGGGGGGCCAACTGGTCACGGTCGGCCCTGCCAAAGCGCAGCGCGCAAACGCGGTGGGGATTATTGTCCAGTCCAGGCCCATCCTGGATGCTGACCGATTGCAGGAAGCGCTGGAAACCGATTGGGCCGTCCGCAAGGCGCTGGGGAAAGAAGGACAGGCCCGGGTGAACCTGCGCGCTATGCTGCATATCGGGCGGGAGAACACCGCCCTGATCTGGCCCATCGGATTGCGCCCTCCGTCGGCGGAAAAGATTGCCGCGCTGGCCCGCGCAGTGGCCGACGTGATCGCCCGAACCGTGGGAGAGATGGAGCCCCAGTGTAAGTCCTGTGGCCGCCCGGACGCTCCCATTATGCTGGTCAACAACACTCCTATGCACGTCTGTGAGCCGTGTGCCGAGGCCCTGCAAGCGCAAGGAAGTTTGGCTGCCCAGGCCTATGCCCAGAAGCGCCCTAACCTGCCTCTGGGCCTGCTCTTTGGAGTCGGCGCCGGGCTGGTGAGCGCCCTTGCCTGGGGCGTACTCTCCCTCCTGACCGAGAGAATCTTCATGATCGTCGCAGTGGGCATCGGCCTCTTTGTGGGCTGGGCGCTCCATCGGGGAATGGGGAAGTTCACCTGGGTTGGCCAGGTCGCTGCCGCGCTCATTACCCTCGGAAGCGTCCTGCTCGGCGATCTGCTCTACATTACTTTCCTCCTGATGCGGGAGGGCGCTGATCTTCTCAACGCCTTTCTGGCCGTTCTGTTCAACCTGGACATCGTCTTCAGCGAATCGGACATCTGGGTTTCCCTTTTCTTCGGACTGCTTGGGGCCCTCTACATTTTCTACCGCTACCGCAAGCCGCGCGTGGGCATCGTCGTTGAACCCCTGACCTCCACCTGACCCTGCAACCTGCGACTGGGAGGTGACATGCTGACCGACCGACGTCCCCGAGTCTCCATCGCCCATCTCCCGACCCCGCTGGAGATGCTGCCCCGTCTGACGGCCCATCTGGGCGGCCCCCAACTCTGGGCCAAACGGGACGACCAGACCGGGCTGGCAACAGGCGGGAACAAGACCCGCAAACTGGAATTCCTGGTGGCCGAAGCGCTGGCCCAGGAGACCGACACGCTGATCACCTGCGGCGCGGCCCAGTCCAACCACGCCCGCCAGACCGCCGCGGCCGCTGCCCGCTTCGGCCTGGCCTGCACCCTGGTCCTGCGCGGCGAGCCCCCGCCCCAGGCCCAGGGCAACCTGCTCCTGGACGGACTCCTGGGCGCGGAAATCGTCTGGGCCGGGGCGGATGACCTGACCGCCCGCCTGGAGGAGACGGCGAACGCTCTGCGCTCCCGGGGCCGCCGCCCCTACGCCGTTCCCTACGGCGGGAGCAACCCCGTGGGGGTCTGCGGCTACGTCGCCGCGATGGAGGAACTGCTGGCCCAGGCCGCGCAGGCGGGCCTCTCCTTTGACCACATCGTCCTGGCCTCCTCCAGCGGCGGCACCCAGGCCGGGCTGACGGTGGCGGCGCGGGCGCTGGGCTACCGGGGCCGCATCCTGGGCATCAGCGTGGACCTGCCCGCTGACCCCCTCCGCCGCCGGATGGCCGAACTGGCCACCGCCACCGCCGACTACCTGGGCCTCCCCCTGGCCTTTGCCCCGGAGGACTTCGCTGTGGAGGACGGGTACCGGGGCGAAGGATACGGCGTCATCAGCGACCTGGAGCGGGAGGCCATCCGCCTGCTGGCCCGGACTGAGGGGCTGCTCCTGGACCCCGTCTACACCGGGCGGGCCTTCGGCGGCCTGATAGACCTGATCCGGCGGGGCGCGTTCTCCCCCCGGGAACGGGTGCTCTTCTGGCACACCGGCGGCGTGGCTGGCCTCTTCGCCCGCCCCACCCTGGAGTAGGGTGGCCTCACACAAAGACACGAAGACACAAAGGCACGAAGCCCATCCATTGTTAATTTTTTAATTGTTAATTGTTAATTGTTAATTGTTAATTTCTGCGATGTGGTCTGCTCTCTTCACCCCCCGCGCCGTCGCCCTGATCGGGTCTGTCGGCGAAGGAAAACTGGGATACCACCTGCTCCGCCAGATGGTGGACGGCGGATTCCCGCCCGCGCGCCTGGCCGTGGTCAACCCCAAAGGACAAGGGGCGCTGGGCGTGGCCGGGTACCCGTCGGTCGCTGAGACGGGGTTGCCGGTGGACCTGGCAGTCGTCGTCACCCCGGCGGGTACGGTCCCCGTCGTGCTGGAGGAATGCGCCCGGAGCGGCGTCCGCGCCGCGGTCGTCATTACTGCCGGCTTCTCCGAAGTGGGCAACGTCGCCGGAGAGGAGGCCATCCGGGAGGTCGCCTGTCGGACCGGCATCCGCGTCGTCGGCCCCAACTGCGCGGGCATCGTCAACACCCACCACGCCCTTTTCCCCACCCTGGAGACGCGCCCCCCGGCGGGCTCCGTCTCCCTCATCGCCCAGAGCGGCGCTGTGGGCGGCGTCTTCCTGGCATGGGCCAGAGAGCACGGCCTGGGCATCGCCAAATTCATCAGTTACGGCAACGGCGCCGACCTGAACGAGCGGGATTTCCTGGAGTACCTGGCCGAAGACCCCGAGACCCGGGTGGCGGCGCTGTACATTGAAGAAGTGACGGAGGGGCGGGCGTTCATGCGGGCCCTGGCGGCCTGCGCGCGTCGCAAGCCCGTGGTGGTCATCAAGGCCGGACGGACGGAGGCGGGCCGACGGGCCACCCTCTCCCACACCGGCTCCATGGCCGGCGCCGACGCCGTCTACGATGCCGCGCTGCGCCAGTGCGGCGCGCTGCGGGTGGCCTCGCTGGAGGAGATGTTTGACCTCTGCCTGGGCTTCACTGCGCTGCCGCCCGTCCGGGGCCGCCGGGTGGTCATCGTCACCAACTCCGGAGGGCCGGGGGTCCTGGCCGCCGACCGGGCCGAGGAGGTGGGGCTGACGGTCGCCGAACCGTCCCCGGCGCTGCGGGAGCGACTCTCCACCTTTCTCCCCCCGTACTGCGGCCTGACCAATCCCATAGACTTGACGGTGGAGGGGACGGAGGAGGGATACCGGCGGACCCTGGCGACCGTCCTGGAGGAGTATGACGCGGCGGTGGCACTGAACATCGCCCCGGCCTATCTGGATTCGGTCCCTCTGGCCCGGGGCGTGGTGGACGCGGCACGGGAGAGCGGGAAGCCCGTGGCGGCGGCGTTTCTCCCCGGCCCGATCGTTGCCGAAGCGGTCCGCTATCTGCGGGAGCAGGGCATCCCCAACTTCACCACCGGTGAGCGCGCGGTGGCCGCGCTGGCCCACTTGGCGGACTACCACACCCGACAGGACGCGCGGGTCATCGGCCCTGGCGTGGAGGGGAGCAGCGCCCCCGAAACGGGGCCGCGGGGCGCCCTGCCGGACTCCCTGCTGGAGCCGGACCTGATGGCATGGCTGCGGGAGAACGGCATCCCCGTCCCGGAGTTCCAGACGGCCCAGAGCGCCGACGAAGCGGTGGCGGCGGCCCGGGCCATCGGCTACCCGGTGGTGATGAAGGTCGTCTCGCCGCAGATTCTGCACAAGTCCGAATGGGGCGGGGTCCTCCTGGGCATCGCCGACGACCAAGCCGCCCGTGCTGGTTTTGAGCACCTGGCCGGGGTCGCAGCGGGGGTGGACTTCCGGGGCGTCGTCATCTACCCGCTCGTTCAGGGGGCGCAGGAGGTGCTGGTAGGACTGTTCCGGGACCCGCAGTTCGGGCCCGTGGTGGCCTTCGGGGCCGGGGGCATCTACACCGAACTGCTGCGGGACGTGGCGTTGCGGGTAGCGCCGGTGGACCGGGCGGAGGCGGAGGGAATGGTCCGGGAGACCCGCGCGTATTCCCTGCTGGCGGGCGCCCGCGGCCGTCCCCCGGGCGACCTGGACGCGCTGGCGGACCTCATCGCGCAGGTCTCCTACCTTCCGTTCCTCTATCCAGAGATTGCCGAAATGGACCTGAACCCGGTCTTCGTCCTCCCCCAGGGCGTCCTGGTGGGCGACGTCCGGTTGATCCCAATGAAAGAATCAGAAGAATCAGCGTTCCGCTGATTCTTCTGATTCTCCTGATTCTCCTGATTCCCCATGATCCGCTGCTACCCCATCCAGTTGCCGGTCTTTGAGGGACCGCTGGACCTCCTGCTCCAGTTGATTGAGCGGGAGGAACTGGATGTTACCGCCGTCTCGCTGGCCCAGGTGACGGACCAGTACCTGGCCATTGTGGAGGAGATGGGGCGGCGGAACAACCTGGCGGACCTGACGGCGTTTCTGGTCGTGGCGGCGAAACTGGTGCTCATCAAGAGCCGGGTCCTGCTGCCGGGGTACCGGCCCCGGGGCGGCGAGGAGGACGAAGTCGCCGCCGACCTGATCCGGCAACTGGAGACGTACCGGGCCTACCGGGCCATCGCGGGGGAACTGGCGCGGCTGGAGGAGCGGGGCTGGCGGGCCTACGTGCGGGTGGCGCCGCCCGAAGAGGCCCGCGCGGGGATTACCGACCCCTCTGCCGTCCTGTCCGGCGTGACGCTGGAGGACCTGCTTCGGGCCGCGCAGGAGGCATTGCAGGCACATCCGGCCCCGGCGGTGGAAACGGTCATTGCCCTGCCCCTGATCACAGTGGCCGAACAGATGGCTCGGATTCAGGAACGGCTCGCCCGGGTGGGCCGTCTCTGCTTCCAGGACCTGCTGGCAGAAGTCAGCGGGAGAGCGGAAGTCGTCATCACCCTCCTGGCCGTACTGGAACTGATGAAGCAAGAACTCATTCGGGTATGGCAGAAGGAGTTATTTGGGCCCATTTTCATCTACCCCTGCCCACAGGAGCAACCTTCTCTGGCCCCCAATCTCCCTAATGGCCAAATATGATTGTTGAGTCCTGTGGTACTGGTTTGAAGTCTCAAAGCCAGGTGGTAGAGAGGTAAATTTTGCATTTTGGAGTATCCCTTGCGAAATTCGCAAAACGGAGGTACAATTTTGTGCGGCGGCACAGCCGCCGCACAAAATTTCCGCTTACCAATAGAAGTCTTCCCAGGGGAGCCCGGGAGAGCCGGGCTGAGAGGGCGTCCATGGGCGCATGCCCCCGACGCCGACCCTCTGAACCTGATCTGGGTCATGCCAGCGGAGGGAGGGGAAGCAGTTTGAGGAACACAGTCCGCCCCACCGCTGGTGGGGCGGACTTTTTTTCCCAAGAGGTCCAGATGAAAAGACGCGTGGTCATCTTTGCCAACGGGTTTCTGCCCGACCCGAAGCAGGCCCAGACGCTGGTCCGCCCCGATGACGTTCTCATCGCGGCCGACGGCGGCATCCGGTACCTGCTGGCCATAGGGTTTCGTCCCCATGCGGTAGTCGGGGACCTGGACTCCCTCCCCCCATTATTCCTGGAAACGCTCCAGCGGCAGGGAGCGGTCGTCCGTCCTTACCCCCGCGAGAAAGACGAGACCGACCTGGAACTGGCCCTTCGCCACGCGCTGGAATACAGCCCCGAGGCTATCCGGGTCGTCGGCGCGCTGGGCCTGCGGCTGGACCAGACGCTGGCCAACGTGGCGCTCCTGGCCGCCCCCTGGCTGGAGGGAGTAGACGTCCGGCTGGACGACGGCGTGGAGGAGGTCCTGCTGGTCCGCTCCGAAGCCACCATAGAGGGCCTGCCTGGCGAGACGGTCTCCCTCATCCCCTGGGGGATGCCCGTGGAAGGGGTCACTACCGAGGGGCTGCGCTGGCCCCTTCGGGAGGAGACGCTCTACCCGGACCGGACGCGCGGCATCAGCAACAAACTGACGGGCCCCCAGGCCCACGTCTGCATCCGTTCAGGGTTGCTGATCGTTGTCCACCGACGGAGTACGGAGTACGTGAAAAGTGAAAAGTGAAAAGTGAAACGCGAAACGTGAAAGGAGGTGCACCAATGAAAAGGACCCTCATTCCCCTACTTCTCGGCTTGCTGGTGCTGGCGGCCTGTGGCCCTCGCCAGCCGGCCACATTGACCGTGATGACCCACGATTCCTTCGCCGCCAGCGAAGAGGTCATCCGCGCCTTTGAACAGGAGAATAACGTCAAAGTGACCTTCCTGGCCTCCGGCGACACGGGCACGGCACTGAACAAGGCCATCCTCTCCAAAGACGCGCCCCTGGCGGACGTCTTCTACGGCGTGGACAACACCTTCCTTTCCCGCGCCCTTGAGGCGGGCATCTTTGAGCCCTACGAGTCGCCCCTGCTGAAGGACATCCCTCAGGAGTTCCAGTTGGACCCGGAGTCCCGCGCCCTGCCGGTGGACTACGGGGACGTCTGCATCAACTACGACAAGGCCTACTTCGCCCAGCACAACCTGCCCCTCCCCCAGAGCCTGGAGGACCTGACCCGTCCGGAGTACCGGGGCCTGCTGGTGGTGGAGAACCCCGCCACCTCGTCGCCTGGACTGGCTTTCCTGCTGGCGACCATCGCCCGCTTCGGCGACCCGGGCTACCTGGATTTCTGGCGCGCCCTGCGGGAGAACGGCGTGGTGGTCGTAAACGACTGGGAGACGGCGTACTACACGAATTTCAGCGGCTCCTCCGGCAAGGGGCCCCAGCCCATGGTCGTCTCCTACGGCTCCAGCCCACCCGCCGAGGTCATCTTCGCCGAACAGCCGCTGGAGGAAGCCCCCACTGCCTCGCTGGTTGGTCCCGGGATGTGCTTCCGCCAGATTGAGTTCGTCGGCGTCCTGAAAGGGACCAAACACCGCGACCTGGCCCGCAAGTTCGTGGACTTCATGCTCAGCGTCCGCTTCCAGGAGGACATGCCGCTCCAGATGTTCGTCTTCCCGGTCAACCCGAACGCAAAACTGCCGGAAGCCTTCGTCCAGTACGCCCAGATTCCCGAACAACCAGCCCGACTGGACCCGGTGCTCATCGCGGCCAACCGGGAGAAGTGGATTCAAGCCTGGACAGAGACGGTGCTGAGATAACGGCGGTCAGCAGAATGGCAAACCCTCCACCCAAACGGAGAGCGGGGGAGGGGGCGGTCTCGCTCCTGGCGTTGCCCGCCACCCTCTTCCTGACGGTTTTCTTCGTCCTGCCGCTGGCGCGCATCCTGCTCTATGCACTGGACGGGCGCCTGCTCCTCCAGGCAGACACGTGGGGACGGGTCGGGCGCGCCCTGGGGTTCACTGTCTATCAGGCCGCCCTCTCCACTCTGCTGACACTGGTGGTGGGGATGCCGCTGGCCTTCCTCTTCGCCCGCTACAAATTCCCCGGCAAAACGCTCTGGCGGGCCTTGCTGGCCATTCCCTTTATGCTGCCGACTGTCGTCGTCGCGGCGGGCTTCAACGCGTTCCTGGGCGACCGGGGCTGGCTGAACCTGACGCTGATGCGGTGGCTGGGCCTGGGAGCACCGCCGGTCCGCTTCACCGGCACGCTGGTGGCCATCCTGGTCGCCCACATCTTCTACAATACCACCCTGGTGGTACGTCTGCTGGCGCACGCCCTGGAGCACCTGGATCCCCACCTGGAGCAGGCGGCCCGGGTACTGGGAGCCGACGGCGGCAAAGTCCTCCGCCACATCACCCTGCCGCTCCTTCGGCCGTCGCTGCTGGCGGCCACCGCCCTGGTCTTCCTGTTTGACTTCACCAGTTTCGGGGTCATCCTGCTCCTGGGAGGCCCGACCTTCGCCACCCTGGAGGTGGAAATCTACATCCAGGGGATGCATCTCCTCAACCTCCCCCTGGCCGCTCTGCTTTCGGTGGTCCAACTGCTCTGTACTGTCGCTCTTTCTTTCCTGTACAGTCGCTTCCTGCCCCGTATCGTGACCCCCTTCTCGCTGCGTCCGGCAGAAGCGAACATCCGCTCCCCGCGCCGTTGGGGGGAGAAACTCTTCCTGGCCGCTATGCTGGTTCTCCTGGTCGCCCTGTTCCTGGTTCCGATGGCCTCTGTCCCCTTTCGCTCGGTGGCGCGGCTGGAGGCCGCGCGCGGCGAACGGGGCGAGGTCCGCTACGGCCTGACCATTGACTACTACCAGGAACTCTTCCTGAATCGCCGCAGTTCCCTCTTCTACGTGCCGCCGCTGGCGGCTGCGCGCAATTCTCTTCTCTACGCCCTGGCGACCGTTCTGCTCTCCATGGCCCTGGGGACCCCCGCTGCCATCGCCCTGGCCCGTCGGGGGCAGGTCGTCCGGACGCTGGATGCACTCTTCATGCTTCCGCTGGGGGCGTCCGCAGTGACGCTGGGGCTGGGTTTTCTGATGGTGTTTCGGCGCGCGGTGACGTCTCCCTGGCTGGTGCCGCTGGCCCACACGCTCATCGCCCTCCCCCTGGTCATCCGCACCCTGCAGCCCGCGCTGGCCTCCATCCCGCCCCGGCTGCGGGAGGCATCGCGGGTCCTGGGCGCCTCCCCCTGGAGGGCCTGGTGGACTGTGGAGTGGCCCATCCTCTGGCGTGCCTCGCTGGCGGCAGCGACCTTCGCCTTCACCGTTTCCCTGGGCGAGTTCGGCGCCACCCTGCTCCTGGCCCGCCCCGAATACCCGACACTCCCCATCGCCATTTACCGCTTCCTCTCCCAACCGGGTGGGCTGAACTACGGTCAGGCGATGGCGATGACGACCATCCTGATGGCCTTCACCAGCGGCGGCGTCCTGCTGATAGAGCGGCTTCGCCTCCCTGGTAGCAGCCAGTTTTAAGAGACGAACGATGCTGGAAGTCATCAACATTCACAAAACCTACGAGGGTCAACTGCTGCTGGAAGGAATCTCCTTCACGGTCACACCCGGCGAGACAGTCTGCCTGCTGGGCCCCTCCGGGAGCGGAAAGTCCACCCTGCTCCGCATCATCGCTGGTCTGGAAGAGGCCGAAGAGGGCCGTGTATACTGGGAGAGGGAGAACATCACCGACGTCCCACCTCACCGGCGCCGGATGGGGATGGTGTTTCAGGACTACGCACTCTTCCCGCACCTGACCGTCGCGGAGAACGTGGCCTTCGGCCTCCGAATGCAAGGGTGGTCTCCCCAGGACCAGCAGGAGCGCGTGCGGGAAGTGCTGGAACTGGTCCGCCTGACGGGCTTTGAGGCCCGGCGAGTCACCGACCTCTCCGGCGGCGAGCAGCAGCGAGTGGCCCTGGCACGGGCCCTGGCCCCGCGCCCGCGCGTGCTGATGCTGGACGAACCCCTGGGCGCGCTGGACCGAGCCCTGCGGGAGGAACTGCTGGAGGAACTGCGGGAAATCCTCCGCTCCAGCGACGTCGCGGCCATCTACGTCACCCACGACCAGGAGGAGGCCGCTGCTATCGCGGACCGGGTCCTCATCCTGCACGGGGGGAGGATTGTACGCCAGGGAACCCCCTACGAGGTCTGGAGCGACCCCGGCTCCCTCTGGGTCGCCCAGTTCCTGGGGGTCGGGAACATCCTCATTGGGAAGTGGCGCCCCGGCACCGACTCTTCTCTTTTGGAGACCGAACTGGGGGTATTTCCCCTCGCCTGTTCCCACTCCCATCGGTACGGGGAACTTGTCGGGGCCCTCCTCCGTCCATCTGCTGTGGTGGAGAGCCCTGGGGGTCCCATTCGCTCTCGCGTGACCGACGTCCTCTTCCAGAGGGAGCACTTCAAAGTCTGCCTGGAAAATGGCCTCTGCGCCTTCCTGTCCCGTCCCCCGGGGGTCGGCGAAGTCATCACCCTGCGCCTGACCGCCCCTCTCCAATGCCTGGGCCCGGCACCTGCTGGGAGCAAAGGAGGGGGCATTCGGTAGAAAAACCATCAAGGACACAAAGGCCACACAAGGCACGAATACGTTTTCTCCAGGGCCCTCAGGTCTCCTTCCCCAATCTGTAACGCTTCCGACTCCCCACAGCGCCCCTTTTTCGGGTAGAATAACAGGGGAGCAAGTCGCAAGTCGCAGGACGCAGGTTGCACGTCGCAGGTCGCAGGTCGCAAGTCGCAAGTCGCAGAGACTGTCACCCTTGTCCTCACTCCTCCCCCAACTGAACCAGTGGTGGGATGAGGGTCGGCGAAGGCCGACCATCGGCCGCAGGCCCAGAAAGGACGACTTCAGTCGCGCAACCGGTCGGCGCAGGCCGACCATCGGCCGCAGGCCGGTCGCCCGGACGTAAACGTCCGGGCTCATCATATGAAGCCCTGCGGGCTATTTTTAGCCCCCGAAGGGGGCTTTGCTGATTGAGCCCGACGGTTTAGCGTCGGGCAAAGAGTTGGTATAACAGCCTGCGCAACCGGTCGGCGCAGGCCGACCATCGGCCGCAGGCCCAGAGATGCCAATTTTCGTCGGCACACGGAGAACCTGATGAGACACCCAGGGAAACTCGTGCTGGCACTGGGACTCTCCGCTCTGCTGACCGGGAGCACGGGAGTCCTGCTGGGGGTTCCGCCGGCCCCGCCGGTCTGGGCATCGGAAGAACCGCCGATGGTCGGCGCAGGCCGACCATCGGCCACAGGCCCAGAGAGGCCGACTTCAGTCGGCGCACAGGCCCTCTGCTTCTGGTCCGACCACGGGCCGGCCTGCGTGGAGCGCGCAACGGTTTCCCTCCAGAGCATCCGCCCGGAGGATGAGGTCGCCTGGGGCACGGCCCTCCTCCGCGCCCTTCTGGCCGGCCCCACTCCCCAGGAGCAGGCCCGGGGGCTGGTCAGCGCGTTCCCTCCCGGCACCCGCCTGGCCGGATTCCGCCTGGAGCCCGACCACACCGCCGTCGTCCAACTGGACGTCCCGGCGGAGGCCCTCTCCCCGCTGGACCCCGGCGCCTTTGAGGCCATGGTCTGGCAACTGGCGCTGACGCTGGAGCATCTGAACTGGCAGGACCTGCGGGTCCAGACCCGCGACCCCTCCAACGGCGCCCTCGTCCCCCTGGCCCGCTTCCTGCCGGATATGCCCGTCCCCCGCAAGGAGTCGGTCTCCGACGAGGGCCCGGCGGTTCGTAGTGCCACACAAAGCGAAGCGGAGTGCGGCATTGCCGCCGCGGCTCTGCCCCAGGGCAGTCTGAAGGGCAAAACCGTCTACGTCAGCGCTGGGCACGGCTGGCTCTGGAACGGCTATAACTGGCGCACCCAGCGGCCCCCCTACCCCACCGCCCCCTACGTCGGCCCCATCATTGAGGACCACCACAACGCCGAGGCCGTCAACCAGTACCTCCTCCACTATCTCCAGAACGCCGGTGCCACTGTCATCCCTGTCCGGGAGCGGGATATGAACCGGACCGCCGTCGTCGTGGACAACGACAACCCCGGTGGCGGATACTCCGAAACGGGGACCTGGACGACCAGCAACTATACCGGCTACCGGGGCGGTACTTATCGCTACACCACCACGGTCACCACCACCGCCACAGCCACCGCCGCCTGGACCTTCACCGTCCCCGCCGACGGGGAGTACGCCGTCTACGCCTGGTACCGGCAGGGGACCAACCGTGCCCCCGACGCCCGCTACACCGTCCACCACGCCGGGGGCCGGACTGAAGTGATCGTGGACCAGCGCGTCCACGGCAACACCTGGCACTACCTGGGCACCTTCGGATTCCGCGCCGGGCAGGTCGCCACCGTCACCCTGAGCAACCTCTCCACCGTGGCGGGCCGGGCCGTCATCGCCGACGCGCTCCGGGTCGGCGGCGGCGTCTTCTCCAGCCTGACGGAGGTCTACACCACCACGGCCCCCTACCCTCCCAACAAGCCCTGGTGGGAGGTCGGCGCGTACTACCACGTCCAGCGCATGGGCCTGAACCCCTCCGGCTGGCCTGCCAACGGTTACTTCAACGACGTTGTCGCCCGGCCCATGTACGCCCGCTGGGAGCACGCCGGGACCGGCGAGGACGCCCTCTATATCTCATGGCACTCCAACGGCACCAGCAGCAACGGCTATCAGACCACCACCCGGGGCACCGTCACCTACATCTACAACGGCGAATGGATCACCCGCTCCGTCACCCCCGGCAGCGCGCAACTTCAGAACGCCGTCCACACCGAGATCATCCGCGCCCTGCGGGCCGCCTGGGACCCCGCCTGGCCCGACCTGGGGAAGCGGGCCCTCAACCTGGGGGAACTGCGGGAACTCTGGGACCCCGACCCCGCTGTCCAGATGCCCGGCGTCCTCATAGAGGTCGCTTTTCACGATCACCCCATTGACACCGACGCGCTCAAGGAGCCCCGCTTCAACCAACTGGTGGCTCGCGCCGTCTACCGGGGCATCGTCCGGTATTTTGAGACGCGCGACGGCGTGGACCTCCCCCTTCTCCCCGAGCCGCCCACTCACCTGGCCGTGCGGAACCTGGGGGACGGACGAGTCCAGGTCTCCTGGCGTCCGCCCCCGACGGACACCCCTGGCCTGGAAAGCGACCCGCCCACCGGTTACCGCGTCTACACCTCCACCGACGGCGTCGGCTGGTCGGTGGGGGCCCTGGTGACGACCACCGTCTACACCCTGACGGACGTCCCGGCGGGGCAACTTCTCTTTGTTCGCGTCACTGCCGTCAACGACGGCGGCGAATCCTTCCCGACGGAGGTGCTGGCGGCCCTCACCCCCTCCCCCGCCGCCTCCGGCGGCCTCCCCCTCCCCCTCTCCCACTTTGTGGGAGAGGGGGAGGGGGACAGGAGGGAGGGGGTGAGGACCCTCCTGGTCTCCGGCTTTGACCGCCTCAACCGCACCATGCTGGTCCCCGAAACCGACCCGGTGGAAGGGTACAACCTGCGGATGTTCCTGGACCGGATGAACGCCCGCAACTACGTCATCCAGCACGGGCAGGCCCTCACCCTCCCCTTTGACAGCGCCAGCAACGAGGCGGTGCGCGATGGCGACGTCTCCCTGGCCGATTACGGGTTGGTGGACTGGATTCTGGGGGAGGAGTCCGCGCCAGACCAGACGCTGGACCCCACGGAGCGGGCGCTCCTGCGGGCCTACCTGGAGGGCGGCGGCGCGCTCTTCCTCAGCGGGACGGAGGTCGGCTGGCACCTGGACGGGCTGGGCGCCGACCCCGATTTCTACCGCAACGTCCTGCGGGCCCGATACATTGCCGACAATGCCGGGACCTACGTCGTCACCCCCACCGCAGGCTCCATCTTCGCGGGGCTGCCGCCCTTCCGCTTTGACGCGCCGGGGATGTACGACCCGGACTTCCCCGACGTCATCAGCCCGACCGCCGGGGCGGTCGCCGCGCTGGCCTACGTCGGTGGGACCGGGGGCACGGCCGCTATCCAGTACGCCGACGGCTGCCGGAGGCTGGTCTACCTCGCCTTCCCCTTTGAGACAATAAACCCTTCGGCCCGGTCGGCGGTCATGGCGCGCGTGGTGGATTTCCTGGATGAGTGCCTGACCACCCCTGTGGAGATTTCCATCCTCTCCCCTGCCCCCGACAGTGCCCACAACAGTCCCCCGCCCTTCACCGGCACTGTGAGGACCGCGACCGGCACGCTCGCGCGCGTGGAAGTCCAGATTGAACGGGACAGCGCATACTGGTCGGGCAGCGGCTGGGCCTCAGAGCCCCACTGGCTCACGGCTACGGGTACCCTCACCTGGACCTACGACCTGGCCTCCGCGCTGGACCGGGACGGCCTCTACCATCTGCGGGCCCGCCCCGTCCTCTCCGACCCGTCGGCGCGGGTGACGGCGACCGTCTCCTTCTTCTACGACACCCAACCACCCGCCCTGGCGACCCTCCTGACGCCGACGGGCGGCATCACCCTGGCCACGCTGCCCCACCTGGTCCTGCAGTGGGTTCCCCCGCCCCCGGACGGCGGCTCCCCTCTGGCCTCCGTCGTCGCGCTGGACGGCGAAATCATCACCACCACGACGGCCTCCGTCTACACCCTCACGGCTATCGCGGAAGGCCCGCACACGTGGGGGGTACAGGTGGTAGACCGGGCCGGGAACCGCTCCGCCTGGGTAACCGACACCTTCGTCGTGGCCCGCCAGCACGTCTATCTGCCCCTGGTCCTGCGGGACTTTGCCCCTCCTCCGCCGCCTGGCCTGGTCAACGGCGGGTTTGAAACCGACGAGGGCTGGACGCTGCACCGGCTGGCCATCTACGACTCGTCCCTGGCCCGTTCCGGCGCGCGGAGCATGCGGCTGGGCATCCCGCCGGGGGAGCCCGGCCAGTACGCTTACTCCTCCGTCTCCCAGGCCTTCGTCGTCCCGCCGGGCCCGGCGGTCACCCTTCGCCTGTGGGTCTATCTCCGGAGCGAGGGGAATCGGGACGACCTGTACTACGTCAGTCTGTACGACGGGAGCGGGCAGTACCGGCTGCTGGACCTGTGGCGACCGGGGGACCTGCCGGAGGGGGTGTGGGTGGAACGGCGGGTAGACCTGAGCCCCTACGCGGGCCAGCGGGTCACCCTCTACATCGGGGTGAAGAACGACGGGGATGAACAGACGGCGGCGATGAATGTGGACGACGTGGGACTCCCATAAAGTTCCAAAAAATTCACCGCAGAGAGGACGCAGAGGACGCGGAGAATTTTATAAACCTTTCTCCGCGTCCTCTGCGGTCTCCACGATGGTCAGCAGTTTGTGGTCTGTGGTCTGTGGTCTATCGTCTGTGGTCCGTCGTCTGTCGTCTGTGGTCTATCGTCCGTCGTCCGTTATTCGTACCGCAGCGCGTCTATGGGGTTGAGCCGGGAGGCCCGCCAGGCCGGATACAGCCCGGAAGCCAGCCCCACCGCTGCTGAGACCAACGTCGCCAGGAGCACGGCCTGCGGGGTGACCACCGAGCGGAAGCCCTCCACCAGCGCGGAGATGACCTGTGCCCCGGCGAAGCCGATGCCGATGCCCATCAGCCCGCCCGCCAGGGCCAGAGTGACCGCCTCCATCAGGAACTGCACCAGAATGTCGTGCCTCCGGGCCCCCACCGCCTTCCGCAGGCCGATTTCCCGCGTCCGCTCCGTCACCGAGACCAGCATGATGTTCATAATCCCGATGCCGCCCACCAGCAGACTGATGCCCGCGATGGCCCCCAGAAAGACTGTCAGCACACCCGTGATATTGCCGAAGGTCTGAATCAGGTCGGCCTGGCTGAGAACGATGAAGTCGTCCTCGTCCTCAAAGGCAATACGATGCCGCTCCCGCAGGACGGCGCGGATTTGCTCCGCAGCGGCGTCCATCCGGTCCTCGCTGATCGCCTCCACCAGGATGTAGGAGACCCGGTACTCGCCGTTGGGGGCCCGCATAGAAAAAAGGCGGCTCTGGGCCGTCGTCAGCGGGACAAAGACGGTGTTGTCCTGATCAGTGAACGTGCCCCCCTTCTCCTCCATCACCCCGACCACCCGGAAGGGGACGTTATTGATGCGAACCGTCTCCCCGAGAGGCGCGGGGTTATCGGGGAACAGGGTCTCCACCACCGTTTTGCCCAGGACGGCGACCCGACTCCGCCCCTCTATGTCCTGGGGGGTGATGAATTCCCCAATCGCCGGGTGCCATTTGCGCACAGCGACGAATTCCGGCGTGACGCCCTGAATGGTGGTAAAGGTTTGCCGTCCTCCGGCGCTCACCGTTCCATTCCGGTCTATCTGCGGCGCTACCCGCGCCACGTCCGGCAGCCGGAGGGGGTCCGAGAGAGCCCGCACATCCCCCATCGTCAGCGAGCGCAAAGAGGTTGTCCCGCCGAACCGGGTATTTTGCCCCACGTTGGGCAGGACGAAAAGAAGATTGCTGCCGATGCCCTGAAACTGCTCGGTAACGAACACCTGCACACCCTGTCCGGCCGCCATCAGCGCGATGACCGCCGCGACACCGATGACAATCCCCAACATGGTCAGCGCCGAGCGCAACTTGTTCGCTCCCAGCGCCCGTAACGCCACCCGAAAACTCTCTGCCAGATTCATCGCTTCCCCCATAGCCACGCATCACGTTTCACGCTTCACGTTTCACGCTTCACGTTATTCTGCAGCAACCAGTGGAGCAGAGACGATTTCCTCCCCCTCCACCAACCCATCCCGCAGGTAGACAATCCGCCCTGTGTGCCGGGCAATCGTCGGGTCGTGGGTCACCAGCACCACGGTGATGCCCTGCTCCCGGTTCAGCCGCTGCAGGATGGCCATCACCTCCCGCCCGGCCTTGCTGTCCAGATTCCCCGTCGGCTCATCCGCCAGAATGATGGACGGGCCCGTCACCAGCGCCCGCGCAATGGCCACCCGCTGCTGCTCCCCGCCGGAGAGTTCCGTCGGCGTGTGGTGCAACCGGTCCCCCAGCCCCACCGCCTCCAGCGCCTCCCGTGCCCGCCGCAGCCGCTCCGCCCGCCCCACCCCGGCATAGAGCAGCGGCAGCGCCGCGTTCTCCAGCGCCGTCGTTCGGGGCAACAGGTTGAACGTCTGGAAGACGAAGCCGATGCGCCGGTTGCGGATGGCGGCCAACTGGTCGTCGTCCAACTGGCCCACTTCCTGCCCGTCCAGCCAGTAGGTGCCGGAGGTGGGCTGGTCCAGGCAGCCGATGATGTTCATCAGCGTAGATTTGCCGGAGCCGGAGGGGCCCATAATGGCAACCATCTCGCCGGGGCGGACGGTGAGGGATACGCCCCGCAGCGCGGGTACCTCCACCGTCCCCATCCGATAGATTTTGACGATGTTTTCCAGCCTGACGACGCTGTTCTCTGCGTTCATCCTACCGTCCGAAAGAGAAACCAAATTGACCCGAGGCGTTCTCCCGCACCAACACAAGGGTGTCCCCTTCGTTCAGGCCGCTCAGCACCTGGCTGTAGCCCTCGTAGCGGGCACCCAGGCGGACGTCCACCCGCTCCAGGTCGCCGCTGGCCGTCTTCCGGTAGACGTAGGGCTGACCGGTGGTCTGGTCAATCCGCACCACCCAGTTGGGGATCAGCAACTGGTCAGTCAACTCCTCCACACGGACCGTCACGGTGGCGGACATCCCGGCCCGGACCGGGGCGTCGGTGGGTTCCAGCGCGATGATGACGGGATAGGCGACGGTGCCCTCCACCAGCGTGGCCGCCGGACCGATGCGCTCTACTCTGCCTTTGATGGTCACATCGGGCAGAGCATCCAGCATCACCTCTGCCGGCAACCCCACCCGCAGGCGGGCCACGTCCATCTCGTCCACGTTGACGGTGATGCGGAAGCCGGAGATGTCCACCAGCGAAATCGCAGGCAGGCCAGCGGGGGCGGTCTCGCCGACGACGATATTGACAGCCGCGATGACGCCGTCAAAGGGCGCGGTGAGGGTCGCCTTTTCCAGGTTGCGGCGGGCGGCCTCGTATGCGGCGCGGGCCTGCTCCACCGTCGCCTCGGCGACGGTCAGTTCCTCCTCCGTCGGGCCGCTCATCGCCCGCTCCAGTTGCGCCCGGGCGCTCTCCACGTTGCTCCAGGCCGCCGCCAGGTCCTCCGGGGACGCCCCCTTCGTGGTCAACTGGTAGTTGGCCAGCGCGATCTGGTAGTCCAGAGTGGCCGTCTCCAGGTTGAGGGATTGGGGCAGCATCCCGACCTCCGGCCGCCAGGAGACCGGTTCGTAGGCCGAGCGGGCCCGGTTCAGCATCACTTCGGCCCGTTTCAGGTTCGCCTCGGCAACGGCCTTCTCTTCTGGAGAGGGGCTGTTTTTCAGCCGCTGGTACTGGGCCAGCGCGCTGCGGTAGGCCGCTTCGGCGGCCTTCACCGCCTCCGGGCGGGGCTGCGCGCGCAGTTGGGCCAGTTGGGCCTGGGCGGATTTCAGCGCCGCCTCCGCCTGCCGCAAACTCAGTTCCAGGTCGCCCGTGTCCAGCCGGGCCAGCACCTGACCGGTGCGCACTTCGTCTCCGATTTGCACGGTCACTTCCGCCACCCGCCCCGGCGCGCTGAAGGTCAGGTCCACCTGGCGGATGGGCTCAATCCGCCCACTGGCGCTGACGGTCACCTCCAGGGTGCCCCGTTCCACCACCGCGGTCCGCTCTTCGGTGGACGGATTGCGGGCCGATGCCTGCCGCCATACGAAAAAGCCGCCAACGGCCAGAAGCGCGATGGCGGCCAGGATGATCCAGATTCTACGCTGTTTGCTCATTTTCTTCCTCCACAGGGGCGCCAATTTGCAGTTGTCGGACCAGTTCCAGCCACTGGCCCGTCAGTTCGCTGATGAGGTCCGCGCGGAGCAGCCAGAGCCCGCCCCCCGGGCCTCCGATGACCAGGAGTTTCTCCCCAATCTGGATGCCCAGGTCCCGTCGGGCCTGCACGGGGATGACCACCTGCCCGCGCTCGCTCACCGTCACTGCGCCGTAGAATTGAGGGCACAGTCTTTTTTCCATGTCGCCTTTTCTCTTGTTTTTCTTACTTGCAAGACAAATAATATCACAGAGGGGGAAAATGTCAAGAAGGGGGATAGTTCAAAATTGGTTGACACTCGTACCTGTGAGTTCTCGTTGTCCCCCACCCTCCCTTTGTCCCCATCCTCCCTTGGCCTGCGGCCATGGGGTTCACAAGTGCAGGTTTCTTTCAACCCACCTATCGCCGGGCCAGACGAGTCTTTTCTTTCCCCTCACCTCCCTTAATCCATAGGCGTTAACTTTAGGACTTCTGAGGCGAATCTCGCCGCCCCATATTTGTAGGGGCGACCCTTGCGGTCGCCCCATCGGGCAGGGGCAAGCCCTGCCCCTGCAGGGGTTTCGGCGTCAGAGAGGCCGATGCCCAGCGCGAGAGCGCCCAAGAAGGCCGATTTTCCATCGGTGCCGGGGCGGTGAAGAGAAACGGCCTGCTTAAATTAACGCCTATGCCCCTTGATCCTCCCTCTCCCCTCGGCCTTTGAAGAGAGTTGAGAAAGTCCCCTTTTGGGGAACTTTTTCGCCCCCCTCCCCCGCCGTTTCACGGCGGGGGAGAGGTGGGATAAGAATATTGTTTTTGTGGTGACGGCTTCGCCGCCGCCACAAAAACAATTTTTTATACTTTTCTTCCCAGTAGAAGGGCCTGCCCCGACTTTCTCAGCAGCCTCCTTTGGCCAGGGGAGAGGGGGATCGGAGGGGATTTTGCGGTGGCGGCCTCCGGCCGCCACCGCAAAATCCCCTTATTCCCCCTCCCTCTCCCGCCGCCACATGCGAGTGGGAGAGGGAGGGGGAAAGGGGGTGGGTGAGGGCCAAAAAGCGGCGGCTTACCCTCTGGCTTCCGAAAAAAACACACTTGTCAGAGGAAGAACGGAAGGATTTTGGGGGCGGGCGGCTTCGCCGCTCGCCGCAAAACCCCCAGCCATAGGTGACGGCTGCGTCAGAGGTGTGTGCGAGTCAGGATCGGGGGCCGCGCTGGAAGGGGCGAGACGAGGCCGGCGGAGCGGAACCAGGCGCCTCCAGGAAGGTCCCGCAGTAACTGCAGAAGCGCGCCCCAGCGGCAGAACGCCTTCCACAATGAGGACATGTCACCGGTCGGGCATCCGCCAGAGGTGCACCGCAGGCAGAGCATTTGGCTGCGTCCAGAGGATTTCCCACCCCACAATAAGCACAGACCACCGTCTCTTCCTCAATCATCCCTGCCGGCCGGGCGCCAACACTTTCGCAGTAATGCTCAACGGCCTGCCAGACCTGCTGAGGCAGGGTCAGGCCGGAAATACTGCGAACAATGTCATCTATGCGGGTGATGAGAGAAAGAGGGTTAATGAGCGCCATGAGCCCTGTCTGGGCCAGGTCTGCTACAGCGCCCAGCCAGCGCTGCTGGCCCATGGTGACCTGGACACCGCCTTCCACGCGGCTGATGCCCAGAGTGAGCGCGCTCTGAGGCCCACCCCAATCCCAATCCCGCGTGGCAATCTGTACCAGGACCTGGTCCCCCGTCCCGATCCGCTGAGCCATCAGGTCACCCTTATTGAACTGAAGGACCAGCGCGTCCGCCATAGCCTGAGGATGAATCTCACCCCGGTAGATTCGCTGCTCCATATGCCCCTCCTCTGCCAGTACAGGTATTAAAGAAGGGCTTTTGCAGCGACCTGCGGCCGCCGCAAAATCTCCCTTTGATCTCTTCTTTCCTCGGAAAATTGAACCGTCCCGAGTCAGTATACTCCAAAAACGAGAGAGCGCAAAGGTTTTTGCCTTCTTTTCAATTCGTGCTATACTATCTTTTGTGAACGGGGAGAAGCGGACTTCAGCAGTTGACTCATTGGACCTGGATAACCTGTCCCCCCTCTTTGCCGACCTCGCCGCTGCCCTGGGCTGGGTGGGTGCTCAGGCTCTCCTGTTCTTTCAACCACTGCTGACGGGGTGGGTGAATGCATCGGCCATAGAGCGGGCCATTCGCTGGCTGGAGGCCCCCTCGCAGCGCACCGACGGGAGGGAATTATGACATCAATCCTGCCATGGCTGTTGATCATCATTGCCCTTGTGGTCCTTCTCTGGACCGCCATTCGCGCCCGTCGCGGCCACATCCCCTCAACTCGCCCCCTGCCAGCATTTGATGGATTGCCTGCCGAACTGGGTCACTCGGCAGAGAGTGGAGCCCCTATCCTCTTCACCCTCGGCTCCGGCGCAGTAGGAGGCGACCGCACGCTGACATCCATCGCCGCCCTGGAAACCCTGGAGGGAGTGGCCGATGCGGCGGTCGCCTATGGGACCCCGCCCATCGTCGCTGTGGGTGACCCTACCATCCTCCCGTTGGCCGAGGACGTTTTCCAACGCGCATGGAATCGGCGCGGTACCCCTGAGCGGTACAACCCCGCCAGTGTGCAATTCATCGGCATCCAGCCGACGGTGTATGCCGCAGGAGTGGCCGACCTGTTACTTCACGAGCGGGCTCATGCTCATGTCCTTATCGGCTCTATGGACGAGGAAGCCGCACTGGTCACTCATGCAGCAGAGGGAAGGGGAATTCCTCAATCTGTCGCTGCTGACCGCCTTCCGGCCCTGGGTGCCACCTATCCAGCCGACGCACGGCTGGCCATCGGCGAAGAGTTATACGCTGGCCCGGCCCGAATTGCGGCCCTCCCGCGCTACATAAGAAGCCTGCGGGCACAGGATGTGTTGCGCTTTCTCATCGTTCTTCTCGTCCTGATGAAAGTGCTGGGACTCTGGTAGCGAGGTGCTTATGGACCGGCTGGTAAAACGAATCCTTCCGACCTCCATCGCCGTTGGAATGGGGCTCCTGGTCCTCCTGGGCTATCTCCTTCCCATTCCCCTTCTGGCATCTGTACGGGATGAACTGATCCGATGGGCGGTCATCATCGCTGCATTTGCATTCATCCTGGGCTTTTTCAACCTGCTACGGGTCCATTCCGGACGCGCTCGGAAACCCGGCGGTATGTACAGTGTCATCCTGATCCTGACTGCCCTGATCAGCCTGGTCTTGACCCTGGCCGCCCTTTTGATCCCCTCCCTGCGATTCCTGGGCGCCTGGTGGTTTCGCTACGTCCTCTCCCCCCTCCAGGCTACTGTGGCCGGGCTGATCGCCTTCGTCCTGGCTGTGGCCGCCTTCCGTCTGCTGCGCCACCGGCGCGAGGCGGGCGTACTGGTCTTCCTGATCGCCGCGCTCGTCGTCCTGCTGGGCACGTTGCCGCTCCCGGCCCCGGCAGGGAACTGGCTGGCAAATCTGCGGACGTGGTGGATGAACGTCCCGGCCATGGCCGGGATGCGCGGTTTGCTGATCGGCGTGGGATTGGGCGTCCTGTTGATCGGCCTGCGCATATTGATCGGATCCGACCGTCCATATAGCGATTGACCGAGGGGCCAATGATTTACTGTCCGAAGTGTGGTACCGCGAACCGACAGGGCAGCAAATTCTGCAACGAGTGTGGAACCCCGCTGCCTGCCACTGGCCTGCGCTGCCCGATGTGTGGCGCGACGAACCCCACGGGCAACCTGTACTGCGATCGCTGTAGCGCCCGCCTGATACCGGCGGAACGGGTGCCTCCAGAAGAGGAGAAAGCAGAACGTCCCTCTCCCCCCAAAGGCATCTCTCTCCCCTCTGTCCCGTTGGGCGAAGAGGGATGGCTTTCCGAACTGCGGGCAGAAGCGGAACCATTGGACCTCCTTCCTGAAGAAGAAGAGGCCCCCGAGCGACCAGAGGGACTGGAAGCCCCCACCGCGCCCCCCACCCCGGAGGCCCCGTCCCCGGAGGCCGCCATCCCGGACTGGCTGGCGGAACTGGAAGCCCCCACCGCTCCCCCCACCCCGGAGGCCCCGCCCCCGGAGGCCGCCATCCCGGACTGGCTGGCGGAACTGGAAGCCCCCATCGCGCCTGTCTCTCCGGAGGCCCCGCCCCCGGAGGTCGCCATCCCGGACTGGCTGGCGGGACTGGAAGAGGCCGTTCCGGAGGCCCCTCTTCCTGCCGAAAAACCAATACCTCCGCTGGCAGGCATCCCTGTACCGCCGTCGGAGACTCCTGAGTGGTTGAGAGACGTTGAATTCGCTCCGCCAATTTATGAGGAGCCATCTGCCCAGACTCCATCGGTTGCGGCGCTGGACATCCACGCTGGTGTGCCTCCTGCTGCACCAACAACCGTACCTCCCATCCTGATAGAAGAGGAGGAGGAACTCCTTGTGACAACTCCGGGCGAAATCCCGGACTGGCTAAAGGAGGCGCCAGAAGAGGCGCCCCCTGAATTCGGCGGTTTAATCCCAGCCGAAATTCCCGAATGGCTGCGAGCGCTCCAGCCTCGGGAAGAAGTGACGGTTGAAGAGGAACCTGCGGAGACAGAGGGCTTCCTGATCGGACTGCGGGGGCTTATCCCCATTGGGAAGGGTCTGGATATACCAGCGACTGCCCAACCGCCCCTACCGAGAGCCCCCAGCCCGGCAGCGGTCGCCCGGGCAGAACTTCTCCAGGGCCTCCTTTCCCGGCCAATGATCACCCCACCGACGGCCGAAATACGGGAGGCCCCCCGACAGAGCGGGTGGGTATTGACCCGTTTTCTGGTGGGGGTCATTCTCCTGGCGGCTATTCTTCTCCCGATGCTGGTCCGGCTGCCCCTCTTCGGCCCGCCGACCGCCCCGACTGCGGAGGCCCTCTTCACTACAGTGAACCAGTTACCCGGGAACACCCCTGTCCTGATCGCGTGGGAGTACGGCCCGGCAGAGTCCGATGAGATGGACCGGGTGGCTGGCCCATTGATAGAGCACCTCCTGCGTCGGGAAGCCCGACTGATTGTGGTGAGCACCCGCATGGAAGGGCCGGCGGCTGCGGAGGCCCTGCTGGCATCCCGGTTGGTTGACCCGTCCGAACGGTCCCAGAGAATCGCCAATCTGGGTTACCTGCCGGGACAGGCCGCCGGGGTGCGGGAGGCCATCGGGAACCTGGGTGGACGGACCGAAGCCATGACGGGGCTACCCGCGTCCCAGTTGGAAATTATGGCGGATGTTCATTCCATTGCCGATGTGGGGATGGTGGTCATACTGGCGGCCCAGCCAGATGACCTGAAGACCTGGTTAGAGCAGATTTCCGTCGCCAATCCCAACGTGCCGGTAGTGGCCGGAGTCAGCGCGCGGGTAGAACTGATCAGCACTCCATACCTGACCGCCGGGCAACTCAGGGGGATGGTGGCGGGCCTGACCGGTGGGGCGGTCTACGAGCGGCAACTGGATACCGGATGGGGGCGAGAGTACGAATACTATCTGACCTCCCTGGGAATGGCCCAGTTGGCTATCGCCGCCCTGACGGTTATCGGTGCCCTCATTTTCCTGGTCGGAGGACGAAAGCGATGACGGCAGACCTGATTGGCCTGATCGTTGGCACATTGCTGACCTTGCTGGTACTCAGTTACATCCTGGGCGACAATCCCCTATACCGACTGGCGCTTCACCTGCTGGTTGGGGCAACGGTGGGGTACGGGGTAGCCGTCACCACCGTGACCGTCCTCCAGACCGTCCTGCCAGCCCTTCAGAGCAACTCCCCCGATCGCGTCAGGGCCCTGATTCCCCTCGTTCTGGGCATTCTGCTTCTGTTCAAGGGGTTCCCTCGCTGGTCGGCATGGGGCAATTTCTCCACAGCCCTCCTGGTCGGAGTGGGGGCCGCCGTGGCGATGGGCGGGGCACTGGTGGGAACCATCATCCCCCAGACCGCCGCCGTGGGTTCCCTGAACGCATGGCTGCGGGAAGGGTCCGCCGGGTTGATCAACGGGCTCATCGTGATGATCGGGACCATTGGCGCGCTCCTGGCGTTTGCTTTCGCGGTCCCCCGCCAGCCAGCCCTGCGACGCCTCTGGAACGGGAGCGTGGGGGTACTGGGGCAAATTGGGCGTCTCTTCCTGCTGGCGGCCTTCGGTGCAGCCTTCGGCACAGCCCTCACCGCCAGCCTGACCGTGCTGGTCGGGCGAGTTTACGCCGTCGTGATGGGAATCCAGCAAATCATCAATGCGACCGGGATGGGTGGCGGCTGATTCCCGGTTACCTACATCCCAGTTACCAGTATACCGGTGTACCAGTTACCAGCATGTATTGGGTAGACGTGCAAACCGAAGGAGAATGGCCGCTGGACCTGGAAGTCCTGCGGCGAACCGCCGTGGCGACGTTGATGCACCAGGGAGCGTCAGATGTGGAGGTGGCCATCGTCATCACCGATGACGAGAGCCTGCAGGAACTCAATCGTCGTTTCCGGGGCATAGACGCGCCCACCGATGTACTGGCTTTTCCGAATGAGAGCCGGGGCCCCTTTGTTAGCGCACCGGGCCTTCCTCGCTATCTGGGCGACATCGCCATTTCTTACCCCCGCGCGGCCGAGCAGGCGGCCGAAGCCGGCCATACCGTCCAGGCCGAACTCCAGTTGCTGGTCGTGCACGGGGTCCTTCACCTGCTGGGGCACGATGACCAGCAGGAGCCGGAACGGGCCCGAATGTGGGCCGCCCAGGAAGCCATTCTGCGGGCCCTGGGAGTCTCTGTCCACCTTCCTGAGTGATGAACCGCCGCTCCCGCCTCCCCGAAGCGTTTGGCCACGCTTTCTCCGGCCTCTTTCTTGCCATCCGGACTCAGCGCAATATGCCCATTCACCTGGCGATTGCCGCGGGTGTCATTGTGCTGGGAATATGGTTGAGGCTATCCACCACTCAATGGGCCATTTTGGCCCTGACTATCGGTTCCGTCCTGGCAGCGGAGTTACTGAACAGCGGGCTGGAGACAGTGGTGGATATGATCAGCCCGGACTACCACCCGCTGGCCAAACGGGCCAAAGATGTGGCCGCCGGGGCCGTTCTGCTGGCCGCCATCATCGCTGTTGTGGTGGGCTTACTGATCCTGGGCCCTCCCCTCTGGGCCCGGCTGACACGGTAATCCCGACAGGAGTTTTGCAGCGGCAAAGCCGCTGTATAAAAATTTATTCCAAAATATCCCAAACGCAGAGGCAGTCATGAGTTCTGAAGGAAGCTATTACGACCGTCTGCGCCAGCGGCTGATGGCCATGCCCAAAGAGCAGTTGGTGGGCATGCTGGAAGACGCCGCGAAAAACTGGCTGGCCCACGACGGCCTGTGGTTTCTGGCCGTGGAGGAGGCATGCGGAATGGAAACCGCTATCCGCTGCGATGCCAGGGCCTGGGAACAGTTCTCGGCTATAGAGGCCCAACGCATCATGCAACGGCACGGTCTTCCGCCCAACGGGGGCCTGGATGCGCTGGAAGCCGCCCTGGGTTACCGCCTGTACGCCTACCTGAACATCCAGGAGATTCGCCGCGTGGACGAGCGGACCCTGGTGTTCCAGATGAACGATTGCCGGGTACAGGCCGCGCGGAAACGGAAAGGCCTGCCGGACTTCCCCTGCAAGCCAGTCGGGCTGGTGGAGTACTCCGTCTTCGCCCGCGCGATAGACCCCCGCATCCGCACCCGTTGTATTGCCTGCCCGCCTGACCCCCACCCTGAAGACTTCTGGTGTGCCTGGGAGTTTACCATAGACCTGTAAAAAACGCGAACGTGCCAGGCACTTCCCGAAGTGCCTGGCACGTTTGATCTTTGCGGGGTGGGCTCTATCCCAGGTGGGCCAGCAGGAACTCCTCCAGCGCCCGTTTGGGACGATAACCGACCACCCGGTCCACCTCCCGACCGTCCTTGAAGAGGATCAGGGTGGGAATCCCCATGATGCCCAGCCGGGCGGGAGTCTGGGGGTTGACATCCACGTTCATTTTGACCACCTGTACCCGACCGTTGTAGTCCCGCGCGATTTCCTCCACAATCGGTGCAATCATCCGGCATGGGCCGCACCACTCGGCCCAGAAATCCACCAGTATCGGCAATGGTGAATTGAGAACATCGCTCTCAAAGGTGGCATCCGTCACTTCCTTCACGGCTCCTTCCCTCCTGCAAAGATAGTGGCTGAATTATCACTCTGATGGGCGAAGTTGTCAAGTCGCGCATCACCCCCATCTACTCCTACCGGCGGAGGTGGTACGGAATGTCTATAATGACCCGCTGGAAGCCCAGCCGTCGCCGCCGGTAGAGGAGCGCCGCCTTCAGCAGCCAGGCGGTCTGATTGTGCAGCAGGTTGTGCCACCACCGCGCCGGGACGAATTCCGGCAGGATGATGACTGCCTGCTGCCCATCATTGTGCTGACGGTCGGTCTCGTCCAGAAACTCCAGCAGCGGGCCGACGATGGAGCGGTACGGCGAGGGGAGCACGACCAGCGGCACGTCGGGCCACCAGTGCTCCCACCTCTGACGCACGCGTTCTCCGCTCCCTGGCTCCAGTTCCACATAGACGGCGGTCACCTCCCGACCAATGGAACGGGCGAAGTTGACCGCGTCCACGACCCCCCGGTGGACGCCGGAGATGGGGATGACCACCCGGGGGCGTGGGGGCACTTCCAGGGGTGGGGGCAGGCCGCGAGAGAGGGAGAGTTCGCGGGCCACCTCCTGGTAGTGGGCCCGGACCCTCAGGAAGCCGCTCACCAGCAGCGGGATGGTCACAATCGTGATCCAGGCCCCCTCCACGAACTTGCTGACGGCGATGATGAGCAGGGCCACTACCGTCGCCAGCGCGCCCAGGCCGTTCAGGAGGGCTTTCGCCACCCACCCCCGGCCCCGTTCCCGCCCCCAGTGGACGACCATCCCGGCCTGGGAGAGGGTGAAGGCCAGGAACACGCCGACAGCGAACAGGGGGATGAGAGCGTGGGTGTCCCCGCCGAAGAGAAGAATCAGCCCGGCGGTGGCCGCCGTCAGTAGCACGATGCCGTTGGAATAGACCAGCCGGTCTCCCAGGCCCGTCAGTTGGCGGGGGAGGAAGCCATCGGTTGCCAGGATGGCCGCCAGGCGCGGGAATCCAGCGAAACTGGTGTTGGCGGCGACGGCCAGGATGAGCATGGTGCTGACCTGGACCAGGATGTAGGCCGGCCCGCCGCCCAGGACCCGTCGCGCCAGGGCGGAGAGGATGGTCTCATCGGGGCGGGGGATGACGGCGAAGGCCTGGGTCAGGCCGATGCTGCCCGCGAAGAGCACGGCCATCAGGACGGCCATCACAATGAGGGTCCGCCCGGCGTTGCGGGCCTCCGGCGGCTGAAAGGTCGGCACCCCGTTGCTGATGGCCTCAATCCCGGTCAGCGCAGTGCAGCCGGAGGCGAAGGTGTGCAGGACGAGAAACAGGGTCAGCGGTTCGGTCGCGGGCGGAGCCACGGCGGTCAGCGTCCCCGGCCCCTCCCGCAGCAGGCGCAGGACCCCCCAGCCCAGCATGGGCAGAAACGTGAGCAGGAAGAGGTAGACGGGGACCGCCATCGCCGTGCCCGTCTCCTGAAGTCCGCGCAGGTTGAGCAGAGCGATGACCAGCAGCATCAGCAGGGCCAGTTCCACCCGGTAGGGCCAGAGAATGGGGAAGGCGGAGGCGAGGGCCGCCACGCCCGCCGTCAGACTGACCGCTGCAGTCAGGGTGTAGTCCACCATCAGCGCGGCCGCTGCCGTCAGGCCCGGGAGCGTCCCCAGATTCTCTTTCGCCACCGTATAGGAGCCGCCGCCGGTGGGGTAGCCGTGGATGGTCTGGAAGTAGGAGAGGGCCACCAGCACCAGCAGACCCGTGATGGCCATACCGATGGGGAAGGCCAGAGAAAGCCCCACCGCCCCGGCGACGACCAGCCCCAGGTAGATTTCCTGGTTGGCATAAGCAACGGACGAAAGGGCATCGGGGGAGAAGGCGGCCAGCGCCCGGATTTTGTTCAGCCGCCTGTGGGAGAGGTACTGAGTGGGCAAAGGAGGCCCGATCAGGATGTCGCGGATTTTGTGGAGCATTTTTTATTCAGTGCTGACTGAAGTCACCCTTCCTGGGCCGCAGGCCTTTGGTCGGCCTTCGCCGACCAGTTCTCTCATAATGCGCAAATAAGGGTTGTCGGCGAAGGCCGACAACCGGCACGAAGTGCCCGGGAAGGGCGATTTCAATCGGTGTGAATCACGTCCGGCAGGGAGTCCAGCGGCACCACCCGGCGCTCTTTCTCCGCGCGCGCTTTCACTTCCACCCCACCCGCCTCCAGACTCCGGCGGCTCACCGTCAGCCGGACCGGGCAGCCGATGAGGTCGGCGTCGGCGAATTTGACCCCGGCGCTCTCGTCCCGGTCGTCACAGAGGACGGGGACCGTCAGCCGTCGGCAGACCTCGTCCGCTGCCTCCCGCACGGCCTCCTCCTTCCCCAACACGACCAGATGGACGTCCAACGGGGCCAGTGCTGGCGGCCACACCAGGCCGAATTCGTCCCGGCAGGTCTCGGCGACGGCGGCGACCCAGCCCTCCAGTTCGGCCTGACACCAGCCCACGGCCACGGGGCGGAGAGAGCCCTCGGGGTCGGCGTAGAGGTGGGGCCCGGTGGCGCGGTCGGCCCACCAGGAGGCCAGCACGGTCCCCGGCATCGCCTCCAGCGGCGCGCCGCAATGGGGACAGGGGTGCCCGGAGCGGGCCTGCGCCACGTCGTCCAGCAGGGTGACGGCGAAATCGCGCGGGTAGTTGACGCCGGTCAGGTGGTACCCCTCCCGGTTGGCCCCGGCGACGAAGTTGGCCCCGGCCCGAATGGAGAGGTCGCCGACGACCAGTGCCCCCTCCCCTTCCCGTGCCGGGCGCACCCGCAGACCCACCGGGGAGGCGTACCCCGGCACCGCGCCGATCGCGCGAATCTCCTCTTCCGTCGCCGGATGCAGGTCGGATACCCCCATCAGACGGCATAGTTTCGCCTCGTTCACCTCCAGGTCGCCCCGGACGACGACGAAGACGACCTCCTCCTGTCCCTCCGGCCCCGTCGCGTAGAAGACGGCCTTGAGGGTCCGGGATGTGGGGACACCCACATAGGCGGCGACGTCGGCAATGGTGGGACAATCCGGGGTGGCGACCGGGCGAATCTCCTCCAGGGGCACCGGTTCCTCGGGCGGCAGGGAGAACCGGGCCGCCTCGGCGGTGGCGGTATAACTGCAGGCCGGGCAGCGGAGAGCCTCCGCTTCGCCGGAAGGGTGAGGGAAAAGCAACGCCGCGCCATCCGGCGTCTCCGCCGGGAGCAGGTCCAGGCTGGTGCGGGCAAACTCCTCCCGGATGGCCTCCAGGACCTGCCGACATAGCGCGTCCCGGGCATCGGGGTCGGTGTGGAGAACGATGGCCCAGAGCACCTCCCGCTCCCGCCAGCGCCAGAGGCCCCAGGGCGGGTCTGCTGTCAGGCGGCGGAAGTCGTAGAGGAGGCGCGGAAGGTCGCGGTGAGAGGCCACGTGGCGGGGGAGCAGGGCATCCAGCGCCCGTTCTGCAGGGATGGAGACGGGGAGGCTCATCGCCTGCCCGCCCAGTCCCTCCAGCGCGGCCGCAAGGCGCGCCCGGGCCTTTGCCAGGACGCGCGCGCCCAGGGGCAGCCAGGCGTGCCGTCCCGGCTCCACGGGGGCCAGCAGCGCCGCGCGGACCGCCAGCCCCAGTCCGGGGGTCACCGCCTCCGCCGGGGGTTCCCGGAGGGTGCGGCCGAAAAGATGGGAAGCCAGCATATTTCGTACTCCGTGTTTCATTAGCGCCCCCTCCGCTTCTGCGGGGCGTCTTTCCCCACCTTCTGCTGCAACTCGTAGAGTTTGTTGATGGCCTCCAGCGGGGTCATCTGGGCAATGTCCAGTTTGCGGAGTTCCTCCACCACCGGGTGCTCGTCGGCGAAGAGGACAGGCTGGTAGGGACGGGGGGCCGGGGTGCCGGGGCGGAATTTGCCGCTCTCCAGTCCCTCCAGCAGTTCCTGCGCCCGGTGGATGACCGGCCGGGGGACGCCCGCCAACTGGGCCACATGGATGCCATAGGAGCGGTCTGCGCCACCGGGGACGACCTTGTGCATGAAGACGACCTGTCCCCCCTCCTCCGCCACCGCCAGGTTGACGTTTCGCACGCCGGGGAGCCGGTCCGCCAGTTCTATCAGTTCGTGGTAGTGGGTGGCGAAGAGGGTGCGCGCCCGCCGCTGGGGGTGGTTGTGCAGGTACTCCACCACCGCCCAGGCGATGGAGATGCCGTCGTAGGTGCTGGTGCCCCGCCCAATTTCGTCCAGGATGAGCAAACTCCGGGGGGTGGCGTTGTTGAGGATGTTCGCCGTCTCTACCATCTCCACCATAAAGGTGGACTGGCCTGAAGCCACCTCGTCCTGCGCGCCGATGCGGGTGAAGATACGGTCCGCGATGCCGATGCGGGCCCGCTCTGCAGGGACGAAACTCCCCATCTGGGCCATCAGGACGATCAGCGCGTTCTGGCGGATGAACACGCTCTTTCCGGCCATGTTCGGGCCGGTGATAATGAGGATGCGGGTTTCTTCGTCCAGGTGGAGGTCGTTGGGGACGAAGGGCTCGGAGAGGGTCTGCTCCACGACGGGGTGGCGTCCCCCGATGATCTCCAGGACGTTTTCGTCGGTCAGTTCGGGGCGGTTGTAGCGGTTGCGGACGGCGACCTCCGCCAGCGCGGCGGCCACGTCCAGCCGGGCCACGGCCCGGGCCGTCTCCAGAAGCACCGGGGCGCGCGCGGCGATGCGGGCGCACACTTCCCGGAAGATGCGGGTCTCCACCTCCACCTGTCGCTCCTCGGCGTTCAGGATGAGCGCCTCCATCTCCTTCAGTTCGGGGGTGATAAAGCGCTCCGCGTTGACCAGCGTCTGCTTACGGATGTAGTCGGCGGGGACGGCGTGGAGGTTGGCCCTGGTGACCTCAAGGTAGTAGCCGAAGACCTTGTTGTAGCCGACCTTCAGGTTTTTGATGCCGGTCCGCTCCTGCTCCCGCCGTTCCAGGGAAGCCAGCCACTCTTTGGCCTCGCGGACAGAGCGGAGCAGGCCGTCCAGTTCTTCAGAGAACCCGGGGCGGATGACGCCGCCATCGGAAAGCGACGCCGGGGGGTCGTCCACAATGGCGCGGGCGATGAGGTCGGCGACGTCAGTGCAGGGGTCGGCCCTCACCCCCTCCCCCCCCGCCTCCGGCGGCAGGGGGGTGGGGGTGAGGCCCAACTTCGCCACCCCCTCCAGCGCGCGGCGGATGCCGGTCAGGTCGCGCGGGGTGGCGATGCCCCCCACGACGCGGTTGACCAGCCGCTCCAGGTCGGGCATGTCCTTCAGGGCCTCCCGGACGCGGGCCCGAAGGACCCCGTCCTGGACAAAGCGCTCCACCTCGTCCAGCCGCCGCTCTATGGCCTCCCGGTCCACCAGCGGCTGGGCGATGCGGGCCCGCAGGAGCCGCCCGCCCATCGGTGTCAGGGTGCGATCCAGCACGCCCAGAAGAGAACCCTGAACCCTCCGCTCCCGCAGACTCTCCGTCAGTTCCAGGTTGCGGCGGGTGGTGGGGTCCATCACCAGGAAGCGGTCAGTGGAGTAGGTGCGGAGGGTGGTCAGTTGGGCCAGCGCGCCCTTCTGGGTCTCCTGGAGGTACTGGAGGATGGCCCCGGCGGCGCGGACTGCCAGCGGTTTCCCCTCGCAGCCGAAGCCCTCCAGCGTCGTCACGCCGAAGTGGTCCAGCAGCGACTGGCGGGCCGTGCCCGGTTCAAACCGGTAGGCCGGGTAGGGGGTGAAGTGGATGCCGGGGAAGTTCAGGTCGGGGAGGGGCGGGGCGGCGGAACCGGCGGACTTCCACTCCCGCGCGTCGGGGAAGAGGCACTCACGGGGCTGGAGGCGGGCCAGTTCGCGGGGGACCTCCTCGCGGGCCAGTTGCGTCGTGGCAAACTCGCCCGTGGTGATTTCGGCGTAGGCCAGGCCGGCCCGGTCCTCGTCCAGGACCAGCGCGGCCAGGTAGTTGGAGCGGCGGGCATCCAGCAGCGCCGGCTCCACGACGGTGCCCGGGGTGACGACGCGCACCACCTCCCGCTCCACCAGCCCCTTCCCGGTGACCTCGCCGACCTGTTCGGCGATGGCGACGCGGTAGCCCTTCTCAATCAGGCGGGCGATGTAGTTCTCCACCGCGTGGTACGGGACGCCCGCCATGGGCACCCGCACGCCTTTCGCGACGGGCCGCGAAGTGAGGACCAGGTCCAGTTCCCGCGCGGCGATCTCCGCGTCGGCGTCAAAGGTCTCGTAGAAGTCGCCCAGGCGGAAGAAGAGGATGGCGTCCGGATGCTGGGCTTTCAGGCGCAGGTACTGCTTGCGGATGGGGGTGACGTCTTCCATGGCGCAGGTCGCAGGTCACAGGTCGCAGGGAGCATGTCGCACGGAGCAAGGAGCAGGTCGCAGTAGAGGGGCGAGGTATGCCTCGCCCGTACACAGGCGCAGGTGCAGGAAGCAGAGAGCATTGGCTTATATCGTCTGGATTCCGCAAGCGGCCGCTGCTTGGCGCAGCGCGCGATCCAGAGTAGCCAGCGGGAGCCCCGTGCGCATCGCGATCGTCAGATATGCGGCGTCATAGGTGGAGAGGTGATAAGCGCGAGCCAGCACCAGAATCTCTTCCCAGAACTGGCGGGGGGATATTTCTTCTACCCGAATCGGTAACTGGCGAAGCAATTCCAGAAAGATCGTGCTTTCTGTCGGCGTTAGGCGCCCTCGTCGCTCTGCGTTGAGCAAAGCGTTGCCGACTTCCAGAAACCAGAGGGCCGGCACAACGGCGGTACCCTCTTTCAGGCGCTCCAGCACTTCAATAGCTTCAACGCTGGCCTCGTCCTCAAAGCACCAGGCCAGGGCGACGGAAGCATCCAGGACAAAAGAACCGGCGTTCATAATCGCCCTTCTTCAATCAGGGTTTTAAGTGGAACGCCTGCCTCCCGCCCTTTCCGGAACTCCCGAAGGACCGCGATGACCTCTTCTATGGGACGCGCGGGGGTTGGCTCCGGGGGTACCAGAACCGCTACTGGCACTCCGTGGCGCGTGATGGTGATCCGTTCTCCCCGCTGGACCCGTCGGATCAATTCGGGAAATCGGGTTTTGGCCTCATAAGCCCCGACTCTGGACATGGTGCTTACCTCCGTCGGAATTAGACCGGTCAACGACTGGTCTAATTATAACCGGGAAGACCAACGCCGTCAAAACGTTTCTAATCTTTCTGTTCCAGCGAGCGGCCTGTGACCAGAGCCACGACTTCGGCGGCGGCCTCCTCCACGGGCTTGGAGGTCATATCCACCACCCGCCAGCCGTGGCGATGGAAGAGGTCCAGCGCGTAGACGACCTCCGCCCGGACGTGGTGCAGGTCGGCGTAGTCGCTGACCAACTGGCTGATGCGGCGCACGCGGGCCTGCCGCAACTGGGCCAGCCGGACCGGGTCCACCGTCAGACCGATGACCCGCTCCGGCGGCAAGCGGGAGAGCACTGCTGGCGTGTTGACTCCCAGCACGATAGGGACGTTCCCCACCAGCCACCCCCGGTAGGCCAGGTAGACGCTCAGCGGGGTCTTCCCGGTGCGGGAGACACCCACCAGGACAATCTCCGCGTGGACCAGTTCCTCCGCGTTCCGTCCGTCATCGTGGCGGAGGGCGAAATCCACTGCCTCTATCCGGCGGTTGAAGTCCTCCATCCGGTAGAGGCCCGGCTGGGCCAGCGGCGGAGTTCCCAGCAGGTCGGACAGCCGTTCCAGCAGCGGCCCCATCAGGTCCAGGGTATGGACGTGGTGGCGGCGGCCCTCTTCAAACATCGCCTGGCGCAGGTCCGCGCTGACCAGGGTGTGGACGATGATGGCACGCGCGTGGGCCGCCTCCTGGACGACCTCCCGGACCTGCTCCACCGTCCGGACCTCCCCGATGCGGCGCACTTCCACATCCTGGGGGAACTGGGTCAGCGCGGCGCGAGTGACTCGCTCCGCCGTCGTTCCGGTGCCATCGGAGACAGCGAAGACGATGTGGGGGTGGGATGACCGTGCCATTGTTTCCCTTTGTTGTTCAGGTCACCACCTCTACCCGCAGGGCGGTCAGGACCTCGGCAATGGGGTTGATGATGGTGGCCGCGTCGGAGCCAGCGAAGAGCAGGCCCACCACCCGCCGGTCCTCGTCCAGAACGGCGGAGCCGGAATCCCCGGGCTGGCTCATCGGCGAAGCGACCAGTTGGCCCTCAAAGAGGGCGCTGGGACCATAGTAGTCAATCCGCACGGTGGCGTCAATCTGGGTGATCATACCGGTCGTATGACCCGTCGTCCGTCCGCTTTTCTGCACCCGCATCCCCAGGGTGGCCTCTCCGACGCCGGTGGGGACACCGATGCCCAGAATATCTGGGCGGACCAGGTCGTTGCTCAGAGGACGGGCCAGCGCCGCGTCCACCCGGTTCATCCCCGGCGTCTGCTGGACCGGCTCCAGGCGGTGCCGGGAGCCGACCAGTTCGGCCAGTTTGTTCAGGCCAGTTGCCAGGAGGGTAGCAATCCGACACTCCGGCTCGGTGGTGCCGAAGTCCAGCGGGACGAACTCCTCCAGCGTGGCAATTGCATCACCCGCTGTCCCGCCGTCCGCCGGGCCGGGCTGGAGGATGGGGTCGCCGGGGTTGCCCTTGTTGACGTCCGCCAGGACGTGGTTGTTGGAGAGGATGAAGAGTTCGCCCCCCCGCCGCACCAGACAGCCAAAGGTCCCGGCAGTGATGTGGATGTGGCCGATGGAGACGCCCGGCGGCACCACCGGCCGCCAGCGGTCGCGCGGGCCCTGGAAGGCCCGCAACACCCCCAATTCCACCACGTCAGTGGGGACCCCCTCCACCTGAGCGGGGATGAGGTCCTCCGGCGTCAGGGCCGAGGGGTGGACCTTGTGGGTGACGGAGACGACCAGGCTCAGTTCCCGGGTCTGTACCCCTTCCCGGACCTTGTAGCCGATGCCGCAGCCGATGACGTTGCGCCGGGCGAAGAAGGCGGGCAGATACCGCTGCTTCAAGGCTGCAATCTGGGCAATATAGGATTCCATTGGGGCCTCCTTGCTCTGGGGAGAAAAAAGGGTTTTTGTTGCGGCGGCAAAGCCGCCGCAACAAAAACCCTTCATTTTCCATGAAAATACCAGTCCAGGATTTCCTGCGCCACCGGCACCGCTGCCGTGGAGCCCTCGCCGCCGTTGTAGATGAAGACGATGAGGGCAATCTGGGGGTTCTCCACCGGGGCGTAGGCCATAAACCAGGCATGGGTCGGCTGAGCGAAGCCTTCCCGGCAGATACCCATCTGGCGGGCGATGTCATCGCAGAACTGAGCGGTGCCGGTCTTGCCCGCCACCCGCACCCCGGCCACCTGCGCGCGGGTTGCGGTGCCGTAGGCGACCGCCCCCTCCAGCCCCTGCTGGATGAGGCTCCAGTTCTCCGCCGAGATAGGCAGGGTGCGGATGATTTCAGGCCGGAACGGCTGGACGACATTCCCCTGCGCGTCGGTGATGTGGTGGACAATGCGCGGACGGTACAGGGCACCCCCGTTGGCGGTGGCAGCCATTACGTTCAGCATCTGCAGCGGCGTCACCAGCAGGTAGCCCTGGCCGATGGAGAGGTTGTAAGTATCGCCGGTGGACCAGTTCTCCCCGATGGTCAGCCGCTTCCAGGAGGCCGTCGGCACCAGCCCCGGCGCCTCCTGCTCCAGTTCAATCCCCGTCAGTTCTCCCAGGCCGAAAAGGTGGGCGTACTGGACGATCCGGTCCAGCCCCAGCCCCTGAAACCGTTCGTATCCCCCGCCGACCTGGTAGAAGAAAATGTCGCATGAGAAGGCGATGCCGTGGACGATGTCCAGCCAGCCGTGGCCGGACCGTTTCCAGCAGTAAAAGGGCTGGGCCCGCTCGGGGTCGTTGGGGTAGTACTTGTTGGGGAGCAGGATGGTGCCGGGGCAGTTCAGGCGGGTGCGCGCCGTCAACACCCCCTCCTGAAGCGCTGCCGCTGCGGGGACTATCTTGAAGATGGAGCCGGGCGGCAACTGGTCGGCGATGGCATGGTTGAGCAGGGGACGGTGCGGGTCCTCCAATAGTCGGGTATACTCCTCCAGCGAGATGCCCTCGGCGAAGAGGTTGTTGTCGTAGGTGGGCAGACTGACCATAGCGAGAATCTCGCCGGTCTGGGGGTTCATCGCGATGACCACGCCCCGGCGGGAGTTGACCCGGTCCATCCCCCTCTGCAGCGCCTGCTGGGCCACCTGCTGCAGTTCCAGGTCTATGGTCAGGTAGACGTTGTGGCCGGGGGTCGGCGGGATTTCGTCCCCCAGCACCCGCACCACCCGTCCCAGGATGTCCGTCTCCTGGTAGCGCTGGCCCGGGGTGCCCCGCAGCCAGGACTCCAGGGTCGCCTCCACCCCGGCGTAGCCGATGCGGTCGGTGGCGGGGTCATACCCCCGGTCGGTATACTCCTTCGCTTTCTCCGCCGGGATGGCCCCCATATATCCCACTAACTGGGAGACCAGCGGGCCGTAGGGGTACTGGCGCCGGGAGACGACATCCACCCGCACGCCGGGGAAGGCGAACTCCTGCCCCTGGGCGATGATGAGGGCGACCTTTCGGTCCACGTTGGAGGCGACGACCAGCGGCTCATACGGGGCATAGGCGACGGACCCGGCGTCCATTACGCGCTCCACCCGTTCCCGCAGGCCCGGTTGGGAGTCGCTACCGCTGTAGGGGACGCCCAGCAGTGCGGCCAGGCGGCGCAGTTCTGTCTCCCGCTGGACCTCATCCTCCGGCAGGTAGGCCGGGATGATAACGACCTGAAAGGCGGGGACGTTGCGCACCAGCGGTTCCCCGTCCAGGCTGTAGATAAGGCCGCGCGGGGCCGGAAGGGAGACCAGTTCGGTCCGCTGCTCGTGGGCCCGGGCAACCCACTGCTCCGTCTCCACGACCTGCAGGCGGTAGAGGCGCAGGGCATAGATGGTCAGCACCAGGGGCAGGACAAGTCCCAGCAGGAGTAAGCGGGGCGTGGTGAAGAAGAGCGCCAGCCGCCGCAGCGGCCCGCGCGCCGGAAGGACGGGGGGTTTTTCGTCCTTGCGATTCGGCTGAGAATTCCTCGCCATTAAGTTCGCCGATTGCTGATTCTACTAATTCAGAACGTAATGCCCTCCGGGCGGGTACGGCGGTCCAGCCAGGAGAGGGGCAGGTGGACAACGGGAGCCAGCAGAGCGTTCAGCACAGCCGACGGCCCGGTGATATGGGAAAGCACATATTGCCAGTTCACCGGATAGCCCGTCGCGCTCATAGCAAGGAGCAGAACCCCGTGAGAGACAAAACAGGCCACCAGTACCAGCAACACTAACTGGAACGCGGTGGAGCCCAGTTCCCGTCCCCACTGCTGTCCGACCAGAAGCGCGGCCGCCAGCAGCGCCAGGGTGAAACCGCCGAAGGGCCCGCCAGAGAAGGTGTCCAGCAGCAGCCCGCCAATGAAGGCCCAGACGGCGCCCTCTACGGGGCCGCGCAGAAAGGCCCAGACGGCGACCAGCAGGAAGACCACGTCCGGCCGGGCGCCGAAGAGGGAGACCCCTGCCAGCGCGGTGCTCTGGGCCAGTGCGGCCACGGTCAGCAACGGCAGGACAACGTAGAGGGTGAGAATGGCGCCTCCTACTCTCCCGGCTCCTCCTGGACCAGGGGCTGGAACAGCGTGATGACCAGGGTCAGTTCCACCCGGCGGTAGTCCACCGCCGGGTTGACGATGGCTTCCTGGAAGAGGGCGAAGTCCTGCTTGACGACCTGGGTGACCTGCCCCAGGACCAGACCACGCGGGAACGCGCCGCCCAGGCCGGAGGTGAGCACCACGTCGCCGACCTGGACGGTGTCCTCCTGGGGGATGTAGAGCATGCGCAGGGAGCCGTCGGGCTGGCCCACCAGCAGGCCGGTGGCGCGGGATTGCTGGAGAATCGCGGCGACGCTGTGGCCCGTGTCGGTGACCAGCCGCACTTTGCTGGTGTGGAGCCCCGTCTCGGCGACCCGCCCCACCAGGACGGCGCCTCCGGTGACCACGGGCATCCCCACGGCGACCCCGTCGGCCTGCCCGACGTTAATGGTGATGTAGCGCAAATAAGGGTTGGGCTCCTGGCCTACCACATCGCCACAGGGGGTATGGATACAGGCCGACCGTCCCACCACGTCGGCGCCTAGGAAGGCCCAGGTGGGATTGGCCTCCACAAATCCCAGCAGCCCCCGCAACTGCACTACCTCCGCCTCGTACTCCCGCAGGCGGACGTTCTCAATAGTGAGGGCGTTGACCTGTTCCTCCAGTTCGGCCACGCGGGCGCGCAGTTCCCGCACCTGCCGGACGGTCTGGGAGAGGTCGCCGATGTTGCGGACCAGCGCAGTGGCCGCGCGCTGAAGGGGAGCCAGAACGACCTGCAGGCCTCGCTCCACGGGGGCCAGGATGCGGGTTTCGTGGAGGGCCAGGAACAGGATAGAGAGGATGAGAAAGACCAGAGGGAGCCAGGAACGCCAGGTCCTGCGCCGCACTGCACCTCCGTGTCAGGAGACCAGTTCCGTCCCCCGGCGGTCGGTGGCCATCACGACCTTCCGCAGCAGGTCCACGTTCTCCAGCACCATCCCGGCCCCCCGGACGACGCACGTCATCGCGTCCTGAGCCACCCAGGCCCGGATGTGCGTCTCCTGAGTGACCCGCTCGGCCATCCCCTTCAGCAACGCTCCTCCGCCGGTCAGACAGATGCCGATGTCCATCAGGTCGGCGACCAGTTCCGGCGGCGTATCGTCCAGCACATCCCGAATCAGGTCTACAATGAGGCTGACGGAACTGGAGAGGGCCTCCCGAATCTCTATGCTGCTGATCTCCACCGCCTCGGGCAGGCCTGTGACCAGGTTACGGCCCCGCAGGAGCATGGTCTTCTCTTCGGGAAGGGGATAGGCGGAACCGATGGCGATTTTGACCCGCTCGGCGGTCCGCTCGCCAATCATCAGGTTGTACTTCTGGCGGGCGTACTGGATGATGTCTTCGTCCATCTCGTCTCCAGCGACCCGGACAGAGCCACTGACGACGATGCCGCCCATCGCGAAGACAGCGACCTCGGTGGTACCCCCGCCGATGTCCACCACGATGCTGCCCCGGGATTCGGTCACCGGCAGGCCAGCGCCGATGGCCGCGGCCATCGGTTCCTCTATCAGGTAGGCCTCCCGGGCTCCGGCAGCAATCGTTGCATCGTAGATAGCCCGCCGCTCCACCTCCGTCACCCCGCTGGGAATGCCCACCACGACCCGGGGGCGGGCGAACGGAGTAAACATATGCTGATGCGCCTTCTTGATGAAATAGTCCAGCATCGCCTGGGTCACCTCAAATTCGGAGATGACCCCGTCTCGCAGCGGGCGGATGGCGACAATATTGGCCGGCGTCCGCCCAACCATCTCTTTGGCCTCAGCGCCGATGGAGAGAACCCGACGGCTATCCCGCTCAATGGCCACCCATGAGGGCTCGTTGATGACGATTCCCTTGCCCCGGACGTAGACCAGGGTATTGGCCGTTCCCAGGTCAATGCCAATATCCAGGGAAAAGAGGCCCAGTAACGCGTCTATCGGATTCCACAAAGGCATTTCTTCACCTGAATTTCGGGTTTACCGATGGAAAACATGACTGACTTCACTGCAAAAAGGGTTCTTTATCGCAGAGACCGCAGAGTACGCAGAGCATTATTAAAGAAAATCTCTGCGCTCTCCGCGTTCTCTGCGATGAGTTTTTGCAGTGGACTCATGACTAGAATGATTATACCACAATTTGGGGCTTTGGGTAGTGGAGACGATGTTTTTGCTGCGGCGGCTTCGCTGCTGCAGCAAAAACATCCAACTGTCCACCGGATGACTTGACAGAACCCCTCCCTTGTGATAAAACCTCTTTGCCGCTTTCACAAAAACGGTTTCCCTTCCGCCGATCAGGAGTGCCCTTTGTCCCAGGAATTGCTCATCGTGACCGAAAACCCCGGCAAGAAGCGGGAGTACCGGGCCCTGCTGGCCTCCCTTCCTGTCCCCATACGGTTCCCTTCCGACCTGGGATACCGGATAGACGTCCAGGAGAAAGGAACGACCTACGCGGAGAACGCGGCCCTGAAAGCCCGCGCCGGGGTACGGGTCTCCGGTCTGCTCTCCCTTGCCGACGACTCTGGCCTGGAAGTGGACGCTCTGGGGGGCGCTCCGGGCGTCCGCTCCGCCCGCTACACCCCCGGCTCCGACGCCGACCGCATCGCGGCCCTGCTGGCCCGTCTGGATGGCGTCCCCTGGGAACAGCGAACCGCCCGCTTCCGCTGCGTCATCGCCATCGCGACCCCGGCTGGCGACCTCTATACCACCGAGGGGACCTGCGAGGGGGTCATCGCCACCGCACCGGCGGGGACCGGCGGCTTCGGCTACGACCCGGTCTTCTACCTTCCCGAGTTCGGTTGCACGATGGCCCAACTCCCGCCGGAAGTAAAAAACCGTATCAGCCATCGGGCGCGCGCGGTGGAGGCTGCGCTGCCCCTCCTGCAACAGTTGCTGGAAGGATGCAGGACCACTGCTCACAGTTGCTACGGGCTCCACAAGGCCGATATGAGCGGTCAGCGCGGAGGCTGAAACGCCGATGATTTTCAAATGGCTGCGCCCTAAAACCCGACCGTCCGCAAAACCTCTAACCGCCGCCGAAATATCTCACCCGCTCCAGGAGCGCATCGGTTATACATTCCGGGAGCAGGGGTTGCTCCTGCGCGCCCTGACCCATCCCTCCTACGTCCACGAACATCCCGAAGAGGGCTGGGATAATCAGCGGCTGGAGTTCCTGGGCGACGCGGTCCTGAGCCTGACAGTGGCAGAGTGGGTCTTCCACCGGTATCCCGAATTCCGGGAAGGGGAGATGACCCGCCTGCGGGCCGTCCTGGTCTCCGAGGAGATGCTGGCCCGCTTCGCCGCCCAACTGGGGCTGGGGGACTTTCTCCGGCTGGGGAGGGGCGAAGAGGACCGGGGCGGGCGGGAGCGGGCACCCAACCTGGCGGACGCGTTTGAGGCCGTTGTTGGCGCCATATATTTGGACGGGGGGCTGGAACCGGTGCGGAAACTGGTACGCCTTCTCATGGCGCCGATGGCCGAGGCCATCCTGGCTGCCGAAGCCGATAAGGACGCCAAGAGCCGCTTCCAGGAATGGGCCCAGGCCGAACTGGGCGTGACGCCTCGCTACCGCGTTGTTGCCGAGCACGGCCCCGAACACGCCAAGACCTTCGTCGCCGAGGTGCTCCTGGGGGATGAGGTGGCCGGCCGGGGAGAGGGGCGCTCCAAGCAGGCCGCCGAGCAGGCCGCCGCGCGGGATGCGTGGGAGCGAAGAATGGAACAAGAAACACGGAATACGCAATACGTAAAACGTGAAGTGTGAAACGTGAAGCGTGAAGGAGGAGCGATGAGCCAGGAACGAGAGCGGATTGCCGCCGAACTGGAACGGTGGAAACAAACCACCCTGAAGGCCACGCTGGACCGCCAGCCGGAGCGGTATCCGGAGTTCATCACCGCCTCCGGCGAGCCGGTGGAACGACTGTACACCCCGCTGGACGTGGAGGGGGATTACCTGGAGAAAATCGGCTTCCCTGGCGAGTACCCGTTCACCCGGGGCATCCACCCCAACATGTACCGGGGGCGGTTATGGACGATGCGGATGTTCGCCGGATTCGGCACCGCCGAGGAGACCAACGCCCGCTTCAAGTACCTGCTGGCTCACGGCGAGACGGGCCTCTCCGTGGCCTTTGATCTCCCCACCCTGATGGGCTACGACACCGACGCGCCGGAGGCCGAGGGGGAGTTCGGCAAGTGCGGTGTCGCCGTCTCGTCGCTGAAGGACATGGAGATTCTCTTTGACGGCATCCCGCTGGACAAAGTCACCACGTCCATGACCATCAACAGTCCGGCGGCGGTCATCTGGGCCATGTATATCGCGGCGGCGGAGAAGCAGGGCGTCCGGATGGATCAACTGGGCGGCACCATTCAGAACGACATCCTCAAAGAGTACATCGCCCAGAAAGAATATCTCTTCCCACCCGAACCCTCTATGCGGTTGGTGACGGACACCATAGAGTTCGGTAGCAAATATCTCCCCAAATGGAATACCATCAGCATCAGCGGCTACCACATCCGGGAGGCCGGCTCCACCGCCGCGCAGGAACTGGCCTTCACCCTGGCCGACGGGATGGAGTACGTCCGCTGGGCCCTGAAGCGCGGTCTGGATATAGACGAGTTCGCCCCGCGCCTCTCGTTTTTCTTTAACTGTCACAACGACTTTCTGGAGGAGATTGCCAAATTCCGGGCCGCACGCCGCATCTGGGCACGGGAGATGCGCCATACCTTCGGGGCCCAAAACCCCCGTTCCTGGTGGATGCGCTTCCACACCCAGACGGCCGGGTGCACCCTCACCGCCCAGCAGCCGGAGATCAACATCGTCCGCGTCGCCATCCAGGCGCTGGCGGCGGTCCTGGGCGGGACTCAGTCGCTGCACACCAACTCACTGGACGAGGCGCTGGCGCTGCCCAGCGAGTTCGCCGTCACCATCGCGCTGCGCACCCAACAGATCATCGCCCACGAATCGGGCGTGGTCAACACCGTGGACCCGTTGGGCGGCTCCTACGTCATAGAGGCCCTCACCGACCGGCTGGAGCGGCAGGCCTACGACTACTTCGCCCGCATTGAGGCGCTGGGCGGAGTCATCCCGGCCATTGAGGCTGGCTTCTTCCAGAAGGAGATTGCCGATGCCGCTTACCGCTATCAGCGGGAAATAGACGAACGGCGGCGCATCATTGTGGGCATCAACGAGTTCGTCGCCGAGGAGCCGCTCAAGGTGCCCCTCCTGAAGATGGACCCCGAGGGGTACCGGCGTCAGTGTGAGCGGCTGGCCCGGGTGCGGGCGGAGCGGGATAACGGCGCCGTGGGGCAGGCGCTGGACCGGCTGCGCATCGCCGCCCAGGGAACGGAGAACGTCATGCCACACATCCTCAACGCCGTCCGCGCCTACGCCACCCTGCAGGAAATCATGGACATCTTCCGGGAGGTTTTCGGACTCTACCGGGAGCCGATGGTGCTGTAACATTGGGGGGAGGAATCCGATGAACCGCTGGCAGTATCGGGCGACCGTGCACAGCGCCGACGAAGTCCTGCACTGGCTACAGGAGCCGGTGACCCAGGTGCCACCGATGCTCTATTGCGACACCGAGGGCATCTGTTACTTTGACGCCGGGGACCCGTTCCTGCGCGCGATAGAGGCGGTACTGAACGGCCCCGGCGAGCAGGGATGGGAACTGGTGCAGGTCACCTTCCGCTCCCAGCAGATGATTTGCTTCTGGAAGCGGCCGAAGTAAAAAGCAAGTGACGGTCACCTTGGAGGTGACCGTCACTTTCATCGCTGGCACTGGGGGCAGTAGTGGGCGCTCCGGCCCCCCACGCGTGTGCGGACGATGGGGGCACCGCAGCGGGGGCAGGGATGCCCCTCCCGCCCGTAGACGGCCAGGTGGGCCGCGAACTCCCCGGGGCGCCCGTCGGGGAGGACATATCGTTGGTCCGGCAGGGTGGTGCCCCGGCGAGCGATGGCTTCCTCCAGCACCTCTCGCATGGCCCCGTGCAGGCGGGTCACCTCCTCGGGCGTCAGCGTCTCCGCGCAACGGAGGGGGTGCAGGCCCGCCCGCCAGAGCACCTCGTCGGCGTAGATGTTCCCCAGGCCCGCCAGGAAGCGCTGGTCGGCCAGCAGAGCCTTCAGGCGGACCCGACGGCCCCGCAGCATCCCCGCCAGCCGCTCCGGCGTCAGTTCCGGGTCCAGCGGCTCCGGCCCCAGGCCCCCCAGCCACCCCTCCGGGCAGGCCGTCAGCGCCATCCGCCCGAATTTGCGGGGATCGGAGAAGCGCAGCCACCGCCCGTCGTCCAGATGGAAGACCACCCGGGTGTAGGAGTCCTCGGGGGCATCGGCACTCTCCAAGGCCAGCCGTCCGCTCATCCGCAGATGAACCAGCAGCCATTCCCCACCGTCCAGGCCCAGGAGCAACCACTTCCCCCGTCTCCGGACTTCCCGGATGCGGCGCCCGGCCAGTTGCCGGGCAAAAGTCTCCAGGTCCGGCGCGGCGACGGTGCGCGGCCAGCGGACCTCTACCCCAACAATGCTCCGCCCGACAAGGACTTCCTTAAGTTCCCGAGCGAGGGTCTCTACTTCGGGTAATTCAGGCATCGGAAAACCGTCCGAGAAGGGGATTTGCGGCGGCCGAAGGCCGCAAATCCTCCTTCACTCACCCAATCGCATTTCCGGATAATCAAATCCGTTGTACGTCTTCGCTGAAGTAACGTACGCGCCCGCTGGATAGATGAGCAAAAAGTCGCCCGTTTTCAAATCCCGGCCCAGTTGAGCCCGTTGACTGAACACATCGTGGCTATCGCAAGTCGGGCCGGAGACGACATATTCCACTAACGGCCCCTCTTCTTCCTCGGGGGAGATGACCGCGTATTCCAGCCCTCCCATAATCCAGTGAAAGCCCTGGTTAATACCTGTGTCCACATACACCCACGTTCGCCGTTCCCGCCTGACCACGCCGATGACCCGGGTAACGACCACCCCCGCGTTGTCCACCAGGAACGAGCCCGGTTCAGCGTAAACCTCCATTCCGTACTTGGAGCGAATGTGTGCCAGGAAAGGGTTCAGAGCACGCGCGATCTGTTGCAGTAGAGCGTGCGCATCTACCAGATGGGCCGGGAAGCCGCCGCCGATATTGAGAAATCGCAGGGGGATGCCAGCCTCGCGACAATCTTCAATCACCTGAAGGGAATCCTTTACTGCTTGCTCCCAGGTCGCCATGTGGATATTGTTCCACCCAACGTGGAAGGAAACCCCCACTGGCTGCAGGTGCAGGTCCCGGGCTCGCTGGAACAGGGTTACGGCCTCGCTCACCGGGCAACCGAATTTCTCCGAGAGTTCCCACTGGGCACCACGATTGGAGACCGCCAGCCGCAGGTAAATCTCGGCACCGGGCGCGTACCGCGCAATTTTCACCAGTTCGCTCTCCGTGTCCGCCGCAAAAGTCCGCACTCCGGCCTGCGCGGCCAGGGCGACATGTTGCTCTATCTTGATCGGATTGCCAAACAAAATACCGCTCACCGGAATGCGCAATTGTTGAAGAATCTCCAACTCGCCCACTGAGGCGATTTCAAAAGAGAGCCCTGCCTCCTGCAAGATGCCCAGGACATCCGGATGGTTGTTCACCTTGACGGGGAAGAACAGACGGTCAACCCGCAACTGCTCTCTGAAGACGTTGATGTTCTCCAGGAGACACCGGACCGAAAAAAGAAGAACGGGTGTACAGGGGGTTTCTCCCTTCAAAAAGACATGCACCATCTGACACACAGGTGCTGGTAGTTGACTGAAAGCAAAGGGTTTCATCATCTCTCGGGGTCAATCAGATAAGCAGAATCAGCGACCTTCCGCGCACCGATCAGGTGAGGCGAAGGTCGGGGGATACGTCCAGGTCCCAGCCCGCGCGGGCGCCGGCCCGGTAGCGGAAGTAGCCGCAGGCCGCGACCATGGCCGCGTTGTCGGTGCAGAGGATCGGGGATGGGTAGTAGACGGGGACCTCGGACCGCTCTTGCATTGCCGCCCGCAAGGCGCGATTGGCCGAGACGCCCCCGGAAAGCAGGATGGCCGTTACCCCGTACTCTTTTGCCGCCGCCACCGTCTTGGTCACCAGTACATCCACCACCGCCTCCTGGAAGGCGGCAGCCAGGTCGGGGATGAAGCGCGGGGGGATTTCCTGCTGCTGGACCAGGCGCGCGACGGCGGTCTTCAGCCCGCTGAAACTGAAGTCGTATGTTCCCTCCAGCCAGGCACGCGGGAGGCGGAAATGGGCGGGATTCCCCGATTGGGCTGCCCGTTCTATACTGGGGCCACCGGGATAGGGAAGCCCCAGCAACCGCCCCACCTTGTCAAAGGCCTCGCCTGCCGCGTCGTCCAGCGTGCCCCCCAGGTAGAGATAGTCGCCGTGGTCCCGCATCAGGATCAGTTCCGTATGCCCGCCGGAGACGATGAGGACCAGGAGGGGGAAGGAGAGGTCGGACGGGGCCGCGCCCTCTTCGGTACTCTCCAGCCAGTTGGCGTAGAGGTGGGCCTCCAGGTGGTTGACCGGGATCAGGGGCAAACCACGCCCCAGCGCCAGCCCCTTGGCGACATTCACCCCCACCAGCAGCGACCCCACCAGCCCGGGCCCGACGGTGACCGCGACAGCGGTCAGGTCGTCCCAGGTCGCCCCGGCCTGCGCCATCGCCTCCCGGATCACCGGGACGATGGCCTCAATGTGGGCACGGGAAGCCAGTTCGGGGAATACTCCACCGTAGCGGGCGTGCAGGTCCACCTGCGAGGCGACCACATTGGAGAGGATGCGGCGGCCGTCGGCCACGAAGGCCGCCGCCGTCTCGTCGCAGGAGGTCTCTATCCCCAGAATCAGCATCCTGTCTCCCTACCGATGATATGCCCGGTATCCTTGCAGTGCCTTGTTCACTTCTGAGACAACCGCGGGGAGGAAAATGAGCGGCAGAAGTATCTCCCACTCCCGCCAGCCCAGCGGCACCGTGTCAAAAACGGGCTGGAAGAAGGGAAGGTAGACCACTGCCAGAAGGAGGACGACCGATGCCGCCACCGCGTACTGCATATAGGGGTTGCTGAACACGCCCAACCGCAAGAGGGGATACCGTTCGGAGCGAATGGTATAAGCCAGGGGCAGTTCACCCAGGGCCAGTGCCATAAATGCCATCGTCCGGGCCAGCGTCATGTCGCCATTGCCCCACTTCATTCCGATCAAGAAAGCGGCGAGGACGACGGCGGTCAGGGAGAGGCTGACGAGAACGATCCCCCGCAGCATCGGGCGGTTGATGACCGGCTCCTTCGGCGGGCGCGGGGGCTGATCCATAATGTCCGGGTCGCCCTTCTCCATCCCCAGCGCCAGCGCAGGTGCGCCGTCAGTCAGCAGGTTGATCCACAACAACTGGATGGGCGTCAGTGGGGGCAGATACCCCGCCAGAGTCGCAATGAAAATCGTCAGAATCTCCGCGATGTTGGCCGAGAGGAGGTAGTAGACGAACTTGCGGATGTTGGAGTAGATGATGCGGCCCTGCTCTATCGCGGAGACGATGGAGGCGTAGTTGTCATCGGTGAGCACCATGTCCGCCACTTCTTTGGTGACGTCGGTGCCGGTGATGCCCATCGCCACGCCGATGTCGGCCCGCTTGAGGGCCGGCGCGTCGTTGACGCCGTCGCCCGTCATCGCCACAATGTGGCCGTGGGCCTTCAGCGCCTCCACGATGCGCACTTTGTGCTGAGGGCTCACCCGCGCGAAGACGTCTATCCGCTCAATCCGCTCCCGCAACTCTTCGTCGCTCATCCCGTCCAGTTCGGCGCCGGTCACCACCTGCCCGACCGGGCGGAGAAGCCGGATATCGCGGGCGATGGCCTGGGCCGTATCCGGGTAGTCGCCCGTAATCATAATGGTGCGGATGCCGGCCGTGCGGGCCTTCTCCACCGCCGGGCGCACCTCCGGACGGGCCGGGTCTCGCATCGCCACCAGCCCGATAAAGGTCAGGTCCCGCTCCACCCGCTCCGGGTCCTGAGAGGCAACGATGTCCTCGGCCCCTTCCGGCAGCAGGCGGCAGGCCACTGCCAGCACCCGCAGCGCCTCCCGTCCCAGGTCCCGGTTGACATTCTCTATATGCGCCCGCCGGGCCGGCGTCATCGGTACACTGATGCCGTTTTCCAGGATGTGCGTACAGCGGGGCAGAATGGAATCCGGTGCGCCCTTGACGTAGACGATGTAGCCGCCCGGACGCTCCCCCTCCGGCCCGCGCATCGGGCGCCCGTCCATCTGGTGGACAGTCGCCATCCGCTTGCGTTCGGAGTCAAAAGGAATCTCGCCCACCCGGGGCAACCCGGCCTCCACCTCCTCCCGCCAGAGCCCGGCCTTCGCCGCGGCGACGACCAGCGCGCCCTCGGTAGGGTCGCCTACCATGCGATAGCCGTCTCCGTCCTTCTCCAGTTGGGCATCGGAGCAGAGAAGCCCGCCCCGCAGGAGAGCCATCAGGTCCGGATGGTTCTGGGGGTTGACGGGCCGGCCGTCGGCAGAGAAACCGCCGCTGGGCTGGTAGCCCTCCCCGGAGACGTCCACCCGCATATCCGCAACGCAGAGACGGACGACCGTCATCTGGTTCTGGGTGAGGGTGCCGGTCTTATCGGAGCAGATGGCGGTGGCGGAGCCCAGGGTCTCCACGGCGGGGAGGCGGCGGATAAGGGCGTTACGGCGGACCATCTCCCGCATCCCCAGGGCCAGGCAGATGGTGACGACGGCGGGCAGCCCTTCCGGTACTGCTGCAATCGCCAGGCTGACCGCTGTCAGGAAGAGTTCCACCACCATAGAGAGGTATTGCTGGAAATAGGCCGCCGGACCGGCCCGGAAGAGCAGTGCCAGGTCGGTATCCTGAATCAGCGTCTCCAGAAAGACGATGCCGCAGATAGCCAGCGCGCTGACGCCGAGCCAGCGGCCCAATTGGTCCAGGCGGCGCTGCAGGGGGGTCGCCTCCGCCTCGTAGGACTGAAGCAGTTCAGCAATCTGACCCAACTGAGTCTGCATGCCGGTCGCGGTCACCACCCCCTTCCCGCGCCCGTAGGTCACGATGGTGCCCATAAAGGCGACATTGGCCCGGTCCCCCAGCCCTGCCTCCTCCGGGAGGACGACGTCGTGCCGTTTCTCCACCGCCACCGACTCGCCGGTCAGCGACGCCTCATCTATACGCAGGTTGACGGTTTCTATCAGCCGGAGGTCGGCCGGGACATAGTTACCGGCCTCCAGAAAGACGATGTCGCCGGGGACCAGTTCCCGGGCCGGGACGGTGACGCGGTGGCCATCCCGCAGCACATGCGCATCGGGGGCCGCCATCTTCTTCAGGGCGGCCAGCGCCTCTTCCGCCCGTCGCTCCTGCACCACCCCCAAAATGGCGTTCAGGAGGACAATGGCGATGATGGCGATTGCTTCCTCAATTTCACCCAGGACCAGGGAGAGCAACGCGGCGGCAATCAAAATGAGGATGAGGAAATTGTTGAACTGGTCCAGGAGCATCTTCCAGAAAGTTGGTCGCGGGCGCTCCGCCAGTTCGTTGGAGCCGAATTGGGCCAGCCTCAGACGGGCCTCTTCGGTTGTAAGGCCGTGCTGAGGGTCGGTATTCACCTCCCGAAAGGTCTCCTCCACCGATCGGGCATGCCATGCTCTCTGTTGAGCCATTCTCTCCTCCGGCATCCTTGCAGCGGTCGTTAGTTTCCTAACCACGCCCGAATTATATCCAACTCTGGCAAAATGTCAATCCAACTTGACTTTTCGGCAGATAGTGGTAAACTAAATGCAGGTCTCAAATCCACCGCCCGTGAGCGGCCAGGGCAGCCCGATATTCTGCTCCCCATCTCCCCATCGCTGTCGTCCGGGTCCTCTGATGTTTCATGGCCGGCGGAGATGAGATACTTTTGTCAGGGAGGTAGTAAGATGCAGAAACGATTTGTATGGGGAGCCGTCGCGCTGCTGGTCCTGGCCGCGATGGCCTGTTCACTGGGCGGAAAGACCGCCACTCCACCCCCCCAGGCAACGAGTGCCCCGCCGTCTGAAGGCGGAACGACACCGGGTGCCCCCACAGCCGAAGAGGCCCCGCCGCTGGAAATCGCCCCCAATGCGCTGGAAAACCTCAACAGTTACCGTTCCCGCCTTGTCTGGCGGCAGACGGTAGAAGGTGGTGCCACTGAGACCCTCACTATGGAGCAGGAGGAGACACGCCAGCCCCCCGCCCGGCGCATCGTCATCACCTCTGAAGGGGGCGATAACCCCGGCACGGTGGAATTCGTCCAGATTGGCGATACGTCCTGGATGTGCAGCCCGGATGGCGGCTGTATCCAGACCCAGCAATCAGGCGAAGAGAGTACACCGACCTTTGGTGAAGGGATGATCTGGAATCCCGAAGACTTCGCCTCCTCCGACTACCAATATGTGGGCCGGGATACCGTGAACGGCATCCGCAGCCGCCACTATACCCTGAACCTGACCCCGGAGATGCTGGCGGGGATGGCGAAGGGCACGGTGACCGCCACAAAGGCCGACGTATGGGTCGCGGACGAACCCGGGATGCCAGCCTATACGACCCGCTTCACTGTCTCCTGGGAAGGCACCCAGGAGGATGGGAAGAAAATCCGGGGCGACTGGACCTACGAGGTCTACGACGTGAATAAGCCCATCACCATCCAGCCGCCGGAGGGCGCGACAGGCGTACCCGAGGACATTCCGGTCTACCCGGGGGCAACTGACCAGGCCATCATGGGTGCCCTCATTATGTTCTCCAGCGCGGACCCGGTCGCGGATGTGGCGGAGTTCTATCGGAATGAGATGCCCCGCCAGGGCTGGACAGCGGGAGAGGAGAGCACCCTGGGCAATATGGTCACCCAGGAATGGACCAAGGGCGACCGGAAAGCCAGCCTGATGATTGCCCCGAAGGATGAGGGCGGTTGCAGCGTGATGATCAGCATAGAGCAGCCGTAACAAAATCCGTATCCGGAGGTAAAACACGATGTGCCAGGCGTATTTCCCGTGCCTGGCACATCTTTTTTCCGGGCAGCGCGCGCAGGGAACTTTCGGGCAACTCCTCCCTAAACATCGGTTGCTCACAAGGGAGAAAGCGGAGAAGATCGGATTTGCGGCGGGCGGCTTCGCCGCCCGCCGCACTCATCCCCCGGCCCCCTTCTCCTCCCCGAGAGAAGGAGGAGGGTTGAGAGCGGCGGCCAAATGCCGCCGCTCTCACCCCCCCTTTACCTCCCCGTCCGCACCTCAGGTCATTTGGTTGACATTTTCCCACCTGGTATTAAAATTCATAATAGAATTCGCACCTTACAGGCAATCAGGAAACAGTCCGCCCCATACCAATTCCGGTTCCTGGCGCGGGATTCTGCCTCCCACCAGCGACATTCTTTTTAAAGGGTCGCGCGTAACACCTGCCGGGCAGGAAAGGTATGGACAGGGGGCAGCGGGGAGGATGAATGCGAGTCATAGATATTATTGAAAAGAAGCGGGACGGGTGTGAACTGACCGCTGAAGAGATAGATTTCTTCATCCAGGGCTACACCCGGGGAGACATCCCCGATTATCAGGCCGCAGCCTGGCTGATGGCGGTCTACCTGCGCGGGATGAGCGAGCGGGAAACCCGCGACCTGACTCTGGCGATGGCCCGATCAGGAGATATGCTGGATTTGAGCGACGTGGCCCCTTTGGTAGCCGACAAGCATTCCAGCGGCGGCATCGGGGATAAAGTCACCCTGGTGGTTGCCCCAATCGTCGCGGCGTGCGGTGTTCCAGTTGGTAAGATGACCGGGCGCGGCCTGGGCTTCACTGGTGGCACGGTGGACAAATTAGAATCCATCCCTGGCTTCCGCACCGACCTCTCCCCTCAGGAATTCAAAGCCCAACTGGCCCGTATTGGCATCGTCATCACAGGCCAGTCGGAAAATCTGGCCCCAGCCGACCGGAAACTTTATGCACTCCGGGACGTCACCGGCACGGTCTCTTCTCTCCCGCTAATTGTCAGTTCCATTATGAGCAAGAAACTGGCCGGTGGCGCGACGGCCATTCTGCTGGATGTGAAGGTCGGCAGCGGCGCATTTATGAAGACGGTGGAGGATGCCAGCCGCCTGGCTGAGGCCATGGTACGTCTGGGTCGGGAACTGGGCCGTCGGGTCGGCGCGCTCGTCTCCGATATGAACCAGCCCCTGGGATGGACCGTGGGGAACGCTCTGGAAGTCCAGGAAGCCATCAATGTTCTTCACGAGGATGGGCCACCGGACCTGCGGGAGCACTGCCTGGTCGTCGCTGCGGAGATGCTGGCTCTGGCAGGCCGGGTCGCCGATTCTACCGAAGGAGTGGAACTGGCTGCTCAGGCCATTGCCGACGGTAGCGCATGGCGCAAATTCCGCGCCCTGATCACTGCCCAGGGTGGGGATGTCCGTTTCGTGGATGAACCCGATCGGTTGCCCCGCGCCCCCATCACCGAGCCAATCCCTGCCCCGACGGATGGCTACCTCCAGAAAGTGGACGCTGCGCAGGTCGGGATGGCAGTGGTGGACCTGGGCGGAGGTCGGGAAAAGAAAGGAGACCTAATAGATCACTCCGTTGGAGTCGTCGTCCACTACAAGGTCGGCGACCGGGTCCAGAAAGGGACCCCCCTGTGTACCATCCACGCCAGCGACCGGGTCCGGCTGGAACGGGCGAAAGCCCGCCTCCTGGAAGCCCACACCATCGGACCGGAACCCGTACCACCACTGCCGCTGTTCTACAAGAAAATCCCGCAGCAATAAGGAGTGACGATGCCGCCAGCACCTCCCTCAACCGCCAATCCTATGCTCGCTTTTCTGGAAGAATGCCGAAAAGAGCACGGTCAGGTTCAGGCCGAACTGAAAGAAGTGGATATGCTAATTCAGCAAACAGCCAGCGAGGTAGACCGTCTGGCGCAGCGTAGCACGCAGGCAGCCACTCATCTTCAGCAAGTAGAGGCCCACTTTGACACCGTTCCCCGTCAGGACATTCGCGAAGCGTACCAGGCGCTGGTGGAAACCCAGCAGCGCCTGTTCACCATGCGCGGGCAACTGGAAAAACTCCAATCCGATCAACGCCACCTTCAGCGGTATGCCCGTTTGCTGCAACGCATCCAGGAATCCTGCCAGGAAGGGATGATTCCCCAGGACCAGGCACAAGTCCCCACAGAAGTAACCCCTGCCGTGGTACGAGCGATTGAGGCTCAGGAGCGAGAGCGCCAGATTCTGGCCCGCCAGATGCACGACGGCCCCGCCCAGGCGCTGACCAACCTGGTCCTCCAGGCAGAAATCTGCGAACGGTTATTTGAGAGCAACCCAGAACAGGCCCGCGCGGAACTGGCCAACCTGAAGGCAGCAGTAGTGGCAACATTCCAGCGAGTCAGAACTTTCATCTCCAACCTGCGCCCGATGATGCTGGACGACCTGGGGCTGGTCCCCACGCTGCGACGACACATTGAGGACATCGGAGAAGGGAAAGGATTCCGGGTGAACCTGACCATCACCGGGCGGGAGCGCCGGTTCGCCCCCTACAAGGAAGTGACCACCTTTCGGGTGATTCAGGAACTGCTAACCAACGCCCGGGATGTCTCCTATGCAACTCGCGCCCAGGTCAATGTGGACATCGGGGGGGACCGGATTCTCGTTTCTGTAGAGGATGATGGCAGTGGCTTTGAGATGAGCGAATTAGGCCGGGGAGGCACAGTGGCCGAAAGAATGGGACTGGATACACTGCGGGAGCGGGTGGAAATGCTGGGAGGACGGTTTCAGATAGAAAGCGTCCCCGGGCGTGGTACTCGCGCCCTCTTTGAAATCCCCCTACCGTGACCGCCTCAACAGGGGGTTCTCCCTACGGCCCATCATTGCTAAACCATCCTGCGAGTGAGGGAGGCCATGGCCCGCAAACTTCGCGTCCTGGTGGTGGACGACCAGATAGAAATGCTGGAGATGCTGAAAATCATCCTGACGGCCGCTGGCTTTGAGGTGATACCAGCCCTGGATGGGGCCTCCGGACTCCGTTCTGCGTACCAGAACCACCCGGATGCCATCTTGCTGGATATTATGATGCCCGGCATGGACGGGTTTGAGGTCTGTCGCCGAATGAGAGACCTCACCGAGGTACCCATTATCTTCGTCACGGCCAAGGCGAATATTGAGGATATTGTGGCTGGTTTGCAGCAGGGGCAGACGACTATCTGGTGAAACCATTTCACCAGGTTGAACTGCTCACTCGCCTGACAGCCGCCCTCCGGCGGTCAGTGGAGCGCAATGAGGAAAAGGAGCAGGTGATTTTTCCATCACCTTTCATTATGCTGGATTGCGACCGCCATGAACTGGAGGTCGGTAGCCGGAAGGTTTATCTGACCCCCAATGAGTTCAAGATTCTCCGCCTGCTGGTGCGGCATGCCGGACGGGTGCTGAGCGCGGATGCCATTCTATCTCAGGTGTGGGGGCCCGAATACATTGGCGAACCCGACCTGGTCAAGCAATACATTTACCGCCTGCGGCAAAAAATAGAGCCGGACCCGGATCACCCCCGGTATATCCGGACTGTGCGCGGCGAGGGGTACTATTTTGAGCCAGGAGAATAACCCCCCAATTTTTCCGTCCCTCGGGCCGCCGCCCCGAAACCCCCTTTCCTCACCCTCCCCTCAAGTTTGGCCTTTTCACCCGCGGGATAAGGAAAATATATTTTTAGGACCACGGAAGCAGCCAGGGGCCCATGCAGAGGGGCCACGGGCAAAAAGCCAAAGTTGAGGATAGGAACTGGGGGAGAGGGGAGGGCTGAATAGTAACGAATCTTTTACTTCCTCACCCAACTGTTCGGGTGACCGACGTCAGGTACACGCCGGTCGTTTTCATTCCCCGCGCGGTAATCCTCCCAGGTCTCCGGATTGACCCACACATCCCCCACCCGAAGAGCGTCCACCTCGCTCAGAGAATGGGCCGGGGTGAGGAGAAGGACCGTTTTCCGGGCATGGTCCACTTCCAGAACAATGCCCAGGGCCAGCGCGAACCCCCGGCGGTCTTCCATCGCCACCAGTTGGTAGCGGCTGAAACAGGGGGCCGGAAATACAGCCAGCCGGGCCCATGAGATTTCCAGAGGGTAGGCGTTGGCGAAGTAGCGGGCGAAGAGGCGAGCCCGGTGGGCCCGGCGAGCCAGCATATCCCGCGGCCGGACCGCAGAAGCGGCGGGCAATTCCACCACGCGCGTGCGAGCGGAACGGCGCAACGGGCCCAGGATGGGCTCCAACTCACTCCCTCGTTGAATGGCAAATACAACGCCGGGCTCCAGCAGGTCCACCTTGGCCAGTTTCAGCGCCGGCCCTCCCTGCTCCGGCGCGACCAGCCCCGTGGTATCCAGCACGGTCGCCGTAGCGCCCAGTTCCTGGGCCCGCCGGGCCAGTTTGTAGACCCCGATCAGGGTCGGCAACATGTGCCCGCGCGGAGAATTGGCGCCCACAAACACCCGCACGCGCGGACCGCCGGGGGGAAACCCCGTCTCCCCGCCCTGCCGCAGAGCCAGCGTCATCGTCGTCGGGGGACCCAGGCTGGCCTGACCGATGTCGCCGTCAATAAACGCCACCCGTTCATGCAGCGCGCAGAGACGGGTGTAGAGGTACCGGGCGAAGGTGGATTTCCCCGTATCCGGCGCGCCGATGACCATCAGGACGCCGGAGAGGCCCTCCAGATTCAGTTGTTCCCAGTACGGGGGGATTTCTATGTTGACCACGGATGACGAACCACTGACGACTGACCACTGACGGCTGACGGCTAACTGCTGACGGCTAACGGCTATCCAACAGGGAACGAAGAACCGCCAGATTCTCTATGTCCTCGTGCAGGTCGTCGCTCTTGGGGGTCTCTAACAGGCCCGGCAGCGCGGCCAGGCGCGGGTCGTTGACCACCATCCGGAAGGTCTCCAGCCCCAACACCCCCTTGCCAATGTGCTCATGCCGGTCCACCCGACTGCCCAGACCGTTTTTGCTGTCGTTGAGGTGGACCGCCAGGAGGCGGGAGAGGCCGATGATGCGGTCAAATTCCTCCAGAGTGGCCTCGTACCCTTCCGGCGTCCGCAATTCGTAACCGGCAGCAAAAGCGTGGCACGTATCCAGACAGACCCCCAACCGCTCCCCCTCCGGGGTGTTTTCTATCAGCCAGGCCAGTTGTTCAAACCGGTAGCCCAGATTGGTGCCCTGCCCGGCGGTGGTCTCTAACAGAATGCGGGCCCGAAAGCCGCGCGTGGCGGCATGGACCTCCCCCAGCGCCCGGGCCACCCGCTTCAGCCCCTCCTCCTCCCCGGCGTCCATGTGAGAGCCAGGATGAAGCACCAGATAGGGGATGTCCAGTGCCTCACACCGCTCCAGTTCTATGATGAGCGTATCCCGGGACTTCCGCCAGAGGTCCTCATCCGGCGCGGCCGGATTCAGGAGATAGGACGCGTGCCCGACGGCCGGGTGAATGCCGGTCTCGGCGGCTTTCTCTTTGAAGAGGCGGATGTCCTCGTCGGTCAGCGGCTTGACGGCCCATGCGCGGTTGGATTTGACGAACAGTTGGACGGCATCGCACCCCACCACGCGGGCCCGGTCAAAGGCCAGGTAAAGGCCCCCCGCGATGGACTCATGCGCGCCCAGTCTCATCCTCCCCCTCCGATTCCTGGACGAGTTGTTCCAGTTCCTCCTCCAGACTCTCCAGTTCCTGCAGCATCGCCGGGGGAACAGAGTGCCTGGGGAGACGGGCCTTCAGGTCGGCAATGCGGCGCTCCAGTTCGGCCACCCGTTCCTGCTTCATCGTTCACCTGCGTCCGCAACGATTCAGGCCGATGGAAATCGGCCTCCCTGGGCCCTTCGTGCCGGGTGTCGGCCTCCGCCGACACTCTTTATGTGCGCATCAATGAGCGACCCGGTCGGCGAAGGCCGACCATCGGCCACAGGCCCAAAGAGGCTGACTTCCAGTCAGCGCATTTCCCTCCGCTGGGCATCCAGCAATCCGGCGGGCGCGCCCTCCAGCATCATCTCCACCACCCGCTCCGCCGCGACGAAGGCCCAGCACAGCCCCCAGCCGCCCAGTCCCAGAGCAAAATAGACCCCCGGCAGATGTGGTAGCGCCCCCACAACGGGCACACCGTCCGGAGTACAGCCAAAAATCCCGGTCCAGCGGTGGACAATGTGCCCCTCCACCTCCGGGAAGTATCGGCCGACAAAGCGGGAGAGCCCCTCCCGCAGCGCCGCATCCGGGTCGGGGGAATTTTCCGCTGAGGACGGGCGCCAGGGATACCGCCACGCGCCCAGGAGCAGGCGGCCATCTGGAAGAGGACGGGCATACTCGTAGCCATAATCGGCATAGCAGGGGAGAGTCAGTGGTGGCTTATCCCGGCCTTCGCCCAAACGGGCAGTCATCAACAGGGTATGTCCCGGATTCACCCAGCGGGAAAGGGCCGGCTCCAGCGTCGGAGCGCAGCCCCCTGCCGCCAGCACCACCGCGCCGCAGCGGACAGTCCGCCGATACGCCCACACCCGGATGTCGGCCCCCTCGGCCTCCAGGCCCTGGACTTCAGTGCCGGTATGAACCGTGACCGGTGCAGAGGCCAGCAGCGCGCGGGTCAAGTCGGCCGCGTCCACCACCCCGTCATCGGGACGTTGCAAGGCGGCCAGAAACCCCCGTTGCAACGGGTCAGTCCTCCCGAACCCGGCATCAAATCCGTCCTCTCGCAGGAGTTCCGCCGACGCCCGCAGCGCTTCCGCTTCCTCTTCCGTCACCGCCAGCGCCAGACTCCCCGTCCGCTCCACCCGCACGCCCAGATGAGCGGCCGTCTCCATCAGGCGCTCCCGGCCCTCCACGGAAAGTTCCCAGAGCGCCCGCGCCGCCTCCCGCCCGAAGAACTGGACGGCCCAGTGGTAGTGGCCCGGCACACCGGTCAGCAACAGGCCAGCGCTGCGGCCCGTGGCGCCGCCCGCCACCTGCTGGGCCTCCAGAACGGCCACCCGCAGGCCCTGCCGGGCCAGCCGGACGGCCACGGCCGCCCCCACAATCCCCGCGCCCACCACAACCACGTCGCATGCGTCTGCCCGCTGCTCCGCGCCTTCCACCCTCTCCTCCTCGGATGTGCGTTGCAAAAGTGGTCGGCGAAGGCCGACCGTCAGCCTCAGGCCCAACAAGGCTGACTTCCAGTCAGCGCATATTTAGGCCGCTTTTTGCCCATTATACAGAGGTTACAGAGGGCTGTCAACTGGACAATCCGGCCCAAGTGGATATAATAGCATCACACAAAGACACAAATTCCTCACACAAAGACACAAAGGCACAAAGATAAATAATAAAAAATTCTTCTTTGTGTCTTTGTGTCTCTGTGTGAGAATGGAGAAAACGGGATGAGCCATTGCCCCAGTTGTGGACGGTTCGTCGGCCCGTACGAGGCGTGCCCCTACTGCGGCGCCCGCCAGGCCCCCCGCGTCTCCCTGCGCGCGGTGAAATGGGGGGCCATCCTGCTGGCCACCGTCGGGCTGGCCCTGCTGTGGATCGCCGCCGCCCGCGCCCCCCTCCCCCACATCTCCATCCAGCAGGCCGCCGCCACCATGAACTTCGCCTACGTGGAGATTGCCGGGCAAGTCGTCCGCAGCCCTGCCTACAACCCCGATTCCCGCTCCCTCTCCTTCACCGTGGACGACGGCACCGGCCAGATGCGCGTCTGGGCCTTTCGGGACGTGGTGGACGAACTGCGCGCCGCCGGACGCATCCCCAGCCTGGGAGACCGGGTCACCGTCGCCGGCACCCTCCGGGTCCGGGAAGAGGACGTCTCCCTCACCCTCAACGTCCCCGAACACCTGGACATCCTGCGCCCGGCAGCAGAGGACCGCGCCATCCGTTCCATTACCGCCGACGACGCCCTCCGGCGGGTCCGGGTCCGGGGCCAGGTCTGGGACGTCCGCGAGCCCTACTCCGGCCTCACCCTCATCACCCTGCGGGACGCCACCGGCGCGGTGGACATCGCCGTAGACGCCAGCCTCCGCTACCTGACCGGCGACTTCCGCCCGCCGGAAGTCGGCCAGTCCCTGGAAGTGACCGCTGCCGTCTCCCTGTACCGGAACCGCCCCCAACTGGTCCCGTCGTCGGTACAGGACATCGTCCCGCTGGTGGAGACGGTCCCCGTCGCCGAGAAGCGGCCCATTGGATCCCTCTCCGCCGCCGACGAGGGCCGCCTGGTGACCGTCCAGGGAACCGTCCGGCAGGCCGAACCGTTCTCCGCCGGGTACCGGATGACCCTGGACGACGGCACCGGTTCCGTGACCGTCCTGCTCTGGAACGACCTCTACCGCGCCCTGCCCGACCCCTCCTCCCTGCGGACGGACGCGCAACTGGAAGTGACCGGCGAAGTCGCCATCTACCGGAACACCCTGGAGATCATCCCCGTCCGCCCGCGCGATGTGGTCTTGTTGACGGGGCCCCCATCGGCCCGCGCGCTTTCTATCGGCGCGCTGGCGGATCAACCTCTCGGGGCAACGGTGACCGTAGAGGGCACAGTCATTGCGGCCGAATCCTTCCAGAACGGCTTCCGCCTCACCCTGGACGACGGCACCGGGCAGGTAGTCCTGCTCCTGTGGCTTTCGGCCTACGACCAACTTGCCGACCCCGCCCGATTGCAGACCGGCGTGCGGGTCCGGGCGACGGGCGAACTGGATGAGTATCGGGGCCAGCGGGAAGTGGTGCCGGCCCAGGGGAGCGACGTCATCATCACCCAGGCCGCGCCGGCCCCCGCGCGGCGGGACATCGCCTCCATCACCCCGGCCGATATGGGCGCCGTCGTGGCCGTAGAGGGAACCGTCACCCGCAGCGAACCCTTCTCCCAGGGCTACCGGGTCTGGATAGACGACGGTAGCGGGGAGATCATGCTCCTCCTCTGGGAGAACATTTACGGACGGGTGGCGGGCCGGGAACGCCTCACTGCCGGAGCGCGGGTGCGGGCCATCGGCGTCGTAGAGGAATATCGGGGGACCCTGGAAATCATCCCCCAACTCCCCGGCGACATAACCGTACAGTAGTTTTTTCTCACACAAAGACACAAAGACGCAAAGACACAAAGAAGAATATTTTTATCTTCGTGTCCCTGTGTCTTTGTGTGAGAAATCTGTGTCTTTGTGTGAGGAATCTGTGTCTTTGTGTGAGCAACCCTTCGGGAGGTCCTTGATGTCCGGACAACGCTGGCTATCCTGGATGCTCCTGGTACTCTGCCTCATCCCGGTCCTGGTCAGTTGCGGGGGGCCGTCGCCGACGCCCACGCCGCTCAGTTTGCCGCCCACCCGTCCACCGGCGACGCCGACCGTGGCGCCCTCCCCCACCCCCATCCCGCCGACGCCTACACTCACGCCGACGCCCCGCCCCAGCCCGACGGCGACGTCCTCCCCCACGCCAGAGCCCTCCCCCACCCCGGCCCCGCCCACCCCCACGCCCATCCCCATCGTCCCCATCGGGCGACTGCCGGAGCGAATGGGCGAGGAAGTGACGATAGAGGGCCGGGTCATCGCCACCGCGTCCTTCTCCAAAGGGTTCAAATTCACCCTGGACGACGGCACCGGACAGGTTGTCCTGCTGATGTGGCTCAACGTCTACGACGATTGCTGGGACGCGCGGAAAATCAACCTCGGCGCCCGGGTGCGGGCCACCGGCACCGTGCAGACCTACGAGGGGCAGTTGCAGATCGCACCGCAGTGGGGGCGACAGGTGAAGGCCCTCCAGCCCGCCGCCCCGTCGGCCCCGGCGCGCCAGATTGCCTCTATCACCGCCGCCGACCAGGGCCAGCGGGTGATGATAGAGGGAACAGTCACCCGCATAGAGAAGGGCGAGTCCAATGTACGGCTGTTCGTCAACGACGGGAGCGGTGAGATGCTGGTTCTCCTCTGGCCGAACATCTACGACCGAATCCCGAACCGGGAGCGGCTGGATACCCCCGGCACGCCGGTACAGGTGGTGGGAGAAGTCAAAATCTACAAGGGGACGCTGGAAGTGATTCCGGTGTTACCCCACGATGTGGTGGTCCGGTAGGGGCAGGGCTTGCCCCTGCCCCAGGGCTTGCCCCTGCCCCATCGGGGCAACCGCAAGGGTTGCCCCTACACCAACCATCGTAGGGGCAGGGCTCGCCCCTACCCCATCGGGGCAACCGCAAGGGTTGCCCCTACACCAACCATCGTATGGGCAGGGCTTGCCCCTGCCCAATATTGAACCAGGGAATTCGGTATGGACATCCTCTACAATTTGATGTTCGCCGTCCTGGGGGCACTGGTGGCCGCGCCGCTGGCGCTGCTGCCCGCGCTCCACATCTACAACGTTGCCGGTCTGCTGGTCCTGGGGACGGCGGTCCTGGGGCCGCTCCTGCCCCCGGAGCACCTGGCCATGCTTTTCCTGGGGATGATCACCTCCTACGCCATCCTCAACACCATCCCCAGCATCTTCTTCTCCGCCCCGGACGAATCTATGGTCTTCATCGTCCTGCCGGGGCAGAAGTACCTGATGCAGGGGCGGGGGTACGAGGCAGTGGCCCTCACCGGCATCGGGAGCCTGGGCGGCGTCGCTGCCCTTCTCCTGCTGACGCCCCTGGCCCCGCACCTCTTCCCGACCCTGCGGGCCGTCCTTCAGCAACACCTGCACTGGATTCTGTGGACGGTCATCGCCTTTATGCTGCTCTCGGAGTGGCCCAAAGGGAGCGACCGGGCCCCTGCGGGGTGGCGGCGCTGGTGGGACGGCTGGCGCAACCTGGCTGCCGGGCTGGCGACCTTCTTCCTCTCCGGCCTGCTGGGCTTCGTCCTGATGTACCGCTCCATCCTCCCCGTCTATGCCGCCTACCAGAACCTCCTCCCGGCCTTCGTGGGTCTCTTCGCGGTCCCCTGGGTGCTGCAGAACCTGCTGGCGCGGGTGGAGTTGCCGCCCCAGTACATCGCCCGTGATGTGGACGCCACACCGGGGCTGATCGGACGGGGGGTCTTCGCCGGGACGCTGGGCGGGCTCTTCGCCGCCTTCTTCCCGGTAGTGACGGGGGGCATCGGCGGCCTCATCGCCGGACACGCCACCGCCCAGCGGGACGACCGGCTGTTCATCCTCTCCCAGGGCGCGTCCAAAGTGGTCTACTACGTGGGCGGATTTCTGCTCTTCTTCGTCCCCGGCCTCTACCTGACGCGCGGCGGCATGGCCTGGATGCTGAGCACCCTCTGGCGCTCGTACACCCCCCGGGCCTACTACATTGCGGTGGCCGCCGTCCTGCTGACCGGCGTCCTTTCCTACTTCCTGCTCCTGGCGCTGGCGCGCGGGGTGATCCGGGTCATGGAGAAGGTGGACTACCGCTCCGTCAGCCGGGCCGTGCTGGTTATCCTGATCGTAGTGGTTATGGGGGTGCCTGCGCTGGGGGAGTACGTGGGGAGCGGGGACGGGGCGGCGGCGCTGCGGGCCGCGCTGGGGGGCCTGGTCATCTGCGCCGTCGCCACCGGTATCGGGCTCATCCCCGTCCTCTGGGGCGCCCGGCGGATGAACTGCATGGGATTGCTCCTGCTCCCCATCGCCCTGAACATGTCCGGCCTCGGCGCAACGGTGGCCGGCTGGCTGGGCCTGCTGGAATAACACGGAACACGCAATACGGAACACGCAATACGGAGTCGCATGCGGTCCACCAGGAGCAGTACCCGACTCGCGATCTTCCTGATCCTGCTCTCCGCAGCGGCGGGCCTGCTGCTGTTCTTGCTGGGCCGGGAACCGTCGCCGGGGCCCGTCGCCACGCCTCTTCCCCCGGCGACCTGGACGCCATCGCCGACGGCAACAATGGCGCCCACCGTCCCCCCGCCCTCCCCCACCCCCAGCCCGCTCCTCCACACCGTCCAGCCCGGGGAGACCCTGGCGAGCATCGCCCGGGCCTACGGTGTCCCGCTGGAAGAACTGATCGCCGTCAACCACATCCAGAACCCCGACCTCATCCAGGTGGGGCAGGTGCTGATCATCCCCGGAGTGCTGGTGACTCCGCCCCCTGCCGGGAGCCCCCCACCCTCACCACCCCCGACGGACGGCCCCACCCCGACGCCCATCCAGCGGCCCGCCCTGCCGGCGCTGACCCCTTCCGGCCCGCCGCTGGTGGAGATTGCCGGGGTGCTGGGCGCGGGGGACCTGGCGCGCGAGAGCGTCCGCATCCGCAATCGCGGGGGCGCCGTCTCGCTGGAAGGCTGGACCCTCTCCGATGCCGGGGGCGACCGCTTCCTGTTCCCCCGCCTGGTCCTCTTCCCGGGAGGAGAGGTCACCCTTCACTCCGGCCCCGGCCTATCCACCCCGACCGACATTTTCTGGAACCGCGCCGCCCCGGCCTGGCAATCGGGGGAACTGCTCACCCTGCGGGATGCCGACGGGGCGGTGGTGGACACATACGTCGTCCCTTGACAAATTTCATCCCCTGTGGTATACTATACCCCAGTAGGGTATATGGCAACGCATGGCGCAACGACATTTGCGTTCATCCGCACTGGTCAGGGCAGGGCTTGCCCCTGCCCAGGGCTTGCCCCTGCCCCAGGGCTTGCCCCTGCCCTATCGGCATCAACTGAAGATTGGGAGGATCATATGCCGGTCTACGAATACCGATGTCCCAAATGCGGTGAACGGTTTGAGAAATTTGTGCGGTCTATCAGCGCTCAGACGGAGGTAGTCTGCCCCCGTTGCGGCAATACCGAAGTGCAGAAAGCAGTCTCCCTCTTCGCGGGCCTGACCGGGGGCAGCAGTCGGGCGTCCTCCGGTGCCTCCTGCTCCACCGGAGGGTCCCTCTGAGGGGTCTCATGAGTTGGGGGAGCCGGGTGCTCCCCGGGAGCGATATGGCCATCCAGGACCCACAAGTCAAAGCGGACCTGATCCGGCGGCTGCGCCGGATTGAGGGCCAGGCGCGGGGCGTGGCCCGAATGATAGAGGACGGCCGGGACTGCCAGGAAGTGCTCCAGCAACTGGCAGCCATCCGGGCCGCCGTCCAGCAGGCCAGCATCCAGGTCATGCGCTCCTACGCCCTGGAGTGCATCCAGTCGGCCGAGGGTTCGCCCGCCGAAATGGCCGAGGCACTCATCCGCGCCGTCAGCCGCTTCGCCTGACCTGTACACTTGCACACCTGCACACTTGCACACCTGCACACTTGCACACCTGCACACTTGCACACTTGCACCTTTTAGGAGGTATGTCATGCCCTTGCTGAACGACGAAATTCGTCAAGAGGTCTCCAAAATCCTGGCCGACCTGCCCGGTCCGGTGCGGCTGGTCATGTTCACCCAGGAGTTTGAGTGCGAATACTGCACCGAGACCCGCCAACTGGTAGAGGAAGTGGCCGAACTCTCCGACCGGATCACGGCCGAAATCTACGACTTCCAGGCCGACCGGGCGAAGGCGGAGGAACTGGGAATTGACAAAATCCCGGCCATCGCCATCATCGGCGCGCAGGACTACGGGGTCCGTTTCTACGGCATCCCCTCCGGCTACGAGTTCGCCTCGTTCCTCCACGCCATTCAGAGCGTGGCGGCGGGGAAGCCGGAACTGAGCGACGCCACCCTCCGGGTAGTGGCGGGAATCCAGAAGCCGGTCCACATCCAGGTCTTTGTCACGCCGACATGCCCGTACTGCCCGCAGGCGGTGATGCTGGCCCACCAACTGGCCATCGCCAGCCCGCTGATCCGGGCGGACATGGTGGAAGCAATGGAGTTCCCCCACCTGGCCGTCAAGTACCAGGTCATGGGCGTGCCGCGCACGGTCATCAACGAGACAGTGCACATTGAGGGCGCGGCGCCCGAGTCCCACGTGGTGGCGAAGTTGCAGGAAGCGTTGAAGGCGTGAAGCGTGAAGCGTGAAACGTAAAACGTGAAGCGTGAGGCGTGGGGACTATGCTGGATTTTAAACTGACAGCGCCCCAGCCGGAGGCCCGACCGTCCGAGGAGGTATACGACCTGATCATCCTGGGCGGTGGGCCTGCTGGCCTGACCGCGGCCATCTACGCCGGCCGCGCTCGCATCCACACGCTGGTGGTTGTCGGCCCCCTCCCTGGGGGCCAGCCCGCCAACACCGACATAGTGGAGAACTTCCCCGGCTTCCCGGAAGGGATAGACGGCCCGGACCTGGCCCGGCGCTTCGTCGCCCAGGCGGAACGGTTCGGAGTGCACCTCATCCAGGATACCGTCACGGAGGTGGACCTCTCCGTCCGGCCCTTCGTCGTCCGGACGGATACGGCGACCTGGCGGGCCCACACCCTCATCATCGCGATGGGGGCCGTGCCCCGACGCCTGGGCGTGCCCGGAGAAGACCGCTTCTTCGGCCGCGGCGTCTCCGCCTGCGCCACCTGCGACGGCTTTTTCTACCGGGACAAGCGGGTGGTGGTCGTCGGCGGCGGCGACAGCGCCGTCATAGAGGGCCTCTACCTGACCCGGTTTGCCCGGGAAGTGATTCTCATCCACCGACGGGACCAACTGCGGGCCACGCAAATTCACCAGGAGCGGGCCTTCGCCAACCCCAAGATGCGTTTCGTCTGGAACTCGGCGGTGGAGGAGATTCTGGGCGAGAAAACGGTGACGGGCGTCCGGGTCCGCAACCTGAAAACCGGCGAGACCTCGGTCATTGAGGCCGACGGCGTCTTCATCTACATCGGAATGGAGCCCCAGACCGAACTGTTCCGGGGCCAACTGGAACTGGATGAGTACGGCTACATCGTCACCGACCGGCGCCAGCGGACCAGCGTCCCGGGGGTCTACGCCGCCGGGGACATCCAGGACCCCCTCTACCGCCAGTTGGTGGTTGCGGCTGGCACCGGCGCCATTGCCGCGATGGAGGTGGAGAAGTACCTGGAGATGTATCCGCAAAATCACTACGAGCGATGATCGGAGGAATCCCGCTTTTCACAACGCCCACATACGACGTGGTCGTCATCGGCGGCGGTCCGGCAGGCGCCACGGCCGCGCTCTACGCCGCGCGCGCCCGGCTGAAGACCGTCGTCATTGACAAGGGGCTGACCGCCGGGTCGGCCGGGAAAGCCCGGCAGATAACCAACTTCCCTGGCATCCCCGGCACCATCTCCGGCGCCGAACTGGTCCGCCGCATCCGGGAGCAGGCCGCTTCCTTCGGCGCGGAGTTGGTCAACGACAAAGTCCTGCGGGTGGACCTCTCCACCGACCCGCGCGAGGTCTGGACCGGTGGGGGCGTCTACAGAGGGAAGGCCGTTATCATCGCCACCGGCTCTATGGGACGCAGCCGTTACCTTCCCGGGGAGGAACACCTGGTGGGACGCGGGGTCAGTTACTGCGCCACCTGTGATGCCGCCTTCTTCCGGGGGCGGGAGGTCGCCGTCGTCGGAGACAACGACGAGGCCATAGAGGAGGCGCTGACGCTGACCCGCTTCGCCACCCGCGTCCACTTCCTTTCCCCCACCCGCGACCTGCGGGCCTCGCCGGACCTGGCAGGAGAACTGACCGCCCACCCGAGCGTCGTCTACCGACCCGCGACGCGGGTGGAGGAAATCCTGGGCCAGGACCGGGTGGAGGGGGTGCGCATCGCGTCGGCGGAAGGGACGGAGGTCCTTCCCGTGGCGGGCGTCTTCCTGTACCTGCAGGGCAACGTCCCCATCACCGACTTTCTGGAGGGTCAGTTGCCCCTGGGAGAGGGCGGCTGTCTGCTGGTGGATGAGAATTTTCAGACCGCGGTGCCCGGTGTCTTCGCGGTGGGTGATGCCCTCTGCCGCCACCTGAAGCAGGCGGTGGTGGCGGCGGCCGAAGGCGCCATCGCCGCTATGGCCGCCGACCGGTATCTGCGCGGCCGCCCCCAACTCCGCCCCGACTGGTCCAAATGAATGTAGGGCAACTGCTCGCAGTTGCCTGCTTGTGAAGTTCCGCTATGCCCGACCATCCGTTGCCACCCCGAATTCCGCAGGTCGCAGTGGACCTCTGCCGGGCCTGCCGTCGGTGTCCGGCCCGGGAAGTCTGCCGCAGCAAGGCGCTGCGGGCCATAGACCCCGGTGAGCCCCCGTGGGTGGACGGCAACCGCTGCTACGGCTGCCTGGCCTGTGTCCCCCTCTGCCCCTTTGGCGCTATCCAGGTTTCCCCTCCGGAGGTCCCTCTATGAACCCCACGTACGACGTCATCATCATCGGCGGCGGCGTCCACGGTGCCAGTCTGGCCTTCCACCTGGCCGGGCGCGGGGTGCGGGTCGCCGTCCTGGAGCGGAAGTTTCTGGCCGCCGGGGCCACCGGGCGCTCTAGCGGCCTGGTGCGGATGCACTACGACCTGGAGGCCGAGGCCCGCCTGGCCTGGGTCTCCTTCGGGTACTTCCGGGACTGGGCCCGGCGCGTCGGCGAGAGCCCCGACTGCGGGTTCACCCGCACCGGCTTCATCCAGATTGTGGAGCGGGACCGCGCGGAGGCACTGCGGGCCAACGTCCGCATGCACCAGCGCATCGGTATCCCCTCCCTGCTGGTCACCGCCGACGATGTGCAGCGGCTGGCCCCGTCCTTCACCACCGACGACTTTGACCTGGCCGCGTACGAGCCGGAATCGGGCTACGCGGACCCCACCTCCACCGCCCAGAGTCTGATGAACGCGGCCCGGGCGCGCGGCGCCGTCCTGATGCAGGATTGCCCCGTGACCGGCATCCGGGTGCAGGGCGGGCGGGTGACCGGCGTGGTCACCCCCAGAGGGGAGTTCTCCGCCCCGGTGGTGGTCAACGCGGCCGGCGCCTGGGCAGGGGAGGTCTGCCGGATGGTCGGCCTGGACCTGCCGCTGAGCACCTGGCGGCACGAGACGATGTACGCCCACCGCCCGCCCGACATCCTCGCCCACCCCACAGTGATAGATTTTCCCAACTCCATGTACTTCCGCCCGGAGACCGGCGGGCTGACGTTGGTGGGACTGGAGGACGGCAATCTCCTGGGCCTGCCCCCCGCCGATGAGGAATACGTCCGCCCTGATTTTGTGGAACGGGCCGGGGAGCGCATCTGTCGGCGCATCCCGTCAATGGTAAAGGGCGGCGTCCACTCAACACAGGTCGGCTACGACGGCATCACCCCGGACCAGCATCCGGCCATCGGCCCGCTGGGCCCGGAGGGCTTCTGGCTGGACTGCGGCTTCAGCGGCACCGGCTTCAAGATTGCCCCGGCGGTGGGGCTGTGTCTTTCGGAGTGGATGCTGGACGGCGCCCCCCGAACCGTGGACATCACCGTCTTCTCGCCGGTCCGCTTCCTGGAGGGACGGAGGCTGCAGGGGGAGCATCCGTACGAAAACATCTGGCGGTAAACGGTGGGCGAGCCCCGCCCCATATTCACGCCGATTGAAATTGGCCTCCCTGGCACACCTCACCCCTCCCCCGACGGCGAAGCCGCCGGGGGTGAGGTGAGGCCGGCGAAGGCCAACCAAAGGCCTGCGGCTCAGGAAGGGTGACACCTCGGGCGAAGCCCCCTCGGGCCGAGAAGCCCCCTCGGCCTGAGGCCTCGGGGCCGAAGGCCTCGGGGCCGAGGGCTCAGCGTGGCCCTTCAGTCAGCGCATGGTTACCCTGACGCTTCAGCGTCGGGCGAAAACACATCCGGCAATGAGCGTGCGGGAATATGACGTCATCGTGGTCGGTGCGGGGCCGGCGGGCGCCACGGCGGCCTTCCACCTGGGCGCGGCGGGCCAGCGGGTGCTGGTCCTGGAAAAAGAGCGCCTGCCCCGGCACAAACCCTGCGCGGGCGGCGTTCCCACCTCGGTCCTGCGCCGGTTCCCTGTGGACTTCTCCCCTGTGGTGGAGCGGGCGGTGCGGCGCGTCCGTTTCCGCTTCGCCGACGGGCGGGAAGTCGCCGCCGACCTGCCCCAGGGGGCAGTGGTGACCGTCCGGCGGGACCGGTTTGACCACTATCTGGTCTCCCAGGCCCGTGCCGAAGTCCGGGACGACGCCCCGGTGGCGGACATCCGGCAGGACGATACGGGCGTGGAGGCCGTGCTGGCTTCCGGCGAGGCTATCCGGGCCCGCTACCTCATCCTGGCCGACGGGGCCAACTCCCGCCTGGCGCGCCGGGTCGGCCTGCGCCGGGAAATCGGGAGCGACCTGCTCTGGGGCCTGCAATGGGCCCCTTTCTTCTACGCCCACCCGCGCGTCTCGTTTGAGTGGGGAGTCCGGAACCCGCTCTTCCTGCGGGAGTTTCTGCGCCTTTTTGCCTGGCGGACGACGTACCGGGCGATGGCGCTGCGCGCGCCGTTCCTGGTGGTGCTGGGTGCCCTCTGCTGCCGGAAGCCCGAGGCCCACCACGACCGAGCCTCAGAACCCTGAAACCAAGGGCGTGTCCCAAAACTGCAGGACAACTGCTCGCAGTGGTCCTACAAAGCGGCAGGCCTGACCAATTTTGGACACACCCAATTTTCTGTGGACACTCCGCACCTTTTGTGGTAAATTTATAACACAACCCATCGTCCTACTCCCCTCCCCATCGGCCCATCTTCCGAAAGGAGGCAGGACAATGGCAGAATGCATCGTCTGCAAGGGGGGGAGTACACACCAGGGCAGGTCTGCCCACGCTGCAGGGCCGATAACAGGCCCTGGGAAAGGTGGCAGCAGAACCGCCCAGAGGAAAGGGGAGAACTGGAGGGTCTGGAAGCCTTTATGCGCCCCCACCTTTACTTGCCTCTTGCCATCACCATCTTCGCCTTCTTCTGCAGCCTCCTCGGCATGGCAATCGTATGGGACGGAATCCGGCCCGGCTTCCGATTACTGGCCGTCATCCTGACCGTGGGAGGATGTCTGCTGGTAACCTACGCCAACTACGAGGCCCGCCACTCTATACGGGAACAGATGCTGCTGGCGCCTTTGCGTCGGGGTTGGCTGGCCGCTCTCAACACTCCTCGCTGCCAGGCCATCATCATCCCGGCCCTGACTATCCTGCTGGCCTTTCTGCTGGTGGCGGGAATGGTCTCCTCCCATCTGCTCCGGGAACTTCTGTGCTGGCTGGTCTTTGATCCGGGCTACTGCAAAGAGGATCCGGGAGGATTTCGGGAACGGGTGACCGAGGTGCTGCCCCTGATTCTGATGCTCTGCTCCGGCGGTTTCCTCGTCTCGTTTGCCTACTCTTCTTCCCTCCTCCTGGCCATACGCTACGCCAATGAGATGAACCGTGTACTTCCAATGCCCCTGTTTACGGACGAGAACCGTCTGGCCCGGATCGTTCGGACAGCGGCGGAGCAGGTGCTGGACCGGACGGATGGGACGGTCGTCTATCTGATCGGAGCCAGAACACTCTCAGGCCTTCCGGTACAGCCGCCCCAGTGGCGCGAGGAACGGCGCTACGCGGGTCACTGGAACTGGAGCGATTGGGAGCGAACGCCGGATGGCGGGGTTCGTATGAAAGCCTACATACAGGAGGATTGTCGTCAGGTGGAAACTGCCAGCGGCCTTCCCCAAACCCAGCGGACCGTCGCCATTTATACGGTGACCGCCGACCCCTGGGGACGAATCCGTCAGATTCAGCGCAGGGAAGAGCAACAATGACCCGAAGTTCACATCCGCCGCGGACGCCCGACGACGGGTGGGCTATCTCTGCCCTCAAGATGATACTGCGAACAGAGTTGAGTTGAAATCCTCACTGGTTTCCAGCGGGGGACAGCCATATCGGGAATATCCAAAAAGCGGCAGGTTGCCAGGTGTTGCAATTTACCGCGAGGCTATCCGTAGAGCGGTCAACCGGAGGCAATAGGAAAAAAATGGCCCCCGCCATGAAGGGGGCCATTTTTTAGAAATTTTAGAATGCTACGGGCGACCTGCTCATCGCCCCTTTTGGCATGGAGACTGGTCCTCGGTTGATGTCAAGCCACCACCGAAGGCATTTTATTTGAAATGTTCCGTAACTTATACAAAAAGGGCAATTAGAACCAGCCTTCTGCGAGAGGCGGCCATGCCAGCGGCCAAACGGCCCTACGACTCTATCCCCAGCACCCGGTTCACACTGTCTATCAGTTCCTGGGGGCCGAACGGCTTGGTGATATAGTCGTCCACCTTCGCGATGTGCAACCCCAGGACTTTATCTATGCTCTGCGCCTTGGCCGTGACGATGATGACGGGGATATTGCGCAGTTCCTCGTCGGCCTTCATATGCTGGTAGATTTCCCAGCCGTCCATATCCGGCATCATCAGGTCCAGAAGGACCAGGTCCGGCTTCACCTGCCGCACCGTCTCCAGGCCCTCCTGCCCTCCAACCGCGCCAATCAGTTCAAACCCCCTGCGTCCGAGGATCAGTCGGACCAGGTCTATCATCTCCGGCTCGTCTTCAATGCAGACAATCTTTTTGCGTTGCTCGGACATCTTACGGCCTCCTCCCGCGGGATGCTTACAGTATACCACCAGAGGGCAATATCGTCAACAATAGAATACCAGAAATCCGGTCGTCTGACAAGTGTTTTAACCAAATTGCAATCTCTCCGTAACCCACCCCTTCACCGCCGCTTTTGCTCCAGGACCTCCCGATAAATCCTCACCAATTGCCGCCCGGCGCGGTCCCAAGAGAAATGGCGCAGGGCCCGCTGGCGCAACCCCTCTCCCAGCGCCCGGCGCAGGTCCGGTTGCCCCACCAGCGCCTGGATGGCCCGGGCCAGCGCGTCGGGATCGCCTGGGGGACTGGCATACACCCCCAGGGAGCCCAGATACTCCCGGCTGACCGGGGTATCAAAGGCGACGGTGGGAAGCGCCATGGCCATGTAGTTCAGAATCTTGCCGCTTCCCTCGGTGGCGGAGAGTTTGGGCGCCACGGCGATGTCGCCCAGGGCCAGGTGGGCCGGACTTTCTTCGTAGGGGACTTTGCCCGTGAAGACCACCCGGTCGTCCACGCCCAGTCGGCGGGCCTGGGCCCGGTAGTACTCCTCCGCCGGGAAGCCGCCGATCAGGAAGTAGACCTCACGGCCCCGCTCCTTCAGATGACGGGCAGCCTGCAGAAGTTGAGGGATGCCCTGCCAGTCGGCCAGAAGCCCCAGGTAGACGACGACGATGGCCCCAGGCGGAATCCCCAGCGCGGCCCGGCGAGCCGCCACCTCTTCCGGCGAGAGCACCCCGGGCCGGAAGAAGTCGGCGTTGACGCAGTCGGGGAGGGGACGGATGCGGACCGAATCCCCCAGGTGGCCCAGTTGGACGGCCCCCTGCTGGGTGCTGGTGACAATGACGTCGGCCATTTCGTTAATTCGCTCCTCCAGCAGGCGCACCCAGCGGTACCAGGGGCCGTGGGGGGTCAGAAAACGGTGGTCCACCATCTCCCCGGTCAGGCTCCCCTGCCGGTCAAAGACGACGGGCAGGCCCCAGGACCGGCCCAGCACCCGTCCGATCAGGGCACCCTCGTAGAGATGGCCGTGGATGAGGTCAAAGCGGCGGCGCAGGAGAAGGCCCAGCACCCGCCAGGCCAGGAAGACGTCAAAGGCCAGTTTGTGCAAACTGGAGCCGACCTCATAGTCGGCCCGCCAGGGAGTAGGACGGCACCGGACAATCTCCAGCCCGGGGATGTCCCGCCCCAGGTAGTAGGTCGCGATGGTCACCTGATGCCCCAACCGCTGCAGGACCCGCGCTTCCTCCAGGATGCGGACATGACAGCCGTAGTCCAGGAAAAAGGAGGTCGGCGCAATCATCAGGATGCGCAGGGGGCGGTTCATCGGGGGTCTGCGGCTCCTACTCCTTCGCTCATCGCGGCTTTGAGGTAAAGTTTTGGCTGGTAGCAAGGCACGAAGCGCAGCGGAGCGCTGCTTTTGCACGCCACTCCGCTCCGCCTCGGCGCGAGCGCCCTCGGCGCGTGGCGCTTCGTGGCTGACTACGAACGGTCTCACCCCAAAGCCGATATGAGTCTACTCCTTTCGGGGCGGGCGGCGGCGGAAGAGGCCGCCGAAGAACACTTGGGCCATCTGCTCCCCCATGCTGGGGACCTGGATCGGTTCTCCCGCTTCCTCGTGCATGCCGCTGGCCCGCTCCTGCAGCCAGCGGGCCCGGCCCGAGGCGGCCTGCGCGTAGGCGCCCTCCAGGGCCTGCTCGTCGCTCTCCAGCAGCCACTGGCGGATGCGCCCGACCTCCTCCATGAACATATCCAGCCGCCGGAGGAGGTTCTCCCGGTTCAGGAGCGCCTCCATCCGCCAGACGGCCGCATCCGCTACCACCGGCCCCGTCAGCGATGCGAAGTCGTAGCCCACAAGTTTGCGCATATCAGCCCAGCCGGGGGTCCCCACCAGCGCGCGCAGCAGGGCAACCGCAACAAAGGTGGGCAGGCCTACTGCCCCCGCCTGCAGCCCGTCGCACTCCTCTGGGTCCATAAAGAGCGGGCGGGCGCCGACCGCCTGAATCAGGCCCAGGAGCGCGGTCACCGCATCGGGGTCGGTATCGGCGGCCGGCGTGACGCAGTAGAAGCTGTCCTTAAAGAGGTCCGCGCGCGCGGCGTCGGTGCCTGCCAGTGGTCCGGTCAGCGAGACCTTGGGGCCGGGGATGGGCAACCCGGTCACAAAGCGGACGTGTGCCGGAAGCGATTTCCGCGCCCATTCCAGCACCGGCACCTTGAGGGTCGCTGTATCGGTGACGACGCAGCCCTCCTCCAGATGAGGCCCCAGCACCTCCAGCGTCTCCCGCACGGCCGGCAGGGGCAGCGCCAGGATGACCATGGCGGCCCGCTCACAGGCGGTGGGGAGGTTCCAGTGGGTCTTGCTCACGGCCCCCATCTGGGCCGCCTTACGGGCCACCGCCGGGTCTATGTCGTGCCCCATTACCTCCAGCGACGGCTCCTGCTTCCGCAGCGCCAACCCGATAGAACTCCCCACACAACCCAGACCGATAATGGTGATGCGTGTCTCCATAAATCCCCCTACTCCGTACTCCCTACTCCCTGAGTCCCTCCAGACCATTGCGAACAGTACACCGGCAACCAGCGTTGCGTAGAAACTCACGGGAACAATCGCAATGGGTATCAGCCAGCACAGGCAGAGAGAGTAATACAAGAGCGTCATGGCGAACCCCATGATGCCCACCAGCCCGAAGATCAACAGCAGGCGATGGTGTACTCCCACCGTCGTTCTTTCAGAACAGCCCACCAGCGGCGCACCTGGAAGGCCGCGCCCAGCCGGTCCTCGGCGACGAAATGGGCCAGCGCCGCCGGGAGGGGAATCACTCCCAGGAAATACAACAGAAAACCCAGAAAGATGCCAACGAACAGGATAACCATCGCCCCCATCACAAACCAGAACATCTGCTGTTCCTCCACACCCAGGACCAGGGGCACGAAGAAACTGGCAAAGTACAGGCCCATGCTTCCAAAGTAGACCAGTGTTCCCGGCAGCAGGTACACCAGGCCGACCGCGAAGGCCCGCAGGCCGTCCATAAAGAGATGGCCCCAATCCTGCCAGGGAGGAAGGCCCGGCTCCTCCCCTCCGATGACCCGGCGCATCACATCCACGACGTAGCCGTACACGAACAGCATCGGCACAATGGGAACGATGTAACTGGCAATGAAAAGGGCGCAACCGATGATGAACCGGCTGGCCCAATCGGGCCCCTGGAAGGGGAAGCGGAACAGGGACTTCAGGTCAGAGAGGGCATTCCGGTACATGTCGGCCTCCTGATTGCACGAAATGACGCGAAAAGGCACGAAAGACGCGAAAGACGCGAAAGACGCGAAAGATACGAAGAGCACGAAAGAAACGAAATTTCACGAAATATAACAAAACCTTCGTGTTCCTTCGTGTCCTTCGTGGTTTTTATTTTCGTATTCCTTCGTGTCCTTCGTGGTTTTTATTTTCGTGTTCCTTTGTGTCCTTCGTGGTTTTCAATTCACGCCTGCCCGTCGGCCTCCTGGAGCAGGGCCAGCAGACGGTCTTCTTCGTTTTCCGGCGGGCCCGGGACCTCGTGGTGGCGGCGGATGAGGGCGACGGTGAGAGGAGAACACCCCGACTGGGCAGCCCACTCTGCCCCGATTTCGGCATGCCGCTGATAGAGCACAAACGGGCGTCTCCATCCCCGGGGCTCCCCCTCCCCCAGCCGGTCCAGCCAGCGGGGCGCCCACCGCTCCAGAAGCACCACCGCCACCCGCACCCAGAGGGGCGGAGGACCGGCTGCCTTCCCCAAGTCGTGCAGGAGCGCGGCCACCAGCAGGTCCTGCGGCTGAGGCCCCTGCGCTACCAACGCCTGATAGACTCTCAGCGCGTGGCGCCGGTCCGGCGCCGACATCCGGCAGAAAAGAGCCTGCTGGGCCGGAGTGAGCACTTGCGCGACGACATTAGCATCCCCCCGGACCAGCGGGGCCGTCAGTGCGGCGAAGAACTGGCACACCCGGTAGGCCGCCTGCCCCATCACAGCCAGAACAGGAGCACCTGGAGCGGGATTTTCACCAGCCCGATCAGCAGGCCAACCAGGTCCAGCCCCAGGTAGGGGAGCAGGAAGAGCAATCCCAGGAGGACGTAGGGGCTATAGGGACGGAAGGAGAGGAGCGCGTCCCCCCACCGGGGAGGCAGAACCCCCACCAGCACCTTCTCCCCGTCCAGCGGGAAGAAGGGGAGCAGGTTGAAGAGGGCCAGGTTCAGGCTGACGTCCGCGACGAGAAACAAAAGCGTTGCCAGGTTCAGGCGCGTGAGCCCGATATCCGCCAGGGAAACCCACCCCAGCCGGAATGGCAGCGCGCAGAGCATCGCCACCACCAGGTTGGAAGCGGGCCCGGCGAAAGCAGAGATGGCCATCCCTGCCCGGGGCGACCTCCGCATCCGGTAGGGGTTGACCGGCACCGGCTTGGCCCAGCCAAAACCGGTCAGCAGAATCAGGATGGCCCCCAGGATGTCCAGGTGGGCCAGAGGATTCAGGCTCAGCCGGCCCTCCCAGCGGGGGGTATCGTCCCCCAGTTCATGGGCCGACCATGCGTGGGCCCACTCGTGGATGGGCATCCCCACCAGCAGGACGATCAGCCGCGCCAGAAACGTCACTGGTGATAATCCCAGCATCCGGCTCCTTTAGACCACAGACGACAGACCACTGACCACAGACGACGGACCACCGATTACTGGGCCGCGCGGAGGATTTGCGTCACCAACTGGCTGCCCAGGATGGCCAGGCCGTCGGTGGGCATGTAATGGGAGGCGGAGTCCTCAAAGAGGATGGACGCGCGCGGAGGGAAGTCCTCGTCCCCCAGCCAGTAGACGGCGGCCAGATGGATGCGCGGCAGGACCGCGAAGATATACCCCGCGTCCCCCAGGTCCAGCGGCTCCCCCTTCAGCCGCTCACCGGCCCGGCGGAACCCGTCCAGCCCCTGCTCCCCCAGTTCCCGAACCAGGCGGTCCTCGGCGTAGCCGCGAAACGCCTGCGCGTAGAACATCCCGTCGGGCAGGCTGTGGAAGGCGACCCACCGCCGGGAGGGGGTGGTGCCGTCGGCGGTCACCAGGTAGGTGAGGATGAGGGCCTGGATGAAGGACGACGGCTCCTCCCCGGTGTCCGCCCGCCGGACGACGAAGTCCGGCGGGCCGACCCGGTAGTCTCTCCAGAAGAAAGATAGGCGCAGCGCGCCCTCCGGCTCCATGGTGGCGCCGCTGCGCAGTTCCAGTTTGTGGAGTGGAACCGCGCGCAACTGCTCCCGCGCGCCCGCGACGCGCGGGGCCAGTTTATCGTACCACTCCTGAAGCCCGGCCGGATGTCCTCCCGGTCTCAGCATCCTGCTCTCCGATGAGCGGGCCAGGAGATGCCAGGCACTTCGGAAGTGCCTGGCATCCCGCGATTACTGCGTCCGCAACTGGCCGATCAGTTCCAGGAACTCCTCCCACTCCTCTTCAAAGAAGTGGACAGTGACGCTCCCGAACTCCAGATGATACGTGATCTCGCTGTCCGGCTCCTCGGTCCGCCAGATGCTGTAGTTGTCGGTTTCAGCCAGAACTTCTATCTCTTCCATTTTGGTCTCCTTTCATCTGTTTTTCAAAGATGTACAACGAGTGTTCCCGGTCGGGAGCCAGGCCCGCCGACCGGAGGGCCTCCAGAAGAGCCGGATCGGCGACGGAGAAAATCCGCACCCTCTGATAGCCCTGCTGATAGGCCAGGAGGCGCAGCCCCCAGGCCAGCGCCCTCAGCCCCTCCGGGGTGCCGTCCATATAGCCGACGGGCAGGCGCTCCTCACCCGGGTCGGAGAGGACCACCGCCAGCGCGGCCAGTCGCCCTTCCAGGTCTATGCCCCAGACCTGGCCTGCGGCGATGTGAGCCGCCAGACGGTCCTTCGTCAGTTGCTGCCACCGCCAGTACGTCTCATAGAGGCCCCCGGAAGCCTGCTGAACGGGGGAACCCTCTATCAGGTCCCAGGCCGCCTCCAGGTCCTCCGTCCCCAGACAGCGCAGGGCCTGAGGACCGGGCAGCGCGTCGGCGCTCCAGCGTCGGAACTCCACCACCCGCCGGAAGCCATCCCGGAGGGCGTTGCGGTGAATGGGCCGGTTGTAGGACGCGGTGGCGAAGCGCACCACCCCCACTCCGAGCCGTTCCGCCACTTCCAACTGGTGGGCCTGGAGAAGACGGGACACTCCCAGATGGCGATAATTCGGATGGACCCGCATCCCTTCCAGCCACCACTCGTCATCAGCGATGTGGCTCAGTTTCGCCAGCGCCACCACCCGCCCGTCCAGTTCTACCACCGAGAGTTCCCCCTCCGGGTCCGCCAGCCACGCGTCCCAGACCTCGGGGACGTAATCTTCCCCGCCCCAAATCTGGGCACAGAGCGCTTCCACATCAGCCCGGTCTTCGGGGCGGGCCGGGCGGACGCGCCAGCGGCGGGCCAGGACCTGCCGCCGGATGCGGTCCCAGAGACGGCGGCCCATCCACGGGCGGGGAAGGGGCCGCTCGGAGACCGCCGGGAACGGCTCCTGGTCGGTCAGGCGGCGGTAGATGTATTCCCCCAGCACCCGCAGCGTCGCCACGGTGGGGGCGGCGACGAGCACACCCAGCACTCCCGCCAGACTGCCTCCCAGGATGACCGCCACCAGCACCACCAGCGGGTGGAGGTTCAGCCCCCGCCCCATAATGCGGGGGATCAACAGGTTGGCTTCCACCTGCTGGATGAGGATGTAGGCCCCCGCCACCAGGACGGCGAACCAGAAGTTGCTCAGCGGCAGCCAGTACGACCCCTGGAAGAGGGCGATCAGAATCGCCGGGATGGCGGCGATCGTCGGCCCGATGTTTGGGATGAACTCCAGAACGCCCGCCAGAAGGCCCAGGGCGGGGGCGTTGGGCAGGCCAATCGCCGTGTTAACGACCGTCGTGATAACGCCAATAAACAGCCCCAGCAGGAGTTGCCCCCGCAGGAAAGCATTCCAGACTTTGGTAATCTCGTGGCGCAGCCGGATAAAGTCTTCCCGGAACGAAACGGGAGCCAGGTTGTCCAGCCAGGCCACGATGCGGTCGGCGTCCCGGGTCAGGTAGAAGGACGAAAGCAGAATAAAAATGACCCAGAGCAGCGTGGAGACGAAACCGACCACAAAGTTGACCGTCCCTGTCGCGACGGCCGTCAGGAACTGGCGGATACTCTGCTGGAACTCCCGATAGATGTCCCGCAGGTCAATCTGCCACTGCAGGACCTGGATGGGCTGGGCAAAAAAGTGGTCCAGTTGGGCCGCAATGCGAGCAAAGTCCAGGTTCAGAGACGTTACCGCCCGCACGACCGGCGGCGCTGCAATCACCGGCGCGGTCACCGCCGCCGCGACAAGCATCAGAAAGACCAGCGCGGTGGCCCCGGTACGGGGGATGCGCGCCCGCTGCTCCAGAAAGTCCACCACCGGGTCCAGGATGAAGGCCAGCAGAAAGGCCAGGATCAGCGGCGGCAAGACTCCCCGGAAGCGGTACACAATCAGCGCCAGGATGATGAAGACCACCATCCCCACCAGGCGCTTCGTCCCCACATCCCAGCGTCGGACCGGTTCCCCGCTCATTTGTCGTGACGACTCAAATTACTGGGTAAAGGTCAGATTTCACCTTTCTCGGCACTCTCTGCGCCCCTTGCGGTTTTTATTTGACCGGCCCCACCTCATCCGGCGGCCAGTAGACAAAGACCGCATGCCCGACGATGTTCTTCAGCGGCACCGGGCCGAAGGAACGGGAGTCGTTGGAATGGCTCCGGTTGTCGCCCAGCACGAACACATGCCCCTCCGGAACAACGGTCGGCGGGTAATCGGGGCCACCTTGCCGGACCGCCCAGGGCTCCGTCAGCGGCACACCGTCCACGAATACCTGCCCGCCCTGGACGGCGACTGTCTCCCCAGGCAGCGCGACCACCCGCTTGATGAGCATGTCGTGCGCCCCCTCCAGGCGCAAGACAACCACATCCCCCCGACGGGGCCCACCCGCCAGCCGGTAAGAGATTTTCTCCACAATCACCCGCTCATTGTCGTAGAGGGTGGGCTCCATACTCTGGCCGCGCACCACCGTCGCCTGGGCCAGAAACGCGTTGATGAAGAGAGCAATGAGAACGGCGGGAAGAACGGTCTCCACCAATTCCCGAAGGGCACGCAGCAGAAATCCTGCCAGGGGCTTCAGTATGCCGCTATCGGGCGCGGGGGAGGGGAGTTCCGGGTCAGACATCAGTCGCTCCTGCAAAAGGCTGGAGATGCCAGGCACTTCGGAAGTGCCTGGCATCTTCATTTTTCATCGGCGGCGCGGGGGAGCCTTGCGGTCGCCGTGGTTGCGGCCCGCAGGCACCCGGTCCCGCAGGCGGGCCTCCTCCGGCGTCCACCCTTCCAGAACGGCCCGCCGGGAGAGGCGAATCTTCCCGTCCGAGTCTATATCGGTGACCATGACCATGATTTCGTCGCCGATGTCCACCACGTCCCGGATGTTGGTGACCGGACGGTCGGAGAGTTGGGAGACGTGGACCAGGCCGTCGGTGCCGGGGGCCAGTTCCACAAAGACGCCAAAGTCGGTGATGCGGACGACGCGGCCGGTATAGACCTTGCCGACCGCCGGGACCTCCGTCAGGCGACGGATAATCTCCTCGGCCCGACACGCGCCGTCCCGGTTGGTGGAGGCGATGTAGATGGTGCCGTCGTCCTTAATATCCACCTTGACGTCGCACTCTTCCTGGATGGCCCGAACGGTCTTGCCGCCGGTGCCGATGACCGCGCCCAGTTTGTCCGGGTCCACGTGCAGGATGAGCATGCGCGGGGCATAGGGGGAGAGTTCCGGTCGGGGCGCCGGGATGGTCTGGCGCAGGACGTCCAGAATCTGCAGGCGCGCCTGGCGAGCCTGCTCCAGCGCTTCGGCCATAATCCGGTCGGAGATGCCCTTGATTTTGATGTCCATCTGCAGGGCAGTGATGCCCTTCTCCGTCCCGGCGACCTTGAAGTCCATATCCCCCAGGTGGTCCTCCATGCCCAGGATGTCGGTCAGGATGCGGTAGCGGTCGCCCTCCATGACCAGTCCCATGGCGATACCCGCGACGTGGGCCCGGATGGGTACCCCGGCGTCCATTAAGGCCAGGGTGGAACCGCAGACAGACGCCATAGAGGTGGAGCCGTTAGAGGAAAGGACCTCGCTGACGACGCGGATGGTGTACGGGAACTCGTCCTCCGGCGGGATGACGGGCAGGAGCGCCCGCTCCGCCAGCGCGCCGTGGCCGATTTCCCGCCGCCCCGGCCCCCGCAGCGGGCGGGTCTCGCCGGTGCTGTAGGGCGGGAAGTTGTAGTGGTGCATGTACCGCTTCGTCTCCTCCGGGGAGAGGTCGTCCAGCGTCTGCTCCTCCCGGGGAGTGCCCAGTGTCGCTACGGAGAGGACCTGGGTCTCGCCGCGCGTGAAGAGGCCGGAGCCATGGGTGCGGGGCAGGAGCCCCACCTGCGCGGAGAGGGGGCGGATGGTGTACGGGTCCCGCCCGTCCACCCGAATCCCGTTCTCCAGAATGCGCCGCCGGACCACCTCCCGCGTGACCTCCTCAAACGCCTGCCAGACCAGCAGCGGCTCGGTTGTCTCGCCGAACCGTTCCTTCAGTTCGTTCATCAGGCCGTTGATGGCGGCGTTGCGGGCCGCCTTATCCGGCGCGTCGTAGAGGGCGGAGACCAGGCGGTCGCCGACGCTCTCCCGCACCTGGGCGATCAGTTCCTCCGGGGCGGCGTGGGAGACGTAGGTGCGCTTGGGCTTGCCCACCGCCTGCCGCATCTCGTGCTGAGTCGCGATGACGTCCTGGATGGCCTGATGGCCCAGCCGGAGCGCCTCCAGCACCACCTCTTCGGGCACCTCGTTGGCGCCAGCCTCCACCATCAGGAGGGCCTCGGCGGTCCCCGCCAGCCGCAGGTCCAGGAGACTGCGCTCCATCTCCGGGATGGTGGGGTTGACTACCAGTTGGCCGTCTATGTAGCCGATGCGCGCGGCACCGACCGGCCCTCCGAAGGGGATGTCGGAGACCGTCAGGGCGGCAGAGGCGGCGATGATGGAGAGGGTGTCCGCCTGATGCTCCTCGTCCTGCGAGAGGGGCGTGACGATGATCTGCACCTCATGGCGCATGTCCTTTGGGAACAGGGGGCGCAGGGGACGGTCGGTCAGGCGGGCGACGAGGATGGCGCTCTCCGGGGGGCGGCCCTCCCGGCGCTGGAAGGAGCCGGGAATGCGGCCTGCAGCGTAGAGTCGTTCCTCAAAGTCCACCGTCAGCGGGAAGAAATCTATCCCTTCCCGCTCCTCGGCGGACATGGTGGCGGTGGCCAGCAGGACGGTGTCGCCGCAGCGGATGGTGACGGCGCCGCCGGCCTGCAGGGCCAGATGGCCGGTCTCAAGGATGAGGGTATGGTCCCCCAACCGGGTTATGAATGTGCGACTTTCCATTTACTTCCTCCATGTCCGGAGCCCGCATGGAGGTTAGAAACTGGGACATGGCCCGCTGCGGGGCGGCGAGACACGTCCCAATTCCGAACCTCCTGCCGGACTCCGGTGCTGTTCAGGGTTGGGGCGGGCGGCGGTGCCGCCCGCCCCAACCCCGCGACCTCCAATTACTTGCGCAGGCCCAGTCGGCGGACGACCTCTTTGTAGCGCTCAGGGTCCGTGCGACTCAGATAGGTCAGATGACGGCGCCGCTTGCCCACCATCCGGAGCAACCCCCGTCGGGAGTGCTCGTCGTGCTTGTGGACCTTCAGGTGTTCCGTCAACTGATTGATCCGACGGGTGAGAATCGCAATCTGGACCTCCGGCGAGCCAGTGTCCTGAGGCGAGCGGCCGTAATCCCGGATAATCTGTTGCTTCTCGCTCTTACTCAACGGCATACGGTTTTCTCCCTCCTGCGCTCAAGCATCGGCGGGGCTGCTCGGCCCCGCCGGTTTTCAAGGGTATTTTACCACATTTCAGGTAGCAGGCAAGCCGGTCCTTCCTCACCCCTCCCCCCGGCCCCCCTCCCCTCTCCCGGCCTTCGGAGAGTGCTGAGAAAGTCCCCTTGCGGGAATCTTTTTTGCCCCCTCTCCCCCCTGCCTCCTCTCCCCCGCCGTTTCACGGCGGGGGAGATTGTGATAAGAATATTGTTTTTATGGCGGCAGCGAAGCCGCCGCTATAAAAACAATTTTTTCTTTTATCCCTTTCCTCCTGGTAGGAGGGCCTGCCCCCACTTTCTCAGCAGCCTCTTTCGGGGAGAAGAGGGGCAGGGGGGGAAGGTCAAAATGGGTCCACCAACCGATGTGGATACCAGAGGGATCAATAGAGCGTTGATAAGCCCTGGGAGGGTAGGTAATTACCTTGACAAATCACCCCTCCGGTGATAGAATCTCTTTCAGATACTCACTTTGTGAATATTCATCTAATGAGCACCCCGACCCGACCGTCTCTGCCTCTGGATCAGGTCGCCCTGGGCTTCCTGATCTCCGGCCCGGCGCACGGCTACGACCTCCACAACCGCATCGCGCGGGAACTGGGGCCGGTCTGGCGCATCGGCATGGGACACCTCTACAACGCGCTCCGGGACCTGGAGCGGGCGGGGCGGGTCCAATCTACCCTACTCCCCCAGGCCGACCGTCCCCCGCGCAAAATCTACGCCATTACTCCGGCGGGGCGGGAAGCGTTCCTGGACTGGGTCCGCCGCCCCGTGCCCGCCGTGCGGGACATCCGGACCGAGTTTCTTGCCAAACTCTACTTCCTGCGCACCCTGGGCCTGGAGGGCTGGACGGAACTGGTGGAGGCCCAGCGGGCGCTCCTTTCGGCCCGTCTGGCCCAACTGGAAGCGCAGTACGCCCGCACCGACCCCGCCGCTTTTCACCGTCTTGTGCTGGACCTGCGCCGCCGCCAGACCCGGGCCGCGCTGGAGTGGCTGGAGGGTTTGACAACCGACCACTGACGACGGACGGCAGACCACAGACCACAGACCATAGACTACAGACCACAGATGACGGACCACAGACGAGAGGCCGCTAACGGCTGAGGGCTAACGGCTATTTTCCTGGAGGGAACGATGAGACGAGCAATGATCATCCTGCTGGCCCTTCTGTTGCTCAGCGCATGTGGCCGCGGGGCCTCCCCCACCCCATCCGCCCTGACCGTGACCGACGCGCTGGGCCGGGAGGTAACCCTGCCCGCACCACCGCAGCGCATAGTCGTTGCGGGCAAGGCGACGATTATGATTGTGGACGCCCTCTACCTCTTCCCAGAGGGCCCCCAGCGGCTGGCCGCCGTCGGCACGACCGCGCAGGGCGGGGACTTCCTGCCCATCGTGGATCCGAATGCGGCCGCCAAAGCGACGCTGAGCGCCGAGGCCGGGCCGGAACAGATTGCCGCCGCCGGGCCCGACCTGGTCATCCTGAAAAGTTACCTGCGCGAGAAACTGGGCGCGCCCGTAGAGGCCCTGGGCATCCCCGTCTTTTACGTCTCCCTGGAGACACCGGAGCAGTATTTCACCGAACTCCGCGCCCTGGGCCGACTCCTGGGCAACGAGGTACGGGCCGAAGAGGTCGTCGCGTTTTATCGGGAACGGACGGAGCGGGTCCAGGGGCGGGTCGCCGACCTCCCCGACGACGGGAAGCCCCGGGTGCTGGTCCTCCAGCATTCGGCCAAAGGTGGCGAGACGGCCTACTCCGTCCCCCCGGCGGCCTGGATGCAGACCCTGCTGGTCCAGATGAGCGGCGGGCGCCCGGTCTGGCTGGACGTGCAGGGCAGTGGCTGGACGGTGGTCACCCTGGAGCAGATCGCGGTCTGGGACCCCGATCAGGTCTACGTCATTGACTATTTCGGCGACCCGGTCCAGGCGGTGGAAAAACTCCGGGCCGACCCCGTCGCCCGGAACCTGAAAGCGGTGCAATCGGGGCAGGTCTTCGCCTTCCCCAAAGATACCTACAGTTGGGACCAGCCGGATACCCGCTGGATTCTGGGCCTCCAGTGGCTGGCGTCCCGCATCCACCCGGACCGCTTCGCCGACCTGGACATCCTCCAGGAGTTCACGACGTTCTACAGGACCCTCTACCGTCTGGACGACGCGGCCATAGAGGGCCAGTTGCGGCCGCTGCTCAGGGGGTCGTTCCCGTGACCCTGTGCTCCCGCCGGACCGGTTTTTCTCTCCTCCTGCTGGCACTCCTGGTCACGGTGGCCCTCTCCGTCTTCTTCGGGCGCTACCCCCGGCCGGGGTGGCTCCTGCCGGGCCGTCTGCGGGCCGACCCGCTGGCCGCGCAACTGCTCTGGAACCTGCGGCTCCCCCGGGTGACGGCGGCGGTCCTGGTCGGGGCGGCCCTCTCCGCCAGCGGGCTGACGCTCCAGATGCTCTTCCGCAACCCGCTGGTAGAGCCGGGCTTCCTGGGCGTCTCTCAGGGAGCGGCTTTCGGCGCGGCCTTCTCCATCCTGTACCTGGGTCGCTCCCCCCTGACGGTCCAGGCCAGCGCCGCCGCGTTTGCCCTGCTGGGCCTCTGGCTGACGTACTTCCTGGCCGGACGGCTCCGCTACGGCGGCTGGATTCTGCGCATGGTCCTGGCCGGGATCGCTGTTTCGGCCCTCTTCTCCGCCGGGGTCGGCATGCTCAAGTATCTGGCGGACCCGCTGACCCAACTGCCGGAGATCACCTTCTGGCTGCTGGGTGGGCTATGGAGTACCCGTTGGCAAAACTTCCTCCCCATCCTGCCCGTCAGCATCGTCGCCTTGGCGGTGCTTTTCCTGGCCCGCTGGCGGCTGAACGTGCTCTCGCTGGAGGAGGAGACGGCCTTCTCGCTGGGCGCCGCGCCGGGGCGGGAGCGGGCTCTCCTCCTGCTGGCCGCCATCGGGGCAACCGCCGCCGTCGTCTCCCTGGCCGGGACTGTCGGCTGGGTGGGGCTCATCGTCCCCCATCTGGCCCGGCGGCTGGTCGGCGCGGATGCCCGCCGGGCGCTCCCGGCCTCCCTGCTCCTGGGCGGTCTCTTCGTCCTGCTCTGCGACGACCTGGCCCGCACCGTCAGCGCGGGTGAGGTCCCCCTGGGCATCCTCACCTCCCTGGCGGGCGCGGCGGCCTTCCTGGTCATCCTGACCCGGTTCGGGATGAAATAAACCACGAAGGACACGAAGGACACGAAGGTTTTGTCGGCGGAGGCCGACAACCGGCACAAAGTGCCCGAGGAGGGCGATTTCAATCGGCTGAAAAATGAACCATTATCCCATCCTTTCCCTGCACAACGTCTGGTTTACCTACCCCAACGGTTCCCATGCCGTCCTCCAGGACATCTCCCTGGAAGTGCATCCGGGCACCGTCAACGCCATCCTGGGGCCAAACGGCGCCGGGAAGAGCACCCTCCTGCACCTGATTCTGGGGCTCTACCCTCCCCGACGGGGGGAGATTCGGGTCGGTGGGCGCCCCCTCTCCGTGCATTCCCGCCAGAGTTTGAGCCGTCAGATCGCCCTGGTCCCCCAGCGGGAGCACATCCCCTTTGAGTTCCGCGTCCTGGAATACGTCCTCCTGGGCCGGAGCCCGCACCTGGACTTCCTGCAGATGCCCGGTCCCGAGGATGTTCGGGCCGCCCGGCAGGCCCTGGAGCGACTGGGGATTGCCGACCTGGCCGACCGGCGCGTCTCCGCCCTGAGCGGCGGCGAGCACCAGTTGGTCCTCATCGCCCGCGCCGTCGCCCAGGAGACCCCCATCCTGCTCCTGGACGAGCCGACAGCCCACCTGGACCTGGCCAACAAGCGGCGCATTCTGGCGCTTCTACGCAATCTGGCCGCGCAGGGCAAGACGGTCCTCTTCACCACTCACGACCCCGATACCGCGCTGGCGGTGGCGGATACCTGTATCCTGATGCGGGCCGGGCGCATCCTGCACCAGGGCTCCGTCGCCGACGTCCTCACCACCGAGAAACTGACCCAGACCTACGAGACCCCGCTGCGTGTCCTTCCCGTAGACGGCACCCGGGTCGTCCTGCTGGATTTTGCACCTCAATGAGGCCTCATGCGTGTCAAGCCAAATTACGTGAGCAAACGCGACCGCTTGCATGAAACGACAATTGGTGTATAATACATAATGCTTAAAGAAGCGGCCACAGATGCTGGGACTAAGGGGGGCAGGGAGCTGTCCATCGGGCTGACACCGAAGCACAAGGCTCGTGGGCAGGAAACAGAATGGCCGAAAAAATTCGCTATCCACGTCTCTTTCGGGCTTTTTCCTGGACATTACTGGCCATCGGACTGGCTCCCCTTATCTTTCTCACCCGCGCGACGCCCCCGGAGAACTGGTTCCCCCTGGCAGTTTTCCTCCCTCTGGTTCTGATTGCCGACCGTTTTGCCATCCGGATGCCGGGCAGCGTCTATCTCTCCCTGGAGACCACGTTCCATCTGGCCTGTGCACTGATTTTCGGTCCGGTGATGGCGGCGTGGGTGGCGGGACTCGGCGCCCTTCTCAGTGAATTCGCCCTCTTCCGCCGGTCGCCCGATTTCGCCGTCCGCACCGTCGGAATGCACATCGTGATGTGGCTGGCCGGCGGAGCGGTGTACAATGCACTGGGAGGAGCCGTACCGCTCACCCGACTGGAAGGGCCCGAACTGGGGTACGCGCTGGTTCTCTTTCTGGTCATCATCCTCGTAACCGACGGGATTATGGCGGTGGACAGTTTGCTGCGTGGCACCTCCTTCTCCACATATATCCTTCGGGTTGCTCCGCGCATTACGACGTTCAAGGCGGCCTTCGCCCCATTCGGAATTGTTGGAGCCGTTACCTACACCGCTTTCGGCCTAATCGGCGGCCTCTTCGTCGCCCTTGGTTTCCTGACGGCGACCGCGGCCGTTTGGGGATTGCAGCAAGTTTCCGAACAACTGCAGCAACGGGTGACGACGTTAAACCTGCTCAACGAAATTGGGCAGACCATCAGTTCCTCGCTGGAACTGGAGCCGCTCCTCAACCTGATTTACGAGGGGACGAGTCGGTTGATGGATGCGAGCAATTTCTGGATCGTCCTCTACGACCGGGAGCGAGGGGAATTGTATTATAAGTTAATCTACGATCAGGGACAGCGGTATCCACCGGAACGGCTACCATATGACCCCACCCGCTTTCTCTCGGCATACGTCATAGAGCGTCGTGAACCCCTCTTCCTTTCCACGCTGGAAGAGGTCCAAAAGGTCCCCATCTATCTGGAGACTACGGGGTCTGGACGGTGCCCGGAATCACTGATCGCCGTGCCTCTTCTCTCCCGGGGGCGCGCGATTGGCGCGATCTCGGTGCAGAGTTACGAACCCCACGCCTTTCGTCAGGAGGACCTGGAAATCCTGATGATGATGGCCACTCAGGCCGGGGTCGCACTGGAGAATGCCCGCCTGTTCCAAGAGGTGGAGGCCAGTCAACAATATCTACGGGCAATCCTGGATAGCGTGGACTACGCCGTCATGGTGACCGATCTGAACGGACGGGTGCGGCTGGCCAATCGGGCTACAGAGAATGTTTTCGGCATCCGGGAACCAGATATTATCAACTGTCCTCTTGGAGAGGTCATTTGCCATCAAAGCCTGCGCGAAATTGCCGGGCGGATTGAGCGGGGAGAGGTAGCCGAGCGAGAAAGCGTCCAGGTAACCCTGAGTGACGACCGGATTATGGCGACCCAGATAGCGCCCATCTCCAATTCCCAGGGGGAGCGGGTCGGATATGTGCTGGCCATGGCCGATGTCACCCCCCTGCACCGGCTGAGCCAGTTGAAATCCCAGGTCATCCGGATCGCCTCTCACGACCTGCGCAATCCCCTGCAACTGGCCAGTGGCTTCTTCCACATTCTCCTGGAAGAACTCCCCCCGCTGACGGAAATGCAGGCCAATCTGGCTCAACGGATCACCCATCACCTGAAGACGATGGAGCGGCTCATTGACGAGTTGTTGGAACTGGAACGGGTGGAAGTCTCCGGGGAACGCCCCGAGGAACTCCTGGATGTGGGACTGTTGGTTCAACAGGCGGCGAGTGAATATCGCTGGCAGGCAGAGATGAAGGGATTGCGATTGTGGACCGAGATCACCCAGGATATTTCACCAGTACGGGGTAATTATCGGATGCTCCTCAGGGCGGTTGGCAATCTTCTGGATAACGCGATAAAATACACTCCAGAAGGAGGAACCATCACCCTGCGTCTGTGGGAGGAGGGCGGAGAAGTCATTCTCACGGTAAAGGATACAGGGGTGGGCATCCCCCCGGAAGCGCTTCCCCACATATTTGAACACTTCTACCGCGCCCATCAGCCGGGGACAGAGCATGTCTCTGGAACGGGGCTGGGATTGAGTCTTGTACAGAGCATCATCAGGGAACATCACGGGCGAGTTTGGGTAGAGAGCGAGGGAGTCCCCGGAAAGGGCTCGCTCTTCGGCATCGCTTTACCTGCCGCCAGGGAGCAGCCGGAAAGATATCCGGTTGACTTGCCAGATCAAGAGAATATGGTACAATAATTCCACCTTGGGGGCTCGTCTAAGGGTAGGACAGCAGACTCTGGATCTGCGTGTGGGGGTTCGAATCCTCCGCCCCCAGCCTGTATGGTCAGAGGCGCGCAGGGCCCTATCCCTGCCACACAGAAATGGCGGGCCGCCTCGCTGGCGTGAGGCGGCCCTCTTGTTTCACGGGCCACACACAACGTGCCTCAACAAGCCAGTTGCACGTTGGAGCAAAGGGGAGTATCATCACCCTGAATTCAGGCCAACCGGGAGGGAGCGATGAACATTCTGGTCACCGGCGGCGCCGGCTATATTGGCAGCATCGTCGTGGAAGAACTCATCCGCAAAGGATATTCGGTGGTCGTGCTGGACAACCTCTACACCGGCCACCGGGCCGCCGTCCACCCCCAGGCCACCTTTGTCTACGGGGACCTGGCCGACCGGCAGACCGTCCACACCGTCTTTGAGACCTACCCCATAGACGCGGTGATGCACTTCGCCTCGTACACGCTGGTCGCTGAATCCATGGAGTTGCCGTTCAAGTACCTGGGGGAGAACGTCACCAACGGGCTGAATCTGCTACAGGAGGCCGTCGCCCACGGCGTGCGCCGGTTCATCCTCTCCTCCACGGCCAATCTGTTTGACCGGCCGCGACGGATTCCGATAGATGAAGAGGAAGACATCGTCCCCGGCAGTCCCTATGGGGAGTCCAAGAACCTGCTGGAACGGATTCTCTCGTGGCTGGACCGTATCTACGGCTTCCGGTACGCGGCGCTCCGCTATTTCAACGCGGCCGGGGCATCCCCTTCGGGCGAACGGGGGGAGGACCATGACCCGGAGACCCACCTGATCCCGCTGGTCCTTCGGGTGGCCCTGGGGCTGGAGGAAAAGGTCACCATCTACGGAGACGACTACCCCACTCGCGATGGAACCTGCGTGCGGGATTACATCCACGTCACCGACCTGGCGCAGGCGCACATCCTGGCGCTGGAGGCGCTGGACCGGGGGAGCCGGACTTACAACCTGGGGAACGGGCAGGGGTTCACGGTCAAAGAGGTGATAGAGACCTGCCGGGAGGTGACCGGTCATCCGATCCCGGCGGTGGTGGGCCCCCGGCGGCCCGGCGACCCGGCGGTGTTGGTGGCCAGCAGCGAGAAAATCCGGCGCGAGTTGGGATGGAAGCCCCAGTATCCGGACCTGCGGACGATTGTGGAGCACGCCTGGAACTGGCACCGCACCCATCCGCACGGGTACGGGGATTGATCCGGTATGGGAGTAGGGGGTGCGGCGGCGGCCTTCGGCCGCCGCCGCACCCCCTCTCCGTCTATGACGCGGCCAGAACCGCCCTCACCGCGCGCAGAGTGGCCTCTATGTCCTCGTCGGTGATCCAGTAGTGGGTCACCGCACGGAAGCGGCCGTCCTCCCGCCCCAGCACCAGCACCCCCTGCTCCCGCAGACGGTGGAGGAATTCCTGGGGGGCCAGGGGCACCCCATCGTCCAGCCAGAAGTAGAAGATATTGGTGTAGACGGGGCCCACCTGGACGCCCGGAATCCGGGCCAGCCCCTCGGCCAGCCGACGGGCGCGGGCGTGGTCTTCCGCCAGCCGCCCGGTCATCTGCTCCAGGGCGACAATCCCCGCCGCCGCCAACACCCCCGCCTGCCGCATGCCGCCGCCCACCGCCTTGCGCGCCCGTCGCGCTTCGTAAATGAAGTCGGCGCTCCCGCAGAGAACGGACCCCACCGGCGCGCACAGTCCCTTGGAGAGGCAGAACATCACCGAGTCCACCTCCCCCACCAGGTCCCGCACGTCGCAGTTCAGGGCCGCGGCGGCGTTGAAGATGCGGGCCCCATCCAGGTGCACCCGCAGGCCGTGGGAGTGGGCCAGGCGGGCCACGGCGGTGGTGTACTCCGCGGTCAGCGGCGCTCCGTCGCACAGGTTGTGGGTGTTCTCCAGGCAGACCAGGCGGGTGCGCGGGAAGTGGACGTTCTCCGACCGGATCGCGGCCCGGATGTCCTCCAGCCGCAGCGTGCCGTCGGGTTGATTGGGTATGGGACGGGGGGTGATGCCGCCCAGGGCGGCCATCCCGCCCTGTTCATAGATGAAAGTGTGGCTGTGGTCGCCCAGAATGACCTCGTCTCCCCGGCCGCAGTGGGTGAGCAGGGCCACCAGATTGCCCATCGTCCCGCTGGCGACGAAGAGCGCGGCCTCTTTCCCCATCCGCTCCGCCGCCATCTCTTCCAGCCGGCGGACCGTGGGGTCCTCCCCGAAGACGTCGTCCCCCACTTCCGCCCGGTACATGGCCTCCCGCATCGCGGGAGTCGGGTGAGTGACCGTGTCGCTGCGCAGATCAATAAATGGCATCGCTGGCCTCCTTCTGATATGAAAAAAAGCAGGCTGGCGCCGCCAACCTGCTTTCTTTCAGAAAAAGGGGAACCCGGCCTTGTCGGGCTGGCTCTACGTGCTCCAAGGCACAAACCGGGCGCTCGCGGCGCATTTTCATATGGCGCTCAAAGGCGCAATCCAGAGCCGCCCATCCGGGCTCCCCGAGGTGCCGAGGGGCGGATTCGGACCGCCGACTCCCTGATTTTCAGTCAGGTGCTCTACCAGGCTGAGCTACCTCGGCACGAGCGAACTATTATTATTTTACCATGCCCTCCCCAATTTTGCAAGCGCGGGGGCCTACCGGATGTGTCCCAATTTCGTCGGGCTGGGCCGCTGGCCTTTCCGCCAGGCCGTTTACGGCCTGGCCCACCGGGCTCCCGACGATTTTGGGACACAACCGGCCTACCGCCTACCGTGATTGTTCAACTGCTGGTAAAATTGGGGTAAAATGATAGGGGTTGAAACAACCGGTTCAGCAAGGTAGAGCATGTTTGCGAAACTGTTCTCACAAAAACACTCCGCTCCCGCGACCTTGCTCGCCGCAGTGCTCACCCTGACATCCTGCCGGATACCGACGGAGGTCCCCATGAGCCCACATGCGACAGAAACGGCCACAATGGTCAGCCAAACAGCCTCCGCGCCGAACATCGCCGTCATCCCCCGACCGGTCTCGGTTGCCCTCACCGGGGAAACCTTCACCCTGACGGCGGAGACGCAGATTCTCATAGAGCCCAACCGCCCGGACGCCCTCGCCATCGGGCAGTACCTGGCGGAGCGCATCCGACCCGCCACGGGTTACCCCCTGCCCGTGCAGGCCGCGACCGGTGCGCCGCCCCCGAATTCTATCTCCCTCACTACTTCCGGCGGCGACCCCACGCTGGGGGAGGAGGGATACGAGTTGACCATCACACCGCAGACCGTCACCCTCTCCGCCCCCCAGCCCGCCGGGCTGTTCTGGGGCGTCCAGACCCTCCGACAACTGCTTCCACCGGCGGTGGAGTTCTCCACTCCCCAGACTGGCCCCTGGACCCTCCCGGCGGGCACCATCCGGGACTGGCCCCGCTTCCCCTGGCGGGGGATGATGCTGGACGTCTCCCGCCACTTCTTCGGCCCGGAGGAGGTCCGACGCCTGATAGACCTGCTGGCCCTCTACAAGATCAACCGCCTCCACCTGCACCTTTCCGATGACCAGGACTGGCGCATAGAGATTCGCTCCTGGCCCAACCTGGCCCTCTACGGCGGGAGCACGCAGGTCGGCGGCGGACCCGGCGGGTACTACACCCGGCAGGAGTACGCCGACCTGGTTGCCTATGCCCGCAGTCGGTACATCACCGTGGTGCCCGAGATAGATATGCCCGGCCACACCAACGCCGCGCTGGCCTCCTATCCGGAACTCAACTGCGACGGCGTCGCCCGTCCCCTCTATACGGGCACCGAAGTCGGCTTCAGTTCCCTCTGCCTGGAGAAAGAGGTCACCTACCGGTTTGTGGACGACGTGGTGGGGGAAATCGCCGCGCTGACGCCCGGGCCCTACTTCCACATCGGCGGCGATGAGGCCATGGCGACCCCTCTGCCCGACTATATCGCTTTCGTGGAGCGGGTGCAGCGCATCGTCCAGGCCCACGGCAAGGGGATGATTGGCTGGGAAGAGATTGCCCAGGCGCCCCTGCTCCCCACGTCGGTCGCCCAGGTCTGGCACGGCGGCACGGGCCGCCAGGCCGTCCAGCAGGGAAACCGGGTCATCATGTCCCCGGCCTTCAAAGCGTACCTGGATATGAAGTACACCCCCGAGACCCCTCTGGGGCTGAACTGGGCCGGGTACATAGAGGTTCGGGACGCCTACGAGTGGGACCCGGCGACCGTGGCGGAGGGCATCGGGGAGGAACACATCCTGGGCGTGGAGGCCCCCCTCTGGACCGAGACCATTCAGACGGGGGCCGACATAGACTGGATGACCTTCCCCCGGATGATCGGTTACGCCGAAATCGGCTGGTCTCCGGCGGACGGTCGGGACTGGGAGGAGTACCGGATTCGCCTGGGGCGCCACGGCCCTCGCCTGACGGCATTGGGGGTGAACTTCTACCGCTCCCCCCAGGTCCCGTGGGAGTAAGCGCCTTTCGTGCCTTTCGTGCCTTTCGCGCCTTTCGCGTCTTTCGCGCCTTTCGTGCCTTTCGTGCCTTTCGTGCCTTTCGCGCCTTTCGTGCCTCTCGTGCCTTTCGCGCCTTTCGCGTCTTTCGCGCTTGACATCTCCGCCCGTTCCACTATACTATGGGGTGAGTTTCGTACCCATCAGGAAAGGAGAAAAAAACCCATGCCCTCAACCGGCCCCATCTTTGACGCCGTTATACGCTTCTTCCGGGAGGACGACTGGCACTTTGAGCAGTTGCCCGGAAAACCCATCCTCCGGTTGGGCTTTCGGGGGAACAACGGCTCCTGGAACTGCTACGCGCAGGCGCGCGAGGCCCAGCATCAGTTCGTCTTCTACTCCATTCTGGACGTCAACGTTCCCCCGAATCGCCGCCAGGCGATGGCCGAATTCCTCACCCGCGCCAACTACGGTCTGGTCATCGGCAATTTTGAGATGGACTTCAACGACGGCGAAGTCCGCTACAAGACCAGCATTGATGTGGAAGGGGACCGCCTGACCTCGGCGCTGATCAAACAGATGGTCTACATCAACGTACTGATGATGGACCGCTACCTGCCGGGGATTATGAGCGTTGCCTTCGGCAATGCGGACCCCGCCCAGGCCATCGCCGCCATTGAGGGGTGACCCTGGCATCTTGAATGATCACCAGTCTGAAGAACGACCGGGTCCGCCTGGTCCGAGCGCTTCAGGAACGGCGGCGCGTCCGCCAACGGGAGCGACGGTTTGTCGTGGAGGGGGTCCGCCTCTGCCAGGAAGCGGCCCACGCTGGCGCGCGCCCGCATTTCGTCTTCTACACCGTCCGAATTCAGGAAGACCCGAAGGGCCGTGCCCTTCTGACCGCCTGGCAGGAGGCCGGCGTCCCCTGCGAAGAGGTCAGCGAAGAGGTGATGGCAGCCTGCTCCGACACGGAAACCCCGCAGGGACTGCTGGCGGTCCTCCCCATTCCCGACCTGCCCCTACCCCCCCACCCCACCCTGACCCTGATTCTGGACCGACTGCGCGACCCGGGCAACCTGGGCACCATTCTGCGTACCGCGCTGGCAGCGGGCGTGGAGGCGGTCCTGCTGACCCCGGGCACGGTGGACGCCACCAACCCCAAGGCGGTCCGGGCGGGGATGGGTGCTCATTTCCGCATGCCGATGGCCGCAATGGACTGGGACGAAATCGCCCGCGCGGTCGCTGGATGCCGGGTCTACCTGGCGGACGCCTCCGGGAACATCCCCTATACCGACGCGGACTGGACGGGCCGGGTGGCGCTCATCGTAGGCGGGGAGGCCGCCGGGGCAGGAAGTCGGGCCCACGCGCTGGCGGAGGCGACCGTCGCCATCCCGATGGCGGCGGGGGTGGAATCCCTCAACGCGGCGGTTGCGGCGGGGGTCCTGCTCTTTGAGGCCGCGCGCCAGCGACGGTATCTGCAACCGATCGGAGTTACGCGGAAATAGCCAGATGAGCAACCTGCGCATCATCCCCCTGGGAGGACTGGGGGAAGTCGGCAAAAATATGATGGCCGTGGAGTACGGCGACCACATCCTGGTCATAGACGCCGGCCTGATGTTCCCCGAGTCGGATATGTACGGGGTGGATTTCATCATCCCCGACTACGGCTACCTGCGAGAGAAGAGGGAGCGCGTCCGGGCCATCTTTGTCACCCACGGCCACGAGGACCACATCGGCGCGCTGCCGTTCTTCCTGCGGGAGTTCCCCGTCCCGCTCTACGCTACCCGGCTGACCTGTGGCCTCATAGAGGTCAAACTCCGCCAGGCCCACCTGCGGGACATGGAACTGCACACCTGTGCGCCGGGCGACGTTATCTCCATCGGCCCGTTCCGGATAGAACCGTTCCACGTTTGCCATTCCATCCCGGACACGGTGGGGCTGGGGATCACCACCCCGGCGGGCCTCATCGTCCACTCCGGCGACTTCAAGTTTGACCACACCCCCGTGGACGGCCAGCCGACGGACTTCGCCAAACTGGCCGAATTCGCCGGACGGGGCGTACTGGTCCTGCTGTCGGATAGCACCAACGCCACCGAGCCCGGCACCACCCCCTCAGAGCAGGTGGTCACCGAGGCGCTGGATGACGTGATGCGGAAGGCGCCGGGACGGGTCATCCTCGCCACCTTCGCATCTCTGATCTCCCGCATCCAGCAGGCGATAGACGTGGCCGCCCGTTACGGGCGCCGAGTCGCCATCGCCGGCGCGACGATGGCAGAAAACGTCAAAATGGCTATGCGCCTGGGCTACCTGCGCATCCCTGAGGGGATGATGGTCAGCCTGGGGGAGATGGAGTCGCTCCCGCCGTCCCGATGCCTGATCCTGGCCACCGGCGCCCAGGGCGAACCCACCGCCGTCCTGAGCCGCCTGGCCCTGGGGCAACATCCTTCGCTGAGCGTGCGACCCGGCGATACCGTCGTCCTCTCCTCCCACACCATCCCCGGAAACGAGGAGATGATCCACCGGGTCATCAACCGCCTGTTCCAGAAAGGGGCCGACGTCGTCTATCACCCTCTGGCTCCTGTCCACGTCTCCGGGCACGCCAGCCAGGAGGAGCAGAAACTGCTCCTGAACATCCTCCGCCCGCGCAACTTCGTCCCCATTCACGGCGAACTGCGCCACCTGAAACAGCACGCCAAACTGGCAACCGAACTGGGCATCCCCCGGGAACGGATCGCCGTGGTGGAGAACGGTTACGTCCTGTATTTTGAGGACGATTGCATCCGGGTCGGTGAGCGAGTGCCCGGCGGCTACGTTTTCGTGGACGGTTCGTGGGTGGGAGATGCGGTGGGGCCGGCGGTCATTCGGGACCGGGAGACACTGGCCATGGCCGGGGTGTGCGTCGTCGTCTTCCGCTACAGCCCCCGGCGCGGCGCGCTGCTGGATACCCCCCGCCTGACGGTGCGAGGGTTCGCCGCCCGCGACGCGGCGGAGGAGGTGATGACGGGAGCGGTGGAGGTCGTCCGCCGCACCATCCATGGCACCCGCCCGGGCACCCCGCCCGCCACCGTGGAGCGGCAGGTCCAGTCTGCCCTCTCCGAATTCTTCTACCAGCAGACCAAAAACCGGCCCGAAGTGATTGTGGTGGCGGTGGAGGAATCGTAGGCAGGGCCTGCCCCTGCCCGGGTGTGTCCCAAAACCGTAGGACAACTGCTCGCAGTTGTCCTACATGCGACCTGCGACGTGAAATGGACGAAGAACACTCTACCCAGGGAGAAGACCCGCAAAAAACCCGCATCCTGATTGCCTACAAAGAGTTCCCCGCCCCATCGGTCGGACATGCCGGTGGGCAGGGGGTCTTCCGCCTCATCCAGGCGCTCCACCGGCGCGGCCACTCCGTCGTCCTGGTCGCCCGCCTGCGGCGGGAAGAGGCCGCTCTGGTGGAAGAAACCCGCCCCTTCTGCGAGCGCATCGTCACTGTTCCCCATCACCAGGCTCTCAGCGGGCCGCTTCCCCTGCGGATCGCGCGCAGTTACCTGGCCCTGCGGCGGGCCGTCGCGCGCACCCTTCGGGAGACCCGACCGGACCTGATGCTGGTGGAGTTCACCCAGACGGCGCTGATCCTTCTGGGACTGCAGCGCCCCTTCACCGCGCTCCGTCCCCACGACGTCAACTGGTTCCTGCTGGAGCAACGGGCCCGGTATCAGCGGGGGCTCCGCCGACTGGGGACGCTGGCTCTGGCACGGCTCTTCGGGCGCCTGGAGCCGTGGCTCCTGCGGCGCTACGACCAGATTCTGGCCATCTCCGAGGGCGACCGGCGGCTGCTGACGTTGCGCTGTCGCCCCATCCCCACCCTGTTGCTCCCCCTGGCCCCCGCCCTCTCCGCCGAAGCCCCGTCCCGCCCCGCGGTCCCACCCGGCCCGAACGTCCTCTTCGTGGGGGCAATGTACCGGGGGCCGAACATAGAGGCGGTGGACTGGTTCCTGAGCCAGGTCTGGCCCAAAGTGACCGCGGAGGTCCCAGAGGCCCGCTTCTACGCGGTGGGGTACGGGCCGCCCCCTCAGATGCTGGCGCTCGCCGACGGCGAGCGGGTGTTCATCACCGGTTACGCCGACGATCTGACCCCCTGGTATCAGGCCGCGGCGGTCTTCGTCTCCCCGGTACGGGTGGCGGGGGGGTTGCTGCAGAAGGTGCTGGACGCGCTGGACATGGGGGTACCGGTGGTGGCGACGTCGGTGAGCAATCACGGCATCGGGGCCAGCCCAGGCCGCCACCTGCTCACCGCCGACGAGCCGGAGGAGTTCGCCGCCGCCGTGGTCGGGCTGCTGCGGGACCCGGTGCGGCGGGAGCAACTGGGGCAAGCCGGGCAGGAGTTTGTGCGGGCCCGCTACAATCTGGATGAGGCGCTGGACCGCTGGGAGGCCACCTGGTCAGGTGTCCAGAGGGGCAGACGGAAACCGTTCGGCCTTCGGGTACCTGAGATGGCCTGAGAGTATCAGATTTACTTCTTCACCGCAGAGACGCAGAGGGCGCAGAGGAAAACTCTGTGTTCTCTGCGCCTCTGCGGTTCATTTCATCCTGCCCGGCCACAGACATCCTGGTAAACTGCCTCCACCCGGGCGATCATCCGCTCCTGGGTGAACTCCGCCTCCACGCGCGCCCGCCCGGCCCGGCCCATATCCGCCCGCCGGTCGGGGTCGTCCAGCAACTGGCGGATCGCCGCAGCCAGCGCCTGCGGGTCGCGGGGCGGCACGACCCGCCCGGTCACCCCGTCCTGGACCACCCATGAGGTGCCGCTCCCCACTTCCGTCGTGATGCACGGCAGACCCGAAGCCATCGCCTCCAGAAGAACGGTGCCGAAGGCCTCCGCGCGGGCGTTGGCTGGCAGGACGAAGATGTGGGCCCGGTGGTACCAGTTGGGCAGTTCGGCATCGGGGACCTGGCCCCGGAAGCAGACCCGGTCGGAGAGTCCCAGACGGGCCGCCAGCGCGGCCCACTCCTCCCCCATCGGCCCCTCCCCCACCACCTCCAGATAGACCCCGGGCAGTTCGGTCAGCGCTTCCAGGAGCGTGTTCACCCCTTTGTAGTACCGCAGTTTGCCCACGAAGAGCAGGGTCGGCGGGCCGTCGTAGGGGGACGGGGGCAGGCGGAAGCGGCGGTGGTCCACCCCCAGCGGGACGACGACGCACTTCTCCCGCACCGGCCAGAGCCATGGGGAGGTCTCTATATAGCGGGGACTGGTGGCGATGATGCGGTCGGCGCGGGCCAGGACCCGCCGCAACAGGGGCCCGTAGAGGCGCAGCCATCCCCGCTGACGGACGATGTCCGAGTGGTGGGTGATGACGGTGGCCCGGGCCCGGCCCAGCAGGGCGTTCGCCAGTTCGCCCAGGGGGTACGGGGAGTGGACGTGGACAATGTCGGGGCGCAGACGGGCCAGGCGGAGGGGCTGGCTCAAACTCAGCGGCATAGACGCGGCCGTCGCCAGCCGTCCGGCGCGGATGACGGTCACCCCGTTCTCCTCCCGGACCGTGGTGCGCGGGCCGGGGTCGCAGACCAGGACGGTCACCCGGTGGCCCGCCCGAACCTGGGCCTCCGCCAGGACCTGGATGTGGTTCTCAATCCCGCCCAGGACGGGGGGGTAGTCTTTGTAGAGGTGGAGAATATGCATTCGCGTATCGCGTATCGCGTATCGCGTATCGCAAATCGTAGATAACGCCGTGGGCAACTTGATTTTCTTGAAAGCATCCGGAACCCTTCCGGGCACTGCGTTGCTCTGTCCCCTGTCCCCTGAAGTTTGGCCTTTTTCCGAGCGGGGGCAGAAAATTTCCAAAACCCGCCTCCGCGAGGCGAAAGAACAAAAAGAAAATATTTTTCATTGTAGCGGCTTCGCTGCCACAATGAAAAATATATTCTTTTTTCAACACAATCGGGGCAAGACGGAATATTTTTGTCCTTCGTTGTCCTTCGTGGTTTGATTTTCCCTACCGGGCCAGGTACCAGCGGAGGAGGGCCAGGGCGGCGGAGGCGGAGGCGGCCTTGTTGGCCGACCGGTCGCCGGTCCAGCGGTGCTCCTCCACCCACTCCCCGTCCGGCGCGGCCAGCGCGATGTACGTCAGCCCGACCGGTTTCTGGGGCGTCCCGCCGCCCGGCCCGGCGATGCCGGTGACGGAGAGAGCCAGGTCCGCCCCCAGCAGGCCCCGGGCTCCCCGGGCCATCGCCAGCGCCGTCTCCCGACTCACGGCGCCAGCGGTCTCCAGAACGTCCCGGTGGACCCCCAGCAATCGCTCCTTCGCCACGTTGGCGTAGGCAGTAACGGAACCCAGATAGTAGTCCGAACTGCCCGGCACGTCGGTGATGCGGTGGCTGAGCAGCCCCCCCGTGCAGGATTCCGCCGCCGCCAGGGTGAGGCCCCGCTCCCGCAGGAGGTGACCCACCACCCCTTCCGGACGCGGGTCCTCCCAGCAGGCCAGGGGCGCCCGCAGGAGCCCTTCCAGCGCCTGCCGGGCCGCGGTCTGCTCTTTCGGCGTCAGCGGGAGACGGGCGAACTCATCCTCATCCAGCACCCGCACCCCACCGTCCGGGTCCACCCAGAGGTCCAGCGCCAGGTCCTCCGCGCGGATTTCGCCGGGGGCAATCTGGGCGGGGCGGGTGATGTTGCAATAGCGGCCCTTCAGACGTCCGTCCGGCGCGCGAATCTCAAAGACGTTGTACCACCGGTCGGTGTAGAAGGTCTCCAGCCAGAGGTCGCCCGGCTCCAGGCGCACGTACTCCAGTTCCATCGGCGGTCGGTCCCAGACGGCGCGCATCAGGACGGCGGCGGGGGACTGAAAGAGAAGCCGGGCGGGGTACGAGATAAGTTCCCGCCCCAGGTGGTCCAGTTTGCAGATGATCCACTGATCGCTCATCGCTAATCGCTTATCGCGAATCGCATATCGCTTATCGCTTATCGCGGGTCGCTAATCGCTTATCGCGTATCGCAAATTGCGGCGACTGAAAGTCACCCCTTTTTAGGCCTGCGGCCAGTGGTCGGCCTTCGCCGACCTTCACCCCACCCCCGGCGGCTGTGCCGCCACCTCCTCCCCTCTTCCGCCGTGCGGGAGAGGGGAGGAGGTTGGGGGAGGGGTAAGGGCCAGGCCGACACCCGGCACGAAGTGCCCAGGGAGGACGATTTTAATCGGCCTGAATATTTACCTTATTCTATCCCAGGCCCTGTCGGTGTCAAATCTCCCCGGCCTGAAACCTTAACGACTCAGGCTTCCTCACTCCTCCCCCGCCACCTGCGGCGGCACCTCCTCCCGGTGGGGTGAGGCAGTTCCCCGAAACCTTAAAATTTTCTTCCCCCTATTGACAACCGGCCGGTTCTGGTGTATAATGACTATCGGTCAGTATATGACCAATAGTTGGTTGGGGGGATTGCCGCGTTGACCACCCGAGCCCGGCGCGAGCGGGAGAAAGAGGAACGCCGTCAGTCCATCCTCCAGGCCGCCCGAGAGGTCTTTCTGGAAAAGGGCTTCTCCCGCGCCACGATGGACGATGTCGCCGAGCGCGCCGAGGTCAGCAAAGGCACCCTGTACCTGTACTTTGAGAGCAAGGAGACCCTCCTTGCTCATTTGCTTTTAGAAGGCCTGGACTCCCTCTACTCCTACCTGGAAGAGGCCTTCGCCCCCGACCGTCCCCTGACCGCCGACGAACGCCTCCGTCGGCTGGGATGGGCCTACTTTCGGTTCTTCCAGGAAGAACCCCACTACTTCCGCTTCCTCATGGCTGTCAACGGCGAGCGATTCCGGGAGACCGTCACCCCCGAAATGTACCAGGAAGTTCTGGCTGCCAGCACGGAGGGGCTGAACCTGGTGGCCCAGGCGATAGAACAGGGCATCCAGGAGGGTTTATTCATTTGCTGTGATGCCCGCCAGGCAGCGGCCACCCTCTGGGCCACCTTCAACGGCGTGCTGGAACTGATGAGCCACCCCCTGCGGCGGGATATGGTGGGCGTCAGCACCGATACGTTTTACCAGACCGCGCTGGAGGCCGTCGTCCGGGGGCTGCGAGTCTCCTCGTAGCACCCCGCGAACGTTCTGCAATCCGCAATCCGCAATCTGCAATCCGCAATCCCAAAGAGGAGGTGTGCTGTGAAAGATGTGGTCATTGTCAGTCCATTGCGCACGCCGGTGGGGGCCCACGGCGGCGCGCTCCGCAGCCTGCGGGCTCAGGACCTGGCCTGCATCGTCTTCAAGGCGGTGCTGGAGCGGACGGGGATAGACCCGGGCGTCCTGGATGAGGTCATTCTGGCCAACATTGGTCAGCCGTCGGATGCCGCAAATATCGGCCGCGTCGCGGCGCTGATGGCCGGTGTCCCCATCCACGTCCCCGCCTTCACCGTCCAGCGCAACTGCGCCTCCGGTATGCAGGCCATCACCTCAGCCTATCAGGCCATCCAGGCCGGCGACGGCGAAATCTACCTGGTGGGCGGGACCGAGAGCATGAGCAACATCCCCTACATCCTCAAAGGCGCCCGCTGGGGGTACAAACTCCGCCACGCCGAACTGACCGATGCCCTCTGGGAGGGCCTCACTGACCCCATCTGTGGGCAGATTATGGGCCGCACCGCCGAGAACCTGGCCGAGAAGTACAACATTTCCCGCCAGGAACAGGATGAGTACGCGGTCCAATCCCACAAGAAGGCCTTCATGGCCCAGCGGATGGGGAAGTTCAACGACGAGATTGTCCCCGTGGAGGTCGTCAAGAAGGTCGCCGGGCAGGAGGTGGCGAAGGAGGTCATCACCCAAGATGAGACCATCAACCCTGGCCTCACCGTCCAGAAGGCGGCCCTCTATCCGGCGGTCTTCAAAGAGGGCGGCACGGTTACCCCGGCCAACGCCTGCCCCATCTCCGACGGCGCGGCGGCGATGATCGTCTGCACGGCGGAGAAGGCGGCCCAACTGGGCCTCAAGCCCACCGCCCGCATCGTCTCCTACGCCTATGCGGGGGTGGACCCGGCCTACATGGGCATCGGGCCCGCCTTCGCGATGCCCAAAGCCCTGAAGCGGGCCGGCCTCAAACTGGAGGACATTGACGTCATTGAACTGAACGAGGCGTTCGCCGCGCAGGTGCTGGCCGTGGCCAAAGAGATGCAGGCCCAGGGATTTGACTGGGACTGGAACAAGGTCAACCCCAACGGCGGCGCCATCGCGCTGGGGCACCCCGTGGGCTGCACGGCCGCCAAACTGGTCGCCACGCTCACCAACGAACTGCAGCGCCGCAAGGCCCGCTACGGGATTGACACCATGTGCGTCGGCGGCGGCCAGGGCGGCTGCCTGATCGTGGAACGGATTCCGATGGATTAACGGAACACGCAACCCGTGAAACGTAAAACGTGAGGAGGTGAAAGATGTACATTTTCAAAGCGGCCGTGGTTGGTGCCGGGACGATGGGCGGAGAAATCGCCCAGGTCATCAGTTTCTCCGGCCTGCCCGTCGTCCTCAAGGATATTGACCAGACCATGCTGGACCGGGGGATGGCCAAAGCCCGCGAAATCTATCAGCGCCGGGTGGAAAAGGGCAAGATGAGCGCGGGCGAGATGCAGGCCAAGATGGACCTCATCACCCCCACCCTCACCTACGAGGGCTTTGAGGACGTGGACATCGTCATTGAGGCCGTCCCGGAGCGGATGGACATCAAGAAGCGGGTGTTCCAGGAACTGGACGAGGTCTGCCCGGAACAGACCATCTTCGCCAGCAACACCTCGGCCCTCTCCATCTCCGAGATGGGCGCGGCCACCAGGCGCCCCCACAAAATGGTCGGCATGCACTTCTTCAACCCTGCCAGCGTGATGAAACTGGTGGAGGTCATCCCCGGCCTGGACACCAGCCAGGAGACGGTGGACGACGTGGTGATGTTCGCCGAGAGTCTGCGCAAAATCCCCGTCGTCGTCCAGGAGTGCCCCGGCTTCCTGGTCAACCGTCTGCTGATGCCCTATCTGAACGAGGCGACGAAGGCGCTGGAGGAAGGGGCCGCCACCGCCACCGAGATTGACCGGGCCGTGGTGGAGTGGGGCATGCCGATGGGGCCCTTCACGCTGATGGACATGCTGGGCCTGGATGTCTGCGCCCACGTGGGCCAGTACCTTGCCAGCGAATACGGTGACCGGATGGAGCCCGCCCGCCTCTTTGAGAAACTGGTCGCCGCCGGGCGCCTGGGCGAAAAGACCGGCGCCGGGTTCTACGACCACCCGGGCGGCGAATCCGAGGTCGTCTACCAGATGATCAGGGAACTCCAGGACTCCGGCGCCGTCCGGACGGGGACCCGGTTCTCCGTGGAGCGGCTGATGTACCCGCTCATCAACGAGGCTGCCCTCTGCGTCCAGGAGCACATCGCCAGCATCAGCGACATTGATATGGCTATGGTCGCCGGTAGCGGCATGACCTACGGCGGCGAGCGCATCGGCCCGCTGGCGATCGCGGACAAAATCGGCCTGGACGTGGTGGTCGCCAAACTGGAGGAACTGGCGAAGGAACTGGGCCCCCGCTTCCTGCCCTCCCGCCCGCTGAAACTGCGCGTCCGCGCCGGGCACCTGGGCGTGAAGACGGGCAAGGGGTTCCATGAGTATGCATAGTTGGTAGATTGGTACACTGGTACATTGGGAAACTGGGAAACTGGGAAACTGGGAAACTGGGAATCGGTAGATAGGCAGGTAGCCCGATGACGGCAGGGGGAGAGCAAGAGTTTGAGGACCTGGAGTGCTATCAACTGGCATTGCAGGTCTTGCGAGAGGCCTACCGGGTAGCGAATCTCCTACCCCCAGAGGAGAGGTACAATCTGGCCGACCAGTTGCGCCGGTCCGCTCTCAGCGTTGTTCTGAACATCGCCGAGGGCTATGGGCGCTACCATTACCTGGACAGCCTGCGCTTCTACTACGTGGCCCGAGGTTCCCTGGAGGAAACCCTGAGCGGCTTCATCGCCTGCAAGGAACTGGGGTACACCTCGGACGACTTATCCCATCAGCGGGAACTTTGCCACAGCGCACTTCGCTCCCTGAACGGCTATATCCGCTATGTCCGCAGGCAGCAACAGGGTCGACAGGAATACGGCGACTACCTTTCCCTGCGCGATGAGGCCCCGCCATACCTGACCGTCGCCTCTCCCCCCGCAATACCTGATGACGAGGCATAACCAACCCGATTCCCAATCTACCAGTCTACCAATCTACCAGTCTACCAACCTACCAACCTACCAGTCTACCAATCTACCAGTCTACCAATCTACCAGTCTACCAACCTACCAGTCTACCAATCTACCAATTTACCGACAAGGAGCAAAGCCATGGGCAACTGGCAGTACATCCGCACCGAAATTGAAGACCGCATCGCCACGCTCACCATTGATCATCCCCCCGTCAACTCCTTCAACCGGCAGGTGGTGACCGAACTGGAGGAGGCCATTGATGAACTGCTGGCCAACGACGAGGTGAAGGCCATCGTCATCACCGGTGGCGGGACCAACGCCTTCGTCGCCGGGGCGGACATCCCGGAGATCAAGGCCCTGCTGGATAACCCCGGCGAGAATTACGCCGCATCCCGCGAGTTCATTGAGAAGGGCCAGCGGCTGTTCCTGAAGATTGAACGGGCCACCAAGCCCATCATCGCCGCCATCAACGGCTTCGCGCTTGGCGGTGGTCTGGAACTGGCCATGGCCTGCCACATGCGCGTCTGCTCGGACCGGGCCCGCCTGGGCCAGCCGGAGATCAACCTGGGCATCATCCCCGGCTGGGGCGGCACCCAGCGGCTCTCCCGCATCGTCGGCAAAGGCAAGGCCATAGAACTCATCCTCACCGCCGACATGATCACCGCCCAGGAGGCCTACCGCCTCAACCTGGTCAACAAAGTTGTCCCGGCGGGCGCTGTCCTCAAAGAAGCGCGCGACCTGGCCCGCAAAATTGTCTCCAAGTCCAAATTCCCCATCGCCGCCGCGTTGCGCGCCATTGACCAGGGCCTGGCGCTGCCCATTGAGGAGGGCCTGCGGGTGGAGGCCGAGCAGTTCGTCAGCCTGGCCGAGACCGAGGACATCCGCGAGGGCATCAACGCCTTCCTGGAGAAGCGACAGCCGCAGTTCAAGGATAAGTAGGCAGGAAACAAGTAGACAAGGAACAAGTAAACAAGGAAACAAGTAGACAAGGAAACAAGTAGACAAGGAAACAAGTAGAGAAGGAACAAGCAGACAAGGAAACAAGGGTTCTCCCGCAGGGTTCAAAACCTGCGGGGGCCCCCTCTTCTTGTATCCTTGTATCCTTGTATCCTTGCATCCTTGTATCCTTGTATCCTTGCATCCTTGCATCCTTGTATCCTTGTCCACTTCCACCACGGAGGTGCAGTATGGACTTCGCCCTGAGCGAAGAACAACGGATGTTCCGCGACATGTTCCGCAACTTCGCCGCCAAAGAGGTCGCGCCTCGGGCCGACGAGATAGACCACGCGGAGATGCTCCCGAAGGAAATGCTCCGCAAGGCGGTAGACCAGGGCTTCCTGGGCGCGACCATCCCCGAGGACTACTACGGCGCGGCCCTGGACAACGTCAGTTACGTCCTTCTCCTGGAGAACCTCTCCGCGGCCTGCGCGTCCCTGGCGGTGACCATCGCGGCCCACGTGAGCCAGGTGGCGATGAGCGTCCTGGACTTCGGGACCGACACCCAGAAGGAGGAATGGCTCCCGGCCATGGCCGGTGGGGAAGCCATCGGCGCCTTCGCCCTCAGCGAGCCCGACGCCGGAAGCGACATGCTGGCGCTGGAGACCCGCGCCCGCTACGAGGGCGACGAGGCCGTCCTGGATGGCGTCAAAACCTGGGTGACCAACGGCGAACTGGCCGGCCTCTTCCTGGTCTTCGCCCGGGGCCCACAGGGGGTGGATGCCTATCTGGTCCCGCGCGATACCCCTGGCCTGACCGTCGGCTACCGCGAGCCCACACTGGGCCTGCGCTCCGCAACCTTTAACACCGTCTACCTGGAGGGTTGCCGCGTCCCCCAGAGTTACCGCCTGGGCAGACCGGGAGAGGGTGCCGCCGTTGCTCAGCGGGCCGTGGACCGTATGGCCGTCGCCCTGGGAGCCGTCGGCCTGGGCCTGGCCGAATCCTCGGTGGACGTCGCCGCCCAGTACGCCACCGAACGGGTCCAGTTCGGCGTCCCCATCGGCCAGAAGCAGGCCATCCAGAACTACGTCGCCAATGCCCACGCGGAGACGGAAGCGCTGCGCTACCTGGTCTATCGGGCGGCATGGTTAATGGACCAGGGGGAGGACTTCTCCGTGGACGCCTCGCTGGTCAAGGCCTTCGGCGCCCGTATGGCCCGCAGCGTCACCAACTGGATGCTGCAGGTGCTGGGCGGCTACGGCTTCATGGAGGACTACCCCATGGCCCGCAAGTACCGGGACGCCCGTGTCCTGGGCATCATCGGCGGCCCGACGGAAATCCACGCCTTTCGCGTCGCCCAGGCCATTTTCGCCGCCAAAGACCTGCAGATTGCGCCATAGGAGGTGGACGGATGGATTTCACATTCTCACCCGAACATCAGGCCCTGCGCCGACTCGTCCGGGAGTTCGCCGAAACAGAGGTGGCCCCGCTGGCCGCCGAGATTGACCGGAAACACCAGGTGCCCCATGAGACGTTGCGGAAACTGGGCGAGATTGGCTTGCTGGGCGTCTGCTTCCCGCAGGAATACGGCGGGATGGGCGCCGGCGAAACGGGATACTGCATCCTGATGGAAGAACTGGGCCGCATCTGCACGTCTACGGCCACCTGTGTGGGTGCCCACATCGGCATCGGCGCGATGGCCATCCATCTGGACGGCAACCCCGACCAGAAGCGTAAGTACCTGACCCCCCTGGCCCGGGGCGAGAAAATCGCCGCCTTCGGCCTCACCGAGTCCAACGCCGGCTCCGACGCCGCCAACATCCGCACCCGCGCCGTCCGGGAGGGGGATTCCTGGATTCTGGACGGGGGCAAAGTCTTCATCACCAATGGGGGCTTCGCGGACATCGTCACCGTGATGGCGGTGACGGACCCGGCCCTGGGCGCGCGCGGCGGCGTCACCGCCTTCATCGTGGAGACGAACTGGCCCGGCTTCAAGGTGGCCCGGGAAGAGGACAAGATGGGCATCCGGGGCACCAGCACCGCCGAACTGGTCTTTGAGGAACTGCGGGTCCCCCACGAAAATGTCCTGGGCAAAGTCGGCGAGGGGTTCGTCACGTTCATGAAGTCCCTGGACATGGGCCGGCTGACCCTGGGGGCGGCCTGCCTGGGCGGCGCGCAGGCGGCGCTGGAAGCCGCCATCTACTGGGCCCGGACCCGCAAACAGTTCGGCGTGGAACTGGCCCACAAACAGTCCGTCCAGTGGGCCATTGCCAACATCGCCACCGAGATAGAGGCCCTGCGCAGCCTGGTCTATCGGGTGGCCTGGATGGTGGACACCGGTCAGACCGGGCAGGAATTCTCCCAACTGGCCGCGATGTGCAAGATGTACGGCTCGGAGGTCGCCTCGCGCGCCATTGACCTGGCGCTTCAGATTCACGGCGGTCTGGGCATCACCCGCGACTACCCCATTGAACGGGCCTTCCGGGATGCCCGCATCGCCGAAATCTTTGAGGGCACCAACGAGGTCCAGCGCATCGTCATCGCCAGCAACATCTTCCGGGAGTACGGCGTGCGGATCCGCCCATGACGGTCGCACGGAGCACGGCGCATGTCGCGGAGCATGTCGCAGAGGGGGCTCGGTAGCGCAGGATTTATCCTGCCCGTAGCGCGGGATTTATCCTGCAATGGAGCAAACAACGAGGCCGGTAACTATTCAGCGCTGACGGAAGTCACCCTTCCTGGGCCTGCGGCCGATGGTCGGCCTTCGCCGACCCTTTTTTGTGGAATGCCCGTGGAAGGGTGTCGGCCTTCGCCGACACCCGGCACGAAGTGCCCAGGGAGGACGATTTCCATCGGCGGAATAGTTATGAGGCCGGTTGCCTACCGGATGGGGCCGAAATCCTGGCGGCTGATGCCCAACTCCCGGAGAATGGCACGAACTGTCCCAGGAGCCAGGTCTCTGGAACCCCGATCGGGGATTGAGGCCACCTTCCCGGTGGAGGGATTGTACCCGATGGGGTGACTTCCTTTACCTGAGCGCAGTTCCTGGCACCCCAGGCGACTCAATCGTCGGGCAAGTTCCCGGTAGCGCATCAGACCGCCACCAGCATCTCCACCGCCTGAGGACGGTCGGCCATAATCGGACGAAGGGCAGCAGGAGGTTCTATCCCCAACTCCTGCCAGGCTTCCAGAAGGCTACTGAGGGCTTCCTGAACGTTGTGCAGAATCTCGTCCGGAGTACGGCCCTCAGTAATCAGGCCGGGTACATCCGGGCTGGTGACCGTATAAACGTCCTCGGGGTTGGGCTCCAGAAGAAGTCGGATAAAAAACCGTTGACGAGCCGCCATTTCGCCTCACCGATTTTTCGGAATCCGGTACGATGATAACACGACATCGCAGAGAAGCAACAGTGGCAGTCACAGGAGACATGCTCCCGCGATCCGATGGATTTGAACAAGGAGGAAGCTAATGAGAATCATCGTCATTCTCGGACGTGTTCTGGACCCCCGGGGCATCGTGGTCAACCCGCGGGCGGGCCGTATCTTCATCAATCGGGAAGAGTACCTGCTCCAGCCTGCCGACCGTTGCGCGCTGGAGTTGGCACTGCGCATCAAAGAGGCCAGCGGCGCAGAAGTGGTCGCCCTGCCCCGAACCTTCCTGCCCGATGACGACGTCCTGCGGCAGGCGCTGGCCACCGGCGCCGACCGGGCCGTCTACATCGCGGGCAAGCCGACCGCCCTGCCGGACGACGGCCTGATGGCCCGGGTACTGGTGGCGGCGGTGGAGAAACTGGGCGGCGCCGACCTCATCCTCACCGGCGCGACGACGCTGGACACCGGTCAGGGCCAACTGGGGCCGCGATTGGCCGAGGCGCTGGGCTGGCCCCAGATTCTCGGCGCCTGGACCGCCGAGGTTGCCGATGGGGCGGTCCGGGCCGTCCGGCAGGATGGGACCGGGTACGTGAAAGTGGAGGCCCCGCTGCCGGCTGTCGTCACCGTGGTGCCGGGCGCCCTCAAGCCCCGCTACCCCGACGGTCGGCGCCTGATCAACATCTACAAAGGCGTGGGGGAGATCGCGGCCGCCCTGGAGCGCTGGGAAGCGACGGGCCTGGTCGCCCCAGAGGCGCTGGTTCCGATGCTGGAGCGGCGGGGGCAGGACTTCCCGCCCGAGCGGGAGCGGGGAACCCGCCTGAGCGGCACCCCCGAGGAGGTCGCCCGGGCCGCCGCCGACGCCCTGCGCGCCCGCCTGCCCCGCTAACTCCCGCTTCACGTTTCACGTTTCACGTTTCACGGAGGACCCTATGGACGCATCCTTCCTGGATTTACTGATGGCGCAGCAGGAGGAAGTCACCGAGGCGGAGGGCGGTGGGGGTATCTGGGTCGTCGCCGACGTGGTGGACGGAACCATCGCGCCCGTGACGCTGGAAGCCATTGGCGCGGCCCGCAACCTGGCCGGATCCCTGGGCGCCTACGTCTACGCCGTCCTGCTGGGCGACGGCGTCTCTGGCCTGGCCACCACCCTCTACCAAGCCGGCGCCGACGGTGTCCACGTGGCCGACCACCCCGCCCTGGCCTCGTTCGCCGTAGAACCGTATCTGGAAGTGCTGCTCAACCTGTTCCAGGCCGAAGGGCCGGAGGTCATCCTCTTCGGTGCCACCCCCCAGGGGCAGGAACTGGCCCCCCGGGTGGCCCAGCGCCTGGGCGGCGGCCTGATAGAGCATGCCGTTGCAATGACCCTGGACGAGGCGACGCGCACCGTCCAGGCGGCCGTCCCTATCTACGGGGGCCAGTACTTTGAGATTCTGGCCTGTCCCCAGGCCCGGCCCCAGGTGCTGACCGTGGAGCCGGGGGCCTTCCCGGCGCCGTTCATGGACCCGTACCGCAAGGGCGAGCCGAAGAGCATAGAGGTGGCGCCGGCGGAGCCCCGGGTGCGGGTGCTGGGCCCGGCGGAGGACTTCACCCCGCCGCCGGTGCCGCTGGCGCAGGCCCCGGTGGTCGTCGCCGCCGGGCGGCAGGCCGGTGACTTCGGGCTGGTGGAGCAGTTGGCCGCCGCGCTGGGCGGCCGTGTGGCTGGAGACCGCGGCGCGCGGGACGCGGGTTGGATCGGCCCTGAACAGATCGTAGACATCCGGGGCGTCACCGTCGCGCCGAAGGTTTACGTGGCGGTGGGGATTCGGGGCGACACCTTCCACAACGCCGCCATAGACGACGCCCGCTTCATCCTCGCCATCCACCCCGACCCCACTGCCCCTATCTTTAAGGTCGCCGACCTCTGCATAGAGGCGGACCCGAAAGAGGTGCTCCCGGCGCTCCTGACCACGCTGGGGAAATAGCCCGCCCTTCTTTGCACCACCCGGACACGAAGACACGAAGTTTTTCGTGTCTTCGTGTCTTTTTCATCTCACACTTACGGCCGGGGGAGAGGGGGATTGAAGAAGGGGTTTTGCGACGGGCGGCTTCGCCGCCCGCCGCAAAACCCCCTCTTTTTCTCCCCCTTCTCCTCCCCGTTTCGGGGAGGAGAAGGGGGCCGGGGGATGAGGAGGGGTCATCACCGCTCATGAGTTGACATCCCGGCCATTTCGGTGTACAAAAACGGCGAACGTAGCGATTCAGCGCTGACTGAAGTCACCCTTCCTGGGCCGCAGGCCAATGGTCGGCCTTCGCCGACCAGTTCTCTCATAATGCGCACACAAGGGTTGTCGGCAGAGGCCGACAACCGGCACGAAGTGCCCAGGAGGGACGATTTCAATCGGCCTGTGAACCCTCGCTGCTGGAGATGGACAATGAGCACCCGACCCGTTGTCTACGTGACCCGCCGTATCCCCGAAACCGGGCTGGCGCCGGTGCGAGAGGCCTGCCAGGTCCGCCTCTGGGAAGGGGAACTGCCGCCGCCGAAGACCGTGCTCCTGCAGGAAGTCGCCGACTGCGACGGCCTGCTCTGCCTGCTTACCGACCCCATAGATGACGAGGTGATGGCCGCGGGCCCCCGCCTGCGGGTCATCAGCCAGATGGCCGTGGGAGTGGACAACATTGACCTGCGCGCGGCCACCGTCCGGGGCATCCCTGTCGGCCACACCCCCGGCGTGCTCACCGAAGCCACCGCCGACTTCACCTTCGCCCTGCTGATGGCCGCCGCCCGCCGCATTCCGGAGGGAGTGGACTACGTCCGGGCCGGGAAATGGAGGACCTGGGAGCCGATGGGGCTCCTGGGCGTGGACGTCTGGGGGGCGACGCTGGGCATCGTTGGCATGGGCCGGATTGGGACGGCGGTGGCCCGCCGCGCCCACGGCTTCGCCATGCACATCCTCTACTACGACCCCACCCGTCGGCCCGAACTGGAGGCGGAACTGGGGATAGAGTACGCCGAACTGGACGACCTCCTGGCCCGCTCGGACTTCGTCTCCCTCCACTGCCCGCTGACGCCCGAGACCTACCACCTGATCGGCGAGGCCGCGCTGCGGCGGATGAAGCCGACGGCCATTCTCATCAACGCCGCCCGGGGGCCCGTAGTGGACCCCGCCGCGCTGGTGCGGGCCCTCTCCGAGGGCTGGATTCGCGCCGCCGCGCTGGATGTCACGGAACCGGAGCCCATTCCGCCAGACCACCCCCTGGTCTCGCTGCCGAACTGCATTGTCGTTCCCCACATCGCCAGCGCGACGGTCTCCACGCGGGAGCGAATGGCGGCGATGGCGGCGGAGAACCTTCTGGCGGGCCTGCGGGGCGAACGCCTCCCCTATTGTGCCAACCCGGAGGTCTACGCTCGCTTGTAGGGAGAACGGGGTTTCGCGGCGACCTTCCCGAAGCGGGAGGAGAAGAGGGAGAGAGAACGGGGTTTGAGACGGTCGGCTTCGTTGCCGCCTCAAATCAAAACAAAGGGGGCAGGAACCCCCACAGGTTGCCTGCCCCCAGGAGAGACGACCGGTACCGCCAGGGAGATTAGTACTCCGGCATGGACGGCGTCTCTTTCTTCTCCTCCGGGATGTCGGTGACCAGCGCCTCGGTGGAGAGGATCATCGCCGCGATGGAGGCCGCGTTCTCAATCGCGCCCTTGGTCACCTTCGCCGGGTCAATGATCCCCCGCTCCACCATGTCCACGTACTCACCCGCCAGGACGTCAAACCCGATGCGCGGGTTGTTCCGCTCCTTCTGGAGCCGACGGACCGTATCCAGGATGACGGCGCCGTCGTAGCCCGCGTTCTCGGCAATTTGCTGGAGCGGGGCCTCCAGGGCGGTGCGGAGAATCTCCACGCCGGTCTGCTCGTCCTTGTACTGCATCCTCACGTTGTCCAGAGCCGGGATGGCGTTGACCAGCGCCACGCCGCCACCGGGGACGATACCTTCCTCAATGGCCGCGCGGGTCGCGCTGAGGGCGTCCTCCACCCGGTGCTTCTTCTCCTTGAGTTCGGTCTCGGTGGCCGCACCGACGCGAATGATGGCGACGCCACCGGCCAGTTTCGCCAGCCGCTCCTGGAGTTTCTCCCGGTCGTAGTCGGAGGTGGACTTTTCAATCTCAACCTTGATCTGCTCCATGCGGCCCTTGATGGCCCGCTCTTCGCCCCGACCGCCGACGATGGTGGTGTCGTCTTTGGTGACGATGACCTTGTCGGCCCGGCCCAGGTCGGCGATGGTGGCGCTCTCCAGTTTGCGGCCCTCCTCCTCGGTGATGACCCGACCGCCGGTGAGGATGGCGATGTCCTGCAGCATGGCCTTGCGCCGGTCGCCGAAGCCGGGGGCCTTCACCGCCACGCAGTTGAGCATGCCGCGCAGTTTGTTGACCACCAGCGTCGCCAGGGCGGCCCCGTCCACGTCCTCCGCAATCACCACCAGTTCCCGCTTGCCCTGCTGGACCAGTTTCTCCAGGATGGGCATCAGGTCCTCGGCGGCGGAGATTTTCTTGTCGTGGATGAGGATGTAGGGCTCCTCAATGACGCACTCCATGGTCTCGGGGTTGGTGATGAAGTAGGCGCTGATGTAGCCCCGGTCAAACTGCATCCCCTCCACGTACTCCGTCTCAAACTCCAGCCCCTTGCTCTCCTCCACGGTGACGACGCCGTCCTTGCCGACTTTGTCCATCACCTCGGCGATCAGTTCGCCGATTTCGCGGTCCTGGGCGGAGATGGCGGCCACATTGGCGATTTCGTCCTTGGTGGTAACGGGGATGGACTGCTCGTCAATCGCCTTGGCAATGGCCTTCGCGCTTTCCAGGATGCCACGCTTGAGGAGCATGGGGTTGGCGCCAGCGGCCACGTTCTTCATCCCCTCGGTGATGATGATGTAGGCCAGGAGGGTGGCAGTGGTGGTGCCGTCACCAGCGATGTCGTTCGTCTTCGTGGCCGCTTCCTTCAGCAACTGGGCGCCCATGTTCTCGTAGGGGTCCTTCAGTTCAATCTCTTTGGCCACGGTGACGCCGTCGTGGGTAATGGTGGGGGCGCCCCATTTCTTGTCCAGAGCGACATTGCGGCCCTTGGGGCCCAGAGTGGTAATCACGGCTTTCGCCAGGGTGTCAATCCCGCGCTTCAGACCTCGTCGCGCTTCCTCTCCAAAAAGCAGTTGTTTCGGCATGGTTCCTCCTCCTTACGTCGGTACATTGGTAAATTGGTCATTGGTACATTGGTAAATTGGTCATTGGTACATTGGTCATTATTCAACAATCGCCAGGATGTCGCTCTCCTTCAGGATGAGCAGTTCCTTGCCGTCGCGGGTCTTGAAGGTCGTGCCGGAGTACTTGGCGTAGACGACGACGTCGCCGACCTTCACCTCCATGGGGATGCGCTTGCCTTCCTCATCCCGGCGCCCCGGACCGACGGCCAGGACCTTCCCCTGCTGGGGCTTCTCCTTGGCGGTGTCGGGGAGGATCAGTTGCCCCCCGGCGAAGGTCTGGACCTCTTCCTCCAGGGGCTCTACAATCACCCGATCACCCAACGGTTTGAGATTGACGGACATCGTTCCACCTCCTTTTGGCGTGATGGAGTAATGGTTGATGCATGGGGAAATTAGCACTCGCGATACTGGAGTGCTAAAGTGGCACATATCATACCACTGACGGGGGGATTTGTCAAGGGGAAAAGGGGGGTAGTGGGGAACTCTAACAAAACTCTAACATAAAGCGGGGCGGGCGGCAAAGCCGCCCGCCCCACCCTGTCCATCAGGCGGAGAAGTCGTCCTCGTTGCCCAACCAGAGGTGATGCCGGAGCACTGACCGGCGGGGCACTACCCGCAGATGGAGGCCACCGATGTCCAGGGAGATAACGGAGGTGCCGTTATCGGAGCCTCCCAGACCGTTCAGCATAGAGGGATGGACGTAACAGACGGTGGGCTGGCGCCCGAATTTCTCCGTGTAGCGCCGCGCAGCATTTCCCACTTTCTGCTGTAAATCCCGGTTCGGGTCATCATCAAACCAGAGCAGCCCGATCATGCGTCACCTCCTCGCCTCTTCCCCAGAACAGGGGCCGTAGGGGCAACCCTTGCGGTTACCCCCCGGATAGGGCAGGGGCAAGCCCTGCCCCTACTCTTCCCCCACCACCACGAACTCCCGCTGGACTGGGGCAGCACCCATCGGCGCAACCATCGGCGGGAGATAGCGGCCTCCCCCATCCCCAACCCCCGGCGGATAGGCCGCTGGGGGCTGGACCACCACCACCGGCGGGTAGAGCCCGGCGTAGGGCGTCCCCTTCTGCTCCTGCTTGCGCCGCGTCACCCAGATGATGAGCAGACTGGGCGGGATGCTCGCCGCTACTCCGCACACCGACCCCGCCAGCACCGCCATCGCCTGGTCGCTCAGCCGCTGCCCGATGATAACCGCCAGCGTCAACCCGAAGGTCGCCGTGAAAATCAGCAGCACCACCCCCAACCGCTTCGCCACCCGATTTTCCGGCGGCACCGGTTGGGGCCCGTATCCTCCATATCCATACGGTGGCATCTGCATCCCGTCCATATAGCGCACTCCGTACTCCGTCACCGGACCGGCAGCGGACGGGCCTGCCCGTTCACCAGCGTTCTCGTCTCTCGCCCGGCCCACTCCCCCATCCGCTGATTCGCCGATTCCCCGACTCCCTGATTCTGTATCTCCGCCACCACCTCTCGCACCTCTTCGGGGGCGATGTACGCCGCCTGGAACCGGTGCAACCGCCCCTCCGCCACCGCAATGAAGTCGCCCCGCCCCAGCAGCCGCTCCGCCCCCGTCCCCTTCCACCCCGTCGCCACCCGCGCATCCTCGGGGCTCGTCACCTTCCCCACCAGCCGCACCGGGAAATTGGCCTTCACCAGACTGCCAATCACCGCCGCCGTCGGCTTCTGCGTCGCCGCCACCACGTGTATCCCCGCCTCCCGCCCTCGCTGCAAAAGCCGCGTCAGCGGCCGCTCCGCCTCCACCCCCGCCACCATCAGCAGGTCCGCCAGTTCGTCTATGACCAGGATACAAGTAGACAAGGGAGAAGTAGACAAGGGGTTTTCCTCTCCCCTTGTATCCTTGTATCCTTGTCTACTCTTGTATCCTTGTCTACCCTTGTATCCTTGTCTACTCTGCACCTCCATCAGTCGCACCAGACTCCCCAGCGCCTCCACCGCCTCCCCCGGGTCGCTGATGACCGGCCGCGCCAGGTGCGGCAACCCCTCCAGGTCCCGAAACGCACTCCCCTTCGGGTCAATCAGGACAAAGACGACAGACGACGGACCACCGGTCTGTGGTCTGTGGTCCGTGGTCTGTGGTCGGTTGAAATAGGCCAGGGAGAGGACCATCGCCCGCAGCAGCGCCGTCTTGCCGCTGCCGGTGGTGCCCGCCACCAGGATGTGGGCCACATCGGGGGAGGGAAGCCGGATGAGGAGCGGGACGCCGTCGTCGGCGATGCCCAGAACGGCGGTGACCGGCGGGACGTTGTGCAACCCCTGCAAGAGCGGCAGCAAGCGCACCGGATGCGGGTCGTCCCGGGGCACCTCCACGGCAATGGCGGCGCCCTGCCGGGCCACCCGCACCGTGGGCGCGTCCAACGCCGCCGCCAGTTCCTCCGCCAGTCCGGTGATGGAGGCGATGCGGGCGCCCAGGGCGGGGACGACCTGGAAGCGAATCCAGCGCGGGGTCACCGTCCCGCCGGTGACGCGGGCGGGGACTTTGTGGTGGGCCAGGACCGCCTCAATGCGGTCGGCCTGATACTCCAGCATCTGGCGCATCGGGCTCCCTCCGGGGTGTCAGTCTAACCGCCGAGGCGCAGAAGACGCAGAGAAAATGGGCATCTCCGCGTTCTCAGCAGTCTCTGCGGTCATCGGATTAGAACACCCGTTCTAATTATAGCCCGGATGCGCCCGTCCTGTCAAGGGGGTTAACCCAAACTTATCTGCAAATTTATCCCAAAATTCGCAACCTTATGATAAAACCACGAAGAGCACAAAGGGAAGCGGTTGAAAACCTTCGTACCCTTCGTGTTCTTCGTGGTTTTGAACAAATTTCACAAATACCGCAGCCAGATGTACACCGTGGCCAGGATCAGGGAAACGAATGTCGTGAGCACGCCGTAGCCAAAAAAGCGCCAGAAGCGGATGGGGTGACCGCTGCGCTCCGCCAGCGAGGCGACTACCACGTTGGCCGACGCGCCCACCAGGGTGGCGTTGCCGCCCAGGCAGGCCCCCAGTGCCAGCGACCACCACAGTGGCATCACCGGCATCGCCTGTCCCAGGTTCTCCACGAGGGGAATCATCGTCACGGTGTATGGGATGTTATCCACCACGCCGGAGATGAGCGCCGACATCCACAATAGCACCATAGAGGCCAGACGGCAGTTTCCGTCCACGACTCGCAGCGCGGCCTGTGCCACTGCCCGGATAATCCCCGCCTGGACCAGCCCTTCCACCACGATGAACAGGCCGACGAAGAAAAACAGGGTGGTCCATTCCACCTCCCGGATCGCGTGGTGCGGGTCAGTCCGACTCCAGAGGAGCAGGACGGTCGCCCCAGCCAGCGCGACGGTGGCGGACTCTATGTGCAGGCTCCCGTGGAGCAGAAAGCCGAAAATGACCCCGCCCATCACGATAATCCCTTTGCGCAGGAGCGGACGGTTGGTGATGAGTTCCGCTGCCTCCAGGGCGGCCAGGTCGGCGGCCCGCACCGGCCGTGCCCGCAGTTCTTTCCGGAACATCAGCCATGCCAGCCCCAGGAAGGCCAGCAGGATGAGCAGGCTGATGGGCCCCATGTGAGCGATGAACGTGGTGAAATCTATCCCCGCCGCGCTGCCGATAAGGATGTTGGGCGGGTCGCCGATAAGCGTTGCTGTCCCGCCGATGTTGCAGGCCAGTATCTCGGCAATGAGGAACGGCAGCGGGTCCAGCCCCAGTTGCCCCGTCACGAACAGCGTCACCGGTACCACCAGCACAACGATGGTCACATTGTCCAGGAAGGCTGAACTGATCGCCGTGACCATGCAGAGGATGAGCAGAATCCACACCGGCCGCCCCCTGCCCAGCCGGACCGCCTGGACTGCCAGCCACTGGAAGAGCCCCGTCTCTCGCAGGACGTTGGCGATGACCATCATCCCCACCAGCAGGAAGATGACGTTCCAGTCTATGCAGCGGAACGCCTCCGCCTGGGTGACCACCCGCAGAAGAATCATCGCCACCCCGCCCAACATCGCCGAGACGGTGCGGTGGACCCGTTCGGTGACAATGAGGATATAGGTGACGACGAAGACAATGGCCGCGATCCAGGTTGGGCTCACCGGGCTTCCCCTCTTTCCGACTCGCGCTGGGCCAGGCAGTGGGTCAGCAGTCCCAGAAGGTCCACGTACCCCACGACGCGGTACGCCTCATCCACAACAGGCAGACCGGAGAGGCGGTGTTCGTGCATCAGCATGAGCGCCTGCTTGAGGGTGTCTGTCTCCTTGACCCAGACCGGGCGCTGCATCCCGTCGGCGGCGGTGCGGATGCGGGTTTTTTCTGCGAACTCCGCCACCCGCTCCAGGTCGGTGATTTCCCGGAACAGTTCCTCCGGCAGGATGTAGAAGAGCAGGTCTTCGGTGATGGTGTGCAGGTCCAGCAGGCCGATGAGGCGCCCTTCCTCCGTCACGACGCAGGCGACGCGGACGCCGGGGTGTGCAGCCAGGGCCCGGGCCACCTCGTCCAGCGGCGCGTCGGGCGGGACGGTGACTGGCCCCAGGCCAGCCGCGCGGGCGATTTCTCCGATCCGCATCTCCCGCCACCCTGCGCAGACGGGATAGGGCGGGGCCTTTTCGGGGACGGCTGGCCGCTCCTTCTGTAGCCCCCGCACTTCGGCGACGGGCAAGACCAGCAAGATGCCGCTGTTGGGGCGCTCAAAGCCACCCACCGCCCGCTCCGCCTCGGCGACGGCCCGGGCCAGCAGGGCCTCGTCGTCTATGGCGGTCAGCAGGGTGCGGCGGCGGATTTCCTCGGCCTCAAAGAGCCGCTCCAGCGCGCCCAGGCCCACCCGCTCCAGCCAGGTGTGGGCCCGATACGCGCCGACGCTTTCCAGAATTGTCGCTCCGGGCACCCCGGCCTCCCGCCAGGCGTGCAGCAGGTCGGGCAATACCTTGAGGTCATCCAGGATAACGAGTAGCAGGTAAGCCATCGGTTGAACTCCGAGCCAAATAAAAGCCCGGCTCTCTGAGCGGGCCGGGCCAGTGGCAGCATTGAGGGAGCAGGGTTATGGAGTGGGGATGCAGAGCGTGTCGCCGGCGCGAATGTAGTTCAGATTGTAGATACCGTTGCACTCGGCGATCCGCCATGGGCTCACCCCGAATCGTGCGCCGATGCGGGTGAGGTTATCCCCAATCTGAATCGTGTAGTACGTTGCGCAGGTACAGAGCGGTGGGATGGGGGGGCCAAACTGTGGGACACAGCTTGGGCCAGATGGCAGAGCCCGGTACGCGTCCGGGATGGCCAACCGCATGCCGGGGTAGATACGGCTGGGGTTCACGATGCCGTTTTGATAGGCGATGGCCCATGGGTCTACCCCGTACGCGCGGCCGATGCAGAAGAGAGTTTCCCCGGGCCTCACCACGTGGTACCCCAGGATGGCCCACCGGGCCGGTGCTGCCGAGGCCGCCTGGGCAGTCAGCACCAGGAGCAGCAGCACGATGGTCAACACAGATGCTCTTCGCATGGCACACCTCCTTTCAGAAGAGCGGGGGAAGAGGGGGTAATTCACACATTTTCATTGTACTGTATTTTTGCCCAAAAGGCAAATGGGGGATGTGTCGGGTGTGTTTCAATTTCGTGGCAAGTTGCCATCCGCATTGCTGCCGGATGCCTGCAGAAGTCTCAAAGAGGAGAAAAGAAAATGGCTCTTTAGGAATTTGCGTGATCAGCCAACCCGTTGTTCCCCGAAAAGAACGTGCCAGGCACTTTTGGAAGTGCCTGGCACATTCTCCAGGGGGTATCGGGGAGGGGCTACAGTACCCGGATCACCGCCAGTCCCACCAGCGCGCCGATAGCCATCCCCAGCAGGATGTCCAGCAGGTAGTGAATTTGGAGGGCGACGCGGGAGAGGGAGACCAGCGCGGCCCACAGGCCCAGCAGGGCACTGGCCCACCAGGCGGGAAGAATCGGGCTGAGCACCACCATAATGCAGGCGACGCGCGTGGCATGGCCAGACGGGAGGGCGTGGCGGTCCAGGTGGAAATAGAGCCCGGCCGATGGCCCCGGCGGCCGCTGACGGCGAAACGTCCACTTCAGCGCGGTGGAGGCGACGCCTCCGGCCGTCATTGCCGTGATGATCTGCAGAGCCAGTTCCCGCCAGAAGGTGGCCTCCGCCAGGAAGAAGAGCGTCCCCGCGCCCGCCAGCCAGACGGCAGCGTCGCCAGTATGGGCGAGGAAGGTCGCCAGCCAGCGCAGGAAGCGGGCCCGCAGCGCCAGCCGGGCCGAGAGCCGCGCGTCCAGATGGAACAGCCGTTCCCAGAACGAGGTCTTGACGGGCTCATCCATCGCGGCGTCCCTCCAGTTCGGCCCGTACAATATCCAGCTGAAACGGTTTGTCCACGTCCATACCGACCTCGGGGTCTCTGCAGATAACGGCCCGCCCCCGTACGTTCAGCGCCCGACTGGCCCGCTGTTCCGCCTCGGCCAGACTCATCCGTCGGGTCATCAATCTCAGCACCGGCCAGATTCCCCCCAGAATTCGGGCCTGAGAAAGCGCGCTTTTTCGGGCATCCGCCACCTGCCGCCAGAGGTCCCGGTTGGCCAGCATCGCCCCCGGCCGCACCAGAATCATATCCGCTCCGGCGAAGTCCCCCTCCCGCAGGTGCACGTAGGAGCGCCGGGAGGTGGGGAAACGGCCTTCCATAACCGACCGTTCCACCACCCCGTAGTACACGTCGTGGTCAGTGCAAAGGCAGTCCTCTATGAAACGGTCTACAATCTCCGGAGTCACCAGGGGGATGTCGGCGCTGCTGACCACGATCCCGTCCAGGTCGGGATGGACGGCGATGGCGTGGGCGATGCCAGCCTCGGCGTTGCTGAACAGGTCGCCGTGGGCGGGGAGGTGAGTGACGGGGGCCGGCAGCGGCGGTCGGTCCTCCGGCGGCAGGCCCACCACGATGATACTCCGGATGTAGCGGGAGCCAGCCAGAGCCTCCACCACGTAGGCGATCATAGGACGGCCGGCAATTGGCAGAAGCCCTTTGGGTCGGCCCAGCGTGTGCTCGGCCAGAGGGTCATTCTCTTTGGGCGAACTTCCCGCCAGGACGACGGCGGCAATTTGCGGTACTCCGTTCATTCTCAACTCCGGCCCTATGGATTTAACGGCTGGATGGTGGGCTCCAACCCCAGTTGGCGAATCATCTCCTCCAGTTCCGGCGGGGTGAGCGGACGACCTTTCCCCGCCACAGCGACCAGCGCGGCCTCCATCACATTGGTGCCGAACGAGCGCCCCTCTATGCGGGGGGTGGAGGTGACCAGGTAGCGTACGCCCCGCTGGCGGAACGTCTCCACATCCGCTTCGGTGGTGGTGTTGGTGGCGATGATTTTGCCGTCCAGCCGCTCCGGCATGTGCCGTTTGATGTAGAGGCAGTCCCCGGCGACGACGGTGGCCCACTCGTACCATTGGGGGAATTTGGGTTTGACCGTCTCCTGCTTCTCGCCAGTCGGGTAGAGCCATTCAAAGGGCATCCGCAGCAGTATAGGGAGCAGGATACGGGCCAGGAGGTGGAGGGACGGGAGGGAGCGAATGGGAATTGGCAGCCCCAGCGCAAACCCCAGGTCGCCGAAAAGGAGATCATATCTGGCTTCGGCGAAGGAAAGGGCCAGGTCGTACCGGTCTACGGCCGAGGGGATCAGCACCCGCTTCGGGTTCACTTCGGGGCCAATCGTCCTTTCTATGAATTGGGCGACCCGGCGTTCTATCATCTGACGCATGCCGCTGCCGTCCACCATCGGGGTCCGGCGGACTCCGGCGACGATTTTCTGGACGCTGTAGATGGGATAGTACCGCCCGGCGACGGTGAGCCCCAGATCAAATCCGCCCACACCGAAAGCGTCTACCTTGCCATCCAACTCGCGATACAGTTGAGCGGCCCGGTCGGCGTCGCCGTCCGTGCCGATCCGCTCAATCTCTACCTGTTCCCCGGCCAGTGTGATGGTCACCCGTTTATCGCGGGTAGAACTGCCCAGGCTGATGCTGACGACGTGCTTCATAAAATTGCTATTCCTCCAAAAGAAAATATTTTTCGCGGCGGCAGCTTTGCCGCCGCCACGAAAAATAATCTTCATTTTGGGGCCGTGGAAACGGCCAGGGGTCCATGCAGAAGGCCACGGGCAAAAAGCCAAAGTTGAGGAGACGGGGTAAGGCCTGAACAAGTGCGATTTTACTACAAATTCCTTCTTTGTCCAGCACCAGGGTGAGAAGGGTGTATCCCAATTTCGTCGGAAGGAGGCAACGGCCCTTCTCGCCTTTTGGGGGTCTCCGATCCTTCGGAGGGACAGAATGACTCGCCCGATGAGCCGTTTTCAGCCCCAGAAGGGGGTTTGCAACTGAGCCCGGCGGTTTACCGCCGGGCGAAGGAAGCCCGACAAATCTGGGACACTGTTACACCCGCTCGTAGGGGTCAAACATCTTGGCGTATTCCTGCAGAGCGAAGCGGTCTGTCATCCCGGCGATGTAATCGCAAACGACCCGATGCAGGTCTTCCCCCTCCTCCAACCGGGCCTGGACTTCCAGGGGGAGTTGGGCCGGTTCTGCCACGTATGCCTGAAAAAGTTCGGCGACCACCCGTTCCGCCTTCTTCTGCATTCGGATGACGCGGGGGTGGCGATATAACCGTTCCAGGAGGAACATCTTCAGTTCCCGATTCATCCGCTGGACCTCGGGGGAGAAGGCGACGACGTTCTCCGGCAGGCTGCGGACCGCTTCGGGGGAATCCGGCCTCCACATCTCCAGCCGACGGTGGGTTTCGTTGACCAGATCGGTGACCAGCAGGCCGATGAACCGGCGGATGAGCCGGTGGCGGACCAGTTCGGTGAAAGGGTCGCCGGGCCAGCCGATGCTCTCCTTGAGCCGTTCCCACCAGGCGATGCCATCCAGGTCGCGCGGGGTAATGAGCCCGGAGCGGAGGCCGTCATCCAGGTCGTGGGCGTTGTAGGCGATTTCGTCGGCGGGGTTGGCCAACTGGGCCTCCAGGGTCCCCCGTTTTTCGGGCTCAAACCCGGCCGCGTCGGCGATGTCGTACTCTGTCTCATGCTTGACGATGCCTTCCCGCACCTCCCAGGTCAGGTTGAGGCCGCGAAACTCGGGGAACCGCTGTTCCAGAAAGTCCACGATGCGCAGACTGTGGCGGTTGTGGTCAAAGCCGCCGTGGCCGGTCATCAGCGCGTTCAGCGTGGCCTCCCCCGCGTGCCCGAAGGGGGGATGGCCCAGGTCGTGGGCCAGACAGATGGCCTCCAACAGGTCCTCGTTTGCTCCCAGCACGCGGGCCAGCGTCCGGCCAATTTGGGCCACCTCCAGCGTGTGAGTCAGGCGGGTACGGTAGTAGTCCCCCTCGTAGATGACGAAGACCTGGGTCTTATATTCCAGCCGACGGAAAGCGGTGGTGTGGAGGATGCGATCCCGGTCCCGCTGGAAGGCGGTGCGGTAAGGGTGCTCGTCCTCCGTTACGGCCCGGCCGCGCGATTCCCGGCTCTTGAAGCCGTAGGGGGCCAGGAAGCGGGCCTCCCGCTCTTCGTAGTCCTTCCGCAAGACAAACATCACGCTCCCTTTCCAGTGACCACGAAATTCTGCGTTATTCCGGGTAGTTCTGTGACCTCTGCCTCCAGATGGTGCAGTACTTTCTCCCGGATGTTATCCCGCACCTGGCGGAAGGCGTCTATCCGGTCGGCCATGACGCCGTCGGCCTGGGCGGGGTCCGGGAAGCCCATATGGATAGCTCGCCCCGGCCCCAGCCAGAGGGGGCACTCCTGGGCCGCAGTGTCGCAGAGGGTGATAACAACATCAAAATTCTGACCGCGAAATTCATCCACCGACTTGGAGTGTTGCCCGGAGATGTCTATGTCCAGTTCGGCCATGGCCTGGACGGCGAGGGGGTGGACGTAGCCGGTGGGGTGGGTGCCCGCCGAGAACGCCTCCCAACGGTCTCCCAGGAAATGGTTGACCAGCCCTTCCGCCATCTGGCTGCGGGCGGAGTTGCCAGTGCAGAGAAAGAGGACGCGGCGTTTCATATGATTCACTCCTATGACCGCGACGACATTTTTGGGGGAGGCAGCCGTTATTGTAAGGCCTCCGCCAGGGCCTCTTCCCAGAACAAAGAGCGCCCATCCTGAAGCATGAGCACTTTGTGGGTCTTGGCCTCCTCCAGGGCCCCCATTGTGGCATCCTCTCCCGCCACGGTGGGGATGGCCCGCAAGCCAGCCCGCCGGAGCAGGTCTGCCCGCTGTCGGGCCCGTTCCACATCGTGCCGGTCCACCGTTGCCGATATTTCCACCACCAACCAGACCTGCGGCGCTCCCGCCAGATGCCGGGGCCGCCCGCTGACCAGAAGGTCCACGGCCAGCAAATCCCGAAACTCCTCCTGGGTGAGATAGCCTTCCAGTTGGTCCTCTATCTCTACGGGCAGGAGGACCCGCGGCCGTCGCAGGAGATGACCGAAGTATGACCCTGCCTTTTGCTGATACGTGAGTTCCAGGAGACGGCCTTCCAGAGCACCGGTCCGGTCGGTGAGTTTCTGAAGTTGAACGACCACCCGCTCCAACACCGCCTCTATGCGGGCAAAACGGGCCTCTGAGGCCTCCTGGTATCGCTCCTGGGCCTCAGCCAGTTCCCGGAGCCGGGCCTCCGTCTGCGCCTGGGCCTCGGCCAGCCGGTCCAGCGCCGCCTCTATGCGGGCAAAGCGAGCCTCCGAGGCCTCCCGGTACTTCCGGAATTCCTCCTCCGTGCGGGCCTGGGCCTCAGCCAGTTCCCGGAGCCGGGCCTCCGTCTGCGCCTGGGCCTCGGCCAGCCGGTCCAGCGCCGCCTCTATGCGGGCAAAGCGAGCCTCCGAGGCCTCCCGGTACTTCCGGAATTCCTCCTCCGTGCGGGCCTGGGCCTCAGCCAGTTCCCGGAGCCGGGCCTCTGTCTGCGCCTGGGCCTCAGAGAGCCGATTCAACGCGGCCTCTGTGCGCGCCTGAGCCTCGGATAGTTGGTTCAGCGCCGCTTCCGTGCGGGCCTGGGCCTCTACCAGACGGTCAAACTCCTGGCGGACGACCCGAATCTCCCTCATTCGGTCATCCACAACGGCGACCACGGCCCGATACATTTCAGCCGTCAATCCCTGGTATTGAGCCATATTTGCCTCCTCCAGATGTGCCTGCCAGATGTCACCCTCTCGTTGTGGTCCTCCCTATCGGCCCTGCTGACCAAACCGCACCCGGTTCACCTCCCGGTAGAGGCCCCGCAGGGAGAAGTACAGACGGCGGTAGGCCCGGTAGAGCAGGTCGTAGGTCCCGGCGTTCTCGGGTCGGGGGTCAAACTCCCGATCCACGCGGATGACCTTTCGCAGCGACTCAAAATCCGGATAGAGCCCCAGGCCGACCCCGGCGGTAAGGGCCATGCCCACGGCGCCGGCCTCCCGGGGATTGGCGACGGTCTCCACCCGCCGGCCAGTGACATCGGCGATGATCTGCATCCAGGGCGCGCCGCGCGCGCCCCCGCCGATGACCCGCAGCACCGGCAGCGGGAAACCGAAGGTCCGCTCCACAATCTCTATCAGCCAGCGCAGGTTGTAGGCCACTCCCTCATAGACGGCCCGCAGGAGGTGCTCCCGGGTGTGGTCGGCGCTGATATTAAAAAAGGTGGCCCGCACCCAGGTGTCGGAGACGGGCGCTCGCTCCCCATACATCCACGGCGTGCAGACCAGGTAGTCGGACCCGGGTGGGATACGCTCTACGTCCTCGTCCATCAGGGCGTAGACGTTGGGGATATTGGGATCGGCCTGTTCGTGGCGGTAGAACTCGTCGGCAATCCATTTCAGACAGATACCCGCAGTCTCCATTTCGGCTAACAGCAGGGTTTTCTGCGGGTCAGCGGATTGGATGCAGGCGACGCCGTGGCGACCCGTGGGGGTCCTGGAGGTGGTGACGCCGATCCAGCCGGAAGTGCCCAGGTAGATATGGCCATCCCCCTCCCGGACAGCGCCAGCGCCGACCGCCGCTCCCGGCACGTCCCCGCCCCCGCCGAAGACCGGGGTGCCCTCCAGCAGGCCGCAGGCCCGCGCCGCCTCCGCTGTCAGCCCCCCGACCTGGTCTATGGAACGGACCAACGGCGGGAACTTCGCCGGGTCTGCTCCGATGTAGCGGAGCAGTCCATACATCCAGTCCTTCTTCTTTAAATCCAGGGCGAAGGCCGAGGCACACGACCACTCAAAGACCATCCGTCCGGTGGCCCGGTAGGTCAGGTAGCCGTTCACGTCCAGGAAACAGGACATGCCGCGGTAGACGTGCGGCTCATTCTCCCTGAGCCAGAGCAACTTGGGCAGGCCGTCCTTGCCGGAAAGTTCCGCTCCGGCGACCATGGCGAAGATTCGGCGGCCCAGGAAACGCCGCATGATGCGCACCGCGTATTGATTTGCCCGTCCGTCCAGCCAGATAATGGCTCGCCGTAGGACCTGTCCATCTCGTCCCATGGGGACAATGCCCAGCATCTGAGTGGCATGGATGACGGCCAGGACGTCCTTCGGCGAGACGCCTGCCCGTTCCAGTACCTGCCGGGTGGTTGTGGTGGCCGCGCCCCACCAGTCTTCCGGCTCCTGTTCGGCCCAGTCGGGGCGGGGGTAGTGGACGGGGTAGGGCATGAAGGCGGTGGCGCGGACGTTCCCCTCCGTATCCACTAAGACCGCTTTGCTACCACTGGTGCCAACGTCGTGGGCGATAATGTACTGGGTCATTGGCACCTCTTATCGCATCGCGTATCTCGCGATGGATTTGTCCCGGAACTGACGCCGGTAAGCAGTACAGCCCATTTCGGTCAACACCTGAGGCTGAACCATCTTGAGTCCTCCACGAGAAGATGTGCGGAAAGCACAGACGCGCTGTTGGTTTCATTATAGCACTCTCCTGGTTGACTGCAATTCGGGGGGAAATTGGGTGTGTCCTAAAATTTTGCAGGACAACTGCGAGCAGTTGTCCTACAATTTGGGATACACCCGGGGAATTCGGTAGTGTCTGGGGGAAACGGGCGGAGGTCATCAGATTCCTGCTCGCCGCTTTTAGCGGCGGGCTCAGTCGCAAAGCCCCTTCGGGGATCAATAAAACGTGCCAGGCACTTTTGGAAGTGCCTGGCACGTTCTCCTCGCTGGCGGAAAAACGGTTGCCAGGCAGGCTTCAAGAATAACGCTCCCCCAGGCTTACTGCTGCGAGCAGTTTTCAAATACGCTCTGATCCGCAGCACACAAATAATACGCTCGCGGGATGCCGTCCACCGTCGCCTTCACCACGTCGCAGGCGGTGTATCCAGCGGCGAAGGCGGCCTCACAGGCCTCCCGCACGTTCAGCCGCCAGGCCAGGGCCAGACCGGGGTCGGCCCGCTTGAGCGCCTGGATGCGGGCCGGGATTTCCACCAGGACGACCTGCCCCTCCGGCGGGCACGGGGGGCCGGGTTCGGCCCATCCGTCGGCGCGGGCGCGGCCCGGATTGATGACCACAGCCCCGGCATCCAGCAGGTCTTCCAGGCGGGGCGGGCGCCAGCCGTTCTCTATTCGTTGCCGCACTCGCTCGCTCCCCACCCACCAGGCGACCTCAAACCGGTCGGAGGGGAGGCCCACGTTCAGCCCGTCGGCCATGGAGCCGTAGAAGTCCCGCAGGTAGCAACGGCAGACGGCGCCCAGTTTCCCCAGGTTCAGCGTCCCGTTGGCCACCTCCAGCGGGTCATAGGTCCAGGTGACCAGTCCGTAGCCGTGGGCCAGGGCCCACTCCCGCTGGGCCAGTTTCAGACGGTAGCCCACGCCCCGACCCTGCCAGTCGGGATGGACGCCCATGATGCGGGAGCAGAGTTGCCAGTGGGGGCCAGCAGCGGCGGGGTTGTCGGGCGGGACCGTTCCGGGCAACCCGAAGAGGAAACCGATCAGATGTCCTTCGGGGTCAAAGGCGCCCAGGACCATCCCGCCGTACCGCTGGCTGGCAATGAGCATGCTGGCGGTCGCTTTGGGGATGTGTTCATCCCCCAGATGCCAGACGGCCTGCTGGAGTCGCTCACAGGCCAGGAAGTCCTCTATCCGTTCCAGCGGGGCGATGGAAAAGGGGGTATCCGTCATAGACCAGATCTCAGGGCTTCTCCGTAACGAACTGCCAGGGCTTTATGCGCGCAAGCCCTGCGCAAAACGTACCCGGCCACACTCTGTAGCGCAGGGGGCCAGGCTTGTGGGCAGGCTGACAGCCTGCGCTACGTCATCATAAAATTACACCTACCCGCCGATGTGGGACATCGGGAGCGACGTGGGCAGGATGCCCTCAGCCAGCGCGTGGCCGCGCGGCTTGGCGACGACTGCCTGCATAAAGAGCGCGCGCAGTTCCTCATCGGTGGCGCCGTTGCGGAGAGGCGTGCGCAGGTCTATGGTAGCGCTGGAGAGCAGACAGGGGAGCAGGCGGCCGTCGGAGGTCAGCCGCAGGCGGTTGCAGAAACGGCAGAAGTGCTCGGTAACCGCGCTGATGAAGCCCACCGTCCCGGCGGCGCCGGGCAGGCGGTAATAGCGGGCCGGGCCGATGCCGACCTCCCCGGGGACGGGCATCAGCGGCCCCAGCGCCTCCTCTATGCGGGCACGGATTTCCGCCGAAGAGACCACCCCGTCCCCAGACCAATAGACCCCGGCCCCCAGCGGCATCACCTCAATAAACCGAACGTGCCAGTCCGGTTCCAGCGTCTTCCGGGCCATGTCCACCACTTCATCGTCGTTCATACCCCGGACCACGACCATGTTGATTTTGACGGGGCGGAGGCCGGCCGCCAGCGCCGCCTCCCGTCCTGCCAGCACGTCCTCCAGATTCCCCCAGCGGGTGATCCGCCGGAACCGCTCCGGGCGGAGGGTGTCCAGGCTGAGGTTGATCCGCCGCAGGCCGGCGCGGGCCAGGGGTTCCGCGTACTGGCGCAGCAGGATGCCGTTGGTGGTCATGGAAAGGTCGTCCAGGCCGGGGATGCGGGCCAGTTCCGCCACCAGGTCCACAATCCCCTTCCGCACCAGTGGCTCGCCGCCGGTCAGGCGGATGTGGACGAAGCCAGTCTCCACCGCAATCCGCACAATCCGGACGATTTCCTCGTTGCGCAGGATGTCCTGGTGGGAGAACTTCGCGACTCCTTCCTCCGGCATGCAGTAGACGCAGCGGAGGTTGCAGCGGTCGGTCACCGAGACCCGCAGGTACTGAATGGGACGGTCGTAGGCGTCAAAGGGCATGGCGGACTCGCTTTGTCGGGGGGCAGAACAGGATAAATCCCGTGCTACGAGGTCACCGGGTTGCGGAGGACGCCGATTCCCTCTACTTCTACTTCAACTATGTCCCCCGGGTGGATGGGCCCGACGCCCGCCGGGGTGCCGGTGAGAAAGAGGTCGCCCGGCTCCAGGGTCATCACCGACGCAGCATAGGCGATGAGGTGGGCCGGGGAGAAGACCATCTCGGAGGTGCGCCCGTGCTGGCGGACCTCGCCGTTCACCCGGCAGATGACGGCCCGGTCGGCCATCTCCGCTTCGGCGACGCCGACCACCAGCCAGGGGCCCACCGGGCAGAAGGTGTCAAAGCCCTTGGCGCGCGTCCACTGGCCATCGCGCCGCTGGAGGTCCCGGGCCGTCACGTCGTTGGCGCAGGTAACGCCCAGGACGTACGCCCACGCCTCCTCTGGGCGCACGTTCCGGCAACGCCGCCCGATGACGACGGCCAGTTCCGCCTCGTACTCCACCCGTTGGGATTGGGGCGGCAGGACAATCGGCGCGTCGGGGCCGATGACGGCACTGGGGGGCTTGAAAAACAGGAGCGGCTCGGCGGGGACCTCCGCGCCGTGCTCGGCCGCGTGGGCGGGGTAGTTCCGCCCCACGCAGAGAATCTTGGTGGGGACCACCGGGGCCAGCAGGGATACATCGCACAGCGGCCCCACGGTGGCCCCGACCATCCACTGACCGAACGGGTCCCCCCGCAGTTCTCGGACCCATTCCCCCTCCAGGACGCCCCAGCGGGGGCCATCGGGGGCGGCGTACCGAATCCAGCGTATAGGTGTCATGGTTCCACCTCAACGGGTCAAACGGGGGTCCAGCGCGTCCCGCAGGCCGTCCCCCAGCAGGTTGAAGCCCAGGACGCTCAGCATAATCGCGATGCCGGGAAAGGTGACGGCCCACCAGGCACCGCTGGTCAGGAAGCGGTAACTATCCCCCAGCATCGCGCCCCACTCCGGCTCCGGCGGGATGGCTCCCAGCCCCAGGAAGCCCAGCGCGCCGGCCCAGATGATGGCGCTCCCCAACCCCAGGGTGGACTGGACAATGATGGGGGAGAGGGTATTGGGCAGGATATGCCGGAAGAGGATGCGGGTGTGGCCCGAACCCACGGCCTGCGCCGCCAGGACGTAATCCCGCTGGACCAGGGAGAGGACCGTCGCCCGCATCAGCCGGGCGTAGGTGGGGATGCCCACGAAGCCAATGGCAATCATCGCCCGGTCCAGCCCCGGCCCCAGGAAGGCGACAATCGCAATCGCCAGCAGGATGCTGGGGAAGGCCAGGATGACGTCCATCAGCCGCATCACGATGTTGGAGAAGAGGAGGCCGCCCAGCGGGAAGGTGAGGACGGCGCCGATGGACAATCCCAGCAGGCCGCAGACCAGGGCCACATACGGGCTGACAAAAAGAGAGGGAACAGCACCGATGAGCAAACCGGCCCCTAGCATGACCAGCCACCGCCGCCCGTTGGGCCAGGAGGCGGCCACGCTGGCGGAGGCCGCGCCCAGCGCGGCGAACAACACGGCCTGAACGGCCTGTCCGGCAATCCAGGCCGGGACGCTCCCCAGGACCAGGCCGATGCCGGCCATCAGCCCGATGCGCTCCCCGACGGTGAGGGGGACGCTTTCGTAGAAGCCAGCCAGCAGCCCCAGCAGCCCACCGACCGCCAGGGAGATACCGACGGAGATGACTCCCACTCGCAGGGAGTTCCAGCCGCCGTGGACGACCCGCCGGAAGATGTCCCGCCCCAGTTTGTCGGTACCGAAAAGGTGAATAGAGGGCACATCCGGAGTGGGCCGCAGGGTGGGAGGCTTCAGTTTCAGGGAGTAATCCAGGTCCGTCTTGGGGTCGTAGGGCCAGAGGAAATGGGCCAGGACGGTGCCTAGGACGAAGAGAACCACAATTGCCATCCCCAGCCGGGCAGTGGGGCTGGCGATAAGGCGCCGCCAGGCGTCCCCCCAGAGGGTCCGCCGTCGGCGCAGGGGCATCTCGGGCACAATGGGTCGCTCGCTCATGGGCCCCTCACTCGTAGCGGATGCGCGGGTCCAGCGCGGCGTAGGAGAGATCCACCAGCAGGTTCACCAGGACGAAGACCAGGGCGATCAGGAGGGTGCCGCCCTGAACGACCGGATAGTCCCGACCGATGATGGCGTCGTAGACCCATTTACCGATGCCCGGCCAGGCGAAAATCGTCTCGGTGAGGATGGCGCCAGCCAGCAGGTTCCCGGTCTGCAGGCCCACCACGGTGACCACCGGCAGCAGGGCGTTCTTCAGCGCGTGGCGGAAGAGGACCAACCGCTGGTGCAGCCCCTTGGCCCGGGCAGTGCGGATGTAGTCCTCCTGCAGGACCTCCAGCATGCTGGCGCGGGTCATCCGGGCGATGATGGCCAGGGGGATCGTTGCCAGTGCCAGGACCGGCATGGCCAGGTGTTTGGCTGCATCCCAGAAGGCGGCCCACTGACCGGTGACCAGGGTGTCTATCAGCAAAAGGCCGGTGATGCGCCGGACCTCTATGGCGTGGTCCAGCCGCCCGCCGATAGGGAACCAGTTGAGGATAACCGCGAAGAGCATGATTTCCATCAAACCGAGCCAGAAAATGGGCATGGAGACGCCGATGAGGGCGCCGACCATGCTGACGCTATCTATCCAGGTGTTGCGGCGGGCGGCGGAGATGATGCCGATGGGGATGCCCAGCGCCACGGCGACGGCCATCGCGGCCAGGGCCAGTTCCACCGTTGCCGGGAAGCGCTGGGAGAGTTCCTGAGCAATGGGGATGCGCCGGTGGATGGAGGCCCCCAGGTCTCCCCGGACCAGCCGCCCCAGGAAGCGAAGGTACTGGCTATCCAGGAACCCCTTGAAGTCTCCCTGTTGCAGCGCCTCCCGGTCCAGGAACATCGGGCGGTTGAGGCCGAGTTGCTCCCGGATGCGCTGGACGCTATCCTGCGAGGCGTGCTCCCCCAGCATGGCGACGGCGGGGTCGCCGGGGATGAGGCGCAACAGCAGGAAGACGACGATGGTCACCCCTAAGAGGGTGGGGATCAATGAGAGCAGACGGCGGATGAGGTAACGCATAAAATCTGCCCCTGGGTAAAGTCTTTATCCGCGCACCAGTTTATCATACTCTGCATGCGTGCCAATCCAGAACCATAGCAATCCCTCTTCAATCTCAACTGCCAGAGCGCGGTATCTTCTGCCCACTCGTACAGACCAGTACCGGCCAACTTTCTTCAGGTGTAGCGAGGGATGCCGGGGATCGGTTTTCAGTAACTCAAAACTTCTGTCCGCCAGGTCCTGAACGGATGGCGGCAGTCGCCGATAACATTCCCAGAATAGAGGGCTCGCGAAGTGCCTCACAGTTCTCTGCACCGGCCCGCGTGAAAATCGGCGATGGCTTGATCAGCCACCCGGTCCAGTTTCCCGCTTCGGGCATCCGCCTCAAATTGCTGATCCCATATCTTCGCGTCAAATTCCTCAAACCACTCTCGGAAGCGGGCCAGTTCATCCGGGGACAGTCGGGCGACGGCACGCTGGAGTTCTTGAAGCCCTTCCATAATTAACAAGACCTCCTGTCTGAGACAAAATGGGATTGGGAGCAGGTGGCTCAGCCGCCTGTTCCCAATCCCTTCCCCTGCGGAGGGTGACGGTCACCCCCCAAGGGTGACCGTCACCGTTGCCTTCCGTTACGGCTGGATCTCCACCCACTCGTAGTAGTCCGCGCCGACGGGCTGCGGGACGTAGCCGCTGACCTTCTTGGAGAAGATGAGCGGCGTCTGGTTGTGGGCGATCCAGATGCGGGCGACATCGTCGTGCAGCAGTTGTTCTGCCTGCTTGTAGAGCGCCTCCCGCTCGGCCTGGTTGGGGTTGACCAGCGCCTTATAGAGGAGGACGGCGACCTCCTGGTTGGCGTACCAGCCCTCCCGCTTATCGGGCTGTTTCACCTCGTCCTCGCGGCTCAGGCCGCCGAAGAAGTAGTTCAGGAAGTTATCCGGGTCGCCGTTGTCGCCGCCCCAGCCCAGCATGTAGAGGCCCATCAGGAGGCCGTTGCGCCGCAGGCCCAGGTAGGTGGGCCAGTCGCCCGCCAGTTCCAGTTGGACGTTGATGCCGGCCTTGGCCAGGTCGGCGGCCATCGCCTCGCCGATCTCCTTGGGGCTGGGGTAGTAGAAGCGGGTCACCGGCATGTAGTAGAATTTCAGGGGGATTTTGTCTCCGGCCTTGTAGACGATGTTCCCATCAGCGTCAGCCACATCCTCCGCGATGGTAACCTCGCTCAGACCGTTCGGGAAGCCCGCCTCCGCCAGGAGTTGTTTGGAGAGTTCGGGATTGTACTCCCAGTCCTGGATGGCGTCGTTGTAGCCCCAGACCGCGGGCGGCAGGAAGGTTTTGGCCACAACGCCGTACTTGCCGTAGAAGTTCTGCACCAGCGCCTGTTTGTTGATGGCGTGGGCCACCGCCTTCCGCACCCGGATGTCCTGGAACTCCTTGATCTTGTAGTTGAAGGCCAGGTAGGCGGTGTTCAGCGCCGGGCGGGTCAGGATGTAGAGGTTGGGGTCGGCCTCGGCCGCGGCCAGGTCCTCCACTGTCGCCTGCTCGGTAGCGTGGATGTCGCCGGCCTTCAGTGCCAGGAAGCGGGCGGAGTCGTCGGGGATCACCCGCCAGACAATCTCGTCAATCTTGGGCCGACCGCCCCAGTACTCATCGTTGGCGACGACGGTGATGTGGTCGCCCTCCACCCATTCCTTAAACTTGAAGGGGCCGGTGCCCACGCAGCCCGCCTCCGGCATCCCGTACTTCTCGCCGTACTTCTGGATGGCCGCCGGGCTGGAGATGGCGAACATGTCCATCGCCAGATTGGCCAGGAAGGGCGCCAGCGGGGCCGCCAGTTTGAACCGGACGGTGTAGTCGTCTACCTTCTCTACGGCGGTGATGAGGCTGTCGTCGTCAAAACCACCCCACATCTCCGCGTAGTACTCAAAGACCTGGCTGGGGAAGTGATAGGGGTGGTTAGTGAAGCGCCAGCGCTCAAAGTTGAAGACGACGGCATCGGCGTTGAAGTCGGTCCCGTCATGGAACTTGACGCCCTTGCGCAGTTTGCAGGTCCACTCGGTGGCGTTCTCGTTGGGGATGCACTCCTCGGCGAGCGCCGGTATTGGCCGGGTGGAGCCGGGCTCAAACTGGTAGAGGGGCTCCAGGCACTGCCCGGTGACCCGGAAGGACTCGCCGTCGGTGACGATAGCGGCATCCAGTTGCACCGAGTCGCCGCCCCGCCCGAAGATGAAGCGGATGACCTCCGGGGGCTTCGGTGACGCGACGGTGGGGGCAGGGGTGGCCGCCGGAGGCGGGGCGGTAGTAGGGGTGGCGGTGGGCTTGCAGGCCACCAGGCCCAGGAGCAGGACGCCAACGGTCAGAACAGTGAAGATGCGTAGCAGTTTCATCTCTCCTCCTTACGTTTGACATCTATGGAAAGGGTTATACGCAGAGGGTTGGGAGAACGGTTCCGCATCTTTCCCGGCATCACCTCCTTTCCGCTGGCTGAGGGGACACATAGTAAAGTATACCAGTTGCGGAGGAAATGTCAAGAGGAAGAGCCCACGGCTGGAGAGATGGCATTTGGCTGGAATTGGAAATGTGGTATACTGCCGCGCAAAACGTTTCTTTAGTCCAGTTTGCAGTTTACTCTACAAATGCTATAATACTACTAACTATGAAACCCTGGTGGGCCTGGATTCCTCCCTGGTTGCAGGACTGGGGACGGCAGTACCTGGTACCCCTGCTCCAGGTAGAGGTCCGCCGCCTGATCTGGGTGCTGTTGCAGGGCGTGCTGGAAACCTTGCTCCTGTTCGCCCTGCCTACTGCGGCGGTCATCGGAAGCCAGAAGGTCTGGGAAAGCCGGTACCGTCTCACCCCTGCCCAGCAGGAGACCGTCGCCCGCTGGGCCCAGGTCGCGGATGCGGTTGCCCGCCTGGAGGATGTCCCGCCGGTCACGCCCCTCGTCATCTGGTACAAAGAGGGAGGGCTGCGGGCGGTGAACCCTGACAACTGTGAGGGGATTATGGGCCTCCACTCGGCGGTCCGCTCCGGACGGTTGCCCTGTTTCGCCCCCGGCCCCATCAGCGATGTAGAAGTGGCCCGCCAGTTGCGCCTCGGCGCCGCAATTTTCAAGGAACACTGTCCCGAAGTTCATTACACCACCACCGACCCCGAAACCCTGAAACGGTGTTATCTCTTTTACAATGCGGGCCGCCATACCCGTCTGCATCCGGACCAGTCGGGCTATGTGATGAACGGGTACGACGCGATCCATCAGAATATGCCCCACCGGGCCGCGTCCGGAGAGGTGGTCCGGCTGCAGGCGCTGGGAGCCTGGCCCGTCCACCTGGCCATTCAGGCCCAACTCTCCGGGCGGTCCACCTTCGGCCTGCCTTCTATTTTCTTGCCGGTGGCGCAACTGGTGCAGGAGGTGCGGGCCCGGGTGTGGGCCTGGGCGGCCCCGCCCGTTTCGCTGAACCCCCGCCCGGTATCCGGCCCCCAGTGTCTCCCGCCAGTGGAAGATGGGTGTTTCGTAGCCGCCCATTCGGGGGGACAGACGGACCTGCGGCCCGTCTGGATGCTGGATGTGCCCGTCCGGCGGGTCGGCGAGGCCGCCTGCCAGATGCTCCCCGGCGCGGCGATGGAGACGGAGCGGGAGGTCCTGCTGCCAGCGCCGATGCCCGGCCGCGTGGCCCGCTACACCGACCAGTGGGGCGACCTGGCCCTCCAGATAGAGAACCCGGAATGGACGGTATGGGTCCTGGGGATGCATTCTGTGCTGGCTTCGGGAACGGAGGTTCGGGCCGGGGAACCCGCAGGAGTGGTGGGCGGGGAGGGTCGTCCGTTCTACGTGGTCATGTATGACCGGGTCCGCCAGGGGTTTGTGGACCCCCGTCCCTTTCTGGTCCAGACGGTCTGCCCGGCGGTGGACCCGGCACTTCAATGGACACCTTCAACGCAGGAGGGAACGGTGAATCTTGCGGCTCTGCTACCCTTACTTCCCCTCATTCTGGGCCTGGTCTGGGCTATCTGGCTGTTCTTCAAGAAGGACATGTTGGCCAAAGGCCCGGTCCAGGTGATCACCTACTTTATCGGGGTTATCCTGGCCCTGTGGATCATCGGATGGATTGTGGACGCGTTCCTGCCTCAGTGGGTGGCGCAGCGGCTGCTGAACGCCCGCCAGTCCCAGGACATCCGGGTGATCCAGCAGGTCAGCCGGGAAATCCTGAATGAGGCGGTGGGAGGGGTGCCCGCTCCGACGGTGGTCATCTACACCCCTGCGCCGCCCCCGCCCGTCCCAACCGCTACTCCCGTTCCGCCCGCGCCGACGGTTCCGCCTGCACCGCCAGCCACTCCCGTTTCTCCCCAGCCCACGCCAGCCCAGGGGGCGGTCCCGGTGGTCCCGGCCCAGTCCGCTGGCGAGCAGGTCTACACCGTCCGCTCTGGCGACACCCTCTACAGTATCGCCAGACAGTTCGGGGTCACCGTTCAGGCCATTCAACAGCGGAACGGTCTGGCGGATCCAAATAATATCAAGGTCGGGCAGCAACTGATCATCCCGGCGCCGTGAGTGCTCTGCGGACCTGGCTGGCAGACCGGTTCCGCCGGGGGAGGGTGGGGCGCGCAGCGCGCCTGCCCCCCCTGGCCCCTTCCCCGGCGGCGATAGAGCGGGCGGTGGCCTGGCTCAGCCGCTTCCGCCCACTGCGCCCTCTGATGGAGGGCATTCTGCCCGTCCCGCGCCTGCTGAGGGACGAGACGGTCCAACTGGAAGTCCGGATGGCTCCCTACCGGCTTCGGGCGACCCGGGTGCTCTTTACCATCACTCTGGCCCTTTTGCTCCTTTCACTGGTGGGCGCGGTGGTGCTTTCACTGCTCCCCGTCAGCGGGTTCCTGCGGGCGGGGGCCTGGCTGTTCACCCTGCTCTCGCTTCTCGGCTTCCTCAGGACCGTCCACCAGATGTTGCTCTACTACCAGTGGCGGTTCATCCTCACCAACAAACGGGTCATCATCATCGCTCCGGACCCCCGCCGCTCCGGTTTCGCCGATGTCATCTACCTGAAAGGGGGGAAAATCCAGGTGGTGGATACGGCTTGGTCCTCCAGTTCCCTCTGGGGGCTCTTCCAGGCGATGACCGGCGCCCGGGATGTGATTCTGAGTCTGACCGGGTACGAATTCAAGCCGGAGGGGGCGGAGGTGAAGGGCGGGTTGCGCTTTCCGGATGTGATGCCGGAAGATATTGTCAAATTAGAAGAAATCATCTTCGGTTGAACAGGAGGTCTCCATGAAGCACTTTCTCAGTCTGGCCGACGTCTCGCCGGAAGAAATGTGGCATCTTCTGGACCTGGCGATAGAACTGAAGGAGGAGTGGCAGCGGGGCGGCAACCGCCCGTTGCTGAAGGGAAAGACATTGGGGATGATTTTCCAGAAGCCGTCCCTGCGGACCCGCGTCTCGTTTGATATGGCGATGCTCCACCTGGGCGGGCATGCCCTTTATCTCTCCCCCAACGAAATCCAACTGGGGGTTCGGGAGAGCATCCCTGATGTCGCCCGGGTCCTCTCCCGCTATGTGGACGCCATCATGGCGCGGGTCTTCGCTCACTCCGACGTGGTCACCCTGGCGGAGTACTCGCGTGTCCCGGTCATCAACGGCCTCTCCGACTACAGCCATCCCTGCCAGGGGCTGGCGGACTTCCTGACCATCGTGGAAAAGAAGGGCCGGGACCTGCGGGGGAGGAAACTGGCCTTCGTGGGCGACGGGAACAACGTCGCCACCTCGTTGCTCTTCGGGGCGACGAAGTTGGGGATGGACTTCGCCATCGCCACCCCGCCCGGATACGAACTCCCTGCGCCGGTCTGGGAACTGGGGCGGAAGTTTGCTGCGGAGAGCGGGAGCCACATCCTGGCCACCCACGACCCGGTGGAGGCCGTCCGGGAGGCGGACGTCATCTACACCGATGTCTGGGCCTCCATGGGGCAGGAGGCGGAGGCGGCCCAGCGCGCGCAGGTCTTCCCGCCGTATCAGGTCAACGCCGCGCTGGTCGCGAAGGCCAAACCCGACGTCACCGTGATGCACTGCCTGCCGGCCCATCGCGGCCAGGAAATCACCGACGACGTTGCCGATGGCCCCCACTCCGTCCTCTGGGACCAGGCGGAGAACCGAATGCACGCCCAGAAGGCAATCCTGGTGGAGTTGATCGGATGAGGGTTGGGGTTTTGCGGCGGGCGGCTTCGCCGCCCGCCGCAAAACCCCTCTTCCCTCGCCCGCTGCCGCAGGCCTCGGCCTGAGGGCGAGCGGGAGAGGGGCATAAATGATTCAGAGATGAGGTTTTTGATGGCCGAAACGATAACCCTTGTGTTGCCACAGGAAATCCGTCTGGCGCTGGAAGAAATAGAATCCAAAGAGGGGATTGCTCCCAGCGAGATTGTCAGCGAGGCAGTGCGGGAGTATCTGTTCTTTCGCCGACTCCGGCTGTTGCGTGAGCGGATGACCGCGAAAGCACAAGCCCAGGGGATATACACGGAAGAGGACGTTTTCCGGCAGGTCTCATGAGAGTGGTCCTGGACACGAATGTTCTCATTGCTGCGTTGATCACACGGGGCGTCTGCAGTGACCTGCCGGAGCGGAGCACTGTTTCCGTGGCATGAGATCGTCCTCTCCGAATTTATCCTGGGCGAATTCCGCAGGCATCTGTATAGATTCGGTTACACTTCTGCGGAAGTGGATGAGGCCGAGGAGTTGCTACGATGGAAGGCAACCATTGTCGTGCCGGTTCCGCTGGAGCCATCGGTTTGCCGGGATGCGGATGACGTAATGGTCTTGGGGACAGCGGTTGCGAGTGAGGCAACCTGCATCATTACAGGGGATAAGGATTTGCTGGTTTTGCGGCAGTTCGGTTCTGTGAAGATTCTGTCTCCAGCGGAATTCCTGGCACGAGAGACAGATTCTGCTGATCAGGGCAGGAGGGGATAAGTATGCCTGTGATCTCCGTTGTCGCCCCCGTCTTCAACGAAGAGGAGACCCTTCCGGAGTTCTACCGCCGCGTCCGGGCGGTGATGGACAAACTGGGGGAGCCCTGGGAACTGGTGCTGGTGGACGACGGCAGCAGCGACGACAGTTTCCGGATTTGCCAGGAACTGCACGAGCAAGACCCACGCGTGCGGGTGGTGCGCTTCGCCCGTAACTTCGGCCACCAGATTGCCATCACCGCCGGGATGGACTACGCTCGCGGCGACGCTGTCGTCACTATTGACTCCGACCTGCAGGACCCGCCAGAGGTCATCCCGGAACTGGTGGCCCGCTGGCGAGAGGGATACCACGTGGTCTACGGCGTCCGCGCCGAACGGGAGGGGGAGACCTGGTTTAAACTGTTTACTGCGCGCCTCTTCTACCGCCTCATCGCGGCCCTCACTGACATCCGTATCCCGATGGAGGCCGGGGACTTCCGGCTGCTGGACCGGAAGGTGGTGGAGGACATGCGCCGTCTGCGGGAGCACCGGCGCTTCATCCGGGGGATGACCTCATGGGTAGGGTACCGGCAAATTGGCGTTCCCTACCACCGCCATGCCCGCTTCGCCGGGCAGACCAAGTACCCGTTCCGCAAGATGTTCCGGCTGGCCCTGGACGCCATCACCGGCTTCTCCGACGTCCCCCTGCGGCTGGCCTGGACCTTCGGGGCAGTCCTGCTGGTGCTGGGGGTCGTGCTGGGGCTGGTGCTCCTGGGGTTGCGGCTGGCCGGGCAGGCCCCCCTGGCCGGGCAGGGGCTGATGCTGACCGTGGCCATCCTCCTCAGCGGTACCCAACTCCTGTTCCTGGGCATCATCGGCGAGTACCTGGCCCGCATCTACGACGAGGTCCGCAACCGCCCGCTGTATACGGTGATGGAAGTGCTGGACTAAAACCAAACGTGAATAGCGCTGACTGAAGTCAGCCTTCTTGGGCCTGCGGCCGATGGGCGGCCTTCGCCGACCTCAGGGTGTCGGCGAAGGCCGACACCCGGCACGAAGTGCCCAGGGAGGACGATTTCAATCGGCCTGAATAGTTACAACCACACAAACACAAAGGCGCAAAGATAAAAACAGGCGTCTTCTTCGTGCCTTTGTGTCTTGGTGTGAGAAAATCTACCGGGCGCGACCCGGCGGCCCTCTGCAACGTATATATCAGTGGGCTGTATCCTATTGTCCTGAAAGGGGCCATATGTTGAAAAAAATTGCACCCGACCGTCTCCTGCATCTTGCCTTCTTGCCTCTTGCCTTCCTGTTTCTTGCATCCTGTTTTCCCCACCCCGCCCCCGCCTTTGCCCAGAGCAAGACCTTCATCTGGGAGCGGCTGGACGTGGAGATCGCCGTCCTGGAGAACGGAGATTTCCTGGTCCAGGAGATCCAGGTCATCCAGTTCACTTCCGGGACCTTCACCTTTGGCTACCGGGCCATCCCGGCCCAGCGCCTCAATGCCATCAGCGACATCCAGGTCTGGGAGGACGGGCAGCCCTGCCGGGTGTCCGTCACCAAAGAAGAGGATGAGTACCGGATTCGGTGGGAGATGAATGCCCCCCGTTCCGATTCCCGTCACACCTACGTCGTGCGCTATCTGGTCCGGGGGGGCCTGCGCTACTACGACGGGGGCGACCAGTTGTGGTGGAAGGCCGTCTTTCCCGACCGAAGTTTCCCGGTGCAGGCCTCTACGGTAACGGTGCGCCTGCCGGAAGGGGCGGTGGCGGAGAAGGCGGCGGCCTACTTCGCCGAGGCGACGGTCTCCGGCATTGGGACGAATACGGTGGTCTTCACGGCGCAGGAGGTGCTGGACCCGGGGCAGGAGATGGAGGTGCGGGTGCAGTTTCCCCACGGGGTGGTGAAGGGAAGCGCGCCGGCCTGGCAGGTCGCGGAGGATGCGAAGCCCCTGATCAATTTGGGGCTGGGCGTCCTGGGTGGGCTCTTCGGCATCGGTGGCCCGCTGCTGGTGCTCCTGCTCTGGTACCTGCGGGGCCGGGACCCGGTAGTGCAACTGCCCACGGACTACCTGACGGAGCCGCCGTCGGATGCGCCGCCGGGGGTGGCGGGCGCGCTGGTGGATGAGATGGCGGACATGCAGGACATCCTGGCGACGCTCGTGGACCTGGCCCGGCGGGGATATTTGCAGATTGAGGAGCAGGCCCGGCGTGGGATGCTGACCACCTCGTCGGATTTCATCTTCCGGCGGACGGACAAGCCAGATGACGATTTGCTCCCCTACGAGAAAAAGTTGCTCTCCGAACTGTTGGGGCGCAAAGGGGAGCGACGTCTGGCGGATTTGAAGAACAAGTTCTACAAGGCCGTCCCTGAAATCCAGAAAGGGCTTTACGAACAACTGGTGCATCGTGGCTACTTCCGGACCTCGCCGGACGCGGTTCGCGGCCAGTACGCCGGTCTGGGGGTGGTGATGCTGATCCTGGTAGGTGTGCTGGCCTTCTGTGCCATCGGCGGCCTGGTGCAGATCTCCGGCGCGGCCATCTGCCCGTTCCTGGGCCTGGGGGTGACGGGGGTGGCCCTGATCGTTGCCGGGCGACATATGCCGGTCAAGACCCGCAAGGGGGCGGAGGAGGCGGCCCGCTGGCGGGCGTTCAAGCGCTACCTGGAGGAAATGGAGAAGTACACCGACGTCCGGGAGGCCACCGACCAGTTTGAGAAGTACCTGCCGTACGCCATCGCGTTCGGCGTGGACCGCACCTGGGTCAACCGGTTCACCCGGGTGGAAGGGACGCCGATGCCGGTCTGGTACATCCCGTCTCCGGTCTACTACGGGGGCCGCCCCTCTGCGGCGGGTGGACGTGGGCCAGGCCTGGCTGCGCCGGCACCCACGGGCGCGCCGGGCGGGATGCCCTCGCTGGACAGCATGAGCCGGGGGCTGGGGGCCTCGCTGGATGCCTTCTCCCGCGGGCTGGGCTCCATGCTGGATACCGCTGGCAGCGTCTTCGTCAGCGCGCCGTCCTCTTCCCGTGGTGGCGGCTGGAGCGGCGGTGGTGGCGGCGGAGGCGGCGGTGGCGGCGGCGGAGGCGGCGGTGGCGGCGGATTCGGATAAACTCCCCCGCTTGTAACTACCTACCCTGATCGGTTGGCAGATAACGTAGCGCAGGCCACGAATGTTCTTGTTATTCTATGGAACTTTGTCCGCCTGCATACAGGCCTGGCGGCCTGCGCTACAGGGGCGCGCCTTCGCCAGCGTCTTTTGTGGCGCTTGCCCGGAGGCCCACTGGTAGGTAGTTACCCCCGCTTCCGTTATGGTCCGAAATGGATTTGGGCTCACGGTACGGGTTTCGGAGGTGGAAGGTGCTTCATCTATCCACCTGACAGTTTGAAAATAGGACACGGGTTCACACGGATTTCACGGATTGGCACGGCTTCGCCCGGAGGGCTCTGCCCGAAGGGATAAAAATCCGTGAAAATCCGTAACGATCCGTGCCCATCCGTGTCCCATTTAACGGCAAGCAGGGGCGGAACAGATATTTGCGGATTGGGAATCCATGTCTGGCCGTAGGTGTCGGGGAATCCGTGTCCCGTTTGATCAAAAGTGTCAGGTTAGCCGGCTGGATAAACACATTCCTCGGGCCGTCCAGCGCCAGTTGCTACACAAATGAAAGAGAGGTGCTATGAATACCGGACGCACATTGGGAGTTATCCTCATCATCGGAGGCATTGTCCTCTGCCTGCTCATCGCGGCGGTCAGCCTGACCTCTGCGCAGACCACGGGCGGGCGTGTGCTGGGCGCGGTTTTCGGGGCCCTGCTGGGGGCCCCGATGGCCGCAGTAGGGGCCTTCATCCTCTTCCGGGCCCAGCAGGAGGCGCGGGAACTGGCCGTCGCCCAGCAGCAGAAGAAACTGCTGGGCATGGTACGTGCTCAGGGCCGCGTCAACATCGCTGAAGCAGCCCTGGAACTGCGGGTAAGCCGGGATACTGTCCGGGAGTGGGTCTACGACCTGGTCAATAAGGGGCTGTTCACCGGCTACATCAACTGGGACCAGGGCGACCTGATCTCCGTGGACGCCGCACAGATGCGCACCAATAAGTGCCCCCACTGCGGCGGCGAACTGGAACTGGCAGGCAAGGGCGTGGTCCGCTGTCCCTACTGCGGGACGGAAATATTTTTGTAGGGAGGGGGTATGGAAGAAAGGGTGACCCCGCTGGCAGAGGTGGTGGCTGATTGTGGCACTGGAAGACGCCGCGCTGCGTGTGCGTCTTTTGCCGATTGAGCGAGAATAGGAAGCACGTCGCACGTCGCACGGAGCAGATGCACCCTGCGACCTGCGATGCAAGGGGGGGGAATGATGGCTGAAAAACTGAGCCGCATTATCAAGCCGCGGGCAACAGGGCAAATTACCATCCCAGCGGACTTCCGACAGCGGTTAAACATCGGCGCGGACACTTTCCTGAAACTGACTCTGGTGGATGGGAAGATAGAAATTGTCCCGCTTCGGTTGGTACCGCTGGAGGAAGTTCCCCTGCGGGAATACACTGATGAGGAAATCCAGCGTTTCCTGGAAGAAGACCGACTGGATACGGAGACTCTGGCCCATATTCGCCGCCTCTTAGGGTAGGAGAAATGGGCTCTCTCCGGCTTTTCCTGGATGCCAGCGTTTTCATCGCTGCAGCCGGTTCACCGGAGGGCGGCTCTTCAATGGTGCTGAAACTTTGTCAACAGAGGCACTTTCAGGCCCTTTGTACCCGACTTGTCCTTCTGGAGGCAGAAAGGAATGTCAGCCGCAAATTGGGAAGAGAGCCATTGCTGCGCTTCTATCGGACTCTCGCTGAACTGGAACCGTTGTTAATTCCGCTCCCTCCGGTTGACGAGATCGCAGCATGCGTACCCATTGTTGGTGAAAAAGACGCTCATGTCCTGGCGGCTGATCTAAAGGGTGAGGCGGACGTTCTCCTTACATTGGACCGAAAGCATTTTATGACGGAGAAGGTTCGCGATGCCAGGCTCGTTCTGAAGATCGTCACTCCTGGGGATTTCCTGCGGGAGTTAGTGACGACCGAAGATCAAACCTGAACTTGAAACTGTGACGGACCCTATCGCTAAAGAAAGGAGATAGACCATGACTGACCTTTACAAGCGAGTCACCGATGCCCGCACCGGGCTGGAGAAGTTACTGGGCCAGATACCCGGATACAAGGGCTACAAGGAAAAGGAAATGCGCCGGGAGTCGGATAAACTCCTGCGCGAAGCCGTGGTCACCCGGATGCGGGCCCATCTGCGCCGGATGCAAAGCCTGCAACGAAGACTCATCGGTGCTGGCCGCCTGGAATACCTGGATGACCTGGGCGTGGCGGTCACCCAACTCCAGACCTTCATAGACCGGGTCCGGCGGGCCACCTATGGCTACAGCGGCCTCTTTGACGCCGTCCGCGTCCGGGAGGAGGAACTGGACCGCCTCTACGACTTTGACCACCAACTCCTGGAGTACGGGGACCGGCTCTCGGCGGCGCTGGATACCCTGGAGACCGCCATTCCCAGCGGTGAGGGGCTGGCCGACGCACTGCGCGCTGTCCAGAGCATCTGCGAGGAGGTCAATGACACCTTCAGCATGCGGGAAGAGGTCATCCTGGGCATCTCCCAGACCACCGAATGAAGCGATATGCGATTAGCAATGCGCGATTACCGATACGCGAAAAGGAGGCACAATGGCACGGGTTTTTGACATTATTGAACTACCGGACGAGATGGCCGGTGACATCGTCCGGCGTTTTCCGGAGCAGGGTTCCGGGGACTTCCGGATCGGCTCTCAAGTCATCGTCCGGGAGAGCCAGGCCGCAGTCTTCTTCCGGGACGGGAAAGCCCTGGACGTCTTCGGGCCGGGGCGGCACACCATCACCACGGCGAACATCCCCCTGCTGGTGAACCTCATCGGCAAGGCGTTCTCCGGCGAAACTCCCTTCAAAGCGGAAGTCTACTTTGTCTCCACGCGGGAGTTTCTGGACCTGAAGTGGGGGACGCCGGAGCCCATCACCATCCGGGATGCCGTCCTGCGGATGGCCCGCCTGCGGGCGTTCGGGACGTTCGCCATGCAGGTCGCCGAGCCACAACTCTTCGTCAACCAGATTGTCGGCGCGCAGCGGCTCTACCGCACTGCGAACATTGAGCGATTTCTGCGCAGCATCATCATCACCAAACTGACCGACCTGCTGGGCGAGTTGGGCCGCTCCATCCTGGACATCCCGGCGATGGTAGAGGAACTGGCCGCGGGCGTGACGGCCAAAGCGGAGCCGGACTTCGCTGCGCGAGGGTTGCTGCTCAAGTCCGTCTACATTGAGTCCATCAGCCCGACGGAGGAGACGGCCAAAGCGATTGACCAGGCAGCGGCGATGGGCGCCATCGGCGACATGGATGCCTACCTGAAGTACCAGGCGGCGCTGGGGATGCGGGAGGCGGCCCAGCAGGGCGGGGCCGGCGGCCTGACCGGTGCCGGGGTCGGCCTGGGGGCCGGCGCGGCGATGGGCATCACCATGGCCCAGATGATGGCCCAGGCCATGCAGAAACCCGCCCAGCCCGCCGAGCCAGCAGCGGCGGCACCAGCAGCCTCCAAGACCCCGCAGACAGCCGAGGAGATTCAGGCGCTGCTGGACAACCTGGACGCCCAGTTGGCCAGCGGGGCCATCTCCGAAGCGACCTATCACAAACTCTATGCCAAGTGGGAAGCGAAACTGAAGGAACTGCGGGGCGGATAGCGGGAGATAAGTAAGAACTCGTAGCACCGGCCGCCAGACCGGTACAGGCTGACAGCCCGCGCTACCGGAGCGCCGGCCGTGTGGCCGGTTTACAGGCTGACAGCCTGCGTTACCGGAGTGCTGGCCGTCTGGCCGGTACAGGCTAACAGCCTGCGCTACCGGGTCAGCGTAGCGCTGGCACGGCGCGCCGTTTGTAGTCAGGCACGCAGCGCCAGCGGAGTGCCGTTTTTGGGGCACTGGATGCCAATGGAAGGACTCCTATGGGCGACCTTCCCGCCTGGGCACTGGCGAACACCGTCTCGGCCTACGCGATTGTCCTGTCTGGTCTGTTGACTCTGGCGCTCACGGCGCTGATGGCCCCTCAGCCCCGGCGCTGGTGGGCTGTCTACGCGGGTGTCCTGCTGACTGGCATCCCCACCGTCTGGCATCACGGCTTCGGGGAGACGCTGACGACAGGGTTTTTTGACATCGGCACCAACCTGCTCCTGGCCTGGCTGATCCAGTGGGCGGTCCTGGGAGATTACTACAGCCGCCGGACCCGTCGGTGGGTCGCCGGGGCGACGGGAGTGCTCATTCTGCTGTTCCTGGCCTGGAAACTGGTCGTCGGGCCGCTCTCGCGGGCCAATGCTATCTCCTTCGGGGCCTTCGGCGGCTTCCATGTGGGAGAGGTGTTGCTGATCCTGAACAGTTTCCTGGGAGTGGGATTGCTCTACGCTCGCCTGGGCCGCATTCCGCCTCACGCCCGTCCCCTTCTCTACCTGGTGACGGGCATCTTCCTGCTGGGGCTGGGGCTGGCGACGGCGTCCAACCAGCAGGTGGATTTCCGCATCCTGGCCTATCATGCCACCTGGCACATCGTGAGCGCGTTCGGGTTCGTGGCCCTCTGGGCCTTCAATCAGGCGCGCTTCGGGTAAGTGACGCGAAGAGGGGGCGCGGCGGCTTCGCCGCCGCGCCCCCTGCAAGCAAAAGTGCCAGGCACTTCGGAAGTGCCTGGCACTTTTTGTCGCTGGTCGGGGCGCGGGGATTTGGACCCCGGACCTCAGCGTCCCGAACGCTGCGCGCTAACCGGACTGCGCTACGCCCCGAATCATCCCCAATTATACCGGGTTCGGCGATTTTGGCAAGCGCACAGGCCGAGGGGTGTATCCCAAAGTTGTAGGACAACTGCGAGCAGTTGTCCTACCAAGCGGCCAGGCCCGGTAACTACCTACCCGGCCGGCTTGCCGCTGTGCGCTGATGGGAAATCAGCCTCTCTGGGCACGCTGTGCCAGGCGTCGGCCTGCGCCGACGCCCCCGGTCGGCGCAGGCCGACCGGAGGCCGAAGGCCTATGGCGGGCGACTTTAGTCGGTACGTAGGTAGTTATGGAAAATCTTCAAAACCTGCCTCTAACAGAGCAAAGAGCAAGGTTGAGGAACTTACGGCGACGTGACCACCAGGTTGTCAAAGCGGACCTCGGTGGGGTCGCTCTCGTAGGAGGTGGCGGTCAGGGCAATGTCGCCGCTGGTGAATTCCGAGTCCTGGACCTCCGCCAGCAGGGTGCCGTTGACCGTCAGGCTCAATTGGGAGCCGTTGCAGACGGCCCGGATGTGGTTGGTCGCATTCCCCTGCCGGATGGCGCTGGACTCCGTAAAGTCCACCAGCCACTCATATCCCGCGTCGGTCCCCTTCGCGATGGCGTAGTAGCCGTCGCCGGAGATGAGCAGGTAGTAGCCCACCCCGCTCTCCGGGTCCGCCGTCCGGCAGATGACTCCGTAGTCGGTATTGTTGTTGGCCGGGCCGGAGACCTGGGTGGCATCCACCTCTATCACCACGTCGGTGAAGGACCGATTGGCGACACCCCACATCGTGTCGGCGTCCCCATAGGAGACGACGTAGTAATACCCGTCGCCGTAGCCCACTTTGCCGGCATCGTACTCTCCGACCTCCCAGCCGGACTTGGGGTTGCTGAAATCGTCCTGGAAGAGGACCACGGGCTTCCCCTCGCCGGGCTCGCCGATGGGCGGCGGCGTCCTCAGGCCGGGCAGGGAGCAGGCCAGCAAGGCCAGCGCCAGCAGCGCTCCACCCAGAAGAATCCGATTCCGCATCATCTTCGCTCCTTTCTATTTATTAAATTTACCGCAAAGGACACGAAGGTGACTGCCAAAAAGAATCCTTTGTGTCCCTTCGTGTCCTTCGTGGTTTTACGACTCAAAAACCGCCTCCACCTCTTCCAGTTCCAGTTTCCGGAAGAGGGGCTGCGGGGGGCGCAAAGATTGACCGGCGGGCAGTTCGCTGGGGACCCACCGCCCCACCGCGCCGGTGGGGTCGTAGCACAGCGCGTCGTGGACCCGTTCGGTCTCCCGGAAGGTGGCGATGTATTGCCGGCCAAAGAGGGTCCCTTCGTAGCCCAGGTACTGGTGGAGCGCTTCGGAGGAGAAGGGGATGAAGGGGGCAAAGAGAATCTTCAGGGAGTCAATGGCCCGCAGGGCGACGTAGATGGTCGTCCCGGCCGCCGCCCGGTCCTCTTTGATCTGGAACCAGGGGCTTTTCTCCTCCAGGTATTTGTTGACCTCCCGCGCCAGGGCCATGGTCTCGCTCAGGGCGGCGCGGAACTGGCACCCGGCCAGCATACGGCCGATGGGGCCGAAGGCCACGTCTATCCGGGCCAGCAGCCCCACGTCGGTCCGGTCCATCAGTCCGGGTACGGGCACCCGTCCCTCAAAGTGCCGGTAGGCAAACGTCAGCGCCCGATGGCAGAGGTTGCCCCAGGTCGCCAGAAGTTCGTCGTTGTTCCGGCGGACGAAGTCCTCCCAGAGGAAATCCGTATCCCGCGTTTCGGGCATCACCGAGGCAACGTAGTACCGCAGGGGGTCCGGCGCGAAGTGGTCCAGATAGACGGGGAGTTCAATGACGAGGCCCCGGCTCTTGGAGAATTTTCCCGTTCCCAGATTCATGAACTCGTTGGCCGGGACGTCGTAGGGAAGGTTCAGGCGACGGGCGGGGTCATCCTCGTACAGCCGTTCTATCCCGATCAACTGGGCAGGCCAGATGATGGTGTGGAAGGGAATGTTGTCTTTGCCGATGAAGTAGACGGTGCGGGCGGCGGGGTCGTACCACCACTCCTTCCAGGCGTCGGGGCGGCCCTGGTTGCGGGCCCACTCAATGCTGGCGGAGAGGTAGCCGATGACCGCCTCAAACCAGACGTAGAGCCGCTTGCCTTCGTAACCGGGCAGGGGAACGGGGATGCCCCATTCAATGTCCCGGGTGATGGGCCGGCCCTGGAGCCCGGCGGCGACGTAGTTGCGGGAGAAGGTCAGGACGTTGGGCCGCCAGTGCTCCTTGTCCTCGTTCAGGTAGGCCGCGATACGCTCCTGCAGGGCGGGCAGGTCCAGGAAGAAGTGCTCCGTCTCCCGGGGGACGGGGATACTGCCGTCTATTTTGCTGCGGGGGTTGATGAGGTCCAGCGGGTCCAGCAACCGCCCACAGTTGTCGCACTGGTCGCCGCGCGCCTCGGGGTAGCCGCAGTGGGGGCAGGTCCCCTCCACGTACCGGTCGGGCAGGAAGACGCCGCTGGTCTCCGAGTAGAGTTGGACCTGGGTCTGGCGGTAGAGGTACCCCCGTTCCAGCAGGCGCAGGAAGATGTCCTGGGCCACCCGGTAGTGGTTCTCCGTGTCGGTGTGGGTGAAGAGGTCGTAACTGATGCCGATGCGCTGCTGGGTGTCCAGGAAACGGGCGTGGTAGCGCTCAAACAGTTCCCGGGGGGTGACGCCCTCCCTTTCGGCCCGGACGGTGATGGGGGTACCGTGGGAGTCGGAGCCGGAGACCATGAGGACGTCGTTGCCGGCCAGGCGGTGGTAACGGGCGAAGATGTCGGCGGGCAGATAGGCGCCGGCCAGGTGACCGACGTGCAGGTCTCCGTTGGCGTAGGGCCAGGCGACGCAGACGAGGATCTTTTCGGGCATCTCCCCCTCCTCCATTATGGAGATGCCAGGCACTTCGGAAGTGCCTGGCATCTGTATTCTACTACGGTTCGGTTAGAGGGCAAGCCAGCAACCGACGCGGGGCATGGGTCAGGAGGCGGGGGCCGTCGGCCTCTACCACCACCGTATCCTCCACTTTGGCCATGAGGCCGTCGGCGGGGGCGCTGATCTCCACCTCCAGCGCCAGGACCATTCCCGGGGCCAGCGGGGTTTCCTCGCGCGGCCAGAGGACGGGGGGCTCGTCTATCTCCAGGCCCAGGCCGTGGCCGACGAAGCCGGGAAGGGAGAGGCGACCCGGGGCGAAGTGCGGGGGCGCTCCCCGGGCCAGGGCCGCCTCCGCCGCCGCGTAGACTTCGGCGACAGAGACGCCAGGGCGGAGGGCAGAGAGGACAGCCTCCTCCACCGCCAGCGCGGCCTCAAAGAGGGCCTCCTGGGCCGCCGTTGCCCGCCCCACGGCATAGGTCCGGGACTCGTCGGCGGTGTAGCCGTCGTACGTGGAGCCGATGTCCAGCACGACCAGGTCGCCGGGACGGACGGTCCGCCGGGAGGGGCCGTAGGGGGTGCCCGGGCTCAGGCCGGCGCCGGTGATCACCAGGCCGTGGCCGCCGCGCACGGTCAGATTCTCCCCGCTCATCAGCAGGACGCCGCCCCCGCGCGCGCCGGGGTAGCGGAGGGGCTGGTAGCCCTCGTGCCCGGCCCGCCGCAGGGTGGCCTCCACCTCCGCCGCCAGTTCCAGTTCGCTCAGGCCCGGGCGGAGGACGGGGGGCAGGGATGCCTGTCCGGCATCGGCGACGGCCGCTGCCCGCTCCGTGGCCCGGATTTCCTCCGGGTCCTTGATCATCCGCTGGGCCAGGACCAGGGGGCTGATGTCCTCCACCTCCCATGCGAGCAGGGCCTCCCGCATCCGCCGGTACAGTTGGGCCGGCATGACGTCCAGGTCGGCGCCCAGGGTGCCCTGAGCCAGCCCCTGGGCCGCCAGGACGGCGGCCACGGTGTCCCAACCGCCCCCCGGTTCCACCCGCTCCAGGATGGCCTCCCGAAGGGCCAGGTCCAGCCCCCGACGCACCAGAAGGACGGCCTCCTTTGGGCCCACCACCAGCGTCGCCGGACGGGCCGTCCCGGCGTAGTACAGGATATCGCGAGGGTGAACCAGCACGGCAGCGTCCACCCCGGCTTCGGCCAGGCGTCCCTGTAACTCATTCAGCCGGTCGTTCAAATCTCCTCCAGAAATCGCGACGGATGGTCTTCAGTTTTCCGCCGAATAGGGGTTTGCGGCGGACGGCGAATCCGCCCACTGCAAACCCCCTTCTTCCCCGCAGGGAGCAGGGGGATAAGAGGGGGAAACCCAATGGGCGGGATAATAAAAAGACGGGGTTTGACATAGCGGCCTTCGGCCGCTGCGTCAAACCCCTATTTTACTTTGAATTGGCCAGACCGCAATCAGCCCGCTGCCAGCGGGCTGGCAGCCTGTGCGACGCTGCCTGCCAGAAGCCCGCGTCGGCAGGAGGGACAAAGGTTCCACCAGGGAGTGTCGCCGCCCCCCAGCGCTTCCTGAACCTGGGGGAGCAGGGCCGCCAGCGCCTTCTCCGGAGCGAAGGGGTGCCCGCAGGCTGCGCAGCGCCGCAGGGAGAACGCCAGTTCCACCCCCTCCGGCGCCCCGGCCACTTCCTCCAGTGTAATCGCGCCGGGCGGGCAGACCTCCTGGCAGCGGGAGCAATCTTCCTGGCAGACGCCGGGGAAACGCAGGAAGCGCCGACCGTCCTCATCCCGCAGGGCGATCAGGCGGGCCGGGCAGACCGACGAGCAGGCCCGGCATCCGAAGCACAGGTCCGGGTTGACGATCAGCCCCCTCATAGCCCCCTCCTCTCCAGGCCAGCAGCCCACTCCCGACCTGCCACCGCCCGCCGCCAGGCGGCGAAATCGGCCACGCAACGGTAGGTCAGTGCCCCACTGGGGCAGGTCAGCGTGCAGGCCGGTTCCTCCCGATGCGCGCAACGGTCACACTTGTAGGCCCGCTTCCCCTCCAGGTCCAGCCCCACCGCCCCGAAGGGGCAGGCCCAGAGGCAAAGTTCGCAGCCCGTGCACCGCTCCGGCAGGAGCCATATCCCATTCCCCTCCCGCACCAGCGCCCCGGTATGGCAGACCGCGATGCAGGGAGCGCTCTCGCAGTGGCGGCAGAGGACAGGGACCCCGCCCCCGTCTGCGGAGACCACCCAGACGTTCCTTTGACCGCCGTGCTCGCGCGCACAGGCCACCTCGCAGGCGTAGCAGAGAATGCACCGTTCCGGACGGAGAAGGATTTCCCGACCCATCGCTCATCCCTCCTCTGCGGGTGGAGCAACCCGCTCCAGCGTGCAGGCCGCCACTTTGTAGGACGGAATGCGGGCCTCCCGGTCCAGTTCCTTCAGGGTCAGAGCGTTCACCCCGGGGAAATGGAAGGGCAGGAAGACCAGCCCCGGCTGCACCCGGTCGCTGACCTGTACCCGGGCCTCCACCTCCCCCCGCAGGGAGCGCACCCGTACTGTTTCCCCGTCCCGAATCCCCAGCCGTTCCGCGTCCTGGGGATGCACGGCGACCCAGACTTCGGGAGCATAGGCGGCCAGTTCCGGCAGTCGTCGGCTCAGGGAGCCGGAGTTGTAGTGGACGACCACCCGCCCGGTCGTCATCCAGAGGGGGAAACGGGCGTCGGGCGCCTCTGGCGGGAGCCGGTGAGCGACCGGGAAAAACCGCCCCCGACCGCTGGAGGTGTTGAACCGTTCCCGGTGCAGGATGGGCGTCCCCGGGTGGGCGGGGTCGGGGCAGGGCCAGAAAACCCCCTCCGACGCGCTGGTGAGACGCTGGGGCGTGATACCTCCGTAGGCCGGGACGGCGCGGTTGATTTCCGCCAGAACCTCCTCCGGGCCGGGCGCGCGCTCCCAGAGCCCCAACCGTCTCCCCAGTTCGCCGATAATGGCCAGGTCGGGGCGGGCCTCCCCCGGCGGCTCCAGCGCCTTCGGTGACCACTGGACCCGGCGCTCGGTGTTGGTGTAACTGCCCGATTTCTCGGCCCAGCAGGCCGTCGGAAGGACGACGTGGGCCAGGCGGGCCGTCTCGGTCAGAAAGAGGTCCTGGACGATCAGAAACTCCAGCCCTTCCAGCGCCCGCACGGTCTCTCCCGATGCCGGGTCGGAGACGACAGGGTTCTCCCCCATCACGACCATCGCCCGCACCCGACCCTCCAGCGCTGCCTCCATCAGTTCCACGACGCTCAGGCCGGGGGCGTCCGGCAGGTCCTCCCGTCCCCACAGACGGGCCAGGCGTCGGCGCCCCTCTTCGTTGGCGACGGAGACGTAGCCGGGGAGGAGTTCCGCCAGCGCGCCCATATCGGAGGCACCCTGGACGTTGTTCTGGCCCCGCAGGGGGAAGATACCCGCGCCGGGCCGCCCGACCTGCCCGCAGAGGAGGGCCAGGTTGGCGCAGGCCAGGACGTTGTCCGTCCCCACCGTGTGCTGGGTGACGCCCATGCAGTAGACAATGGCCGAAGCGGGGGAACGGGCGTAGGCGCGGGCCGCGCGGAGGATGTCGCCGGGGGGCAGGCCCGTGACTGCCGCTGTCTTCTCCAGCGAATACTCCTCCAGGACGGCCCGCAGTCCCTCCAGGCCCTCGGTCCGGGCGGCGATGAAGCCGTAGTCCGCCAGACCCTCCCGGAGAACGGCGGCGGCCATGCCGTTGAGGAGCGCGACGTCCGTCCCCGGCCGCAGGGGGAGGTAGAGGTCGGCCATGTGGGCAGTGGGGGTGTAGCGGGGGTCGGCAACGACGACGAAGGCCCTCCGGTCCTTCGCCTCCCAGACCCAGCGGGCGACAACGGGGTGGTTCTCGGCGAAGTTGGAGCCGATAATCAGGATGCAGCGGGACTCCGCCAGGTCGGGGATGGGGTTGGTCATCGCGCCGGAGCCCAGGGCGCGGCGGAGCCCCACCACCGACGGGGCGTGGCAGAGGCGGGCACAGTGGTCTACGTTGTTCGTCCCCAGCAAACGGGCCAGTTTCTGGAAAAGGTAGTTCTCCTCATTGGTGGCTTTAGCGGAGGCCAGAAAGCCCAGCGCGTCGGGCCCGTGCTCCTGGCGGATGCGGGAGAGGTTTTGGGCCACCCGGCTCAGCGCTTCGTCCCAATCCGTTTCCCGGAACCGCCCGTTCTCCCGGACCAGCGGGCGTTGCAATCGGTCGGGGTGGCCGATGATTTCATGGGCGACGTTGCCCTTAGGGCAGAGGGCGCCGAGGGCGACCGGGTGGTCGGTCAGGTACTCCACGCCGACGGCCCGGCCGTCCTCCACCCTCAGCCCCAGGCGGCATCCGGCGCCGCAGTAGGGGCAGAGGACAGGTATCAGGGGCATGGGGACCTCCGTGACAGGGAAACGTGAAGAGTGAAACGTGAAGGGCGAGGTCAGACATCCCGTTCCTCCCGCATCCGGCGGATTCCCTCGGCGGAGTCGGAAAGTTGACCGTATTGGGCCCGCAACTCCTGCTGGAGGAGCCGGATTTCCCGTTCGGTGGCCTGGGTGATGACGCGGGACCGTTCCCCGGGAGAAATGAGCCGCCTGACCTCCTCCCGGAGCGCGCGGGGAAAACGAGAGAGACCCGAACGGTATCGTTCATCAACATCCCTTGCACATAAAAATTGTCTGTACAAATCGTACGTCGTGAGGGGGGCCCTTTCAATTCCCCCTCAGCGCTCCGGGATTTGGAAGGAGCGCGAAGGACGCAGAGCGGAACGCGGGGAGGTTCTGCGTCCTCCGCGTTCATCCGCGTCCGATCCCCGGTTACCAGTTCCGCAGCACTAGCGGAAGGTAGAGCCTGAATTCGGGCACTGCACCGCCCCAGAAGCCACCCGCCAGGATATAGTTGCTGCCCCGAAGCACTTCTGCATCTGGTTGACCAATGGTGCCACCCAGGAAGTAGCCACCGCCCTCGCTCCAGGTGTAGCCGCCGCCGTCCACAGTGTTCCACGAGAGGTTATACCTACCGTCCAACTGGGCCAGGGCAAGAGCCGGCAGGGAAAACAGGGCGGCCAGGAGGAGCAGGCACAGAGCGCGAAGCGTAAAGCGTGAGGCGTTCATCGCTATCCCCTCCTACCAGGTCACTTCCGCCGTGCGCACAACTGCCACCCACCGGACAGTATCGCCGTCTCCGCCCTGCACCAAGATGCACAGCGCATCATAGGCATCATCGGCAATCACAGAGACATCCCATGCAGGGTCGTCCTTGCCCAAGATGGTCGTGGAAACCGAACCCACAAAGGCAGTGTTGTCGCCAACCCTCTCAATGACGCCACGAATCTGGTATCCTGCGGACTCGCCGTTATCATCCTCCCGTCCTACCACCAGGATGTCGAAGGTCATTGTACGGCCGGACGTGATAGTGATACGTTGATGGGAGCCATCGAGGAATAACTCCGTTTGCGTTATTGCGCTCGTCGTGGTGTTGCGAAGGACGTATAGGGAGGCCTGGGCGTCACCAGGGCTGCCAAACACCCCGCTGGCATAGGCCATCTGGGCATAGTGGGTAGCCGCTGCCCCATAACCACCTGGCACGGTGGCGTAACTACCGCTGGCGGTATTGCTCTCGCCCCCGCCGACAGTGGCGGCCCAGTAACTGGCGCGGTTGTCCAGGCCCCCGCCGATGGTAGCATAGCGGCCGCAGGCATCGTTACTCCGGCCCCCACCGACGGCGGAGGAGGCGCAGGCGGAATTGCTCCAGCCCCCGCTGACGGTGCCGAAAAGGGTGGCAGTGTTGCCATAGCCCCCGCCGACGGTGGCACGGTCGGAGGCGGTATTGCTCACGCCCCCACCGACAGTGGCGCCCCAGCCGCTGGCCTGGTTGCCCGAGCCCCCACCGACAGTGGCGCCCCAGCCGCTGGCCTGGTTGCCCGAGCCCCCGCCGACGGTGGTGTAGGCTGCATTCATGGGATCGGAATCGTTATTGCCGGCCTGATTGTTCACGCCGCCGCTGATGACACTGTAGTCATCGGTCACGCGGTTAGTGAGGTCACTTGTGCCTCCGCCCCCAATAGTCGCACCCACAGTACCGCTGGTCACCCAGTTACCGCTGTAGCCACCGATGAGGTTGGGGCTAGTGGCGTTCGGCTGGGTCCACAGCCCCGGCAGAGCCAGCGCGTAGGGAGCGGGGGTCAACTTTTGGCGCGGATAAAGAGTGACGTAAGCGGGATCTCCCGTGCACGCGACTGCAATCTGCAGCCAGCGGGCATCGCCTTGGAAGGCGCCAGGGCCAAAGTCCAGTTGCACAGTGAACAGACCGTTGCTCACCGATATGGTCTTGTCCTGGTTGGGGCCGATCTGATTGCCACCCGTCTCGTCATCCCACAGGCTGAACTGAAAGTCGCAGGTGTCGCTGACAGGTTTACCGCCCTTCTTGAGTTGGCCTTGGTAGGTGAAAACGGTATCAAGAGTGGTCTGAATACCCGCCCCTTCCTCCGATGGCCCCGGCCCCTGGGCCTGGGAGAAGCCCAGGGCCAGGACCAGCAGAGCCATCGCTACAAGTGTACTTATAATGATCCGCCTGCTTTTCATTTTCCACCTCCTAATGATAGTTTTGGTCCACAGCCTCCCGCAGACGCAGAGCCTGCGGGAGGCTGATTCTACGGGACAACCCGATAACTCTGGGCCTGCTCCTCCGCTACTTCCCGGCGAGAGATGTGCGCGAATTCTTTCCCCCCATAAGACCAGCGCACAGGTAGGGCAGGCCTCCACGCAGGCCACGGGACCCCCCGGTCGGGCCAGCGGTCGCACTTCGGCGCGATGCGCCGCTCCGATTCCCGCCCGATGACCTTCCAGGGGCAGACCATGGCGCACATCCAGCAGCCGACAGTGATCGGGGTGGTGGGTCACGATGTGGGTGACCGGGCCTGGCAGTTTTTCCTTCTGCTGGCTATCGCGGTCGTAAGGGGACGATAACCCGCGGGTTCTTGGAGTTGAATAACGGGGTTTCGTCTCCCGAAGCAGCACCTCCTTTGAAACACAGCGCCCACAGAGCAGCAAGCCCGGGTTATCAGATGGCCGTATCCAGCGTCGGGAACATTAGCGGTGTCAAGATGAGATTCAGTAGGTGTGTGGAGAAGCCCGGTGAAATAGGGGGTACCAGTAAGCGGTGGAAATCTTCATTAGAAATGATACACCCGAAGAGGGATTTTGTCAAACTTCGGAAAGCAGTCATTTCAACTTTCTGGCAAGTTATGCGATAATAAGGGCGCGTTCCATCCCACTCAGGCTCTGACCGATGACCGATACAGACGACCCTCTCCGCCTTCTCGCCGACGGGATGCTGGGACGGCTGGCGCGCTGGCTTCGGCTCCTGGGGTACGACACGGCCTACGAGAAGGACGCCAACGACCTGGAACTGGCCCGCCGCGCCCGTGCGGAAGGCCGCATTCTCCTGACCCGCGACCGCTCGCTGGCGGCCCGGCGGGGCCTGCAGACACTGCTGATCACATCGGAGCGGGTGCAGGAACAGGTCCGGCAAGTAGTGGAGACGTTGGGACCGCCCCCCCACCCTGCCCTCTCCCGCTGCAGCCTCTGCAACGTGCCGTTGGAGCCCGCCACTCCCCAGCAGGTCGCCGACCGGGTGCCCCCCTACGTCCTGCAAACGCAGAAGCGATTCGGCATCTGCCCGACCTGTGGGCGGATTTACTGGGCCGGCACACACCTGCAACACATGAAGCGATACCTGGGCAAATCCCTCTCATTCGGGTCGTCGGAAAACGCTGAAAATGGGTAACTATTCCGCCATCACCCCAGCCTCCCCTCTCACGCTCGCCATTCGGCGGCGGGAGAGGGAAGGAAGTGGAACGGGGTTTAAGGCGGGCGGCGAAGCCGCCCGCCTTAAACCCCACTCTTTCTCCCTATCCAGGCCCGGCGCGCAGGTGCACACCCAAGCCGTACCCAGAGTTTGACATCTCCTGTTTTCCGTGATATAGTCTGTGCTGTGGTTCTGGACCAAACTCCATGTTTCAGGGGGTGGGGGATATGCAGGTTGCACGGTCAGAACAACTGGTGGAGCGGTTGCGGGAACTCCAGCGCAACACGCCGGACGTGGAGGCATCCGCGCTGGTCAGCGTGGACGGCCTGACCATCGCCTCGGCCCTCCCCTCCGGCGTGGAGGAGGACCGGGTATCGGCGATGTCTGCCGCCATGCTCTCCTTGGGCGAGCGCATCGCCGGAGAACTGGGGCGGGGTGGACTGGACCAGGTCTACGTCAAAGGGGCCGGCGGATACGTCCTCCTGGCCGCCGTCGGCACCGAAGCGGTTCTCACTGTCATGGCCCGTTCCACCGCCAAACTGGGCATGATCTTCCTGGAGATGCGCCGCGCCGCCGAGGACCTGGAACGGATGCTGTGATCGGACCACAGACCACAGACCACAGACCACAGACGACAGACGCCAGACCACAGACCACAGACCACAGACTGAGATATGCCCAAGTACATTTTCTGCACCGGAGGGGTGCTGTCCAGCGTGGGGAAAGGCGTCACCGCGGCCGCTATTGGCCGCGTGCTGAAAGCGCGCGGGCTGCGCGTCACCATCCAGAAACTGGACCCCTACCTCAACGTGGACCCCGGCACCATGTCCCCCTACCAGCACGGGGAGGTCTTCGTTACCGACGACGGGGCGGAGACCGACCTGGACCTGGGCCACTACGAACGGTTCATTGACGAAAACCTCACCCGCGCCAGCAACGTCACCGCCGGGCAGGTCTACGCGGAGGTAATCGCCCGCGAGCGGCGCGGCGATTACCTGGGCGGCACCATCCAGGTCATCCCCCACATCACCGACGAGATCAAACGGCGCATCCTGCTGGTGGGCCGGGCCTCCAACGCCGACGTGGTCATCGTAGAGGTCGGGGGGACGGTGGGGGACATTGAGGGACAGCCGTTCCTGGAAGCACTGCGCCAGATGCGGCGGGACGTGGGGCGGGAAAACACCCTCTTCGTCCACGTTACCTTTCTGCCCCACATTGGCGCGACCGGAGAATTGAAGACCAAGCCCACCCAGCACAGCGTGCGGGAACTCCGCTCCATGGGCATCCAGCCCGATATGATTGTCGCCCGGGCCGACTATCCGGTGGATTGGGGGCTGGTGGAGAAAATCGCCCTTTTCTGTGATGTGGAGCGGGAGGCCGTGGTGCCTATGGTCACCACGCCAATTCTCTACGAGGTGCCGCTGCTCCTGGAAGAGGCGGGGGTGGGCGAACTGATCGCCCGGCGCCTGGGCCTGGAAGCCACTGCCCCGGACCTCTCTGACTGGCGCCGCCTGGTGGAGGAAGTCCGCCGCCCCAAACCTGTGCTCACGATCGCGATTGTCGGCAAATATGTCCAGTTGCACGACGCCTACATCAGCGTCCGGGAGGCCCTGCGCCACGCCGGGCTGGCCCTGGGGTACGACGTGGACATCCGCTGGGTCAATTCCGAGGACCTGGAGAAGGGGCGGGGGTGGGACCAGTTGGAAGACGTGGCGGGCATCGTCGTCCCTGGCGGGTTCGGCTACCGGGGGATTGAGGGGAAAGTGCTGGCGGCCCGCTGGGCGCGCGACCGCTGCATCCCCTACCTGGGCCTCTGCCTGGGGATGCAGGTCATGGTGATTGAGACGGCCCGCCGGGTAGTGGGGAACGACTCCCCTAACAGCACCGAGTTTGACCCCCACACCCCCTACCCGGTGATTGACCTGATGCCGGAGCAGCGCGGCGTGATAGACCTGGGCGGGACGATGCGACTGGGGCTCTACCCCTGCCGCCTGGTCCCCGGTACCCGCGCCGCGGCGGCCTACGGTGTGGACGAGGTCCAGGAGCGCCACCGCCACCGCTTTGAGGTCAACAACCGCTTCCGGGATATGCTGGAGCGCGGAGGGCTGGTGTTCAGCGGCCTCTCACCGGACGGCCAACTGATAGAGATTGCGGAGGTGGCGGACCATCCGTTCATGGTGGGAAGCCAGTTCCATCCAGAATTTCGCTCCCGTCCTACCCGCCCCCATCCGCTCTTCAAGGCCTTCATCGCCGCCGCTGCCAACAGGACACGGATGAACACGGATCTCACGGATCGGCACGGGTAAAAAATCCGTGTTCGTAACTGCCTGCCCAAGAATCGTTCCGTAAAAAACCACGAAGGACACGAAAGCTACACAAAGGGCACAAAGGATGATTTTCATCCCTTTGTGTCCTTTGTGTGGACTTTGTGCCTTGTGGTAGGCAATTACCCGTGTTCATCCGTGCTCATCCGCGTTTACCCGTGTCCCATTCAATCCAACTACAGGAGCAACCAATGCCCGAAATCACTGTCGCTGTTGTCCAGATGCAGCCGGTTCTCGGCCAGATGGAAGAGAATCTGGCTAAGATGGGCGAGTTCATCCGCCGTATTGCCACCGAACAGCCGGTGGATCTCATCGTCTTCCCGGAACTGGTGACGACAGGCTACGAGGTGGGGCCGCGCTTCCCGCAGATGGCTCAGCGGGTGCCCGGCCCGGCGGTCAACCTGATCGGCCAGCGCGCCGCCGACTACGGCGTCCACGTCGCCTTCGGTATGGTGACCAAAGAGCGGGTGGAGAGCATCCTCTACAACTCCGCCGTGCTCATTGGGCCGGACGGCGAGGTGATGGGCCAGTACAACAAAATCCACCTGCGAGGTGAGGAGCGGATGGCCTTCCGCCCCGGCTACCGCCTGATGCCCTTTGAGACCGATTTCGGCATCATCGGGCTGATGATCGGGTGGGACCTGGCCTTCCCGGAAGTGGCCCGCAGTCTGGTCCTGGACGGGGCGGAACTACTGGTGGTGCTGGCGGACTGGGAGGCGCCCCGCCAGGATGAGTGGCATACGTATCTGAGGGCGCGCGCCTATGAAAACGCGGTCTTTATGGCGGCAGCGAACCGGATCGGGGAAGAGCCCTCCTACACCTTCTTCGGCCAGAGCACCATCATCGGCCCGACTGGCCGTATCTACGGGATCGTGGACGAGCCGGTGGAGGGGTATGCGGTGGCCCGATTGGACCTGAACGAGGTCCGGCGGCAGCGGGAGGAGACGCAGATTCTCCAGTGTCGCCAGCCGATGTCATACCGGGCCATTGTCCGCAAGTATTAGCCGTCAGGGGTGAGTCGTTAGCCGTCAGGGGTTAGCCGTTAGGAGTCAGCCGTTAGTTGTCAGAGCAGTGGAAAGGCTGGCCCGCGTGGGAGAGGATATGTTGCCCAGGAATCCACGTTTATCTGCGCTCATCTGTGTCCTGCTCCTGATGGGCGTACTCGCCGGGTGCCGTTCTTCCGGAGAATCTCCGGTGGAGACCGCCGTCCCCGTCCAGACCATCGTCAACATCGGCTCTGATACCCTGGTCAATCTGGCGCTGGCCTGGGCGGAGGCCTACATGCGGGAGCACCCGGAGGTGCGTATTTCCGTCACTGGCGGAGGGTCGGGGACGGGCATCGCCGCGCTGATCAACGGCACCGCCGACATCGCCAATGCATCCCGGGCCATGAAGCCGGAGGAGGTGGAGGCGGCGCGGGCCAACGGCATCAACCCGGTGGAGTTCACCGTCGCGCTGGACGCTATCGCCGTCGTCGTCCATCCCTCCAATCCGGTGGACCATCTCACCCTCCAGCAGATTTCGGACATCTACACCGGGAAAATCACCAACTGGAAAGAAGTCGGCGGCGAAGACCGGCCCATTGTCCTCCTCTCCCGGGAGTCCAACTCCGGGACGTACGTCTATTTTCTGGAACACGTCGTCCGGCTGGGGGACCCGAAGAGCGACCTGCTATTCTCACCGGATACGCTGTTGATGCCCTCGTCGGAAGGCATCAGCACCGAGGTGCGCCAAAATCCCAATGCTATCGGCTACGATGGCCTGGGATACGTGACGCCGGACCAGAAAGTAATTGCGGTGGGGCGGGAGCCGGGCGGCCCCTTCGTCCTGCCGTCCGTGGAGACGGTCAATGACGGCACCTATCCGGTCTCCCGCCCGCTCTACATGTACACAGCAGGCGAACCGACCGGAGCAGTCAAGGCATACCTGGACCGGATTCTGACGGGAGGCCAGGCCATCGTCCCAACCCTGGGATTTGTCCCGCTGAGGTAAGTGCAGACCCGGCGGATCTGCAAGGAGGGGCTATGACACGCAGACAGTGGATGATCATTATCCTGTTGGGGCTGGCGGACTGCCTGGTGCTGAGCGGCATGCTCGCGGCCGTGATCTGGACCCCCCGTCTGGTGGCCCAGCGCCAGGAAGCCCGGTTTTCCCCAACTCCTTCGCCCACTGCCACATCCATTCTGCCGCCGACCTTTACGCCGACGCCCACGTATACTCCTGCGCCCATCCCCACTCCCCGCCCCACACAGCCCCCGCCAACCCCTCGCCCTTCGCCCACGCCGTTCCCGACCTTCACTCCTACGCCCGTCCCGCCTCCCGAACTGGTCAACGGCACCTTTGATCAGATTACCCTCTACGAAATTCCCGGCTGGGTGGTGGATCCTGTCGTCAACTGGCATGCTGGCGAACCGTATGACCCGAATAACTCCTATACCTATCCCAAGTTTAAATACGCCGACGACCCGGTCCGTTTCATCACGGGAAATACGCTCCAGATTGAGTCCACCGACCAGTACGCCAAATTCCAGTTGACCTTCTACCAGGTGGTGACCGTCACCGCCGGAACCCAGGTACAGTTTGAGATCAAAGCCAAAGGCTACGCCGACGAGGGGGGCATTCAGGTGCGGGCCGGGATTGATCCCTCGGGTCGGTCATCCTGCGAGGGGGCGCGGTGGAGCGAGACCCGGTCTATCAATCAGAACGACGACCTGGTCGTGCTGCGCTCTCCGCGGGTGCGGGTCGGCACCGAGGGACGGGTCACCGTCTGTGTCTACGCCCGACCGGACTGGGCCGTCCCCCACAAGGCGGCATTTTTTGACGATGCCCGATTGCTGGTGTTCCCGTAATGATAAACGGTCGTGCCAGGCACTTTTGAAGTGCCTGGCACGTCCCGCATCTCACCCAACCAGGAGGTTTTCATGTCCGACCGACGATTTCTGCGCTTCCCCGACGGCTTCATCTGGGGCACCGCGACATCGGCCTACCAGATAGAGGGGGCCTGGAACGAGGACGGCAAGGGGCCGTCTATCTGGGATACGTTCTGTCACGAGCACCCAGAGAAAATCTACCACGGCCACAATGGCGACGTCGCCGCCGACCACTACCACCGGTGGGAGGAGGACGTCCAGATTATGGCCGAACTGGGCCTGAAGGCCTACCGGTTCTCCGTCTCGTGGCCGCGCGTTCTCCCCGAAGGGACCGGACGGGTCAACCCCGCCGGTCTGGATTTCTACGACCGGCTGGTGGACGCGCTCCTGGCGCGGGGGATTGAGCCCGTGGTCACGCTGTACCACTGGGACCTGCCCCAACCGCTCCAGGACCGGGGCGGGTGGCCTAACCGGGACATCGTTCAGTATTTCGCCGAGTACGCCAGTGTGCTGGCGAAGCGGCTGGGCGACCGGGTGAACTGGTGGATCACCCACAACGAGCCCTTCGTGATGGCCATGCTGGGCTACTTCTTCGGGGACTTTGCCCCCGGCATTCAGAACTTCCCCGCCGCGCTGCAGGCTGTCCATCACCTTCTCCTCTCCCACGGCTACGCGGTGGAGGCGCTGCGCGCGGCCGCCGGACGCCCCATCCGCGTCGGCATCACCCTCAACCTCAGCCCGGTCCACCCCGCCACCGACTCGGAGGCAGACCGACTGGCCGCGCAGCGGATGGACGGCATCCTGAACCGGATGTACCTGGACCCCATCTTCTTCGGTCGCTATCCGGAGGACATCCGGGCCCTCCTGGGGTCACTGGTGCCGGAGGTTTCGCCGGAGGATGCCCGCTACCTCACCACCCCGATGGACTTCCTGGGCGTCAACTACTACTCCCGCGCGGTGGCCCGCCATGACCCCTCCTTCCCGATTGTGGAACTGGCCCAGGTCCAGCCGGAGGGGAGCGAGTACTCCCAGATGTGGGAAATCTACCCGCCGGGGATATACGAACTGCTGATGCGGGTCTGGAACGACTACCGGCCCCCCGTCATTCTGGTCACCGAGAACGGCATCCCGGTGCCGGACGGGGTGGACCTGGATGGGCGGGTGCGGGACGAACGGCGCATCCGCTACCTGCGGGACCACATCGCCCAGGTCCACCGCGCCCTCACCGACGGCGCGCCAATCCAGGGCTACTTCGTCTGGTCGCTGCTGGACAACTTTGAGTGGGCCCACGGCTACCGGATGCGCTTCGGCCTGGTCTACGTGGACTACGACACCCAGAAGCGGTACATCAAGGACAGCGGTCGCTGGTATGCGGGGGTGATCCGGGAGAACGGGGTCTGGGTGGAGGAGTGACGGGTTTTGCAGTGGCGGCCTTTGGCCGCCACTGCAAACCTACACTCTCCTTGACAGAAATCGGGCCTGGAGTATCATTTGGGATGGGCAAATGATGATGACAAAACTGACTGTTTGGGTGCCAAAGGACCTGCATCGGGCTGTCAAAGGGGTAGCGGCCAGTCGGGGGGATACAATGACCCGAATCGTTCTGGATGCCTTTCGGCGCTACCTGGCCCAGAACAATGACTGGGGCCAATGGTCCACTCTGCTACAGCAAGCAGAGCGGCTGCGCCAGGCCCAGCGTGTCCGTCGGGGAGAATGGCATGGGCCGGACATCGCTGATCTGATCGCCGAGAGCCGGGCTCAACGCACAGAGGAAATCCGCCATGCCTTCGGTAGTCGTTGACGCCAGCCTGGTATTGAGGCTGGTTATTGACGAACCCGGCAGCGTCGCTGTCCAGGCCCTGTGGGAAGCCTGGAAAGAGAACCGCACTTTTATCGCGGCCCCAACTCTGCTCATTTACGAGGCTGTTAACGGACTTCACCGGGCATGGAAAGGGGGGTGGTTGACCGTCGATGAAGTCAAAGAGAGCATCACCCTCCTCATTCGCTTCCCCATCCACTACTACAGCCCTCAGGAACTGGCCGACCGGGCCGCTCAACTGGCCCGAGATTTCCAACTGGAAGCGACCTACGACACGTTCTACCTGGCCCTGGCGGAAATGTTGAACTGCGAATTCTGGACGGGCGACAGACGGCTATACAATGCCGTGCAACGGAAGGCAAAATTCGTGCATTCTATATGGGAGGGGGCTTCCCCATAGCCTGACTCAGAGTACTCCCTGACTACCACCAATAGCCCCAACAGTAACCCCACCAGCAGGTGGACGTTGTTGACGTAGAGGTTATCAAAGAGGTGATGGACGCTCAGTTGGGTCCAGGCCCCCAGTAGCCCCACGGCCACCCCCCGGGCCAGGCCAGAGGCGCGGCGGGTCGCCCGCCAGGTCTGCCAGAAGACCCATCCCCACAGGAACAGGTACACCATCAGACCCAGCAGACCCGTCTCCGCCAGCATGTTCAGGTAGATGTTGTGGGCGTGCCCCAGGGCGAGGGGCCAGTTGATCAGCGCGAAATCCGGATAGGCCGGCTCGTATCCCCCCAACCCCACCCCGGTCCAGAAGTGCGCGCGCCACATCTCCACTGCGCTCTGCCAGTGGGCCAACCGCTCTATCACCGCATAGTTGGCGTTGTTGATGCCCACGCCGCGCACATCCTGCAGGCGCACCTCGGCGGCGAATTCCGTCAGGCGGGCGACGACGCGCGCAGGGAGCAGGCCAGCCATATATAGAGCCAGGAACAGAACGACCAACCCGCCCGCCAGGATGAAGCCCCAGCGGGCCTGCCGGGGGAGCGCCAGGGCCATCACCACCAGCGCGGCGCCGAAACCGATCCAGGCACCCCGGCTCCATGAGGCTACCAGCGCGCCGCCCATCAGCCCGCTCCCGACCAGCAGGACCATCAGGCCCGCCCACCCTTTATGTGCCAGGCACTTTGAGAAGTGCCTGGCATATTCCATCGCCTGAGCCCCCAGCGCTCCCACTATCAACGCCAGCATCATCCCCATCGTCCCGGCGTAGGGGTTGGGCTGTTCAAAAGTCCCGAAGGCACGGCAGAACTTGGTACCGGGGATGAGAAAGGGCTCCGGTGCTTCGCCCCAGAGAGCGAACTGGTAGAGCCCGACCCCGGCCTGAAAGACGCCCACCGTCAGGCTGCCCGCCAGCAGCACGGGGAGCGCGCGGGGGGTGGCCCGTTCGGCCACCAGCCAGAGGATGAGTCCCATCTCCACCCACTTGACCAGTTCCGGCAGGCCGAAATCCAGGAAGGGGCCCCGGGCGTTCCACAAAGAGAGGCCCGCCACGCCCAGGAAAGTCAGCACGGGCAGGAAGAGCGAAAAAGCCGGGTGCTCCCGTCCGACCGGTATGGGGAGGCGGCGGTGGAGCAGGCCGCGCGCCCAGTGGGCCGCCAGGGCGAGAGCAATGAAAAGGTGGCCCACCTGGGCTGGCACCTGGGGGACGTCTCTCTGCAGGTAGGCGCGCAGGAGGCCCAGGAAGATGCCCGCCACCACCCCCACCAGCGGCTCAGCGACCGTCCCCGCGACCAGCGCGGCCAGGCCGACCAGGGCCACGGCCATCGGAAGGGGAAGTCGCGCCAGGAGGCAGCCGGTCGCCAGGGCCAGCAGCAGCCCTGTACCTTCCAGAAGCAGTTTTGGGGACCACACTGTGGAAGTTCTCACATCATCCGCAACCATGACGCCTGGCTCTCCGCTATCGCGACAACTGGTATTATCGCAGCCGCTCTGGCGGAATCCCCTTCCAGCGGTTACAACCCATCTGAGCGAAAATCTCCCCCATCTCATCCGAAGGCATCCCGGCGAGAGGCCGGTGGACCACCCATCCCGCGCGGTATAACTGGTCGTCGTGATAGCCCATCAGGAACTGCCCGGAGGTTGCCCATCCGACCGGTTCTGTGCTCCCCTCCCGCTTCTCCAGCCGCACGCATAGCACTTTCTTCGGGGGTGGAATTTGGGCAATGCCCTGCCATGTCCAATCTGTCGGTACTGGCTCCAGCACTCCCGTTGGGAACCGGCCTGCGTGGGAAGCCGGAGCCACCCAGACCATCCGAACATCTGCCAGGGGGATTCCGGCCTCCGCCAGATACTCCGCCAGTGCGGGCTGCCACTCCGGTATACGGGTGGCCTCCAGTGCGAGAACCAGAAGCAGCGTCGCGGCTACCACCGTCCCCGCTACCAGCAGACCGCGTGCCCACCTTTTTGATCGCATGCCGGCTCCGGGTGAAAACCTGCAGTACAAAGCGCCTTCTATCGCTCCAGCCGCTCCAGCACTTCAACTGGAATGAAATGAGGTCGGGGCCATCCCGGTGCCTCCACCAGACGGACCTGTCCCTCCCGCAGCAGCCGCTGCAGGGTGCGCTCCAACTCGGTGGCGGTCCAGTTCAGGATATGGAAAACCCGGGCGATCATGGCGGCATCTGCTGCAACCGCCGTTTTCAGGTACTGCAGGACCAGCGTCCGTCGGGCCTCAGAGCGCGGAATCCCCCGCGCCTGCTCGGGGATTTCGGGGAAGTGGCGGGGCAGCAGGTCGTAAATGAAGGCGTAGCGCCACGCGCCCGCCTCGGCAACGCCAACGGGCAATACCTTGAGGCCGACCTCCAGTTCCATCAACGCCCGATCAAAGCGGCTTTTGGCGCTTTCGGCGCTCATCCGTGCCGCCCGACGGAGTTGCACCGTATCCAGCGGGCCTTGCTCCAACAGTGCCTCGTAAACCGCCTTCGCCTCGGCGGTCAACCGCCCCTCCATGTATTCCTGCAGGTAATCGTCGGGGGAGCCGTAGTTTTCGCTGCAGGCATAAAAGTACGGGAGAAACTCCAGCGAAATGAGTGTGGCCCGACGGCGAAGGAGTTTGCCGTAGTACCACCACCGCTGGCCCAGGGAATCGTCCTTCCAGGTCCACCAACGGGCGCCGTCGGGGTCGGCGTGCTCCATCGGGACGGGGCGGACCCGTCCGGCGATGGCGTGGAAGAGGTTGGGCAGTTCCACCCCCTTGATGGGCCAGAAATGGCAGAACCCGATCTCTTCCACAAACGCCCGCGCTTCGGCCACGCTGTGCAGGCGGCGCTCCGGAGTGCGCCGGTAGTTGAATTCCCGCAGGCGCTGGATGGCTGCCAGCGCCTCATCGTTCAGTCTCAGGGAGTCTCCAAAATTTGCCGCCACAGAAACCATGCTCCCTTCCGTTCCCCCGGCCCCTGGGGCGCGCGGTCGTAGTAGAGGTCAAATACTTCCCCCTCCGCCGTGCGGACGCGGTAGTAATCCCGCCCCACTCCCCAGGTGCCGCGCCGTTCGGCGGCCTTCGCCCGGTACGACCCCCGCTCCTTCACGTAGAAGGCCAGGCTCTTGCCGCGCAGGTGGTAGTCGTGCCATTCCTGCAGGACGGCCACCACGCGGTACGTCCGCCCCTCCCAGATGAACCCGTCCGGCGGGCCGGGCCGCTTCTCCAGCGCAGGCGGGCGGTCGTAGATGACCTCTACAGGGACACCGATAAAACGGGCCGGAAGGTCGGAATCCATACTTCCCTCTGCGGGCAATGGAAAATGGGCAACCGCCCGGGTTGGGCAACCGCTGTAGGGGCAGGGCCTGCCCCTGCCCCATCGGGGCAACCGCAAGGGTTGCCCCTACACCCCCCGGTACAACCCCCCGTCCACCAGCAGACTGATGCCGGTAATGTAGGACGCGGCGGGAGAGGCCAGAAAGGCCACCGCGCGGGCCACCTCCTCCGGAGTCGCCATGCGGCCCAGGGGGATGGCGGCGGTGATTTTCGCCTCCTCCTCTTCCACCGTCGTGCCGTTGCGGGCCGCCCGGTCCTGCAACAATTGCACCACCCGCTCCGTCCGGGTCCAGCCCGGGCAGACCGCGTTCACCCGGATGCCATCCGGCGCCAGTTCGTCGGAGAGAGTCTTGACCAGCCCCACCACGGCCATGCGCAAACTGTTGGAGAGAATCAGGTTGGGCAGTGGTTGCTTTACGCTCACGGAGGTCATGGCGATGATGGAGCCGCTCCGCTGGGACCGCATGGTGGGGATGACGGCGTGGCAGAGGCGGACGACGCTCATCAGGGTGAGTTGGACGGCGGCCTCCCAGTCGGCGGGGGTCAGTTCCAGGAAGCGGCCCGGTGGGGGGCCTCCGGCGTTGGTCACCAGGATATCTATCCGGTCAAAGCGGGCGCGGGCGGCCTCCACCACCCGCTCCGCCCCCGTCGGGTCGGCGACGTCGGCGGGGACGGCGACAACTTCGGCGCCGGTGGCCTCCCGGATGGCCTGCGCGGCGGCTTCCAGCAGGCCCTCCTGGCGGGCACAGATAACGACCCGCGCCCCTTCCCGCGCCAGTTCACTGGCCACCGCCCGGCCCAGCCCCCGGCTGGCGGCCGCGACCACTGCAACTTTGCCCTGCAGTCCTAAGTCCATCGGATACCCCCTGATCGTGCGCGGGTGTGTCCCGATTTTGTCGGGCCTGGCCGTACTTGTAGGACAACTGCTCGCAGTTGTCCTACAACTTTGGGACACACCCCTACCCCTGTCGTCCTTGCAATTTTTTATAACCCGTGTTATAATATTTCCCAGGAAGCCAATCTGAGAGCAAGCAGACCCCTATTTACCTCCACATCTCTATCTGTCTGACCTCCCCGAAAGGCTCCGCTATATCCCAAAGAAAGGAGCACAATGTACAATAAGCACGCCCTGTTGGGAGGAGCGGCCATCCTGTTGCTGGCCGCACTGGCCTGCCTCTCTACGCCCACCCCGGTGCCGCCCACTCAGGCCCCGCCGACCCCGGCGCCGCCCACCCAGCCCCCTGCGGCACCCTCTCTTCCCTCCGGAGCCTACGCGCTGACCCTCCAGAACGACTCCGGGATCCCGGTCTGCCACGTCTACATTTCGTCCATCAAGAGCGACTCGTGGGGCGATGATTGGCTGGGAGAGAACGAGGTGGTCGCCGCCGGAGCGGGCAAGGTCTTCCAGGTACCGACCGGTGTCTACGACCTCCGCGCCGAAGATTGCGACGGAAACCTCCTGGACGCCCAGTGGGAAGTTGACCTCTCCCAGGACCTCACCTGGACCCTCGCCGCCGTCCAGCGGTACCCCCTTCTGCTGGTCAACGAGTCCAGTTACGAGGTCTGCTACGTTTACATCTCCCCCACGGACCAAGAGGAGTGGGGGGCGGACTGGCTGGGGGTGGGCATCACGATCCCGGCGGGAAAGAGCCACACCTTCCCGGTGCCCTCGGGCACCTACGACCTGCGGGCCGATGACTGCGACGGCAACCCCCTGGACATCCAGAACGGCATCGCCCTCGGGGCGGAGGGCCTCACCTGGACCCTCTCCGATGTGACCATGGCCTCGCTGACGGTGGTCAACCAACTGGACATCCCCATCTGCTACATTTACATTTCCCCGGCGGGAGGTGCAGAGTGGGGCGGGGATTGGCTGGGTGACGATGCCATTGCCCCCGGCAGCGAGTACACCTTCACCTTCCCGGAGGGAACGTACGACCTGCGGGCCGAGGACTGCGACGGCAACCTGCTGACCGAGGAGTACGGGGCCACCCTCAGCGGGGATATGACCTGGACAATCTCCCCGAAATAAGGAGCGCCTCTGGTCAGCAGGAGGAAAGGGTTTTGCGGCGGCCGAAGGCTGCCGCAAAACCCTCTTCGCCGTCGCCGGTTACCCGGACAGGACTTACGCAGTTGGGAGAACGTGCCAGGCACTTTCAAAAGTGCCTGGCACGTTCGGAACCGTCCACCCCTACAGCAGTCCCAACTCCGCCAGTTTCTCCGGCGTCGGGACTCCGTTCTCGTCCCAGCCGCGCAGACGGTAATACTCCGGCAGCATCCGGTCCAACTCCACCACATGCCCCTTCGCCGGCCCCTCCGGCATCGGCTCCTGGAGCATGCGCGGCGGGAGGGTGTCGTCGGCGCGGGAGAACCCCGCCCGCACCAGGAACATCCGCTCCAGGTTGTAGACTCGCTCCCCGGCCCTGAGCAGCGTCTCCTCATCGTACCCGGCGCCAGTGGCGTATTCCATCAGCCGGGAGATGCGCACCGGCTCCACGTTGTACGTAGGCTCAAAGAGGTAGCGGATGCTCAAGAAGACGCACAGTCCCGCTGCATCCACAATCGTGAAAATGTCCTCAAAGTACTTCACCAGCCGGGGCTTGTCCTCCCAGGAGAGGGGGTCCACCTTCTTGGGGACGCCGAAGACCTCCATGTAGGCGGTGTCGCCCGCCATGTGGGAGGCGCCGATGTTGGAGGTGGCGTAGAGGAGGCCCATCCCCTTTGCCCCGCGCGGGTCGTAGGCCGGGAATTCCTGCTTTTTGGCGGACATGGAGAACTCCGGATGGCCGTAGTGGGAGGCCAGCCGGTAACTCCCCTGAGCGATGAGGTCACCGAAGCCCTCTCGCAGGCCAGCCAGACGGACCATCTCCACCACGGCCTCCCCGTCCCCGAAGCGCAGGGGACGGCCAATATCCGATTCGGGGATCAGGCCCAGTTCGTACATCTCCATCGCGCAGGCGATGGTCACCCCGGCGGAGATAGTATCCAGGCCCAGTTCGTTGCAGATGTAGTTGGCCTTGGTGATGGCCGCCAGGTTGTCCACGCCGCATGCGCTGCCCAGGGATCCGATGGTCTCGTACTCCGGCCCCTCCCCTTCCCCGCCGAAGATGGGGTCCTCCACGCGCGTCACCCGCCCGCAGGCGATGGGGCAACCGTAGCAGGCCTTGGGCCGGACCAGGTACCTGGCGTTGAGCGCGCGCCCGGAGATGGCCTCCGCCCCGGCGAAGACCCCCGTCCGGAAATTGCAGGTGGGAAGAATGCCCACTTCGTTGGTGACGGGGGGCACGTAGGCGGTGCCGTAGGTCCGCAGAGTGGCCTTCCCCGCCGCCACCGCCTGCTTGACCTCCTCCACCACCTGATCAGCGAGGGCCTTCAGTTCGTCGGGGCGGGCCAGGGGGATGCGGCGGGTGCCCCGCACGACGACGGCCTTAAGGTTCTTGGAGCCCATGACCGCGCCCACGCCGGAGCGGGCGGCGGCCCGGTGTTTCTCGTTCAGGATGGCCGCGATAGGTGCCAGTCGTTCTCCCGCCGGGCCGATGCAGGCCACCCGCGCGCGGGGGTCGGTCTCGGCCCGCAGCATGTCCTCGGTCTCAAAGACCGTCCGGCCCCAGAGGTGGTCGGCGGGGCGGAGTTCCACCCGGTCGTCGTTCACCCAGAGATACACCGGGCGCCCGGCCCGCCCCTCAAAAATGAACATGTCAAAACCGGTACGCTTCATCTCTGTGGGGAAGAAGCCGCCGGAGTTGGAGCAGGAGATGGCACCGGTCAGGGGGGATTTGGTGGTCACCATATACCGGTTGCCGGTGGGCACCGGGGTGGCGGTGAGGGGGCCGGTGGCAAAGACCAGTTTGTTCTCCGGAGAAAGCGGGTCCACCCGGGGGTCCATCTCGTTGTAGAGATAGCGAATGGCCCACCCCCGTCCGCCGATAAAATCCCGCGCCATGCGGGAGTCCACCTCTTCTACGGAGGTCTCTCCGGTGGTGAGGTTGACTCTGAGGATTCTGCCGTTCCAGCCGTACATTTTGCCTCCTGAGGTGAGTGGTTATTGAAGTTCTCGTTCCGTCAGCCGCCGCCGATGGCCGGGAAGAGGCAAAGGACGTCCCCTTCCTGCAAGACCTGGCCCGGCTGAGGGGTGCGCCCGTTCACCAGGACGACGCTCTCCTCCACCGGCACGGGCAGTCCGGCCAGGACGTCCTCCACCCGGGCATCCGGTGGGACGTGTGCCTCATATGAAGAAGAGGAAGAACAACCGGGGGGTAAATACTGCTGATAATGGGCCAGGAGTTTGATGCGGATTTTCATCGCCCGGCTCTCCTACGGAATCTGAAAACCACAAGGACATAAAGGGAACACGAAGGACACGAAGATTAACGGGTGATTTCCATTTCGGGTTGATCCGCGCAAGCGACTCTATTGTACTATAGAAGGCGACAACGACAAGCGGCTGAGAAATAGCACCCGCCCATCGCGAACCTGCATCTCTTGCAGACACACCGATTTCCCCGATTATCAGATTCTGTGGTATAATATCAGTGAACTTTTGTTCTCTTAAGACGAGCCCTCCATTATGGACCCGGTAGAGAAACTGCGGTTGTTGGGGCCGGCAACCTGTTACGAACCGGCCGAAGAGGTGAGCGCTGCTGGACGGCCCCTGTCGGCCCCCGCCGGGCTTCCGTCCGATCTCTCTGGATTCATCCACTACGCGGCAATGCCCGGCGGCAAGCGTATCCCGCTGCTGAAAACCCTCCTCACCTCGGCCTGCGAGCGGGATTGCTTCTACTGCGCCTTCCGCGCCGGACGGGACTGCCCCCGGGCCACCTTCACCCCGGACGAACTGGCGCGCCTTTTTCTGCAACTCCACCAGCGCGGTATCGCAGAGGGGCTCTTCCTGAGTTCCTCCATCCTGGGTAGCGGCCCACACACGCAGGACCGGCTCATCGCGACGGCGGAGATTCTCCGCCACCGCTACGGCTTTCAGGGCTACATCCACCTGAAGATTATGCCTGGCGCGGAGCGGGACCAGGTGGCCGCGGCGATGCGCCTGGCGAACCGCGTCTCGGTCAACCTGGAGGCCCCTAACGACCGCCGTCTGGCCGCGCTGGCCCCCCACAAGCAGTTCACCGATGAACTCCTTCGTCGGTTGCGCTGGATAGAGGAACTCCGCCGGGAGATGCCCGGCCCCGCTCCCAGTTCCACCACCCAGTTCGTCGTCGGGGCGGCGGGGGAGAGCGACCTGGAACTCTTGCATGTGACGGCGTTTCTCTACCGCCACCTGGGACTGGCCCGGGCCTACTTCCAGGCATTCCGCCCCGTCCCTGGGACGCCGCTGGAAGCCCATCCGCCCACTTCGCCGCAGCGGGAACACCGCCTCTATCAGGCCTCCTTCCTGCTGCGGGATTACGGCTTCAGCGTGGAGGAACTCCCCTTCCGACCGGACGGCAATCTCCCACTGGAGACGGACCCAAAACTGGCCTGGGCGCGGGAGCATCTGGCAGAGGCGCCGATAGAGGTAAATCGGGCGGGGCGGGAGACCCTTCTGCGGGTGCCGGGCATCGGCCCCCAGGGCGCCGACCGGCTCATCGCCGCGCGTCGTCGGGGCCGCCTGCGGGACCTGAAGGACCTGCGCGCTCTGGGGATTGCCGCCGACCGGGCCGCGCCCTTCATCCTGTTGAACGGCCGCCGCCCGGCCCGCCAACTCTCGCTGTTTTAGGGCGCAGATTTTCCTCACACCAAGACGCAAAGGCACAAAGTTTTAGTTAATTTTTGTAAATCTCTGTGTCTTTGTATCTTTGTGTGATGCCCACCTCGCCCCCGCGCGCGGCGACGGCCCGCCGGACCGTCTCCACATCCGGGCAGTAGAGAGCGCCCGGCGGAGCGGGCCGTTCCCCGACGGCGATCAGCACCGTCCCCTCCCTGCACGGAATCGCCAGGTCCACCACATATTCCACCCCGCCCTCGCGCACGGGATATTCCCGCTCCGGCTGAAATCCCGCCTCCTTCAGGGTGACGAACAGTCCATCCGCACCGGAGGCGAAGAGGTCGTTGATCTCCTGCGCGGCCGTGAAGCGGTCCCACGTCGTCTCAATGAACGTGATCCGCCGCCAGCGGAGGCTGGGGATGGGCCGCTCCCGGCGGACCAGCGGACCCAGTTGCAGTTGATAATAGAGGTCATCGGCGCGGGGGTGGTGGGGCTCCTCGGGCAGGAGGTCCCGACGGCGGGCCAGTTCGTGCCCCCGAACCGGGGCGTACCAGTGGATGGCCCAGCCCTCTTCGCCGAAGGCGCGGGTGAAATAAAAGGCCAGCACGGCGGCCTCGGTCGTGCTGGGCGGGGCATGCCGCACGGGGATGCGGTACCACCTCCGGTCGCGGGCGATCTTAAAGTCCCGCCAGTTGTTCATCACGGCAACCAGGACACGGTCTTCCGGGTGGAACATCGCCGCTATTATACCACCCGCCCCTATGGACATCAAGCGCTCTACCAGGCGGCGCTTTGTAGGACAACTGCTCGCAGTTGTCCTACCACTTTGGGACACGCCCGCCACTGAATACTTCCTTGTGCTTTGCCTCAGGGTATGCTACAATATCAGGGATACGGGGCCGTCCACGAATAGGTCACGAATACACGAATCACGTTTCACGTTTCGCGTCCCCTGTACCCCTGTATCCTTGTATCCTTGTATCCTGCTATCCTATGAAACACTTCCTGCCCGTCCTCCTGATCCTGGCCATAATCGCCGGGAGCCTGGCGCCGGTTGCTGCTCAGCAGCCGACGGACCCGGCGGTCGCTCTGCTTTCCCGCATGCCGCCTGCGGCGCGCGTCGGGCAACTGTTCATCGTCACCTTCCCCGGCACCGACACGGCCGAGACCTCCGCCATTTACGACCTGATTGTCAACGAGCGCATCGGGGGGGTGTTGCTATCCCCCGATAACGGCAACATCCTCAACGAGGGGAATGCCCCTGCTCAGGTCGCGACCCTCACCAGCCAGTTACAGCACCTGGCCTGGGATGCGGCTCAAATCCCCCTCTCCGAAGAGGAAGCAACCCTCAGCCCGTATCTCCCCCTCCTCATCGCCGTCCGACAGGGAGAGAAAATGGGGCTACCCACACTACCCATCAGCGGCACAACCCCACTGCCCTCTCCAATGGCCATCGGAGCAACCTGGAATCCAGCCAACGCCGAGTTAGTGGGGCAAATTATCGGGGCGGAATTAGACGCGCTGGGAATCAACATGCTGCTGGGCCCGATGCTGGACGTACTGGATACCCCCCGGCCCGGCAGCGCTGCTGATCTGGGTACCGCCTCCTTCGGCGGCGACCCTTTCTGGGTAGGGCAGATGGGGCGGGCCTACATCCGGGGTATCCACGCGGGCAGCGAAGGCCGGGTGGGCGTCATCCCCGGCCACTTCCCCGGCCTGGGCGCGGCCGACCGCCCGCTCTCCGAGGAAGTCTCCACCGTTCAGAAATCCCTGGAGCAACTCAAGCAGATTGAACTGGCCCCCTTCATGGCCGCGACAGGTAGCAGTGAGGCTCTGGAGCGCCCGGAGGGCCTCCTGGTCGCCCCTATCCGGTACCGGGGGTTTCTGGGCAACCTCTACGCCTCCACCAAGCCGGTCACCTTTGACCCCCAGGCGTTGCAATCACTGCTGGCGCTGCCGGAGGTGGCTCCCTGGAGGGAAGCAGGCGGTGTCGCAGTGGCCGATGAACTGGGCGTGCGCGCCATCCGCCGGTTCTACGACCCGTTGGAGCAGAGATTCAACCACCTGAGAGTTGCCCAGGAAGCATTCCTGGCCGGCAACGATCTGTTGATTCTCTCCCATTTCGCCACCGGGGACGACTGGGAGTCCCACATCGCCAACGTGAAGGCGACGCTGGCCTTCTTTCGGGAAAAGTACGCCTCCGATCCCTCCTTCCAGGCGCGGGTGGATGAGGCGGTACTGCGCATCCTCCGGCTGAAACTGCGGCTTTACGGTTCCCGTTTCACCCTCAGTGCCACCCAGCGGGATGCCGATGTCGTGGCCCGCAAGGTTGGCCGCTTCGGGGAAATAGTCGCCCCCATCGCCCGTGCGGCCGTCACCCTGCTCTCGCCTCCCTCGCCCGAACTGCTCCCCGACCCTCCGACACCGGAGGAGCGCATCGTCATCTTTACCGATGACCGGCAAACTGTGCCCTGCGCGGGTTGTGCTCCGGTCCCCATCCTCTCCCCGAAAGCCCTGGCCGATACCATGGTCCGCCTGTACGGCCCCCAGGCCACAGGGCAGGTTTCTCCCCAGCGGGTTCAGAGTTTCACCTTCAGTGAACTGCTGGACATGCTCAACCGACCGCCCGCTACTCCAACCCCGGAATCCACTCCCGTCCCCCAGCCGGTCGCCACCGCACTGGAACGGGCGGACTGGGTGATCTTCGCTATGCTGGATGCTGGGGACCGCGCGTCCCCCTCTGGGGCAGTACGTCGCTTCCTCTCCGAGCGGGCCGACGCCCTGCGGGGCAAGAGAGTCGTCGTCTTTGCCTTTGGCGCGCCCTACTACCTGGATACGACCGAAATTGCCAAACTCTCTGCCTACTTCGGCGTCTACAGCCCAGCGCCGCCGTTTGTGGAGGCCGCCGTCCGCGCCCTCTTCGCCGAATTTCCCTTCACCAGCGCGCCTCCGGTGACCGTCTCGGGCATCAACTACAACCTCACCCAGCAGACTCAGCCGGACCCGGGCCAAGTCATCCCGGTCTTCATCGTCACTGAAGAGACGAACGGGACACCAGAACCGCCGACGATCTATCAGGGAGATACCCTCCGCCTGCGGACGGGGATCATTGTGGACCGGAATGGTCACCCTGTGCCGGACGGGACATTGGTGGAGTTCATCTTCACGTACCCGCAGGAGGGGCTGGAGCGGACGGTGCAGGCCACCACCCGGGGCGGAGTGGCTGAGGCAACGGCGACGCTGGACCGGACGGGGCAACTGCAGATTTCCGTCCGGGCGGAGCCGGTGCCGCGCGCGGTTCGGCTGGAGATGGACATCCGACCCGGGGAGCCAGCGGTCATCATCCCCATCACGCCGACGCCCAGCCCGGAGCCCCCGCCGACACCCAGTCCGGCCCCATCCCCCACGCCGGAGATAGAGCCGACCCCGGAGCCTGTGGCTCCCGTACGCCCCCCTGACCGGGCGCGCGGCTCGGACCTGACTCAGGGGGTGCTGATCGCGCTGGTCGCGGCCGCGATCGGTTATGGCACTCTCTGGAAACGCGGGCAGAGTCTCTCCAGCGCGATGAGGGGGAGCCTTCGGGTGTTCATCGGGGGACTGGTGGGCTACCTGCTCTTCCTCGCCCTGGTCGGCATTGGGCAACTCCGGCCCCTGGGGGATGTCGGGGCCTCCGTCCTGACGGCTGCGGGGGCGGCGGTCCCGTTGACGGTTTTGCTTCTCCAGCGGGAGAAGACGCTATAGCACCAGCGTCAGGAGGACGGCCAGCAGCAGCAGCCCCGCTGTTAGCAACACCCACCCCCGATTCTCCTCCAGTGCCTGCTCCCATTCCCGGCGGGGAGGAACCCAGACAGCCAGCGTGTCGGAAAAAGAGGTATCGGTCAGCATCTGCCGGAACGCTTCCACGGTGGGGGGACGGTCATCGGGGTGCATGGCCATGGCAGCCAGGATGGCCCGTTCGGTCGTCGGGGATACGCGCGGATTCAGGGTTCGGAGTGGAACCAGCGACTCCGGCCGGAGGAACCGCTCCCGGGCATCGGCCGGGGGTTGGCCGGTCAGGAGATGATAGAGCGTCGCCCCCAGCGCATAGATGTCGGACCGGGGGTCCGTGTGGCCTGTGTCACCGCCATATTGCTCCAGTGGCGTGTAGGCGACCGTTCCTCTACCCTGGAGAACGGTGATGGTGCGGGCATCATCCGGGGTGAGCAACTTCACCAGCCCGAAATCCACCAGTTTGATAAATCCCCTGGCCGTCTCTTTGATGTTGGACGGTTTAATATCCCGATGGAGGATGGGAGGGTCCTGGCTGTGGAGGTAAGAGAGGGCATCACACAACTGCATGGCCCATCCCAGGACCCGCTCCTCCTCCAGCATCTGGCCCGCGCGCCGTGCTTCCTCCAGGACCTGCCGGAGGTCCGGCCCGGCGACGTAGTCCATTACCAGATATTCCCGTCCTCCCTCAGTAAAGTAATCGGAGACCTTGGGCAGGTTGGGGTGGTCCAGCCGGGCCAGGATGCTGGCCTCGCGGTAGAATTGCTGCTGGGCCTGGGCCTGCAATTCGGGGGGGAGATCGGGGTCGGTGAAAATCTCCTTGACCGCGCAGACGCGGCCTTCCAGCCGCAGGTCAGCGGCGCGGTAGACAGCCCCCATTCCCCCCTGTCCAATCGGGGCGAGAATGCGGTAGCGCGCGTGCAGGACGGTCCCGGGAACCAGCAACCTCGGCACTCTCTTCTCCTCCGGCAGAGCATGATAAACGAGATTGGGTTTCTGTCAAGCCGCAGGCGTATCTTTTGACCGTTCCCGGTGTTATCCTTCTATGAAGCCATCATTTGCCCCTGTAGCGCAGGATTTATCCTGCATCGGACAGGATAAATCCTACACTACGGGCCTGGACGGTTTTTCATCACCCTCTGCATTGGAGGAGGTATTATGAGCATGCAATCCATTGCCATCGTCACCGATAGCACCGCCTATCTGCCTCCGGATGTGCGAGAACGGTTGGGCATCCCGGTGATTCCCCTCAACGTCCTCTGGGGAGAAGAAGTTTTGAAAGACGGAGTGGATATTGACCCGCCGACTTTTTACCGACGCCTCCAGACGGCCAAAGTGATGCCCACCACCTCTCAGCCTTCAGCCGGTGAATTCGTGGAATTTTTCCGGCGGGTGGCGGAGGAACAGGGGACCAATACCATCGTGGGAGCGTACATCTCCTCCCAACTGAGTGGGACCGTCGCCTCTGCAGAGGCTGCAAAGGAACTGCTCCCCGAACTCCGCATTGAGATCATAGACTCCCGCTCCACCTCTATGGGGCTGGGCTTTCAGGTGATGGCCGCTGCAGAGGCCGCCCGGGCGGGCGCCTCTGTAGAAGAAATCGTGGCAGCCGCCGCCCGGGTGCGAGAACGTATGTACATCCTCTTCATGGTGGACACCCTGGAATTTCTCCACCGGGGTGGGCGCATCGGAGGGGGGAAACGGTTCCTGGGGACGGCCCTGCAGATCAAACCGATCCTGGGATTAGACGGGGTGATTGAGGGCGTGGAGCAGGTGCGGACGAAGAAAAAGGCACTGGCCCGGATGCTGGAACTGATGCGGGAACGGGCCGCAAACTCCTCCGTCTTCCGGGCCGCTGTCGTCCATGCCAACGCGCTGGAGGATGCCCGGGCACTGGCAGAGGATGTGAGAGCCCACCTGGGACCGGAAGAACTCTATCTGGCGGAGGTTAGCCCGGTGATCGGCACGCATACCGGACCGGGGACGCTGGGGATTTGTATTGTGACCCGGTAAGGGCCTGGACGCCGCGCGGGCTTTTCCTCGGCAGGCGCCCCTTCTCCTCCAGGGGCGCCTGTTTCTGTAAAAAACACAAAGGACACGAAGGGCACGATTAGCCCCCTGTATCCTTGTATCCTTGTATCCTTGTATCCTTGTATCCTTCGTGTCCTTCGTGTCCTTCGTGCCCTTTTTGGTAAACTTCTTCCCCACATCCGCCCTTTACCGGAGACCCCACTTTTCCTTCGGCCCAAAATCGGTTATACTTTCCCCCACATCCAACTTTCGCGCCTTCCGTGCCTTTCGCGCCTTTCGTGCCTTTCGCGCCTTTCGTGCCTTTCGCGCCTTTCGTGCATTTCGCGCCTGAGGAGACTGCCCGTGCCTTTTACCTACACCGTCTTTGACCTGGACGAAACCCTCTACCCGACCAGCGCCGGGTTGATGCAGGACGTGGCCCGGCGAATTACCGACTGGCTTCAGCGCCACCTGGGCCTGGGCCCTGAAGAAGCCACCCACCTGCGGGAGGTCTACATTCACCGCTACGGCACCACCCTGGCCGGCCTGCTGGTGGAGCACCGGGAAAAAGTGGATGTAGAAGACTATCTGGCCTACGTCCACGACGTCCCCATAGAGGGCTACCTCCGGCCCGACCCAGCCCTGCGGGCCATGCTGACGGGCATCCCCCTGCGCCGCGTGGTCTTCACCAACTCCTCGGCCGAACATTCCGCCCGCGTGCTGAATGCCCTGGGCATCGCCGATCTCTTTGAGCGGGTGGTGGACATCCGGGCCCTGAACTTCGTCCACAAGCCCCGGCGGGAGGCCTATGAGCGGTTGCTGGCCCTGCTGAGTGCCCCGGGCCCAGCCTGCATCCTGATAGATGATCGCGTCGTCAACCTTCAGCCCGCCAAAGCCCTGGGCATGACGACCGTCCTGCTGAACGGTCCACCCCAGGACGGGGTGGATTTCGCTGTAGGGAGCGTGCTGGAGGTCGGCCCGCTGATCCAGCGCCTATTGGCACAAGAAAGGGATAGTTAGGGATTTTGCGGCGGCCATAGGCCTCCGCACATACCTGGGCGGGGGTGGGGTAGAGGCCTGCTGCCAAAGACGAACAGTGGGTCTGCTTCCTCTGGTTGGGGGATGATGCTCATCATCCCCCAATTTCCACATCTACCTGGACAATCCCTGTCCCCGGCGGCGGTAGGGGCACGATATCTCCCTCCACCGGACGGCCGTCCACCCGCAGGGAGACCCGATTCCCCGGCCCGACCCGCCGCACCGTGATGTGGTACGTCACCCCGCGGAAGACCCGCCGGGCCGTGAACCCTGCCCAGCCACGCGGGATGACCGGGGCAACCCGCAGTCCCACGAACGTGGGCCGGATGCCCAGAATGTGCTGGGTGACGGCGATGTAGTTCCACGCCGCGGTGCCCGTCAGCCAGGAGTTCTTCGCCTCCCCGAACGTCGGCGCGTCCCGCCCGGCAATCATCTGGGCATACACGTACGGCTCGCAGCGGTGGACCTCACTGATGGCTTCCCGTGCCGATGGGTTGATGCGTTGGTAGTAGTCGTGAGCCCGGTCGCCATGCCCCAGCACTGTCTCGGCGATCATCACCCAGGGGTTGGTGTGGCAGAAGACGGAGCCGTTCTCCTTGTAGCCAGGGGGGTAGGATGAAATCTCCCCCAGGTGGACATAGTAGCGGGTGTAGGCCGGCTGATGCAGGAGGATGCCGTGGGGGGTGCTCAGCCGCTCCCGGACCGACTCCAGGGCCCGTTGGGCCCGTCCGTCCTCCAGGCCGATGCCGGCCATGACGCACATCCCCTGCGGTTCAATAAAAATCTGCCCCTCGGAGCACTCCCGCGAGCCGACCTTCCCCCCGAAGGCATCGTAGGCGCGCAGGAACCACTCCCCGTCCCAGCCGTGCTCCAGCACCCGGCGGGCCATCTCGTCCGCCGCCGCCTCGTAGCGGCGGGCCTCCTCTTCCAGGCCACGCCAGCGGGCAATCCCGGCCATCTCCCGCGCCGCCAGCACGAACAGCCCGCCCAGGAAGACCGACTCCGCCACCGTCCCATCCCGCTTCAGCGGCGCCGTCTGAAACGATTCCCCTGGCTCCTCTGAGAAGATGTTCAGGTTCAGGCAATCGTTCCAGTCGGCGCGGCCGATGAGGGGAAGCCTATGCGGCCCCAGCCGCTCCATCGTGTACCGGATGCTCCGCTCCAGATGACCGTACAGGGGCTCCTCTGTGCCCGGCTGGTTGTCGTAGGGCACCGGTTCGTCCAGAATGCTCCCGTCGCCCGTCTCCTTCAGGTACGCCGCCGTGCTCAGCACCAGCCAGAGTGGGTCATCGTTGAAGCCGCTACCGATGGCATCGTTCCCCCGCTTCGTCAGCGGCTGGTACTGATGGTACGCGCCGCCCGTCTCCAACTGGGTCGCCGCCAGGTCCAGGATGCGCTCCCGGGCCCGCTCCGGGACCATCGCCACCGCCCCCAGCAGGTCCTGGTTGGAATCCCGGAACCCGATCCCTCGCCCGATGCCGGACTCAAAGTACGAGGCCGAGCGGGACAGGTTGAAGGTGGTCATGCACTGATACGGGTTCCAGATGTTGACCATCCGGTTCGTGTGGGGGTCGGGGGTCTCCACCTGGAGCGTTCCCAGGAGACGGTCCCAGTGGGCCTGGAGTGCCTCAAAGGCCACCTCCACCTGCGCCAGGTCCAGATACCGGGCGATGACGGGACGGACTGTCCGCTTGTTGATCCGCTGGGAGTCCGGCGGGTCAAACTTCTCCTGGGGCGGATTCTCGTGGTAGCCCAGCAGAAAGACCACCTGGCGGGTCTCCCCCGGCGCCAGGTGGAGACGGATATGGTGGGAGCCCATCGGCGCCCAGCCGTGGGCGATGGAGTTGAAGGACTGGCCCCGCTCCACCGCCAGCGGGCGGTCCCAGCCCCGGTAGGGCCCCAGGAAGGTGTCCCGCTGGGTGTCAAAGCCGGCCAGCGGCTCGGAGCAGGCGAAGAAGGCGAAGTGGTTGCGCCGTTCCCGGTACTCCGTCTTGTGGTAAATGACCCTGCCCTCCACCTCCACCTCGCCGGTGCTGAAGTTGCGCTGGAAGTTGGTGGCGTCGTCCCAGGCGTCCCAGAGGCAGAACTCCACTGCCGAGAAGACGGAGAGGGCCAGGGGCCGATCGCGCCGGTTGGTCACCGTCAGTTGCCAGACTTCCAGGTTCGCCCCCAGGGGGACAAAATAGCGGGTCTGCGCGGCGACTCCCCGGAAGGCCGATCCGATGACGGTATACCCCAGGCCGTGCCGGCAGAAGTACTCCTCCGCCTCGTGCCGGGTCGGCTGCCAGGACGGGGACCAGAACAGGCCGGTCTCGTCGTCCCGCAGATAGATGTAGCGCCCGCCGAAGTCCAGGGGGACGTTGTTGTAGCGATAGCGGGTCAGGCGGCGCAGGCGGGCGTCCCGGTAGAAGCAGTAGCCGCCGGCAGTGTTGGAGATGATGCCGAAGAAGTCCTCGCAGCCCAGGTAGTTGATCCAGGGGAGCGGGGTATCGGGACGGGTGATGACGTATTCCCGGCGCTCGTCGTCAAAATAGCCGAACTGCACGTTGCCTCCTCCGGTCCTTCGCAGACCTTCCCCGGGATTGGGAGCGCTCCCAGATAGACTCCTTTTTTTCGCAGCGGCAAAAGCGCTGCGAAGGGGAGAGCATGGGTTTTGCGGTGGCCTTTGGCCGCCGCAAAACCTCCGTTTTTCTAAAGAGAATTGGCCTTCACAAAATCCACCACTTCGTGCAGATACGCGAAGGCCAGGCAGGTGACCGTGTCCGCGCCGCCGTAGTAGATGGCCATGCGGCCCGTCGGCGGGTCCACCAGCGCCGCGCAGGGGAAGACCACGTTGGGCACATCCCCCACGCACTCGTAGTACTCCCGGGGGTTCAGGAGATAGGGACGGGTCCGGTAGATGACCTTCCAGGGCTTTTCCAGGTCCAGCAGCGCCGCGCCGAAACTGTAGACGAAGCCGTTGCAGGAGGTCAGGACGCCGTGGTAGATGAGGAGCCAGCCCTCGGGGGTCTCAATGGGCGTGGGGCCAGCGCCGACTTTGGTGGACTGCCAGCCACCCACTGGGGCCATCACGAACCGGTGGTGGCCCCAGTGAATCATATCCGGGCTCTCGCTGCAGAAGATGTCGCCGAAGGGGGTGTGGCCCCGGTCGCTGGGGCGGCTCAGCATGGCGTACTTCCCGTTGATCCGGCGCGGGAAGAGGACGCCGTTGCGATTGTAGGGCAGAAACGCGTTCTCCAACTGGTAGAACGTCTGGAAGTCGTACGTGTAGGCCACGCCGATGGTCGGGCCGTAGTACCCGTTGCACCAGGTGACCCAGTAGCGGTCCTCTATCCAGCAAACGCGCGGGTCGTAGCCGTAGACGAACTGTCCGATTTCCGGGTCGTCGCAGACGAACTGGATGCGCTGGGGCTCTATCCGCCAGTGGATGCCGTCGTCGCTGAAACCGGCGTGAATCTGCATATCCCGGGCGGTGTTGTCGCAGCGGAAGACCCCGGCGAAGGCCCCGTTGAAGGGCACCACCGCGCTGTTGAAGATACTGTTGGCCCCGGGGACGGCGTCCCGGGTGATGATGGGGTTCCCGCTGTAGCGCCAGACGACGTCGCTGCAGCCGGGGGGTCGGTCCTCCCAGGGGATGTTGGGCAGGGCAGGGCCAACGGCCTGGATCATTCGCACCTCCGTACAGATGCAGATGTAGGGCAACTGCTCGCAGTTGCCCTACTTTGCCCAGCAGGCTACATAGTGGCCTGTCTCCGCTTCCCTCAGTTCCGGCTCTTGCTGGGTGCACATCCCCATCGCCCTGGGGCAGCGGCTGGCGTACACGCAGCCGTCCCCTGTAGGGCCCGCCAGGCCCCCTTCCCGTTCCACGCGGATTTCTTCCTCCCACTTCCGGTCCAACCGGGGGACCGACTCCATCAGCATCTGCGTATAGGGATGGAGCGGACGGTGGTAGACCTTATCCGTGGGTCCCATCTCGGCGATGCGGCCCCGGTAGAGGATGATGGCCCGCTCACTGATGTAGTAGCCCAGCGAGAGGTCGTGGGTGATAAAAAGGATGGAAAGGCCACGGGCCTTCAGGTCTGCCAGCAGGTTCAGGACGTCCACACGGGTGGAAGCGTCCAGCATGCTGATAATCTCGTCGGCAATCAACAGCCGAATGTCCAGCAGGAGCGCTCGGGCGACCAGGAAGCGCTGCAGTTGCCCGCCGCTCAACTGATGGGGGAACTTGTTCAGCACGTCCGGAGGGTTGAGGCCCACCGCCCGCAGGGCGCCCTCCACTTTCTCCGCCCACTCCCGAGCGCCCATCTCCGGATAGAACTCGTCGTGGACCATCCGGAAAATCCGGTCGGCCTTGAAGATGGGGTTAAAGGAAGCGAAGGGGTCCTGAAAGACCCCCTGAACCCTCCGGTAGTACTCCTTCAGGGACGGTCCGTTCAGGGTGGAGACATCCGCCCCCTCAAAGCGGATCGTCCCGGAAGTGATGGGGGTCAGGCGGAGGATCAGTTTCCCGATGGTGCTTTTCCCGCTGCCACTTTCGCCGATCAGGGAGACGATTTCCCGCTCACTGATCTCAAAACTGACGTCGCGGACAGCGGTCAGTTTCTGCAGGCCAAAGGCGCCGAGCCGGTAAGTTTTGGTCACTCGTTCCAGGCTGAGCATCTCAGTACGCCCTCCAGCAAGCCACGGAGTGTCCGGGGGAGATTTCCAGGAACGGGGGGACTTCCATGCAGCGGTCAAAGGCAACGGGGCACCGGTCCCGGAAACGGCATCCCGCCGGAGGATTGAGCAGTTGGGGAGGGGAGCCGGGAATCCCCAGCAGTCGCTCCTCCTGGTAGCGCACGCCGACTTTGGGAAGGGAGCCGATGAGCATCCTGGTGTATGGGTGGCGAGCATCCTGGAAGATGGTCTCCGTCGGCGCCTTCTCCGAAAGTTGACCGGCGTACATCACCATAATGGAATCGGCGATCTGATAGAGTATGGAGATGTCGTGGGTGATGATGATGGTGCTCTTGACGAAACCCCGGTCCCGGAACTCCACCAGCATCTCGCAGACCGCCTTCTGCGTGGACACGTCCAACGCCGAGGTGATTTCGTCTGCAATCAGCAGGGAGGGGTTCAGCAATGTGGAGACCACCATCACCGTCCGCTGTTTCATCCCTCCCGACAACTCTATCGGGTACATCTTCAACACATCGTGGGACAACTGGACCAGGTCCAGCCGCCGCTTCAATTCCGGCAGAACCTCATCGTAATTCATCCCCCGGCTTTCCAGGAGTTCGGCAATCATCCGCCCGATTTTCCGCGTCGGGTTCAGCGCGTTCATCGCGTACTGGGGGATGAGGGAGATATGCCGGTAGCGGAACTCCTGCATCTGCTCCATATCCCAGATGGGGAGTTCCCGCCCGTCCAGGACCACCCGACCCTCAATGTAATTCATCGGAGGGCGCAGGTAGATGAGGCTGTGGCCGAGGGTGGTCTTCCCGCAGCCGGATTCGCCCGCCAGCCCCATAATTTCGCCGTCGGCGACGGTGAAGGTCGCCTTCTCCAGGGCCTGAACGTATCCCCGGATGGTCTTGTAGTAGACGGTGAGATTTTCCACCTGGAGCATTCGTCACATCTCCCGCAGTTTGGGGTTGAAAATCTCGTCCAGGCCGACGTTGGTGATGTACAGGGCCCCGACGATGGCGGCGATGGCCGCGCCGGACGGGAGCAGCCACCACCACATGCCCAGTTGCAGAGCGGCCCAGAGGACGGCGTTATTCATAATCAGGCCCAGGGACATCCCTTTTGTCGGCCCCAGGCCGATGAAGTCCAGCGTGGCCGCGTTGAGGACGGCGCCGCCGAACTGGAGGATGAAGACCAGCAGCAGGTAGGACATCATGTTGGGCGCGATTTCGGTGAGGACGATGCGCAGGGAACTCCGCCCGGTCATCCGGGCCAGGTCCACAAACTCCCGCACCCGCAGCGAGAAGGTCTGGGCGCGGATGGCCCGCGCCGCCCACGGCCAGGCCGTCAAACCGATGAACACACTCTCCGTGAGAATGCCCCGCACGGAGAGGTAAGCGGCGATGATGATCAGGACCGCCAGCGTCGGGATGATGAGGATGATGTTGGTGATCATATTCAGGAACTCGTCCAGCAGGCCGCCCCGGTAGCCCGCGATCAGGCCCACCAGGATGCCGATCAGCGTCCCCAGGCTTCCCCCCAGCAATCCGACGATCAGCGTAGAGCGGGTCCCGTGAGCGAACTGGCTGAAGACGTCCTGGCCAAAGGTTGTGGTCCCGAACCAGAACTCCCGTGAGGGAGGAGCCCCCATCGGGCCCACGTACTCCAGGGGGTCGTATTTGGCCAGGAACGGCCCGATGATGGAAAACAGCACAAAGGCCAGGAGGACGCTCACCCCGATCCGCAGTTTGACGTTCTTCCAGGCAAAATAGATGAATTCGCTTCGGACCTTTTTCGGTTGTTCCTGTGCCATGGCTATTCCCCCGTCATTCCGAGTCGGGTCCGCGGGTCCACGATGACGTAGACCAGGTCAATCAGGAAGTTCGCCAGCAGGACGCCGATGATGATGAACAGAAAGCACCCCTGCAGCAGGAAATAATCCTGATTCTGGACTGCGTTGAGGATGATGTAGCCGATGCCTGGATAGGCGAAGACGACTTCGGTGGCGACGGCGCCCGCCACGATGCCGCCCAACTGGAGGGCCAGGCCGGTGATCTGAGGGAGCATCGCGTTGCGGAAGGCGTATTTCCGGATCAACTTCTGCGGAGTGCCCAACGCCTCCAGATAGCGGGAATAGTCCGATTCCAGTTCGTAGATGATCATATTTCGCATCCCGATGGCCCACCCGCCAAACATCACCAGGAAGAGCGACAGAAACGGTAAGAACCAGTGATGAAACAGGTCCAGAATGAAGCGGAGGGAGAGGTGGGGACGGATGGCGAAACTGTAGGCACCGGCGATGGGGAAAACGCCCGCCACATTGCCCAGAGACCAGGCCAGGACAATCGCCAGCCACATATACGGAGTGGCGGTCAGGAGGTACCCCAGGGGGAGGATGGTGTTATCCAGCCAGCGGGCCCGCGCGGCCAGCGCGCCCACCTGATTCCCGGCGAACCAACTGAGGAGGATGGCCGGGAGTAGGATGAAGAGGTCGTAGGGGATGGCCCGCTGGATAATCTTGATGACCGGCTGGGGATAGAGCCAGATGCTGACCCCCAGGTCTCCGTGAAAGAGAGCGCTCCAGAAGTTCAGATATTGCTGCCAGAGGGGGACGTCCAGCCCGAAGGCCTTGATGAAGTAGCCACGAAGGACCGCTGCGGCTTCGGGGCGGGTCCCAATCCGGGCAATCATGATGGAGACGGGGTCGCCTGGCATAAAGCGGGGGATCATCCAGTCAATGGTCACCGCGAGGAAGAAGGTCAGCGCGTAGATCAGGAGTTTCCGTCCCAGGTATCGTCCCATAATGCTCCCTCTTCAGGCCGGGGCGGCCTGCCGTAAGATATATATTTTATCTTTGCGGCGGCCTCGCCACCGCAAAGATAAAATATATTCTTTAAAATTTCTCAAAACGCCAGACTTCAGGGATTGGGGGATAAAGGGGCCGGATATGCCCCATCCACTTTTAAGTTTACCCGAATTCCGCAATCCTGCAACTCAGGGTTCTTGCGGCGGCGGCCTTCGGCCGCCGCCGCAAGAACCCCTCTCCTCAGAAAAAAGTCGCCCCTCCCTCAGGCGAAGGAGGGGCGACCGAACGGCGACTACTGGGCTGGCTTCAGTTCGGTGAGCATCAGGATGGTCGTCATGTTCCAGTAGCCGTTCCAGGTGCACGGCAGGTACTTGGGCAGACCCTCCGCGGCCCCCGGCCAGTTGGTCCAGTAGGTCTCGTTCCACTGGGCCCACAGACCGTTGTACCACAGCGGCACCGCCGGCATCTCCGTCAACTGGATGCGCTGAATCTTGGAGATGACGGCGCCCATCTGCTCCTTGGGGGTCCGGTCCAGTTCGTCCACCAGCGCGAAGACCTCGGGGTTGTCGTACCGGCCGAAGTTGCCGTTGGGCATGGAGGCCTCAATGGGGCTGCGGAAGAGCCAGGAGTAGAAGGTGTAGGGCGTGTCGCTCAGGTTGGAGCCGAAGTTGTTGATGGCCATGTCAAAGGTCCCGCCGGTCAACTGGTCCCAGTACCCACCGAAGTCCGGAAAGTCCGGCTGCAGGTTGATGCCCACCGCCTGGGCGCCAGCCGCGACGACGCGGATGGACTCCATCCAGTCCGTCCACCCGAAGGGCACCATGATCTTCAGTTCAATCTTGGAGCCGTCGGGGGCCTCGCGCCAGCCATCCCCGTTCACATCCTTGTAGCCGGCCTGGTCCAGAATCTTTTTGGCCTGCTCAGGATCGTACGTGAAGCCCAGTTCGCTCACCACCGCCTGGTCCACGTACTGCCCCCAGGTGGGCAGGAGGCCGCTGGGGTTGGCCTTCTGGACGATGTTGCCGTACACCTTGGTCACGATTTCATCCACGTTGACCGCGTAGGCCATCGCCTTGCGGAAGGCCGGGTCATCCATCGGCTTCTTGGTGGTGTTCATGAACAGGAAGGCGGTGTTGGCGGAGAGCATGAACGGAGCATCCTCGTACCAGGTCTTCACGCCGTAGCCGCCCTTCACCAGGGTGGCGATGCCCGGCAGGAAGTTGTTGCTCAGGTCCATCTCCCCCTTGAGGAACAGGCCCAGGGCCACGTTGTTGCTGGGGTTGACGATGTCCACGATGTACTTGGGCGCCACCGAGCGGCCCAGCAGTTTCGTGGCCCACCAGTTGTCGTTCCGCTTCCAGACCATCCGGTCCTCGGAGTGGGTCTCGTACATGTAGGCGCCGGTGCCCATCGGGGGCAGGTTCGGGCCACTGACGATCTCCTCCTGAGACCGACCCTCCCAGGCGTGCTTGGGGACGATGGCGATGTTGTAGAGGTAGTTCCCCCAGGACTGGTAGCGGACTTCCTTGAAGGTGAAGCGGACCGTGTAGTCGTCCACCGCCTCCACCTTCTCCATCCAGTTCCAGAGCGGCTGATAGTAGACGCCGCCCAGTTTGCCCAGTTCAAAGGTGTAGACGACATCGGCGGCGGTGAAGGGCTGGCCGTCCTGCCACTGGATGCCCTGGCGGAGTTTCACCTCGTAGACCTTGTCGCTCACGAACTTGCCGCTCTCCGCCAGCCAGGGGATGTACTCGTTCTTCAGAGGGTCAAAGAGGAAGAGGGTCTCGTAGCAGAGACCGATCACCCCCATGGCGTAGGAGCCGGGCTGGAGCGGGTTCCACGAGGTGGGCGGACCCCACTGCTTCCCGCTGGTATAGAGGGTCTCGTTGCGCGGATAGACCACCGGCGAGGGAGCGGGGGTCGGGGTGATGACGACGGGGACGGTCTCTTTGACCGGGACCTCCACGGTCACAGTCACCGTCTGCGGCTGACAGGCCGTCAGCAGCAGACTGCCCACAACAAGGGCACTCAGAACGACGAACATCAGTTTCCGGGACATCTTCCTCCTCCTGTCTTTTGAAATCGTGGGTAAAACGATACAATGGTTGGACGGATATTTAGACCACTCCCCTGCACTTCCCTCCTTTCTTGTGGACAGGATGCGCGTGATTTATCGGGACCGAACCCCGCAGGAGGCCCGGATGACCAGTTCGGTGGGCAACACAACCCGGTGAACGGTCTCCTCCCCGGGGTTCTCCAGCAGACTGACCAGCAATTCCACCGCCATACTGCCCAGTTGTTCTACGGGCTGGCGGACGGTGGTGAGGGGAGGTTCCATCATAGAGGCCAGCGAGATGTCGTCAAAACCGACCACGGCCACGTCCTCCGGGACCCGCAGCCCGGCCTCGCGGAGAACTTTGATCGCGCCGACGGCCATCATATCGCTGGCCGCGAAGACTGCGGTAGGCCGATGGGGCAGGAGCCGCCGCATGGCGGCCTGTCCCCCCTGTTCGGTGAAATCCCCTTCCGCGATGAGGTCCTCGTCCACCGGGATTCCCCGGGCCGCCAGTGCCTGCCGGTATCCCTCCAGGCGGTCCTGGCCAGCGCACATGTTCAGGGGGCCGGTGATGGTGGCCACCCGCTCGTGCCCCAACCGCAGCAGGTGCTCCACCGCCATCCGCGCGCCGACGACGTTATCCACGTCCACGTAACTGGCCCGCTCGTGGGAATACCGCCCGATGAGGACGAAGGGCACCCCGTCTTCCAGGAGACGGGGGAAGATGGGGTCATCCAGCGGCGCCGAGGAGACGACCACTCCGTCCAGGTACCGGCTGCGCAGCACCTGCTGGTACAGCAGGTCCTGGCGGGTGCGGGAATCCTGAACCCGGCGACGGCTGAACAGGGAGAGCATCAGGTGGTAGTTATGGGCATTGCAGGCATCGGCGACGCCCCGGATGAGGATGGGGAAATACGGGTCGGTGAAGAGAGTGGTGACCGCCTGAGGGATGATGAGGCCGATGACCCGGGTGCGGCGGGTGGCCAGACTGCGGGCGGCGGCATGGGGCTGATAACCGGTCTTCCGGATGACCTCCCAGACCCGCTCCCGTACCTCCGGGCGCACGCTGGGGTGCTGGTTGACCACCCGGGAGACGGTGGAACGGGATACGCCCGCCAATTTGGCGACTTCTTCCAGGGTCGGAGGCATAGCCACCCTTTCTGGGAGCGCTCCCAAAATCGGGCTTTGAAAAAGCCGCATATGACCGGTTTTCAGCCGGTCTATCGGCTATTTCTGGGAGCGCTCTCAACAAAAATTATACCATAAAATGGCCTGTTTGTCAAGACCGCAAATATCGTTTTTACCGGGAATTTCTCGGGGAACAGCCCGGCCTTTTTCGGCCGACGCCAAAATTTTCTGATGTCCCTCGTCAATTGACACAATATTTTCGGGAGCCCGGGGTGGTACCCGATACGTCAGCAACTCTTGCAGAGTCCATACGTGATCCGTCACTCCCGCCGCCATCATCGGGGTGAC